>Ga0155732_105_pt1 | contig 3802 bp, 4 predicted proteins | sample RifCSPlowO2_01_FD_107386 | JGI IMG/M metagenome (GOLD analysis project Ga0155732, IMG submission 107386) | Candidatus Gottesmanbacteria bacterium RIFCSPLOWO2_01_FULL_46_21 | reverse complement strand
CCTGCCGGCGGCCGGCAGGGTTCCACCCTGTCAGCGTTAAACGGTATTCCACTGATGGTGTGGTCGCCAACATCGTCATGTCGAATTCCCGCAGCAAGCGCTCCTGGACGATTTCAGCGTGCAGAAGGCCCAAAAAACCACAATGGAAGCCGTTTCCGAGCGCCAAGGACGAAATCGGCCGGAAACTAAATGCGCTATCAGAAAGCCGCAACCGTTCCATCGCCTCCCGTGCGTGCTCGTAGTCAGCGCTGTCAACCGGAAAAAGCCCTAAAAACACCATAGGCTTGGGCTCGTGATAACCAGCAAGGGCCTCGACCGACGCTCCTGGGACGGTAATGGTGTCTCCGACGCGGGCCATACGAATATCTTTCAAACCTGTCGCAATATATCCCACTTCTCCGGCCTCAAGGCCGGGCCTTGAATTCATAGCAGGAAAAAAATGCCCGAGTTCAATGGGTGTGACTTGTGCTCCGGAAGCGAGGAATTGTAATGTTAGTTTCGTATCAAAGCGGATCGATCCATCAACTACTCGTACATAAATCACTACTCCTTTGTGTGCATCAAACTGTGAGGAAAAAATGAGCGCGCGCAGCGGACTATCGGGATTACCTCGCGGCGGTGGAATCCGCTGGACAACTGCTTCCAGAACCTTTTCCACGTTCTCCCCTGTTTTTGCAGATATTTTAAGTATATCTTCTTCTCTAAACCCTAATTCCTGAAGCTCTCCACTCGTTTTTTCTATACTCGCACTTGCCATATCGATCTTGTTGATAATAGGAATAATGGTGAGCTTGTTCTGGCGGGCTAAACGGAGATTGGCAAGTGTTTGCGCCTGGACGCCCTGCGTCGCGTCAACAACCAGAAGCGCGCCTTCACATGCGGCTAAACTCCTCGAAACTTCGTAGGAAAAATCCACATGCCCGGGGGTATCGATCAAATTCAGGATATTGGACAGGGTGGAACCCTGCCGGGTATAGATCATCCGTACCGGTGCCAATTTTATAGTAATCCCCCGCTCGCGCTCGATGGGATTGCTATCGAGAAGTTGCGCGTGCATATCGCGCATTTGGATCGTCCCGGTAAGCTCTAAGAGCCGATCACACAGCGTGCTTTTTCCGTGGTCTATATGAGCCACTATGGCAAAATTACGGATACTTGATTGCATGAGAGGTATTGTAGCAAATCCCGGAGTTGATGCTAGCACGTATAAAGTATTGTAAATGGCGTTGCGGTCGCAACGGTAAATACAATTCTTTTTCCGGATATCAGTGACTAATTTATACGGTAAATCTGGGAGACCCAGAAGCAATCCGTGGTCTATAAAACGCTCCTATACGCAATTTGGACCCCTCGGCGGCCCTTCCTGTTCACGACGAGCATTTGATCGGCGAGCATCTTGATGCGAAAGTTCCCAATCGGCTACCGCTTGTATCACTCTACCATCATCTAATATAACCTCTTGATGATGACTATACTCCGTAGGTTTCTTGATACCGTCTAGTATGAGCTCAAACCCGTCACGAGTTCCCCTGAGAAAAACGCGACGTTCTTCAATCTCTCCTTCGGTTGTGATATGTTTATCCAATAGATCATACACCACACCGCCCCTTCTTGCTGAAATTAGTGCCGGACTCATGACGCATATTCTAGAACAAAATACAAAACCTGTCTACGTTCAAACATTCTCCTGTAGTTCCCCAGCGATTATGTCCTACGGCATTCCCCAGCGAAAATGTCCTATGATCTCCTTTTCACGATGCTGCCCCGTGAATGAAGGAGGTACATGGACACCATTCATCTTTCCCAACAGCACGTCACCCGGCATCGTACAGTGGAGCGGCTCATCCGTCGGGAGATTACCGAGAAAGAAGCCGCTGATCTTTTAGGGATTGGGGTCCGGCAGGTACGGCGGTTGAAGCGGAAAGTCCGCCTCGGTGGTATTACCAGCCTGATCCATGGGAATGCCGGAAAACCATCATGGAACAAACGACCGGCTGCGGCGGTGGATACCATCGTGCAGAAATACAAAACGACCTATGAGGGATTCAATTGTCTCCACTTCCGGGACATGCTCACCGAACGGGAACAGATCGACATTCCCCGGGAATCCCTGCGGCGGATCTTTGTGACTCACGATCTTCCAAGGAAGAAGCGGAAGACTCCCCGCCGATTCGAGCGGCGGGAGCGCAAACCCCAGGAGGGCCTCCTCATCCAGCAGGATACCTCGTTTCATGACTGGTTTGGCACCGGCATTCCCTGTGCGTTAGTTGCCTCCATTGACGATGCAACGAGCATGGTGGTCTTTGGGAAGTTTTCCCCTACCGACGGAACCCTCCCGAATATGGAGGCCATGATGGCCGTGACGGAAACCCACGGAATCGCAACTGCCTTTTACGTGGATCGCGCCTCCCATTTCAAAACGACAAGACATGAAAGCATCCACGTCCAACTCACGGGCGTCTACGACGAAACCCAAATTGCCCGGGCACTCAAAGAGATCGGATCAACGCTCATTCTCGCTCTGTCTCCCCAAGCAAAAGGGAGAGTGGAGCGCCTGTTTGAGACCCTCCAGGACCGGCTCATCAAGGAGCTTGCTCTTGCCGGGGTGAAGACGATTGATGAGGGTAACCGGTTTCTTGAGTCCTGGCTTCCCGGATTCAACCGGAAGTTTTCCGTACGTCCGGCGAACCCGAAGTCCGCGTATCGACCAATCCCAAATCATCTCCGGTTACGGCTCATCTTATCCATTCAGGAGGAACGCATCGTCCGGGCAGACAACACGATCTCGTTTCGGGGACAGGAGTACCTCCTCCACAAAACACCCCACCGTATCTCGTTTGCCAAAACCACGGTCACGGTACATGTCACTATCGACGGAACCATCCGCATTCTCCATCAAGGACAGGAGTTATCCTTTACCATGGCGTGGACAAAATCGCTGGGGAATGGAGAGGACATTATTGCTGGGGAATGACACGTTCAAACATTCTCCTTGCATTGATTTGGTAGGAGTTCTACGATAATCCTAATGCCTGCAGTTCATAAAACCACCCATCAGATCATTCGGAGCTTTGAGGCCAAGGCCATGAAGAAACGGCCGTTGGCGGTACGCATCGCCGACCGCTTGACGAGTTCGTTTGGCTCGATGAGCTTTCTGGTTGGAAATGTCGTTCTCTTTGTCGCATGGATTGGGGTAAATCGCGGGTATCTGCGCCCGGCGATCGAACCTTTTGATCCATTTCCGTATATTCTCCTGACCATGGTGGTTTCGTTAGAAGCGATTATGCTTACCGTCATTGTGCTCATGAGCCAAAATCGCCAGAGCTACATTAGCTCGGTACGAGACGAACTTATCCTGCAGACCAATCTGATTGCCGAACGGGAACTCACCAAGGTGCTTCAGCTTTTAGCCGGCGCAAAAAATGCGCGTGATCCGGAACTTGAGGCGATGCTCAAAGACACCGATATTTCCTACATTGAACGGAAGCTCGAGGAACAACTCCAACCTCCTGCCCAAAAGACTCTCCCGGAAATCATCCGTGTGGGCATCGGGAAAGCAACGTAACCTATGGACAGCCTGAGGTGCGCGTAAAACCAGCATTTTCTGCTTCTTTTTCGCTGCAAAACCAGGCGTCGCCGTAGGCAATGTCGACAACGACCTGCTCATACTGCGTACACGAGGGGGTGTAATAAAACTTTTTGCCGGCTCTCGTGTTGCCTTTGATCGTACAATCCTCTTTACCGGAGGTTTTTCCACGGCACGCGTCGCTCCAGATACCGAGTTTTGCTGCTTTAGCAACCT
>Ga0155732_142_pt1 | contig 6101 bp, 7 predicted proteins | sample RifCSPlowO2_01_FD_107386 | JGI IMG/M metagenome (GOLD analysis project Ga0155732, IMG submission 107386) | Candidatus Gottesmanbacteria bacterium RIFCSPLOWO2_01_FULL_46_21 | reverse complement strand
TATCAAGTATCTCTGTGCTATCAGCTTCGACATTGAGACGTAGGAGTGGCTCGGTTTTTGACGCACGGACGTTAAACCAATAATCTTTGTACCAAACACTGACACCATCGACTTCATCGATTGAAACTGCATCCGGAAAACCTGTTTTTATCGCAGCAACTGCGGCGGGAATATCAGCAACGACAAAATTTATCTCGCCGCTTGCTGGGTAGACATCAAATTCATCAACCATTTCGGAAAGTTTCCTTCCTTCTGAAGACATGAGCGAAAGGACTAAGAGAGCTGTAAGTACGCCACTTTCGGCACCATAGAAATCTCGATAAAAGTAGTGCCCTGAGTGTTCACCGCAAAAGAGGGCATTGGTCTCTCGCATATACGTTTTGATGTAACTATGACCAACGCGCACTCGCTTGCTTTTTCCTCCATATTTTTCTATCGTTTGCGGAACGATACGACCACAGATAGCATTATAAAGTAGCAATTCGCTTGGATGCTTTTGAAGTAAATATTTTGCCAAAATAGCTGTTGTTATGGTGCCTGATACAAATCGACCTTTATCGTCGATAAGAAACATACGGTCAGCATCACCATCAAAAGTAAGTCCCACGCTTGCGCTTGTTCCCAAAATCTTTTTGGTTAAGTCCGCATTATTTGTTTCTATGAGCGGATTGGGGACGTGATTGGGAAAATTTCCATCCAAATCCATGTACATGGTCGTAAGCTTAAACGGCAGGCCTTCAAACGCGTACGGCACGAGTTTGCCAGCCATACCGTTACCGGCGTCGACGACGACAGAGAGGGGCTTGAGCGCTGGTACATCAATCAGAGACCATATTTTTTCTTTCCATTCGGCCATGAGGTCGATTTGAGTAATCTTCCCCGGTGTGGCAGCAGCCGGTAATGAACCTTGGACAATCAGATCACGCGCTGCGTTCATACCGCTATCGCTGGTTACCGCAATCGGACCCTTTTGGACAAGCTTTAATCCGTTGTATTCCGGAGGATTATGAGAAGCAGAGATCATGAATACGAGATCATAGGGTTTTGTACCGGCGATAAAATATTGCATTTCTGTACCAGTAAGACCAGCATCAAAGACGTCGATACCTAGCCAGGTTAAGACCCCAACAATCGCATCACGAATTTCGCTTCCGGAAAGCCGCATATCACGACAAATAGCAACAGTTTTTGGTTGAAATTTCCGAACGATAGCATGAGTAATTTCGGCAAATACGGGCCCGTTGATTTTATCAGGATACGTGCCGCGAATATCGTAGTCTTTGAATATGGAAAGATCGACTGCCATGTTGAAGCTACAAGTTAATGAGATACTGTTCGAGAAGTTGCTGCATGGAAAATGGGGACGTGCCGGTTTTTATGGAGTATTCCATATCCAAAAGCTTTCTATAGAGCTCTACCAACCTATCAATCGTAAATGAGCGGGCTTGGCTTGTCAAACGGGAAACCTGCCAACTCGCCAGTTCCTCGGGTGTCACCCCATCGGCAACTTGGATAAGCTGGCGAATGCGGCGGACGATCATGCTAAAAATAAGTTCCGGTGCGTGAGTTTGCAGGGTTTTTTGGAAGAGCAGGAGAGAATTTTTTGTATGACCGGGTGTAAGACCATCAAGAAATTGAAATAAAGAAATGGGTGTTTTAAATAACTGGACGTTTGCGCTACCGAGGCTTTTCGTAACCGTTACACCGACCTCTTTGTCTTCCCAGACTATGACATCGGCGGGAGATTTCTTGATGATTTCAGCTAATCTCGCAATTAACTTCTGTTTTTTCCCTAACTTGCCAAACAGGTTTTCCACAATGACGAGAATATCGTCACCAAACATCGAGCCAGACTCGAGCGCCTGGGTGAGTGCGGTATCCGTCAGTCCCCTGCCATCGAGTTGCCGAACTTCGCGTCCTGCCTTTAATCTGTGCAATTCGTTTCGGGAAGACACGGTGTCGTCGCCATGGAGTAAGATAATCATCGTTTTTTATACATTTGAAATAGCTGTTCAACGGTCCGGTGGTCAATGCGTTTGTGTCTTCCCCGGTGGGGGACAAGTGCCCCGGAGAAATTTTTGGGGATATGCATGAGTTCGTGAATAATCACACGTGTTTTGTTGTCATCGGATAGATGGTCGAAATGTTGGGACAATACTTCGATGACGTAGTGGGCGGGTTTATTCAATGCCATTTGCCAGATCTTGGGAAAACTCCAAATTCTGGCTCGTGCCCGGCTCGTTGCCTTAAAACTACGCATGCAAACGATGCGCGATTCGTTTATGTAGTCAAACGGCAAATGCGGCAAAACTTTTTTGATTATGGTTTGTATGTCTGGCGCGAGCTCAATATCCATGCGTTTATTTTGTAACCAAAAATAATACGTCACCGGCTCTGACGGGTTGGTCGACTTTTACCCCGCAGGACTCTCCGGGTTTCACCTTGGCCACCTGCGTATGTTCCACCTGAAGCGACTCTATTATTTGATTAAATTCATTGTCATGACCCGAGATCTTAATCTTGTTCCCTACTCTCAGGCTCTGGTTCGTCACTTCTACGACCGCAACGCCGATCTTATCGTAAAAATGCGTGATTTTACCAATTTGAACGTCCATACTCATCACCTCCTCATGTATATTTTCCCTTTAATCTTTTCTGGTAGCAAACTCTCTTTAGTATACGCCTCGTATCCTTTACCGTAACCCTCCGCTTTCATGAGTTTTGTTGGTGCGTTTCGAATCAGAAGCGGTACGGGGAGATTGCCGAGTTTATGGACATCATCTAAGGCTCTCATATACGCATCGTATGCGGACCGGTCTTTTTTGGCTTGAGCCAGATATACTGCCCCTGCCGCTAAATTTTCCTGACACTCCGGATATCCGATGTGCTGGCACGCCGCAAACACTGCGTTACTCACGACAAGGGCGGTGGGCGTTTGGACGTCTTCAGAGGCAAATACCACCATTCTCCGGGCAATAAACAACGGATCCTCGCCCGATGCAACCATACGGGCAAGGTAGTAGAGAGCCGCATCCACATCGCTTGCACGCATTGACTTAATGAAGGCGCTAATGGCGTTGTAGTGCTCATCACCGGCGCGGTCGTATTGGAGCATTTTTCGTTGTGCCGCTTCCTCAATGCTGGCGGCTTTCAATGTTTTGTCGCGTGTGATTTGCGAGGCGATTTCAAGTATTGTTAAAAGCGCTCGTGCATCGCCATTGGCGATTTCTTTGAGAAATGCGCTGCCATCGTCTGAAATTTTCCGTTTGAGGTATAAAAGTCCTCGATCAATTATGTTATCCAAATCCGAGTTTTCTAACTGTTTCAACACAAAAACACGACAACGGGATAGGAGCGGAGAGATGACTTCAAACGAAGGGTTTTCAGTCGTCGCGCCGATAAAAATAACCGTTCCGTGCTCGACATGAGGAAGGAGCGCATCCTGCTGTGCTTTATTAAACCGATGAATTTCATCGATAAAAAGAATCGTGCGCTCGCTGAAATTTTCAGCTTCCGCTATAACAGCCCGCACGTCAGCAAGTGTTGCAGTCACTGCTGATTTATGGACAAAGTGGGAATTCGTGAGATTTGCTAAAAGCTGCGCGAGTGTGGTTTTGCCCGATCCCGGCGGTCCCCAAAAAACAACCGAGGGGAGAAATCCTGATGCCAAAAGTTTTCGCAGAATCCCGCCTTTCCCAACAAGGTGCTCCTGCCCGACGACGTCATCAAGCGACTGGGGGCGCAGGATATCTGCAAGCGGCCGGTGATCAATCATCGTGCCTATTGTAGCACGAGTTCCCAGGGGAAACCATTGCGCCCGAAGTGGCCGTAGCGAGCGGTCTCCCGGTAGATCGGACGCCGAAGATTGAGTCCTGACAGGATTCCGGACACGGAAAGGTCCAGAAGGTTCCATGCAAATGAATCGATGGTTTTTTGTGATTTTTTCTCCGTTCCGAAGGTCTCGACGGACTTTGCAATGGGTTCCCGGTGGCCGATGACATAGGCAACCCGCACCTCACAGCGATCTGTCAGGCCCGCGGCAACGATGTTTTTGGCGATGTACCGACACGCGTAGGCTGCGCTTCGGTCTACCTTCGTGGGATCCTTGCCGGAGAAGCACCCGCCACCGTGGCGCGCGTACGCGCCATAGGTGTCCACAATGATCTTGCGCCCGGTGACTCCCGTGTCTGATGCCGGGCCGCCAATCTCCCATTTTCCGGTCCCATTGAGGACGACATTTTTCGGGAGACTGTATTCGTATGACTCAAGTACAGGACGAATTACATTTTTAATTAAATCCCTTTTTACCTGACTATTAGTTTTTTTCGGGTCATGTGGTACGGCAAGAACAATATGTTCAACTGCAATGGGCTTGCCGTTTTTGTAGGCAACTTTTACCTCGCTTTTGCCGTCGGGGCGAAGATATGGAAGGATATTTTGTTCACGCACGTGGTCCATACGCTCGACCAACCGGTGTGCCAATATAATCGGCAACGGCATGAACTCGGGAGTTTCTCGGCAGGCGTAGCCAAACATCATACCCTGATCGCCGGCACCGCCCGTGTCCACTCCTGCGGCGATATCCGGCGATTGCTCGTGGATATAAATGGACATTGGGGATTTGTAGGAAAAGTTATACAAACCATTTGTATAACCTAATGACTTGATAACGTTTCGCGCGATTTGCGCGTATTCAAGCGACTTTCTGCAGGTGACTTCTCCTGCCAAAACGATACGATTGGTCGTCACGAGGGTCTCGATTGCCACGCGGGATTTTGAATCAACGGAAAGGGCCGCATCGACAATCGCATCGGAAATCTGATCACAGATTTTATCCGGATGTCCTGCGGCCACCGACTCAGACGTGAATTGGGTTTTTATAATACATCTCCCCCTTTTTCATTGAATAAGTTTTGTATAAATCTTCTTTTAGCTTCATCTGGATACTTAGATTCAAAAAGCGTTCTAGGTTCAGGTTGCAGTGCGTTGTGGCATTCCGGACAAATTAACATGCCTCCGGTAAGACCACGGAAAGTCACCTCCTTTTTGACTTTTTTACAGTAATGACCAGCTTCAACAATATTGCGACTCATGACGTTCCTGAAGAAAAGCGAGATACCAAAAAACTCTCCAAAGGAGAGTTTTGTTGATTTCCCACTATCTACGGGCGTATCGTTCCCACTTTGGGCTCGTTTTAGCACCGTGCACTATTGTCATAGGAAGCTACGACTCAGTCGGATTGCTGGACGGATCATCGAACGAGTTTTCTCCCCGTCACTCTTGATATATTAACTTGTACCCTTACACTACTTAATTACTGATAGCTTTGTCAACCTTTGATTTTAGCTCACGAAACGCGGTAATTGTTGGCGTATGGGTCGCAAGGCTTCCTATTGTACTGAGAATTTTATTCCGATCTTGTCCCATCCGTCGCTTTAAACTGCGATCAAGTTTCCCAACACTGGAATCTATTTTCCCTTCTAGTCTTGCTTCTGCTTGTTGAACATCGTCTTTTGTCGACACACCGATTTCTTTTAACGCAGCGATTACCTCTGATTTTATTGACGATGTTTTATGTATCATGGACTCATTTTAACTCTTTTATTCGACCAAAGGCAATGCGGTCCAATACTTTTTGCTCGCCTCGCTGGACTCGTCCTGGTTGGCGAGTCGAAGCGGGTTCCATCGAAAGCATGCGGGCAGGGGTTACGGTGAATTCTCCCCAGCGGTCAGCAATAGAATCGAGTGCTTGGGTAATGTTTCTCTTTTTACTATCGGTATTCCAGAGTGTCATTTGTCCGGTACCGGCAGGCAAAAGATCGTAACTGGTTACTGCCAGAATACGCACGGGTTTTGCCGGAGCCCCAACGAGAAGGATATGTGCCCAGTGAAAAAAATCACTATCGGCAAATATGGCAATCTCTGCCAGATGACCTTTCCCCCAATGAGCATAATCTCTGAAAAGACATGACACGTGTATCCCGCGTGCGACAAACCCATCAGCCCGGAGGCGCCTGCCCATTTTGACAATAAGTTGCGAGAGAATTTTCCAAAGCTGGGGATCCTGGGGAACACGGGGTTTTCCCAACGCAAACGATTGG
>Ga0155732_133_pt1 | contig 6324 bp, 11 predicted proteins | sample RifCSPlowO2_01_FD_107386 | JGI IMG/M metagenome (GOLD analysis project Ga0155732, IMG submission 107386) | Candidatus Gottesmanbacteria bacterium RIFCSPLOWO2_01_FULL_46_21 | reverse complement strand
AAAAATTATTTGCTCCCGTTACGGGACACCAATCTCTATGAGGAGGACTACATTACCTCCCTATACGGACCAATTAGACAACGCACGCAGGGACGTATTTGAAAATCTCGGTGCGTTCTCTGGATCATTTATCCTCGCGGGCGGAACGGCCATGATGCTCCACATTGGGCATCGCCGTTCGTATGACTTCGACAGTTTTACACAAAAAAAACTCCCCAAAACACTCCGACACCAAGTGAGGAAATTATTTGGAAGTTCCATCATTACCGAAGTTGATGAAGAATGGATGCTGACGGTACGTACAAAGACAGGCGTAGAGGTTAGCTTTGTCGAACACCCTTACCCGTTGCTCCAAGACCCGATAAAGACGCCGTCAATCTCTCTCTTCCATATGGATGACCTCGCAGCCAACAAAGCCAACGTCATCGGACGAAGGCCGGCGTGGAGGGACTACGTTGACCTCTTTATTCTCCTAAAATGGAATTTTTACTCAATTGGCCAGATTATCCGGCTCGCGGAAAAAAAATTTACTGGAGAGTTTAATCCGAAACTTTTCTTACAGCAACTCACCTACTTCGACGATATCAAAATTGTCGAAACGCAGTTCCTGAAAGAATCCTACACCGATGAGGAAATCAAGGCGTTTTTAGGGAGTCAGGTGGATGCCTACCTGGCAACCGTCCTGCCACAAAAATGAGATGCCCCAACAATAATGCCGTCTTCATCGAGGTTTGCGCCTTCTTCCTCGGCTCCTTTCCCCTGATCTCCGAAGGACCCACCGATTGGCATTCTGTTTCAGCACAACCCAATCTATGCGTATAAGTCTAAATGGCAGGTGGGACTGGATGATCTTGTTGTAACTCTGGTAGCAAGGCTGCGTTCGTTTCTACAACGTTCTCATAAGCGTGTTGAACTTTCATTCCGTGCTCCTGAAGTGCTGCTGTTACCATATTGTACGCTGTTGTCCCATACGCATCTGCTCGCGCCGCAAGAACTGGGTTCGCTGAAGCACTCACCGATTCTCTTTTGAGACGCACCAGTATTTCAACGTTTTCCGTCAATACCTGCTCTGCTCGATTATGCAACCCTCTAGCTCTACGAATAGCACCTACTGCTTCTTCACTGGCGTCTTTTGCTTTCTTTCTTTGCGGCTTATCACCAATGCCTCCCGATGTAAAGGCGTCAGCTACCTCGACATGACTGCGTATAGCACTATCGACTTGACCCTCACCAACATGATGAAAAAAAACGCCCATTTCGTAAAGTAATCCTGGATTGGCTTCTATCATAAACGATTTCACCTCCTCCGAGCAGGAATATAATCTGGAAGGTACTCTCTCTCTGGCAAAAAGTCAAGGAAAAATGTGATAACGTAGAATTGATGAGTGATCAAACGTTGTGGTTGACGCTTCTCTCAGAATTATTTGTTAACTTAGCAGCGGGTTGGTTTGGCGCAGCGATAGTTCTTCCCGCTTCAATCAAATCGTTTCGAAAGCTAAATCTTTGGGTTTTGACCACGAATGTGATTTTTGCTATAGTGTCCTTGTGGGTAGCATTTCAACTTCGTAAACAAACTTTACTCTTTTAACTATGAAAGAAAAAATTGATTTTACTGATATTAACGTACGGGCTCAGATTGCTTTTGGGCTTGCGTTACTCGCGGGCCTACTAGCCTACATCGCATTCCTTAAATAGTTCTATTCGATCACTTCTTCTTCGTCGGCAGAGACTGCTTCTTGAACTGGGGCAGTGGAATCTTCCTCATCAACACTCCCAACAGGAATAAATTTGAAGGAATCGGCAATTGTAGTGTGGACGCCGGTCCAGAAGGCGCTGTCAGTAAGAAGTCCCTCGACGGTCCAGGCGATGCTATCATCAACTGTACCCACGATAATTTGCGAGGGCGCGGCAATGAGCACTTTTTTACCAGACACATTTGCGAATGTCGTATCGAGCGTACTTGCTCCTTTAAACCGTTTTTCCGTCTTTGCCCAGGCAGTTGCGTCAGCTGCCGTCGTGTCTTTTCCCCACACAATGACATTTCCCGGATGATCGGGATGGGTAAATTCGATGTGGGCATAGTTTTCTTTATCTTCATTATGCTTATTGACTGTGAGGCCATCGGGATATTGAAACGAAAATCCGTTCGGGTCTCGCCAGGTGAGAAATTGCTGCACTTCATTTTGCTTCGTCACTGTTTTTTGTATCACGGGTTTCGGTTTTGATCCAAGCCAAGCTAAATATCCACCGAACACAGCACCGCCGAGGATAAGTCCAACAAGAATTGCGACAAGGGGTTTCTTCATGAGTTTAGTATAGCATGCTATACTAAAAGCTATGAAGCGGTTTATTCTCCTCGTTATTCTCATTCTTATGGCAACATCGCACGTTTCTGCGGCAAAACCAAGAGTAGCTAAGTCAGGTGGGGGCATCAAAGTAGTCGGCGGATCGTATTCAACGGCGAGATTATCGAGGGGGACCAACAGTGTCGTCGTTTCGTTTATTAATCTCGCCAACGTCAGTAAAGCTTCGTATATGTTAAGCTATACGGGAGGCGGCATTGCTCAAGGCGTCGTGGGCTCGATCACGCCAGTGGGAGCAATTGACAGCCGGGATCTCTACTTTGGCACATGCAGCCATGGCGTGTGTACACCGCACTACAATATCAAAAATGCGCGACTCGTGGTAACCACATATCTCAAATCCGGCGCAAAAAATGTGAAACTCTACCGCATTAAATATTGATTACTCTTCAAACGAGCCATGCCGATTCTTAGCCTTATTATCATTGCTTCTTTGTTTGTCAGTGCCATTTCCTTTGTTGGTGGGTTCGTTTTGACGGAAAAACGCAGCCAGTCTTCGCAAATTATCTCATCACTTGTGAGTTTTGCTGCCGGCGTCATGTTGACCGCAGCACTGCTCGACGTATTCCCGGAAGCGCTTGAAAAGGCGGGTATCACTGTTACCACACCTGTTTTTCTCGGAGTACTTTCATTTTTTTTCCTCGAGCGATTCTTACTATGGTTTCACCACCACCACGAACCGCACGGCGTCAAACCCACCTCGCTCCTTGTTATCATTGGTGATGGACTTCATAATTTTATTGATGGGGTTGCCATTGCATCATCGTTTCTCGTTAGTCCTGCCATAGGATTTACCACAACCCTGGCAATTACTGCTCATGAAATTCCCCAGGAAATTGCAGACTTTAGTTTGCTTCTTGCCGGAGGTATGAAAAAGTCGACTGCCCTTCTTTACAATTTTTTATCGGGGCTCACCGCGCTTATCGGTGCGGTAGCAGCGTTTTTTTACTTTGAACGATTCAGCGGAGCAATTGGAACCGTCCTGGGATTTACCGCCGGGATGTTTTTGTATATTGCCTGCTCCGATCTTATCCCGGAAATGCACAAAGATTTTGCCAAACAACGACGGTGGCAACAAACACTGCCTTTTATCGCCGGCGTTTCCATTATGTGGATTTTGACGCTAGTCCTCCACGAGTAACGATCCGATCATCGTATCCGGATAGAGGCTGTCATAATAGGGATACTCTCCTACCTTGGAAAAGACCATCTCAAAAGCTTCTTTTGACTTGAGCGGATTGGAGTTTTGCTGGGGAAAATAACTGTTGGAGTTGACGGAATGATCCACGGTGTCTTTGTTGGTCCAAACAACTCTTGTATTTTTTCGTATACGAATCTTTTTGGGGACAAATGTATTGTTTTCAATGGATATCCCAATATCCGGCGGTATATCCGGCCTGCCTACATGATCTTCAAAATTGCCCGATAGCCTTCTGTCGATCGTAAATTGAAAACTCCCGCTTTGACAATTTCCATCGAGCCAACACGTCGTATACCTCACTGTATAGAGGCCGTTTGGCGCCGCAGCATCCATGTCCCGGCGCATCGCACGCTTGTTTGAATCAATCCTGCCAGTACCAACTCCGTACTCTGCCCCATCTTTGGTAATGGAAATTGATGAAGGTGCAGTCAAAGCCAAATCAACATCGACAACCACATTCACCGGCGCAGCCGCAAATGTAGAAGCGTGTTGAGGGGTATTGCTGACCCAATGAGGAACTTTGACCGGACTTTCAAAAATATCGCTCGACTGCTGCCCCTGTGGCACAACCATCGGCTGCGGAGGCACGAGAAAACGAACCACAAGGATCGTAACGATGATTATTGCACTCCAGCGTAAACCCAATTTCATTTCTCTTCCTTTCGCATCCAGTCAAAAGCTACTGCGGCAACCATAAGTACTAACCCAAGCCATGCAGCCCGTACGCCCTCAAATACCGCGGCCAATAGTATTCCCAATCCCAGTCCAAACAAACTGTGCATCAATACATGCGGCGTAAAACACGACTTCATCTTTTCATTCACTGGTATCACCTCCAATTTTCATGACCTCCATATCTTCGCACTGATCGGCGGTGAAAATGAGCGCCTTTTTCACCGTATTAATTATACTGCGTCGGATCGCAGAGAACTAGCTATATAGCTTTTTTCAAAGTAGATTACGGATTAAATAGAGTGGCAGGACCGGGGATTGGCGTGCAGCTGCCCGAAAAAACAAATACTTGCCAGAAAGGGTCGTTGCTAGCGTCGCTTCCAGTATACGTGGTTGCGCTTGTAGTTGTGCGTGTCGACCATGTACCATTTCTGTTTTGTCTTTGCACTCGATATTGTGAGGCACCCACTACTGCGTTCCAAGCAAAAGAAACAGTCCCCCCTCTCGTCGGGTTAGTATCGGAGTGAGCGGTGATACTTGGCGCAGTGCAAGATTGGGGGACTGGTGAGGGTGAAGGAGTGCCGCTTGCGACGCTTGCGTACGCGTCAATCCGGCCATAGGTTGAGCCGGCCAATACGTTTTTATTGGCAGTCTGAAAAATACGATTGACCACAGCAAGATTGCTGGTGTTGTAGTCGGTTGTCCAGACTAAAGCCGCCTCTCCCGCTACATGCGGTGAGGCCATCGATGTGCCGCTAAACGAGGCATACCCGCCAACGTAGTCCGTCGATAGAATGTTCACACCAGGGGCTGCCACATCAACTCCAAGGCCGAAATTCGAAAAACTAGCTTTAACATCATTTTGATTCGAGGCAGCCGCCCCGATCACATTGTTGCAGTTAGCTGGTGTTATTGCTCCACTTTTTCCACTATTTCCGGCCGCTGCAACGACAACCAACCCTTGAGCCCAGGCCTTATTAATGGCCGCTTGCACCAGGGAATCGCAGGCTCCGGTCGCCCCCAGACTCATATTGATAATCTCAGCGCGACGCGGCCCGCACGGATTCGTGTCGCAGCCAGCTGCCCAAAGAATACCGTTAATAATCCAGCTAAATGTGCCTGACCCGTTATCGCCCAAAACCTTGACGTTGACGACGCTGGCATCGTACCCAGCGCCCGCGACGCCGATACCGTTATTGCTACTTGCAGCGGCGATCCCTGCCACGTGGGTACCATGGTTACACCAATCGTCTGTATCCGGCGATGTCGTGAAGTTAATCCTCGATACCACTTTGTCGCGCACATCGGGGTGTCCGGGATTACCGTCAGGGCTGATGTAAGTTGAGGCGCTATCATATACCCCACAGTCGAGAATGGCTATCCGAGCAGCAGGAGAGCTAGTGGAAATGTCCCAGGCAAGGGGAGCATTAATCTTCGTCATCCCCCATTGCTCACCAAAGCGTGAATCGTTCGGCGTCAATAGAGCACGCACGATACGGTCCGGCACCGCGTATTCCACATCGGGATTAATTCGATAGGCCAAAAGCGCCCGGGCAACATCGCTCTCACGCACCTGCACGCGACGAGTGTTATCTAGATACAGCCGATCGACGTTGACGGCACCAGCCGCCCGATGGATTTGATCTTGCTCTGACTGGCTCGCATCCGGGCGAAACTTAACGAGCAAGCTGCCGGCCTGCGACGGACGGCCTTCATCCGGGTCGGGAACTTCTTTTGGTATCCTCGTTATCAAGTCATGCCCATCGCGTTTGACTTTAATGACATCTGTGCCATCATCATCACGTTGCGCTACTACCGAATGCCGCAGTGCAAACGCATAGATACCACCCAGAACAACAAACAGGAAACTGAAAAGAACAAAGCGGGGAATCAATGCATATCCAGGTTTTTTCATCCCTTTAAACATTAATAAAATAGTATGGCACGGCAACAAGGAGTGTCAATAAGAAAATACGAGTGTTGGATACCATTGGCATCCTATCTGGCTCCCCCGGGAGGATTCGAACCTCCAACCTTCTTCTTAACAGGAAGCCGCGCTACCATTGCGCCACAGGGGAATAATCTCAT
>Ga0155732_126_pt1 | contig 8309 bp, 12 predicted proteins | sample RifCSPlowO2_01_FD_107386 | JGI IMG/M metagenome (GOLD analysis project Ga0155732, IMG submission 107386) | Candidatus Gottesmanbacteria bacterium RIFCSPLOWO2_01_FULL_46_21 | reverse complement strand
AACTTCTACCGACAGCTTTCGCCACACCTCTTTAAGACTTTTTGATTCGCAGTACAAGAGGAAAGCCGCATACTGGATATTTGACTCCTCAGAGAGTTTTGGGACCAGCTGACAGAGGTCGTCTTTCATGATCGATCCTCCTTACCTTCTAGGTATGTCTGAACTTTGTTGTTGAAGACTGCCCCGGGATTTTTAATGGTGTTGTCCTGTTTGATCTCGCTGACGAACTGGTAAAAGTTCTCTGCTGGTAGTCCTTTGCTTAGTGCTGTCAGATAGGTCACCTTGAAGGCCATTAAGTTGGTGTGTTCTAGTTGGTTCCATGCTTCCCAGGCTGCTACCTCACCTTCGTTGGACGGTTGGAAGGTCCTGGGATCTACTAGACTGTTTTCGTTGTTTTGACTTGGTTTGTTTTCAGTATTCGCTTCGCTTATTTTTATTTTCTTTAACTTCATTTCGCTTAACTTCGCTTGGGGAGACGAAGTGTTGTCAGCTTGTATCCGGTCTGTATCCAAGTTGGATACAGAATCTTTGTTGTACTTGGGGAGGGTCGAGCGTTTAAATCGATCTTTTTGGATGTACTGATAGTCCGTCCATTTCACAAACTCAATGAACCACTCGTTATTTTCTTGCCAGTAGTAAATGAGTCCTTGTTTTTGGAGTTCTAAAACATAGCTATGGACTTTTTTGACGGACCATCCCATCAAAGGAACCACCAAACCACGGACAGTATCAATGTCACCTTTAAGTTTGCCTTCGTCATCACCGTGAGCAATCATCCAAGTGAATAGTACTTTGGCTGGTAAACTCAGCCGGTGCACCTGCGAGGATACTGATATTTTGCTATGTAGCATTCTTCTACTCATACTTATTTTTTTCTTGGTAGCTACCGCTTGGCTTCGATTTTCATCGCTGTTTCGGCAAAGCTTACTAAAGTCACGGCTACCTCCATGACCTCAGCCATTGTTAGTTTGATTGAGTATTCTTCTTCAATAATCTGTTTTAGTTCGAGTAACAATTTCTGACTGATCATAGGTGTTCATTGCTATACAGACGGGCCTTGATGTCTCGTAACTGGTTGTAATAAGCACGGGGAACAACTTTGATTGCGTTTTGGAAATATGACTCGACTAAGTTTTCCAGTTCAATAGATCTCTGGAATGAAAACACTGCCTTTCGAGCATTTGATTTGTCGATTTCAACTAAGGGAAAGAAAAGGGAGAGGGTTGCGGCGAGGGATAAATCACTCGTCAAATAGAAGTCTGCGTCTAATGCTTTAGTCATAGTTATGTTGGAAGGGGTTGCCTTCTATAACTAGCCTAGCCGGAGTCGTATGTTTATCTCAATAAACTTTATGGTGGTTTGTGTTTAGTTATGTAATTGACTGGATTTTTGGTTGTTGAATTCGCATTGAAATTATGACTATAAAGTCCTACACTTGTAGGTATGAAAAACGTTTCCCTCGGACCACTTGAACAGGAAGTGATGAAGTGTGTTTGGCAAAAGAAAACCTGCACGGCCAGAGATGTTGTTGAGAGCCTTAGTCAAGACAGAGAGATTGCCTACAATACCATTCAGACCATTATGACTCGCTTGGTTGCCAAGGGACTACTCAAAAGAAAGTTGGAGGGTAAAACCCATGTCTATAAACCAGCAGCCAAACAAAAAAGTGTCTTATTCTCACTTATTGCTCAGGCGATGAACGGTTTTACCGGCCAATTTGGTGAAGAAGCCCTAATTGCTTTTGTTGATGGCTTGGATGATATATCTGAGGAAACTCGTCAGAAGCTAATCGAGAAGTTACAGAAAAAATGAAAAACAACATATACCTACCAATCACTTTTATTACTATCTCAAGCTTTATTTTCGGATTAGGTGCTTACCTGTTAGCTACCAAAACCACGCTTCATCCACAGTTTTTCATCACCACCTGCGGAGAGATTTTAAAGAATATTCGTGAGCATGTTCATTTTAATCCTGATGGCGCTTTGTCATCTTTGATATTGTTTGTAGCCTTTATTAGTGCCAGTTTAGCATTGTGGCAATTGGTCAGGTTCCTGATTTCGCATCGGCAACTTCATCAACTAAGGATCATAAAAGATGTACCTGAAAATTTAGAGTGGGTGATGAATAAGCATGGTTTGTCCAACCACCAAATTGTCGTAGTTAGTCGGGGTAAATTGGCAGCTTACACGATTGGCTTGTTCAGGCCGAAAATTGTTGTTTCCCGATCTTTGCTCCGGAAACTATCCAGAGAGCAGTTGGAAGCGGTGGTGCTCCATGAGTTGTATCACCTGCGGAGTCATCATGTTTTGTGGTTGTTGTTATCCCGACTCATTAGCTCGTTCTTGTTCTTTATTCCCGTCATTGGATACTTAGCCCGGCAATTGAGGACAGATTTTGAATTGGCAGCCGATGCCTTTGTAGTAGGGGAACAAAAAACCCGGGACCATTTATGTGGTTCACTGGCGCTTAATTTGCAGTACGCCGATAGTATTATGCCTCACTTTGCCACGTCACCGATTGAGAAGCGGGTTGAATCTTTGGTTGGAAACAAGCTTTCATCTGAATGGATTGGTGTTAAACAACTGGTTGTAAGTGTATTAAGCATAGCAATAATGTTGGGTATAGCCTTTGTTCAACCCAGTCAGGTGATTGCAGATTTTAATTTTGAATCTGGTGGGGTTTGTAGTGTAGAGAAAGGTTGTCAAACTACCGACTGCTCTGGTCACGAGACCAAAGACTCTCACAACTTTACTCCTGTGGTACCTGCTTCGTTTTTGCCCTGATCTTCTTATTGACAAGAGAAAAATAATCTCCTACAGTTGTAGGAGATAGTCAAAAACTTGTTAATCATTTAAGGAGAGCATATGAGTGAAACAACAAAATCAAAAGTAAATCCTCTTACCGGAAAATTAGTTCCTATATTAACCGCAGCATTAGTAGTAGCTGCGTTTTTAGTTGGTTCTCTCTACACTAAAGTTCAAATGTTGGAAAAAGGCGGCGTTGCCGCCCAGGGTTCAATTAACAATCAGCAACCGGCTGTGGTTGCTCAGCCTCAACAGCCAACTAAGGGTGTCGCTTCTATTGATGACGATCCAGTCCTTGGGGATAAAAATGCTCCGGTTACCGTTATAGAATTTTCAGATTATGAATGTCCCTTTTGCAAACGCCATTTTGATCAGACTCATCAAGAGTTAGTCAAGAAATATATAGAAACCGGTAAAGTCAAACTAGTTTTTAAAGACTTTCCTCTATCCTTCCATGATCCAATGGCCACCAAGGAGGCAGTAGCTGCCAACTGTGCCAGAGAACAGGGCGGGGATAAAAAGTATTTTGAGTTTCACGATGAGATTTTCAAGAGAACAATTTCAAATGGAAACGGCCTAAATGATGAGAAAATTCAGACCATTGCTAAAGACTTAGGCCTGAACACCGGTAAGTTCACTACATGCTTGTCGAACCAAGCACAGACAGACGAGGTTAAAAAGGACATCGCTGACGGAACGGCGGCAGGAGCCTCTGGCACGCCAACCTTTCTCATTGGTAAAACTACTTCAAACGGAGAAATAGACGGAGAATTGCTAATCGGTGCCCAGCCTTTTGCGGCTTTCCAGGCAGTGATTGATCCAATGCTCCAGTAATCAATTATGGCAACTTTCGTAAAAGTATTTAACAATCCTAAGTATGTTGCATTATCTGTCGCAGTAATTATAGCTGTTATAGCATTTGCAGCCTGGTTACCCAACCTTCACCTGATCACTCGAACCATGACGAGTTCCACCATGACTCTCTGGCAAAAAACTAACCTTTTAACGAGTTTGCTTGGTTCTTTACAAACCAACTTCACACCCCTGTCTCGCGCTGTAACTTTTATTAGCGCAGGATTGGCGGGGATGCAGGTGAGTCTTTTAGTTTATTACCTTAGACAAACTGCTAGGTTGCAGCAATCTATGGGTATGTCTGCTCTGGGAGTAGCTACCAGTATGTTGGGAGTAGGTTGTGCATCGTGCGGATCGGTAGTATTGACCTCGCTCATCGGTTTTGGCTCAGCTACAGCAGTTTTAGGCTTCCTCCCTTTTAAGGGTCAGGAATTTGGCTTTTTGGGGATTGGCATACTTTTGTTTGCTATTAGTCTGACCATTAAAAAGATTAATCAGCCATTTGTTTGTGAGGTTAAGAAAAAATAACTATGGAATTACCGGAAAATTGGAATCAACTATCTAAACACGAACGCAAAGAGTTCAAGCGGAATTATCATCGGAAGCAGCAGCTATTTCAGGGCAGAAAGTTCCAGATAAAGAAACATGGCATGATTGCATTCATTATTTTGCTTATTGTCGGTGGTGGATATTGGCTAATTAAAGAAGCATCTAAACCACAACCCGGTGAATTTGTAGCTTCTTTAGGAAATAAACATATTGAAAACATCACCGATGCCCATGACTCGTATAATTCTTTACCCCCCACATCAGGAACCCATGTCGGTGGCAAAGCTCAATGGGGAATAAGTGATTCTTCTATCCCAGATGAGCTTCAACTACATAATCTTGAAGACGGTGGTGTAATGATGCAATACAACTGTACGCCTGGTGTAGATCCTCAAAATCAAGCGACTCCTAGCGCAGAAGTACAAGACGAGTGCAAAAAACTGGTTAAAAACTTAGCTGATATAGTGAAAAAGTATTCCGACAAGGTGCTTATGGCTCCTTATCCCAGGCTAGATACCAAGATTGCTCTTACTGCCTGGACCCGGATAGATAAATTCAATGATTTTGATGAGGAACGAATACAGAAATTTATAAAAGCATTTAAGGGGATCGATCATCACTGAGTGATTTCTTAATGAAATCATCATTAATAATTGGTTAAAATAAATATCTATGAACAAAGAATTTCTTCTAAAGAATAAATATGTTTTAGTAGTTCTGGGTATAGCCATTTTGGCTATTATTTTTCTCCAAATAAATAAAACAAAAAACGGATTGTCTCTCAAAAACGCTCCAGCGCAGTTATCAATATCCGGAGAGAACGAATCTGCTCTCAAGGCTATGGAAGCGATCCCACAAGATAATGTGGCTGTAGCTTCAGAGTCGCAAGGTCTTCAAGAATTGCCCTTCAAAATAGAGAATGGTGAAAAAGTTTTTAATCTTATCGCCCAACCAGTGAGATGGAATATCCTGAAAGATGTTATCGTGACCGCTTGGGCGTACAACGGGATGGTTCCAGGGCCACTCATCCGCGTAACTGAAGGTGATAAAGTCAAAATCTTAGTTAAAAATAATTTGTCTGAGCCCACCACTATTCATTGGCACGGGATCCAGGTTCCCAATAATATGGATGGTATACCAGATGAAACGCAGGAGCCGATCCAGCCAGGAGAGACATTTACCTATGAATTTGTTGCAAAGCCTGCAGGTACTTATTGGTATCATTCTCACTATGATAGTGATAAACAAATCTCGGTGGGACTCTCAGGTGCCTTTATTATAGATCCGAAAGGTGGTCTAGCCTCAAAACCAGACATAGATAAAGTCCTCATGCTCAATGAGTGGCGAGTTATTGATGGTCAAACTTATGCTGCTATGCCCGCTACTGGAATGGATGGTAACTTTTTTACTATTAACGGAAAAGCATTCCCCGAGACAGAAACGATTAACGTTAAGGTTGGTCAAAAAGTGAGACTTCGTTTTGTTGGAAGCGGTCAAATGATTCATCCAATGCATCTGCATGGCTTCCCCTTCAAAATAGTAGCAACTGATGGCAATGATGTGCCAGAATCTGCCCAGTGGACGAAGGATACTGTTTCAGTGGCACCTGGAGAGCGCTATGATATTGAATTTACGCCCGATCGACCAGGCAAATGGATGTTGCATTGTCATATACCCCATCACACGACCAATGAACATGTTGAACCAGGTGGGCTGATGATGGTTATTAACGTAATTTAAAAGGGAGGTGAAAGTTATGAAGAACAAATATTTACTCATAGCACTTATGATCGGCGCTGCCATTATTGTTGGTTTGGGTTGGAAAACACTTTCTGGTTCCGGCGCCAGCACGGGTTCAGGCAGTGAAGCGATATCGTTGACTACGAACCCCAACCCGCTACAAATGGGACCAGCGACTTTTATCATTGATGTCAAAGACAAGTCTGGCAAGCCAGTGGATAACGCGACCGTGTTTTTCGATCTTAATATGACTGCTATGAACATGGGAACCCAACAGGGAAACGCTACCTCCCAGGGTAATGGTAGGTATGCAGCAACAGGAACTATGTCTATGCGTGGCCCTTGGAAAGTGTCAACAAAAATTACAATGCCAGATGGCAGTGTAGTGAACAAAGACTTTACAGTAAATGTCCTGTAGTCGCCCCCCCCAGCATAGATAGCTCGGGAGGTTGAAAGATATCAAGGCAATCTGAAATGGTTTACAATGAGGTTATGGTTTCGTCCAAACTTAAGAAAATTCTACTTATATCACTTTTGCTTATTTACGCACATGGTCTTGAGGAAATAATTACTGGATTCTATCCTAGAGATCGCTACATGATTTTTTTCAGTAGTCTGTTTACGGACGTTCCTCAGGCTACGTATTGGATTTCACATACAATGATCTGGTTTTTCTTCTTTATCTCATTTTTACTTGTTATAGGCGGTCGTTGGAAATTCATTGTGTTAGCTCTGTTTGGGAGTATTTTCTTTATTGAGTTACATCATTCCATTGATGCTCTACTGACAAATGGCTATTACCCTGGAATGATTACTGCCACCTTTTACCCCGTAGTAGGAATATTCTATTGGAGACAGCTTTTAATAGACTGGCGAAAGAAAAATTCCTGAAGACAGAAACAACTTTAACTTGTCCCAAATGTGGCGAGCAACAAAAGGCTATGATGCCCACCGATACTTGTCGGCATTTCTACAAATGCCAAAAGTGCGGTGAGATGTTAAAACCCAAAGAGGGAGACTGCTGTGTGTTTTGCTCCTATGCCGATTCAAAATGTCCCTCAAAACAGCTAGAGCAATAATACCTTCACCGAATTGATTTCCAGTTTTTGTACGCTGAGATCTTCATTCTTTTGTGCGTTTTCACTGTTTAGTGAAAATACCCATTTGAGTGAAACTTGCTAAAGATTTGACAACTAGCGCCAAACGAAGTTAACATCGGCAAACCTTACAGAAAGGAGCATAATTATGAATATGACAATGAAAATGTCGAAACGATGGCCTCTGATCGTTCTTCTGGTAGTTGCCGTTTTGGGTGTTAGTTTAGTGCGGTCAAAATACCAGTCTTTTAAAATGCAACAAGCCCAGGATCAAAGGATCCAGGAGATTAAAGAGCTGACCATTGCTGGTAGCGAGGATCCTAAATATCGTGACCACACGGCACAATCCACCAAACAATTAAGAGAAAAGCTTTGTTCTCTAACTGCTCGTCCAGCGCAGGAGCGGGAGAAAGCAGTTGCTGCCATTCGTGACTTCCTGGAAATGCCGACTGCTGAAGTGGAGTATGAATGCAACAATGCGTTTTATAGTCTGGAGGAAGACAAACTTATTCCCGCCAAGGGCGAGACATACACCGTGGGCATGACATATTTTGTGGTGGATCCGGCAACGAACAATGTTTTGCAGGTTGATGAGACTCCCGGTACTTGGGGATACAAGACCGATGGCAGTCGCTGGTTTAGCGATCAGAAGGATTATGACTACTCCGCCAATTACTCTCAGAAAGAGGTCGAACAAATCGCCAAGGGTTTTATTGCCAAACATCCTTCTGCTATTGGTAACATCGACTTGGGTAAGTTGACGTTAGAAACCGGCAAGAAAGAAAGTGGCAACGGCAGGGTAAATTATTTCTTCATTTGGAGGGGTGAAGCTCGAACTGTCCAGTACAATCCGCCGCTTGAAACGTGTAGTGAGGACCTGGATAAGGACGTTGATGGTTTGTACTACAACGACAACGGCGTGCCTTGTATCAAGGTCTACGAGTCCACAGAAACTCCAAGTATAAGTATTGCCTTTACCAGTGGTGGGCAACTAATCAACTACTCAAACGAATTGAATGGACCAGTGAGCAGGGCAACGGTACGATAATTGCTTTCATATTCTCCAGATTTTGTCTCCAGGGTACAACTAGCCCAACCAGGCAGCAAACGCCTCGTAAACTTGGCCACGCGGGGTCAGGGCTCGTATTTGATGCCTATATAGTTTTCTCTCATAAAAGGGATTGAAAAATTGCGAACTTTTTTGTATGCTAGTGTAATCAATTGGTAGGTAATGTACTTATGGAAAAACTCTTAAAACTCAAGG
>Ga0155732_116_pt1 | contig 8696 bp, 10 predicted proteins | sample RifCSPlowO2_01_FD_107386 | JGI IMG/M metagenome (GOLD analysis project Ga0155732, IMG submission 107386) | Candidatus Gottesmanbacteria bacterium RIFCSPLOWO2_01_FULL_46_21 | reverse complement strand
GGCGTGGAACAGGTGGCTCCCGCCGATAATAAGGAGCCTGCCGTTTTGTCCTTTGTGGGAACCGTGCGGTGGGATAGAGAGATCTTTAAGATCGTTTATCGTTACGGGATTCATAATTGGATTACCTGCGCCTCTTTGCCAACCACAGCCATTATATCGCGATCTGCGCTCGTCAGCACGGTCTGCTGCTTGCCGATCAAATCCATAACAAGACCCCGATGGGTCTCATCGAGCTCAGAAAATATATCATCCAAAAGAAGAATTGGACGTTCGCCGGTCTTTTTTTCGATAAATGAAAGTTCAGAAAGTTTAAGCCACAAAACTGCAAGCCGTTGCTCTCCCCGACTTCCGTATGTACTTAAATTTTTGTTTTCTTTGTAGAAAACAATGTCATCGCGATGAGGTCCCACAAGCGTTGCTTTTGCAGCTACCTCCTCATCGGCATACTGTTCCAACCTGCTTTCTGAAATAACACTTTTGTCATATTCGAGCTGGTAGCCGTCCGCTGGTAGCTGGTAGCTATTGACGTAGTCAATGTATGCTGCCCGTGCATCGGTTAAGTATCCGCCGGCGGCAATAAGCAATTGATCCCAAAAAAGAAGCTGGCTTCGTCGTGCTGACCCCTCGTTAATACCATCGAGAAGTTTATTCCGCTGCCGCAGTCCCCGCTCGTAGGAAGTAAGATTTCTCCGGTATTCCCGGTCTACCTGCACGAGCACGCTGTCGAGATATTTTCGCCGCAGACTCGGACTATTGGTAACGAGCTCCAAATGCTCGGGCCAAAACAGGACCGCACGGAGATTGCCCACAAAATCCACCATTCTTCTCGGCACTCCATTGACGAGATATTTTTTAAGCGGCGCTTTTTTCCCCTGTACCTCTCCAGAGGTAATAAAAAGTTCAAGCTGGGTTTCATTTGTCATTTGGCATTTGACATTTGCCATTTCACTCCCCCAGCGTATTGCTTCCCGATCGGCATCAGCCCGGAAGCTTTTGCCCGTAGCGCAAAACATAATGGCTTCCAAAATATTCGTTTTCCCGGCGGCGTTGGGACCAACTATAAGAGACGATTGTGGGGAAAATTGAAACGTTCTTTTTGTGTACGAACGGAAGTGAGTAAGCGAAAGCCTCTGGAGAATCATTGAATCGTCGTTCCCAAAAATTTCTTGCCATCGAGGGCAAGACCGAGGTTGTCAAGGTTTTTCCCATTGAGGATTTTTACCGTCACGCCCAGCTCATCGGCGAGCTTGCTCGCGATCGGATCAAACGGTGTATTCATGCCGGGAACCCATGTGTTTCCGACAGAAGCACGGTACTTCTTCCATGATGTTTCTATAAGAGGCTTGGCATCCGGAAATTGCTTAGGATCCTTGTTATACACCTGATCTACATTGGTGAGGTTTAAAATATTTTTGATCCCGTAATCCTGGCACACCGTGATGGCGCAGTAGTCCGTACTCCAGCCCGGCTTCCAGCCTCCCGCGATGACCACAGACTCGTTTGCTTTTCGTATGATCTCGTAGTGTTTAAGCACATGGCTGTGAGCAAGATCCTTAAAAATGACGCGCAGTAGGTGGGCATTGAGCCGTGTCGCATGAATGCCAATCCAATCTAAATCAATATCCTCAATCTTTCCGTGGACCGCGCTGGCTACTGCCTGATAATGCCGCGTCGTCGCTCCGCCGCCAACCACAATAAAAAATCTCCTCTTTTTAGAGGAGATTTGTTTGCGGATGAAGGTGTTGAAATTTGAGAGAAACTGGGTATCAATGCCTCCGTTGGGGACGACGAGCGATCCCCCGAGGGATAAAACAAAGGTATTTTCTCCTAAACTCATGGGTAAATTGCGTACAAAAACACGCATAATTCCAGCGTGTTAGTATTATCCTAACAGAAAAACAATAATTGTCAAACGTACTTGACGAGCAAGCCTTTGTCTTTTGCCACGCGAAACGTGCGATAGAAGAAAACGACGGCACATACCCCATAGAACAGGTTCAATGCATATGAAAGTACGATCTGATCTACTCGGACGCTTCCGCTAAATATCATCAGGCGCATGTTTTCAAATATATAGGTCGTTGGCAATACGAGAGCAATACGCTGCGCCCAACCGGGGAGCGTTTCGAGAGGATAAAACACGCACGAGAATGGCTGCAAGAGTATAGCAACAGCCCAAATAAACACTTCAACCGTATGTCCATAACGCAAAATAATAGCCTGAATAACAATGCTGATAAGCCACCCTGTAAGCACAAGACTCACAAATCCCACAATGAGAAACCAAGACAGTGCCATCGGATCAAATGCATAAAACAGACGCGCAAGCATGAGCATGAAGAGTGCTCCGACGATAATTTTAACAATCGCGATAGCTAAGATACCCACGAGATATTCTGTAAGGGTTAACGGCGTTGAGAAAAAGTTAGCAAGGTTTTTATCCCACACTTCTTCAACAAACGTGCGCGATACATCCCTCGTGGCATGATCAAACGTATTCCACAAAATGACCCCGCCCAGAAGAATGGTCACAAAATTCGGACTATTGACCGACGTTTTTGTCAAGTAGATACTCAACAATCCCCAGACAAAAAGCATAAACGTCGGCCACCAGAAAATATCAAAAATCCGGAAAAAATCCCTGCGGAACGAGAACCAGTTTTTCAAGACGATGGCGGCTATGCGTGAACGATTCATAGACTTCTCCCGGCAGACGCTTCAATAAAAAATTCTTCAAGGGTAGGTTTATCTATCGTAATTTCAGAGTATGAAACACCCAAATCCGCGAGACTCGCCAGGAGATAGGCAATGTCCTGTTCATCGATATCAATCGTGACGAATCGATTTTCTGCGATTGCAGAAAATCCTGCTTTCTTGGCAAATGAAAGCGTTCTCTTTTGCCCGTCTTTCATCATGAAGTGAACGCGGGATTTCCGCACGCGGTTGGCAAGTCCATCGGGAGTATCTTCTGCGATTATTTTTCCGTGATTGATAAAGAGCACACGGTCGCACATTTCTTCGACTTCTGTCATGTTATGAGAGGTAATGAGGACCGTCATTCCACGTTTTTGTGAGGCGAGAATTTCTTTTCGGACAAACTGGGCAATGTCCGGATCAAGGCTCGCCGTCGGTTCATCCAGAAGAAGCAATTTGGGCTCGTTCAAAAAGGCCTTACAAAGCGATACTCTCGTCTTCTGCCCAGCCGAGAGTTTTTGATATTGCCAATTGATAAACGGCGTGACCCCAAACTTTTCTGCAAGCTCTCGTATGCGCGCTTCTTTGTTGTCCACTTGATACATGAACCCCATGACCAGCAGATTCTCCCAGACCGTGAGTCGCGGAGGGAGTTCGACGTAGGTCGAGGAGTAGTTGAGGTGTTGGTGAATATATTCACTTGCCTCTTTGTACGATTTATCAAACACGCGTATTTCCCCTTTTGTTGGACTGATCAGATCGAGGAGCATAAAAATGGTCGTGGTCTTCCCTGCCCCGTTGGGCCCCAAAAGTCCCACAATCTCCCCTTCGGCAACCGAAAAAGAAATGTTGTCAACAGCAACAAATGCACCAAATGATTTTGTGAGGCTTTGTACCGAAAGAATCTCCATGAAGCTAGTATAACGGTTAGGTGTGTGCTTCTACAAATTTCCGCAGCTCCTTCTGGAATCGCTCTTTTGAAAATTTCTTGGCTTGAACTTTGCAGTTTTTGTCTAATCTCCCCAATTTGCCAAATTTGCCTAATGCTCTTACCAAAGATTCTACCGTCGGCTTGTCAAATAGTACACCTGTTTTCCCGTCAACGACTGTCTCGAGTACTCCTCCCTGCGCTAACGCAATCACCGGTGTGCCGGCAGCCTCAGCCTCGACCGGTACCATGCCAAAATCCTCATCAAGCGCGCAGAATATAAGTGCTTTGGCGCCTGAATAAAGTTTGGCGAGCTCTTCATCCGAAACAGATCCCAAAAACTCTACCGTCGGACCGGCAAGAGCACGAAGATTTTTCTCTTCCGAGCCGGTTCCAACAATTTTTAGTGGTATCTTCAGTTTATTTGCAGCTTCTATTGCCAGATCCACACGCTTCGAATAGGTTAATCTTCCCACGGAGAGAAAAAAGGCCCGGCCAGTATCAAGGCCCGGCCTTAAAGTACCCCAAGGCCGGGCCTTTTTCGGGCCTTGAGCAATGGGCGGATAGATAACGATTGAATCCCTGCGATAAAACTTCTGTACGCGGCGCTTCGTTTCTTCTGAATTAGCTATAAAAAAGTCTACTTTTTGGGCTGTATTGTAGTCGTATTGACGCAGAAAGAAGTTGATGATTGTCGCATAGACCCGCACCGGCCAGTATTTCTGTAAATTACTTCCCGTCGCGTAGCCATAAAGATTGCGCGGCGGATGATGGATGTAACAAATATGGACGGCTGATTTTTTAACGGTCACGCCCCGACACATAAACCAGCCACTCGACGAAATGACCACATCATAGCCCGATAAATCAAAGCTCTCCCAAATCTTAGGGGCAAAAAAACGAAGCGGTGAATGAAACTTCATAACAAGCCAATTCTGTTGCACCCAACTCGTTCTGATATCCCAGTCGGCAAACCGCTTCCATTGCTCTCCCAACGCTTCTTTGTCAAAAAATGACGTATAAAGTGGCGCACTCGGCCACATCTCATGCATCGCCTCTACCACCCGCTCCGCCCCCCCATATTCTCTGAGATAATCATGAACTAAAGCGATCTTCATGGAGATAAAAAAACTGTTACAACACTTCTATTAGCTGATCCACAGTCAGTTCAGCTTGTCGAAGTATCGTTCGAAGCGTCCCCTGAGGTATTGGTTTTGGATGCACCGCCACTTGGGTCCATCTCCCATCTGGGTGAACAAGCCGTATGTGACTACCACGGCTTCCCGTTTTGGAAAATCCTAATTTCGACAATGCCCGGAGAAGCTCCTTACTTTTTACATTCCGTGGCAGTTTCGTCATACCGCAAGAGTCACTCGGAGATTGATCGGGGCTTTCACGCTAGCAGAAGCAATGATTTGTTGCTCAATATCATCAACCGGAACTTCTTTTTTCCCTTCTGCCAATGCTTCAACCGCAAGTTCAATACCATCTTTGATGCTCGTCAACACATCTTCAACCGTGTCGCCGTAGTCAGATATGCCCAGCGTCGGGCAAAACCCCACATAAACACGCGACCCGTCCTCGGAGGTCTCCGGTTCAATGATGATGCGATAGTTCAAAACATTCTTCTGCATACATTGGTAGTATACGCTAACGTCGTAATTCGGGCAAACCGAAAAATTACATGGAGGCCATATTCTCGTAGATAATCATGAACCAATGCAATTTTCATTCTCATCTTGTTTTCTTTTCAAAAAGACAACTCTTGTTCTATCTAACTAATAGATATTTATCAACATAATGACCAATGGCGTCGTAAAATGACGCACCAAAAACAACAAGTGATCCTGGTGGATACGGTCTGTGATCTATTCAGTCCGGTGTATCTGGGTTAAACGGTACGATATGAAATACCCAACCGTTGATTATCACCGCTATTGCTTCGGGGCGAGAATCACCCGCATCCATGAAATAATCTCTGATAGTATCATCTGCATCTCTATAACAATCTGGTCCAAGTCCTAATCGATACAACGTGTACCCTGCACAGTTTGATTCACTATTTCCTACCATAGTTAGACTAACGTCAATTGTTCTTCTTTTTTGTTTTGTGGTTCTTGAGAGATTGTTTTTTTAGATCTCGATAGCTTCTTCTCTCCTTGTGTAAGCCGCTTGACGAGTGACGGGAAATGGAATTCTTCGAGTTTTTCCCGTACTTGCGGGGTGTCAAGCGTTGTGATGGAGGGCAGCTCGCCAACCTCCACCGGCGCATTGGTGCGGATCGTCGCCAGGTCTTTAGAGAGAAATGCGTTTTCTTTACCCTTCAATAATTTTTCCGTCAACGCATCGCTTTTGTATAACTCCTCTACGCTCCCGTACCTGGCAATGAGTTCCACCGCAGTTTTGGGACCAATGCCGGATACCCCCGGGTAATTATCCGACGGATCACCCATGAGGGCTTTGAGATCAGGTATAAGCTTCGGCGGCACCCCCATCTTTTCCTCCACCTCTTTCTCTCCATACACCTTCCCCTCCGAAAGTCCCTTCGTCGGCATAAAAACTTTGACGCCCCGATTATCATCCACAAGCTGCAAAATATCCTTGTCTCCCGTGACAATAATGACTTCACCGCTGATTTTTCGGCACACCGTGCCTATGACGTCATCGGCCTCAAACCCGGCTGCTTCATATATGGGTATGCCAAACGCACGCACAATATCTTGAACCTTTGGAATTTGCGAGGAAAGTCCTTCTTCCATCTCCGGCCGCTTGGCTTGATACTCTTTATACAATGACTTTCGAAACGTGGGTTCCGGCCGATCAAAGGCGACTGCCATGTGTGTTGGTTTTAAATCGCCAAAGAGTTTAATGAGCATCGAGGTAAATCCATAGACCGCATTGACGAGCGTACCATCGGGGGTCGTGAGTGGTGGGAGGGCGTGGTAAGCGCGATGGAGCATTGCATTGCCATCGATGAGAACAAAGCGGTTCATGTCAACTTATGTGCTTCGGATCGTGCCTTAAGACCGCCCATGAGTTTTTCGAATTCTTCGCCTTCTAATGTTTCTTTTTTTACGAGCTCTGCTGCAACTTCATCAAGCTTCTTCTTGTTTTTCTTGAGGATTTCGGCTGCTTTTTTGTAGCCTTCTTCGAGGAATTTTTTGACTTCCCGATCAATTGCCGACTGCATATCCTGAGATATGGTATTTTGTTCCATGTAGGCTTTCCCCCACTCGGTCACATCCATCTGGGGACCGAAATTGATTGGTCCAATATCGCTCATTCCAAATTCCATCACCATGTAGCGGGCAATGCGTGTCGCCTGATCAATGTCATTGGCAGCGCCGCTCGTCATTTCGTTAAAAATGAGCTGTTCGGCGGCTCTCCCGCCCATCATTGTTGCGATTTCTTCAATCAAATGAGACCGTGTTTCGTGGAGACGATCTTTCTCCGGAGGCGTCAGCGTATACCCAAGCGCCATACCACGGGAGACAATCGAGATTCGGTGAACCATATCCATGTTGGGGCTAAAGTAGGAAACGATCGCGTGCCCGGCTTCGTGATATGCGGTCATTTTCCGGTCCAGATCGCTCTGGAGTCGCTTTTTTTCCGGGCCTAACTTTACCTTGGTTGCAGCCTCTTCAAGATCACCCATATCAATCTCTTTTTTGTTTTCGCGGGCCGCTAAAATCGCTGCCTCATTAAGCATGTTTTCGATATCAGCGCCGGAAAATCCGACGGTGCGTTTGGAGACTTTGTCCCAGTCGACTGTGGGGGCAAATGGCTTACCTCTGGCATGAATCTTCAATATGTCTTTCCGACCAGCCATATCCGGAAGATCCAAAACCACTCTTCGGTCAAATCGTCCAGGCCGCAGAAGTGCAGGATCAAGGAGATCACCTCGATTGGTCGCGGCAATAATCATAACAGCAGTATTGGGTTCAAATCCGTCCATTTCGACTAAAATTTGATTCAAGGTCTGTTCGCGCTCATCATGTCCACCCATAATCCCAACGCTTCGCATCCTGCCGATTGCATCGATTTCATCGATAAATATGATGGCTGGCGCATTTTTTTTGGCCTGGGCAAACAGATCGCGTACGCGCGCGGCTCCCACTCCAACAAGCATTTCCATAAATTCACTCCCGGCAATGCTATAAAAGGCTGTCTTTGCTTCTCCGGCCATGGCTTTGGCAAGAAGTGTTTTCCCCGTTCCACTGGGTCCAACCAGAATTACTCCTTTGGGAGTCCGCGCACCAAGCGCTTTGTATTTTGCGGGATTTTTCAAAAAATCAACGATTTCCTCTAGCTCCTTTTTCGCCTCATCAACACCCGCAACATCGGCAAACGTCGTTTTTGGCAGGTCCTTACTCCAAATCCGCGCCTTACTTTGACCAAAGGAAAAAATATTATCTTGCGCTCCCCGTGCCTGACGGAAGATAAAAAGAAAAAAGACAACCGTGAGAACGAGCGGCAAGACATTGGAAATCAGGCCCATCCACAGCTGACCGATGCTCATGTCTTTAACGTCAATTTCTACAGTTTTGGGATCCACGCCGCTCGATTCCAATACGCGGACTAACGACTCTTGCGGCTCTTTGTGGGAGACAAATTTACCCCCGTCTTTATAAAGGACGGTAAGTTTCGTTTCCTCTACCTCTATTCGTGTCACTGCTCCGTTCTTGACGTCGGATACAACGGTTGAGAGTGGCTTTTCGGGTAAGCTCGTCGCCCGCTCACCGATACTACTGACGAACGAAAAAAGGATAAACCCGATAAACAGCGCAATAATGATATTTTTGAGATTCAGATTCATCCGAAACTCAAACATTTTCTTAGTCTTTTTGCCGTTTTTGTGGTTGTTTTTAACCAGTTTCTGGTGTGGTTTTTCTGCCATAACGAATAGTTGTAGACGTTCAAGTATACCACTATTAGCTTCGCTATTCACTAAGGTCCGAAGCACGCCGATCGAGGTTAATCAGATGACGAATATATTCGGACATATTCATCCCCTGTTTCTGCGAGGCTTTCTCTACATATTCTGTCTGAGCCGGATAGAGAAACATGTTAAACC
>Ga0155732_124_pt1 | contig 9761 bp, 16 predicted proteins | sample RifCSPlowO2_01_FD_107386 | JGI IMG/M metagenome (GOLD analysis project Ga0155732, IMG submission 107386) | Candidatus Gottesmanbacteria bacterium RIFCSPLOWO2_01_FULL_46_21 | reverse complement strand
GAGAAAGGTTTGGGTGGTAGGGATGGGGAATCGAACCGTCGATCCACCGTCCTAGCCACCCAAGAACCTCCCTCTAAAAAATGGAGGAACATGGTTCCCGTGTTTCCGCGTATTATTAAATCTAGAATTATCGATTAAGGCTTCTTCATAAGCTATCCGCATTTGATTAGCAGACAGGCAAAGAGTATGCCAAAATCAATAATTTCCCTGTTATGCCTATGTTAATGAGCAAACAGTATGAATCCAAACTGGCTGCACGAATGCAGGGTTTAGAAAGCGTACCGCCCCGAATTTGATATCGGGAGAATAGTGTCGAAATATATCGATACTAATCTTCCTATATCAAATTGAAAGAAAGGACACATTGACAGCTATTTTTTTACGCAGTAGAGTAGCAGTATGGCTAAAAAATCTATACTTTCTTCGATTGACATTGCGTCACTTATCAATGCAATGAAACTTGTTTTTCCGACGAGAGATGAAGTTTTGGCTATGATTAAGGATGGAACGAAACATCTTCCTACCAAAGATGATTTTTATACGCGCATGGACAAACTTTCCGGTGAAATCCAAAAAGTTCGCGATGAACAAGAGCTTCACGGTGGTCAGCACCGAACGCTCAATGATCGTCTCGAAAAAATCGAGAAACAACTTCGAGTTTCGTAAGGCATTTCTTCCCACATCGGGCGTAAGTATTTATAACCCAACTTTTTTAATGTGCAATTGTTGAAGCGATAAGTGATTGCAAATACGTGGAGCGAAATGCAAGCATTTCATCACATATCTCAACCTTTCTTATTCTTCTCACCCGATTGATATCGGGAAAGAATCCGCCTTGGGCGGACTCATTTCCGGCATCAATTTTATTTTTTCAATGTGCTATACTTCTCGTATGAAAACTACCTTACTTCGCTATAACGTCATTTTCAGGCCCGAACCGGAAGGCGGATTTACAGTTATCGTGCCATCTTTGCCCGGATGCGTGACCTACGGTAAAGATTTACCTCAGGCCCGCGTGATGGCCGCTGACGCAATTGGCGGCTATATAAAAAGCCTCAAAAAGCATGGTGAACCAGTACCAACCGACGATACGTCGTTTTTCACCAGTGTTGACGTCGATCTTACCAAGCAGGCACATTATGCCTAAACTGCCGGTTCTTACCTCAAAACAACTCATCAAGAAGCTCAGCAAACGGCGAGCCGTCGTGCCATATCATCTCGGAGATTTACCCCCGGGTACCCTCCATGCCATTCTTAAAGAGGCAAACATCTCCCGAGACGAACTACTTTCGAAATAACAAATTGTCTCCAAAATTCTCAATGTGCACCCGAAATTGATATCGGGAAAGAATCCCTCCGTAGCCTTGGCGTAGGGGGACTCATTTCCGTGATCAATATTGACGACTCATGAGTGGTCAGTTAGCATAAAAGTATGAATCCACTCGACCTTAACACTGTTCTTACCAATACACAGATTTCTTTTGGTATAGCGACAATTGTCGTGATACTTCTTCTTATTTTCTGGCAACTGTCCGAACGCAATAGAATGGACAGAAACAAGAGAAAATAACTTCTTCTTAAAGTGCAATCCCGATATCAAAATATTTGTATTGACAATTCTCTTCTATTTCCGTACAGTGGTTTTATGTTAACCAACGATGATTATCAAAAAATCGAAAAGATTGTAGATACCCATATAGACACTGCGAAAGAAGAGATAAAAGAACAAATACGTCATCTTCCCTCAAGAGATGATTTCGATACGCGCATGGACAAGCTTACAAAAGAAATTCAAGATGCTCGCGAAGAACTCGCCGCGCACGCCATGAGTCATGAACGTCTTGATGAGAAAGACGAAGAACTTGAAACCCGAGTTAGTGTCGTCGAGAAAAAACTTCGGATTCCTTCTTCAGGCTCCTCATGAACGCGCAAAGTACATTTTATTAATGTGCAATCTTTGATTATTCACCCGATTGATATCGGGAGAATAGTATCGAAGTATATCGATAGTAATCTTCCTATATCAAAATAAATATATTGACAGTGAGTCTTTTACGACGTACAGTAGGTGCATGATCACCGATGCTGATGTCAAAAAACTCAAAGAAAGTTTTAAAGAAACGTTTGCCACGAAAGACGATTTTTCTCCGATCAGAAAAGATATTTCATCCATTCACAAAGAGATACAAAAACTTCGCAAGGCAGAAGAAACTTCTGCCAAATACTTCGACACGGTGACCACTGGCCACAGCGGCAGACTAAAAACTATTGAGAAACATCTCAGTTTGCCAACTCCCTCAAATTAACACCGTTAGCCTCGAAAGGCCTCGCCTTTTGAAGCTAATTTAGTAACCCAACTATTTCAATGTGCAATTTTTGAAGAAATAGGATAAGTGAAACAAGAAATTGAAACGCAATTGTTTCAGTTTCTATCTTCTTTTTCCTATTCTTCTCACCTAGCATTGATGTCAGGAAAGAATCCCGATGGTTTTCCTGCCGTAAAACTCATCGGGACTCTCTTCCGTCATCAAATTAATGTCAAAAGAAATATATCAAATACACTTAGATATATATCTTCCGATATCAAAATAACCATATTGACAGGAGACTTGGCACGAACTATATTGTAATTATGTTGGACAAAAACGATAAAGACTTTCTTAAAAAAAGCCTTGATAATACAAGACAGGCGATCGTAAAAGATGTTACCGACTACTTACAGGAGCATGTTATTCGACTACTTAACGAACATGAGGCTCGTTTAGATCGCCTTGAAAAAACAGTTGGCGGATTCCGTCCAATTACTGACTAGATTTGTCTCTCTTTTGATATCTTTCGTCCTCCTTGACTGCTCTCATCCACGCTGGTGTATTATCGATCTCCTATGACAAAAACCTATTGTGATTTTTGCAAGAAACAGATAAACCGTAATGACGGCCCAATCTATATTGGAGCCGTTCATCTTATGAATGGCGGTTGTTACTGCAAGTCATGTTTCTTCGACGACAAGAAATTATCCTCAATTCGATTGCGAATCCAAAAAGAGATTGACGAACATATCCGTCTCCACAGTTCATAATTTCAAAGAGCAAGCCCACTTCGTCCCGTCCTGGCTGGACTTCGCGGGCCATAGAAAAACCGGCAGGTTGGCTTTACGCGACCTTTACCATCGCTTTTTTAATAGCGCTAAACCAGTTAATCCAATTCCTGTAAACGGAATAAGTAACGCAAAACTATCAAAACCGGCGACCGGCAGGGTTGTGACGCCTAATACTTGTGTTTGTATACAGAGTTGTGCGGTATCTTCATCCGTACGACTGTCAGTCTTGACCTCCGCGTGGTTGACCACACAGAAAAGGCTTTTGTCCTTGGCGAAGGATCCGGCGCCATCGACTTTGGCTAAAATTTCAATTTCTCGGCTCTCATTGACTTTGACGTTTTCAAGGTCAGTGGTAAGTACTTTACTGTTGGTATCGTAGGAGCCCGGACCGGCTACATACGACAGGTATTGGGGGAGCGTATCCCGCACGGTGACGTTGCTCCAATCCTGTGAGCTTGCGTTATGAACGATGAGTTTAAAGTGAACTTCGGCGCCCGGGGAAAATTTTTCGTCAGTTGGGCCAAGGTTCTCGACGAACACGAGAGAGATAGGATTCTTGACCTGTTTGTTGATCGTTACGTCGGTGGGGACACACGTTGTGCCATATTGGCCGTTTCCATACTGTGTGGTGCAGGAATCTGCATTGACAGCTTGGGCAGTTGCGGTCAACAGCAGAGACATGAAGGCAAGTGAAAGAATAGTTTTTAGCTTATTCATAGGCTCCAAAACAAACTGATCCGTGGACTATAGCATAGAACTGAACCGTTTGTCAAGTACTATAGGACTGTTCTTCCACGAGGTCTGCGAACAGGAGCAAGCGTTCGCTCGTGCTTCCCGGAGGCCCGCCAAAGGCGAGGCTCGCCAGGTTTATATCTGCTGATACTGTTCTTCTATTAGATCAGCAAAAATAAGTAGTCGTTCGGCGGTACTCCCTGGCGGCCAGCAGGTTTGTAAAATGAGCCGTTTCTTTCCGGTTTGAGGTACTAAGTAGGAAACCTCGTTTGGTCCGACGACCCGTTTTTCCTTCAGTCTATAGGTATAGCGTTGCCCTTTGTAAAAGATAACCATGAGGTCGCCCTCGGAGAGGTTTTTGAGGAGGTAAAATACGGCATTCAAATCTTTCACGAACCAATCGTAGTTGGTTGAATGCGAGAAGAGGTAAACGGTGCCGTCTTGGTCAGGAAAGTAGGAGGTCGAGGCATGGGCAATGCCTTTTTGCAAGGCTGCCTGGTATTCACCGGGTTTGGCAGGATTGACCCCGGCCAAGACCGGGGCGTTTATTCCTATTTTTGGCACAATGAGGCTAAATTCCGTATTAATCGGATCAATCGATGAGCCGTCCTCGGTAACGAGCGGATTAAAGACCACAGGAACGGCATGAGGCAGCTCTGCGGGTTTTTCGGTTGTTAGCTGTTTCCAGGCGTATCCAGCCTCAAGCTTGAGGTTCGGAATAAACGGACCCACCATGCCTCCCAGGCTCAAAACAATAAGGCCCATCCCAAGGCTCCGTAGCCATGGCCTGCTGGTGCGCTGATAAATGACTCCACGGGAATTCATGGAGTGAAATATATCCTATAGGAAGACAAATGTCAAAGAGGGGCTCGTCAGAATTATTCTAATTTCTATGGTAGTTTTTTATAGATAGAGTTGAATATGAGGTTTAACTCTTTTGCTTCCTGCCAAAGCGGTCTTGCGTCTTCTTTGAGATTTGGCACTACGATGACAATCATGCGTATAAAATGCTTACTCTCTCGGGCTTCTTTTTTACAGATTCCGATTTTATGCTTAAAATCAAGTTTGCTTTCGGCATCATCGGCTTCGGAATAATTTGCTCCCACACTTGTTCCTGCTTTAACGAGTTGTGTTATGAGCGGATCTGTGATTGGGGATCGCGGAATTTTCTGACAGAATTTCAGTATACCTTCGCCAAATTTTGCGGTTCTATCTTCGAGATCGTATTTTTTATTTGTTTGGGACATTGATTAGGTCAATTAGAGTAATTAGGAATTAGGTTAATTTCTATTTGTGCCTTTTCCGCTCCATACGACACTGACATTCTGTTTGATGACGCTCTCTGCAAGTTTGCTTGCTGCGTCATATTGACCCTGTTTAATAAGGTTTCGTACGTTTTGTTCTGCTTTTTGCGCGATCTCCCGCTCGTATTGCTTGAGATACGGGACGATGAAAGGCGAGAGTTCCGGCGCCGTATCATCAAGTCGTGCTATAGCACCAAAAAGTTCGGTGAATGTCATCCCGGGCCGGAGGGTATCAAGGACTATTTGGGAAAGCTCCTGTGCGCGCTCTTCGGTCAACACGCCCTCGGTAAGATTGGTTTTGATCATCTCGACGACTTTCAGTTCAATTTCCTGGCGGATGTCATCGGGGCTCATAAGACCAGTCTAGAGATATAGTATAATGTCGTCAATATGAAGTCTTCATCGTTTGTCCGCAAACAGCTTCCCAACGGCGTGCGGCTGCTTCTTGTTGATGTTCCCGGAGTCAACAGTGTGGCGACGGCGGTCATGGTCGGGGTGGGGAGCCGGTATGAAACGAAAAAAATTAGCGGTGTTTCCCATTTTCTCGAACACATGGTGTTTAAGGGCACGAAAAAGTATCCGACGACTGAGGATGTCAACGTCATCGAAAGGATCGGGGGGCTCCAGAATGCCTATACGGATATCGATGTGACCAGCTACCACAATAAAGCACTTAGCACTGACTGGGCCTTAGCGCTAGAGATTAATCGCGAGCTTGCACTGGCGCCCAGACTTGAAGAAAAGTACATTGAAAAAGAGCGGAATGTGATTTTGGAAGAAATCAAGCGCGGGGAAGACGAGCCGGCCAATAAAGTGGGCGAAACATTTCATCAGATGATGTATCCGGGGACTGGGCTTGGGATGCGCGTCATCGGTACGCCGGAGTGTTTGCTTGCTGCAAATTCTGGGGTTCTTCGTGAGTATCACGACAGCTGGTACAAGCCGGAAAGCATCGTTGTGATTGTCTCTGGCCGCATAACTCATAACGCACCACAGATCACCGGCGCCGTGGAAGAATGGTTCAGTGGTTTGAAAGGAAAACCAAAAGCTATTGAGCAGGTATCGGTTGACCAGACTGCGCCCAAGCTCGAAGTGGTCACCAAGCCCGACGCTCAACAAGCGCACATAACCATTGGCCTCCATACGTTTGCCCGGACAAGTGAAGATCGGTTTGCCTGGAGTTTATTCAATATGATTATGGGGATTGGTTTTACGTCGCGGTTATTTAAAGAAGTTCGGGAAAAACGGGGCCTGTGTTATCATATCCGTTCAGGCTCAGACAATTGGACGGAAACGGGCTACTGGAGTATCTACGCCGGCGTGGGTACTGCCCAGGTTCCCGAAGCGACGCGTGCAATTGTGAGAGAACTTTCTCAAGCAGGAGACAAAGGCGTGACCAATGATGAACTGGCCGTTGCCAAGAAACGAATCAAGACTATTTTAGCATTCAAATCCGAAGATCCGGAATTTTTCGTCGAATACTTCGGTCGTCAGGAAGTCTATCACAACCCGATTTTGACATTAGATGACTATATCAGAAAGATAGAAAATGTAACAAAGGAGGACATTTCCCGCCTGGCAGAAAAATATATTCGAACACAATGTTTGAACATGGCCATCGTTTGGAACAAGAAGCGAGACGAGAAGTTGGAAAAACTACTCGTGGTATAATGTCATTGCGAGTCCGTTCCGACGGCGAAGCAATCCCAGGGGGATCGCCACGTCGCTAGCGCTCCTCGCGATGACAACGCTTTATGGTTGAGAGAACTGTCGTATTAATCAAGCCCGATGGCATGGAAAAACATGTCGTCGGTACTATCATTGAACGCTTTGAAAAAGCGGGGTTAAAACTCGTTGCACTCAAGATGGTTCAATTGGCCCAACCGCTTCTTGACGTCTGGTATGCCCATCACAAGGACAAGCCATTTTTTGGCGATATTGTTGCACAAATGACGTCAACACCGGTGGTGGCGATGGTGCTGGAAGGAGATAGTGCGATACAGAAGGTTTTTGATATATGCGGTCCGACCGATCCGGCCCAAGCCGCTCCCGGGACGATCCGCAAAGACTTTGGGGAAAGTAAGCCCAAAAACGTCGTCCATCGCTCAGACTCTGTGGAAGCAGCCCAAAAAGAAATCGGATTGCTATTTAAACCAGAGGAATTATTTTCATTTCAAGGCTAAGCCTTGAAATTCTTTAGCCTGTTAGAATAGGCTACAAATAGAGAGCATCCTCATCTTCCGCTTTTTGGGCAGTATGCAAAAGTTGCGCATATGCTGCCTGATCATTCACAAATTTTTGGTAGCTCATTTCTGGCGTCGATGTATGAAAATAAGAAAGAATTCTTTCAGGATGACAAAGTTCGTCAGTTCGCTTTCCGATTGTTCCAAGATAGGATGACCATGGCCAAAGATCTATCGAATCGACAAGCCCGGAGATAAGAGGGTTGAGATGAATATATCTTCCTACATGAAGAAATGCGTTTTCATTGTCAATATGCCTAGCCTTGAAGGTATATTGAAAGAGACGTCCAGTTCGTTTTTGATTGAGATTAAAGTACATGGTGTAGCTTGTGTTGAGCCGGTGCATGAACTGAGTAATGCCAAAGTTCTCCTTTTGTAGGATAAGAAAATGATAATGATTGGGCATCAAACAATACGAGATAATTTCAACTTTCGATTTCAAGGCTAAGCCTTGATTTTGTTTAAGCTTTTGTGTGGCGCTTCCTGCATCGAGGATGCGTTTTGTTGTCGACAGGAATCGGCGATAGTGACCAAAACGAAGAAATATTTTACGTTTATCGACACCGCGATTATAGAGGTGATAATATTCGCCGGAAACAAATTGCAATTGTCTCATCTAAAAGTATTGTATCGCGGCGCTTCGTTAATTCAAGGCTTAGCCTTGAAATCAGCCTTAAAATCACTTGAATTCAAAACCTTCCCGCTCCAACCTGGCGAGAGTAAGATATAATTCCCATATGGCTCGCAGTGAAGTTGAACATGACATCGAAATTCAAGGGCCGTTGCTTCGAGAAACCCTCATCAATGCAGATCCCCTTTTAACGCCTGACGATCCAGACCTTCAAAAATTGATTCCAGCCTATGGCGACTGGCATCTGCATCGCCGTGGGTATCGAATTTGGACAACAATGATGGGTCTTGCTGGGATAGTAGGAGATTCATTTCAATATGATCGGGTAGTTGCAAAAGCCTCAGGTCTTTCCGCTGGTGGAAAAGATGCGCTTCGGGAAGAAATGGAGCGTCAGGCACCAGGGTTTACCGGGCGAGTCGTAACGGCGACCTCCAGGCCACCCAAGCCGGGGGAGGTACATGGAGTTGATTATTATTTTTATGATGATCGAGATGCTTTGTTGCAGGCGGTTGCACATGGTGATTTTGTTGAACATGTATTACAGGGTGATCGTGCCTATGGCCTGCCAAAGCGGAGTTTCGATGACGCCCTTGCGGGGTCCGTGCCGTTTATCGTAACGCATGTTGAAATGGCAAGCGGCTGGCCGGCTGTTCATGATTATCTGACTCAAGAATATCAAGGTAGCCCTCCCCGAGAATTCGATATCTTTTTGCTTCCAGAAATGAGAGCTCAAGCATATTTCAACGAGTGGTTGCCGGGCCATCGGCCAGCCGGAGAAGTTGAGAGTCGGGCCAATCGGGCAGCATGGGAAATTTTTCATGCACCAGTGCAGGCGGAGGTTATCGTAACCAATGTGATGAGTTCCAATCGACCAACACTAAAGCAGGAGGCGAGTGATCTTATGAGTATGATGGAGCTAGTACTGAAAGACGATGTGCCTAGACCAACAGGACTGGCCCGCTTGCCTGATCTCGGGGTGGGATATATTCCCAGGCTGCGCCATGCACAAGATGTAGTTTTGGACTCAGGTCATTAAAGTGGAATTTACTCAATAATCTTGACGTGTCGGAGGACCGGCAGGAGGGCTTCGAACGGGAGGCCCACGACGTTTGTGTAACTTCCGTCAACTTTGGTAACGAGATCCCAGGGAGTATCAGTAAGGGCGTAGCCGGCGGCAAAGCGCGTAAAGTCATAGCGGGCGACATACTGCTCGAGCTCGACGGCGTTGAGTTTGCGCAGGGTCACGTTTGTTTTTTCGACTTTGTCCCATTTCTTTTTGATAATTCCGGCGTCCATGACGGCGATAGCTACTGCAGTCACGAAAGTATGGGTCCGATCCATGAGGGCCCTCAATATTTCTTTGGTATGATTCCGGTCGCGGGATTTGCCGAAGGTTTTTTTTCCTAAAATAGCCATCGAATCAGCGGCAATGACGACCGTTTTAGCTTCATCATTGATCGCGTAAACGCGGGGGTGATCGATAATCTCGGAGAGTTTTGCTGCTGCCCGCTTTCTGAGCATGACCACTGGGTCGCGATCGACGATGGCTTCCTCATCGATCCTGGCAACCGCCACGCGGAAGCGGAGGCCAAGCTTTTCCAAAAGGGTCCGCCGACCGACGGATTGTGAGGCCAAAATAATGTGAATTGGTTGGGGGGGAGGAGGCTGATTGGGGGACGTAAACCGAATTGCCATGAAGCCTATTATATCTCAATCCGCCCATTTTTGCTACAATGAGTTGGTTCACATTC
>Ga0155732_130_pt1 | contig 9840 bp, 10 predicted proteins | sample RifCSPlowO2_01_FD_107386 | JGI IMG/M metagenome (GOLD analysis project Ga0155732, IMG submission 107386) | Candidatus Gottesmanbacteria bacterium RIFCSPLOWO2_01_FULL_46_21 | reverse complement strand
TCCGGCGCCCGTCATGATTGCGCGCACGTCGGCAAAATCAACGTTTATAAGTCCGGGCATGGTAATAAGATCGGAAATTCCCTGAACTCCCTGTCCCAACACGGAATCAGCAACCCGGAAGGCTTCCAAAAGCGTCATCTTTTTGTCGATGACATCCATGATGCGCTGGTTTGGAATGACAATAAGCGTATCGACTTTGTCTTTGAGATTTTCGATTCCCTCTTCAGCTTGCACCATCCGCCGGGTTCCTTCGAATTGAAACGGCTTAGTGACAACTGCCACCGTCAGAGCACCCAAATCTTTGGCTATCTGGGCAATAATCGGTGTGGCTCCGGTCCCGGTTCCTCCGCCTTCACCACACGTCAAGAAGACCATGTCGGTGTCATGCAGGTGTTCCTTGAGCTTCTCGCGGGACTCTTCCGCGGCTTGTTTGCCGATCTCCGGATTTCCTCCGGCGCCCAATCCTCGTGTGAGATTTTCCCCGATTTGAATTTTGGTTTGGGACTGACAGAGAAATAACGCCTGCGCGTCGGTATTGACACCCAAAAAATCCACGCCGTTTATCTGATTAACACTCATCATGGAGTTGATGGCGTTGCCGCCCCCTCCGCCAATACCTATGACTTTAATCTTTGCAAATCGCGCGATATCTGGTTTTATTAACATGGAAAAACAAATTAGGGCAGAAAAGATTTAATAAGATCAATGACCCGTCCCGCAATCCCTTTCATTTGAATCCGCGATGCGCCGCGCGAAATGGCACCCGCACCGGCCTCTCCCCGCCGCTGACTTGCTCCATACAACAGAAGTCCCACACTAGATGCATAGGCTGGCGTCATGATCTCATCAATGAGTCCACGAATCCGCAAGGGTGTCCCGATATGAACTGACATTGCTAAATTTCGTCGCGCCGCCTCGGTGGCCCCGACGGTGAGTGCACCGCCACCGGTAATCACGACACCCGAGGGCATCATCCCGCCAAACCCACTTCGCTTTACTTCAAGTCCTACCATCGTGAATATTTCGTTCAAGCGCGGCTTGATGATGCCTTCGACCAATGTTCGACGGGAAATCGAACGCATTTCCTCAACGAGTCCGAGTCCCGAAACGTCTATTTCATCATCCTCTCCGGCTTTTTTTTGCTTGACCCCATCCCTATGTTCGGCAATCGCTGGCGTTTTCGGCTGCGTTCCTAATAGCAATTTTATTTTCTCGGCGCTTTCGAGCGACACCCGAAGTCCGGCAGCGAGATCTTTGGAAATGTTTATGGCTCCAATGGGAATGACGGATGAGTACGAAAGGGCACCTTCGACGAAAATAGCCACATCCGTTGTTCCACCACCGATATCAACGAGAACAACGCCTAATTCTTTTTCGGTATCGGTAATGGTCGCATGAGCGCTTGCAAGTCCTCCAAACACCATCCCTGCTACCTCAATTCCCAACTCTTCAACACATTTAGCTAAATTCCGAATGGCTGTCGCTCCTCCCGTCACTAAATGCGTATCCACCTCAAGGCGAACGCCCGTCATACCGGCAGGATCCACCACGCCCTCCTGTCCGTCCACGATATATCCGCGGGGAAGTATATGAAGAATCTCTCTCGATTGTGGCAACTGCACTGCCTTTGCCGCGTCAATGACCCGGCGTACATCATTTTGGGTAATTTCTTTCTCCGGTTCAGCCACGGCTACCACACCGTGAGAGTTTATAGAGGCGACATGATTTCCGCCGATAGACACGTATGCGCGGGCAATAGAAGAGCCTGCCATTCGTTCCGCTGCATCAACAGAACCGGAAATGGCGGCCGTGGCTTCCTCTATGTTGACCACCTGTCCTTTTCGAAGCCCCCGCGACGGTACCGTTGCCACGCCGACAACATTTGCATCTCCCTCTTCTGTGATCGACGCGATAAGGGTCGTTATCTTTGATGTCCCAACATCAATGGCTGCTGTTGTTTGATCACGGGCCATAGTAAGATATTTTAGAATTGGATAATAGGTTTATCAAATCGGAGGTCAATCCGAGTGGGCATGCTTCCTTTTATTCTAAATCCGGACAGAATTGTTTGTAAAGTACTCGAAAAATTATCAGGGTCAATATCTTGAGGAATTATTATGTTTATTTCTCCAAGTTCTCCCATAATGGACAGTCTATCAAATCTTGTTATCTGTTGCACTGTATACTCTTGCGGTAAGGCGGCAATCAAGGTAAGCGCTGCCCGAACGGATTGGTCGATCACGTGCTGACCCACTGCTACCGGGAAAGGCTCAAGAGCTATTCTCGGCAAGAAGGCGGTCCCATCGTCAATTCCCACGATATATCCTTCCCGGTCAATCAAACCGACAATAGATTCTAAACGAATGATCGCGATGGGTTCCCGGCGTTTCGCGATGATGACAAGCGTATGAGGAAATTTCTTTTTCAATTGGAGTGAAGCCAGAATCGGGTTATCACGAAGAATATCTTCCCTAACTTTGCCGGCGGGAAAAAAAAGCAGATTTTTTGGCATTTTATCCTCGTTAACGGTGACTTGGAGCGTATCTGGGGCAACTTCGATATTTTCCAAGGCGAACAGATAGTCACTCCCAAAATAGATACCTATGCTCGTTATGATGATAAAAACCAACAGAATAATGAGTGATCCGAATCGTCGAAAAAAAGCTTTGTTATGCATGGGAAAGAATTGCCATGACTTGATCTGCTACGCGGACAGCTCCGTCCCGGGGAAACTCACGGGAAATTTCGACCGCTTTTTTATCGTATGTCTGTTTATCCCGAAAAATTCCCTCTATTGCACCTAATAATTTCCCTGGGGTGAGATTTTTTTGATTGAGTACCTGGCTTGTACCAACAGTTTCTAAATACCGTGCGTTTTCATACTGTTCATTCCCTCCGGACCATGGAAGCGGCACGAACAATGCAACTTTCCCAAGCACAGCGACTTCACCGACGGTATTTGCACCGGATCGGCCGACGACCAAGTCCGCGTGACCAATCGCCCAGGCATACGCTGGTTCATCCAGATACGCAGTCGCAAAATAGTTGGGTACATCTGGAGCGTTTTGAAGATCCAATCTACCAGTCTGATGAATGATACTATAGTATGTGGTCAGATTTTCTACTATAGGAAATACCAGACGATTGAGTGTCACCGCTCCGGTACTTCCGCCGGTCACTATTATCAATGGCTTGTTCCCAAGAGGAAAGGGTGAATTTTTGGGAGGATGAAATATACTCTCCCGAAGGGGAAGTCCGGTAAGAACCGTTTTATCGCTTGGAAAATCCTTGACTGTTTGGGGAAAACTCACACAGATTTTTTTTGCAAATAATCCAATAATCCTGTTTGCCAGTCCCGGCGATAGCGTCTGTTCGTGTGTGATCGAAGGAATTGCAAGCATCCATCCTGCTATCACAACCGGAAGGGCAACATATCCTCCAAAAGAAACAATGACGTCGGGTCGCTCCGAGAGACAAATCCCAAACGCGGCAATAAAGCCAAAAGGTATGCGAAATATTCCGACTGCGGTCAGCAAGGTAAATGCCCGTGTTATTCTTCCCGCTTGGATACTCACAAATCTAAACCCTCGTTGGTTAACCAAACGTGCTTCTTCGGATTGACTGTTTGATCCTTCAATGGACGTATCCCGACCCGCAAAAACAATGTCGATTTGAGTATTCGTTTTTTTCAGTGCATCAGCAACAGCAATAGCTGGTGTAATATGTCCTCCGGTCATGAGAATTTTTTTTCTTTTGGCCATATGTTATGAGTGTTTGCTTATATTAAGCAGTATTCCCACAGAAACCAACAAAATGATAAGGCTTGAGCCTCCATAGGAAATAAACGGAAGCGGGATTCCGGTCAGTGGTACGAGCGCAACCATCGCAGATAGATTTATGCCTGCCTGCACCGCAATCCAACTTGCTATTCCCAGTGCCAATAATCTGCCAAAAGAATCCGGTGCGTATTTGGCAATACGAAACCCGCGCCAGATCAGCATGAGCAGCAGTCCGATAATAACGACGCTTCCGACAAACCCCAACTCTTCTCCGATAATAGCAAAAATCGAATCCGTATTTGCCTCAGGCAGGTATTCGTACTTCTGCCGGGATTTTCCGATTCCCACACCAAAGAGTCCACCGGATCCTAATGCGAGCAATATCTGCCGAATTTGATAGGAAGCGCCCAGCGGATCGGCTTGGGGATTGAAAAATGTGGTGAGTCTTGCAAACCGATACGGCGCGACAATGGCGAGAACTCCTCCGCCGGCGACCAGAACCGGAATCATAACGAGGAAGTGTGCAATCGGCGCCCCTGAGTAATAATACATCAGCACCGATACGGCAAGAATGACGACTGCCGTTCCTAAATCCGGTTCGATGACAACAAGCCCCACGACCATCGCCATAAGAAGCGCAAATGCCCCAAATCTTCCCTTTTCCGGTTTAGAAAGCCACGCAGATAGATAAATAATAATGGAAAATTTCGCCAGTTCCGCCGGCTGCAGTGTCGTAAAACCCAGATTGATCCACCGATGAGCACCCTGTGCCCCCACGCCGATACCCGGAACAAACACGGCAAGAAGCAGTACGATGGTTCCCAGAAGCAGTGGCAGCGACCATTGATACCAGCGTGTATAGTCAATCTTAGCAGCAATTATAAGTCCGATTGATCCCACCAAAAGCCACTTGAGTTGTTCTTTGGCAAAATAATATTGATCAGAAAAATCCCGCTGGGCAATGGCCACGGAGGAGTTATACACCATGAGAATACCAACAACGCAAATGACACTCACTATCACAAGAAGCAGTCGATCAGAGACGCGAGACTTCATAGGCAAATTGCTTTCCCCGCTCTTTGTAATTGGGAAACATATCAAACGATGCACAGGCTGGACTCAACAACACTACATCACCGGGCCGGGCACGGGCAAAGACGATTTTTACAACTTCTTCCATAGTACGTAGCCCGGTTACGATCTCTCCGGAAAAATGTGCGTCCTCTGCTGCCTTTACAATCCTATCTGTCATAGTTCCTATAACGATCAATGTTTTGACCGAACTGTTTGCGATTATTTTTCCAAGGTCGCTAAAGTCGGATCCTTTCTCCGACCCTCCCGCAATCAGAATGATTGGCTCAAAAAACGATGCTATCGCTGCAATCGTCGTTTCGGGAACCGTTGAAAACGAGTCGTCATAAAAGGCAACTCCATTGACTGTGTCAACAAACTGTAATCTGTGCGGGAGACCTTTAAACTGTTTCGCAGCGTTTCTAACCGACTCAAGTGATGCTCCGGAAACGAGGGCGGCTAAACTTGCCGTAGCGATATTTTCTAAATTGTGCTCTCCCCGCAAAATGACTTCGTCTAACCCGCAAATCCTTTCTATTTTTTCCTGCCAGCTCACAAATACTTCATGATTTTCCACAAATGCGTTCGTTTGTTGTTTCCGACTGACAAAATATTTCCTGCCGGCAGAATGTTGCGCAAAGGATACACTCGTTTCATTATCAGCATTAGCAATAATCACATCTGTTTTGGTTTGGAAAGCTATGATTGAAAATTTTGCCTTGACATAATCTTCCCGCGATTTATGATAGTTAGTCGCTAAGGGATCAATATTTGCTAAATGATCTTGCGTGATCGGTAAAACCACCGCGATATGCGGACTTTTCGTCAAATCTTCGAGTTGGAATGAAGAAAGCTCTAAAACTACTATGTCTTTGTCAGTCATTTCCCGTACTTTAGAAAGAAGTGGTGTTCCGACGTTTCCTCCCAAAAATACTTTTTTACCCGATTTTCTAAGCATCTCGGCTATCAAACTACTTGTCGTTCCTTTTCCTTTTGTACCGGTTACACCAATAATAGAGGGTCGGCACAGATCAAAAAATAATTTTGTTTGACTTGTCAGTATGCCTTTATATCTACCCAGCTCTTGAGTATCAAGTAATATTCCCGGTGTTCGTACAACAATATCAAATTGAGATAAATTCGAAAGATGTTCGTCTCCCAGATGGAACGTGACGTCCTGTTTTGCCAGTTGTGTATAGGTATCGCCCAGCTCCTCTTTCATACGTCTATCACAGCAGGTAACAATCGCGTCTTCCGAGCGGAAAAAATCAACCGAATCCAATCCTTCTACCGAAAGACCCACAATGGCAACTTTTTTGTTTTTATAGGTTTGCATTGGAAAATTCTATTACTCTATCCATAAGGTTACCGGCTACACGCGATACTTTTTTGGGGTTTCCTGTCGTATAAAATAGGAACGTTCCGCCATTACTTTCCACTTCTCCACGAGATTGGAGCACCCGCCCTACCTGGCGGGCAACCGCGCCGCCCGAATCGAGCACGGCCGTGCCTTCTCCCACTATAGCACGGATAGCCTCATGCAAAAACGGAAAATGGGTGCACCCCAGAACAATCGTATCAATCTTTGGGTCACGGTTTTTGAAAATGTTCGATACGATCTTCTCAACAACCGGATCCTTTGTTTTCCCGCTTTCAACCAACTCAACCAGATGTGGACACCCGACGCTATAGACCGTGCAGCCGTTCGCAAACGTGTCAATCAAGCGCTTTTGATAATCACTATTGGCCGTATGCACGGTTGATAAAACAGCAAAAGTCCGAGTTTTACTGGTGGCAGCAGCCATCTTTATAACCGGCACGACACCAACAATCGGTATATGGGGAAACCAGAGGCGATATTGGTCTATCCCAGCGACGGTTGCAGTATTACACGCTATGACAATAAGTTCGCACGATCTATCGATCAAGTACCTTATGAGCGTCTTTACGCGCTCTGTTATGACCCCGTCAGATTTGTCTCCATAGGGCGCCCATGCATGATCAGCCAGGTACATCGTCGACTCGTTGGGAAGAAGCTTTTGTATTGATGACCAAATAGAAAGTCCCCCTAACCCAGAGTCAATTATCCCAATTGCGTTATTCTTCACGGTAATTGAGGCTTGATAAAAAGTGCTAACCACAGACCGAAAATAGCCAATACGATTGCGACAATCCAAAAGCGCATGACGATCTTGGGTTCCGGCCATCCGTAATACTGGAACCACAAATGGAGGGGGGCTGCTGCGAATGCTTTCTTCCCAAAATACTTTTTCGATAAAAGCTGTATGAGCGATGAGGCAACTTCTATAACGAAAATGCCTCCGATAACCGCCAAAGCCGGAGCTTTCCCAAGCATCAGCCCAACAACCGCCATGGTTGCCCCGAATGAAAGTGCTCCCACGTCTCCCAAAAAAATACGCGCCGGGAAGACGTTGAAATATAAAAACGCAATCAGTCCTCCCATCCACAGCGCGATAAATAGTGACATTGGCGTATCAAGAATTGAAGCCGAAAGCACCCAAAAAGCGGTAAGGGCGATCATAAGCACGCCACTGGCCAGTCCATCCAGTCCGTCGGTGATGTTAAAAGCATTGGCAAAGGCGATAATGACGAAAACTGCAATCGGGATAAACCACCAACCGAAGTGAATAACCCCCAGAACCGGTATGTAAAAAATCCCAATTCGTAGCTCCCCTACAAGCCAAAATCCTATGATCGTCGCGAGAATGATCTCGACAATGAGTTTATGTCTCAGTCGCAATCCAAAAAAACCAGCTTCTGTCCATGCAAATGTTTTTTTTATATCATCAACCAAACCTAAGAGTCCAAACGATATAAAGGCAAACAACAGAATCTTTACCTCGCTTCCCAGCGCATGCACGGAGGTAATCGGAACCCAGAAATATCGAAAAAGGAGCAGCGAAAGCGGAAAAAGAAGTGATGTAATTATTATAATGAGAAGGCCCCCTCCGACCGGAGTTCCGGCCTTTTTTTGATGGAACCTATCGAAGATTGGCGTTCGCTTATTGAATGCATCCCGCGTCGTCTGTTTCAATCTCTGGAAGCGCCACGTATAAAGTAATTTGATAAACGGGACATAGAGAAGGCTATGGACAAACCACGAAAACAAAAGAAGTCCCAAGAGTATTTCCATACTATGTCTAGAGAATATGCGGCAGGAGAACAAACAATGCGATGCCAATTGCTCCCAATGCAACCAAAAACATCATTCCCGCTGCCACATCTTTGGCGATTTTGGCCTCTTGCCTCCACTCGGTCGTAATAAGATCAGTCATCGCCTCAAGCGCCGTATTAGTCATTTCACCGGATAAGCCCAAAACAATAGCGAATACAAGCATTGCCATTTCCATGTAGCTAATTCTCAAATACCAACCCAACGTCAACACAAAGACGGAAAGAATGAGATGAATCTTGAAATTTGGTTGAGTTTTGACTGACCAGAGGAGTCCGGCGAGGGCCGTTTTAATAGAATCGTGGTGTTTCCGAAGTGCTTCCCGCATACACAAATGTAGTATACGGTATTTAATATCCTTTCACAAACCGCCGTACGGATTCTATAGTCCTGGGAAAAACATAGAGAGGACTTATGGGAAGATCATGGGAGTGAATATAGCTTACTTCCCGGCCCCCGAACCCTTTTTTGAACAACGTTAGTCCTCGCCATGGATGATTTGGTTTATCATTAGGCGCAATACCCCAAAAATTGTACACTTTCATACCTCGTTTTTTAGCTTCACGTATCGCTTCCCACTGCAAAAGGTAGTTAACCGGAATATTGGTTCGCGTTGAAGCGCTATGATGGTAAATCGCCTGATCGCCATAAAAAAGAATAATCGCCGTTGCCAGTATCTGTCCTTGATATTTACCCAGATACAATAATGCTTTTTCTGCTCGAGCAAATATTTTAAACTCTTCGACAATGCCCTTGTGCGCCACAAACCCCTGTCTGATTGCAGTAGTTTGATACAGTTTATTAAAATGATTCAAATCATTTTCATCCTTCGAAACCACTATTTCCACGCCAAGTTTTTGTGCTTGTTTTATTTCATACCGAGTTGTTTTTCGCATATTCGCTAGAAGTGCATCTTCAGAAGTATCAAGATCAAGGACCCAACACCGCTCTCCGTCTACCTCATGGACAGGCGACGATATAAGCCCTAACCCCGATGGTAACGCTTCAACTAATGGGCTTATGCGGATAAACCATGCACGCTCGCGTATCGCGATCTTACGCACGTGATGTAATACTTCTTTCCAAGTCTTATGAATTAGTATCGGTCCATGACGAACATGAAGAAATGTGCCTCGCTTGGCGGCAACCAGGTTTACCAGTGCAATACCTTCAAGTGTTGACCCCTCATAAAAACCTAATCGCCATATCTTCTCTCCTCGCGATTTTAGGACATCACCCCAAAGCCACGATTGAAAGAGTGCGTTCGGACTATTTTTAAGAAGAAACTCTTCCCAGATTTTTGACGAACCTATCTCATCTACGCGTAATGCCATGCATATATTGTACTGCAAAGAGAAACGGTTTAAAGGAAGCCATTATTTCATGCGCATCATTCGATGTGCTCCATAGTATCTATACTGTGCGACACCCTCTCCTTAGCCACAGTCGTAGGTTCCCCGTGCCCGCAGTAAAGAATAGTTTGGGACGGTAAGGAGAGAATTTTTCGGACTGATGCCGCCAGATCCAGCGGGCGGGAGTAGGAAAAATCAGTGCGACCAACTGCTCCATCTGCAAAAATGAGGTCACCCACAAAGGCAACTCCGTCTCCAGCCAGTGTGACACTTCCCGGCGTATGACCGGGGGTGTGCATGACGACCAGTCCAAGGGGAAGAATGTCCCCGTCAGAAAGCGTTTTTGTTACTGTCGGTGGTGGATCACTCCGTGGCACCTTCATACGGTCAAGGAAAAAAATATCATGTGCATGCATATAAAAAGGAACTCCTAAAGCGGTTTGCA
>Ga0155732_122_pt1 | contig 10033 bp, 8 predicted proteins | sample RifCSPlowO2_01_FD_107386 | JGI IMG/M metagenome (GOLD analysis project Ga0155732, IMG submission 107386) | Candidatus Gottesmanbacteria bacterium RIFCSPLOWO2_01_FULL_46_21 | reverse complement strand
GACTTCCAACCAATGGTCCCCCAAAGTTTAGGCCGCAAAGCCCACCAAAGCCCCCATCCTCGAGACACAAATCTATAGGTTCAGCAGCAAAAACTTTTGTTAACGGTAGAAGATATGCTGAGGCGATTGTGGCTCCGGCAATAAGCTTTTTCATAGTAATACAATTATCGTATTGAGAATTTTATGTTTTGTCAAGTACCTTAATTAATTTTACAAATAGTACGAGATCCTCTTAAGTTCGCCCCATGAGGCGTTTATGAATAATAATGAAAAGCCGAATGGTAAGAACAAGAGGATCAAGAGGCATTTATTTTTTTATTCAAGGGGTCCGGTGCCCGGGGCATGTCTTACAGCCCCATCAAACGGCAGCTCATAGAATTCTATACCGAAAAACTGGCTGATGATGCTCATCACGAAGTAGGCTGAAAAAGCTATGAAAAGACCCAGGACTGCATAGATGAGCTTGTGTCTTGCTTTCTGAATATTTTCCTTATTTCCGCCTGCTGTTATCCAGTCAAAACCTCCCCAGATAATAAAAGCCAGAGACGCGAAAACAGCCACGAGAAGAATAAGGCCGACCCCTGTACTTAAGATTACCGAAAGCGCCGAACTTCCATCTGTCGGAAGATTGGGTATGCCGTTGTCTATAGTAGTTCCGTTAATTGTTATAGCAAGCTTCATATGAATTAGGAATTATGAATCACGAATAAAGGTTCTTGATTTTTTAATTAAACCATTAATTATCTTATGAACTTTAATTATTTGTTCAGATATCTCCTGGAAGATGTCTTTTTCAATAAAGCTTACGTCTCTTGCTATTAAAATTTGGTTTTGTAATTCGGTAGTAGATCCTAAAGCTATTGAATAGAATTGCAATTTTTCTTTATAAGACTGTCTGCTAAATCCCTCAGCGATATTCGAAGTAATCGAGACTGCGGATCTTCTCATTTGGCTGACTAGTCCAAACATTTCTTCACTGGGAAACAATTTAGTTATATTATAAACCGTTAGCACAAGCTTATGAGCTTCTTTCCAAGCGTCCAGATCTGTAAAATTTTTTATTTTAGCTTTATCGTAAACTATTCCAGATACATCATTCATTATTCCTCATTCCTTATTCCCTATTCTCTATTCCTATCACTACGGAGTGAACCCCGGAATTTTTAGAATATCAACTGTTATTAACTGAAGAATGAAGAGAGAAAAGATTATGAAAAGAAGACCGACGATTGCCGATGTCAGCTGTTCCCGCGCAGCCTGCACTTTTTCCGGATTTCCCTGAGACGTCATAAGGCGGTAGCCGGAGACTATTATAAGAAGCGTCACTATTCCCCCGGCAATGCCTAAAATAAATTTAAGAACCCACTGAACAAACTCACCTACGTCTGTACTTATTCGTCCAAAGGCTGTCTTTATGCTGGCACAGCCTCTTTCTTGCGTGTCATCGCTGCACGGAGAGTCAACAAGGGCTGGATTTAAGTATTCGGGAGCACGGCAGGTATAATTTCCTTCCTCATCCAGAACGCATTGCTCTGGGGGAGCGCAGCGAAATGTAGTAAGACTGTCTGGATTCGGACTGCATGATTCACCCAGCTCAACAGGGCCGTTCCCATCGCCTGAACGAAGACATAAAGGAGTAATAGTTTCCCCTGGGGCAGGAGGCCCAAAAATTTCGCTGCACTTTGTTCCATCAGGACACCTATCATTATTAAGATCGCATTGACCATCTTCGACAAGTCCCCCCTCTTCCTCAACGGTGAACGTTTTTGAATCCCATTGAACCCCACCTGAGCAATTATCATATAGGGTAATCCTGTGGCTTCCCGAAGCTCTCATCGGCCACCTGGTTCCGACCCCAGCTTTTAATTGTGGATCTGTAACGCAAAATTCGCCGCTATCAGATCTAATAATTTGATATTCGCTGCCATTCCAGCCTTCAATTGTAATCCTCCGTTTGTTGTCGTTAATGTCAGTTATCTCTGTTCCGGCAGCAGTAAAAAAAAGACTCTCCCCGGTTCTTACAGGTCCCTGAACTTGAAGTCGTACAGCTTGTGTATCAAGCGGAACAATAAAGAAAAAAAGAAGAAACAAAGAGAATGTTAGAAGAATGCGTTTTATATTAAGCACGATTTTATCGTAAATAAAAACTAGGTTAAATGCAAGTTTGGGGTGTCAGGATGATTCATTGGATGATGGAAGATAGAAAGTAGAAGGTAGTATTAGAAAGATAGAAAATGGAAGCTAGATGGATTAATAGCTTTTCCATTTATTTCTCAAGTTAACAATTTTGCCACCAAGAAAAATATATCTTTCAATTAGCTTGTCACAGAATTCTTTTTTCCAAAAACCTAAGTCTTTAGCCATACTTAAATGAACTTCCATTTCATTGCAGGATCCTACCGAAGAGTCCAGATGTATTTTAAATTGCTTTTCGAATCTCCTCTTTGCCCAGCCCTCAGCAATGTTTGCTGGAACAGATTTTGATGCTCTTCTAAGCTGTGACCCTAAGTCATTCCTTTCAAATAAAGGTAGTTTGTTTACCTCTCTGTTAACAATAATTGCAAGATCGTAAGATTCTTTATAAACCTCCAAATCCTTAAAACTTCTAATCACGTACTACCATCCATTATCTATCATCAAAAATCTATTGTCTATTTTCGACCCTCTATCGTCTACTTTGTAAGGATTTTGTCCTGAAAATATCAAGCCGTAATTTATCCTATAGCATAAAATGGCGTCATGAATATAGAAAGAAGGCTGGAGGCCCATCTAGAATTGACAAGAATAGCTACCCCTTCTACACTAAGAAGAGGAGTAAGTTTTATGGCCGAAGGACAATCAGAAAGACCTTCTCAACCGGGCGGGGAACAGTCTGCTGGCAAGCCAGGCGAGCAAAAAGGACAGATATTCGCCGACAGCGACGTTAATGACGCTGATACTAGATCTGTACTTGATCTAATCACAGAGTTCGAAGGTATACCGCAAGAAATTAGAGAAGAGGCCCAGAGAAAACTCGCTGAAGAAAGGGGAATGTCTCTTGAGACCGGAGAAGAAAAACAAAAGGCAATTAAAGAGGCCTTACCCGCCAAGGGAGAAGCTATGGTGGAAAATCTAGCAGGTGCAGCTCCAGCCCCAATAATGCCTGATTATAGAACCAGAAGAAATGACGCAATCACAGGATTAGGCGATCTAGCATTGACTGATCCCGAACTTATGTCTATACAGAAGCAAATAGTTAGCGCTAAGGCAGCTGCTACCGCAGCAAGGAGAGAATTGGATTCAGAACTTTTGATACCAATGCTAGAAAGATTCACCAACCTTCTTCAAGGAGAAGAAGGGAGATTAAAGACTGCTCCTTCATCAGAGCTTGTAAGTTTTCAAAATATAGTTAAGGAAATAGGTACGTTAGATGCTTTGATGAGGGGCAAAGGTAGGGCGGAAGATACCTTTTTACTTGCGCACCAGGACCTCTCCCAAAAAATTCGGGAAGCTTTAGGTGCGGGCAATCTTACTGTTGTGAAAGCGTTGCGTAGAGAGCAAAAAAATCTTGTCAAAAAATTTGTCGGAGAAGTTAACGTTTCTGAAACAGGCATAAGAGACGACACGCTTAGAATTGTCGTTGAAGACGATGAAGCCTTAATGCAATTATCTTTCAAAATTGTCGGCTCTCCTTTTCAGTCTGAAACAGGCGACTATATTCTGGGATTTTATGGAGAAATTAATATATTCTCTATAACAAATTTACTTCAGTCTTTGTCTGAAAACCGAAACCTTACGCCAAAAGAACGTACCAGATTAGTCAGGGCGGCTCAGCTAAGAGATATTAGCTGGATTAGGGAAGGAGCAAGAGTATCGCATCAGATGAACAAGTTCATTGTCAGCAATGAGCTTGATAAAGCACATCAGATATCAGAGGAGCTTCGTCCCGAATATTCCCAAATACTTCAGAAGTGGCGAGGAGTAAGTACTGTCCAAAGACTACTAGAGACAGCGCATGCCATTACTATATCAAGAGACGGATATATAAATGTAGAAAATAACCAAGTTATGATGGGCACATCGACAAATGATGCTACCGGAAGGCTTAAGATTAAGCAAAAGGAATCTGTGTTTCAAGAGTTCAAAAATCAAATCGATTATTTCAAAAGATATCCAGATTCAGCCCCAGCTGAGTTAAAAGTCTTTCTTAGGATGGAAGATTGGGAAATTGCGCTTGCGTTTAATCTTGGGAGAAATTTTTTAAATATAGAAACAAGAAAAGCCCAGTGGGAATCGCAGGGACAGACTCCTGCAGGAAGCAGAGCTTGGGAATCGATTCCTCAGGAAGGATTCGCAAGGATTATGAACCCTGCAAAATGGCTCTGGTGGAATTTTACAATCGGACAGGGCAGAGGAGGGATAAGAGTGCTTGAGAGATTTATGGACGCAATGCATAGGAGAAGAGGCACGGAAGGATTTGGTTCTATGCAGCTTGAAAAAATTAGAGATGAAAAAATTAAATTTTTCGAATTGCCTTGGATGACAGGGGTTAGGGATTGGATAGCCTCCTGGCGAGCCATAGGGGCTGTTCTGAGAAGAACTGCTGCTGTTTATGAACCCCAGCCGGGCACAGAACTTGCTACTAAATACAGAGTTTTTCATAAGCAGTCAGGATCAAACAGGACAGAAATTGCGCACGACACTAGCCTTGGCCTTATGTTAAATACAGGAGCTATTGAGTTTCAAGAAATAGCAGACCCTAAGAAAAGAATATCGTTTGGGAAGGCTGACGATCGTATAAAAGCTGATTATTTCCGATCTGTTCTTTTCAAGCCGGGCACTGGAATGAATGGAGTTCCACCAGAGCTCCGAGATGATATTCAGACTGCTTTGGGCGTAGTTTATAGAGTTGTTCTAACTCCTGAAAAAGGAAAAAGCTTAAGAGATAATCCCGAATTTAACATGGTTAAAGAACAGGCAAGAACTCTTATTTGGCAAAGAGTAGCCAGGGAAAATCCGCTTATTGCACTCTCTTTGCTTCATGGACTCAAATATAGCAAAGACCATCCAGAAGTTACTTTTATAGATCCTGCTACTGGTAATCCAGTGACCATTAATGTTGCCAATCGAGCTTCGGCCTCACCTGTCTCAGACGAAGAGGGGCTAGTTGAGTTTTTCAATAGACCCGGTATAGACTGGCTTGCATTTCAAAGAAAATTAAATTTATATAACGAAATAAAACTCGCAAAGATAAGAGGTTCTGAAAAAGATGCTCCAATTCCCAATTTTACTTTAAGTCAAGCCATGGCTTTGGTGGAGACAACTACAGGCGGATTTGCCTCTGAACCCGGATTTAACCTAAGCCCAGAAGAGAAAGTCTTATTGCAAGAAATAGAAAAAGAGGGTCTTCTGGCATCACACGACATGGCAAATGTTAGATACGCTTTCGTACCTTTTTTAAGCGATGTTAATTTGGAGAAAATCGACTATAGACAGCCTGGGCAGATTGCTCCCGGAAGACATTTTGGCGACTTAGCACAGTTTCATGAGTCAGGTCAAGCAATTCTTGATGCAGCCAGTAATATGGGGGAATTCAGAACCTATAAGGACATAGTTGAATTTATCAAAAAATTTGCTAAAGGTATAACTAGCGTTCACGGCGATGAGTATGCTAAAGACAAATCCGCAGCCGTAATAGAGGCTGTATTTGGCTTTTTTAGAAGAGGAGAAAATGTAGTTGACAAAGACGAGGAGTTTCCAGGAGAAGATAAGTTAATCCGAAGACAAAGGCTTGCAAGATGGTTTAAGCAGATGGACGAGGTCCATGAAATCTCCCAGGCCTTGCACAAACCTAACTCTGAAGCTCAAAATTTTTATAACAGTACACAGGTGCCAGCTCTAGACAGAAGACAGATGTTTAATGCTATGGAGGACTTAAAGGGAGCAGGTCTTATGGGAAGAGAGGAGGAAAAAGAAATGAGAAAAAGATTCGGAGGATTATTAGGTTTTGTATTAAGGCTTTTGATCCAGGATTTAACTAGAGTTGCAAAGCTGGGACTTTTGGGGGCCGCAGCCCAGTTCCTTAAGGAATCGAGTAGCCCTAAGGGAATTTCGGAACCTGCCTAGATCTCCTTAATAATTAAGTAAAAACATTTAAAATCCGATTCTTCCCAAGATTCTACCAAGTTTTCTTCTTCCCGCCATTTCTGGTCGTGCATCATAAGGATCTATAGAGGCTGCAGATATCACTCCCGTTGCGCTTCTTGCCATTCTAGGACCGACTCCTAATGGTTGTAAAGCTGAGCCAAAGCCTACCTTAGGAGCTTTTAGTGCTGCTTTTAACATTGTTAAAATTTGGGGGGTCATAAAGACAAATCCCAGAGCAATTACTTGACCAAAAGCTTTGGGAGGAAGCCCGCCTCCGACGAGAGGGGGCGTGAAAAGCTTCCCACTTTCTTCTGTCCCTGGCATGTTAATAAATATTGCAGCAAGAACAAACATTGCAATAGCTGCAGGGAATACTGCTAAATTTGCAATCAGATCCTTAAACCAGGCTCCCGCCCCGATCTGCGAACCCGGAAGAAGTCCGATTAAAAGCCAGAAAGGAGCAAAAATAATATCAATAATAATTGAAATATAGGCTACGAGAAGAACGATCCAAAGCCTTAAAAGTGTGTAAAGAAGCGCCAGAAAAATAAAAAGCCAAGCTATAAGGCTTATTATTAAAGAAAGAATTGATCCAAATAGATTTGTGATAAATTCCCAAAGCCCTGGTTCCGGTATAATATTTCCATTCGCCGGGTATTTGGTGGTCAAAATTCCTGAAGCTAGATTTGCCACAAGCTCTCTCCCTGCTGATAAAAGGTCTAGCCAGCTGAAGGCTGTACCGGAAGCAGTAATGGGGTTTGAGCTTCTTGCCAAATCCCCGAACATTATAATTGTTTTCGTGGAGTCTTCTGGATCCGGAGGCAAAATGGTGACTAAAATTCCACCCACAAGATAAATTGTTACATACATAAGGTCTATTAGGAGTCCTGCTATAGCAAAGGAGAAAGTGACCAAAAGTATGCCGACGATTATTTTAGGTATCTGGTTCTCGATGGTCATGACGGTTCTTGGATCAATATGTACCCGAAGCATTATTGCCACCCCTATCACCACAAAAATGACTACGAAAAATAGGTATGTTATGTTTCTCATAACAATCCAAATATCCCGCAAAGGCCTAATTCCGCATAATCCGGGATCCTGACCGCTACAGCCTTCGGCATACGCTTTTTTCGCAACCCCGAAATTATTTGCAAGATACCGGCTATAATCTAGGGATGACGCAGGAGGAGTAAACGTCATTCCTATTAGCTTGGTCGTTACTCCTATTGCGCCTCCGCCTCCTTCAACAAAACCTATTTTTCCGGTCTTCGGATCTACCCCAAGACATCTGTGATCGGATCGAATAGGGTCAAATCCTGCGAGTTGGCAGATTCCGGCAGACATAACTTCAATCATTAGAGACTGGGTATAGCTGTGAAGACCAGGTGGCACATCGGGATTTGTCTCTGGAGCGGCGTATTGATTATAGATGGGCTGCGGAAAATATTCATTTGAATCTTGCGCATGCGCTTTCGCAGTAGTCAGTAGACCGTAGACAGTAGACAGTATTAGGGTAACAAGAATACTTAATACTAAATACTTAATACTAAATACCCTCGCAGGCAATGCGAGTTTGGGCAGTTTCATCAAATTCAATTGTGTGTTATTTTAAAAAACTTGTCAAGAAAAATCAGTGGAGATTCATCTTTTCATATTTGACTGCGGAATTCTCCAAAATTTTTATTTTATCAATGCGGAGAGGGCGGGATTCGAACCCGCGATCGCCTTACGACGATATCCGCTTTCCAAGCGAACGCACTAGACCAACTATGCGACCTCTCCAAGATTTCCTATTTTATCAAATTTAATGCTTCTTGCCACGCCTCTTTATCTGCTTTATAGGTAAGTCTCGCTTCTACCGCATCCATGGGTAACCATTCAACGTTTTCCATTTCATTGTCGTGATCTTCAATACTTCCTCCGATATATTCCATAAGGAAATAGTAAACCGTCTTTTTTATCTTTTCGCCTTCCATTACATACCAGTACTCAACAGGCTTAATGGGCTTAAGAATTTTTCCTTCAACTCCTGTTTCTTCTTTTACTTCACGAAGTGCAGTTGTTTCTTTACTCTCACTTTTCTCTTTGTCTCCTATGATTCCTTTTGGAAAAACCCATCCGTGGTGCTGTGAATGTTGGGAGACCAGAATTTGGATAAGGCCGCCTTCTTTTTTAAAAACTATTCCACCTGCCGAAAACTCAAAACGCATAGCGGAGAGGGTGGGATTCGGACCCACGAAGAGCTTGCACCCTTAGCGGTTTTCAAGACCGCCTCCTTAAACCACTCGGACACCTCTCCAAAAACGTCGCACTTTTATCCGCCTCTGGCGGAAGTCCGCCCCGCCGAAGGCGGGCAGGTATGCGACCTCTCCTAGTCTACTCATTATACCAAAGTCTAGCCTTGACCGGCAAAACTATATGATATAAAGTAAGGATATGGATACTGTCCCAGACTTCGAAGAACTAAGTCTTCCCCGTCCGCTTGAGGAAATCCCGGCGCACACAGATATCAATAATGCTACTTCCGACCATTCCGTAAAGACTCTTCTCTCATGGTCTGCTCCGGGCCGTCCCTTTAAAAAAAGAGGCAAACAGTTTTATATGACAGCCATTCTTATAGCATTCTTAGTTGAAGTTATTCTTTTTCTATTTTCTCAATATACCTTAATGCTTGTAGTTGTCTCTCTTGTTTTTGTTTCCTTCGCGTTTGCATACGTACCCCCAAAGAATTTTCATTACAGACTATCTAGCGAGGGCGTTATGGTGGAGGACCATTTTTATATTTGGCATGAACTTTATGATTTTTACTTCACAACAAGAAATGGTCAGGATATCTTAAATATAAGAAGTCAGGCTATGATTCCGGGCGTTATTACTATCACGCTTGGTGAAATGCAAAAAGATCATGTAAGAAATGTGCTTCTCCCTTATCTTCCCTTCAGAGAATACGTTAAGCCTACCTTTATGGAAAAGTCAGGCAACTGGCTTTCGCACAATTTCCCCCTGGAAAAAGCCTCAAAAGTTTGATAGTTATTCCCAAATAAACTAAAATAAGAGCGGATTTGCGCCACGTCAAACGTGGCTTGCGCCTGTAGCTCAGTGGATAGAGCGTGACGTTGCGGACGTTGAGGCCGAAGGTTCGACTCCTTTCAGGCGCGCACTTCGACAAGCTCAGTGTAAAACCGAGGAGGAGTGCAAGAGTGGTTTATTTGGCCGGTTTCGAAAACCGAGCGGATCGAAAGGTCCACAGAGGTTCAAATCCTCTCTCCTCCGCACCTAGACTCTTAAGAAATAACCCACCACAATTCCAATTGTTGTAGCAATTGAGCCTATTACGAATAACTCTGCTGCCGACCTAAGAGGCTTGTGATCTACAATCTGTCCTTTAATGTATCCTATTGCAAAAAGCCCGATAAATGCCGAGACAATGGCGACCATTTTTGATAGAGGCTGATTTAAGAAGACTACCGGAATTATTGAAAACGAACCCCCTATAAGATAGGCGATAAACATAATAAAAGCCCCTATTAAAAGACTGTCTGTATGTTTTCCCGTTTTGTCGAGTTGATGGACTGCTTTTTCGCTTGAATACTGCCCCGCAGCCATAGATGTAGCCTCAACTGTGACAGCAACAAGCGCAGCAAGGATTATAATCGCCTTACTGTCGACCCCTGTTGAAATTCCCAATACAACTCCTGTAGTTGATACGATTCCGTCTTGGAGGCCAAACATTAGGGAGCGAAGATAATCCTCGTGAAGGTTTTCTTTAAGTGCATGCATATCTGGTTTGTATTGTAGCAAATAAAAGCCTGTTGATGGTATAATTAACACGCCTTGGAGGAGTCGCATAGTCTGGTCCATTGCGGGAGTTTGCTCATAGTCTGGTCCATTGCGGGAGTTTGCT
>Ga0155732_116_pt2 | contig 10552 bp, 14 predicted proteins | sample RifCSPlowO2_01_FD_107386 | JGI IMG/M metagenome (GOLD analysis project Ga0155732, IMG submission 107386) | Candidatus Gottesmanbacteria bacterium RIFCSPLOWO2_01_FULL_46_21 | reverse complement strand
GCCCCGCGCTTGGGCGGCTCCACGATTGCGCTGCATCGGCAGACTCGCCTGTTCGCACGTTATCACTCGAAGAGGCAGCTTCTTTTTGAACGACTCAGCAACCGCAACCGTTGTATCCTTTGATTTTCCATCGACAACAATCACCTTGAAGGGTTTTTCTGTTTGATTGACGAGCGAAGTGAGGAGACCGGGCAAAAATTTCTCTTCGTTAAGCGTTGGGATAATAACGGAAAACCGAGGCGAAGCCATGTTGGGCGCATTATACTACCCAAATAGTTCGTACGCGACAAATATGGCATAAAATGCCAGTAACCCAAGCCCCTCTTTGCGTGAAAGCGACCTGCCCGTCCAAAACGACCAGAGAAAATACGCTGCTACACTACCCAGGAGCACCAGTGCCGCTGTAACGCGGCTTGGATTGGGATCAGTATACGGAGAAATTATCGCCAGTATCCCCAAGATAAGTGTATTAGCTGCAGCACTCCCGAGAAAATCTCCGATTGCCAAGTCTCGCCGTTTCTGGGCAATAACACTCCAGGCAAGAGCAAATTCCGGCAAATTCGTCCCAAGCGACAAAAAAAACAAACCAAAAACAATGGGCGGAATGGAAAACGAATGGATAATAACTTCTGCACTCGTAACGATGACGCGCGATGCTATCGCAAGTCCCGCAATACCCAGGATAAACATGCCGATATTCTGGTGAACATGACGATGACCGACGGCATGTTTATGAAGCGGGTGCTGGAGTGTACCGTCGCGAGTAAGGAGGAGCGCATGAACGCCGTAGGCTCCCACCAAAAATATTCCTTCTCCTCTTGTTAGCGCTCCATCCCACAACACAAGTGCCGGAGCGGCAATCACTCCAATCGTTGATACCATATCTTGCCAGCTGATTTCATGATCAAGCACAACCTTCCCAAGTATGACGGCAAGTGCTCCCATAACCAGAGACAAAAGAAGAATCGATCCGCCCAAAAGATTTCCGGTTGCCAGCTGAGGAATGTTTGTCAGAGCTGCCTGAATGGCGACAAACATTTCGGGCATGGAAGTGAGAATTCCTAACAGCAAAAATCCAAAAGTAAAACTCGTCAGTCCAGCGTGCTTGGCTATCCCTGCTGCTCCTCGGATAACTAAATGCGCGCATCCTGATAGAATCAGGCCAAAACCAATCATTACGCCGATATCCCACCAAATCGTCATAGACGTCTTCTGAAAAAATATGCCTTCGTCCCTTCTATCATACCAAGCATGGAAAAAGACGCTCCAATAATAACGAGCCATTCGATACTTCCGATGGCCATCGTTCCAAACGCGTCATTACCCCATGGGTGATAGACCGCAAAAAGCTGCAAGGCGACACCAATAGCTACAGCCACGATAAGCCAATGATTATGGAATATACTCGCAAAAGTCAATCGTGCGTGCATGCGGCGAGCGGAAAATACATAAATAAGCGAATCAACAGCAACCATCGTAAATACAAGCGTCTGGGCGTAGACGAGATTTCCTCCTGACCGACCAAGAGCCCAATAAAATCCCCCGATAACAAAAATAACAGCTGAAATACTAATGAGTGCGATAACCACTCCCATGGGTTGATCGACGATCGGTGTTCCTTTTACGCGCGGGCGCATATGCATAAGACCGGACCGCAAGGGATCGACGACCAAAGCTAGACTCGGAAGCCCGTCGGCGACGAGATTAATCCAGAGTATCTGGAGTGCCGTAAGCGGTAGAGGCAATCCTAATAGAATTGATGCGACAATGACCAATATTTCGACAAATGAATCGGATACGAGGTAAAGAACTACTTTTCGAATATTTTCAAAAATACCTCTTCCCTCTTCTACTGCGGCTGCAATGGTTCGTATATTGGAGTCCACCAATACGACGTCGGCTATTTCTTTGGCAACGTCGCTGGCATCAGACACGACCACACCAATATCCGCTTTTTTAATGGCAGCTGCATCATTGACGCCATCACCGGTCATGGCAACAACGTCGCCCCTACCTTGTAGTACCGTCACAATTTTGAGTTTATCCATTGGGGTAACGCGGCAAAACAACACTACGTCGCTGATACGACCCGAAAGCTCCTGGTTGGTCATCGCTGCCAGTTCTTTTCCTTCAATAATTTGGTGGCTCGGATCGGTTATCGGCAGGCCAATAGTTTTTGCGACTGCCTCAGCCGTCCCGCGATAGTCCCCAGTCACAATTTTGACCGCTATCCCCGCAGCAGTGAGCTCTTTGACCGCGTCACTAACGCCCTCCCGCACGGGATCGGCAATACCGATAATCCCCAAGAATGTGAGGCCATGTGCAAACGCAAGCACGCGAAGCCCTTCTGAAGCATACAGAGCTACTTTTTTCTCCCATATGTTTTTCTCTTTTTGAGTGAGCGTACACTTTCTCCAAACTACTTCCGGTGCACCTTTCATCCATACGCCCTCTTTCGTAGTAACGGTCATAAATTTGTGTACTTCGCCAAAGGGAACCTCACCGGTCCTGGGATGTTCGTCGGTAATTTTCTGTGGATCAACATGCTCAGAAGCCCAATCCCACAGCGCGACCTCAAGTGGATCGCTCATATTATTGGCAAGTACTGCCGCCAGCGTCGCCTGGGCGCTATCGACAAAATCGGTTTTGACGACACGCATGACGCCGGCCGTGATCGTACCGGTTTTATCAACACATACAGTGGTCACCGATCCCAACGTTTCTGTGGCAACCAGTGTCCGCACGATTGCTTTTCGCTTCGCAATCCGGGACATCCCGAGTGCCAAAATGGCAGTGAGCGCCACAACCATCCCCTCAGGCACTGCAGACACAGCAATAGCCACGCTCGTCGTTCCCATCGTAATGATATCGCGGCCGGCAAGTACCCCAAGGCCAAAGACACCAAAACAGGTGATAATAACAAGGATCGCGAGTATTTTTGCCAGTCTTCCGAGTTGCATTTGCAAAGGAGTTGCGGTTGATGGTGTCTCCTGGAGACTTACCGCAAGTTGTCCGATTTTGGTCCGTACTCCCGTCTCAATTACGCGCATCGTCGCTCTACCCGACGCTACAATTGTCCCCATCAAAAGCCTCGCATATTCATCGTTCTCTCCATCAGCGCGTTTGGCGACCGGAACGCTTTCTCCCGTCAGTATTGCTTCATTTATAAAAAGATTAACTGCTTCAACGAGCACCCCGTCAGCGGCAACCCGATCACCGGCAGAGAGGGCAACGACATCTCCCGGCACGAGACTCGCCACCGCAATCTGTCCAAGAACTCCGTCTCGGAATACCCGCGCTTGCGGCGCGAGCAATCGTTTGAGTGCTCCTATTGCAGTTTCGGCCTTATACTCCTGGATAAACCCGAGGATGGTATTGATACCTACCGCAACAAGAATGACGCTGGTATCGATGATCTTCCCGATGACGATGGTAACCGTCGCTGCTCCCAGAAGAACGAGAATGAGGGGGTTGATAAGTTGAGCCGTCAGAATCGAAAGCACTGACCGCGGTGGTTTTTCCGGCAGTGTATTTGGTCCGTAGGCGGCGAGGCGAATGCTAGCTTCCGCTGACGTTAATCCCTTGGCAGTTTTTCCGGGCATGACTTCATTCTACCAGACCCCGATCTCCCTTATCTCCCTTATCTCCCTGATTTCCCTTATAGAGTTTGACGAAGCCTCTCTCTCTGCGCTAAACTCCCTCTCACCAGAGAAAACTATGCCAGACAAACAGGAAGTTGAACTTACATCTGCCGCTCAAGCTGACCTGTTTGATCTAACTGGAGTTGAGCGAGGCGATACATTCGTCGTTTCCTATAGATGTCCTTCGGGTCACAGCTTTGATAAGTTTGTTGCGAGGAAAAATCTTGCTCGTGTCGGTACAACTCCCTGCATTAATCATCCTGATCAAACTGCCACAATCCACAGTAGTCGACTCATGCATTAATTCACTTAACGGATCGTCTATCTTTGACTCTTATACATCTCCTCAACTTCCTTGAAACGGATGGTTGACATTTCATACTATTTGTCATACACTACAAAAGTGAAATACATTGGATGGGATGATGAAAAGAATCAGAAACTAAAAAGAGAACGCAGAATATCATTTGAAGATGCGATCACAGCAATTCTTGAAGGAAGAATACTTGGAAAAACAGATCATCCTAATCAAAAACGATATCCTGGCCAGAAACTCTATATTTTGGAAATTTCTGAGTATGTTTTTGTTGTTCCCTACGTTGAAGATGATGAAAAGATTTTCTTAAAAACAATGTTTCCAAGTAGGAAATATACAAAAAATTTTATTGAAAAAGGAGGAACATGAAATATCGTAATCCATTTAAGGATCTCAAACTAGACAGAGAAGAACAGGAAATTAACGAAGCAATTGAATCGGGCAAACTTCAGACTACGCCGCTCTCTTCCGGAGAAATAAATCGTTTGAAGGCCACCGCGAAGGCAACGCTGGAAAAAACTCGCAATATCAATATCCGCCTTTCCGAGCGAGATGTATTGCGACTCAAAACCAAAGCTATGGAAGAGGGTATTCCCTACCAAACACTTGCCGCCTCCCTCCTTCATAAATACGCAAGTGATTGATGGGCTATGGCGAAATCCTAATTAATTCTAGGGTTTTGACTCTTGTACATCTCCTCAACTTCTTCGACGGTTGTCGCCTGCGGGGGTGATTTATCCGTCCGAATTCTCACGAGGCGCGGGAAGCGGACCGCAATCCCGGCGCCGTGGTTGGAAGATTTGGTTAGGTCATCTCCGGCCAATTCAACGACGATCTTGGGTACTACCCATACATCAGGAATCAGGAGTTTGCTTACATCGATATATTCTTTCGGCTGCTGAGAAACTTTAATTGCATTGAGTTTGGTGCGTAAATCTTTCCAGAGCTCATCAGACACGCCGGTGCCGATTTTAGTAACGGTCACAAAACTCTCCCCCTTGCGTACTCCTACCAAGAACGCGCCTATCCCAAATCCCGTCCGCTTCCCTTCTCCCCGGTAATAGCCCATGATAACTGCATCGATCGTATCGGTAAGTTTACCGATTTGTCCTTCTTCTTTATATTTGACCCAATTGTATCCTCGCCGTCCCGGTTCGTAGATACTATGCCATTTTTTGACGACCGCTCCCTCAAGTCCTTTGCCCAATTGTTCATCATGGTAGCGTCGAAGGGTATTGGCGTCGTCCGTAACCACCTGGGGAGAAAGTGCAAGCAATTTACCGGATTTGACGGTTTTCTCCAGCATGTCACGACGCAGCAATAACGGAACTTTGAGTAAATCTTTTCCATCCTTATAAAGAACGTCAAAAATGAAAAATTTCAGGGGAACTTTTGCCCGCATTGACTCAATATCATGCTTTCTCTTGCGCGTCGTCGTTTCCTGAAACGAAAAAAGTCTTCCGGTCCTGGCATCGTACCCGACTGCTTCTCCGTCGAGGATAACCTCGCGGGCGTTGAGCTCTTTTCTAACATTCACTAATTCGGGAAACATGTCCGTCGTGTTTTCTAAATTTCTCGAAAACGTCCGGACAAAGTCGCGGCCAACATGGATTTGGATCCGCACGCCATCGTATTTGGGCTCGACTGCGACCTTCCCCATTTTTTTGATCATCTCGTCGCTTGTGGTAATTCGCTGGCACAGGGCAGCTAAAATCGGTGCGCCGATTTTTGCTTTAACCGCGCTCAACCCGGCAGCCCCTTCCTCCTTGACCTTCTGCGCCAGGAGCCCAATATCCGGCCGGACGTTGTAGCGTTCTTCGAGTTTAGGTCGGAGCGATTTATCACTTGTGTGCATCCAGGAGAGCGCATCGAGAATCGTCATGTCTGAAAATCCCAGACGGAGTTTATCCAAAGGTATCCGAGCAAGATACCGAGCCGAGAGCGCATCGACTGAAGAAAAAAGATCGGACAGAAGCGCTATTTTTTTCTCCTGCGACCCAATGCCTCCGCTGACTGCAATCTCGTAGAGTTTGTCGTAGACTTGCCCAACGGTGACATTGGTTCCCTTGCCTGTATGGAGCGCTTCGGCAGTTGTACCGAGATCTCCCATTTTTTTGAAACGTAGGAGCACCTCCTCCGGACGTTTATCATATGCTCGTGCGATTGCCCGCATGATAAACTTATCCGCGACGCCAAATTCAATTGCCTCATACAAGGGACCCACCCGACCGCCGAGGAGGTAGCAAATCTTTCCTATTTCATCCGCACTCGTACGGCCAAAAAGGTCGGCAAGGATTTCCGTTATGGCGTTTCGGGAAGACGTATCTTCGAGTTTTTTGAAATACTCCGAAAGTATCGAAAATTTCATCGAATAAAAAGCAGGTAAGTCGCTCCCACGAGTACGAGGCAGATGAAACCAAACGCAATCGCTACTCCTCCACCATCTTCGTCACGCGACATTTTATACATTCCCTGTCCGATCATAACGAAGGCAAACAGCGTCGGAATGACGAGTAAAATATAGGTTACCCCAGGATTGGACAGATCCATATTAAATGTTTTGTCATTCCGGGCTCCTGCCTGCCGGCAGGCAGGTGACCCGGAATCCAGTCTTTGTTCTCGCTGGATCCCGGCTCGGAGGCCGGGATGACACTAAAAACTATGTGCGGAGGACGTATCGCGCGCCTTTGGTCGTCCCCTCTTTCTTTACTATACCTTTTCCCAAGAGATCCTTCAATTCTCGAAGTACGGTATCCTCAGAGACCATTGGAAATAACTCAAAAAACGTTTTATTTTGTAAAAATCCGTTCTCCTGGATAAATTCAACGATTTTTATCTGTCGCTCGGTGAGGGCCATCTGTTGGCCGCCAAAAGATTTTTTAATCTTAAGATCCGTCGAGAGTGCTTTAACTTTGTCTTTGATTCGCGACAACTCAATCGCAAGCCCTTCTGAAAAGTACTCAAGCCAGCCGGTCAAATTGCCACCGAGCTTGCCGACACTCTGGAGGGATTCGTAGTAGGCCAAAGGCTCTCTGTCATAGTGCTCTTCAAGCGCAAAAAATCGCTTGACGTCGTAGCCGTCCCGAAACAGCACGAGGGTCGCAAGTGCGCGTGCCACACGACCATTTCCATCAAGGAACGGGTGAATGCGGACAATTTCGTAGTGAGCAATGGCAGCTTTGAGTGCTGTGTGTACATCCTCAGCACTCGTTGTCGTTAACCAGCGGAGAAAATCGGTCATCAAAAACGGTACTTCTACTGCCGGCGGCGGCCGAAACGTCACTTCCCCGGTCTGGCTGTTCTTGACCACAACCTGAGTTTTCCGGTAGACACCAACGGTTTCATCGGGCAATATCCGGCGGACGGTAAGTTCATGCATGCGCTTTAATGCTTCTTCGGTAAATTCTCCTTCTCCAAAAGTTTCGATGTACTTAAGGACACTTCTATAATTTAATACCTCTTGGATATCGCGTTCACGCCCAACGATTTTGGCCCCGGCCAAGACCTTCTCGGCTTCGGTCAAATTGAGCTCGTTGCCTTCGATGTGCGTTCCATGATGGACGGTTCGGACGAGCGCATCTTCCCGAAATTTTGCTTCCCACGCCGGCACTAAAGGTGAGTTTTCAATGACTTCTTTTGCCGCTTCGATAATGCCGATCGTCTTGAGAAGCTTGTTGGTAATGGTAAATTGAGGAGAGTACATATTTCCTGTATAATACCCGCATGGCTGGAAAAAAGCAACCCAAGAAGCTCCATCGCGAAATTCTCAAACAAATGGTGACCTTGACAACCAGTGGATTTGGATTGGTCGCGGCACTCGCCTGGAACAATGTGATTCAGGAGTTTGTTAATACGCAGATTAAACCGTATTTACCAGCGGGTAGCGGCCTCCTCTCGCTCTTCCTCTACGCGCTCATCATCACCATCCTCGCCGTCACAGTGACCTATCAGCTGACAAAACTCGTAGAAAAACTTGAAAATTCATGAACAGTCCCCTAACATCCTCTGAATTCCTATAGAATCCTCTAATTTTTATTCTCGATTTTCCTGAAATAACTCTTTCATCACCACCGGTATCTCCCTCTGCCAAATCCGTCGCGTTAAAGTACGGACCCGTGTCTATCATTTTTGATCATCCAGGCCAAAGCGGATGTATCCGTTTTTCCGAAATACTTCGTCATATCCGAAGATCAGCAGTGTATTGTATGTATCAGCCACTGCCATAATCAGGCAATCCGTGAAACTCACGGAGGATGCCTGCTTTTCAAATTTTTCCAAAGCGCGTCTTCGCAGGTCGGCTGTTGTCTCTACTATACTAAAATCCGACGACCCGAGGATGCTCCTTCCAACACGCAGTGCCTCTGTATGACTTATCTTTTTGCCGATCACGTTGATCGTTTCCGTAATTACTTCTCCGGGAATAATAAAGGGGAATTTTTGTTCCTGGATGGAAACGCTGCCTGCCACGGCGAGACTGTGATTGCTGTCTGTCCCAAACGCAAGCGATACCAATCCGCTCGAATCAGCAATCACGGGAGTTTTCATGTATACAGATAGTCATCTATGCGAGAAGAGAGATCTTTGGGCCCCTTCAGATTGAGCTTGGCAATCTCAAGAAGCGCCCGGCCGGCGTTGGGCTGGGTGCGCTCGAGTCCTGCGCGAAGAAGCTCACGGACCACCGCTGCTGCTTTCTTCTGGCCCCGTTTCGCCTCAAGCTGGATACGGGCATACAAATCTTCGGTAAGGTACACCTGCGTTCGAATCATGTGTTATATGTTTAACATACGTTAAAGGCGTTGTCAAGCCTGCCTTGACAAATAGTACCACTACTGGTACTATTTATGTATGGCTACTTTACAACCTATTCTCCCTGCTAACGAAGCACGGGCCAATTTCTATCAAATTCTTGAAGAAGCAGGTACGAATTTGCGCCAGTTCACTATTACCCATCGGGGTAAGCCGCCGGTCGTCGTCATGTCACAGGAAGAGTTTGAGGGGTGGCAAGAAACGCTTGATATTCTTTCCGATAAAAAGTTTACTGCAAGTCTCCTGCGATCAATGAGGGCAAAAAAGGTCTATACCAAAAAACAAGCGGATAAACTTATCGGATGGTAAAATTGACGTATGGACCTCGTATACAAAGACGAAGCAATCAAAGCATTGCGAAAATTGGGTCCTGCAGAAAAAGCGAAGGCAAAGAAAAAAATCACAGCACTTCTCTCTGACCCAACCTTGGGAAAACCCCTCCGGGGAACACTCCGCGGACTTCGAAGCCTTCACGCGTGGCCGTTAAGAATTTTATATACATACACGAGCGATACGCATACCGTCACTATCCATGCAGTGGGCCACCGTGGCGACGTCTACAAGGGGTAAGAAAGAAGCTCTTTCATCACCCTTGGTATCTCCCCTACCAAGTCCGTTGCAATAAAGTATGGGCCGATTTTTTCATAAAGTATATCCCCGGCTTTTTTGTTGATGAAGCTTCCGGCACTTGCCATCACGATCACCTACCAACTCACAAAGATTGTTGAGAAATTAGAACAGTAAGTAAGCGGAATTAATTTTGCGAAGGCGGTTCCGAGGGACCACTAGCCTCGGGATAACTTGTTGGATCTATGCCTATTTCCGGAAAGTCCCCCCTGCTTCTCCCGCCACTCATAGCTCTCTCTTGACCTCTCATAAAAGCTTCATTTTGATCTGTAATTGTTCTCGTTTGCGTTAGAGGATGCTCTCCTTGTGGTCCGAGACCAGGTAGCTTCGAAGATTGAGGCTCAGGCGTTCTGTCGAACTTTCTTTTTATCCACCCTAATAATCCTCCTTCACCTTCTGCCATAGTATGTTATCGAAGTAACAGCGCCTTCATTGTTTTGGGTATTTCGTTGGCTAAATCAGTGGCATTATAAAATGGTCCAACTGTTTTATATAGTATATCTCCCGCTTTTTTGTTAATCAAGCTGCCGGCAATCGTTGCCAAAAACGGATCGTTTTTGCAGGCAAGGGCGGCAATCAAACCCGCCAGTACATCGCCTGTTCCTCCTTTGGTCATACCCGCATTACCGCCTTCAATGACTCGACAGTCACCGGGCACGCAAACGCTAGAAGGATCGCTAGAAGGATGCGATACTTCCATCGTGGAAGTATCGCATCCTTCTCCGGAACAAACGATGTCTTTTTCCCCTTTCAAGAGCACAATACACGAATACTTTTTTGCAATATTTTCGATTTTTTCCGTGCCAAAAGCCGTGGCATATTCTCCGTGGTGTGGCGTCAGAATCGCGTTTTTCGGAATCAGCGAGATATCCATCATCTGGATGGCTCCGGCGTCAATGACCCATTGTTTCTGCGGATGTTTTTTGAGGAGTCGGTTGGTGATTTCGGCGGTCTCGCTGTCTCTGGTCATTCCGGGGCCGATGAGAATACAATCATCTTCCTCAATATACGAATCGAGATCCTGCCGATGGACCACAATGCCATTCCTGAATTCTTCTTTAGCGTTTTGTACGATCTCATTATTTTCGGGAACAGACGAGTAATGGACGAGGTCAACGATCCGGGACGCAACCGTCAGCGCCCAGAGGCTCGCGGCGTGGAA
>Ga0155732_123_pt1 | contig 12147 bp, 8 predicted proteins | sample RifCSPlowO2_01_FD_107386 | JGI IMG/M metagenome (GOLD analysis project Ga0155732, IMG submission 107386) | Candidatus Gottesmanbacteria bacterium RIFCSPLOWO2_01_FULL_46_21 | reverse complement strand
TCCTTAAGTTGCCCAATTAATGTTTGATCAAACCCGCTTCCCGGCACAGGTGCAAGCTCAATAAACGACGAAGCAAATACGAATGCCTCAAAGAGGATGAGAACACAGATGACTCTGTGAAGAGTCCCCCATCGTGATAACCCATTCAACCCCAACCCAACAAGCATACTCATGGAAAAAATAAAAAGAACCAGATGGCGAGGAGGAATTCGTAACACATGATACACAGGTACCAATTTCCATAGCATATATTGGAGATCAATCGGGGCATGTGGCCCCAGCGAGACCCATAAGGAAAAAAGTGCAATCAGCCAAAACACGAGAGATTTTTTTCGAAACAGTCCGATAGCTGCAATTATCAAAGGCAAACGGCCTATATACATGGCGTGTTCAATAAGATTTGGCGGCGGACCGGCGTAGGTGCGGAGATTGCCCAGAATAAAAGGATTAAGAAGCTGCAACAAGTTTCTCCACTCGAGTGACCCATACGCGGTCCATGAATACGGAAAACCAATCGTCCGTATACTCAAATTCACAAATTGCTGGAGCGGGATAATTTGTAGAGCAGCAAGCCCGATGCCCAAACCGATGGCAGCAATCATTCGCAACATGGGAAAAAACGACTTTTTTACCACGCAGACAGTCAGAGTCATGATGCCGACTGCCTCCAGGGTATAAAATGAAATCGTCTGATAGCCCGCAAATAGCTGCAGTGCAAAAACCGCCCCCGCGACACAAATGTCTCGCTTAGTCCCCCGCTGGGCCAGTGCCAAAAACATACCAAAAACCCATGGAATATAGGAAGAAGCGGCAATCACATCGACATGCCCTCCCCACAGACGCATGAGGAAAAATCCCGATAGTCCGAAGACCACTCCGCTAACCCAAGAAGACAGCGGGTCAAGAAAGCGCCGGCCCAACCAATAGAGTCCGGTCATGGCAATGAATAGATGCAGTGCCATATGGACCGGATATGCCAGCCAAAGCGGTAATAGAACAAATAGCCACGTCGGCGGAGACCATATATTGGCAATTGGGTTGGCAACAAAAGGCATACCGCCAAAAAGGTAAGGATTCCACCAGGGAAAAATTCCCTGCCCTATCCAATAATTAAAATACTGCCGGTAAAAGTAGTACTGATGGGCGATATCATCACCAAAAATCATCTGCCCCTCTGGAGGAAAAAATGCGCGGCCAAAGATGATGAGCAGGACGACCACGTATGCAAGGATCGGCTTCATTGTGCGATAGTGTAGACCGTTACGAAGGTATTTTTGTACGAAACACGCAGGAATGGGTAGAGCTTTCCTAAATCCTGAGTGCCACTTTCTTCCCGTTCCTGCGGCCCAAAGAAAATTGCCGAAATACGATTATCTGTAAGAAATGCTTTTGCCTCGTCGGGTTTCATCGCTCCCCGGAAAAATCCGGAAACGATCACCTGTTTCTCTTCGGCTCTCACCGTGTTTGCATGCCCAATATACACCGTTCTTCCAGTATATGGAGGAATATAGTTTCCTGCCGTTGTCCCAGCGAGGATCACGCCGTTTGTTGACGTTGAGTCTTGGATAAAACCGACTGCATGTATAAAGTCTTTGAGGGGATACAAAACATAACTGCCCGTTGGCACGAATGGATAGGTTGACCGCATTTTATGGTCAACAAAGTCCCGCTGCCACAACCACGAAGAATACATAACCCCCAAACCGATTACAACCAAAATCAAAGGAGGAATCAAGGCTAAGCCTTGATAAGATTTAAGGCTTAGCCTTGCTCCAAACCAATGCCATATCATATAAAACAGATATGCAGTCAGTATTCCCAACGGCACGTGTGGCAGCATTTCACTGAAGCGCAAGGGTGATTGTTGGGGTACAAATCGAAAGATTGCCAGAAGCGACAGCCACGCGACGACCCATGAGACGGCGGGGATAAGATACTTTTCCCGTCTGATCAATGCAAACACTCCTCCCAAAATTCCAAACGGAAAGACATAGCCAACAGCTAAAAAATACTCCATATATTGAAACGGTAAAGGATTGAGAATGTCCTGCTGGGCCAATCGTTTCCACGGATAAAACGAGGTCATGAGCTGGAGATACAACAGCGCAGGCGCGCCCATCGCAATCACGAGTCCCCTGGGTCCCAGGTTGGCAATCCCCATACATACTACGGTCACTGCGACAAACAAGAGACCCGGCGGAAATACCATCCCCAGGACAAACGCCAATGCCCCTAAAAAGAGCCAGTTGCCTCCTTTTTTCATTGTGGCTTCATCCCAAAGAGTAGCGATTAAAAAGACGATAAGCGCTTGACCCACCAGAAGATGTGGGATAAAGGCAATGCGCTGGAGGCTATCCATAAGTGACCACCACGGCATATACCCCCCCAAACGCCACCCGCCGTTAAAAAAGACGAGCTTTGGCCATGTACTGGCGGTAACTGCCAGAAGAAACGCGAGGGACAACCATATTTTTTTCGATCGCGTATCGGAAAGAAAAGAAAACGATTGCCCGGCAAAATGAGCCGTGAAGAAAAGAAGTGTTATCCCAAACACAAACCGTGCAACGTGATAGATATCGCTCGACCTATGCCATGGCACTCGGGTAAACCGCCCTACCCATCCCAAAAAAAGATACAAAATATGAATGTAGGACCCATTGTGTGGCTCTGAGGTATAGCGCTCGACAACCGTGAGTCTACCTTCCAAACCTTCCCGAATCCTCGAGAGGTAAAAATTATAATCAGTCGGAAAATTGTGGACGAGTTCAAACGCGCGATCCGGCTGGAGGTTATTTCGATTTTTTATTTCGTACAACGTCGGAACGAACGAAAAGATGATAAAAAACCACACCAAAACAGTCAAAATTTTCTGCATGATAGTTTATTTTAGTGGTACGATGTTGGAAATGCTACTGGCACTCACCCTTATTGTCACATCACTCCTTCGCCTGCATATGACGACGGTTCGCTTCTTCGACCCCGATGAGTTTGCCCACCTCCACTGGGCCTATCTCATAGCCCGGGGTAATGTTCCCTACAGGGATATCTTTATGTACCACATTCCGGTATTTCAAGTGTTTCTTCTTCCTCTTATGCTTCTTGTCCATTCCTCACACATCCTTATTTTGGCAAGGCTTGGCATGTTTGTCGCAGTTGGTCTATTCCTCTTGCTTCTCTATCGCGTAAGTTACTGCATAACCAAAAATACGAAAACAACCCTTCTTGTAGTTCTTATTGCAAGCATATTCCCGATCGGGCTGGATAAACTATTGGAAATTAGACCTGACACCTTGATGATGGTTTTTCTCGTCGGCTCCATTTGTATTGCATGGAGTCGCAAACGTGTATTTTTTTCCGGCCTTCTCTTCGGTCTTGCCCTTCTGACGCTCCCTAAAGTGCTTTTCGCCCTGCCGGCACTCATATATCTCACTGGACTAACGAGTGTGCTTATCCCCTTTTTTGCGGGGGCTCTCTTACCCTTTTGGGGATTTGCTCTGTATATAGTTGCTCTAGGTATTACTCCAACCGCACTTGATGCAATCGCGGGCGCCTCCCGTGCGGTGTTTGTCGAACGGACCTTTTCACCGTGGCTGGGATTTGCGCCGTGGCCGCTCGTCTACCTGGATCGCGGCGGGATAAGTTTTCCGTGGATAGTCAGTACGATGCTCTGGATTGTAGCCTGTATTGGAATTTTTTTTCTCCCCTCGCGGCGGGCAAAAGTTTTTTTCCTTCTCTATTTTTCCTTTGGACTCATTTCGCTCACCCAGTTCCCCTCTCCCCATATCCAATACCACATTCCGCTTGCGCTTATGGCGAGCATTCCTGCCGGCATTGTGCTTACTAAACTGCTTTCGCGGCAACTTTTTGTAGGAGTTCTGTGTGGAGTATTTCTCGTCTCTGTGTGGCAGCAATGGACCGTTCGAACAAACCCCCAAAACCGCAATACCGAACAACTCACCGTTATTGGCGACATACTTCGGATCTCTCGTCCGGACGAAACCGTCTATGACATGGTTGGCTCATACGTGTTCAGACCGGATGGCTATACTATTTGTTGCCACCGCTACGGAGCCTTCATCGATAAACTCCGGATCAAACCCCCGCCGCTTTGGCATGAACTCATCGCTAGAAAAACTAAATTTATTATTCTTGATCGCTCGGGATTTTCGCTTTGGGTTACGCCGGAGCCGGATCTTTCCTTTATCCAAAAAAACTACCTCCCCTCTGGCTATCCTAAAATTTATACCCTGGGATTTGCGTTTGAGTGTCATCAAGGAACCTGTAGCCCGAATACTGTTTTTTCTGTCATAATTGCCGAAACATACCGCATATCGACCAATCCTCCAGGAGCATCTGTTGCCATTGACGGCCGCGAAATTATTGACAATAATGAATTCCAGCTGCAGGAGGGAAACCATAGAATCTCAGTTCCTCCAACCATAACGTCATTGAACGTACAATTGGCACGATGAAAAACGAAGACGATATCTCTATTCACATTCCCAAACAGGTGTTGGTCATGACTGCAGCGATACTTCTGCTGACCATTGGTACGATTGTGGCATTTGAGTCAGCCAAACGTCGTACACCCACTATTGTTTTACCGGGCGGCATTACCTACCTTGGTCCTTCCCCATTAGCTGCACCCGTTCCGCCTGCAGACGAATGGGTCACATACCAGGGAAAACTTTTCCCTTATTCATTTTCGTATCCCAAATCACTCTCGCTCGGGGTATTTCCCAATGACCCTTTTGATAGCGTCACTATCTATTGGGGAAACACCAATCCTCAGGAAAACTTACTCCTGCGTGTTGAAAAACGCTCACCTGCCGCCACACCAATAATCGAATATGCCCGTGACTGGTGGAAACAATACAACTGGAGCGGTGTCAAAAGCGTTGAACAGTTTAAAAATAGTAAAGGACTCACTGGATACCGCGCTAAATATATCGATAGCACGGGAAAAACGCCGTATGACAACATATTTTTTGAAGTACCGGGCAAACCGGAGCTCGTCATCTGGATGAGCGGAAAACTTCTGGACCAAGAAACATTTGATAGACTTATCGAGAGCGTATCGTGGCAATTATGAAGCTTCCGCAATGGTTTTGGGTTGTGCTCGGACTGTCGGTTTTCTTGCGCCTTATCCTCATTCCTAATCCCGGCTTCGAAGCAGATATATCGTTTTGGAAATCGTGGGGACTGGCAACTCTTGATCTTGGCATGACCGGCGGCATCAAAGTCACCAACTTCAACTACCCTACTCCCTTTGCCTATGTGCTCGGTTTAGTGGTGTGGATCTATAGTCTGTTTGCCGACCCCCATACCTTCAACGAATTCTGGTCCAACACGAATACGTTGTTTCTTTTTATCGCCAAACTTCTCCCAATCCTCGCCGACTTTGGCATCGCTTGGCTTTTGCTTGTCATTCCGGGCTTGACCCGGAATCCCCGCCTCGTCGGCGGGCAGGCATCTTCGTCAAACACTGGATCCCGGCTCGGAGGCCGGGATGACAAAACGCAATGGCTCTACCCTGTACTTGCCTCCGTTTACCTTCTCAACCCCATTGCTCTTATTGACGGCGCCTGGTGGGGCCAGGTCGATAGTCTGGGAGTATTTATATTTCTCTTGGCCTTTGTTACCGCACTCAAAAACAAACCATTTCTTGCCGGAGTCATTTTTATGGTCGCCATGATGACCAAACTCCAAAATATGATCTACGGACCCCTCTTTTTTCTCTTTCTCTATCAAACAAGCGGCTACAACGGACTTATCAGAGGAGTAGCGGGAGCAACACTCGCGTTTTTCGGCCTCAATATTGAATTTTTACTCGCAAAAAATATGACCCGCGTCGTCGGGTCCCTTACGGAAAACTATGATTACTTTCCCTGGATGAGTCTCAATGCCTTTAATCTCTGGTGGATTGTCGCAGGAGGAAAAGGCATGGAGGTTTCCGACAAACTCCTCGCAATCGGCATTGCCGATGCCAAAACCGTGGGCCTTGTGCTGTTTTCAAGTTTCTATTTATTTTCGATGCTCCAACAATTTTTCTCCTCTGTCATTCCGGGCTTGACCCGGAATCCCCGCCTCGTCGGCGGGCAGGCATCTTCGTCAAACACTGGATCCCGGCTCAGTGGCCGGAATGACAACACAATAAAAGCATTTTTTGAGAGCCTCATTATTGTCAATGCAGCGTTTTTCCTTTTCCAGACCCAGTCGCACGATCGGTACGCATTTCCGCTCACTGTCTTCTTGCTTCTCTTAGCACCGTTTTATATAAAACAAATCAAAATATTATCTGTTTTCTATCTACTCTACACTGTCTTTTATTCCTACAACCTTCACACCGCCCTCGTCATGAACTACCCCAATAACGGCATTCCGGGGCTCTCAACTCTTAGGCATCCGTTTTTTACCATCGCGACGTCCATCGCATTACTCGGACTGTTTATCGTATTTCTTGTTTCAATCGCACGCAATACAAAAAGAATTGTAATTGCAGTTGCGGTCGCAATGCCAATTACAATTCTTTTTTTGGGTAATCTTCCGTTGATTCTAAAAAAGCCCGTATCTCTGACCCGCCTTTCACCGTACATAAACGTCCAGGGGTACGGACAACTCACGAAGAATATGCCGGTTAATGCTTTTCTCGGTTGGCGGGAATGGCACTTCCTCTCCGTCCAATACACATTTTATCGGAAAGGCATCGGCACCCATTCTCACAGCCGCATCGATGTTGATATCGGGAAAAAATTCAAGAAGTTTACTACCGATGTGGGCATAGACACCGAAGCCGGACCGTCCGGTTCAGCGGTCTTTGAAATCTACGGCGACAATCGGCTCCTCTATTCCTCGGGGCTTGTTAAACGGTTTGAATTTCCCAGACACGCAGATATCGATGTATCCGACGTAAAATTCATGACACTGATAACAACTGACGGAGGCGACGGGATCATGGATGACCATACAGACTGGCTCAATCCTACGTTATGGCCCTAAGGCTAAGCCTTGGGGAACTTTAAGGCTTAGCCTTGAGGGTTACTATGAAAAATTTAGAAAAAATAATCAGCATCGGAATGCTTCTGTTTGCCGTTGGGTTCAATCTCTGGCTCTACCGCTTGGAACCGACCTCGTTGGTCGATCCCAATGACAATGCATTCCAGTTTGCTTTGGTTGACCGGACAAATCAAATATGGGATTTTGCACAACAACGTTGTGCAACGGAAAACGGCAAACGGAAAACGGCAAACGGTGTTTTCAATCCAATGCGCTTTCCTTTTACCTTTTGCCTTTTTCAGTTTACCTTTCTTCTTGATCACTGGGTACCAAACTGGGCAGAAGGATATAATCTCCCATATTATTACAGTCATATACCTCAAATAGCGATCGTGTCATCGTATCGGCTTCTGACTTTTTTCTCCCAATTTCAAATTTCAAATTTCAAATTTCAAATTAGTTTATTTACGTACTATCACTGGGTTATCTATCTTCTCATGTCTCTTTTCCCCGTCTCTGTTTTTCTTGCGCTTCGGGTTATAAAACTTCCGTGGCTCGCTACAGGAATCGGAGCAGTATTGGCTTCTCAAATTTCCACTGATGGCCTCTATGGCCTTGACCCTCCGTCGTTTCTCTTCCGAGGATGGGGGCTCTCCAGCCAACTCTTTGCCATGATCTGGCTGCCTCTGGCAATAGCCTATGCATGGAAATATATTTCAGAAGGTACGTCGTTTATGAAGGCAGTTTTCTTCCTCGTTGCGACCACCATGGGGCACTTGGGAATCGGCTACATCGCACTCCTAAGTTTACTTCCTCTTGGGTTGGCTAAGCCTAAAAAACTCGTTCTTCTGGGAGCAACGGTACTATTTTTCCTGAGTTACTGGATCGTCCCTATTTTTCTCACCAACGACTATCACAATGTCTCCTTTTGGGATCCGGTCTGGAAATTTGACTCATTCGGCTGGCGCCTGACCATGGATCGATTATTCAATGGAGAACTCTTCGACTGGGGCCGTTTCCCGACGATAACCCTTCTCGTTTTTGTCGGATTATTTGTCTCCCGCCCTTTTGGTCTCCTCTTCGTTTTCTGGCTCCTCCTCTACTTCGGCAGAGCCACCTGGGGCGGTCTTATCGACCTTGTCCCCGGCATGAGCGAGTTTCATCTGTCCCGCTTCATCGTCGGCCTGCATCTCGCCGGTCTCTTTCTTATTCCTATCGCAATCTCCTGGCTAGTTTCTTTCGTTCCAAAGCAATTTCCGAGAGTATTTTGTTACTTTGTTATTTTGTTACTTTGTTATTTTGTTATTTATCCTCAAACCATACGCTATGCACAACATAATGATTTTTTAATCAAACAAGCCAATGAGAATTACAAAAAAGTTCTACCAGATTTAGATACGCTCTTCTCTGTATTCAAAGAGTTACCGCCGGGCCGAATCTATCCCGGTCGTGGAGGCAATTGGGGGAAAGACTTTAAAGTCGCAGAAACCACCATGTTTATGCATCTGTCAACATACGGTCTACCAGTAACGTTATGGCTCCCTGAGACGTGGTCTCCAAATTCAGATGTTGAACAATACTTCAACGATAACTATCTCTCTCACTATGCGCTCTTTGGTATCCGCTACGTCGTCACGCCCCCATCAGTTTCACCAAAACCCTTTTGGAAATTGCTCAAAGAAACGACTACATGGAAACTGTATTCTGTCATTCCGGCCTCCGAGCCGGAATCCAGGCAAGACCAGAACTGGATCCCGGGTCAAGCCCGGGATGACAATACGGGAGCATATATCGCCGGCGGCGTGCGACCTGCAATTGTCAGCAGTTCAAAACTCAATTACATCAATCTCGTCCATCTTTGGATCCAGTCCGAAGCCCATGAAAAAGGCCTCTACCCCGAGCTCACGTTTGCCAAAGATTTCCCCCGAAAAACCGGTCTGCCTAATTTCAGAATGCTCGACGAAGTGACGTATCAAGTCCCTGACGGTTCAACGCATAACCTCTTTACCGAGCCTCCCGTTTATATGACAGGTACCGAACCCGATGTAAAAATCCTCTCGGAGTCGCGAGAAGCAGATATGATATTTCATGCCAAAGTAGAAGTCGGTAAAAACTGCACGGAATGCATTGTGGTTTTACGCCAGTCGAGTCATCCCAATTGGCAAGTAACTATTGATGGAAAACCAACTGACCATATCACTGTCTTTCCCTTCTACGTCGCCGTCGGGGTCTCTCCCGGCACCCACGAGATAATTTTTTCCTACCAACCCTCAGGACTCAAAATATTTCTCCTCGTACTGGAGATGGGTACTGTTCTCGGATTAATAGTTTTGTGGATTAGGGCTATATTTTCAACGACCGTAAAGATTACACGGTAATCACCTACCCTAAAACGATACGCGCCATACACTGATTCCTTCAGGGGATGCGCAAATGATAACGGTGATGGCGATGAGCAATAATATTTGAGCTTCCGAAGAATTTGTTGCTGTACATCAGTAGGTAATTCTTCTAGATCTTTCAAAGTTTCTTTTTTACTTCGTCAAGAGTGTATCCTTTTTTTTCTCGACGAGACTCGGCAATTCGTCTTTGAAAATTCGGAGAAGCAAGTGCCTCCATGTCCTCTACAAAATCTTCCCACATTTCGTTTGGCACAAGGACGCCCAGGGGCTTATCGTTTTTCATGACCCGATAAAAACTCATGGATTTTCGTGCCTCTTCAAAGAGGCGTGTTAGTCCAGCCTGCGCACGCTGGATATTGGTAAATTTCTCGTCGGCAATCAGCTGTCTCATATTACAGAATTATACAATGATTCTGTAATCTCTGTCAACTACTCGCGTATTTGTGCAGAAGTGATGCGGCAAGGGTTTGATTGCGAAATGTCATATTCCTCCCTACTCAATCAATGGCTTATGGTATACGTCTTCAAAAATATATCTGGTGTCAGGATACGCACATGTTGATATATTTTAAGCGCCAACAACTCTTTATCCCCCGTAATGATAACGGTGCATTCACCCTCGACCGCGGCCTCAAGGACGCGATTATCGGGAATATCAGCGAGAATCGTAATCGACTTTGGTGGCGATACCAAGACGCACAGTTTTTGTAATTGCATATCAAGCGCAGTCATAGACTCTTGAGAAAAAGAAAATTTCTTGCGAAGTACATCTGCAAGCTCACTTAATAACACCGTCGAGGTTACCGCAGTGAATTCTTTTTTTCGTATTGCTTCGAGAATAATCCGAGGATTTCCGCCAAAAAGGACGGCTGAAATAATAACATTAGTATCCAGGAGGATTCGTATCGTACTCGTCATTACTTCCCTTTTCGATATGCACCTACCCGTGCATTCACTTCATCTTCGGAGGTAATTTTCAACGTTCTTGCTTGCTTTTGCCCATACGCAAACAGTGCATTCCATGCGCTCGTCTCGGCGAGATACACCCGGACTGCTTCGCGGATCAATTCGCTTCTGTTGCGATATTCTTTCTTTGCCACCGCATCCATATTCGCGATAAGATCTCTCGGGAGTGAAATATTGAATGTTTGATATGTCATATACAAATACTATACATACAATGTATATCCTTGTCAAGGCCCTTACAACGTACAACGTTACGGCTTATTGATCCACGTGTAATCCTGATACTCCCTTCCCGCAAATTCTTTATCCCTTTTAACTTCCCATAACCTTTGGGTGGGCGGCTTAATTAGGTTACACTATATCAATTCAGCGATGAATTATGAATTTGATCAAGTTTTTAACTAAATTTTTAACTAAACGAAAAACACGATTTCTGAAGAATTCCATGAAAATCGCCATACTCTGTTTTATCGCAGATGTCTTCAGTAAATCATACATCAAGCGGTAAAAAATAAATAAGAAGACTACGGGTAAAGAGTACGCTGAATATGGTAGATGGTGTTTTGCCATAATAGTAATTACCCACAATACGGCTCCTGTGGAAAATACGGAAAAAATAATTACATTGATAAGCGCAATATGGGTATTAAGAAAATTTAAGAATGCACTTGGTTTCTCGACCTGCTTAGGGTGCGATTCATCGATGGGTGACTGGTTTACCTTATCAGTTTTTGGTAAAAGCAAATATCTTATATAAGAATATAAACCGTAAAGGATGCCGCTGAGCGGCACGATACTAAATGCTAGTAAATCTGCCACGTCCACATAATCACCTCTGATTTTAGCTTGGTAAAACTCTAAATATATAGAGAAGAAAGGAAGTAGACTCAATGCAAACACCATAAACCCTATCCCGTTTCGCTTGACATATCTCGTATCATTGAGAAATATCCACGCAAACGCTCCCACATAAGCGGCAATATCTCTAAATTGTCCAATGACAACATTTGCAAAACCGGTGCCAAACATCTGTTGCAGAGTCCAATAGATTGACGAATGAGTGCTATATAACACGTCCCACAGTGTCCACATCTGGGTAACAAATCCCAGAGCCATCATCCCAGCGGACGCTACGAATATACCCCATAGCAGCGTTTTTTCCAGTGTTGTCCATGTTTGAAATTGTGGATAATTATGCAAAATATCTGTACCAGTTATGGTAAATTCAAAAATAGTAAGACTGTAGTCATCAGTGGCGGGAAGAGAAATCTCAGTATTCTTAGTAATCTCGCCTGTTTTTATAACAGCGCCATCGGCGCCACGGATACTATAAGTCAAACCTAGGAGATCTGCAGACTTTGTATATGACGAACTATTGAGCATTTTGATAATATCAGCACGAAACAAAGAAACTCTATTTATTTGCATACGCTGAAAAAATCTATCAATACGATCGATGAAATCTGCGAGTCGCACTTTGTTGGGCATCCGGGCAAAATTGCCGTTCACAAAACCCTGTGCTTTTTGTTCGACTGGTGACCGACTGTTTGTCCAAGCCCGAATAGCTGCCAATAAATTGTTACTATTAAGATCAACTTCTTCACTCTCCACCACCCTATCCACTAATTTCTTGAGATTCGGGCCGTCGAAGGTTTGTACACCTGGAAATGCTTCTAATACTCTTGCGATGCGGGTGCCGACGTCTTCGTTTACCTTCACGACTTGAGTGGTGACGTCAAATAGCTTCTTATCACCGAGCCCTAAAATCGTTGATGTATCGGGG
>Ga0155732_103_pt1 | contig 13330 bp, 17 predicted proteins | sample RifCSPlowO2_01_FD_107386 | JGI IMG/M metagenome (GOLD analysis project Ga0155732, IMG submission 107386) | Candidatus Gottesmanbacteria bacterium RIFCSPLOWO2_01_FULL_46_21 | reverse complement strand
ATGCAATAAAAACGAGAAACAAAATATCTCGAATCTGCACGAGGGCCCACAGCGCAATGAGTAGCGCCACAGTAAATATGATCGTTTTATGAGATATCTCAATCTTATTTGTCATGAGATATAGTATACCATGCGATTCCGTTTTGTTTGCGAAACCAGGTTAACTGCCGCTTTGCGTACTGATATTCAGCCACCGCCCACTTGAGGATAGCCTCATCTTTGGAAATCTCGCCATGTTTAAACGCGAGCAAGGGACCAGCGCCAAGTATGGGCGGTAAATCCTCCCCAACTTCACCGAGTGCCTTATTCCATCGGGATTCTATACGCTCGGTAATTCTCTTCTTGAGCGCTGGTAATGGCATAGTTAAACCTATCCACAGCGCATCGTATTTTGTCACTGTTTGCGGAGAAGTAGTTCCGGCGACTTCTATTGCGCGTATGAGTCGTCTCGGATTTTTCCGATCCGAATTGTTCATCTTTTCTAGTCGATGTATACCCACACGTTTTTGGAGTTCCTCTATTGGGAGCACCGCCAATTGTTTACGAAGTATCCGGTTTGGAGGAATAGAAATTGTATCAATTGATTGTGTTAATGCGCGCAAATAGAATCCTGTCCCACCGACGACTATTGGTAATTTTCCCCGTTTTTGTATATCGTTTATTGCAGACCGTGCGAGTCGTACAAAGTGAGCAACACTGAACTCCTGATCAGTGTCCACAACATCATAAAGCCAAATAGGAATTTCCTCCGAACGATCCTTACCAGTAATCGCGTCAAGCCCCCTATATACTTGCCGGGAATCTGCATTAATCAACTCACCGTTGAATTTTTTTGCCAATTTGAGCGCTAATTTTGTTTTTCCCGTTCCCGTCGGTCCGCAGATAATGAGGATTGGTTTCATCGATACGTCCCTGCACGAAGATTGGTCTTATTAATGAGCTCTTCAATGATTTGCCACCGACGTTTTTTTTCTTGATGAGAAACATCGTCTTGGTAAACTTTGTGGGCTGCGGTCATGACGCGATCAGAATACATCGACACGTATGCTTTGGTAAATCCGACCTCTTGTGCTAAATCAACCGTGTTTTGAAATTGCTCCTCGGTTTCCCCACAGAATCCGACGATAATGTCTGTACTTATCGTTACATTTGGAATTTGAGTTTTGAGCTTTGAAATAAGCGCCTTGTACTCATCCGGTGTATACCACCGGTTCATACGACGGAGCACCTCGGAATCGCCGGATTGAAGTGGCAGATGAATATGACGGGATATTTTAGGATTGTTGGCAATCGTTTTAATGAGTTCATCGGAAAAATCCCAGGGATTACTTGAAATAAAATCTATCATTTCGATTCCATTGATTTTACATATTTCTGAAAGTAATTGGGGAAACAGTGTAGGTATTCGCAATCTTCCCAAATGTTTTACGTACGTTATTTTTCTGTTTGCAGTACTCAGATCTGACCCATACGAATTTACGTTTTGACCGATAAGGGTAACGTGTGTAAATTTTTGACTTGCCAGTTGGTAACATTCGAGAAGAATATCGTCAAAGACCCTGCTCACTTCGCGGCCTCGGGTGAATGGCACCACACAAAATGAACAAAAATTGTTGCACCCATTGGTTATCGGGACTAATGCGTGCGTCGCATTTGTCCGGACAGGAGCATGATCAAAACCAACTTCTTCCATCGGTAAAAATTCGTCAACGGCGGGCATTTTCTTTTTGAGCAGAGTAAGCATCTTACCGGTTTTTTCCCGTATCGCCATCCCCACCATACAACCCGTTACGACTATTTTTATATTCCGACCCGCCTCTTTTTCTCGGGCAAGATTATACACAAGCCCATAGACTCTATCTTCGGCCTGCTGTTTAATCATGCAGGTATTGACGACCACGTCATCAGCGTCTTTGATAGAAGTCGATTTGGTATACCCCCGCGCTTCGTATATTGCTGCTATCCGCTCGCTATCGGCAACGTTTGCGGCACACCCAAACGTAACGATATGGTATTTCACGAGGCTAATTGTAACAAATTACGCCACCTGTTGTATTGTTCTTGGAGTTTCCTTGTGATCCGTTTTCCGTCATCTCTTTGTCCAAGTACATCAAGATATGCATACGGTTCAGAGAAAAATACAGAAATGGCTGGAAGAAGCTTTTGAATCCATGGAACAAGTCTCAAATAATCTTTATTCCCCGTACCAGAAATATGCGCAAAAACTATGGATATCTTTTTCCGGTCATTGACACCAGCTATCATATGACCGACGCCGGAAAACCACGTTCCGTCCGGACTTCTTCTTCCGGGAAAAATAGCAACGAGTCCACCAGCATCGAGTTTATTACTTGCCATATGGATACTTTCAACATTTTTCTCGTGTTCTTCTTGAAGATCGTATGTGCGTCGGGGATGAAAAAATCTAAGTAGAGCTCCCATAAAAACCAGCTTACGTTTGTGTCGATTGTGATGGTCAATGTAGACGGGAATAGTATGATGATTCAACGCAGGACAAATTCCATAAAACGCTGAGCTAAAAATGAGATATGCATCACTGCGAGAAGGCAACGAAGCAAAAAGAGAAACAACATCCGCATCGTAGGGATGATTTGCCACAATAACAACCGGTTTGGTTTGAAGGGCAGTTTCTGTTTGTTTTGAATCAAACTCTACAATTAATTTGGTATGAGTTTTTGAGAATATTCTCTTCATCGAAGCTTGAAGACCAATGCGGGCAATATCTTCATTCATCTCAAAAAGCATTGTGCCAAAAAGTGGAAGATGAAAGAGAGTAAATGAGGAAATAGATCACTCCTTCCCAACGATGACTTGAGCGCCGTAGGAGGAGTTATCGGAAAGATCAGCGGCTGCGCTACTGACAGTGTAACCTTCTGCGATATCATTTTTGAGAAGCGAGAGATATTGTTCCTTATCTTTTTTGACATGAATCTCTGTTTTTTTATAGTCTGAAGTAGTAGCATTTCCGGCGTGACCGACTGTATATCCTTTTCCTTCTAAAAACTCTCTCAGCTTGGATGCTGCTCCCGCAACACCACTACCATTGAGTACTTCGACGGTAATATCAGCGCGATTGGGTGCAACCGGAGTAGGCGTGGGAGTTGGCGCTAGGGTTGGCGTCGGGGTAGGAGTCACAAACATTGATGTAACGCTCTCCGGGCCACGGACAGCGACAAGTAACCCTAAGCCAGTGACGATAGCAACGGCTATAACGACCAGTGCCCAGACAATAAGCGATTTACTCGAACCGTTTTCTTTCCCCGAAATTTCGGGCATGACGCCGCTTTGGTTATTACCAAAAATCTCCTCAATAACTGCTTTATCTTTCTCCTTGGGAGCTTCAGCGGCAACGGGCTCAACTTTTTGCTCAAGTTCACTCACTTTTTCTTGTACGTCTACTACTTCCTCTTTGAGCTCGTCAACCACTTCTTTTACCTCTTCCTTTTTGATGGTATCTTCAATTGGTTTTGTCTCACCGGATGCCTCGTCGACGACTTCAACCACCTGCGTAACCATCGGTGCTTCTTTTCCTTCTTCCTTCTTGGGCTTAACAATTTTCTTCTTCGTTAGCATATATCAAGTATACACCAGATCTACCCTCTCCGTGTCAATACAAGGCTGTAATAAAAAAGAGAGCTCCGCGCTGTGGCGTAGGAGCCTCTCAGTTTTCTTTTTCTGTCATTCCGGGCTTGACCCGGAATCAGCGAACAACTTTCTTAAGCGCTTTTCCAGCTGTAAATCCTGGAGTTTTTCGCGCAGGGATATTGATCGTTGCACCGGTTTGTGGATTTCTTCCAGTTCTCGATTTTCTGGATCGAACCATAAACGTACCAAATCCCGTAACAACTACTTTATCACCTTTTTTAAGTGAGTCTGTTATGGAACCAAATACGGCTGCGACACTCTCGCGAGCTGCTTTTGCCGTGAGATTAGCTTTCTTTGCGACGACTTCAACCAGATCTGCTTTTGTCATCTTTCAATTCACCTCCTCTGGACAGAAGGATAGAGCAGGCTAAAAAATTTTGGGGATTGATCGAACAATCTCTACGAGGCAATGTAGAGAATTTAGCGCGCGGTGTCAAGATGGTAGTTTAAATAGCACGAAATACGAAAAGGCTAAGCCTTGGGGTACTTTAAGGCTTAGCCTTTTGCTACTTTGCTATCTCTGTCGCCCTCAGTTCGCGTACCACCGTAATTTTAATTTGCCCCGGATAGGTAAGTTTTTTCTCAATTTCGCTTTTGAGCTGACTGGCCATAATTGTTGCAGTACTATCGTCAACCCTACCCGGATCAACCACTACTCTGAGCTCTCTTCCTGCTTGAAACGCAAATGCTTCTCGGACTCCTTCATGTCCTTTTGCGATTTCTTCTAAATCTTTCAGACGCTTTACATACGCGTCGTAATTTTCATATCGAGCACCCGGTCTCGAACCGGAAATTGCATCTGCTATATAAACGAGTACCGCTTCTATGGAGTTAAAGGGAGTATCCTCATGGTGTTGAGCGACACAGTCGATCACTCGAGAGGGGATATTATACTTTTTGAGGATCTGCACTCCCAGCTCAACATGACTTCCTTCGCCGTCTGTTGCCACTTTTCCGATGTCATGAAGGAGACAGCCTAACCGAACAATATTAACGTCTGCGCCCACTTCTTGAGCCAGGGCAATACCAATTTTGGTTTCCTCGAGCGTATGGGCAATCATATTTTGCCCATAGGAAAAACGGTACTTAAACCGCCCGAGTAACGCAACGACCGGTGCCGGTAAATTGTATACACCGAGAGCATGGCAGAGCTTCTGTCCTTCTTCAAACATGATGCGTTCGATTTCCCCTTTCACCTGTACTACCACTTCTTCAATGCGGCCAGGTTGCACCCGACCATCTCGCAAAAGTCGTTCGAGGCTGACCCGCGCAATTTCCCGACGTACTGGATCGAAACACGATAACCGGATCACCCCTTCTTCATCTAAATCCACATCTACACCCGTCGCCGTCTCAAACGCCCGAATATTTCTTCCCTCTTTTCCGATAATTCTCCCCTTCATCTCTTCATCGGTAACTTTTATGATAGATACGGTAAATTCCGCAACGTAGTCCGTCGCTCCGTGCCGCATGGCGTCTACCAATATCTCTCTGGCTTTTTCTCCTGACTCTTCCTTGGCCCTGTCTTGCGCTTCCCGAATTTCGCGAGCCATCTCTTCCTGTAGTTGATCTTTCAGCGCACTTAAAATTTGCTGGCGCCCTTCATCTCGTGTCAGATGTGCGACATGCTCAAGCTTAGTAATGTGTTCTTTTTGGAGCCTGTCAACTTCACCTTCGCGACGCTTTAGTTCTTCAGTCTTTCTCCGCAGTTCATCTTCTGCTTCCCGACGAATCCGCAGTGCCTCGTCTTTGGCTTCCAGTACAATTTCTTTGGCTTGTGCTTGTGCGAGTGAGACATCAAGGACAAGAGGAACAGGAACAGTTTGTGGCTTCTGAGGAGTAGACGTCTTAACCGCCGGCACAGTGCGTTTGCTGCCTTTTTTGGGCTTCACGAGACCCGATAGCGTCTTGAGTACGTCCAACATGAATGTTGAAGGCTATGAAGAGGGACCGCGATTTAGACGGTTCTTTTTATAGAAAACGAGGTCAAAAATTCTTTTTCCATCTTCATAACCTTATATGGGTATTTTACCTTTTTGTGACAGTGGCGTCAATCACGCGACGAGCGAGCGATCCATCAAATCCTCGGCGCAAAAGAAAATCCATAAGTTTCTTTTTATCTTGTATAGTTTTTGCCTTCGATTGAAGTGCTTTTTTTGCCAAGTCTTCCTGATTTTCAATTTCCGAGGATAAAACCTGTTCAATAATGTCTCGAGCAACTCCTTTACTCAAAAGTTCGTACATAATGAGCTTTTTCCCCTTCGGCTTTCTTCCTTGACGGGCTCCTATCCACCATTGCGCAAATTTCACGTCATCGACATACCCAAGTTCCCGCAACCGTTCGGTGATCTTTTCACTAAGACTAGTACTTTTCTTGTGGAGATACTCTCGAATTTCCTTTTCGCTGCGGGGACGGAAGGAAATAAACCGAAAGGAACCATCAAGGAGCTTCTGATACTGACCTTCACTCTTCATCTTCCACACCCATTGCGACTTTTGTATGGGTTTGGCCTGACCGGACGCCTTTCCAGATAGCATCTGTTATTTCTTTGGCAAGTTTCGCGTTTTCCCGAAGAAATATTTTTGCTGCTTCCCTTCCTTGTCCGAGCATTTGCTGACCATATTTTAGGAATGCACCGGATTTTGAAAGGATTCCAAGCTCTAATCCAACATCGATAAGCCCCCCTTCTTTGGAGATTCCATCATGCATGACGTCAAATTCCGCTACGCGGAACGGCGGAGAGACTTTGTTTTTTACGACCCGGACGCGGTGACGGCTTCCGATGACGCGGTCACCGTCTTTGAGGCTTTCAATTTTACGCGAATCCATACGGATGCTGGCATAAAACTTGAGTGCCATCCCTCCGGTTGTCGTCTCGGGATTACCGAACATGACCCCTATTTTTTGCCGCAATTGATTTGTAAATATAACGACTGTTTTGGATTTAGAAATGACTGCGGTTAATTTTCTCAGCGCCTGCGACATAAGTCGGGCATGGACACCCATCATGCTGTCTCCCATTTCTCCTTCAATTTCTGCTCTTGGCACAAGCGCTGCCACAGAATCAATAACGATAACATCTATTCCTCCGCTTCGGATAAGGGTTTCGGCTATTTCAAGTCCCTGCTCACCGGTATCCGGTTGCGAGATCAGCAGATCATCAAGTTTTACTCCCAAAACCTCTGCCCATTGGGGATCAAGTGCGTGTTCTGCGTCGATAAACGCTGCAACGCCACTGTTCTTTTGTGCTTCGGCAATAATAGAGAGACACACGGTTGTTTTGCCTGATGCTTCCGGTCCATATATTTCGACAATTCTTCCCCGTGGTACACCGCCGACACCGAGTGCTAAATCAAGGGGCAATATACCGGTAGAAATGACACCAATTGCATCTCTCACATGTGCTTTTTCCCCGAGTTTCATAATGGATCCCTTGCCGTACTGTTTTTCAATTTGATCCATGGCAAGTCGAATGGCTTGTAGTTTTTGATCTTGAGGCATAGAATTCGTCCCATTCTTACACAAAAAGTGATAGAATACAAGCAGACAACGGGTCGCCTCACCGGCGACCCGCCGACGAGGCGGGGCGTAGCTCAGTTGGTAGAGCACACGGCTGGGGGTCGTGTGGTCGCACGTTCGAATCGTGTCGCCCCGACCAAGAAACGAGTCAGTCGCAGCAATATTTTCGAGGGCTCGCGCGGTGCGGGCGCGCGAGAAGGATGCAAAGCTCTGGCGAAAAGTTTCCACTCTAGCACAAGCTTCCCAAGGTCAAGCAGAAAAAGAAACTCTACTGGCTCGTTTGACAGTGCCGATCGACGTTTCGTTGCATCACTTTTTTGACATAGTAGGCAGAATATTTTCATGTGAGTAGGCGTAAAATTGAAGGTATGGCAGCTACTTTGCAGGTAACGCATGTGAGCAAGTCGTACAACTCGCCTCTGTTTGAGGAGGTGGCTTTAGCGGCAAACAGCCCTGTAAGAATTGGCTTAATTGGTGACAATGGATCGGGAAAATCAACATTTCTAAAAATTCTAGCAGGGAAAGAGACTCCCGACCAAGGTGAGGTTGTTTTGGGTCGTGATACCAAAATTGGGTATTTGGAACAAGAAATTGTGGCTGACACTTTTGACGTGTCGGGGGGAGAAAAGAAGATTTTACGACTCACGGAGTTGTTTTATTCAAACTACGACGTGTTACTTCTGGATGAGCCAGATAACCACTTGGATTTAGACCACAAGCTATGGTTTGAAGACTTGGTAAGAGACTCTGGAGGGATACTAATTGTTATTAGCCATGATCGAAGGTTTCTGGAAAGCGTGGTGGATAAGATATGGCATTTAGAAGAAGGGAGAATTAAGGAATATCCGTTTGGTTACACCAAGTTTAGAGGTATATATGAGGGAGAGATGACCTCCAGACAACACTTGTGGAAAGTTCAGGAAAAGGAAAGATTGAGACTGAAGGATGTTGTGGCTAGACTACAGAGGTATGCAGCGGCTAATAGAAAACTGTCTGGTAGGTACCACAGTGCAGTCAAAAGGCTGGAGAGGTTTGCGGATCAGATGGTGGAAAAGCCGCCAGAGGACAAACGCATCGGCTTAGGTGTCAAGCTGGAAAAACAACACAAACGTAAAACAGCAATTTATTTGAAAGATGTGCAAAAGACTTATGGGAACATCCGGGTGCTTACCGGACTAAGCCTGCATGTGTTTTGTGGAGAGAAGCTAGCAATTTCTGCTCCCAATGGGGCAGGCAAGTCGACACTTTTGAATATTATTGTGGGGAAGGTGAAGGAGGATGGCGGACAGGTGAGTATTGGCTTGAGGTTGAAAATGGGTTATTACTCCCAGGAACATCCCCAGGTTCTAGATGAGAATGCCACTTTGATTGAGGAGATTCAAAAATCGATACCACTTCCTTGGTATGACGCAATTGCCTATTTGAAAAAGTTTCTTTTTGATAAGGATAAGGCCGGGATGCAGGTAAAGTGGCTCTCTGGTGGACAGAAATCACGGTTGCAGCTGGCAAAATTTTGGGTACCAACCCAGACATTCTAGTACTTGACGAACCAACTAACCACTTGGATTTAAAAACTGTGGTAGCGTTGGAGAGATTTTTGAAAGAATACTCTGGTACGCTGGTTTTGGTGTCACATGATCGGGTATTGGTGGAAAATGTGGTAGATACAGTTTATCAGGTTGAAAGTGGGGCGTTAACCAAAGGGAGTTAAGGTTCATTTTAGGTGTGTGGGTTGATACGGAATTACCAATTACTGGGCTTTGTGCTACTATAATCCCACCTTACTCGATCCGCCAGCAGGCGGGGTGAGCTTACCGAAAAGTAGTTCTAACTTTTAGATATAACCCGACAAAAAAATATATAAAAAAGCTGTAGAGACGCAAGCTATTTCTTAAAAAGCTTTGGAATTTCAGACCACCATAAAATAACAAGAATAGAACTCAATATGATTGGATTAGTTGACGACTTTGATGCTATCCAGAAACTCAATCCAAGTAATATCAAAGAAACGAATGCTTTAATAATAATTATCTTCTTTTGTGACCTACGATATTGTGAAAAAATCTCATCTATATTTTTTGCGTTTGATGTTTTGCTAGCAAATGTATTTAATATAGTGTCCTGGTTTGAATATTGATCTATTTCCAATACTTCTCGTTGAATATTATTCTTTTTTCTATAATAAAGAGCAACTGATGAACGCTCATAAAGAAAAGAATATAGTTTAGGAATTTGTCTGAGCAATACATCTTGCCCTAAACTGGTATCCCCTTTTCTAGCATCTACATAAACGATGCTATTCCAAGGTATTAGTTTTCTTTTTAATATATTTGAAATGAGTAAATTCTTATCTGAAAAAATAAGTTTATGCGATATAGATTTATAAAAAAATATGAGCAATAGAATTATAAAAATAGCTATTGTTGCTATCTGGAATCTATAACCAGAATAGTCATTCTGAATAAGGAATAGTATCAGAGGTAAACCAATGCTAAATGTCAGAATGAGAGAAATAATACACGAAAGAATAAAATGTGCGATGAGATGATTTCTATTACGATAATATACCATATCCATATTGGGTTATAGCGCTCTATCAATAATATCTTAACTTAAAGAACTGTAGAAGTAAAACTAGTGGATTGTATCCAAAGTCTATCGTTTTGGAGATTGCTTCTTTGCTCTGGACTTGCCAGCAAATCCAGCCTTTCTTCGTTGTCTTGCTCGAGGATCGCGCTTCATGAATCCACGTTTCTTGAGAATTGGTCGAAATTTTTCTTTGTCGACTTTTTCATGAAACTCATTATAAAAAATTGGTTTTCCAGAAATCGGGCATCTAAAACCATCTTTCACAAATTTATTCTCCAGGGCTTTTTCAATTATCTTCTTGTCCGTTTCTGAAATTTCATGGGCTCCTACGAAAGAAAAAATTTGAGCTCATAGTTTTGCCTCAATTTGCATACAGTCAATTCTTGATGCGTATTGTGGAGAATTAGGATGTGATTCCCATCTAATTTCCCTATTTGTTTGATAATCACCTGTTTGTCTTCGATCTGTAAGATATGCTTTTACTTGTATTTTAGTAACAATCATTTTGTTAGCCACCAATTTTCTTATTATTTCAAGATCTTCATAGGGTGAGAACCAAAAAATATTATCCTTTTGATGTTTGCCTCCTTTAATAGGGTCTGTCTTATACCAAATGGGCAATTCTAATGATCCAATTCGTGAGCTTGTATTTAGTGTTGCAATTAAATTTTTTGGAGTAATCCCTTCGCCCGAAAAAAATGGAAGCAAATATCGTGGTTTGGCGCTTGTTATTTTAAGAAAAGCAACCAGATCATCTAAAAGTGCTAAATATATATCACTGCATTGTTCTTCGGATGCGAAGTGAGGATTGGTTTTTTCTAATTCCCACCTGTTAATAGTTTGCGTATTGCCGGTGTCAGTACTCAAGGGCGCAATTTTGTTGCTTATTCTATTTAGTCTTTCAAGCAATCGATTAATTTGTTGCACATCAAGTATTCTAGAGAATTTGCTTGAGTATTTTTGAATTTCTCTTTGTTTCATATTATTAATAGTCACTCTTCAAGAAGTTTATTAATGGGGAGTTTTAATGCTTTTGCAATCTTATGTATATTCGCTAAAGTAATATTTTTTTCCGCACGTTCGATCATTCCAACATACGTTCTGTGCACTCCGGCTATATCCGCAAATTCTTCTTGGGACAATTTCTGTTTTACTCGCTCTTCACGGACTCTTTGTCCAAATTTGATCAATACGTCTTTTTTCATTGTTCTGACAAGAATTATAGATACTTGCTAACTTTGATACTACATACTATAGTTAGCGAAGATATTTTGCGAAATTTTTTACGGGGTCGTTTGGGGAGAAATCTGTGAAGATTTCTCCCGTTCGAGCCAACACGTTCGGAAGCGCGGCGGGTGGGGGCGCCGCGCTGACAGCGAACCCCGCCGCAGGCGGGGTGAGCTTACGAAAAGGTGGTTCTAACTTTTTGATATAACTCGACTAAAATGTTTTGTCTAGAACGATTGCTGAATTTACTAATTGATGTCCTTCCTTAATTTCTTTTTCACCAAATGGAAATAGTTGTGTTTTTGTAGCCCAAATTTCCCACAGTCCTTGATGCAATGTATACATTTTTATTCGAATTCGTTCTTCTTCTGTTGGATTTTCCATACCGTAACCTTTGAGAAAATTTTCCAAACTGAATCCGTCTCCCAGCTGGAAATTAATTGGTAATTTTTGCAAGTCCCATAGGGGATCACCAATATGGGACCACTCAAAATCAAAAATTCCAACTATGTTGCCATTTCGCACCTGGATATTGCTGGCGCTAAAATCGGAATGGACAAGCCGGAGTTCATTCTCTAAATCTGAAATTTGGTTTTGAAATTGCTGAAATGTCTTTTTGATTTCTTCTTCAACTTCCGGCGAGAAATATTTTTCTCTGGTTGCTTCCTCTACATAGAAAGAAAATTCTTTCTCGTATAGTTTTTTCCAACCAGTTTTTGGACCAAATAATTCACTTCCGTTTAAGTCCTCGGGAGTAACGTCGTGAATTTTTCTAATGATTTCCCCCATTTGAAAAGAGAGTTTTTGTTGGATTTCTTTATTAAGATTTTTAAATCCATCGGACAAAGAAACTCCTGTAATGTAGGAAACGATTATGTATTTCTCTGGAATTATTTCTCGAGAAGAATCAAATGCTAAGCATTGTGGTGATTGTATGCCTCTTTTAGGAAGCAAGTCGTAAAGAAACGCCTCCCGTTCAAAACGGGTATCGTGACCTCGTACGTTTTTGAGGTGATCACTTTTGTCGATCCGCAAAACATAGCGATTATTGATGAGAAAAGCAGGATTGATCAATCCTGCTTTTATTGGAACAAGGGATTTTAGATTTTCCAGACTGTACTTAGTGAGAATTTTTCTTATTGAGTCGTTATCGATTGAGTATTGTGTTTTCATTGTCTAAAATTATACTTCATGAAAGACAGAAATATCGCCGTTACACTCGAGTGCTTCATACGGAAGGACAATACATACCTAATGCTCCATCGAAGTCTCAAAAAGCGCATTATGCCGGATGTGTGGATGGCGCCGGGTGGACATCGGGAATTTAACGAGGGACTCTTTGAATGCGCCAGACGAGAAGTATTTGAGGAAACCGGTTTAAAAATCAAAAATCTCCGGATTAAAGCAACGGGCAACGCATTCCTTCGCGACCTCAATGAAGAATTTTTCTTTCATTTCATAACTGCCGATTATGCCAGCGGGCGACTTAAACAAAAAATCGATGATGGAGAATTCGTGTGGCTTACCAAAAATCAGATTTTGAAACAAAAAAATCTCCTCGCTGAACTCAAGCATGTATTACCTATTGTTCTGGATGGTACGCGAGAAGTAATTTCCTTCAAGGCAGTCTATTCTAAAGGAAACACCCTCACCCACTTCTCCCTCGAAAAACCATAAACTTGAATTTCGCGATACAAAGAGCTAAACATGCTATAATACTTGTACATGATCGCCGTTTTAACAAAAAAACGCTTATTATCGTCTGCATTTTAGCTCTCGTTGTTGGCTTTTATTTGATACGTAACTCTAACCAAAAAGATGAGGAAACAACCGAGTCGAGCCAAAAAATTACCAAGGTCACACTAACAAATTGGGAAAGATACGATGCTTCTAAGAGTCTCCCTCAAGGAATGAGTTATCCAACATATTCAATAAATATTCCGGATGCACTGTTTCTTCGAGCAAATAATCAAGTAAATGCTGATACCGTAACCACTAGCTGGTCTAGCAATCCAAACGTAGACACCGGCGACCTAAAGGAAGGATTTTTTATAACCGTTGATGTAGAAATGAATCCCAAAACAAGCAAAGGAGGTCCTTTCACTAGACTGGATTACCAATCCGAGACCGTAACGGACTGTGATGGCACACCCGAAATATGGAATTTTGCAGGACTTCGCGCGGCAAGATATGTTTGCGATTATAAACCTGCAGTCATAGTAGCTATAGTGTTCTAAATGATGGTAAGTTGTTCACAGTTAAGGCTGCGAGCTTGGATAGAAATGTTGTAACCTTAGACCAGCTGGAACAAATCGTAGATAGTTTCAG
>Ga0155732_125_pt1 | contig 14131 bp, 19 predicted proteins | sample RifCSPlowO2_01_FD_107386 | JGI IMG/M metagenome (GOLD analysis project Ga0155732, IMG submission 107386) | Candidatus Gottesmanbacteria bacterium RIFCSPLOWO2_01_FULL_46_21 | reverse complement strand
ATTAGCGAGGCAATTCCCTACGTGTTTCTCTTCGCCGGCATTGCGCTTCTCCTGATGCTTATAAGCGCCGGCTTTACGCTTCTGACGAGCGCCGGGGACGCCAAAAAGCTTGATAGCGGTAAACAAACACTCACCTACGCGCTTGTGGGGTTCCTCTTGATTTTCGCCGCATTTTGGATCGTACAACTTGCAGGAATAATTTTTGGTATCGAGGAAATTAATTCTATCTTCTAGTCATTTCCCAAATCTTCTCTGGCGCTTGGCGTATTCGACGAGGACTTCGTCCAATTTCTCCGGGCTAAACTCGGGCATATGCCACGCTGGGAAATATAATTCGCTATACTCACTCTGCCACAGGAGAAACCCGCTCAAGCGCTGTTCGCCGCTCGTTCGCACTATCATCTCCGGATCCGGAATTCCGGCGGTATCAAGATGCTCTGAAAAATTCTCTTCCGTGGGTTCTTGAGTATCCAACCTCTTAATGGTACGAAGTATTTCATCGCGACCACCGTAATTAAGGGCAAAAACTGCTGTAATTTTTTTGTTATTTTTTGTCTGCTCGACAACATCGACCAATGCTTTTTGTATGTCTCGCGGAAATTTAGATATGTCTCCAATGACCCGCATACGCACGCCCTTCTCGTGCAATCGTTGCCATCGGTCTTTAATCATATGGCGAAAAATTCGCATAATTCCCGCTACTTCGAATTTACTCCTGCGCCAATTTTCCGTTGAAAATGCCCAAAAAGTAACAAATTTCACTCCGCGCTGGGAGGCGTGTTCAATAAGTGGCTCGAGAATCTCGTTGGCAACTTTTTGGTGCCCGCTAAGCGGCGGGAATCCTTGCTCTCTTGCCCACCTGCGGTTCCCGTCCATGATGATTGCAATGTGTTGTGGAACGTTGTTCATAGGTATCCTACGAGTTCAAATATATACTCAGCAAGTTCCGTGAGCTTTACTTTTCCGGAGCTATGGCTTCTTTGTAGCTCGTTTTTATGCATAAACGTTACGTGATCTATTTCTGTTTGATTTGGGTGAAACGGGCCATTGCACGTTGCAATATATACTGCCTCCATCTCTGTTTCATTGGCATACCCAAAAAGAAATTTTTTGTAAAACCGAACCGGCACACGTATTCCAAGTTCTTCTTCTGACTCTCGCACCATTGCCTTTTGGTAACTTTCCCCTTTGGAAACGTGACCACCAACCGCATTCTGCCAATACCCAGGACGGATATCCTTCGTCTTGCTTCGCTTTTGGAGTAGCGTCCTGCCCAGATCATCAAAGATGACAAGATTGGCACCTCTGTGGATAAGCGCTTTGTCATGATGACAATCGTGTCGCGTCCGGTACCCGACGATCCGGTCGCGCTTATCAACGACAATAAACAGCTCCGACTGGTCATCGGTCGTTGAATGCTGTGCTTTCATGCTTCCACCCGCGTCCCCACAACATCTTCACCGTTGACTGCTTTGGACAAACTCCCGTGTTCTACTCCGTCAATGATAAGCCCAGGTATGCCTTGCTTCGCGAGCGAGAGGGTTTCTTCGACTTTGTGAATCATGCCGCCCGTCACATCTGTTCCATGAGACGCCCCCAAAGCACTTCTGTATTGTTCTATATTGCCACTGGTAATCAACGGAATTGTTTTTCCATCGGAATCATACACGCCATTGGTTTGTCCACAGTGAATAATCTGTTCAACATGATATCCTTTGCCCTTCAAAATAACAGCTAAGTGTCCGAGTATTTTCTCTGTTGAATATACTGTGCAACCTATTTTGGTATCCAAAATTTGATCACCGTACAAGACTGGCAATAGTCCAAGACGCAAAAGCTCCTCGATGCTTTCCGTACAAAATGACTTTAACTCATGATTTTGGGCGATGATCGTGCTCAACGGGCTTATCGTAACCGCATTTACTCCATGGGCAATGAGCGTACGAATGACAATTCGATTGAGTTGCGCGGCTACATCAGCAACTTCAGCAATACCCCGATAGCTTTCTTCGTTAATGATTCCTTTGTGGGTCTGATACTTTTTTGCTGGTACGTGGGCAAATGACCCGGCCCCGTGTCCGATAATCAAAGTTTTTCCAAGAGTCGACGCCCGCTTGATTTCGTCGCAGATGATCGCCAACGCATCCTCCTTGAGAGAAAACGGTTTGGTTTTATCCGTAATCAGCGACCCGCCGATTTTGATAAAAACGAGTGGTTTGTTTTTATTCATATCAATTTGGCTCTTCAAAACGAAAAAACAACTATTTCTGGTTCTCCTTCTGTAGCGTCTGCCATAACAAATCACCTCCTAGGATCAATCGATAGCGTATTCCAAGTAACTTCCTTTCTTCCCCCTGATGCATCAACAATCAGTATTGTTGGATCAAAAACATCATCGGATTCAATGTGTCTTCCAACGGAAGCTGGCCCAACTGCCATCCGTTTACCAACAAACAGAGTCTTCAATATTCCTCCCATACCGCCCCGTAACGGGAGATGCGCTGTGTCACCACTCCATAATAACGGACAATCAGTCTCACCATCTTGTGGACCAACGCTATATTGGCGGAACTTGTCGCTGGTTGTCACGACAACGTGGGCAACAATCCATGATCCATCGTGGAATCGGAAATATCCAATCGGTTTAGGGTCAGTCACCAAATCTCCGATTTGTAAACCTGTCTCTTGCCACAATTCACGCCGTAAAGTTACCCCAATGGTTTCACCAAGCTCTCTCCCTCCTGCTGGAGGCGAAAAATCCCCAGGGTTCTTATCACACCATAATTTATTCATTTTTTCCCGTGAGAGCAAAACTTCTCCGGTGTCCAATACATAAACGACGCAGACTGCGCCCACCAGTTTGTCATCTGGCGGCACAAAACAGATTTCACCATCGACTGCTCTTGGTATTAAATCTTTTATATCCACACCGGTTAATGTCTCACACATAGTTACTTTTCCTGCAGTCGGGCGATCATCTCAGTATATTTCTCTCGCTCCTTCTGCTTTCTCACTTTCGGGTTAAGAATGTCATTTCGCAGCGCTTCTCCAATAATTCCTACCACTCGGTAGTCATCTATGCGTCCGTCAAACGCATGCGATAACCCGAGAAGCTGCGCACGCACGCAATGCACATCAATATCCTGTATAGCAACTTGTTTCGTACTCAAGCTCCCATTTGATGTATTCGAATCAACCACTTCTAAATACCCACCACTATCTCGCAATTCTTCGAGCAACACACCGGCGGCAATCAACATTTGCGAATAATCAAACATAGTTTTTGATGGGTAGCGCTCATAAAACGAACCGATAGACCCATTTGCTCCTCCTGCCACGGTCTGAACGCAAACGGGATTTCCCTCATGGATTCTTCGCGCCTGTTGTATTCCAAGTTCATATGCTTGAATCAGCATTGGTAATTCGTTAAATCTTGCCTCTTCTGCCAATGGAAGTTGACAGAGAGCTTTCCTCTCTCCGTCTAATCCCATACGTTATAGAAACGGCACCCTGAATATCCCCCACCGATACATGAGCATGCTGTAAAAAACCAGAATCGGCACAGTAATAAGGGTGACAATCACAATACGGCCTAAATCCAATCGAAGGCCAAATCGCATCGTCAAATACGCAAGGATCACCTTCCAGAAAAAGAGGACGGTGCTAAATACGAGAAACAATACACTGAAGCTAACTCCCGCAACGCTCGTCGTTCGCGGAGGGGGCAAAATAACATAGAGTAACGAGGTAACCAAAAACCAAAAAACCGTCGGTATGAGTGTATATCCCCATCCCAACAAGACAGCACGAAGCGTCCCTTTTCCTCCCGCGAGAACCCCAATGTTCCATACAAGCCCCACGACGAGTATGTAGGTGAAAAACGCGCCGCCGGCAAGCAACACAAATTCTTTAGTAAGAAGGAATGGTCGGAATTGAGATGTGTGCACGAGGCTAGCCAGACCAAAATAAAACGCCAGAACAAAACCGATGTAAATTAACTCAATAAGACTCCCATGATCTGCTATCCGGCGATAGGACTCGTATGGACGAAACACGATACCAATGATATTTCTCCCAAAAGAAATACATGCTCCGACAAGCAACTCGATGATCTTCACAAGGAAGTAGTCGTAGGAAGAAGTCTAAAACCCGCGCTGCAGAAGGGATGCTAGGAGCGTAATGGCGGAACCAAATAGCATGTAGACTCCAATGACACACAGAAGGGACACAATAACGAGGGATGGAAAAGGCATAACCTTGAGCCGCCTCGTGAGAGTCTTGTAGAGTGGAGTCAATGGACCAAGACTCGTCGGAGGAAGTTCCATAACGTCCTCCCAACGCTGGACAAATTTTTTATACACACTATCGGTCATAATAATTCTTTGTCATTCCGGGCTTGACCCGGAATCCATGCTCTTTTTCCACTGGATCCCGGCTCGGAGGCCGGGATGACAACCAAAACTATATGGATACAAAAAGCTCAACAAAGGCCCGCCTAGCACGAAACAGTTGTGACTCAGCACTTTTTAACGTAATAGTCAGTTTTTGTGCAATTTCACCAACACTCATATGGTCGAAGTATTTAAGTACAAGCACGCGCTTATAGTTTGGCAGAAGCTTGGAAAAAACCGTCATCACTTTCTCTTTAAGGAATACCGTATCTAATTCGTCCTCCGGGGACATGAGCGGAGAAACAAGCGCTTCCAGTTGAGGCATCCTGGAAAAAACGACCTGTTTTATCTTGCGCCTGCGGTAAAAGTCGATGATTTTGTGACTACAAATGGAGAAAAGGAATGTCTGGAGATTGGATTTACCCTGAAAATCCCGGATAGATTCCAAAAATCCAAACAGGGTGTCTTGTAAAATTTCCTCGCCATCACGGCCGTCGTTTACTTTGGCGCCAATAAAACGCCGTAGCTTGGGAGCGTACGTGCGATAGAATACTGCGAGCGCCCTCCGATCGCGTGCGAGGATATGACGAAGAAGCGTACTATCTTCCATACCTTGCCAACTATACCACTTTTCCTTACACTAGTAGTATGGAACGTGTTTTGGCCGTCAATATAGGTACAGATATTACTCCTACGATTGGCCAGTTCGATACCTTTGGCGCGCTCGTCAATGTCATCATCCGCAATGCGTATGTGTTGGCCGGTATAATTACCCTCCTTCTTTTGGTATTCGGCGGGTTTACGTTTATAATGGGAGCGGGTGGGGGTGACACAAAAAAACTGGAACAGGGAAAACAAGCAATCACCGGCGCGGTCATAGGCCTTATTATTGTCGTAACGTCCTATTGGATCGTGCAGATTGTTGGGCTCGTTACCGGCGTTCCACTCTTAACTCCATAGCTATGTTGCCATTTACAACCAAAGTCTACGCTGACGCAAAACAGATCATAGGAGCCGTCAATCCAGGCATATTGCCCTATGGCGATGTTGATGCTGCTGGAAAAGGATTTGTTTTATTTTTTAGCAATATCCTGCGCCTCGTCTTTCTTGGTGCTGGCATCTATGCGCTTTTAAATATTGTCGTCGCGGGGTTTGGGTTCATGAGTGCAGGCGGCGATACCAAGGCAATTGGTGCAGCGTGGGCGCGTATCTGGCAATCGCTTCTGGGACTGGTCATTATTGTGGGCTCTTTTGCTCTGGCAGCGCTGTTTGGGTATCTCATTTTTGGTGATGCGGGATTCATTCTCAATCCGAAGATATACGGACCAGAAATCCCTTGTGGTAGACCCCACTGTTAAGCAATAATTCATGACTACTCATACCACACTACTTGCGCAAGCACAAACACCATTGGGGACCATCGGCGGACAAGGACTCGGACCGTTTGGCAAGATTGGAACAGGTCTTGGGAGTGGAGCAGCCGGTGGCGAAACCGGACTCATCGGAGTAACAAAGGTTATCTCTTCCATAATCGGCATTATGACCGTTGCTGCCGGCATCTGGTTTATTTTTCAGCTCTTAACCGGAGGGTTTTTTTGGATATCAAGCGGCGGCGACAAAGCCAAACTTCATGAAGCAAGAGAACGCCTCACCAATGCATTTTTGGGTCTTGTGATCGTCGTTGCCGGTTGGTCGATCCTGGCACTCGTTGGGCAATTTTTGGGCTTTGACATTGTCATTGGTGATCCAAAAACCATCATCGGCAATCTTGGCTTATAACTTCTATGAAAATCTTAGCACAACTTCGAAATCCCGTCCTTCCTCCTGCTTTGGGAGGAGGAGCCAACCCCAATATATCCGCAGGAGGAGCTGGAGTAGGTGGACTCATTAGTGCGTTAGTCGGCGGAATGTTTATTGTCGCGTTTTTTATGACAATGTTTTACCTCATCTCCGGTGCTATTTTCTGGATAACGAGCGAAGGCGAAAAAAGCAACCTTGAGGGTGCGCGCAAACGGATTACCCACGCGATCATTGGTCTTATAGTTATCGGATCGATCTGGGCAATTATGACCTTGGTCGGCGACTTTTTTGGTCTTGATTTTGAACATCTCCCAATCCCATCTCTTCAGTCGCAACCAGCTGGAGTCGGAGGCGGTGGACCCAGGGTACGATAACAGCACTTGACAAGCGGGATAACGTTGCACCACAATAGAGAAAAGCGTATAATCAGGCTATCCTAAATAAGGAGGACAGATATGTTGAAAGTTTTAGCTGCTGATCCGACTATTACACTGACAAAACCGAGTCAAATCAATATCACCGATGTTGGCCAACTTATTGCTGCAGGCGTTGGTACGCTTCTGATTGTCGCCGCGCTTCTTGCGTTTCTTTACCTTGTACTTGGCGGAATTCAGTGGATCACCTCCGGTGGCGACAAAACCGGCATGGAAGCAGCACGCAATAAAATTACGCATGCAATCGTCGGTCTGATTATTGTTGGTGCTGCCTGGGCCATCATGATTCTTGTCCAGAACTTCCTGGGAATCACGATCGTAGGCACGGGAACAACCACTGTCCCGTTCCCGAAGCCTTTTAACTAATACGATCCAGCTCTTGTCTCCATGTGTTGACTACGACATAATATCAGCATGAGTCCTGTATATGCTGCTGCTATGGATTGGGGCGATTGCGTTGTCGAGGAAGCCGCAACGATCAAGTGTCTCGAACCACTTTTTCAAAATGTCGTTACCGCGGTCTTTGCATTCATCGGCGTTGCGCTCCTGGTTATGCTATTTATCGCCGGCTATAACTTCCTTCTGTCCGGTGGCGACCCCAAGAAGCTCGAGGCGGCTAAGGGAACGCTTTCTCACGCGCTCATCGGCCTCGTCGTCATCGTCGTCGCCTACCTCATCATTCTCACTATCGAAGAGTTCACCGGCGTGACCGTCAGCGATTTCACCATCCCACAGTCAGTTCCTTGACTCTCCGCGCACATTCTCCGATAATAAAACCATGAAACATCCCGACGAGGCGCTTCTATTCATCAAAAAGACCTTGCGCACCCATTTGCCTGATCCTTCGTACCGTTTTTTTCTCTTCGGTTCCCGCGTGACGGGATATGCTCGACGTTTCAGTGATTTTGACATCGGCATCGAAGGGGAAACTCCGGTATCTCCAAATACCATGGGAGTCATAAAAGAAGAACTTGAAGAATCCAATCTGCCGTATAAAGTAGACATTGTTGATTTCAGTACAGTTGATCCCGAGTTTCGCAATCTAGCCTTGAAACACACACAATACCTATAGGCATATGGAAAACCCGCTTAAGGAAAAAACCACGAAACAGTACCAAGATCTTCAAAAGGCGATCGCGCGTCTAAAGGAAACGCTCGCACTTCCACCCACGCGAGTCCATAAAGATGCAACAATTAAGCGTTTTGAACTCTGCTTTGAACTTGCCTGGAAGCTTCTGCAAAGTGTGTGTAGACTTGAAGGATCGGAGAGTGTTGGAATACGCACAATCATCCGCTCCGCGGCACAACTGGAAGTCATCGACGACCCAAGCGCATGGATGTCACTCCTTGATGCCCGAAACGAAACCGTCCATATGTACAACGAATCTGTTGCGGATAAAGTTTACGAACAGACAAAAAATCTCGTTCCTCTCGTTGAGGCGCTCCTCCGAAAAACCGAAGAGATACTCACAAACGAATCTATTGACCAAACGAGATAGATTCTGGATAATAGAACAAGAATCTCTTTATCTCGTCCAAACAATCTCTTTCTGATCCTATGCGCCTAAAAACAACTATCTTCACCATTTTTTCCATCTTCTTATTGGTAACCATTGTTCCTTCCCGTCCAGCCTATGCTGCAGCGGAAAATTGGGTCGATCAAGATTATCCCAAAGGCCTCGAAGCCGCTCTTACACAGGATGCCGTCAATTCGCCCGGTTACGCGTCACACATGAATACAAACTATATGGCAGATATTATAAGAAAAATATCAGGTCCTGTACCCGGTATAACCATTACTGATGATGCCATCCGGAGGAACCCAAAATATGTAAGGCAACTAGCGCAAGAGAGCGCTATTGCTGGAATCAGTGGTTTTATAATTGCCATGTACGCAAATCCTCCAGCATCAACTTCTTTGGCTATTCAGGATCTTGGACAAACACTCGGGTTCATCCCCCCGCAGGCATATGCACAAGGAATAGGATTCTCAGGTCTTTCGCCTCTTCTGAAAATTTGGCGGGCCTTTCGGAATATTGCATACCTCCTACTCGCGGTTGTAATGATTGTTATCGGTTTTATGGTAATGTTGCGTAAAAGAATCGATCCAAAAACTGTCGTTACCGTTCAAAATGCACTACCAAGAATTATACTTACTCTTCTTCTCATTACATTTTCGTATGCCATCGTAGGCATCATGATTGATTTAATGTATCTATCGATAGCCCTTATTGTTACCATGTTTAAGTCAACTGGACTTCTTGGAGAACCCGGCGCAGTCGCAAAACTCTTTGGATACTCAACGGTTGAAGAAGTGTTTGGCAGAGGAGGGCTTTTTGCGGTTATGAATACGATCTTCCCCAAAAGCGGCATCGACGTGTTCATATTGTCGAAAGAAATTCTTGGATGGAACCTCGTGTCTGGTATCGTAGGAGGCGGTGCAGGTGCTCTCGTCGGTTTGATCTTTAGTCCGATTGGAGCAGTCGTTGGTGGTGTAGCCGGTTCACTGGGGCCTCCAATACTCGTTGCCCTGTTGATTTCTCTTGCCTTACTTTTCACATTTATCCGGCTTTTTATAATGTTTCTGTCCGCATACATACAAATTATTTTTTCACTTATCATTGCCCCTCTTCACCTGCTCATGGATGCATTCCCGGGCGGCCTCGGATTCTCCTCGTGGATGAAAAATCTCATCGCCAACCTTGCTGTATTTCCCGTAGCCGCTACAATGTTTTTGTTGTCTATGGCATTTGGAACTGTTGCCGCTCAAACTCCTGATAAATTATGGGCCCCTCCGTATCTCTCGCTCAGCCCCAGTACAAGTGGCATTGCAGCGCTGTTCTCACTCGGAGTGCTCTTTGTTATTCCATCAATTGCCAATTCCATAAAAGAAGCACTGAAGGCAAAACCAGCTGTGCCCGTAGGCGCAGGATCTATTACCGCTCCACTCTCAGCTGTCTGGACAACATCACTTGGTCAGATATCTCAGCTTTATTACTTACAGCAGTTAACCAGAGAGGCTACAGGCGGAAAGGGGCTTCTTGACGTACTTGGATTCAAAAAGAAAGTTTAAGTAAAATAAACGGTGGCTAGTTTCGTGAAAACTCTGTTTTCCACCAGACCCATAGTTTTTTCAGACTTTTGCCTGTCTTCACTCTGGTAAACGCTAGGTACCAGGAAAGAAATGCGGCTTGCCTGGCGGTATTCATTCCCCGATGGTCTCCCAGTTTTTGTTTGAGATTGACGTTGACGCCCTCCAGGGCATTGTTGGTCTTTGGGATCAATCGGTTGATCATGAAGACGAATAACGGTTCTTGGTCATGCGTGAGGAGTCTCCATGCTCGTCGCAGATTCCCATGGGTATACCACCAAGAGCAGGATATCCCAGTTGGTGCTTGCATCTTCTCTTTGAGCATATGTCCGTATTGTTTCTCCCATCAAACAAGCGCGGTCTGCCACATGTGCGGATCAGCTGGGGTCTCCACCAGCATGAGCAGGGAAACAATCCGCCGGAGCACCTGCGTTGCCTCGTAGGGGCTATGGAGAGGAAGGAGTCGTCTGGCTTGCCCGATCCACATGCGCCAGACACCGTTGATGCAAGATATTTCCAAAATGGGAGGCAACTGCTGATACGATTGTTCCCTTCCAGTCGCTTACTGCTCCCGCAGGAAGATGCGGTCCCAAGAGATCCGCAAGCATCCGGCAATCACGGGAGATGGCTTCGTAGGACTCACTCCCCATGAAGGACCAGAAAAGATTCTCCCGGGTGGTGACATTGCGGTGAATGAAAAAGACCCCACACGACCGAGCCATTTCCCGTCACAACCATAGACCCATGGGATATGTGTTGTTGCCGTCTGGGGAGGAAGCACCTGCCAGACATCACCTGCCGTGAGTGGATGATCAAGAAGGAGACCAAAACGATCGGAAAGCGCGGGACGGCTCCAGTGATGCGTTTCCAGAATATGGATATGGCTTACTCGGCCCCGGACAAACCGAAAGAAGTCACGAAAGTCGCCCCCGGTTACTGGTGGCCGAGAAGAACGAACGAAGGAACGGCTGCAGGTGCAGCACTGGTATCGTCGCTTTCCTGAACGATGATAACCGTTCCGTTTGGCAGGAGAGAAACAAAAAGGGCAACTGATAGTATATACAGAAAGGACATGAGATTTTTCATAGTTGAAGTTTTAACAGATATTTGGAAGATTTGGAAGGGCTAAACTTCTACTTCTAGCCACTCTTTTTTACTTAAGCCCAAAAAAAAACAAAAGAGATACTACTTCTCTTCTTCTTCAACCTGCTTTGTGCTTGCCGCAAGAGCAATAAACAGTAGCACGAGAGGAATAACACTTCGCGACATATCTCCTAGAACCTGAAGAGGTCTTGCACCGAGCTCTGCTCTTAATTTGTCTCCATGATATTTGTTGGTAATATCTGGACGATCAGTATCTAACTCGTGAGGAGGCAAAAATCCCTTTTTTACAAGCTGATTTATTCTGGCTCCTAATACTTGTTCGTCTCCCACAAACGCGTGAAGACCCTGGTTGACCTGCGACATCGACACCTTTTCAGAAAAATGCAATAATGAGCCAAGCCCAAGTGGCAACCTACCCCACCAAGACTTTTGTATATATCGAAGAATTGGAACGTTTATTCGGTAAGAAAACTCGTAGAATTTGTCTAATCCATGAACAGCGTCAATGGCTTGTTTTGCACCTTCCAGGTAATCGTCAAACATCTTAAAATCTCCTGTGTCACCAAGTTGCTCGAGCATATAGCCAAAATTGAAGAACGGTTGGACCACCTTTTCCGCTAGAAGATTGGCATCATTAAGAGACCTTGCAATCATTGATTGCCCTCCTTGAGTAAACCGAGTCTCTCTAAAATCAAGATCCTCTGATCCTATAGTATATGGAACCCTACGTCTGTTAACATCCTCAATAATCCTTTTGTCGTCACTGTTAATAACTTCTCTTAATTTTTCCCAGTATTGATGAGCATCATTTAGATCTTGTTCGCTCATAAATTTAGTGACTTCACGAGTAACGTCATCGTCCCATGTCGTTTTCCGGAGCCGAACTATGGTATCTGCTACTTTCATGACATTGTATTCAAGCCTGTCGATATCACCGTCTCTCTTTGTTTTGTCTGCCCAATTACCACCCATTTCATGTAGGGCTCGACCTCTGATGGTGTTTGCAAATCCATCTCGTAGTGACTTATTGTCAAAGTTGACAAAGTATAAAGGATTTTTATCCCTAATAATTTCAAAAACTTTTCCCTTCGTTACTATAGCATCGGGTTCTCCAGCAGCCCGCACCATTGTGTTAATTTGGTTCCACAAATTCCCATCTTTTTTCTTTATATTATCTTCAAGCTCTTCAGCCCAGAAATAGAGAAAATTCGACCCTGCTTGCCTAAGGTTTCTAAAAGAAGCTATCCAATCTTCGGCTGAGAAATGTGCGTAGTCTAAATTATGATCTGGTAGTCGTCGACCTTGAATAAGATGGTCTACCATACCGCGATACCGCCAGCTTGCCCGGGTAAGAATACCTCCAACGCCCGCAAGGTTTGCTATTTGAATGAGGGGCTTGACTTCATTGTCGTATTGTTTAGTATTCGTCAACACGCGATCCTTATATTTATTCTTCCAATTGAGCAGGTCTTTTCTGTCCCAGCCCGGCAAGATCCCTTTTGCTCGTCTGCTAAGGCTATCCCAGTTCCACTTCGAAAAATTAATGCCCTCATATTTAATTTCTGTATACAAAAGCCGTAAAAATTTATGTGAGTCGCCCCACCAACGGTAAAAAAAGTGACGCATCGGATTCCAATAGGAAAGAAGACGATCTCCGAAGTATCCAACGTACCCAAATCTTCCACGCGGTGGATCTGCTTCACCGAGTCGATCCAATCCAATTGCAGTAACGCCGAAAATTGATCCCCGCGCAATAGAAACAGCTCGATTAATCTCCCAAGGCTCTAGGCCCTTACCATTATTTGACGCCTTATACTCTTCACCAAGTAAATCTTCTACTCTTCGTGCAATAATATCTCCTTTACCCTCTAGCTCTTGAAACCATGTAGGGTTTATTTCCCATTCATTCCATCCCAACTCATGAGTTATGACTTTCTCAAAGAGACGATATGCGCTCTGGAGTTGCGTGTCTCTCAAAAATACTAAATCAACATCTTCTGCAGAAAGCTTATTGGAATACCCTGCAAGATTTTTCAGTTCTCCCCGAGCCCGTAGAATGTGATACACATTATGTGTATACTCTCTCATGCTATACTCAGCTTTTAACCGATCATACAGCTCGCGCATTTCGTCGCTAAACTGTACTTCATGCCGAACACCATCTTCAAATTTTTGTATCGTAAATTCGGGATGATTTTGGGTTTCTAACCATACACTACGCAGTCGATTCATGAATGCGTCATATACAGGTTTATGATAAAAAACACTAAAAAAGTTTTCGAATGCTTCAGCAGGGTTCGCATCGGCATCATCAAACATTTTGTTGAAAAGTCCCCGAATTTTCCGTTCTATTTCTTCATATCCGCCTCTTGTATTCTGTATAGCTTCAAACAGCTGCTCTGAATTTCCCATCGTATACAACACCCAACGTGCGTCTGATTCCGAATATTTTAAGTGGTGGAAATACCGTAAAACGTCTTCGTTTGATGCATCAGGAGCAATGTCCTCGGCAAATTGCAGAACATGTTCTTTCGCTACAAGCGCGTGAGCAACCTCTGATGCCATTTCCCGATCGGTACCTTGCAATACATATGTCTGGTCTGGTCGTCGTTGATTCAATAAGTCATTGAGCTCTTGGCTGCGTTGGTGAATTTCATCAGCTGTTAATCCACCTTGATCAACTGTCTGATACAATCTTTGTAAATCTTCATTTTCAACTGAAGGGCCTGGTCGTGTCTGGGTTACTTGATCAATTTTCGTCTGCAGTGATTTCTTCGCCGATAACATCTGCTCATTGAGCAATGCTGCTTGCTCTTCTTCACGATGAGTTACTCTCCGTGGCATTCCAATCCTGTTTCTGTCGAGAAAATCAACTCTCTCGTAGAGTCGATCGAGAAACTTACGGCGTTGCTCTTGGGGTACTCGCGTTAGTCGCTCAACTTCTGAAATACGATCGTTGAGCCAGCTCATGTCATTTGCCCTGTGAGGGTTAGCTTCAAGTATGTCTTGAATAGTTTGAAGTCGTTCCCTGAGTTCCCTATTAAGACCACGACTATCTCCAGGATCTTGGGATTTATATACTTTGAATTCGGACTCAGGTTTTCCGCCTCCCGGCCTACCAGACATCATTCCAGACTCCTCTGCCATGAGATGTTGATGGGCTCTTTCGACATAGCGAACTTTTTCTGCAACTTCTGGATCCTTACTTTGACGGACGGACGGATCGGTCATGTCGACCCCAACCATTTCCTCGATACGTGAATTAATTTGTTTAAGTAGTACGCGTGCCTCGGCTTGTTGTTCGTGCGGGA
>Ga0155732_154_pt1 | contig 15093 bp, 14 predicted proteins | sample RifCSPlowO2_01_FD_107386 | JGI IMG/M metagenome (GOLD analysis project Ga0155732, IMG submission 107386) | Candidatus Gottesmanbacteria bacterium RIFCSPLOWO2_01_FULL_46_21 | reverse complement strand
GGGTCGCCGATGAGGCGACTACCGATGAGCTACGGGCGCGCTTGGGTATTATATCAAACTAGATTCCTATTCGCTCTCTGGCATGGGTGATGATTTGGCCGACCATCCTATTAAAATCCCATCCAGCGGCTCGTGCGGCGACGGGATAATATGAAACGACGTTTTCTCCCGGCATCATGCCGGGAAGGGTATTAATTTCTAATAAGCTTGGCTTCCCTTTGGCATCGAGCCGCAGGTCTACTCGAGCAATGTCACGACAGTTAAGCACGGTATAGGCTTTAATACAAAGCTCACCAATGAGTTTTTCTAGAGTTTCTGAAATTTTGGCGGGACACGTATAGGCAACGCGTGGATCCGGAAGTGTATCTTCAAAAAACCATTTTGCCTCATAGGAGGCAAACTTTACTAAATGGGGAGGAAAAACATCAAAATTCTGCTCGACAATAGGAAGAATATAGGGGTTCGTGTTTCCCAATATCGTGACGGTGAATTCGCGACCGGGGAGAAATTCTTCAACTATGACCCCATCGCCATAGTTTTTCCGCAGATGCCTGATTTTTTTAATAAGCTCACTTGGCTCTTCAACCAAGTTGTCGTTAAATACCCCTTTGCTCGATCCCTCGGCGTTGGGCTTGACGATCACGGGAAATGTCAGTCCCTCTACATAGAGTTTTTCTTTGAACCCCAGCTCGACAAACTTTGGCGTCGGGAGTCCGTGATAGGACCAAATCTTTTTGGTCAGTGCCTTATCAAGGGTAATCGCCTCAGCAAGCGCCCCGGAATGCGTATAGGCAATACCCAGCATCTCAAGCATTGCCGGAATATGCGCCTCCCGTATTTCTCCGCGCAAGCCTTCGGCGATATTAAACACTAAATCAACTTTTCCTTTTGCCGTTTGCAGTTTGCCGTATGCGTTTTCATCCGCCTCGATGTCTATACATTCATACCCATTGGCAACAATTGCGTCATGGATTGCGACAATTGTCTCGGGCTCGTCAAACTCAGCCTCAGCCTGTGCATCAGCATCAAGCGAAGGCTTGGTATGTCGAACATTAAACACAAACGCAATACGCATAATTATGTACACTACTGCATTGACGGCATTTGTAAAGAAGGGAAAATACATACGGGCTTGACAACATTGAAGTATTACGTTATACTTTATAGATATGAAGAAGCTTCTCGCCACTCTCGAAACCAAAAAACAACGATTGGATAATTACCGGCCACTTCCACCGGATCTTGTCCGAAATCTCGAAAAGTGGTTCAAAATTGAACTTACCTACACCTCCAACGCCATTGAAGGCAATACCCTTTCACGAGCTGATACTGCCTTAATCGTGGAAAAAGGCCTCACCGTAGAAGGAAAAACGCTCACGGAGCACCTGGAAGCGGTCAACCACGCGCACGCATTCGAATGGATCGCGACACTCGCCCATCTCAAACGGAAAGACCTAACCGAGCACCATATTCTGGATTTGCACCGCCAGATTCTCCAGAAGATTGATGATGCAAACGCGGGGCGGTACCGGACGGTTTCAGTGCGGATTGCCGGATCCCGTGCCATCATGCCAAATCCTGTAAAAGTCCCACGCCTCTACGATGAGTTTATCTCATGGCTTCACGACGCCCACGGCAATGAGCTCGCCATTGCAGCAGACGCCCATTTCCGGCTCGTCAGCATCCACCCGTTTGTCGACGGCAACGGACGCACTGCGCGGCTCCTCATGAACCTCCTCCTCATGCAGGCCGGCTTCCCGCCAGCTATTATTCGTAAAGATGATCGTAAACGGTATATAGATAGCATTGAAGCGGGCCAGCTCGGCAAATCACGGGACGACTATTACCAACTCATGTTTGCTTCTGTTGACCGGTCACTGAATATTTACCTGAACGCAATCGAGCAGAAAGTAGAAACAACTCGGGCTGCAGGTAAACCGCTTCTCAAAATCGGTGAACTCGCCAAGCTTGTTGGTGAAACGGTGCCGACGATTCGGTATTGGACCCGCGAAGGCCTCCTCTCTGTAGCCGAACGCTCCCCCGGTGGGTATCAGCTGTACACCCAAAGTCAGGTGAGTGTCGTCCAAAAAATCAAAAAACTACAAGAAAAACGATTAACCCTTGCGGAGATTAAAAAGGTGCTCAACAGTAATTAAAGCCTCGCCCGTTGGGATATCTCTGCCTCCACCAGTTCCCGAGAGCGGCCGTATTTGAGACGCGATAATTGAATGATCGCTTTGGCTACCTGCGGATTTCGTTCCCCAATGACCTTTTTCATGTCTTTGGTAAGATCCAGACTAAAGGGCTTGACGGGTTCATTGTGGACGATCGTTTTAATAAATGCATTGTATTTATCGACGTTGATAAGATCCGTCTCATTAAATGTTGGTTGAAATTCATGCTGAAGGTAATTGGCGTCTGTCACTCCAACGCGGAAGGCAACGAGCGTTCCCACATTGCCAAAGACGGCATTCTTGACTTCCTCTTCCATCTGCCCGATGAATTGATTGGCAACGATTAAGTTGAGGCGGTATTTCCGGGCTTCAGAGAGAATTTGGGCAAAATCAGGCGTCGCGAAGTTTTGAAATTCATCCACGTACAAGTAAAAATCCCGCCGTTGTTCCTCCGGTATTTCCTGCCTGCTCATCGCCGATATTAATATGCGGGGCACAAGGATTAATCCCAAAAAGTTACTGTTCTCCTCCCCAACTTTGCCTTTAGAAAGGTTCACCAGAAGTATTTTTCCTTCATCCATCACGTTTCGGAAATCAAAACTCGACTTTGATTGACCGATGATGTTGCGCATGAGCTTATTGGTGACGAATCGGCCGAATTTCGAAACGATATAATCCAATACTTCAGACTTATGAAAATCAGCAGTCTGAGCGATCTGATCAGTCCAGTATCTCCGGATAATCGGATCCTGAACTTTCGGGAGGAGCTCCTGTACAAAGTGGCTATCAGTAAGCGCACGGACGATCTCGACAAACGTATTGCCGGGTTCACACATGACGGTCAGCATCGCATTCCGTATGGCGTGCTCAAACCGTGGGCCGATGATACCGGTTTTCATCGGGTCATAGAGCTTATACATAAGCCCCACAATTGATGTCGTGACCATGTGTTTTTGCTGCTCCGTGGTTGCCTCAAGCATATTAAGTCCCATCGGCCGCTCATCATCTGAAGGATCAAAGTAAATAACGTCTTCGGCCCGCTCCGGGGGTATGCGCGAAAGGATTCCGTCAATTAAATCTCCGTGGGGATCAACGATGGCAACCCCGTGACCGGCCCGGATATCCTGAAGCGCCATTTCTTCCAGAAGCTGCGATTTGCCCGTACCGGTTTTCCCAATAATATAGGTGTGACGCCTGCGATCATCTTCACTAATAAATATCGGTCGATCCACCCCACGATATCTGCTCGTTCCGATAAACATACCGCTACTGGGAATCTGCGCCGGAGCCGGTGCCCGTTTGGCGTTGAGCCAAAAAATATGAGCTGTCTCAACGGATTTATTGGGCAAATGAAATATGGTCGCAAGCTCGTCACTGTTTAAAACGCTATATTGAGGGAAAAACGGGAGGTTTAAGACCGGAAAATACCGATAGATAAAATCGAGCATAAAGAGTTTCTTCAGGGGCAATTTCACTTTAGAGAAATGATTATGATCAGAGGTAAACTGATGAAAAGCGCTCTCGAGATTTTCAAGATGCATCCGTGCACTTTCAGCATCCTGTGCAGAAACCACAAGTCGTACGACCGCATTAAATCCCGGTTTACTCGTTTTTTGCTCGATTGCCTCGAGCATCTTGGGATCTACTTTAAAACTGGCTTTTTCCGGATTTGCTTCATTTTTCTTGGCTAGCGAAATATAGGATCTTCCCTTTGATCGCCACTTTCCTCCGGCTGGTGAAATGATTATCTGGACCACAGCCCCCTCTCCCTCGGACATCTTGGCAAGCACTGACGTAATTGACGAGAGTGGGTCGGTCGGCAAATCACGATAGACCCTAATGGGCATGTAATCGGAGTTTTTGAGTTTGAGGGCGGCGAATGCCACTTTACCCGTCGGAGTAAAAATTGAGTATTCGTCAACAATATGAATGTCAGCTCCCGGATAGGCACCGTGAATCTGCTTTTCGATAAGATCCATGAGCTTTCGTGGGACGGAAATATAGAAACGGATGTCTTCCCGCTTGGCGACAATTTCAAAGGAGATGTGCTCTTCAGGCTTAAGAAACGACCAAAATCCACTGTGACCTATGGAATGGAGACTGGCAAACATTTGCTCTGCCGCATCAATTTTCGTTTCGTTGTCACGGGGGACAGCTACTTGGAGAAGTACGTGATCAAGTGAAACGACTTCTCGATTGCGGTACTTCCACAAAAGAAATGCGATATAGCCGACGAGCGCGAGAGCGCCTCCAAAAATCGTCATGAAGACGAGGCTGATAAGAAACAATTCTCCTCGATAGATAAGATCCAAAAAAACGTCAGGCATAAATTAATCTACAAATCTACAAATAAAATGATTTGAATCATTTAATAATTTCAACATTAGATTATTCATTTGATTATTTGTAGATTTGTTTATTTGTAGATTATTTTCTTAGTGTTCTTTGTAATTGTTTCAGTCTTCTGATGCACCACTCAGCGAGCCATCGCCACGAACTAGTCACTCCCACTTTGAGTCCCTGGGCAATCTGATCGTCAGTAAGAGGCAAAGCGACAGAAGGCGCCTGCGATGAAACTGGATTTTGTCCGATAGCGGCAACGCCTTGTTGTTGTACGACTTGCGGAAGCTTTACGTTTGTCGGCCGCTGCGATACCCCGACGGCAATAACTTCTTTAGGCAGAGGCATCTCGTGTGTACCGATATCTTTAAGAGGAAACGGCTCACCGAGCGCAATACCTCCTTCAAGTTCTTTTCCAAGATTAGGTTGGGCAGGATCGGTCATTGCACCAATCATATCACGAATTTGCCATAAAAATGACTCCGTGCTTGGGCATTTTTGTTTGTGGTCTTTTTTGTTTACTACCCATAGCTCCTTCCCGAATCATCGCCAAATACCAAATAATCGAAAGCAAAATCCATTGCGTTGCCTCTTTTTTGGGAAGCTCTCTCTTTTCCATTTCAAGGCTTAGCCTTGAAATTTTCCGGGGCTTTGCATCGATCTGTCTCAAGAGTAAAAACAGAATTATTCCAAACGTCACCCGGAATACCGGAACGGCAATTTTTTTGTCGATGTGCCTGATTTTCTCAAGGGCTATGAGGCGATCCTTTCTGTTTTTTACCGGTGCTTCCCTCATCTCCCTTATCTCCCCGATCACCCTCACAAGTATTTTTCGTACGCGCTTTTTCTCTTTTGGCTTAAGTACTATACGCGTTTCAGCGTGACGTATCTCGGGGAGAACAACATGTTTTTCATGGAGAACGGATCTTCGTTTCTTTATCATCCGGTGTCGCTCCCCTCTTTCAACTGTTTTTATGCGTTTTTTCTTGCTGTGCTTCTGTCGTTCTTTTGATTTGATTGGCTTCCTAAGAATTTCTCGACTCCGTCTCTTCTTTCGTTTATATTCAACCGCTTCTGACTTCTTTAGGTTTTTATGCTCATTCTTTTTTCGTATTCTTCTTTCTTTCTTTTCTACTCGTTTCATCTCTTTGCGTGCATGACGAGCGATACTCTTTTCTACAGCTCGGAGAGGTTTTGGTAATTCGCTTGCCAGTGTTCTTAATAGTAGTGGTATTGCTCCCAAGGCTACATTCGTTTCTTTAACAAAAGATATGCTTTTTTTTGCTTGCTCTACTTGGCGACTCTTTTGTCCAATCAAATCCATGAAGTCAACTGGCTTCTTATGGATCTCGGAAAGACTTAATCGATCTTTTTTCTGAACAGAAAATACTTGTACAGGTAATTCTTCTTGTTTTTTTACTCCGGTATGTTTTTTTCTGGCAGCTTCAGCAATATATGTAACTGATGCACGTGCTGTTGTGGATATATCGCGTATCACGCGAGTACCAACGTTATGGATATCCACTCCAATTTCATGAACTATCCCCCTGGGTTGTATATGTAAGCGATCAGATCCAGATTGATCTCTCGTTTTCTCATTGCCCACATCCAATTGGGGAATCGTTCGATCAACCAAATTTCGCTTGTCAAGTCTCACCTTGGGTTGGCTATCGAATTTTTTATTTGTCGCTTTCTCTGTCCCTGGTTCGATAACGATTATGCCTACATTTTTCATTCCATTGGTAATGAGTGTTCGGTCAGAACCACTGCGCGCAGCATTCTTTAGAAAAACCCATGAAGTTGAAATGTCCACTGCCTCGTCTGCATGAACAATATCCACTCGTTTTTCCATCTTTACCGTACCGTCATCAAGTTTTACAGCAATATCCGCATATCTAATTTCATGTTTACCGTTGTGATCAGACTGGTGAAGATCAACAGAAACGACTCGGGTGCCGGGAGCTGCTTTAACCATAGTCTCTTGCCATAACGTTAATGAGGCGCGTTCTTCTTCTGTTTTGGCGTTGGCAATCATACTGTCAAAATCTCCCCAAAATTCATTGGTTAACTTTCCATTTACTACCTTATATACCGCCTCCTCTGCCATCACTTGCTCTCCGCGCTGTTCAGCAAAGTGAGTACGAACCTGGGTAGGAAACATAACAGTATTAAAGTCGATTAGCGCTTTTCTATGAATCTGATCGGGAGTCCAGGTTGGATTGCGGAGGGTAAGATCCGCGGAGTAAGAGGAAAAAGAATTTATCTCGTTTTGTGGATTAAATTCATGTGCCATATAAGTTTTCCACCAAAAAACCTTCTCTTCCGAGAAGGCAAATTTGACAAATTAGACTAATGTAACCAATTAGACTAATTCTCTTATTCCTGCTCGGGATGAATCAAGTAAGGAAGAGTTCCGGACTTCCTCGCCCCGCGTAGCTTTACGCGAAGCGGGGTCACCGTTGCGGCACAGTTCCCGAATCACACGGGATTCCTCTACTCCTTGCTTTTTTATTGTTAATGCCGGACCACATTGTTTCTTTCTTTCCGGCTTTATTGTTTATAAACCTCGCCAACATGAAAAACAAGTCCGAAAGACGATTGATGTATGTGAGGATAATCGGATCAACCGATTGCTTTTGTGAGAGTGCGACAACTTGTCGTTCAACGCGCCGGCAAATGGCCCGCGCAACGTGCGTGTGCGCTCCAAGATGTGTCCCGCCCGGCAAAATAAAGTTTCGTATTGGCGGAAGCGCTTTTTCCATAAGGTCAATTCTTGCTTCTATTTCACCGACACGCTCTCCTATTGCGCTCAGATCTCCCTTCCAACCAGCTAACACACTGCCGATGGTAAAAAGGTCAGACTGGATGGTTACCAAAAACTGCTGGACGTCTGGGGCTTCAAATTCTGAAGTGATAAATCCCACCCAACTATTGAGCTCATCAATCGAACCATAGACATCGACGAGCTCTTCGCATTTGAGCACGCGTTTACCGCCAAAGAGTCCAGTGGTTCCGGTATCACCGGTACGTGTATAAATGGACATATTTCTTTTGTCATCCCGGCCACCGAGCCGGGATCCAGTTTTTTGAAGAAATACATGGACCCCGGATCAAGTCCGGGGTGACAACAAATGCTAACACTCACTATACCCACAACTATAGCACTTTTTGCAGGATTCTTCGAAGACCAGGCTTCCTTCACCGCAGGAGGGACACAGGTCGACGGTTACCATTCTTTTCTCGGTGAAAATCATCTGTTGCCCCGGAGGGATAAGCGGCTTTTCTTCAATGGCTTTTACTACACCGTTGCCGTTGGTCACATGATCGAGGTTGGATTTACCGAAAAATCCAAAGTGCCGATCGATAACTTTGGCAACCGCATCGGGAAGACTCCGCACGCGGTTTTCGCCGAATCCAAGGCTTCTGGCTCCTCCAATGCCGATAAGCATACTTGCAATTTTGTGCGCCCGCTCCATTGGAGTAACCGGAGAAGCAATGCGCAGAGAAAGCGATATAACTTTGCCCAATGCCTCTGCCATTGCCGTAACGTCGCTGCCGGCTTTACCGACGTTAATGAACATCTCGACGGGTTGATTACCACCGTTGGTGTTTATCGTAACGTATGCTTCCCCAACCGGCGTTTCTGCTTTGTATGTGGATCCTTGAAGCATCATCGGTCGCGGTTTAATCTCGGGAACGTATTGTTCTACTTTTTTTTCTTCTTCCTTTTTTTTGTCCTCATCAATACGTGTAAGAACTCCGGGGCGCGATTCTGCGCGCATGTAGGTAATCCCCTTGCACCCCTGGTCATAGGCGAGCATATAGAGACGCTTAACGTCTTCTACGGTGTGGTCTTTGGGCGCATTGACCGTTTTACTGATACTTGCGTCGACATGTTTTTGAATCGTTGCTTGTACATACACATGATCTTCCGGCGTCAGATCATTTGCGGAAACAAAATATTGTGGTCGTTCTTCCTTGGTGGGTTTCCTGCCGTTTGTCTTTTGAAATTCATCAAACCATGCGTCATAGAGAGGATGGCGCAGAATATGCTCTCCCAAACGGTCACGACGGATAAATTCAAATTCGTAGACTGGTTCAATGCCGCTTGATACCCCTGACATAAGCGACGTTGATCCAGTTGGCGCCTGCTGTAAGACAACTGAATTCCGAACCCCGTGTCTTTTCATCTTCTTGCGGATTGATTCCGGAAGTTCTCTAATAAAATAGGCATCAAGATGTTTTTTGATGTTGATAGCGGGAAATGGTCCTTTTTCTTGAGCGATATCAACAGAAGCTTCGTAGGCAGCATCACGAATGGTTTTATATATGCGGTCGATCACGGGTAAACTTTCCTGAGATCCGTAACGAATCTTCATTTTGATGAGCGCGTCACCTAATCCCATCGTACCCAATCCAATCCGGCGCTCTCCTTCCATCTGTCTCTTTTTGATTTCCGGAAATACGTAAAAGTCTGCATCGATAACATCGTCTTGAAATCGAACCCCTATTTTGGCAACATCTGCAAGCCTCTTGTAGTTCATCTCTCCTTTTTCATCGACGAGATTAGCAAGATTAATTGATGTAAGATTACAAACACCCCAATTCGGAAGTCCCTCTTCACCACAATTAGAAACAACTATGCCATTTGCGGCAAAGCGATGTACGTCGGCGACGGTGATATCATAGACATCCTCTTCCCCATCTTCTTCCAAACGGTCAAACGTCGCCGTAAATGATTTCTTATACGGACCGCGTACATAGGTTGCCAATAGAGAACGAAGTTTTTCTTGCTTTTCTTCTTGAAGAAATCCAATGAGACTTGCAAACAAATGAAGATCGGTCTTTGAAATTACCAAATCATGGTAAGCTTGACAGTGATAGAGAGCATTTTCGCCTTTGCCATCCGGCATCATACGCTCACCCGCGTCACGACGATTCTCATAGATCCTGCTGACAATCCCGAAGTTTAAAAGCAATCGTTGAGCATTAACCAAGAGGTCTTTGCTTACCGAGGTGAGCCGGACGCTCACACCTTTCTCTGCAGTTCCAGCGACGTGCCCGTCGCTTGAGAAGAGCCCTTGTAGAAATCCTCGCTGCATAGCCTCCGAACCATGAAGCACCGCCTGCGGCACAAGGTATTTATTCTCATGCGAAAGTCCGTAGCGGCCTGCCATGCGCCAGAGTCGAACCGACTCAATCACCGCTTTATCTTCTTTTTCTATGTATTGAGGAGCAATAGGATATGCACGTGGTACGATTTGTTCTCCGTCTACCATCGCCGCTACCATCTGGGCAAAACGCGGTGCCAACTCCTCTTTTTCACGACGATAAAAGTAAAGCGTTGCTTTATCTTTCTTCATGCTCCCATCACCGACTAACCAACCGAGTACTTGTCCCTCCTCATGCGTCCCCGCTACTCCAAAAGATCCGCCGGTCGTAAGCATCAATTTATCCCCTGCTTTAAGATTCCCGGCCTCTATTTTTCCGGCAGGTGTAAAAACTTTATGATCATGCGTTAACCGAAGTTGATATCCTTCCCGAGTTATCAATCGAAACACTGGCTTTGTCCCTGTTTTAAATACAGGCGAAGAAAGATATTGTTTTCCATCGACTGTAACCGTAAATAGTTTGCCTTCTTTATAGAGTTCTCCAATTGATCGGATGCCATTGGTCGTTGATACGAGCGTATCGGCAGTTATACATGGATTTACACAGTTAACATATTCCCAGTAATAGTTGTTAAACCACTTGTTGTAGCGCTCCATAAATACCACTCCCGGCTCGGCACTTCTCCAGGCTGCGTTTGCCACCATGTCCCACAGTTCTCTGGCTTTGATTGTTTTTTTGACGATTGGCTTTTTGCCGAGTGCCAACCAGTTGGGCATGTAGCCATCCCATTTCGTGTCGTAATCCGGATCGCTTGTATCAGGAAACAGAAGATCCCAATCGCGATCATTTTTAACTGCCTCCATAAAGCTATCTGAAACGCAGACAGATAAATTAGCACCATTGATCCGCGAAAGATCTTGTTTAACCGTAATAAACTCTTCGATATCAGGATGCCAGTCCCACAGCATTAACATTAAAGCCCCGCGCCTCGAACCGCCTTGCTGAATGATATCTTTGGTCGCAACAGAAAATAGTTCTGCCCAATTACAGGGCCCCGAGGAAAAACCATTTACTTTTTTGACCCGGGATCCGCGAGGCCGGAGACTCGAAAGATTTATCCCGACTCCCCCACCCCGGGACATAATCTCAACCATTTGAGAAAGTGTCGAAAGAATTCCCTGGCGCGAATCATGAGGACTGGGAATGACAAAGCAGTTATAGAAGGTAACCTTATATCCGGTTCCTGCCCCGGAAAGTATTCGTCCACCCGGTACGAGAACAAAATCGGCCATTGCTGTCTCAAATTGTTCTTCCCAATATCCTCGTTTTGCCTTTGGTTCAACCTGGGCTATGGCGTGAGCGACTCGCTTCCACATTTCCTCGGGGGTTTTTTCTATCGCCTCTCCCGCTTCATTTTTTAACGCGTAGCGATCGAGAAATACTTTTTGTCTAATCCCGGTTAAGTTCATAAAAGTTTTTTTACTTCTTTCTCAAAATCTTCTACGTCAACAAATCGTCTGAATACACTTGCAAATCGAATATACGCGACTTTATCTAATTTTTTGAGCCGTTTGGCAACCAACTCTCCGATACGTTTACTTGGTACCTCTGTAGACTCTCCTCCGATAAGTTCTCGCTCTACTTCATCAACGATTCGATCCACGTCGGCCGCTTTTATGGTCGTCTTTCCGCTCGCCCGCCAAATACCTCGTTTCAATTTTTCCCGGTCAAATGTTTCGCGTCGCTCATCTTTTTTTATTACCGTAATCGGTACGGTTTCTACCCGCTCGTAGGTTGTGAACCGTTTCTCACACTTTTGACAGGTTCTTCTCCTCCTCGTGACCGTCAAGTCTTCACTATCTCGGGTTTCGATAACGTCAGTATTGTCGTTGGTACAATAGGGACACTTCATTGGTATCGTGAAACAAAAAACGCTATATCTGGTGCCACGATTAATCCTAGGACACTACCTATCGACGGTCAACTAGCAACTACTAGATCAAAAAAAATCAATAAGAGGTATTAGCCTCAATTAATTTTCAGTGAGGAAAAAGTACGGAGATAAACCAGCAAAAAGTGATAAACGAAAAGCGAAAAGAAAAAAATGTGTTCATTTTCGCTATTTGAGCTTACCCACTTCGCCCTGGAGACGTCTGACCGTTTCCAGAACACGTTCGAGTATTTGCCGCTCTGATTGTCCCGCGTTTGTCACCATGTCTTCCAGTACCTCAACATGCTTGCCTATGGATTTTTCCAACCGATCAACCATACTCGCCGGAACTTGGCTGCCGCTATTTCGAAAAGTAACCAATCCCGCAACCGTGCGTTCCATAAACTGCTCTGCAGTAGTCATAGATTCTGCTGCATCAAGCGCCTTTCCTTTCGCACCGAAAAAGATGCCCATATTGAGTCGCTTATCTGCTTGAAGCAGATAAAATTCGGATTTTCGAAGCGGATCAACAATGAGGGCCTCCAGAATGCGGTCCCTGAGAGTTTTGAGAAAATACAAGGGATGGTCAGGCAAAATACCGGGGTACGGGAGAAGATACTCGACTTTGTGTTCGCTCGGCGCGGGCATTGACGTCGGTGTTGGTGTTTTTGCTAATGCTGGTGATACAAACACCAGTCCAACCAGAGCAGAAGAAAAAAACAGTTTTATTAAACTCTTCATACGATCCTCCTCATTTAAGGATACTTCCGGCGCGTAATTTTTGCAACTGTTCGGGCTGCATATGTATGAGTGAAAAAATTTCTTTTTCAAGAACCTTGACTTTTGGATACGCAGCATCCAGTTCCTTTTGTGCCTCTGGCGGGAGGTGTTCGTCATTCCAAAGCCTAAATCGTTCGTCAACCGTTATCACCTCATACTTGACCATTTTGTCTGCCAGGTACAATAGTTTTTCTTCCCAGGTTTTTGGAGCTATCGCAGGATTCAAAATTGCATGGAGCGGATGAGTCCTTACCAGATGAGCAACTTCGGGAGTCCCCTCTTCCTTGAGAATCCGCACTGCCGTATCCGGATGCTTTTCTCCCGGAAGCTTGGGAATTGCTTTGTCGATATCATGGAGAAGCGCCGCGGCAAGTAAAAGGGGTTTGTTGATAGGCTCTTTGAGTTTATCAGCAAGAAACATCGCAACTTTGGCAACGAGTGCCACGTGGATTCTTTTTTGCTCGGGCAAATGATATTTGTCCCACAGTGCCTTTGCCTGTTCCTCTGTAGGAATCATATGTGTAAAGAACGTACCTTAAGTTTCTTATCAAATGTTTCTATGGGGATATTGTGTTCTTGAGAAACCGCTAGAAGCCAACAATCAATGTAATCCAAGCTTGTTTCCTGATACTGATGAAGGGCAGAAAAGAATGTTTGCTTATGCTCGTTGACCGTCCATTGCTGTGCTAAAAGCATTTCTAGCTTCGTTGTAATTTCAGATCGATTTACTTTATAAAATGATGTTAGCGTCCAAATGACCTCCGCAAGAACGACTGGATCTATATAACAGGATATCATTCCTTTCTCCGCTTCCTGAAATAACTTTCGCACATGCCCAACATGCTGTGGTTGATCTTCACGAAAGAATCGAAGAATGACGTTTGTGTCCAAAAGGACTGTCTGCGTGGATTTCATGTATATCGCTTCGCGCGTTCTCGCGCTAAAATCTTTCGTACCTTCGCTTGAGGCATATAGTGTATCGGGGTTTTTAACGACCCCGCAAGCTGGTCAACGACGCTCGTGGAAATGACTCGGATCGTGGCCTCCTTACGATCTTTTTCCACACGAACAAAGGCAACTTTGTCTCCAATGCTTGCGTCCAACGCACGACGTACCGCCTCCGGTATCGTCACTTGTCCTTTCGTAGTAATAGTGGTCATGAGTTGTAGTTGCATAGTAATACTATACTAAAAAGTAATACTTATGTCAATGAGTACTACCATCCCCTCTCAGAGTAAACCCTCTTTTTGGTAAAACTCTGGATTGCCTGACGGATGTATGGTACTGTATTGGCCGGTAAATGCTCTAGCGGAAACCACTCCAATCGGTCACATCGTTCCGGCTCCTTGTTTACCGGTTCTTGTGTGGTTTGTGCCAACACTTCCCGCTGCAGCCGCCGTCAGCAACTCATCATCTTCCACATGTCCCGCCGGCAGACTATAGTTACCGTCTTCATAGCCGGTGTTATGGCGACGCGAAAGCAGAATCATATCATCACGAATACAGAGGAGGTACGAAGATGCGATCATTTTGAAACGATCACGTGCCGTTGGCATAGTATCCGAGGGATTGAAGGACAATATCGAGGGTTTCAGCGGGGCCGTGGGAATAGGTATTGATGACGAGGTCATAGTATTTTGGATCCCAAAAGTCATCGACCCCATACATGCGCTTCCATTTGGTAAGATTTGCATTTTCCCGCTGGGCCAGATGATTTTTTGCTTCTTCAACGGTGACATTATCACGATTGACAATCCGATCAATACGAAGCGCATCGTCGCACATGAGGAGAACTTTCAAAACGTGCGCATTTCCTCGGGCATTCCATCCGGCAATCCAGGATTCAATCGCCATGTGCACGGTTGGATCAGATATCTTCTCCCTCATCGCCACATCAATTTGTAAATCGACATCATCACCATAGTCAGTCGCCTTATGGTGCTTTAGGTCATTAGGATCCTGCTTTCCCGCTTTGATGGAAAACTGCCGTGACCAATCGCCGCCGGAAAAAAACTCCCATCTAAGGGGCTCGAGGTAGGATTTGAGATTTTTGAGGAGCGTGGATCGGCCTGCGCCGGGTTTAGAGGAGATAGCAACGCTTGAATACTTGAGCGGCTTTCCTGCTTCCATGCTCCTATTATAGATACATCTTGACAGGGGTCAAGCCAATTGGGTAAATTAGACTATGGGATTGCAATACCTCCCTATCTCTTGGGAAGAGTATCACGTCACAGGCCGCAAACTCGCCGCAACAATACTTTCCTACGAAACCAAGTATGACGTGATCGTGTCGATCTCGCGGGGAGGCTTGACCTTGGGTCACATGCTCTCGGATTTTTTGCAGATCCCCATCGCTACCATCTCCGTCCAAAGCTATACCGATATCCAAGCGCAGGGAGAAGTTGTGCTGGCAAGCAAATTACAGACACCAATCCGCGGCAAACGCGTGCTCCTCGTCGACGATGTTTCCGATACCGGCAAAACGTTTCGAAGAGCCAAATCTTATTTAAGCCACTTAGGGCCCAAGGAAATCGCGACGGTTGCAATATTTTACAAACCTCACTCAATATTTCGCCCTGATTTTTTTGCCAAAATCACCAACAAATGGATCATCTTCCCCTATGAAGCCACTGAAATGCCGCTTCTCATAACGCGCCAGATGCAACAAGAAGGAAAATCAAAACGAGAAATTCAGTTGTTTTTGGAAAAACTTGGATTTACCGACCAGCAAATCGCGTTTGTGAGAAAATATCACGT
>Ga0155732_108_pt1 | contig 15503 bp, 22 predicted proteins | sample RifCSPlowO2_01_FD_107386 | JGI IMG/M metagenome (GOLD analysis project Ga0155732, IMG submission 107386) | Candidatus Gottesmanbacteria bacterium RIFCSPLOWO2_01_FULL_46_21 | reverse complement strand
TTGCTTCATGGGGTGGTTGAGTTTAATTCTGGTTCTTACGGTTCTTCCCGAGAGATACTTGGGATTTTGTCGAGATCATGATCGTAAGAGACAATAGTGTCTACATCATGATGGATTGCATAAGCCGCAATATACGCATCAATGTAATCGATATTGTATGACCAATAAAAAGTAAGCGCGTCAGAGAGAAGCGGCTTGGCTGCATGAACGGTCTCAAGTGTTAAAAAAAGTTGAAGTTTAGCGACAATGTCGCTCTTGGGAACCTCGTAATGCGACTCTAAGACCCAAACTACCTCTGCCACGGTAACGTCTGTCAGAATGAGTTTTTCCGTGGTTTGCCTCAAAAATTTCTCAACGCGCTTCGCTTTTTTTTCATCATCTGCAGTCAGATAACGAATGACGGTATTAGCGTCGAGAAGTTTAGCCATGATGGTATCGACGGGCAAGTAATGTTTTAGCGCTTTTTCGCATGGCAGAGATATTCAATTTCTTATGTGTTTTGATCGAACCGTACAAGGAAAAGAAATTAGACGCTGCCCTGATTTTTGCTCCGTCGGCGTCCTTGGTGATCACGACGCGCTGCCGCGGCTGCAACCCGAGCATCGCCCGAATCGGCGCCGGTATCGTCACCTGCCCTTTTTGCGTCATCGTCGAATAACCAATCATAGTATTACTACTATATAAAATGTAATACCTTTTGTCAATAGGTATTACTCACGGTTTTCTGGAGATGCTTGATATCCAGCAGAGATCACGGTGATCTGATCCACGATCCTTTTCGTTATACGAGTATAGTTCTTCAACTTCAAATCCTACATCTTTTAATTTTATTTTAAGTTCCTTCCTTCGGAAATATGTAAAATGCCGTGATAACTGAGATGATAATTCCTCGGTGACGTCCGCTTCACCGCTATCTTCCTTCACTAAAACAAACAGGATGCCTGTTGGCTTCAATAAAGCGTAAAAAATCGACAACACAGCAGGCACCTCTTCTCTTTTCAGATGCAAAAGCGATGCACACGCCCATATACCATCAAATGAGTTGGGATGAAAAACGAGGGATCGCAAATCTAGTTTATAAAAACTCGCTTGAGGAACTCTTTGTTTCGCTATGTCCAATAACTTATCCGATAAATCTACGCCAACAACCTCAAATCCTTGTTTAATAAAATACTCACAGTCTCTGCCCGGCCCACATCCTACATCGAGAATCCGTGCATGGTTTGGAAGAAATGAAATGAATTTTTCACGTTCCGGCAGCGGCGCATAATCATTCAACTTCTTTGCATATTTATCCGCCATCGCATCGTAGACGGCAATAGTGTTCTTTACGTGATCATCACTCATCCCCGTAGTATAGCAAAGACCGAAACGGTATACTAAGCACAATGATTGTCACATCCTCATCACCATTGACACTTGAAGAAATTGCGCAGGTGAAAGAACGATTTGGGGTATATGTCAAAACGGTCATCGATATCCGGAAAAAAATATGCTCCGCAGGTATGGACCGGCATTTTGAAGGAGAAAATATTCTCCTAGAGTCAGGATCGCGTCAATCAGATATTTGGGGAGGGGGAATTGATCTGGAAACAAAAGAAATTGATTTTAATTCATTCATCAATATCCGGCCGCAGGATAACAACACAAAAAATGAAATCCAAAGCGAACGGGTAAAAAAAACGTACAGTGAACTGACAACATTTTTCTTCAAACTCGCACTATGACAGAGACAAAAATGCTCATCGGATCTCTTTCCAATGATCTCTCGCGGGTGGCAAACATGATGTACAAAAAATCCTCAAGTGCCGAAACATTTTTTCATGAAATGTTTCGATGGGTCAAAGGGCTAGATACTGCATCGGTAAAACCGTATATTCAAACGATACTGAAAGATTTAAAATCGCATGAACTGCATCCACAATACACCCAAGAGCGCGCCGAAACCTATCTCATGTACAGCATCATCCTCCAAAATTACAGCCTTCACATGAAGTAAAAGTGTCACGCTTTTTATGGATGACGGAGCCGGTACCAGCTCACTAAAATGAGGTAAAACCATAGGTGAATTGTCATCGCTACAGTAATGTACCCGTTGAGAATAAGTATGCTAAATAAAGGCCCCATGGGGATACTTACTAAAAAAAACAACATCGCAGCGCGAACAAAATACATGTTATACAAATGAAGGACAATAATGATAAAGCTAAACCACCAAATGCGCGAAGTTTGTGGTAAACCTCCGAGCACCACAAATAATAGATACGCGAACTTTGCCTGCTGAAAAAGAATCTCACAAAATTTGAGCATATACATCTTGGGCTGTGTTCGGATGAGATATGACTTCGGATTATCTATTATGACCTGTGTCGGTACCTTCCCAATGCGACGCAAGAGATATGGAGCAAATGCCCATAGCAGTACCGTTATTCCAAAACCAACTATTGAAACGAGTGACGTGTTCACAAAAAGATTCGGTGTTTGGTTTATGAGAAGCGTCGAGAGCAAAAGAAACCATGTAGTCATCAGAAATGCCAGCCGTGTCGAAATGGACGCAAAACCGTCTTTACTATATCGCTGGATCGCCTTATACGGAAGGTACCCGATGAGGATAATGACGAGAAGATAAACGAGTTTCCCCCACTCCATGCATGGATTATACCAAAAACTCCTCTTTCGAGGAGCTTTCAGTTTAAAGTTTACAGTTTAAAGTTTAAAGTGGTTTAATAGTCCATCCCGCCCATGCCTCCCATGCCTCCCATGCCTCCCGGCGGCATGCCGGCTCCAGCATCTTTCTTTTCCGGAAGATCGGTAATCAATGCTTCGGTTGTGAGAATCATCATGCCGACGGATACTGCATTTTGGATCGCGGTTCGCGTGACTTTGGCCGGATCCAAAATTCCTGCTGCAAGCATTGACCCAAACTGCATCGTCATGGCGTTAAATCCGAAGTCAGCAAGTTTTGATTCCTCGATGGTTTTTAGCACCCATCCATCATCGGCACCGGCGTTTTTGGCAATCCATCGAACTGGCTCACCGAGGGAACGATAAAGGATGTCAACGCCGACTTTTTCATCTGCGTCAGTCAAACTATCTTTTAACTTCGGCAAGACTAACCGTGCGCGAAGCAATGATACGCCACCTCCAGGGATAATACCTTCCTCAAGCGCAGCCTTTGTTGCTGCAACTGCGTCGTTGACACGCTCTTTCTTGTCTTTGAGTTCTATTTCTGTTGCCGCGCCGACGTTGATAACGGCAACGCCTCCGGAGAGTTTGGCAAGCCGTTCCTGGAGTTTTTCGCGATCAAAGTCAGATGTTGATGCATCCATCTCGCGTTTGATCTGCGCAATGCGAGCCTGAAGTGCGGTCTTACTACCTTTACCGCCGATGATGCGGCAGTTGTCTTTGTCCGCCCACACCTTGTCCGCGCGGCCGCAGTCTTCTACCTTTACGTTTTCGAATTTACGGCCTGTATCGTCACTTATCACCGTACCGCCGGTGAGTGTTGCAATGTCATCAAGCATCGCTTTTCTCCTGTCGCCAAATCCGGGGGCTTTGATCGCCAAAACATTGAATGTCCCGCGCAATTTATTGACGACCAATGTTGCCAATGCCTCTCCTTCTATTTCATCAGCGATAATCACCAAATTTTTGGAGACTTTAATAAATCCTTCTAAGAACGGCAAAAGATCAGCGATTGCTGAAATCTTTTTGTCGGTAATGAGGATATAGGCATCCTCAATTTCTGCTTCCATTTTGTCAGCAATCGTGACAAAGTAAGAACTCGCGTACCCTTTATCAAACTCCATGCCCTCTTTGTACTCAATCTCCATGGTGAGACCTTTACCCTCCTCGACCGTCACAACACCGTCTTTACCGACTTTGGCAAGAGCTTCCGCAATCATCGCGCCGATTTTGTCATCCTGAGCGGAAATCGTCGCCACCTTAGCAACGTCGGCGTCTTTGACGGTTTTGCTCATCTTTTTAATCTCACTAACCACCGCCTCAACTGCTTTTTCCATCCCGATTTTAAGCATCATTGGGTTGGCACCAGCAGTCACGTTTTTAAACCCTGCGTTGACGATAGCTTGGGTAAGAAGCGTGGACGTGGTTGTCCCATCCCCTGCTACATCGTTGGTTTTGCTCGCGGCTTCTTTGACGAGCTGGGCACCCATGTTTTCAAACGGATCCTCGAGCTCAATTTCCTTAGCGACTGTGACACCGTCATGGACCACATTGGGGGCTCCCCATTTTTTATCAAGAGCGACATTGCGTCCTTTGGGTCCAAGTGTCGTCACGACTGCTTTTGCTAATAAATTTACTCCACGGATAAGTGCCTGCCTCGCATCTTCAGAAAATTTTAGTTGTTTTGCCATAGTATTCCCCCTTTTACTCAACAGTCGCTAAAATATCTTTTTGCTCGACGAGCATCCATTCTTGACCGTTGACTTTGACTTCATTGCCGCCCCATTTTTTGTACATAACCTTTTGGCCGACTTTGACGACCATCTTCACTGGGTTTCCTTTATCATCCGTTCCGCCGGGACCAACGGCCATGACTTGCCCGGTTTGGGGTTTTTCTTTGGCACTATCAGGAAGAACGATGCCGGAAGGAAGTGTTTCTTCTGCCTGCAGGGGCTTGACGAGGACATTGTCAAATAACGGTTGAATATTTATTTTCGACATATGCTTCTTCTTTGGCAATCTTTTGAGATGAGTGCTATTTTATCGGCCGTAGAAAATATTGTCAAGAGGGATCTTTGTCGCACGCAATCTTTTTTGGAGCTCTCTGTAAATCCATTCGCGCGCATCGACCGGATGGAATCGGATAATTGTATCAGACACAACCTCTGTTGTTCGGCGTTTTCTCATATACCAAAGTTGCAAAAACTTCGCTATTGGTTCAAGAAAACGCAAAAGACTTCGTGTTTGTTGATGCTTGACACGTGATGCGTAATACGTTTCTCTCCACGCCGTAGGCAGAAATTTTTCTACCCATCTATTTGCTTTTAGAAATTTTTGGTATGTTCCATCCCGATCCCACAGCGGTTTCATTTGTAATACTTCATGGGCGGTAAATAAATCCCGTTCTTTTGACGGAATGGCAAGAGCATCGGAGCTCATAAACATATTGAGACAAATTTTGTCTTTAAATTTGTGATCTCCCGGACGACGACGGAGATGAAAAAGATCTAAAAGAAACGTCACAATCAATCGTGTTGTCCAAAGTGTTCCGGACTTGGTAATAATGAGAAAATCAATATCATCATGCACATCCGCGTTGTTCATCGCTAAAGCTCCGGTGACACCGATACATTCAATGGTCGGCAGTAACCGCAGCCACCACAGCGAACCGGCAATTTTCCATTTACGACGGGAAGATACCCAATTGTGTGTTGGGCGTTGATGGTTGTTGTGGTGTACAAACCGCTTGAGTAGAACCCGATATACACACCAAAATCGCAACTCTTCTTCACTTAAGCGATAGTCGAAGATATCAGCGTACGCGATCGTAATTCGCACTGCGTCAGAAAGCGTTACCCTCATTATTATTTCGTCTGGGGGGCAGCTGCGGAGGTCAACCCAAAACTGGAAAGTACTTGGGCAAATCCTGCCCTTGCTGTCTCGAGTGCCGCGGCAGGTGCAACACCATCATTGGCGACTGTATTGACCGCATCTTCGAGATACTTAATAAGTCGATCATTGAGACCATTGTCAAACGTCCGGGAAGCGAGCGGAAACGATTTTGCGTATTTCGCTTGAGAAACGTACGTGCCAGCGAATGGATCATCAGCAATAGTTGAGGCAAGCTCGACCCGCCCGTACGGTTCTCCGAAAAGTCTGGTCTTCGCCGCTTCGCTATAGAGCATCGTTGCCGACTCCCCGCTTGTGAGATATTTCAAAAATTCCCATGCAGATTGCTGATGCTTACTTTTTGCCGATACTCCCTCTACCCAATACGATGCCCACGTCACGGTACTCCCCGGTAGCTGCGGGATTGGTGCGATTTTAAACCGAAGATCAGGGTTGAGCTGTTTAACGTCAAATGCACGCCAGGAAGGGGCTAAAATCATAGCAACTTTACCGGTCGCAAATGCGTAAACAGAATTATCCAGCGTATCGTTCCAGGTATAGACAGGATCGGAGGGGCTTGCAAATTTTCTATAAAAAATGAGTGCTTCCTCCGCTTCGGTCCCTGTTGGCGCCACCAGACTTGCACCGTTTTGAAGCATCATCGTTGCCACGATATCACTAAAATTCTCAACATTGCCGGTGGTCCCCAAGGCTATCGCAGACGTAAGAATCTGATCGCCATTCCTTACGGTGAGTTTGGGAACGAGGGTAAGCATTTCTTCCCAGGTAGCCGGGGGCGTTACGCCGGCAGCAGCAAAAAGGTCTTCGTTGTAATACAACCCCAGTCCGTCAATCATAATGGGGATACCAAAAATATTTTGTCCGGCAACAAGATCAGCTACCGCGACGGGATAAAAACTTGTTCCGAATTGGGCCGGGGTCATCACGGTCGAGGGAACAAGCGCGAGATCATTTTTGAGCATCGCAACCCAGGTATTATGGAATCGGAACACATCCGGTCCTTCAGCCCGGGCAATGGCTGCGGCAAGCCGCTCGCGATATTGCCGAGGAGATTGCTTGACGTATTGCACTTTGATCTTGGGGTGATCGGCTTCAAATTTAGCTATGACGGGCCGAATAATTGCATCATTTTCCCACAGACCCCAATACGTAAGCGTCACTTCTCCCCCTCCGGAGATCAAGCCCAATACAAAACGACCGCCTACCAGAAGTCCGCCAACAAGAAGAAGGAATACGGCAATCATGAGGAGTCGCCGCGGTAGTGATCCGCCAGCTGGCCCCGATTGAATCGGGGCTGGTGATGGCGGCGGCTGTGACGGCACACCACCAGGAATGACCACGGTTTCCTGATGAGCGGGCGGAGGTGGAGGAGGAACAACTTCCGTCGTCATCACAGGACCGGGCGAGGACGGTTCGGTAACCGAAGGTTTAGCACGTATTGGTGTCTCCAGATTAAATAATCCCGATAAATCAGGAGAGGGGAGAGGTTCTGCCATAGAGATGGTACAATAAATCTACCTTTCTCATCATATCATGGCACAAAGTCCACGCAAAACAACAATGAAAGATTCGGTTCGTCATACCGTCCGCCGCAGTCTCATCGGACTAGGTGTCGTGTGGCTTTCCGCAATTAGCTTTTTCCTCCTCTATCAACTTCGCTACAACGAAAAAGTCTATCCTTCCGTGTATATTGATGGACAACCATTCGGCGGCCTTCGACAAAACGACGTCCAAGCGTATTGGGATCGCAAAAACGAGCCGTTTCGCAATAAACGGTTTGAATTTCGATTTGAAGAAAATGTCGCCACGCTCTCTGCGATGGAATTGGGAATCGGCTATGACGCAACACTATCTGCAAAACAAGCATATTTGGTTGGGCGTTCCGGTCGTCTAACCAGTGATTTGATTGCCAAACTGAGTTCCCGCGTCGATTTATCTCCGTATTTTCGATGGAATGAACAAATGCTCGACGAAACACTGGAGCTTCTCTCAGAACGCATCGATATTCCCGTCCAGGAAGCATTATTTGCTTTTGCCGGCGGGAAAGTCACTGCATTTAAACCATCCCGCGATGGGAGAAAACTCAATACTGCAAGCACTAAAGCTAATTTTTCCAAACTCCTTGCAAATGTCCCAACATCCCAAGAACAGATCCTTACGCTTGCTCTCGTCGTTGATCCCATACAACCCACAATTCAAACCCAGGAAACGAATGTGTTGGGAGTACAAGAACGTGTAGGACGGGGCTACTCGGAATTTGCCCATTCGATCCCGGGAAGAATCCACAATGTTGCCCTGACTGCATCTAAAATACATGGTATTCTGATCAAACCCGGAGAGACATTTTCATTTAACAATGCGGTTGGAGATATTTCCGCCGCCACTGGCTTTCAACCAGCCTACATCATTAAAGACGGTCGAACCGTGTTGGGCGACGGCGGGGGTGTATGCCAGGTTTCAACGACGCTTTTTCGGGCTGCCTTGGCGGCCGGATTGCCAATCGTAAAACGGCAAGCCCACGCCTATCGCGTCGGATACTACGAACAAGCCGGCTACAAAGCAGGGATAGACGCAACTGTATTTGCTCCGTCGGTCGATTTCCAGTTTCAAAACGATACTCCGGGCTATATCCTCATCCAGACAAATACAGACCGGAAAAACTTAACTCTGACTATTGATCTCTATGGCACGAGCGACGGCCGGAAAGCAGAAATTCTCAACCAGATCGTTGGTAGCATCACTCCTCCTCCGCCTGATCTTTATCAGGACGATCCCACGCTTCCCGCGGGCACGGTCAAACAAGTAGACTTTGCCGCCTGGGGGGCAAAGACATCATTTCAATATAAGGTCACCCGAAACGGAGAAATTTTAGAGGATCAAACATTCTACTCAAACTTCCGCCCATGGCAAGCCGTTTATTTACGAGGAACACAATGAAAACGATCGTTTTAGTCGGAGGATGTTTCGATTTACTTCATTACGGTCATATAAAGTTTCTCGAGGAAGCAAAATCACACGGCGACTGGCTCGTTATTGCCTTGGAATCCGATGAAAATGTTCGTCGCATGAAAGGTAACTCGCGGCCGATTCATTCACAAAAGCAACGAAAAGAAATGCTTGAAGCACTATCAGTTGTTGATGAAGTCATCTCACTTCTTCCAATGCGCACTGATCTAGAATATTTTGATTTTGTCAAAAAAATTCGACCAAGTGTTATTGCAATTACCCAGGGAGATCCATTGGAAGGAAAAAAAGAAGAACAAACAAAAATCGTCGACGCAGAGCTTATTATTATCCCCAAAATCCACACTCCTTCCACCTCGCAACTGGCCAAGCTCCTCGGCCTCGAGTAAAATAGCCTCATGGAACGAAATATCAGGCTATTTTCCTATCTTAATTTTTTTACTGATTTTATTCCGTACGCGCCGGTTGCCATTCTTTATTTCTCAAACGTGACCGGATCGTATGCGCTGGGCATGAGCGTGTTTTCTTTGGTCATGCTCGCCTCGGCATTTTTTGAAATCCCGACGGGCATATTTTCAGACCTAATCGGCAGAAAAAATACGGTGATCCTCGGCGCGACAACCAGAATTCTATCAGGCATCCTCTATGCGATCGGTGGAACGTATGGGATGCTTCTGGCCGGAGCACTATTTGAAGGGTTATCACGATCGTTTTACAGTGGCAATAACGATGCAATGCTCCATGACTCCCTCACTCAACTCAAAAAAGAAGGAGACTTTCACTCACACTTCGGTAAAACGCATGCGATGTTTCAGGTGGGACTCGGAATATCGGCACTGCTTGGAGGGATCCTTGCTCAATGGTCTTTTGCTCTGGTTATGTGGATATCCGTTATCCCTCAACTTATTACTCTTGCGTTGGCGTTTTTCCTGGTTGAACCAACGGTCTACACGAAGGAGTCGGGAAACGTCTTTGTGCATCTGAAAGAATCCATTCGTCAGTTCCGTATCAATGCGACACTTCGATATGTCAGTATTGTATCTATTCTCAAAGAAACGCTCGGCGAGGCGGGATATTTATTTCGCTCGGCATTTTTTATCAGCCTGTGGCCTCTGTGGGCGATAGGTATTTCTTCCTTTGTGACGAGTATTATTGCAGCGCTTAGTTATTACACAAGCGGCAAACTCATAAATAAATTCGGCCCGAAAAAAATACTCATAGGTGAAAGTCTGTTTAATCGATCCCTCGCGCTTATTGGTCTTGGGTTTCCGAGCGTACTTTCTCCCGCAATTATGGCGGTTCCGGCCATAACATATGGTGTGGGTCAAACGTCAATCAATATGCTTCTTCAAAAACATTTTACCGTAAAACAACGGGCAACCATGGGTTCTCTCAATTCGCTTGCGGGAAGTATCGGATTTGGTTTATTTGCAATCGTTGTGGGAAAAATTGGTGACTGGTATGGTGCCCGTATTGCGCTTATCATCACACAACTTCTTTTATTCTCACCCCTCATTTTTTACCGACTCATCTTTAAAAAGAACCAAACGACATGAGAATTTTGGCAATTGAAACGAGCTTTGATGAAACCGCCGCTGCGATTGTTGATGACGGCACGAAGGTTGTAACTAATGTCATTGCAACATCCAAAGAGATGCATGAAAAATACGGGGGGGTCGTCCCGGAGATAGCAGCCCGCCAACAACTTCAATCGATGATTCCGGTTTTAACAGAGGCTCTATTGTCTTCCAAAAACAATACTGTATTACTAAACAGTAATAAAGTGTTTGCATCTATTGATGCTATAGCCGTTACGATTGGTCCGGGACTTATTGGCAGTCTTCTGGTAGGTGTCGAGACTGCAAAAACCCTAGCGTTCGTGACGAAAAAACCTCTCATTCCCGTCAATCATGTCCTTGCGCACATGTATGCAAATTTTATTGATTCTTCTTTTGTCATTCCGGGCGTGACCCGGAATCCATCGTCATCAAACGCTGGATCCCCCGCCTGGGCGGGGGATGACAAGAAGGAAATACAATTCCCAGCTATCTCTCTGGTTGTTAGCGGCGCACATACCGAATTGTATTTCATGAAAAATATTAAAGACTTGCAGTGGCTCGGCGGAACGCTCGACGATGCCGCAGGAGAATGTTTTGACAAAACCGCACGACTTCTTGGTTTTGGCTATGGTGGTGGCGTTGCGATTGAAAAGGCAGCTGCAAGAGGTAACATAAAATTACCACGACCCATGATGGATGAATCGTTCGATTTTTCTTTCAGTGGGTTAAAAACAGCAGTCATGCGGGAATGGAAAAAACATCTGGCATTGGCAGGGTCGAACCCTGCCAATGCCTTTGCCTATGAAATACAAGAGGCAATCACCGATGTATTAGTAGAAAAAACCATTCGCGCAGCAAAGAAGTTTAACGCTAAGTCTATTTTATTATCCGGTGGAGTTGCTGCTAACACCCGCCTTCGCGAAAAATTTCCTGTAGCCATTCATGTACCACCACCGGCACTCTGTACCGACAACGCCGTCATGATCGCCGCCGTCGCCTATTTCCGTGGAAATCCAGTCGACTGGCATGAAATTACGGCAATCCCCGACCTTTCCGTAAAATATTAATCAATAGAGATATTCGCCCCATTTTTGCTTGTATATAGGCGGAAATAGCATTATTTCCGCTTGACAAACGGTAAAAACTATGATATCTTCTCCGTATATGTTACTCCCACGCGCATTAACTACGATCATTACTGAAAAACTCCAAACCTCTCCCAAAGGCATTATCCTGTACGGCCCAAGACAAGCAGGCAAGACGACGCTTATTACCGAAATCATCCGTAAGCTTAACGTAAGAACCCTTACGGTCAATGGTGACCAAAGCAAATATGTCGATGTCCTGGCAAGCCGGGATGGAGACAGACTCAAGAGCCTCGTTACAGGCTATGACCTGTTGTTTGTTGATGAGGCACAACGGATCCCGGAAATAGGCATAAACCTCAAAATTATTCTGGACACCATCCCTACGGTGAAAGTCGTCGCCACGGGCTCTTCAAGCCTAGACCTCGCCAGTAAAATCAGCGAGCCGTTAACCGGGCGCGTCTGGACGTACCGGCTCTATCCCATCTCAATGCTGGAGTTATCCGGCGTGTATAATCGTTTTGAACTGAATACCCGCCTGGAAGAACGACTGGTGTACGGATCATACCCCGAGATATTCTCTCACGTCGGCGATACAGAAAAACGGGAATACCTGCAAAACCTGATCGATGCCTACCTCTACAAAGATCTATTGGAGCTTGGCGGAATCCGTAATTCGGCAAAAATTCGCGATCTTCTCAAACTCATCGCGTTTCAAGTAGGATCGCTGGTGTCTATTTCTGAACTGGGCAACGCACTAGAGATGGGAAAAGATACGGTCAACCGTTACATTGACCTATTGGAAAAATCGTTTGTGATATTTCGCATGCCTGGACTTAGCCGAAACTTACGGAAAGAAATCACCAAAATGGGAAAAATTTATTTCTATGACCTGGGAGTAAGAAATATGCTTATTGATAATCTCAAACCACTCAAAGACCGCAATGACACGAGGCAACTTTGGGAAAACTTCCTTATCGTCGAACGAATGAAACGCCTGGCCTATACCCAGGAGTATGCATCAACCTATTTCTGGCGTACGCACACAGGAGCAGAGCTGGACTATGTAGAGGAAACCGGCGGAAAACTGTATGGGTTTGACTTTAAATACGGTTCTAAACCGGTAAAATCTCCTACAGGCTGGCGCGCTGCCTACCCGGACGCATCATTTACCTGCATCAATCGGGACACGTACTTGCCGTTTGTCCTTCCAGAACAACCCCGCTAAGCGCCGCCGCCTACTTGCGCAACTCCCTCACCGACTGGCCTTTGGAGCTCGGTTGCATTCGCTTGCGATCCCGGACAAAAACTCCTCAACGGCTTTCCTGCCAGCATATCTGGGTGAGTACAAAAATAATCATTAGGATTGAGATTAATAAGATAATCTACTTCTTCTTCCTTCCTATGAGGACAGTTTTGGGTAGATACAAAGTGAGGGGCGGTCTCGTCAGCAATATCCCCTCGTATCCAACAAGTATGTCTTTCGGGTAACATAAAACTCCATCTCACCTCCTCCGGGCAGATAGATAAGCAGGAAGGTACTCTCTCTGGCTAAAAGTCAACCATTGACAAATATGATTAATAGTAATATTATAGTTCATACTATAAATATGAACACACAACGTATCACCATTAGCCTACCGGAGAACGTCTACACACTCCTCTCTCAACAGGTAGCTTCCGGAGGTGTGAGTCAATACGTATCCGAAACCATCCACAGCCGTCTCATAGAGGAAACGATCAAAAAGAAGTTCAAGAACGATGCCGTGGGTGATTTCTTGGCACTTCGGAAGGAAACAAAAAAACTACCTACAAAACGCATCCTTGCCGCCATACACAAAGGTCGCCGAATGGGCGTATGAACATTTTTGTTTGCGATGCTTCGGTACTTGTAACTGCGTTGTTTGGGGCGAACAAAGACATTGCCGCAAAGCTCGACCAAGTACTGCACGACAAATCCTGCACGGTGCACATCCTTCCCTTCACTATAGTAGAATTTGCCAACGGGATACGCTTTTCTACCCGTGATATATCCGTCGCTAAACAAACTATTGAACGGTTTACTGCGCTGGCGCTTCCGGTGCCGCCGATCGCACCGGCAGACGTACATGCAATCATGGAACTTTCCTACCGCATGGGCACCACCGTCTACGACACCGCATACCACTATGCGGCAATCATGCGCGAAGGGGTATTCATCACCTGTGATAGAGGCTACTTCAAGAAAGCCTCACAATTAGGCCACATAGAGCTCTGGGGGTAACGTCCATTTCAGCTCCTTTACCCTCAAGCTTCGAAGAGCCCATCGCCTGGCATGAACGCAAGTTCACCCATCAGCTTCATCCCTCTCAGGGAGGCCTGCTGCCTCCTCAAACGCCTTAATAACAAGGCCATCTCCTGTTTTTAAAACGGCTTGTGCGCGTGCTTCCGGCATTCCTGCTGCCTTCAACCTCATTGCTGTCTCCAAGTTTTCCACCAACATCCTGGCTGTATTCAAAAATGCACTATCGATCAGTTCCCTTGCTGTAGGTTCACCTCTGTTCGCTTCTATTCCAGCCATACCTTCCACCTCCTCCAAGCAGAACGATGAGCTTGAAGGTACTCTCTCTCTGGGCAAAAGTCAAGGAAATGGGTATACTCGGGCTATATGGCCCATCCGCCGAAAAACCTCCAGCATGTGTTGTGGTCTGTAAACACTGACCGATTGGATATCGAAACTGATAAGCACTACATCATCCATCAAATTTTTTCCCATGGAAGGCTTGAAGATTTCCGGTGGCTCTTTCAGACATATTCATTCACGGACATTGTTCGTGTGTTTACCCACGTACCCTACAAAGACTACCGCCCGGCGCGGTTCCACTTTGTCAAAAATATACTTCTCGGGCTTACCAGTAGCACTTTAGATAAACGACGCTATGTCAAAAATATACCTCGGGCTCTTGGATAGTGCTCGCCAAAAAGTCTTCCATCAACTCCGTATGTTTGAACAGGACGGATACTTGGCCGGTGGTACCGCGCTTGCACTACAACTCAATCATCGCAAATCAGTGGATTTTGATGTTTTTGTTAAAAAACCCATCGGCTCATCTCTCCGACGCAAAATAAAAACGATTTTCGGGGATCAACCATATGAAGTCAATACTACTGATCAAATCACATTCCCACTAAGCGTTGGAATTGAAATAACATTTCTCTATTACTGGTACCCACACATTCGACCGCTTGTCTTGACCACATCACTCTCACTGGCTTCTGTCGACGACATCATTGCGGATAAAGCGCACACGCTCGGTCGCCGGGCGCTGTGGCGGGATTATGTCGATCTGTTTGTCGTTATGAAACAACACGATATGAATATCGATCACATTATTACCCTTGCATCACAAAAATTCGAAGGAGAATTCGTAAAAGAACAATTCTTGGAACAAATTTCTTATTTTGATGATATAGCCGTGGTTCCCGTCGAGTTTATCGCCAGATCGTACACACCGGAGGAAATCAAAACGTTTTTAACAACCCAAGTAGAAGAATACGCAACAACCATCCGCTCCAAGAAATAACATCCCACGCGTCCCCCTCTCCTCCTGCGCCTACTTCCTCTGCTCCCCTACCGATTGGCACGAAGTCACAGCAACCCCAGATCTATCTGTTGAAATTATAGGAACAGCTAGTAATTATCCTTGATGATCCTGAATCTCCATCGGCAATTGTGCATCTGATTTCCTATTCGAATCCACTAAAGACGCGTCATTTGGGTCTCTCTTTAGAGATTTACTATCTGCGTTATGCATCTCCATCCATTGTTTTATATTATATCTCTCCCCCGGAAAAACCTTTAGCTCAACTTTTTTTTTGTTCTTCGATCCTCCACTAATAGTTAATGAAAATCCATCAGAAGTTTCCGTTATATCCGTGAACGCATGTGCTCGAGCCCCAATTTTTCCTAAGACACCTAGTCTGCGATCATTGTCAATATAGCTCATACAAAAAAAGCCACCTCCTCCGGACAGATAAGTAAGCTGGAAGGTACTCTCTCTGGCTAAAAGTCAAGGAAATGGGATATACTACACTCGTATGGCTCATCCAACAACATCACTCCAACCGATTCTCTGGTCAGCCGATGTCACAAAACTCGACGTCAAAAAGGATAGGTGGTACATTATTCACCAAGTCCTCATCTATGGGACGCTCACGGAAATTAAATGGCTCTTTCAAACCTACGGAATAAAGCAGGTCACTCATGTATTTGTCCATGAGCCAGCGAGACTATATTCGAAGAAAGTATTCCATTTTATCA
>Ga0155732_112_pt1 | contig 15660 bp, 20 predicted proteins | sample RifCSPlowO2_01_FD_107386 | JGI IMG/M metagenome (GOLD analysis project Ga0155732, IMG submission 107386) | Candidatus Gottesmanbacteria bacterium RIFCSPLOWO2_01_FULL_46_21 | reverse complement strand
CATTACCTGTGCATACGGCCGAAATTCTTTCACAGGAGCAGGAGTTACTAACGCATGCACTCGTACACTCCCAACCATTCGTACCACACCTCGAGCCACCACACATTACTGCAGAAACCGAACTGGCTCCAATCGATATCAATAAACCACCCGTCACAATTAATACCGAAACGATAAATAAATTTTTGATAGAAAAATATGTTTTCATGTTTCTAATAGTATTAATGCATCTAATATAACCAATAATCCATCTTCGTCTAGAACAAATAAATTAATAGTTTGTCCTCTCATCAAATGATCAGCTACCGATACCCCTCGACCTATTAGCGTTATAGGTTTATAACGTGAAGCCTCGTATACCAACGTTGAATTATCAATATAGAATTTATATTCATTCCCATTTACCAAAGCGCGTAGTATTCTGTTTTTTTTATCCCACTCAACTGGGACTGCTTGAAAATTAACGGTGTCAAAACTTATTCCTTGAGAAATATCACCCTCGTGATTTGATTCGGTTCCCCTAATTGCCAATCTTTCTCCCCGCCAAGTGTCTTTTTGCCATGTTGATAGATCTCGCAGTGATTCATATAAAATATAACTTTTATAAATTCTTGAATTTGAAGCTAATTTAGACAAAAATTTAGCAGTTTTTCTATTTTGCCAACTATAAAATAAATTCTTCTGAAATCGACTCATTTTCCACACATCAACATTTAAGTTGTACAGGTAAAGGTAAAAAACTATTAGTAAAATAAATATGATAACCCGTCCTCCAATAATAAAGAACAGTGCAACCCGCTTTTTCATAAACTATTACCATTATCATGGCATCAGCATGGAAAATCAAGCGAGGCAGTAGACCGAACATAATCGACACCGTCTGTGGGTTTTACTGATGAGAGAGAAAGGCTAATGCATTGACACGAACACCTACACGGTTCCAGGTTGGTTTCAAGTGCAGGGAAAGAAACAAACAGAATTGTTTTATCGAGTTACTCTTCGAGCGCAACTTGAAGTTATCAGTTTATAACTTCAAACACTATCTGTTTATTTTTTCACGGGGTTAAGTCTGAAGGAACAACGCCTTTACTTGTTTCGGGAATAACCATCCGTTGTCCATTGACCAAAACAGATCCTAACTGTTCTCGTGAAATAAATATGTCACAATTTCCTGGTCCCGTAGGCGACTGGCTGTCTTCTGGCGGATAAAGAAGTCCAACACGATTATGATCTCTACAATATAACGTACTTCCATTTGTAAAATCCACTTCTATCTCGTAGCCAGGATCGTAGTCAGGAAATGGCTGTGTTGCAGATGGTTTAGTATCAGTACTTCCGGCATCAACACCTTTTATTTCTCCAGAAGCAGATCCACCCGTCTGTAACAACGTCCAAATTGTTGCACCCGTGGCGATTAGTTTTTCTAATTTTCCTCCCATAATAAACACTATAGTACGATACTATAAGCTTCTTGTCAAGTTTAGACTGCTCAAAAAAAGACCCCATTGCTGGGGCCTCATGGAGAGAGTTTTTTCTTGATAAAATCCAATATCTCTCCTGATATTTTTAGTGCCTCCTCTACGTCTTGCTCTGTATGATCAACCGGTGTATCGAGCGGATATTTTTCTTCGATATAGTATCTGTTCAGCGCAACGCACCCATCACCAAATTGTCTAAAATCATCGTCGGCGCGGACGCAAAGAGTCAACAACTGTGGAAGCACATGCACTCGGGGAAACCTGATGTCTTTCGCTACTAAAAACCCCTTGAGTCCAATCTCAACCGTCTGATGGGCAAAATAACAGGTCGTATCACGATACCCGCCGTGGTGGTGATTGAGCATGGCAGTTGCGTAATGACGCTGTGCCTTTTCGATCCATCGATGGGCGGCGGTCGGCCGTATGTCGTCATGAGGTTTCATAGAGTGTTTTTCCTTCATGAAGAATGTCGGTTATAAAAAGGCTTCTCTCCTGCTGCGCCCTGCGAAACTCCTCCGGTGTATAGACGGAAAAATCTACCGGGACGTCCCAGTCTGTCAACGAATGCCAAACGCGGTACAACCGGTCTGCCGGACGATCGGTTGTTTTTTTGATTATCAGCAGGTCTATATCGCTGTCTGGGGTCTGCTCTCCGCGAACCGCCGACCCGAAGAGTATAATTTTCTCCGGCTGATACTTGGTGACGATTTCATGGACGATGATGTCGAGCTGCTGTTTCGTCTGTTGCGTCATACAGATATTGTATAGTAGAGCACCCCCGCCGGTCAAAAAAGACCCCCATTACTGGGGCCTTCAAAACACCATTTTCTCAAGAGCCCCATCCTCACTTCTTCCCCAAGCCGGTGTCGTGGGGGCCACGCTCATACACTTTAAACCCATCTTGCGTAAGTTCATAGATCACGGCGGGCTTCACCTCACCAAGGTGCGACAAAAACAAGGTAAACGCTTGGGTAACGTTAGTTTTTGTCGGTGGGTGTATGCGCAGGACAATAATAGCGACAGAAAGGTTTTTGTGCGTGAGAAATGCATCAAGGAAATCCGCGTCGTGCGTCACAAGGATACGATGCTCATTGGCGGCAAGCGCTAATACCTCACCGTTTCTGATCCCCTTCGGAACAAATACAACATCGTGTCCTCCCTCCTTGAGGAACTTTCCGACGCGCACATCCACGTTTTCATCAAGCAGAAATGACTGGTTGGTTGTCATGATGGGAGAAGGGGATATACCGCTCGCTCTTTGCTTTTTCTGCCGCGTATCCCAATGCCGCTTCTACCGCGCCGGTGGGGAGCGTGGGGAATGCGTCATAGACGGTGCCTGCAATTTCACCGCTTTCCAAAAATTCAAGAATCTGCCACACCATCACCCGTGTCCCGGAAATAATTGGCTTTCCATGGCAGATGGCTGGATCGACTGTAACGAAGGGCAGATCGGAAGACGGATGTTTCATATGCATTCTTTGTACCACGTTCTTCTCAAACTGTCAAAAAAAAAGACCCCGTTGCTGGGACCTTCAAAACTCCATTTCACTAAGCTCTATACAAAGAATGTCCGGAGGGTCTCTCATAGAGATTACGACGCCGCCACTACGGTAGGAACACTTAGGGTAAGCGACGTCATGCCTTTGGTGGCAACTTTTCTGGACACACCCAACACTTCAATGCCGATCATTTCCTCCCCTGCGTAGTCCACGAGAAGATCGTCACGAAGCTCTACGGTGTTCGTGCTCTTTTTATCGGAAAAATAGATATACATGGCGTCTGCTTTGGGATCGTAGGTGACGTTCATATAAACGTATATTACTATTTTACCCGATGTTTCGCAAACCAATACAATGTGATGACGACAAAAGCATCTTTTTCGTTTGAAACGATCACTTTCAAATAATTAACACCGAAATCCTTCAAGTACACACGTTTCCCATCTTTCACATCCACAATCTTCGTCGGATGCATCAGGCATGAAGTAACCATGTCTTTATTAATGCCCCGTACTGATAGCATTTCTTCCGCATGTTTGGTAAATACAATGCGCTTCATGACGTTTTCCTTCGTCTCAAAAAGACCCCGTCGCTGGGGCCTTTAAAACTCCATTTTGCCAAGCTTTATACAAAGAATGTCCCGATATGCTTTCATCACATTATTTGAATACCATGGGTTTTGATTTCGTGCACCAATAAATTATATTTATCGTCAAAATCGACAGGATTAAATGCTACCGGCTCAATTCTGGTATCCACGTTTAATGTTTCGCGCCGCAAATCCATTTCTTCATCAACATAGTCCTTCCCAAACGCCGGAGATATGATGCAGACGTCAATATCGCTTCCCTCACGGACAAATCCCTTCGCAAACGACCCGAACAGGTACACAGATTGCACCGGATATTTCCGGGCTATCAACGCTACGTATTTTTTCAATAGTATTGTTGCATCGGTTTGATTCATACAGCAAAATATGAAATGAGCAATGTTCTAATTTCCGTCGCTTTTTGAATCCACACATCTGCATATTCTTTATTGGCTTTTTTGTAAAAATTTTTCTTGTAATCATCGTAACGCGCAGAGAGATTAAATGAAGATATTTCCTTGAGATCGGACAGTTGAGATTGGGACATCTCGACTTCTGCTCTCTTGGCCAGCTCCACCAAGTCATGAATAGCCAGCGGATGACTGTCTTTGCGATGATAATGAAGGGCTTTGAGCAATTTTTCGAGTGATAAATGCACGAAAAATAAACCATAATCATATCTCTTTCCCCCAGCATAAATTTCCTGAGAAAATTCCCAGTCCTTATCCGATGTTTCTTTCCAAAAAGCTACGACTTCCTCCTGAGTCATAGTTTTATTATATACTTTTGAAAAAACTTAACCAATTGCTTCAAAAAAAGACCCCATTGCTGGGGCCTTCAATGGGAAAGCTTTGCTTTCACAAACTCCCGTATTCTCCCGGCGGCCGCCAGTGCGGTCACCGCATCGTCTTTGGTATACCCGGCGGGCCACACCGTAGGATAGCGCGTATCGTCCTGAAGATACTTCTCGGTAAACAAGTAATCCTCATCTGCTTTCGCAAGCCACTCGTCAACGATGGATTGATCAACTATAGAGTACCCTTCCTTGTGTCACGATGTCCCGGATAAACGGATCGCCGAGCGCCAAACGTTTCTCCACTTCCGCGGGGGTGCAGATAAGAAAGTCGCTCGCGTGCCGGTACCGAATTCGCTTCATGAGATCGTAATGCCTATCTATCCCACGATGAGGGACGTCGTGCTTCACGATAAAAAAGTCAAAGTCGCTATCCTCCGTTGCTTCTCCGCGGGCCGCCGATCCGAAGAGGATAATTTTCTCCGGCTGATACTTGGTGACGATTTCTTGGACAATGGTGTCGAGTTGCTTTTGCGTCTGGTGCGTCATACGATGAGTATAGAAGATTTGTACCAGTCAAGTCAAAAAAGGACCCCGGTGCTCGGGGGCCTTCAAAACTCCATTTCACTAAGCTCTATACAAAGAATGTCCGGAGAGTCTCTCGTTTGTATCCTACCATACAAAATCATACCGCCTCCTGTCAAACGACCGTCCTCATTTCTTCCCCAAGCCGGTATCGTGGGGGCCAAGCGAATCAATGGTAATCTCGTCACCCTCTTTACGAAAACTGGCTCGGTAGTGCCGGTCAATGCGTATCTCCCACTCGTTGGGAATACCGGACATTTTCTTTGTATAGAGTGAGGGGTAGAAAAAATCCTGGTCGAGGAGAAGAAACTGTTTCTTGACCTTCTTTTGGATGGGAGCGGCAAGTTTGAGAAACACCCGTTCTGCTTCCTGCGAAAATACGATCTTCATGAAGAAAGTCCATCGAGATACCGGACAAAGTCTTTTGCAGAATCAAATGTTTTGTACTTCCCGGCAGCGATATCCTTTTTTGACCGCTCAATACTTTGCTCCCACCACAAATCACTGCCGTATTTGGTGGGAAAAAGCGTGACAATTTGTTTCCGCAGCGCTTCTGATGCGGCAGAAAACGACGCAAGAGTGCGCGTGAGATCAGAAAGTGCTTTCTCATCGATGGTGTACTGAAGTGTTTTTCCGTTTGCCATATGCACTCTTTGTATCACTTTTTAGAAACACTGTCAAAAAAATGTCAAAAAAAGACCCCATTGCTGGGGCCTTCAAAATTCTGTGCTCTCAAGAACCCCATCCTCACTTCTTCCCCAGCCCCGTGTCGTGCATACCAACGGTGTATAACTCCAGAACGTCGGCAACAATGCCGAATGTCAAGCGGTAGTGGATATCCACTCGCGCTTCGTAAGCGTCGACACCTTGCATCTTTTTTACACGCAGTGATGGATATTTGAGATCAGAAACTAAAAACATTATGGTTTTCTCAACTTTTTTCTGGGTAGCTGGTGATAGTTTGAGATATGCCCCATCAAACCGCGGGAGTCTTTTTACGCGCATATGCTTTCTGCAATCGGTGTAAATCTTCTATAGCTTCCTGCGCATTTTCAAACACCGTCCCTTTACCAATTTTGGACTCTTCTATCGCTCGTGTGGTTTCTTGCACAAGATGAAGATATGATCCCTCTTTCGCTGGAACAAGCAGGAGAAGTTTTTCTCTCACACGAACAGCAGCCTCACTTAACAGCGTAAGGTCATCAAGAAACGAAAGGTAGGCGGTGTCCGATATCAACGTTTTGCCATTCATATACTATCGTTATACCAATTTTCTCATGATGTGTCAAAAATCACCTCAAAAAAAGACCCCATTGCTGGGGCCTTTAAACTCCAAATCTTTAATAAGAGAGTTTGCTCACGAAGACGATGCTTCCCTCGTGCGGCTCAGACATGGAGTCGGGACCACCGGATGGTGATTTTTGTATGAACTGTAATCGTTTTTGTACGCCTTCAACCGTCACGACGCTTCCCGTCGCGTCTTTCATGGAAATACCTCGAACCTGCGACACGTCCAAACCAATGGACCAATCCGGCCCGACGAGCCGGTAAAAAGAGACGGTCGCCTGGGGAGTTTTCTCCAGTATTCCCACCAAACGCACCAGAGCTTCCTGGTTTGGAGAGAGCAGTTTGGGTTTTACACTCCCCAAGGAAGCCGCTCGCAGGACAACCGGTGCGGCGACGCGTCGGAAGGCTGGACTAGTGAAATATACATACCATCCACCAACCAACAAAATTGCCCCTCCGATGACGACCCCAAGAATCACAAATAGCTTTTTCTCATTCATAGTGCTTTTTTTAGAATACAGCCAAAAACATATCTTGACAAGTGTGGATAAGTTTTTTAGGATGTGGACAACTTGTCCACACCATGGATTTACCAAAACTCTGGAGGTCGACGCTTGCTGAAGTTGAACTCTCGGTCACGAAAGCGACCTATCAAACACATTTTTCCACAACACAACTCTTGTCCCTAGACAAGGGGATTGCCACTATTGGCGTTGCCAACCCCCTCATGCGACAACTTGTTGAGTCGCGCTACTACAGCCTTATTAAAAGCATTCTGGACCAACGAACAAAAGAAAACACCAGTCTTGTTTTTGTTGTTACGGCAAAAAAGGAACGGCTTTCGCCCCAGGATTCCGGGCCGTTGTTTTCTCAGATCGCAGGCCTTCCTCGTGTCGATTTCCAAAGCGTCGCCAGAAGACTCCATATTCGCCCCGAAACCACGTTTGCCTCTTTTGCCGTCTCTACAACCAACCACATGGCCTACGCAGCTGCTACTGCAGTCGCAAAAACCCTGGGAAGCGCGTACAACCCGCTGTTTCTCTATGGGGGGGTGGGGGTAGGAAAAACCCACCTCATGCACTCGGTAGCCAACGCAATCCTCGAGAAAAAACCAAACACACGTGTCGTCTACTGCATGGGTGAAGAATTTATGAATGAAATTATCGAAGCCATTCAGACCAAGTCCGCCCGACAATTTAAACAAAAATATAGAAGCGCGCAGCTCCTGCTTGTTGACGACGTGCAGTTTATCGCGGGCAAACAAACCGCTCAAGAAGAATTCTTTCACACATTCAACGCGGTTCACCGGGAAGGAGGACAAATCATCCTGACAAGCGACCGGTCGCCCACGGAAATATCCAAACTCGAAGACCGCCTGCGCAGTCGTTTTGAGGGAGGTCTTATTGTGGACATCTCTCCCCCTGATTTTGAGCTTCGCGTTGCAATTACCAACATCAAAAGCGGAGAGGCCGGGATGAGTATTCCTCGGGACGCGGCACAGATGATCGCTGCAAATCTTTCTCACGCCCGTGCAATAGAGGGGTTTCTCAAGCGCCTTTCCACCGAGGCGGCCACCAAGAGTGTACCCATTAATAAGGAGCTTGTTGCCGCCCTCCTCAAGATAAAACCAAATCAGGGACCAGGCGAAACAACCCCCCAAACCAAGCGCGTTTCGCCGCAAGAGCTTTTGGTCGCGGTAGCAGACTATTTTGGCGTAAAAACCACAACGCTCAAGGGACCCAAGCGCGATCGACCAATAGCCCGACCGCGGCAGGTTGTTATGTATCTGTGTAAAACCGAGCTGGGGATGACCCTCAATGACATCGGCGGCCTGTTGGGTGGTCGCGATCACACCACGGTTATGCACGGGGTAAATACCATTACCCACGAGTTATCCACAAATGATCACCTACGGGGGAGTGTTGAGGGGATAAAACAGAGGCTATGGGTATAACCATGTTGAGTTTTCCACTTTTCCACAAAATCAAAAACTTATCCACAAAATTATCCCCAAAAACGTCCTTCGGTCTACCTCTTTGATCTCGCCTTCTTTTCTCGTTGTTGACAGCCCAAGCGAAATTCCATACACTTTTCCACACTCTTTTCCTATTACTATACCTAGTAAATATTAATGAAAATAGCCCTTCTCCAAGAAAACCTTTTAAAAGCAATAACCGCTGCGTCTCGAATTGTCCCTACGCGCACACAGTTGCCGATTCTACAAAGCGTTCTCGTCCATACGCAAGAGGGGAGAATTGTGGTCTTTGGTACGAGTCTCGACACGGGAATCGTGTGCTGGTGCGACGGAAAAATAGAAAAAGAAGGAGGCGTTTGTATACCGGCAAAGATTCTCGTTGAACTTGTTGCAACGCTTCCGCCGCAAACGGTTGTTCTTGAGGCGGGCAGCGGGGGCCTGACTGTTTCCTGCGGCGGCTTTAGCGCAACGATTGCAACAAGCCCAGCCGCCGAGTTTCCCCCCCCGCCAACCATCTCAAAGCCTGTTGCCACCAAGATAAGCACAAAAACATTCTCGGACCTTTTGAGACACGTGTTGTTTGCTGCAGCAACAGATGAATCGCGACCGATTCTATCCGGGGTGCGGTTTGTGAACACCGGTGACGAAGCGACGGCCGTTGCAACAGACGGATACCGACTTTCCCGAAAACGAATTTCTTTAAAACTCCCCGGAGCCCTTGACATGGTGGTGCCGGGAAGAGCCCTCTCTGAAGCCGTCCGACTTACCAATCAAACCAACCAAGACGCAGACATGAGCCTTGCGCTTACCACGGACGGACAAATCCTGTTTGCCGTAGGTGACGTCGAGATTTATACGCGACGGATTGATGGAGAGTACCCGCCGATTGAAAAAATAATTCCCAAAAACTGGACGACTCGGGTGACCGCCGACAGAGACGCCCTTGTGCAAGCAGTCAAGTCGGCTGCAATATTTGCTCGTGATAATGCCAACATCGTGCGACTCACCGTTAATAAAGACGGCATTGTCGTGTCTGCCAATGCCCCAAGCGTTGGAGAAAACAAGATTGACATTGAATCAAAAGTCGAGGGAGAGGGAGGGGAAATTGCATTTAACAGCAGATTTTTGTTGGAATATTTTTCTGCCATATCCGGCGATCAAGTTGTGTTCGAGATGACAGGCTCTCTTAATCCGGGCGCGTTTCATCTGGTCGGCGACGATTCATTCCTCCATATTATTATGCCGGTACGGGTACAAAGCTAGGGCGTTGGCACTTGTTCTGGTAGCGCAGAGACCACGGTTGTGGTGTTTACAGCCCTACCCGTTCTACTGTCGGTGCCCCGGCCATAAAAAACAAACACAGGTGCGAGCAACCGCGTGCCCGGTGTGTAGTAATATGCGAGCTCCGCGCGAACTATCGAGCTTGTCTGAACCGAAATTTTTTCTGGAATATCCGTCGCCTGTGGTTCATCCGAGTTAAACGCCAGAAGTGTTCCCTCTCCGCCCAAAAGCTTCCTCACTGCCTCGTTGTACGCGATGACGGGTGTCACCGACTCTGTTTTTTGGATCCCCGCATACCAAAGGCCATTAAATCGTTCCAAAACCCCCTCACCGTCTATCTGGACGCTTACTGCGGATGTTGTAGGGTATCGTGTGTAGACCAGAAGACCGTCAATTTTATACTGAAACTCTGCGCCTAGGGTGGTAGCGGTTTGGGTGTTGGTGGTCACCCTTGGTCCGCTTGGCGTCGGTTCATAGAGCGTCGTTTTTATTTTTGTGAGCGTTAAATTGGGCACGCTAATACCCACGCGTCCCACAAACTGCGTTGTTGTCGTGTCGGCGTTAATGGCGCGTGTACCCATGGTGGTTTGGGATGGCTGATAAAATGTATACGAGAGCTCTGTGGGGTCCCCCCCAAGGGTAAGTGTTTGTCCATTTTCATTCCACGTATAAAGAACACCTCTGTTTCCTTTAATTTCTACTGGCTGCCCTCCTAAGCCCAAGACACCTGCGATGCGCACCGCTTGCGACTGGGATGATGCGGGATTTGTGTAGACTACTGAGGGCACTGTTTGAGGAAATATTTGCCCGGGCATATCGACGCGATAGCTTGGTTGCGAACGAGATACCGATTGGGGAAACGAAGGTTTTACAAGAGGAGCAATCGGCGCCTGACCAGCCCAAGAATGTGTCGTAGGTGATTTTTGTGTACGTTGGGTAAATACATATGCGCCAATGGCGACAACACTGAGAACTGCCAAAACAAAAAGCAATTGTTTATTCATATGCTACATACCGCAACCAGCGGGAAGCTCGAGTCTTCCGGGACCATTATACTGATAATGCAAGTGTGTTCCACCTGGGTTTCCATTCTCATCAAATGTATATCCCGTGGCATCAACATATCCTAAGAGGGTTTTCCCCGCTTCTACTTGTTGTCCTTGAGATACGGCGACAGTGAGAAGATGCGCGTATGTGGTGGTGTAATGATCGTTTGGTCCCGGCCCGGTGCCTGCGATTATGACTACGTTTCCAAAACTGCAGTTTCTGGTGTCACAGTAGAACCACGGGGCGTATCCATCAACTGCCGTGGCAACAATGCCATCGTGTGTCGCATAGACGGGTGAATTCCATGGCGCGCCAAAGTCATACGCGTCAACATTTCCATGGGACTTTCCGCCAAAGGGCCCCTGAGTTATTCTTCCTGCGGTGGGACATCCAGTGATAAGGCCAACCTGGTTAGGAAAAGGACCATCGTAATCTAGGTCTACTGACCCAAACAGATTGAGTGCCTTGTCGTAGCTCACGAGGAGCGCGGCGTTTTGGGTTGTGATTTGCTGTGTCGGCGTTAACAGTGGTCCCACAAGCGGCAAAACAGGAAGCATGATAACGACAATAATGATAACCGGTAGCATGATCATTGGATTGTCGTACCATTGTTTTGCGGTTTCACCAACAGCACCAAGTGCTCCTCGGATATAACTACTCAAACCCTGTGACCATAGTTCCCATGGGCCGATTTCTCCGCGGAAGAACCGTTGTGCCAGGTTCCACAGTGGACGAACAATAAATCCACCCAACCACACCGCCGCCTGCACAGCCACCGCCACGATTGTTCCCACGACGGGGGCTACCGTACTGGCAAGTGCTGTTAGCCCCAGTCGGGTTAGTAGGCCCGTGACAAACGAGGTAACGCCTTTTTTAACTACCTCTTTTACGGTGCCGCCGGCAACCGTAGTAACTCCTTTGTTGATGAGTCTTGCCGCACCCTCCTCTGTTCCCCAGGAGAGAAGAAATCCAATAAGTCCACCACCTTCTTTTTGTTCCTTGCCCCGCATGGTCACCGCCGATGACCCCTGGGCATAGAGCAGAATCATGAATAGTTCCGCACTGTTGGTCTGGCGTTGTGGTAAAGACACACTGAGCTTAACGAGATCGTATTGATTTATAATGTGGTTTTCCATGGGGCCGGCGATATTGCCCCAGAGCGCCTCAGCAAATCCTCTGGCGGCAACCGCGCCACTTTTTCCGGTTGATATCCCGAAGGCCTCGTTTCCGCGCCTCACAATGTCTTGCAAAATATTTTGATCAAGAGCCAGGATAGCGGCTTTTTTTGTGACGCGATCGACTGCTTGTTCCCAAGACCGCGCCGCAATTGCGTCAAAAATTCGGTCACGCGTTTGGGGGCTTAATAAACTTGCGACCGCAACACCGAGGGGCTTTTTGCTCTGTTGAGCAAATGTAATCAAGAGTTGCCCGGTTGCTCGGGCAGTATCAGCGCCAACCGTGGTCGCATTGGTTGCCTCGAGCGTGCGAACAAGCGTTTCTGCACGAACCGCATGACGAGCGATCGAAATTGTTGGCGTTTCTTTGATGAGTTGCGTAAGAATGGTTTCATAGGATTTTTTATCGACAACCGCCGCTGTTGTTGTTTGTGCAAAGACGCGAGGTGTCACCATGAGGTTTATGGTTGTTGGGCGTACGGCCTCTATTGCTTGTCGAACCTCATTGTCATTGACAGGTCGCCCCGATTCGGCGAGAGTATCTGTGACGATTTTATGTATCTCTGTTTCGACATCACGAAGCGTTGATTTGTCGCGTATAACCCGGGGAAGTTTTTCTTCAATCGTGGCCTCTATAAGATTCCTTGCTTCGACGGAGACAAAGTTATTAACAAGCTCGTGAGAAAATTTTCGGACGTCTCCCTTTTGTTTTTCGTGGAGAGCCTTCACCTGTGGCATAAAGGCGTCGATGACCCCAACCGGTACTGTGCTGTCGAGCTCGTTTTGTGTTTTGTCTGGAAAAATCGTTTTGAATTCACCGCCAAAATACCCGAGGAGGTGCTGCCGGAATATCTCGTCGTCGAGCGACCAGGCAACGACACCGGCTTTTTTGAGTGCAGCCTCAAATTCGTCATATCGGGGGTGATGGGTTATTTTGGCAAAATCCAAATACCACAGTGCTGTAGTGTACGCATCGTACTTGTTCATAGATTACTTGTTGCCGATGGCTTCAACGGTAAAGAGTGGGCGATTACTCGTGGGCAGTGGTTGTGGTTTCGGAACAATAGCGGCTTGAACTCCCTGCGCCGCGAGTCTCGCTCGTTCTTCGAGTTCTTGGGGTTTTGTTGTTGCAAGTTCGTGTTCTTCGGGGCTTGCGATTATGCGAATGGCAGCATGTGCGGGGCCGGCAAAAAAAAGTCCCTCGCCGATGTCTGCAGCCAAAAGCAGGTGCTTCTCTCCTTCGGAGAGATAAAAAACCTCGGCGACCTTATCAATGGCTGCCGGTGACTGTTTGAGGAGCACCTGGAGTGAGCTATTTTGGATAATAGTTTTACCAATATCAACAGACAAAAAATCTTCGACGTCCTGGGTGATAGTGGTGACCCCGAGATAGTATTTGCGCGCGCGCTTGGCTATTGAGCTCAAGAAGAGCGCGCTGTCTGGAAACTTCATCATATACCACGCCTCATCAACAACGAGAATTCTTCGCTTGATATCCCGCCGGATTCTGGTCCAAATAAAGTCCAAGATGAGATACATGGCAATTGGGCGGATTGCCTCTTCAAGATCGCGGATGGAAAATACCGTCAGCGGGTTTCGGATTTGGACATTGGTCTGCGCGTCAAAAATTCCGACTAAGCTTCCTTTGACAAATTTTTCAATGCGGTCCGCAAGCCCCTTAGCCAGTGGCTCCTCCATACCAATCAAGGCTTTGTAGAGATCTTCCATAAGAGGCGGTTCAAGCTTTTGGGTTGCCGGGTCGGGAGTAATGCCTTTTTGTTTGTATGAAAGGATAAGCGCACGGTCCAGGAGCGCTTCTTCAGTGGGGTTAAGCTCACCCATCACGACCCTAAAAAACCCGTGAAGCGAAAGAATTTTTTGATTCAGCTCGCTTTCGCCTTCTTGGTCTGGTCGTTGGAGGAGTGATAAGTCAAAAGGATTGAGCTTGGTGTTGGTGCCAAAGTGAAACCTGATATACTCGCCCCCCAGTGCATGGGTGAGGGCTTCGTATTCATTTTCCGGGTCGATGATAATTACTTCTGTATCAAACATGAGGCTCCGCATCACTTCTAGCTTGACCATGTAGCTCTTGCCGCCACCGGAATTGTGTACAAAAACGCCGCCCGATCCTGCCAAAAACACGCCGCTATTGATAGTGAGGTCATAGACGTAACGCTCTTTATGTTTGAGTTTTTCGATACGTACAATCGGATCCCAGAAAAGGTCAGCATGAGCAAGACGCCTGAGGTGTTTGAGCAGGCGCTCAGCGTGACGAAGAGTGAGCTGGAGCGATCGATACCGTTTTTTGAGCGTTTTGACGGCACCGGCAAGCGTTGGGTAAGCAATATCGCCTGGGCGATGTGCTTCGGCGTGGATATTATGCCAGAGACTCCTGTCTTGGTCTGAAAACGAGAAACCAGTGTCTTTATAGGTTTGATAGAGCACCCGTTTCACTTCGGGCAAGGATATGGTTTCACCGGTTATTGTTTTATACGCGCGAAGGACATTAACGGCACCCGGGACAACCGCCTTTTTTTTCATGAGTTGCCAGGAGTAGCCGAGCTCTTGCCAGAGGAGGTGATTGGTGTGCCTTCGGCTGCCGCGCTTTATAATCGTGTCAAGATCAGGCAGAGTATTTAAGAACAAAACGTTCCGTCGAAGTTCTCGAAGTTCGGCGATTCGGGATTCGATTGCCACAATAATTCCCTCGAGTTGTTTTGGCGACGGGTTAAAAATACTGCGTTTGAGAGGAGATAAATTCACCGGTCCTTTTATAGCGTCACCCGCGTAGAGCATGGAGTAGAGTTTCTGAAAGATTGGCGAAAGGCCAGGAATTATATCGACATTGGTGTTTGCCACTTTTCCAGCAAGACCGGATAGTTTTTTATTTTTCCTTTCGGTAAGAAAGCCGATGTGTTTGGTAAAGCTCATGATGTCTTTTTGTCCAGAGACGGTAAGTTCCCAGTATGTTCCTGCCAGACTATTTGTGTTGGTTGCCCGTTTTGTTTTTTTGGCGATTCGTCCGATAATGCTAAATCTCAAAAGGAGGTAGGCAATATCTGAGATGAGTTTTTCTGACTTGGAGATGCAGGAGATTTTATGGCCCCCAACGGTACCGTCTCCTTCAAAATATGCGCGAAGATACATTGCTATTTGTTGGTTGGTGGCCGACAGCAGGAGTGGTGGTACGCGTTTGGAACCGGAATTGCCGCCTGCGCCAAAGGCAATAAACAAGCGAGCCCATGCATTGGGTGCAATGTTGTAGCCTACGATTTGGCTTTTTTGTCCGTATCTCGGAGCAACCCGGGCACCGATGGCGGCAGCACTTTTTTGGATAACATCAAGCACTACTTGATCGGTATTGTAGATATTGAGGGTTTTAGGAAGGATGAGCCCTTCACTGGTAGTGAGCCCCAGAAGTGTTAAAAGCGGTTCTTCAAGCGCTATTTTATCTGGAAGATAATCCGGCCACGCAGGCACGAGGTGTTTGGGTTGGATTTCTCTCGGGGAGCACGCAGGCCCGGGTAAAAAGCGCGGCAGGGGAATGGCATCGCCGATTTTGGCTAGTTGACCTCGGGTTGCTTGAATGCGACCTTCCCGCAGCGTTACCAGGCAGTGATCGGCGGTAATGGTTATAGACCGGCCGCTTTTTGTTGTAACTTTATAAAGTTTTTCTCTTCGCGAAAAAGTTTTTCTCGCCGCAAGTGAGACCTTGCTCCATCCTCCATTCAGATTCTTTCCAAAAGAAAATACTTCCAGATCAGGGCTGGTCACCCCCTCGAGCTCTTCATCTTTGTGGGTAAGGCCATGTTTGGCTATTTCGTTTTCTACAACTTCTCCGATAGTGACGAGTTTTTCGACTCCATTGCGGCGGATAAGTACTGGTTCCCATGAAGCAAGTGATTTTCCCATAACGAGGGTATTTGCGTTCTCTAAAGTAAAGCGGTCAAA
>Ga0155732_114_pt1 | contig 15744 bp, 19 predicted proteins | sample RifCSPlowO2_01_FD_107386 | JGI IMG/M metagenome (GOLD analysis project Ga0155732, IMG submission 107386) | Candidatus Gottesmanbacteria bacterium RIFCSPLOWO2_01_FULL_46_21 | reverse complement strand
GTAGACCGGAATGATAACGGAAATAGTATTCGTCACTTGCCGTATTGTATCATTACCCTATGATACTTCGGGATATTCTCTTGTTTTTTCTCATTCAAATTGCCTACGCAGCATTTGCTCATGCTGAAGCTTATATGGAAGGAAAGGAAGGCTGGAAGTGGAATTCCAGCTGGTGGCATATTCCACTGCCGGGAGGGTATACCTATACCGCATATCACGTCTACATGTATGTCTTTACCCTGTTTATATTGACAATAATCCTTCCGCTTGTCGTCAATGGGTGGGAATGGCACCTTTTTTATGTTCTAGGATTTTCATGGTGCATCGGGAGTAATCTTGCTGACTTTCTCTGGTTTGTCGTCAATCCCCTCTATCCGCTATCAAAATGGAATCCGAAAGATACACGTTGGTATCCATGGATCACCAAAGGCTCTTTTCACATACCGCGAGCATACGTCATTCGGTTTGCAATCGCGGTTTTATTATTGTTCCCAATACTCCGCGACTGGACCATGATATGAACAAGAAACCAATCATATCGGTCATAGTTCCGGCATATAACGAAGAGCTCTATATTGCAGCTTGTCTTGATTCTCTCAAAGAACAACAAACATCAGTCTCCTATGAAATTATAGTCGCGGACAATAACTCTTCTGATCGAACCGTATCAATAGCAAAAAAATGCGGTGCACAGGTGACGGTTGCCAAACAGAAAGGATATGCACATACCGCCACTACTGCTATCAGCCACGCGCATGGACGAATAATTGCAATGACCGATGCTGATACGCTCGTCCCTCCATTATGGTTATCAACAATCTCTGAAGCATTCAAAAAATATCCTGACGTTGTCGCAGTAGGCGGACCTTTTAGATATTATGACGGCCCCGGATATTTACGATTCTTTATTGACAACATAAACCGCATCTACCCTCGATTACTTACGGCAACGATCTGTGGGATGAATATGGCGTTTCGTCGAGAGGCATATCAAGCAGTTGGAGGATTTTCTCCCGATATAAATCTACAGGCTGATACCTACTTGGGACAAAAACTCTCCAAGCTCGGAAAATTATACTTTCTCAAAAACAATACTGTTGTATCGTCTGCCAGACGATACCGCTCTCTTAGCCAATCCATTCCGGAATCTCTTACACGTATGGTCAATGCTCTAGCTATTAGAATAGGAATGCCTACTCTCTTTAAAAAACAAATTGACTATAGATAATTATCTCCTAAACCACTCTTCGAGAATCTTTTTGGCGATGGGAGCAGCGACGTCGCTGCCTTCTCCCGTGCCTTCGACTAAGACAGTTACAGAAATTTCCGGCGACTGTGGGGGGCCAAATGCCGTAAACCATGCATGGGGTTTACTCTCCGGATCTCCGAATTCTGCGGTACCGGTTTTACACGCAATCGGGACAGAAAACCCAAATAACGGCCACCCGGTCCCACCCAGCTCACACGCTTTTATCATGCCCTCGGTGATTAATTGAATCGTTTCCTTTTTTATCCCAACCTCTCTGCAATCGCTCGGGGACTTTTTTATCGTTGGACGACAAACATTTCCACCGTTGGCGATAACGTTGGTCCAGGTGTTGACTTGGAGAGGGGTCGTCAGGAGATATCCCTGTCCGATGGCGACGTGATAGGTATCTCCTAAAAACCACAATTGATTGCGCGCTTCTAAATCAGCGGGACTCGTAAACCGTTCTTTTTTCCACGCTGCGTCGGGCATAAGCCCGCCGGCTTCGCCAGCAATTTCAATGCCCAACGGCGCACCCACACCCATTTTTCTTGCCCACACTCCAAGCTTTTGGATACCAACCGCCTCCCCTGCTTTATAAAAATAAATGTCATTACTTCTCTGGAGCGCGTGAACAATATCAACAAGCCCTTCTGTTTTGCCATACTGCAAGAAAAACCAATTGGGATAGCTCGATACACCGATTTTGATAACCCCAATATCTTCTATCTGGGTATCTGCACTCACCGCTTCCTCCTCAAGTGCGGCAACGGCAGTCACGAGCTTGAAGGTTGATCCGGGCGGATAGACCCCGCCGATAGCACGAAAAAACATGGGTTTATCGGGATTCGTCAAGAGCGTTTCGTATTGGTCCGGGGTTTGACCAAGGGTAAACCCGTTCGGATTAAAACTCGGGCTCGAATAGAGCGCCAATAGTTCTCCGGTTTGCGGATTACTCACGACAACTGCTCCTTTTCCACCCGCAGGGAAAGACGCCGCGACAACCTGGGAAAGTGTTCCATCCAATGACAGCATCACGGTTTCACCGGGTATTGCTTCCACCGTCCCGAGCATCCGAACCTTCTGACCAGCTGCGTCTACCTCCACCAATTCCCGTCCATCCCGGCCGTGGAGTTTTTCTTCAAATACCGCCTCAGCTCCCATTCTGCCTATTCGATCGCCGGGTAAATATCGGCGAAGCGAATAATACTCGTCCCTAAGCTCCTCTTTCGTCACTTCTCCGGTATATCCCAACACATGGGCAAGTGCTTCTCCGAATGGATACTCTCTGTTGTAATCAATTTCTGCATAGGGACCATTTTGGCGAGTGGTGACTTCATTTTGTACCAATGGCTTTCCGGTTCGGTCGACAAATATCCCCCGCGGCGCATGGGCAATAATCTCGCGGGTCCGATTGCTGTCGGCAAGGGTTCGATAGCCAAATCCGTCAATAATCGTCAAACGGAACAGCCGCCAGAGAAGGATAAACGACGAGAGACAAAGAACAGAGGCAAACAGCAGTGCCCGGCCTTTCCCTAACCACCAACCCGGATCCCGCTCCCGAGGCGACCGCGAGCGTTGGGACTGCCCGATGATGACACTATCGGAGAATGCTTTGCCAAATTTCATAAACGCCGAACGAATACAATGTTCCTCCTATCGCCTGAGAAAGCGTATGGTTTTTCCCAACAACCCGTGCCCATACTACAGCTGGAATCGTCAAAAGAATCGGCCAGACACTCCCTCCATACCACGTAATAAACAAAAGTGAGGCAAGCGTTATCACGCTCGTGTGTCCTGATATTTTCCAAACGAGCGTAATAAGAAAATAGCCGACGCTCCAAACAAAAAAAAGCACAAACACATCGGTCAAAAAAGCATTATGCCAAAACCGTACAAGGAGTACGTCGATAGTAGTAAGGAGAAGTAAAATAAACAGCGGCAGGATTCGTTTTTTCCGATCTCGAATGTCCCAGTCGATCCCCTTTTTCTTGACATACCATATTCGAAGAATAAGAGCAGGAACAATCATCACGAAAAATACAAAAAAAAGAAATTGTACCGATAGTCCCTCATGAATCGTTCCGACGACAATCAGTGCGCTTAATACGATCATCGGCTCAAAAATCTTCGAGACCAGATGTGCCAATCTTGTCATACTTTTCTTGCTGCGACTTTGACTTTTCGCAAAAGCTCCAAATCATCGAGAAGTTTTCCGCATCCCCGGACGACGGCTGTCTGCGGATCGTCGGTGATCCAAACGGGCATTTTCATCTCGGTAGCTATCCGCTTATCTATACCGCCGATAAGGGCTCCGCCGCCAGCCAACACGATGCCGTGCTCGATAATGTCACCAACAAGCTCGGGCGGGGTTTCTTCAATCGTCTCAGAAATTCCTTCGATTATTTCAGAAACGACCGATGAGATCGCCTCGCGGATTTCGGTTTCACTGACGCGGACGGTTTTGGGGAGCCCCGTTTCTATATCGCGGCCGCGAACAACCGTGACCCGATCGGTCTTATCGATGGGAAATGCGCTGCCGACGGCAAGCTTGACTGCCTCGGCCGTTTGTTCACCAATGAGCAGGGAATATTTAAGCCTCATAAAACTCGTGATCGCCTCATCCATCTCATCGCCGGCAATCCGGATACTACGGTTAACGACGATACCGCCAAGAGAAAGAACAGCGATCTCGCTCGTCCCCCCGCCAATATCACAGATAAAACTCCCGTTGCTTTCCTCAATGGGGAGCCCCGCACCAATTGCCGCTGCCATCGGCTCTTCAATCAGAATCGCTTCCCGGGCGCCAGCCATAATCGCCGCTTCTGAGACTGCCCGACGTTCGACTTCGGTAACACCCGAGGGAATCCCGATAACGACTTTTGGCCGCGGGACGCGTGGGAACCCCGGACGCTTCGGTTGTTCATGAACGAGCTTGATATAATGGGTAAGCATGGCTGCTGCAGCATCAAAATCCGCGATAACGCCGTCTTTGAGCGGACGGAATGCTTCGATGGTCTGGGGAGTTTTTCCGAGCATCCGTTTGGCCTCGCGACCGATTGCTACGATTTCTTTGGTTTTTCTGTGCCGGGCAACAACCGAGGGTTCACGGATCACAATGCCTTTACCCTTAACATAGACGAGTGTATTTGCCGTCCCTAAATCAATGCCTAAATCATGGGAAAGTAATCCAAAGAAGAAATCGAACATTGTGTGGCCATTTTAGCACATTGAAAAACCTGAAGTATCCTTATGCAAAGACCGCCTGACGTATCTTTGGAGGAAGTGCACGCGACGTTTCTTTGAGAAAATCTGATGCGTTAAGAATTTCAAGTAAAACTGCTTCACCTTTTGGCGAAAAATGCATAATAAGATCGCCCGACTGTTCAGCATAGTCAATCGGTTTTTTGTTAAACTCAATCATCATGACATCATCTTCTGGTTCGTATCGTATTTTCATACATTAGTAATATCTTCCTATCTCTGCTGGATAGAATGTGATCACGATGATTATATCATCATCTTTTCGATACACAACTCGAAGAATATGGCGTTCGTCTACCTGTTTTGAGGCTATAAACTGAAATGGGTGTTTTCCTGGTTCTTGGTGATCTGGACGGAAAATAATCTCGCGTATTTGTCGACGGGTCACGACAAAATTGTGTTGCTCGAGTATCGCGAGCTTTTCTAACGCAGCGTGTTTGGTATACCGTATCTTCATCATTTCAGTATATCAATTTGCAAACAGGCGACTGTGGTATACTTTTTTCATGAACGTGTCTGTTTGGTGTACACGGATTATCCGCACCGGGTTTATTCTCATTTTTACCCTCGTCCCCCTGCTTCTGACTCCCTGGAACTACGAACTGTTTGAATACAACAAAATGATGGTGACGTATGCCTTAACGGTCGTTATTGTGGGTGCGTGGATCGTTAAAATGATCAATGACCGTGAGATCCGCATCGCAAAAACGCCGTTGGATATCCCGATCGTGCTCTTTTTTGTTTCTCAACTGGTTAGCGCTCTGTTTTCGATCGATCATCACGTATCATGGTTTGGATACTACTCCCGATTTAATGGCGGCATGTGGTCGGTCATTTCCTACATTCTTCTCTACTACGCCTTCGTATCCAATAGTATTACCGTTTTGCCGCTTCTTATGGGAACGCTTGCCTCCGGCGCCGTTGTTGCTATCTATGGAGTACTCGAACGACTTGGGATTGATAAAAACCTCTGGGTACAGGACGTGCAAAATCGGGTATTCTCGACACTCGGCCAACCCAATTGGCTCGGCGCATACCTGGTTGCCCTGATACCGATAGCGTTCGGATTTTCGCTCAAAAAAGTTTACTGGGCCGGATTATCAGTACTTTTTTTTGCGGTTCTTCTCTTTACGCGTTCTCGATCCGGCCTTGTGGGATTTGCCGCCGCAGACGCTTTTTTTTGGGGACTCGTTTTCCTAACTTCTTCTGTCATCCCGGGCTTGACCCGGGATCCAGTCAAAACTAAAACTGGATTCCGGCTCGGAGGCCGGAATGACAACTGGAACAAACTGATCATCCCATTTGTGATTTGTCATGTGTCATTTGTCATGTTGGTATTTTTCAATGGCACCTCCATTGATTCCATTGATCGATGGCTAAGACCGACACCTTCTACCACTCCTACCACAGAGGCAACGCCGTCTGCCTATACCGCTCCTCTTCTGGAATTTGGCGGCACGGAATCGGGCACCATTCGAAAATACGTCTGGCAAGGAGCCGTTACCGCATGGAAAAGTTCTGTTAAAACGATGCTCGTTGGCACGGGAACGGAAACATTCGCGTTTGCTTTCTACCAATACCGGCCAAAAGAACATAACCTCACGAGCGAATGGGATTTCCTCTATAACAAAGCGCACAACGAATACCTCAATTACCTCACCACGACTGGTGTGTTTGGACTTGGAAGTTACCTGCTCATTATTGGCGCATTTATCATTTGGTTTATCAAAATTTCTAAATCCGAATTTCTAATTTCTAAACAAATCCAAAGTTCTAAATCCAAATTAGATCAATTAGGTCAATTAGAAATTAGTACTTTACATATTGCCCTTTTTGCAGGGTGGGTTTCGATCTTAGTGACCAATTTTTTTGGGTTTTCCGTCGTCATCCTGCAGCTCTTCTTTTTCCTGTTTCCGGCGATGATACTGGCAAACGGAAAAACGTACTACAACAAATCACTTCGCCTTCCTCGATTTACCATGTGGGTTGCCTCCGTTATCAGTATTATTCTCCTCGTCATCCTTGGGCGCATGTGGTGGGCAGATATTCTGTTTGCCAAAGGATATCGGGGAGCGCGTCTGGGGCAATATGAAGCGTCACGTGCCGCTCTTTCGCAGGCAATTGCTATCAATCCCACTGAACCCCTCTACCACGACGAGGCATCGAGCACGTTATCAATCCTCACAAGTCTCGCGATCGAAAATCGGGATGCAACGACGGCAGCAGCCCTGGCCCGCGAAAGCATCAAGGAAAATGACGCGGCCATCCGGACCGAACCGGCAAATGTAAACTTTTGGAAAACACGGACAAAAATTCTCTATTCGTTCACGCCGTTTGATCCCACGTTTATCAAGGCAGCCATTACCGCACTCGAGAAAGCGCACACACTCTCTCCCAATGACCCGAAAATTCTCTATAACCTCGCGGTTTTATATGGCCAAGACGGGAACACTGACCGGGCAATTGAACTTCTCAAAACTGCAGTTACCATCAAATCTAACTATCGCGATGCCTACTGGGCGCTTCATGTCTTTTATAATCAAATAAAGCAGTCAGAACTTGCCAAATCTATCATAACCGGGTATCTTACGAACGTTGATCCCAACGATAATGAATTTAAACAAGCTTTAACGCAATGAAATCGATCATCCATGTCCCCCACGATGTATTAACAACTCCGACAGAAAAAATCACGACGTTTGATAAAAAACTTGCCCTTTTGATTGCCGATCTCAAAAAAACACTTTTGGCGACAATACATCCTAAAGGGGTGGGACTTGCGGCACCACAAATCGGAGTTTCCTCCTGTGTCTTTGTCACCAAACCACGGGAAAATTCTCCCGTTCGCGTATTCATTAATCCCGAAATTCTCGAGTCATCACCCGAACTTACCGACGGCGTACCGGAACGGGAAAACAAACTCGAAGGATGCCTTTCAATTCCCGGCATTTGGGGTCGTGTCAAACGTGCCCAGAAAATAACCCTGCGATACCGGGACGAATCCGGCACGTCGCATGAAGAGAAATTTACCGGATTTCTTGCAACAATCATACAGCACGAAGCTGATCATCTCAACGGCATCCTCTACACACGACGCGTGCTCGAACAACAAGGAAAACTCTATCAAACCGCCAAAGACACCGAGGGCAAAGAGATCTTGGAGGAACTATCATTACCCTAGTTTTTTTTGGCTCATTCCAACAATACTCCGTTCTTGCCTTAAAAAAACTCCAAAGACATTTTGGAGTTACAGCTGTTATCACTACGCCCCCTAAACCCGCGGGGAGACACATGAAGCTGACGCCATCGGAAGTAGCAGTATATGCACACAATGAAAAACTTCGCCTGTTTGAACTCGAAAACCTTGAATCTATTCCAAAAAATATACCTCGCCCCGATTTTATCGTCGTAGCCGGATACGGACAAAAAATACCTGAGGCGTGGCTTTCATTTCCTACTACTGCTGCTATCAACATGCACCCGTCGCTTCTTCCGGAATATCGTGGGGCATTTCCTGCTGAGTGGGCGATCTTGCGCGGAGAAAAAACCACAGGTGTAACACTGTTAATTATGTCTTCCCAATTTGACAAAGGAGACATCGTCGCTCAAAAAAAACTTCCAATTGAACCTACTGATACAAAAATCACGCTCTATAAAAAATTATACCGGTTGGCAGCAGAGCTTCTTGTCGAGACTCTTACTAAAAAAACACTTACTCCCCGACCACAGCCTGCTGGTAATTTTTTTTACGCGCGTCGACTTACAAGGGACGACGGATATGTACCGTGGGAACAATTCGATATTGCCTCCAAAGCACTCGAGACCAAACTCCGTGCTCTTGAGGGCTGGCCAGGGGTATGGACAAAAACGCCTGAAGGCAAACGCCTCAAACTCATCAAGCTCCACCCAACACCCATCGTTCAGTTTGAAGGAAAACAACCCGTCAAATTTGTTGCCTCTTGACAGCTATTTCCCTTTTATTCTACGCTGGGATTTGGAGGGACTTTATGGCACGACGGAAACACACCTCAGCAGCACTGTTTAGAAAAAACGATCTTTCATCATGGAACTTTGTTATTTTTCTGACCCTGGCGTTTATTCTTTTAGTCGTCGTCGTTGCGGCCATGAAAAATGTGAGCTTGGATCTGCGGAGCAAAGCAGGACTTGCCTGTCCGCAACTCTCTCTCCCGAGAGCCGAGGATTGTCCCGGCGGCTGGACCTATAAACGGGATACACAAGGCTGTCTGGCCTTCTTCTGCGATAATATTACGGAGTAATGTCATTGCGAGGAACGAAGCGACGAAGCAAACCCCTCCGTGCTAAAGAAATCATATTTCACATACATCGCGACCAATCCACACAACACTGTCCTTTATACTGGTGTCACGAATAATCTCACTCGTCGCTTATATGAGCATCGACAGAAACGCATCTTTAGTTTTACAGCAAGATACAATGTAAGAAAACTCGTCTATTTTGAAGAGTATTCTGATATTGGCGAAGCAATAGCAAGAGAAAAACAGATAAAAGCGGGTTCTAGGAGGAAAAAATTAGCTCTTATTAAATCAATCAATCCTCAATTCGAAGATTTATTGGTAAAAGAAGCTTGAGAGATTGCTTCGCTACGCTCGCAATGACATTATGCAACCGCTGCGGTTGCGAGTTTTTGGAGATCAAACTTCACTCTACTAATACAGTCTGTGCAGAGTCGCATGCGTTGCAGACTTCCTTGAACCGGTAAACTTATCCAGTGAAGATTGGCACGAAATACGCGGTCGGTCCTTTGGGCTCGCTTTTTCCACTGCCCTCCCGCAACACCGGTGTGATGGGTGTGTTGTCGTCCCCGATGGGAGTGTCTCCCGCAATTGTCACATATGTAGGCCATAATGGGGTATACTATACCACATGCTTGACCAATTGGCTACCAATCCCCTGGGTTTTATTTTTTGGATCGTATCGCTTGTCATTGCCATCACAATTCATGAATTTTCGCATGCATACGCGGCAGATCGGCTTGGCGATCCTACACCGCAACTCCAAGGCAGATTGACGCTAAATCCTCTGGCGCATTTGGATCCCCTTGGCACGCTCATGCTGCTTGTTGCTCGCTTTGGATGGGGCAAGCCCGTGCAATTTGACCCGTTTAACCTGCGAAACCCCAGACGGGATAGTGCCATTATTTCGTTTGCCGGACCATTATCTAATCTCGTTCTCGCAACGGTCTGTGCCGTTCTTTTCCAAATCCTCATACACTATCGTTTGGCGTTTTTAGGAAACGCTGTTGGTATCGCGGTCTACGTCGTCATGGGATTACTTCGTCCGATCATTATCCTCAATGTTATTTTGGCAATTTTTAATCTTGTACCTATCCATCCGCTCGATGGATTTAAAATCGTGGGAGGAATTTTGCCGACTGAGTATGCCCGTCAATGGTATGAACTGGAGCCCTACGGCATGATCTTCCTGATCTTTTTAATATTCCCAATATTCGGAGGGAGTTCACCAATAAGCACTATCATCTCTCCCATTATCAATGCGATCCTTTCTCTTCTTCTTCCCTCTTCATCATTTATCTAAACTTCTTTAATTTCGACACCTGCCTCCGTGGCGAAAATCCTAAAATGGCGACCGGGGTACTTTTTGCTCAATTGTGCAATCTGAACGTCGAGTCGAGCCTGAATGTCTGCGTCACTCACATCGGGTTGACCACCACAGTGGTCACCATGTGCTTGATAGCCAAACATAGTCGCACCGTGAGAAGCTGCGTACTCTATTCCAGTTTGGTCAGTATCAAGCGCCGCACCACCTGGATAAGACTCATCCCAATAATCCGTAGGCGCTAGACCCGTTTTTTCTTCGAACGCTTTTCTCGTAGCTTGGCCAAAGCGCCGATCCATACATCTTCGTACATATCCTCTCATATTCTTGACAACACCACAAAGAGATACTACCATACATGTGCCCGTGTGGAAAAGTGGAGTATATTTTCCTCCACAGAATCAAAAAAAATGAGGTAGGTCGAATTTGTCGACCAACAGGACGAAGGTTTGCGCTACTCTTGGGTATCGCAACAGTCCTACCGATTGAAACGATCGGGGAAAATACCTTCACATTCTACCGGGCGAACTTTTTCTTCTTGACGCCTCCGATTCTTGTTGTTCCCTAGTGCGTTTGTTAAAATCGTGATATGTGCCTCCATAGCTCAATGGCAGAGCGACGGTTTTGTAAACCGCTGACGTCAGTTCGATTCTGACTGGAGGCTCAAGAGTATTTATCTTTCTGCTCGAACTTACTTTCTCAAAAAGGTCTAAGTGAATAATATACCAAATCGTTCCGTGGCGGCAAGGGAAAGGGGTAAAAGGGAAAAGGAATTGTCGCCACGCTTCCTAATGTCCTAACGCTCCCGCCGCTTCGCGGGGCTCGCACGCCGCATTTTTTTGATCCCTTCAATGTTGCTTTTGGTGAGTGCGAACATAAAGAAAGGCATGGTCACTCTTCTCCCTTTGCAACAATTTTCAGATGATCTAGAGTAGATACATGAGCACTGAGAAATTTGTCCTGCACCAAAAAACCTACGATTTTATCCTCTGGCTCTACCCCATTATCCATCGTCTACCCAAAAATCACCGGGCAGTGTTAGGAAGGAAGCTTGAAGAGCTAGCGCTTGACCTTCTCCTGTCTCTAATGAAAGCCAATAAGGCACGGGAGGAGGAAAGAAAACTGCTCCAAACTATAACGTCGGATACGCTGGATTATCTACGCATCATGGTGCGATTGGCCAAAGACACCCGTCTTGTTAGTATCAAACAATACACACTGAGCGCCGAAAAACTCAATGAAATTGGGCGCATGCTTTCCGGTTGGATAGGATAAATCCAAGGTGAACGTGTATGATACCAAAAGGGGAAGATCAGTCAAAACGCGACGCGCCTTTCTCCGCGGTGGCAATTGGAATAACACGTCCAACGCCGGGGCATTCACAGCGAATCTCAATAACACGCCGGGAAATACGAACAACAACATTGGCTTTCGTTGCGCCAGCTATCTCACTCACTTTGCCCGTACCCGCACAGTGAACGCCAGAACGAGTGGTATGTGTCTACGGATACATATCCGGGGTTTTAGGATCACAGCTGTCTTTTCCTTTCTCTTAGGAAACTAATGGAAAAACATGACGCCTGTATTTTTATTATTCTCAATGTGCGGATGGTAAAGTAAATAGGTCAAATCAAAGATTGGGTACGAACGACATTATGTTTGAACGCATATGCACCCTCGAAAATCTCTTTACCTCTCATACATTGGCACAGCTGGATAATCGGTATAAACGAAAGATTTGCGCCTTCACCTACGCGCTTGAAGAACATCTGTTTCAGTTGCGTTTCGAGATGATTCGGGGTTTGTATCACCCGCGTCCCTATACCTATTTTACTCTGCATGACCCCAAAACGAGAGCAATCGCGGCGCCAGACATTCGTGATCGGGTTGTCCAGCATGCGTTGGTTTCAGTGATTCAGCCGTTGTTTGAAAAACAATTTATCTACGACACCTATGCTTGTCGAGAAGGCAAAGGAACGCATTTTGCAGCAAGCCGGCTCAAGCGGTTTTTAATGGCAGCTCGATGCGCCTATGGTAAAGATACACCGATATACGTGCTACAATGCGACATTCATAAATTCTTTCAAAGTATTTCCTGGGACATTTTGCTTGCGATTATCGGTAAAACCGTATCGTGCCCAAGAACAATGACCCTCATTACTTCGATCGTGACGACGCACCAATCCGCGCAAACACTCCACCATCAAGATGATGTACAACTTTCACTGTTTACCCAAGGATGCCCATCGTTTCAGATCAGTATTTCAATGAAAAACAGAACGGAGCTTCCCATCGGGAATTTGACGAGCCAGCTTTTTGCCAATATTTATCTTAATGAGCTCGATCATTTTATAAAAGATACGCTACGAATCCGTTATTACGCACGGTATATGGATGACTTTCTCATCATCCATCCTGATAAAGGATACTTAAAAAATCTCCAAAAACAGATCAATGATTTCTTGCAACAAGCGTTACATCTGACGCTTCATCCGAAGAAATTGACCATAAAGAATGTCTCAACGGGCGTGCCGTTTGTCGGATATCGGGTTTTTTATGACCATGTGCTGGTGCGGGGGGCGACGCTTCGCCGGATCGAACGCAATTGCCGCTCAAAAGTGAAGCAGCTCAAACAGGGAACTCTGACGGCGCAGAAATTAGCTGAAACAAAAGCATCAATCATCGGTCATTTCAAACATGCGCATACCTATGGGTTGATGAAACGTTTGTTTGGTACATAATCTGTATTCTTCCTTGCGTATTTTTCCAGAAATACTAATATGATTGCAAGGAGAACTGGTATCAGTTCTATTGGTGTGTATATGACTGTTTAGACTATGAATAAAAATAACCAAAAAACTCAAATCATCATGTATCAAACAGAAGACGGAAAAACCCGTGTCGAAGTTCGTTTTGAGCATGAAAATGTATGGTTGACGCAAAAGCTCATGGCGGAACTGTTTGGGACAACAAAACAAAACATTAGTTTACATCTACAAAATATATTTAAAGACAAAGAGTTGGATCAGAACTCAGTTGTAAAGGATTTCTTGACAACTGCGTTAGACAAGAAAAAATATCATACAAAAATGTATAGTCTGGAAGCTGTTGTGGCTGTAGGGTATCGCGTAAACTCTTCCCGTGGAACACTTTTTCGCCAATGGGCAACAGATCGTCTAAAAGAATATATGGTCAAGGGATTTACTATGGACGACGCCCGTCTTAAACAAGGTGGTTATACATCACGCTTTTTTGAAGAACTCTTGGAGCGGATACGGGATATTCGATCAAGCGAAAGAATGTTGTATCAAAAAGTGACGGATATCTATGCAACGAGTATTGATTATCGTAAAGACGCCAAAGAGACAGATTTATTTTTTAAGACCGTTCAAAATAAGATGCACTTTGCAGTGAGTGGGAAAACAGCCGCAGAATTGATTGCAGAGCGCGCCAATAGTAAAAAACCACTGATGGGGCTTACAAATTTTTCAGGATTGCATCCTATTCAACGTGATATTTACATCGCTAAAAATTATTTAAACGAAAACGAACTGGGGATGCTTAATCGTATCGTAGATGCATATTTATCATTTGCCGAAATTCAAGCCAAAAGCGAGCACGTCATGACCATGAAGGATTGGGTAAATAAACTCAATGAGTATTTAACCCTTTTAGGGAAGGGTGTTTTAGAAAATGCAGGTAGGGTGCGAACAGAAGAAGCTGAGGAAAAAGCTAGTAAGGAATATGAGATATATAAAAAGGAACAAGATAAAAACTATATTTCGGACTTTGATCGAGTTGCCAAAAAATATTTGCAAAACAACACGAAGAAGAAACTACCATGAAAGACTTTTCCCGCAAACTCAAATTCTACCTCTTTACCCCCCGTTTCCATTTCTCGCGGTTTCAGTTTAATCTGGTCGCACTTCTTTTTATCACCGTCGGGTTTGTTGCCGGCACCTATCTGACCCTCAAGGGTATCACCAACATTTTTGCCTTAAACGACACCGCAAAAACATGGACATTCTCAACCGCAACCGCCGGAGACTACACCTACGATTCCACACTTGTTGAAGCCCTTGGCAAGAAATTTATGACCTCGTTTGTGGTGGTTGGCGATCTCTTAAGCGATCCCACAGCCAATATTGAGTCGTCTCAAGCGGAATACACGATTATCGGCGTGATCCCCGAAGAAAAAACGCCATTCTTTTACGTGCCGTTTCTTGATCTCCGAAGTTTAGGCATTACGAATTATTCTCAAGCCAAAGTGGTGGTGAAAGATCAAAATGCGCTCGATAAAACCAGACGGCAAATCGAGTCCATGGGGTATATGACCCGCTCGGTAGCGGATACCGTCGCGCAAATCAATTCGTTGTTTGCAACCGCAAGAACCGTGCTCATGCTTCTCGGCATGGTGGCGCTCTCTGTTGCGGCACTGGGGATGTTTAACACTCTGACCGTTTCTTTATTGGAGCGTACACGAGAAGTAGGACTCATGAAAGCGATGGGCATGAAATCATCAGAAGTGCAGGAATTGTTTTTGACAGAATCGATGATTATGGGATTCTTCGGCGGAATTTTGGGAATCATGCTTGGCGGGGTCTTAGGAATACTCGTCAGCATCATGCTATCGTTCTTCGCCATTATCAGGGGCGTAGGGATTGTGAACATTTCCTATATCCCTCTCCCGTTTATTTTGGTGATTATCTTCTTATCTCTATTGGTAGGACTGGTCACCGGTATTTATCCGGCAAGGAGAGCAACTAAAATTTCGGCACTCAACGCATTGCGGTACGAATAACAAAGTTCCGGTTATTTTCCCTTTCTGAGATATAAGCGTAAGAATCTTTACACGATGATCGTTGCGCTTCTTCCTTCGTGTTTGGAGGGCCTGCTGACGTTTGGATAAAAAGTCTGCTTTGGCTTCTTTGACTACTTCTACTGGTGGTTGGGATGATATGGGAAATTGGGGTGATGGGGTGGAGTGATAGGTTCAGGTGTTGGTGGGGGTTGGATTTGGGACTAGGGAGTCTCCTCTTCCGGTTTGCTCTGGGGCTCTGTAGCGGCCTGCGTGGTTTAATTTTCCTCTTTGATCGGCTCGGCTTCTGGAGGCATAACCTCGGTAGGTGGAGTAGTGCCGGATGGCTCGGTTTGAGGTGGAGTGGCAAAGGGGGGAATATACTGGTTCCTCTGATGACGTTTCCGGGCCTTGTGGCGGCTTTGAAGCTGACGGAGTAGCCTTGCTTGGCGCAGGGTGTTGATTTGTGACTTGAGGCGGTTGTACTTCCGATGATTGTTCCGTCTGGGAACTGGCCGATTCGGAACCTCGGAGCTTTGGCTTGGATTCGTGTCTGAAGGCAGTGGTGAACTCGGATCGTCGACCATGAATCCAGTATAACCTAAACAGGAATCGGCCAAAACGGTGGGTTCTGGCCGATTGGGTTTTTCTTTCCCTCATCCGCCCGCCGCCGCTTTTTTGCCTCGTAGTACGAGCTGAAGAAGCCCCGCCTCGGCGGCGGGGCTCAAGGACAACCGAGTGTGGTGCGCAGGGCGCTACAAAAAGTCTTAGCGCCAAAGGCGCTTACCTCTTGCGGGCGCGCAAGCCATACGGACGCTGGACTGGGGATACAAATCTT
>Ga0155732_106_pt1 | contig 17912 bp, 20 predicted proteins | sample RifCSPlowO2_01_FD_107386 | JGI IMG/M metagenome (GOLD analysis project Ga0155732, IMG submission 107386) | Candidatus Gottesmanbacteria bacterium RIFCSPLOWO2_01_FULL_46_21 | reverse complement strand
ATTATATAAACTCTTATAGCGCTTGTCAAGTGCAAAGCGCGGCCGATAATTAAAAATCGCGGGCGCAGACAGCGCTGCCCCTTCCACTTTTGCGATTTCCGAAATGGTGAGCGCGGAAGGATTCGAACCTTCGGCCAATTGCTTAAGAGGCAATTGCTCTACCGCTGAGCTACGCGCCCTGTGCGCGCCTAGCAGGAATCGAACCCGCATAAGTAGTTCCGAAGACTACTGCTCTATCCGTTGAGCTATAGGCGCAAACACTTCTTTTGTCCAACCTCTCCGTAAAGCAGTTGCTCTACGATGACAATTTGCACATCTCACTTCACATTTTACCATTTCTTCTTGCACTTTTTTAAGTGAATCACTTTTTATCAGATTTGATATACCATCAATCTTGTCTGATAGGTGATCAAATTCAAGAACAATTGGATCATTTTCACCACAATCCACACAAGAATGTCCTCTAAGATATGACCATATATAGTTTCTAATTTTGTTGCGTTCAACAGTATGGCGCTTCTTCGCCTTTACTAAATAATAGTTTCTATGATTATGATAATGAACTTGAAGTTGTTTTTGAGTACAAGTTCTACATTGCACCTGCCGTATTCCCCTTGATTTATATTTATAGTTAAACTCGGTAAGGCTTCTTAACTGTTTACACTTTGTACACTTTCTCATGGTATTAGTGTATTTGAAATATGATATTGTTTCAAATACTGAAGTTAATTTTAACAGTGCCGATTCATCCACAATCACCATTTTGGAAATCGCAAAGGGGAAATTGAGGGTCGACGACAGCTGACGCAAAGAAAGAAAAACGCTAGAAATTTTCCGCTAAAATTAACTCCAAAACTTGGATAGTTTTATCTCGTTTTGGGGTTCAATGCTGTTAAAACAGCTCCAAGTATTTGGTTTAAAGGAATTTCTACAGCATAACTAGATAAGTTTTCAATCTTCTTGACAAGTGTGTAAAATATTTACAGAACATTCTTTAGCTTTTTAGGCGCGCTGAAAATACACGAGGCCACATTCACAAAAAATTTGCTTGACAGTAAGAACCCCCTATGACAGCATGGAACAATGGTACGGAAACTCCTGTTGGTTTTTTTGTGGTTTCCTGTTGCGGTCATTTTTCTGGGCATTAACCTGACCATTTTAGCCGCTTCTCTCAATGCCGATCCAAAAGTTCCGCCGTTATCCGTCGTCCCTACGTATTCCGACGACTTTCAGATTACGACCAGTCGCGGTACGGCACAAGTGCTGGGCGCAACCGTTACGGCAGCAGATGCGCGTGCACTGCTCTTAGAGTCGTTTCTCAGGCAACATGATTCTCCGATGACCCCGTATGCTGATCGTATCGTTGCCAAAGCCGATGAAAACGGTATTGATTTTCGTCTCGTGGTCGCCATAGCTATGTGTGAATCAAACCTCGGCAAACGCATGCCAACCAGAAATTCTCATAATGCCTGGGGAATTTCCGTCTATTCGGGCGAACAGGACGGCGCCAATTTCCGGGACTGGACGTTTGCCATTGACTGGGTCTCAAAATACATCAAGGAAAAATACTATGACCGGGGTCTGGTCAGTCTCAAAGATATCGGTGCAGTATGGGCACCTCCCTCGGTAGAAAACGGAAATTCCTGGATGAACTGTGTAGAAAGCTTCCAAAGTAGCATTCTCTAAACTATCCCATAGCACTTGACATTCCTTGGCCTATAGTTTATACTTCACTAAGATCCTAAAGTTGGCTTTGTTCTGCAACGCTTGCTTTAGGATTTTTTTATGGCCTCAAAAAGGCTACCCGTATGAAACACATACTCATGAGTATCAGCTGCGCCTTGCTTTTCGGTTTTACCCGAGTCCCTGCGACTCACGCAACCGAAGGTATATCCGATGCTACCGCAACGCTCGCCATGCACCACATAAGCCCGGATACGCGTGCTACGAAACTTCATGCGTATTTAGAATCACACAATTCACCGCTTGCCAGCGAGTCCGGTCATTTTATAGCGGAAGCAGACCGACTGGGATTAGATTGGCGTCTTGTTGCTGCGATAGCCGGAGTAGAATCAACATACGGCAAACAAATCCCAAACGGTTCCTACAATGCCTGGGGATGGGGCATACCCACCGGAGCGACGTGGGGCATCGCCTTCGGCGACTGGAAGGGGGGTATTACGACCGTCTCTGAAGGACTCAAATACAATTATATAGATAAAGGTGCAGTGACCATCAATCAGATGGGGCGAATGTATGCTGCCTCGCCGGCCTGGTCCTGGAAGGTGCGGTATTTCATCGACCAAATCACCGAGTTTATGCCGAATTCTCCAAGCTTGCTGTCAGTTACGATATAATACCTGTGTAGCCGATGTGGTGGAACTGGCAGACCTGCCTGCCGGCAGGCAGGCGCGCACGCTACTAACGTACTTATGTACTTCGTGTATATTCTCAAAAGCACACGCAAGCAAACATATTACAAGGGACTGACCAACAACTTATCCAAACGGCTAAAACAACATTTTTCAGGCCAAGTAGTTTCAACAAAAAGCTTATTGCCTTTGGATCTTATTCATGTAGAATTGTGTTCAGACAGAGCATTAGCGCGAAAGACGGAAAAGTTCTTTAAATCTGGATTTGGTCGAGAGATTATTAAGGAGTTGGATTTACAAAAAATATAGAACATTTGCCTTCGTGGCGGAACTGGCAGACGCGTACGGCTTAGGACCGTATGGGGAAACCCTTGGAGGTTCAAATCCTCCCGAAGGCACCATATTGTCAAAGGCTTGGGCCTACCTGCCAGCCCGCCTGCCGGACGGTCAGGCAGGTAGGGGTTCAAATCCCTCCATCGGTCCCTTGACCCGCTAAAGAAATCAATGGTACGATGAAGGTGCATGAAGGTATTTAAGATACTCGCTGTTATCTTTCTATTATTTTTGGCACCCCATATTTTTGCTAGTTCTCAACAAGCCTATCAGGATTATCTCTTTCAATTTGATACCTACCGGCAAAAATACTCTGAATTTACGGTTGCCAAAAACGAATACCTCAAATTTAAGACGTTAACAAGCCAGACGACTGCGTTGGAAAAAACCATTGCCATGCTCTCCTCTCGTGACCTTCTCCTTCGCTCCTACCTTCTTTTACTCAATGAAAAACTCAACGAAGATAGGGGGCTCGTCCTCACCGAGCGGCAAACATACCAAACACTCATCAATAACGAGGTCATATTTCTTGAAGATCACAGCAGACTCGTCGGATCAATCGGCTCTCTGGATGATGCTGATCATGCCTCTGGTCAACTGGCATCTCATTACACTGTTCTTGGGGCATCTGTCCGGCAAACAATCGGAGGCATAACATTGGGTCAGCTCGCCGTTTTAGCCAAAGAGTTTGATACGACCCTTGCGAGTGCTCGGGCGTTATCAGACAGTAACCGCGGAACATTCCCACCGCAAAAACAAGCCACTATAGACCGATGGCTCCTTCAAATAGCAAATATTCGCAGCCTCTACCAACAAAAAATAGAACAAATAGTATCGACGAATAATACATTCAACGGTAACACACTGGATATTCAGAATCGGAATTTATCTGACCTGAAAAAAAACGTATCCGAAGCACGGGCATATCTACTTGACGGCACGAGATTTCTGCAGGAACTCGTCGAGTCTTTGCGATACAACAACTAAGTATGGAAAATCTACCCCAATCTCCACAACCGATCGAGCAGCCACTTAAACCTACCGAGGTTGCACCCGCCAAACCGGCATTCCCTTTGTGGGGTGGAGCACTTATTGCAGTGCTTATCGGCGGGGGAGCACTACTGACGTGGCGTGCTCTTAACCCGAGTAAGCCTGGGCAGACCATCGTTGCCCCAACACCCATGAGTACCCCAACGCCCACTCCTTCGCGTCAATTATCCGCAATTGCAACCAGCAGTGCGTTTCTTTCCCTCGAAGCAGGGGTTACTTCTTTATCAGGCCACATCCAAAATTTTGTCACCGAAGACCCGAGCTTGAGTCCGCCCGTTCTCGACCTTCCCCTTGGGTTTTGAGCGTGATATACTTGCCAAACCTATGATTGTTGCGCAAACAACGACACCGGACGGAACACTGGAGCTCACGATGACGGTTCCCTGGAGTGATGTTCAAAAAACACTAGATCACGTCAAGAGCGAGGCTATTGGAAAAACCGAATTACCCGGATTTCGAAAAGGCAAAGCACCACAAAAACTGGTTGAAAATAAACTCGATGAATCAAAACTCTACGAAGACGCTCTTGGGCACGTACTCCCCCAGGTATACAACGACGCAATCAAACAAACAGGCGTCCGTCCCCTTATTAGCCCCAAAATAGAACTTAAGGAAGCCAAAAACGGGAATGATTGGATAATAATTGCCCGGACATGCCAGCGCCCCAAAATGACGGTCGGCGACTATAAGAAAGCCATAGGGGAAACCAAAAGCAAAAAAATATGGACCCCAGGCGAAGAAAAGAAAGAGACAAAACCCTCGCTAGACGTTATTTTGAACGCACTTCTTTCGGTTATCACCGTCGATATACCCGCGTTACTCATCGAACACGAGGTGAACCGGCTTTTATCGGAACTCATCGATCAAACCAAGCAACTCGGTCTTACCGTAGAACAATACTTGGCTTCCACCGGGAGGAACGCAGATGCTGTACGGAAAGAATACGGAGATCAAGCCAAACGAACGTTGACCCTCGAATTCGGTCTTGAAGACGTCGCCGACCGCGAAGGAATTTTCGTTTCGGATGATGATATCGATACCGTTATCAAAACGGCCAAAACCGACGAAGAACGAAAAGGTCTTGAGCGGGAACGCTACTACCTTGCCTCTATCCTCCGGAGGCAGAAAACTATTGACTTTTTATCCTCCATATAGTATTGAGTAAGTAGCCAGCCTGTAGTATAATAGCCCGTATGGACAGCTCAAATCAGTGGCAAAATCAGCCGAAGAAAAAAACTCCAACCTATAACAACGACAGCGTCCTTGAGGCGCTTCGTCAGGTTGGTGGCGGCGTGGGGAAAGCGGTTGTCAAAGACGTCGTAGGAAAAGTTGGCAGCGACGTCCTTGCTTCACTTTTTGGTCAAGTGCCCCGATCGGGAGAATTATTCACGGGTCAAGCTGAAGTCCAACCAACTCAAATTCGCAGACAAGAAATTTTACGGCCACCGATGGTGCGTGTTGAAGAAACAAATCTTAAACCACAAATTGAGGCAATACGCGAGCAACTCAAAATGTTGGCAGTTTCACTCAAATCATTGAGTCAGGATGTACAAAAAGCAGTCAATGAAGTGCCGGTGCAACCCGGTATTTACCACCTTAATTTCATGGAACGCTTAAAATCGATTCTCACGGTCCTGCGCGAACAGATTGAAGACAGCAGGAGTTGGCTTGCCCTGTCGACCAATCGCAAGAAACAAAAGGGCTACTGGGGAATGTTCAAAAAACACGGTACCAGCTTTGGACTTTCTTCCGAACGCTCCATCGCCACCCAAGCCGGCTAAGGACGATTAGCTCAGCGGCAGAGCACTGCATTCACATTGCAGGGGCCGCAGGTTCAAATCCTGCATCGTCCACCAATGCTTGTCTATATATTTCTCCTGGGTCATATTCTCTTGGCACTCCTCATATTTTTTCTCGTCCTCGCGTTTGTTACCGGTGCGCCGTATGTTCCGTCTACAAATCCTGTAGCACGGTCAATGATCGATTTAGCACATATTAAAAATGGAATGATCGTGTATGATTTGGGGTCGGGAGACGGTAAGCTTCTCTTATTAGCAGCTGCCAAGGGCGCTCACGCTATCGGAATAGAAATTAATCCCTATCTTGTGTTACTGTCTAAAATCCGTACGTTTGGAAAAAAAATCTCTGTCCACTGGGGGAGTTTTTGGCATGCTGATTTGAGGGATAGTGATATACTGTTCATATATCTCCTGCCATGGCGTATGGAAAAACTTGCTAAACTATTGACCACCAGGGCAAAACCCGGAGCGCTGGTCGTTTCCAATAGTTTTATTTTTCCGAATTGGAAAATCATTCGACAAGACAAAGTTAATCATGTCTATGTATTCCGAATTTGAAGGCCAGCAAGAAGGTGAACGGATCTTGTATACCGTTTCTCCTCATCCGCTCGTAAAAACAATCGCTATCACGCGGATACTTGTTCTTGCGCTCGTCTTTTTTATTATTACGTACCTTATCTCACCTACAATCGGGATTATTGCATTGGTTATAAGCATCGTATTGGTCGCGGGCGGCATATGGTGGAATACCCATGTCTATAAAACATCGAAGACCTATCTTACGGATCGACGGGTGTACCGTATCGAAGTAGTGTCACCATTTTTCCAAACGAAGCGCGCGCTTTTTTGGACTGAGGCACTCAAGGCAAAGGGGTACGCACCCAATATGTTCTGGCGCATGCTCAAAATAGGTACTGTCGAAATACAACCGCACCTGGACACCAATGAAGGCGTACGTATTACCGATGTCTATTTTTTTGAAGATTTAGCCAATTATATTGACAAAATTCTCTATCTGGTTAAGAATAACCCTGGCGATATCCCTACTATCCGCCCATTTATCCCTAAACCTGCCGGGTCACGCACATAATGCACATAGCTATTCTTATTATCGCAGTCATCTTGGTTGGTGGGGGAATTTTTGTACGAAATAAAATTACTGTGGAATCACCACCTGAGGAAGAAGTAGTACTCGGTGAGTCAGTACCGACGGATACACCAGTTCCTACAATACCTCCGACAGATCCTGACGGCTTCATCTATCCCGCTGCGACGATTGGATCACAATCAAATGGTTCCGTGACACTGACAAGCACCGACGACGCACAAACGATTACCGATTGGTATAGAAATAAAATCAAGCAACTTAATATGAATGTCCGTTCGTTTGTACAAACAACAGCAAATGACACCGTCAATAATGTCCTGACGGCGGCAAAAAACGAAAGTAAAATTAAGGTGACGATTACAAAACGTGACGGAGATTCCGATGTTTCCATTGTCATTTCGCGCTAGCCTATTGACAAGAGAAGTTTTTGATTGTTAATATAACTCAGCCCCGCCCACTGCCTTCAAAAAAAATGAGATCCCGACGATCATCTGCTGTTGCAGCACTCGTTCCATCAACGCTCTTTTCCGTGATCGCCGATGCTAGTGGTGATCGTTTTTCGTCGCTCCAACAATTTTTTTCGAATCTCAGATTTCGCTTTGGGCGCCAGCGCTTTGCAAACTTTCCCTGGAAACGATACCTTCCTAAAATACTCCTGGGTATTATTATTATCGGAATACTGGCAGCAGTGGGAACTGTAGTGCGTTCCTCTGTATCTCTTCTTTCCGATCAACGGGTTCAACTCAAAGGCCCGATCGCTACACTTACTCTCAATCGGGAATTTGCATTTCCTCTAAAAGACACAAAAGGAAAAGAGCTTTCTAAGCTTAAATACGTTATCGAATCAGCCGATCTTCGCGATGAAATTATTGTAAAAGGTCAACGCATGGTTGCCGTAAAAGGCAGACGGTTTCTTATCCTCACAATTAAATTAACCAATGACTATAACAAAGCGCTCGAGGTCAGCGTTCGCGATTATGTACGCTTATCCATTGGGGGAAACGAACAAGAATTACTTGCCGCCGATATTCATAGCGACCCTGTTTCTATCCAGCCAATATCAACGAAATCGACCCGACTCGGGTTCCCGATAAATGACACTGATCAAAATCTCGTTATATTGATCGGAGAGATCAATGGGGATAAAGAAAAAGTACCGCTGGCATTTAACTAACAACAATGGTTGATTATTCAACACAGCACGTTTCGCAGGCACTCGTCGATGAGGTCGTGCATGCGCTCAAAACCGTCAATACGTATGGGAGTATTGAGATTTACGTCCAAAATAGTGTCGTCACGCAAATTACCGTCCGAAATATAAAAAAAACCAGCGTATCAATCCATCACACGAATCCAACACCACGAAAAATGAGTGGTACAGTTATAGTAACGTGAAAAGGTTTATTTCATAGAAGGTATAAATAGGGTATTGACAAACACACAAAATTATATCAATAATAATTTTATACGTTATATTAAATACTATATACACGTACTGCCCCTCGATAGTTTTCTGCCCAATATCTAAATAGAAAAAAGACGCTGACCGCAAACGGAGGCATTTCTTCCCGATTTAATCGGGACGAGACGCCTCCGTTTTTTTATCCCGTCTCGCCAACTGGCGGACGAGGACGAACCCTTTCGAGGGGTGAGGAGGGATGAAGAAGTGCAATCTTTCGTCCATTGGACGAGGGAAATATATCGCGAAGGGAGGTGAAATTTATAATGACACTTAAAAAACAAATTATTTCTATACTTGCTTCTGGAGCAGTGTTGCTGCAGGCAACGATTCCAGCATTTGCCGATACAACTCTCGTCATCTCTGGAAACGGTGCTGACTCCGAAAACGAGGTAGAAATTAAACTGAATCAGTCGACAGTTGTTACACAAAATAATGATGCAACAATCGACAATCATGTCAATGCGTCATCTGATACCGGTGATAACGAAGCCGAAGAAAACACTGGTGGTGACGTTTCTATCTCGACTGGTGATGCGACGACAGACGTAAACGTACAAAATACCGTCAACAGCAATGCAGCATCCGTTGATTGCTGTGGCAACAACAATGTTGATGTGCTTATCTCCGGTAACGGAGCTGACTCAGAAAACGAAGTTGAAGTAAAAGACGGTAAAGATTCTGGAGTTGAGGTATATCAGAAAAATGTCGCTGATGTCAAAAACCATGTTGATGCTGACTCAAACTCAGGTGATAACGAGGCCGAAGAAAATACCGGTGGTGATGTTTCTATCGAAACCGGCGATGCTTCTGCCACTGTAGCTGTCTCCACAACAGCCAATGCAAATTTGGCTCAGGTGGGAGGCAATGGATCTACACCAACAATGAGTCTTCGTATCCTTGATAATGGTGCGGACTCCGAAAACGAGATCGAATTAGATCTCGATGGCGGTGTCCTGCTTACACAAGACAATGATGCGGAAGTTAAAAACAAGGTTGATGCAGATGCCGACACAGGAGACAACGAAGCCGAAGAAAATACCGGTGGAGATGTTTCTATCGAAACCGGTGATGCTACGGTCGACGTAACGGTTGACAATATGGTCAACTTTAACTGGGCAGACGTGGACTGTGGTTGTCTCTATGATCTGTTGGCAAAAGTTGCTGGCAATGGAGTCGATTCTGAAAACGAGATTGAAGCAAAACTCGGCGGTGATCTTGAAGTATTTCAGGATAATGTAGCCGATACGCTGAAAAATCATGTTGATGCAGATGCTGATTCCGGTAACAACGAAGCCGAAGAAAACACTGGTGGCGTAGATGGAGCAGATCCGTCTATCCAAACCGGTGATGCAGATACAACCGTTGAAGTAGGAAACACGGGAAATAGTAATACCTACGGAGCAGATGCTCCTGCGGATTTTCCCGAGATTGGTTTCAACTTCAATGTTCAGCTGGGTTGGGAACAATTAATGGCCTTACTCGGACTGTAATACCAATCGGTTTGTAGGGTGAGCTCGTAAAAGCACTTCTACGAGACACCCTACAACCGAAGGTTCAAAACAAATAATGTATATAGTTGTATGAAAAAATGTATCGCGATAATCAGTATAATAGGTATTCTTTTCCTTCAACAGATGCCGCTTGTCCTGGCATATGAGGCTCCGACACCGCCTCCTGCTCCGAACGCGCCAACAGCTCCGACTGCGCCCACTGCACCTGAAGCTCCAAGCGCTCCTACTGCACCAACTGCACCAACATATAATCCGGATCCAACACCAACGGAAGAACCAACACCGACTGATACACCAAAACCAAAAAAAGATTCGGTAGATACAGATCAAGAATCAACACAGCCTTCACCAACCCCGACTCAAGAGCCCACGCAATCAGTTTCTCAGGAACAGGGGACAGGCAATCAAACGGCAAGCGGTCAAAATGACCCATCTGTTGCTACTGGTGATGCGACAACAACTGCAGTTTTAGAAAGTGACGCAAATACGAATAGCTCATTTCTACCGGCGGGTTCTGGTGGTACCGGAAGCGTCACTATTGCAAATACGGATAATGGAACCGGATCGACAAATACAGGATCTGCTACCATTACCGACTCAACTACGACACTTCAAAACAATTCAGCAAGCGTTGTCAACGATTTGTCTGGATCCTCAGTTACCGGTCAAAATACTGCTTCAAAAAATCTCGGCGATACGACGATTACCACTGGCGATGCCAATACGTCTGGAACTCTCATTACCGCCTTAAATACAAATATCGCGGGTGTCGCGGTCTCGGAGTTTAACGTTGTCGATGACCAGATGGGTGATTTAGTACTGGATTTTGCTGCAAATTGCATATCAGGGTGTTCAACGGGATCAACATCTATCGCAAACACCGGTAACGGTGCAGACTCAACCAATACTGGAACGCTGGACCAAAACAGCTCTAACGCTACATTTCAGACAAATGACGCAACCGTTACCAATACCATGATCCTTGGAGCTGATTCAGGCAATAATACTGCTGACAAAAATACAGGCGGAAATACATCAATAACTACCGGAGATGCTAATATTTCTGCAAATTCATTAACGTTCGCAAACAATAATATCGCAGGAAATGTGGTTTACGGAGTAGTTAATATATATGGAGATCTAAAGGGTGACATAATCTTCCCTGAAGAAATGCTGGGAACGTGTTGTGGTAATTTAAATACCACCCTTGCAAATATCAATAATGGCGCTTCGTCAACAAATACTACAAACGCCACTATTACCAATACAGATCAAACCTACCAAACCAATACCGCCGTTATCGATAACCTTATCTCAGTCGATGCACAAACCGGGGAAAATGACGTCAATAAAAATACCAACGGCAACAACAGCATAAAAACCGGCAGCGCGAATGTCGACGCACAAGTTCTCAATATCGCCAATAATAATGTTGATGGGGGAGTCTGGTGGCTCGTACTGGTCAATGAGGCCGGTAATTGGATCGGAAAACTTATGGGATCACCAGACGGCGCTAACATGGCTGGATCCGCAGGAACGGAATTTCAAGTAGATCCGTCAGGAGAAATATCTGTGACAAATAGCGGCAACGGTGCAGGATCGACAAACATGGGATCAATCACACAAAATACATCCAATACGACCGTTCAAACAAACACCGCGCACATAACCAATACCATGGATCTTTCAGCAAATACCGGAGGCAATAGCACAAGCAAAAATACCGGAGGCAATAGCACAATACAAACTGGAGATGCCAACGTCATCGCAAATCTCGTGAATTTTGTAAATAACAATATAAGCAGCAAAGGGAAACTCTTTGTAACCGTAGTCAACGTCTTTGGATCGTGGACTGGTAACTTTTTTACACCAGATACGAAAAAAACAATCGTACAAGAACAACAGGAACAGCAATTCGCAATAGGTGGAGCTGATGTAGCAACATCGCAACAAACAAATCCAGATCAAGATCAATCTGCTCCAACACAAAACAATTCAAATGGTGGAACTGGAACAAGCTGGCAACCGACTCCCACACCGACATCAGGTGTTTTAGCGATAGGTAATTCATCTAACCGGACTCCTTCATCCGGTGCATTTGTTCTGGGTGAAACGTCAACGAACCAAAAGTCCGGTGATGTTGCAGCAGTACAAGATCACAAAAAAGTTACGATAAATCTCGCATGGTTGCTTTTGGCGCTTCCCCTTGCTATAATCCTCTTCGTACGCTTGCCCCATTTCTCACTGCCCCTCAAGAGAATTGCCAGTGCATTAAACTCCCTGCTCTAAAAGCTACTCTATGAAAGCAGTTCGTCTAACTATCGTTGGACTTATTCTTATCATCGCGGCAACAGCAGCTCGCATCGCTCTTGCTGATCAATACGAAATCTCCGGCAATGCATCAGGTTCCAATAACTCGCTCAACATCAATCAAAATCAGTCAACGACCGTTCTCCAACAAAATAACGGATCCGCCGATACTAACGTCGACGCCAATGCCAACACCGGCGGAAATTCCGGAAGTGCAACCACGGGAGATGCCACGGTGGATGTTGGCGTAAAAAACAATTTCAACAACAATACTGCCGATGTCCCCTGCTGCAAAGACGGCACACCTTCGCCTTCACCGACACAAAAACCAGGAGAAGCACCGACTCCTACACCAACCGCAGGAATTGGCGGACCTCCGGGGGATGGGGGCGACGGTGGTGGTAACGGAGGAGGCGGGGGAGTTGGTGGAGGAGGCCAAGTAATTGGACTTTCTGCAGCTTCGGGTGAAAACACGATAGAACTTCTCATCATTTCTACTGGCATCGTATGTCTGCTCGCAGGCGCGTATCTGGCGCAAAAAAACCATCTCGCTCTTTAATAGGTCTTTGGCTGTTCGCCTTAGGCTTTCTCCTGGTCACGTTTCCGACTGTTTATAAAATCGTATTTACACCAAAACCCACGGCGTCAACCCAGATTACCAAAACGACGATAAACCAACCAATCGATACCGGCCCATTTCGCATTGATGAGAAACTCCTGGGTACTTCTGTTCCAACCCAACCTCCACTTCGGATTGTCGTACCTACCAGAAAAGTAGACCTGTCGATCGTTGAAGCTCGCGTAGTGAATGGGTACTGGGAACTATCAGAAACAACTGCTTCTCATGGCGTGGGTTCCGCAAACCCAGGACAAAACGGTACTATCGTCGTGTTTGCTCACGCCCGTAATGAACTATTTGGCCCACTCCGGGAGATAAAAAAAGACGAAGTTGTGTATATTCTTACGAAAGACCGTTGGTTCCGTTATAGAGTAGAAGAAACAAAACTTGTTGATCCAAAAGAAGTAGAACACATAAAACCGGCAGATACAGAGCAGTTAACACTTTTTACCTGCTCAGGTTTTTTGGACACCAAGCGTTTAATCGTCCACGCCAAACCCCTTCGTCCTTAGGGCATAAAAAAGCCCTACTCGGGCAGACCAAAGCAGGGCTTTCTTTTATCCTTCAAAAGAAATCAAGGATTAAGTGTATTAAATCCACCATCCACAGTGACGTCTACAGTAGATAGTACGTCATCAGTCGTAACAGAAACACCAGATCCGGTATTTCCATTTGTTACATTCTCCCCACTCTTTGCTTTGGACTTAAGACTTGCTTTCAATTTAGTTTTCGTCGATTGCTTCTCGGTGAGCTTTCGTTCAGATTTCGTTTTTATCTTATTTACTGAACCGACACCATTATCAGCAATGAGTTGTGTTTGGGCAGGATCGGAGCACACGCAACAATCCGGTGGTGTTGCATCGTTATCGCCACCTGTTACTCCGACTGTTACTTCAGACTCTGCTTTTCCTGTATTTATGGTTACTGTGCCGCCGGTATTTCCATTTGCGATATTTTCACCACTGTTTGCAGAGGAATTCACAGTAAGATCAACATTTGTGTCATTTTTCTGATCAACCTTGACTTTGCATTCATTTTTTACTCTAATGGTATTGGCCGATCCGACACCATTGCCACTGATCTGTAAATCTGCTGCAAATACACTGGGTGTCATCAAAGATAACGCTACACCTACTGACCCAATACTTGCTGCAATTCTTTTTATCATCATATTTCACCTCCTTTCACCAAAAAAAAAGCAACCATTAGCATATCTGGGCAGACACTATACGCTAATAGTTGCCTCCGGGTGCGGCCAGCAACTGAACTCAAACCATACTAAAGGATATGTAAAATCTCTGTCAACGCAATCAGAATCGATCAAATGTGGAATCGAGAGGATCAATTTTCGCAATATAACCGATGCCAACAAGTATCAACTGGGTCAATATCTATTTTATGTATCCCCAATCAAAGCTATCCGTGCTTATTCCTAATACATGCGGCAGGTTTATCTGATTGTTGTATGCAAGAACCATGAGTAATGCTACTAAAAGCAACAAGACTCTCCAATAATTATGCGGGTGTGAATATTTATGAAGTGACATCGATAAATCACCACCTTTCTTCGTCTATCCATCGTGGCACAAAAAATTACCACTTGTCAACTACATGGAAGGATGCGATCCTTCCAGCTTTTCGTTTTGATCCGTAAAGTACTTTCCTAGTATTTCCGACTCAATTTCGTTAATAGGCGCTTCAACAAATTCTCTATAACCAACTCTTTTTGTTCGAAAATAGGAGAGAAGCAAGTTTGAATTCGTAATTTGGAAGGATGCGATCCTTCCAGACAAAACGTAGTCATGATAATCGCTATTGGGCCATTGCTCTGGTTTTTTTACTAATCCCGCAACAACAGGATTTAAATGGATATAGCGTGCAACTTGTAGCAGATTGGAGTCATTGGGAACAGGTTTCACCCTAAATCTCCCTTGATATACCGCACCAGTACGTCGATAACGACTATTAAATTTGTGTCCATACGTTATACACAATCTGCGCACAAGTTCAGGAAGTGCTTGGAAGGATGCGATCCTTCCAGCTGGTTTTTCCACTTTTACTTCCACTTTTTTTACTTGAAACAACAAATGGAAGTGATTTGGCATCAAACAATACGCAATTAGATCCACGGATGATCTGAATAAACCGTTGCTTAGCGGGTCTGCTTTATAGGTCACCGGCAGATAAGGTTTATCTTTTGGTACTGGAAGGATCGCATCCTTCTTTGATGGAATACCTTTCAAAAGATACGTAAGAATGTCTCGAAAATCGTTGTAATCATCAGCGTGAAGAAATATTGGAAGTCTTGCAACTCCTCTGTTATACACATGGTACACTCCCTGTTCAATATAATCAGGGCGACGAAGGGGCATTAACGGAAGGATCGCATACTTCCATAGTGATGTCAACGCAACATCTTGACAAATGGAATCAACAGTTGTGTAATTAGCATACTTCTCAACTGCATGAGACCCAACCAACCTCAAAGAGAAGCGCTCTATCAGCGTAAAGATAGGAATAAAGTACCGTTCAGAATTGCGATGGGACCTCCCGATTTAATCGGGATCGCAAAGAAGAACGGTTTTTTGTATGAATAATGATTCTGACTATCTCAACAATATGCGCCATTCCTGCGCGCACCTGCTTGCAAAATCGGTGCGCACACTCTGGCCGGGTGCGCATAATGCCATTGGCCCGGCAATCGAACATGGCTTCTATCAGGATTTTGATATGGGCAAGTGGAAAATTTCCGAGGAAGATTTTCCCAAAATCGAAGCAAAAATGCGGGAGATACTCCCGATGTGGCAAAAATTTAGCTTCAATGAGGTTTCCCTTGCAGAAGCGAAACGATTATTCAAAGACAATAAATATAAAGTAGAGATGGCCACGGAGTTTGCTAAAGACGGCAAAAAGCTCATGACCAACGACCCCGGAGACTTTCTTGATCTTTGCAAAATGGGGCATGTGGAGAACCCATCCAAAGAACTTGTTCACTTTAAACTTCTTTCGGTTGCCGGCGCCTACTGGCGGGGTGACGAAAAAAACAAAATGCTCACGCGTATTTACGGCACCTGTTTTTCTACTAAAGAAGAGCTTGATAAATATCTTTGGCAACTAGAAGAAGCCAAAAAACGAGATCATCGGAAAATCGCGAAAGAACTGGATCTCATCGTATTTTCTGAACTCGTTGGCTCGGGTCTTCCGCTGTATACGCCCAAAGGCGCAGTTCTGAGATCAGCTGTCTATGACTATAGTAGAGCACTCAATCAAAAAATCGGCTACAAGGAAACAGCACTCCCAGGAATGAATCGCGCTGAGCTTTTCAAAGTTTCCGGTCACTATGAAAAATACAAAGATGATATGTTTCTAGTGAAAAGTCACTATTCCGAAGAAGAATTTTATCTCAAACCCATGAATTGCCCCCAACACTGCGTGGTCTATGGTAGCCAGTCCCGATCGTATCGGGATTTACCCATTCGCTTGTCCGATTTTTCCGTTCTTTACCGTGACGAGCGTCCTGGGGAAATTAACGGCCTGTTGCGCTCACGGGCGTTTACCCAAGATGATGGCCATTGTTTCTGCCGTGAAGATCAAATCGGAGAAGAATTTTCCCGAGTGCTTGGTGTTGTTGACGAAGCGCTTTCAAAATATGGCTTCAAATACCGGGTTCGCCTTTCCTTAAGCGATCCGGCAACACCTCAAAAGTACTTAGGAGATAAAAACGTCTGGAAAAGGGCAGAAATGAAACTTAAAGAGATAGTAAAAGAAAAACGTGTTACGTATTTTGAAGGGATTGGAGAGGCAGCAATCTATGGCCCGAAGCTCGATTTTCTTGCGGTTGACTCACTTGGACGGGAGTGGCAGTTATCGACCATTCAGCTTGATATGATTATGCCTGGACGGTTTGGTTTAACCTATACAGATACCGACGGCAGTCAAAAAACTCCATTCATGATTCATCGGGCAATTATCGGATCTGAGCGCTTCATCGCTATCTTAATCGAACACTTCGCCGGAGCGTTTCCTCTCTGGCTTGCACCTGTTCAAGCGGTGGTTATCCCTATTGCCGAGCGCCATACCGAAGCAGCCAAAAAAGCCCTAGACCAGCTCAAAAAAGCGGGAATTCGAGTCGAAATTGATGATCGCAACGATACCATGCAAGCTAAAATCCGAGCCGCTACGTTGCAAAAAGTGCCCTACATGGGTATAATCGGTGATAAAGAAACAGCAAATAATACTATTGCTGTACGAACAAGAAGCGGTGAGGATCTCAAGGCCATGCCGATTGAGCGCTTCATTGATACGTTAAAAAAAGAGATTGAACCAGGCACGTAAATTCTATCGCCTCAATTACCAAATTCAGAGCCCACAAGTGCGGCTTCTGGATGAAAATGGCAAACAAATAGGGGTTGTCAGTAAACTTGAGGCACTGCAGAAGGCAAAAGAGCTTGGAGTCGACGTGGTTGAGGTTGCAGCCAATGCCAAACCACCGGTTGCCAAGCTCATTGATTATAAGAAATTTAAATATCAGGAGGCAAAAAAGGAACGGGAAAGCAGGAAAAATCAAAAGAACGTCGGGGTCAAGGAAATTCGGTTGCGTCCGTTTACCGGAGCGCACGACTTTGATACGCGCGCAGCTCAAGCGAACAATTTTTTGGAAGATGGCAATCAACTTAAAGTCAGCGTGTTTTTTCGAGGTCGAGAAATTATTCGTAAAGAATTTGGCTACGACATGATGAAACGGTTTATCAACGCTCTTGCTGATATTCGCGTTGTTCGGGAACCGCATCTGGAAGGAAAAAATTTAGTCGCAATGATTGTGAAAGACAAAAAAAAGGAATGATATATGCCCAAAGTCAAAACCAAAAAAATTGTATCGAAGCGGTTCAGACTGACCAAGAATGGAAAGATCCTTCATCGCACCCAAGGCCGCAGGCACATTCGTCGCAGGAAAACAAAATCACGGCAACGCCGGCAGGATAAAAGTCGACAAATAACCAATACCAAGGAGAAAACACGAGTCAAACGATTTATAAACACCTAATATGAGAGTAAAGCGGGGAGTTACCAGTCACGCAAAACACAAAAAAATATTCCGCGCGAACAAAGGCTACCGGATGACCAAGCGCCGCTTGATTCGTGTGGCCAAACAAGCCTATCTCCATGCAGGGGAATATGCTTTCGCCGGAAGGAAGAATAAAAAACGGGATTTCCGACGGCTGTGGATCACCAGAATTTCTGAAGCAGTCCGGCAGCGTGGCCTTTCGTATAGTGCATTTATGAACAAACTCAAAACCGCACATATCGAATTAGACCGGAAGATACTGGCAAACCTCATCGTCGAAAAC
>Ga0155732_146_pt2 | contig 18100 bp, 23 predicted proteins | sample RifCSPlowO2_01_FD_107386 | JGI IMG/M metagenome (GOLD analysis project Ga0155732, IMG submission 107386) | Candidatus Gottesmanbacteria bacterium RIFCSPLOWO2_01_FULL_46_21 | reverse complement strand
GCACTCGGTGGGGGAGCCCCCGCCGCCAAAATTTTATCCCCAGTCCAGCGTCCGGATGGCTTGCGCGCCCGCTTATGGTAGCGCTTCGCGCCAAGATTTTTTATAGCGCCCTGCGCACCTACCTCGGTTGTCCTTGAGCCCCGCCGCCGAGGCGGGGCTTCTTCAGCAGGTACTCCCCGGGGCAAAAACCGGCGGGGGGCGGATGAGGGAAAGAAAAACCCAATCGGCCAGAACCCACCGTTTTGGCCGATTCCTGTTTAGGTTATACTGGACTCATGCCAGAGGATCCGAGCTCACCATCGCCTTCAGACACAAATCCAAGCCCAAGCTCCGAGCCTCCGAATCGGCCGGAACCGGTGGTCGAGACTCCGGTTTCCGCTTCAGAATCGGCCAATACCCCGCCAGAATCCGTGCCACAGGATCAATCCTTAACTCCAGCATCTCCAGAACAGCCGCCAGCGTCAAGCACACAATCACCGGAAGCTCCACTCGCGCCTGAGCCCGCTCAATCCCAGGAAACGCCATCAGAGGAGCCAGTATCTATGTCCACTTCGGCCCAAACAGAGCCTTCCGGCACTACTCTACCTGCCCAGGCTATGCCTCCAGAATCCGAGCCAATCAAAGAAGAAAATCAAGGCGTACAGGCCGCTACAGAGCCCCAGAGCCAACCAGAACCGGAAGCTCCCCAGCCTCAAATCCAGCCCCCACCAACACCTGAACCTGTCACTCCTGTCCAATCGCCGAAACCCTCTATCCCATCGCTTCACTATCCGTTCTTCGGCAGTTATCCGGTCGCCTTTGATTTTGCCGTGCAACCTACTGATGAACGGATCAAAAAGAAATATCAGGAATGGGGTATCGTCGCGCATAACGGTATAGATTTCGGATTACAGGAAGGAACGGAAATACTCGCGTGTGATGAAGGTGTGGTTACGCAAGCCGGATACAACGGAGATCACGGAATATCCGTCACGATTAAGCATTCGTGGGGAACGAGTGTCTATTCTCATTTACAATCATTGGGTGTCTTAATAAACGATGGCGTTACAAAAGTTCAATTCATCGGAGCATCCGGTCAAACCGGATTTACCACCGGTCCGCATTTACATTTCGGGATTCAGCCAAATAGTCCCGATACAAATAACGGCTACCTTGGTTATATCAATCCCGCTCCCTATCTTACGGAAACTTCTCCCTTACCCCAATTTCCCCAATCTCCCTTATCACCCCAATCTCCCGAACCTCCCGACTTGTCGTCCGACTTATCGGCGGAGCCACCCTCACCACCCCAATCTCCCCAATCTACTCCCCCTACTCCTCCTAATCCCTCCTATCCTCCCGTAGCCTCTCCTAGCGCTGACCAAGAGGAAATTGAAAAGCAGGCCATCGCTATGTTTGATGCGAGGCTCAAAGAAAACTCGATGAAAGGAAACCAGTCAAAGAAAGCCAAACGGGACGTAGCTATACAAAAAATCTTTACCTTTGCCCAGGAGAAAAAGCGTATCACCAACGAGCAAGTCCGCGATCTTCTGCACATTTCCCAAAGTACGGCATCCGATTACTTATCCGATCTCGTCAATCGTGGTATGCTGAAAGTAGAAGGAAAAGGAAAAGCAACCGTCTATCTCTTTTGAGAGGTTTACCCTGAGTTTGTCGAAGGGAGGTGGAACGTATATGTTTGGAATTATCGTTGTGCAGGCTCTCGCAGGTGCTTCCGGTGGTCTTATTCGCGGCCTCGTCGGGATCACCAAGGCCAAGGAGTTTAATCCAACAACATTCAAGTTTGAATGGAAAATCTTCGGCTTCACGATTCTCGTTTCCATGCTTACGGGGTTAATGTCAGGGTTGATTATGAACGTGGATTGGCGAATGTCATTATTGGCAGGATACGCAGGAAGCGATCTATTAGAGAGTTTATACAAATTGAGGTTTGCCCAGTTGATAAAGACGCCATGAAAACAAAGAAAATAAATACCAATAAACTGGTGTTAGTTCCGGCAACGCTTCTTGTTGCTTTGTTATCCTTTCTTGGCGGGACGCAATACGAAAAACAGGTAAAAGATATACTCGAACAACCGAATATCTCAACAACCACTGTTCGTAACCTTCCAACAAAAGAAAAAGTTAAACGGGTCATAGACGGCGATACCATCGAATTAGCCAATGGCCAGATTGTCCGGTACGTGGGCATCAATGCTCCAAACAACGGCGAACCGTTTGAAGAAGAAGCAACGGAGGCCAATCAGAAACTTGTTCAAGGGAAAACCCTCACGTTTGAATATGATACCTACACCTCGGACAGGTTCGGAAGGATTCTAGCGTATCCGATGGTAAATGAGAAAAACGTAGTGGTTGAATTAACTCACAAGGGTTTAGTAAAAGTTACTATCTATCAAGATCGGCGGAAGCTGAAATATCAGGGAGAGTTGTTGAAGGCACAAGATGAGGCGAAGCAAAAGAAGCGTGGGATTTGGAATCAATAATTTTTTGAAAATAATATTTTTGAAACTTGTAACGATTTTAAGCACTTAATCCCTAGAATTATCAATACTCCCATCATACCTCACTAACTTCTATGAGTTTTTTGATATAATTAGCTGTATCCAATATAAAATAGGTGGGTTTACGAAATATATTCAAATATTTCAACTTGGTAGGAGGTAATATGAGAAAAGCAGTCGTGGTTTATTCCGGTGGCATGGATTCAAGTACTCTCCTTGCATACGTAGTCAGTCAGGTATACAAAGTGTATGCTATTAGTTTTAACTACGGACAACGTCATAAAAAGGAACTTGATTATGCAAAAAAATTTGCAAAGCAATTTGCCAATGTCGTAGAACACAAAATTATTGATATTGGTGTTATAAATGAATTAGTACAAGGTAGTTCACTAACTACGCCAGCTATTGCCGTACCAGATGGGCATTATGCACTTGAAACAATGAAGAAGACCGTAGTGCCAAACCGTAACGCTATTATGCTGTCACTTGCATGCGGGTATGCAGTAAGTCTATGCGCAGATCGTTTATTTGTTGGCGTACACAGTGGCGATCATTTTATTTATCCTGATTGTAGACCAGAGTTTATTGAGGCAATTGATAAAGCTTTCAGGCTGGGCAATCAAGGTTTCGCAAGTGAAGATTTCCGTATAGTTGCGCCTTTTATGTATTCAACAAAAGCTGACATTGCTAAACTTGGGAAACAACTAGGTGTTGATTATAGTAAAACATGGAGTTGTTATAAGGGTGGTGATATTCATTGTGGACGTTGTGGTACATGTTTTGAAAGGCGCGAGGCGTTTGTCTTAGCCGGTGTATCTGATCCGACAAAGTACAAAGATAATCGCCAACTTGATGTTATTCAAAAGGAAACGGAAACAAAGTAGATAAAGTAAAGTTGTAAAGAAAACCTACCGCCTTAATGTAGAATTACTGAAAATTTTATGCGGAATGAGGTATGCGTTTTGCTGCCCAATAATGATTTGCTTCAAACAAACTTTGAAAAGTTCCGCAATCACACCAATATCCATTTAATTCTGCCCAATTCAATTTCTTCTTTTGAACATAGATATTATTTATATCAGTAATCTCTAATTGACCTCTCGAGGATGGTTTAATTTTATTGATAAATTCAAAAACTTTTTGGTCATAAATATATACTCCTGTTACTGCATAACTGCTTTTTGGACGTTTAGGTTTTTCTTCAATTCCGATAATCTTTGTAGTATTGTTAGGATCAAATTCAGGAACGCCAAATCTTTCAGGGTCTTTTACTTTTTTAAGAAAAATTGTCGCTCCATCCTTAAATTGCTTTACTGGTTCAGAGATATCGGCATCAGTTGTATTATCTCCTAAAATAACTGTTATCGGGCTTTCATCTGCAAAATCTTCTGCTAACCTTAAAGCATCTGCAATACCTCCATCCGGTTTTTCTTGATAGGCGTATTCTAAGTGTTTAATACCGAGTTCTTTCCCATTTTTCAAGACACTCAAAAAATGACCAACATGAGGACCACTAGTTACAACAAGAATTTCGGTAATACCAGCAGTTACTAATGTATCAATCGGGTAAAAAACCATTGGCCTATCGTATATAGGAAGTAAATGTTTATTGGTTACGTGGGTAAGAGGATAAAGTCTCGTTCCGAGGCCTCCCGCTAATACAATGCCCTTCATAAAAATAATTATAGCTATTCTTTAACAGAATGCAAGCACAAAGAATTGACTTTAGCGGTATAATAACGTCTAAAAGAAGATTATTAAGTGCATTTTGTTCTAAACAATATAAATTATGCCGACAAGAAGTGAAAGTCCGCTATCTGCACTTGAACAGTTAGCATCCAGAGATTTACTCGAACTGGAACGAGAGGATTATATTGTCAGACATAAAGTGGAACAATTACTTCCCCCACTTCCATATCATATGCTTGTTGTTATTCCAGCACTCAACGAAGCTGAAGGTATCCAGGAAACGCTTATGACTTTTACAGCACAAACAAGTCAAGATTTTGCCATCGTTGTTGTCGATAATGGAAGCACTGATGGTACACAAGAAAAAGTAAGAGAGTTTGCACAAACTCACTTGCAAGAAAGGCTCTTTCTTTTAGAAGAAGCAAAAAAAGGCGATGGCGCGGCAAAGAAAAAAGGCATGGATCAAGCAGTTTTACCCACCGTTAATGATATACAGTATATTGCCTGCACAGACGCAGATACACAAGTGCCATCTGATTGGGTAGAAAAGTTTTATCAAGCTTTTGAACACAGTTCTGCAGATGTCCTTTCAGGTAAAATTAATTTTTTTGGGGATGAACGCATCAATAGCGCACTTTACTTTATTGACCAAGCTAGAGCTGCCTTAATGCGACACGTAAAACCGTCACTCAATGGAGCAAACTTTGCTATCAGAGCACAGTGTTATGTTAGGGTAGATGGCATCGAACAAGCGCTCACAAAAGAAGGAATCCCTTTACCAAGCTCAGATCGGCATTTAGCATATAAAGTGCTTGAAAGTGATGGAAAAATTCTGCACATACCTGTTGGTGTTCTGACAAATCCAAGAAGATATATACATCATATGCTTAAGGGAGCTCCTGCTGATGGAACGATTTATGGAACGGGCATGGTAGATATAAGAGATAATGTATCACCGGAAATAATACAGAGTTTGCCACATGAAGTAATTGAAGCGGAAGTTGACCTAATGTTTAAGTCATTATTTGAAGTGTACGTGTATCAAAGCTACACAATTCCAATTAATAAGAAGAACTATTGGGATAAGGCACAAAAATTACTTTCTCCTCATGAAGATGAATTTATAAGCGAAGTGCAATCCAATACAAACGAAGATGAAAGCGCTCTCGTACGTTCATTATGGAAGAAGTATAAACCGGTATTTCTTACCCATCTTTTTCAATTAGTAGAAAATGATAAGAAAAGTGAACACGAACCTCTGTAATGAAAAAGATAAATAAGTCAAATCACATCATATCATATGAAAGCATAAGCTAGTTTAAGCATCTAATAGGCTACGCGCGTAATGTGGACTGATTCTGGGATCGATTGAAATAGTAGCGTTCAACTGGAAGAATTATTATTCCCGCCTGAAAGTTTGCTCTGTTTTGACTTTCGTATGCCAAAATTCCTCTTACTTTTTTATCGTTGTTACCTCTCCACTCAGCCTGAGGTAAGCCGTTTAGCCTTAAATTGTCTTCAGCTACTGCACTTTGGGAATAAGGGAAATCAAGCCAAAGAATAACATTATTAAATGTGCGCTCCACTATTTCCCTGGTAAGTATGTGATCAATATGACCACGAACTGCGGCAGGACCGAATATTACAGACGGTTCAGACGACGAAATCAGAAATCGTAAGAATTCTTGAGTCTCAGTCATAAGTCTTTCATCTTCTGGATACATTGGAGGGTTATACCCTAACATGGGAGTGGTAAAATTTTTTCTCCTCCACATTGTTTCAACAAAACCCGAATGAACTGATTTTGCCCCAACCTCAACACATGCGTTTTCATCTTCAATACTCCTGAGGCTATAATGCTCTTCTGCATCTACATGCCCGCTTAGTTTTAACCATCTTTTTGCGGCTTCTGAATATACACCATGGGTTGCTTTTGTGAAAAGAGTCACAACTTTTACATCAGTTTCCTCTGCCAGGAACGATAGTAGGGATCCTGCCGAATAAATTGCATCATCTAAATGAGGCGAGATAAAAAAGCAAGATACCTTATCATGTATAATCCATTTCAGTCGTTCAGCAAAAGCAAAAGATTGTTCATTCTCCATTGCAAGCGACAGAATTGGATTTGCGTCCGAAGCTGGTACATGAACAACGAAATCAGTTCTTTTCAATTCTTCTTTCCTGCTCATAGTTTTGTTCATTTTTATTGATAATATTTACTATATCGACATAAGAAGCAGAAACCGTCAACTGATTAATGGTTGTTGTACATTGTTGTTGGTAAGTTTTTAAGTCAACTTTTCTAACCATTTCTATTTTTTTACATAGATTATCTCTGAACTTATTATATAGGTTATTATTATTTAAAATTTTACCTATATACTTTACGATCTGAGAAGATCCACGAAAATCATTCGGTGAAATTTTTTTTTCTCCAATTACATCAAATAAAGTTAAGCAGTATGGTTTTAACCATGTTTTCTTTATGTGATTGATATTGTAATATTGACTCGCATGTTGTTCGGGAAGGTAAATTGTGGGATGTTTATAATATAAAGCTTCATAAAATGCTGTTAAACCTGGTGACGAAAGATAAAATTGCGCAGCGTTTACAAGTTTATGAAAAAATACTTTATCTGCAAATATAAAATTTATTTTCTTACCGTTAATTGTTTGTGACTTTGGATTTTTATAACTACCCGAACAAACATATATTTTTGTAACATACGGTAGACTAATTAAATCTAAAGATAATTTCTCAATTAATTTTAAATAGGCCGCTGTATCACTATCGACTAAAAAATTTTCTATACCACCAAGGTTAATCAACATTTCGCCATTATATGAGTTCAAATATTCCTGACCATTATAGTTATCAACTATTGGATTGACATCCAGTAGGTTTATGAAACCTAACTGAGCCAGTCTAGAGATTCTGTTTCTTACCCCAAAAAAGTTTTGGATAAAACTCATCTCTGAATAAAAATGTGCAAACAATTTTTGTTCATGAACCTTTAATAAATTATAGTTTTTAACCTTATCTTTCTGATTCATTTCTGAAAAACTGGAAAAAATTCGCGCAAGAGTATTTTCGTTTTTTCTCGAATACCAAAATCCGAATAGGCTGTCAATAAAATAGTAGCGCTTTTGAGATAGATAAAAATGAAATGCTAAATCATGATCCATTACTACCACGCCACATGATGATTCCTTTATCGCTTTGTTAATTATATTTAATTTACTTTTATTCCTATCAATAGTTTGAGAAAACAAAGCCTTTTGACGATTAACGAATTGAAATGAAACATCATTACCAATAAAAATCTTATCATTAGTGTTAAATTCCTTCGCCAAGGAAACCATTTTTGAAACTGGTCCGAAACCGCAGGCTTGAGCGCCAAATATTATTCTCATATTTTAGATATTTTTAGTTTTAATTAAGCAGTCTAGATGTATTTTTTTCTAGCGCCAGACTATGTTCTTCTTTTATCACCAAACCATACAAGTTGGTTTCTTTTGGTGACACTCCACGCTTTTCTTCTGACGACTTCCTCAACAAGCTTTAAGTGGGCCGTAGTTGCGTTTAATGTAGTGCCCTCAGGCATTATTAGTATCTTTTTAGGATTCAGATTGCATTCTTTAACAATCTCTTCTATTTCAGTGACGTCTCCTTCGGAGGTAACAACAAATTTAAACCACGAATTTTGCATCGCATTAATTGCCTTTAAAGTTTCAGGTCTATATCTACGATTTTTTAAATTCCCACTATTTTCAAGCTTAGGAGAACAATTTATTTGACATCCTTGAAGTTCTGGCAATGGTGTAATTGTTCCATTAGTTTCAATTTCTATATTCCAGTCCGGTAAAAGCTTTAGTAAACTGACTATCTTTTTTTGCTGAAGTAGCGGCTCTCCCCCGGTAACTACAAGTCTTTTTTCAAAACTTGGCACTTCAAAACCAAATTTTTCTGTCCATGCTTTTCCTATATTCGTTGTGGCTTCAGAGAATGACCAATCAACCGGTTCTCTCCAGAATTCTTCCCTATTTTGATCCCAAGTGTACTTGGTATCACACCAAGAACAGGCAAGATTACAAAAATGTAACCTTAAAAATACTGCAGGTTTCCCAGCTGTGACACCTTCACCCTGTAGTGTTGCAAATACCTGGTCGCCACTTACCTTAAGCATGTCTGGCTTTGGCCTCAAAAATAGTTTATCTTCAGAAGTGGCTTTATATAGTTCCATTTTTTATATCACTTCTATTGCATAAGGCAACACTTGTTGGAGTTTCCCATAATTTTATTGAGTGAAGTTTTAGTCCTGTTTTATATATATCTTTAAAGCGAGTGTCTAGTTCCGAAAAAATCCAGGCCGCTATTCTTTCGGAAGTTGGAACAAATGGAACGACGATGTGTTTGAGATCTTTATTTTTTTTGAAGAAATCCATCAATAATTTATCTTTTTCCCAAATCATAAAACCGTGATCCAATATGTCTTGGATGTATTCAACAGCTATCCTCTTAATAGCTTCAAAATCCATCACCATTCCTTCACTAGAATCACCATTAATATCTATTAGGTTACCTTCTAGGCAAATTTCTGCTTTGTACCGATGACCATGTAAATTTCTGCATTTCGATACATGATTCATTACTCTATGTCCCATATCCCACTCAATCTGTTTTAATATTTTCATATTTTATTTGACTCTATATCTTTATAGAACTGATTAGTTAAATACCCATTTTTTCTCATTCCGTTGTCAGAAACCGTTGTTTTTGTAATGAAGTCTTTCTTTTTGATACCTCTCATATTGACGCAAAGGTGTTCTGCTTCAATTCTAACGATACATGCCTTGGGATGTAGATTGCTTTGTATCGAATCAAATATTTGCTTTGTTAAATTTTCTTGCGTCTGAAGTCTACGAGCATAGACATCCACCAAACGAGCAAACTTAGAAAATCCCAAAATTCTACCGTTTGGAACATAACCAATGTGAACTTTGCCAAAAAAGGGTATTAAATGATGTTCGCAAAGACTGTAAAAATTAATATTTGCTACTGTTACAAGATCTTTATAACCATCATTTTTGAATGTTTTGAATACGGATGAAGGATTTTTTGAATAACCACTTAACAATTCCTCATACATTCGAAGAACTCTACCGGGAGTTTCATTTAAACCTTCTCTTTGGGGATCTTCACCGAAACTTTCTACCAAACGGGGAATAAACTTAGTAAATAGATTTTTTCTTTTGACAAAATTGCGAGCATTGTTTTTCATAGTAGCGTTTATTTTTCCGCGGTCTACACCCTTTTGGTGCAGCTAGCACTACGCACCGCCACAATCGGTTCTTATTGTATGCTACATTCTATAATTTATCAACTAATCGCTAATTTATATATGAATGATACCAAATAATTCTAATGAAGCGATTCTATCTCAAGATGGAGTTAGAGAATTTGCGGTTAGGTACTTTTGTTAAACAGCACGATCTATTCTAGTTTTTAAGAGTTACCTTTTATGAAATATTCTTTGCAATAAACTTTTCTCTTCCGTTTTTTGCTGACTAACTACTATCATTTGACTTTGTTCTACTGGTACCCCCTGTGACAATAATTCCTTAGTTGCTCTGTCATCCGCATTCCAAGCTTCTTTTTTTGCTAAATAAATGCATTGTCCCTCTAGGGTTTCTAGATTAACCATATTCCAGCTTTCTTGATAAGACTATACTATATAATATATCTTTAACGCAAGCCCCGCGAAGAGGGGCGACCGTGTCCGCCGAAGCCTTGGCGAAGGCGGAGCTGGAACGATGCATAATGCCGAGCGAAGCGAGGCTAAGATATTTTTAGCGCGACGGCCGTTAGGCCGGAGCGCTACCTTTTCCCCTTTACCCCTTTCCCTTGCCGCCACGGAACGATTTGGTATATTATTCACTTAGACCTTTTTGAGAAAGTAAGTTCGAGCAGAAAGGTAAATTAGCTCCTATAATTATGTTTGCTGTTTATTTGTTACAGAGTCTTAAAGACAACAGAACCTATGTTGGGTACACGGATAATCGACTTGCAACGATTCGCCCCCGCCCCAATCTTCTTCCAGTCGCACCGAATCATATCCGATGCGGCCTTTGTTATCCGTCATCCAACGAATAATATGTTCTTTATGAAACCGTTCCAAGCTGAAAAAATCCAAATCGTACGATTGGCGATGATGGAGATACCAAGAGCTAAGTGCAGTGCCACCAGTCAGATAGAAGCGGTCGAGGATAAATTTTTCTTCCAGTACCACTGCCAGAAATTGCTCCTGTCTGGCAGTAAGCCCTGCTCTGTCTTCCATTTTTTGTTCCATAAGAGGAATTCTAACGCCCTACGCAGTTCCTGCTGATCAATCTTTTCTCCATCCAACCCATAGTTGATAAGCTGCGTTAATCGCCAGAGCGTATATTCCTTCGGATGGAGTTTTTTCAACCGTTTTTCATCGGTATTCCAATTGATCATACGAATAGTATAGCATACGCCAGATATTGGCGGCGCGCGTTATTGGGCGATTTTTGCTACAATATCGTTACATCGCCGTCTTAGCTCAGTTGGTAGAGCGGCGCTTTCGTAAAGCGTAGGTCGTCGGTTCGATCCCGACAGACGGCTCAACTGCTTAATTGAGAAGCACTATAGTTGCGTTAAGCACTGCAGCAAAACTCACCCACACCAAATACGGGAATAGCAAATACGCGGCGGTTTTAGAAATCGGCACAAATGCCCTGATTGTCAAAAATATTGCTATCCAAAGGGCCGCAATATCAAGTAAGGCAAGAGTCGGATTGTGGAATCCAAAAAAGAGATACGACCAGGTGACATTAAACCCCAACTGGGTATAAAAAATCTTCTGCGCAGCTACCCGTTTTTGAGAATTACTTGTCCAAACGAGATAAAGCGCAATTCCCATCAATATAAAAAGAGTCGTCCATACAGGACCAAATATCCAATCAGGAGGATTAAACGCCGGTTTTACGAGACCTTGATACCACCCCGCAATAGCGGGAGTTGTAAAAACGGAGCCGAGCGCACCGGCGCCCAAGCATAGACCAATTCCCAAAACGAGTTTGGTCCAATCGATTAAGAAAGCGTTATTCCGTCGTTTTGCCATCAAAATGCTCGGTATCTCCGGTCGCATCTGCCTTCGTGGCGTGGACCACACCATCACGGTGATGCGGCGGGCAGTAAAGCGTATAGAGCTTGAGCGGATCGCTTGAAGACGTGTTGATGATGTTGTGCTTTGCACCTGCAGGAACAATCACCACGTCTCCGTCTCCAATCTCATACTCGTTTCCGTCTATTATTGCCTTCCCCATCCCTTTTTCAAACCGGAAAAACTGATCGACATCGTGAACTTCCTCCCCGATTTCTTCGTTTGGAAGCAAACTCATGAGGACAAGCTGGAGATTTTTTGTCGTATAGAGGACGGTGCGAAAGCTCGTATTGGCGAGGGACAACTCTTCAATATTTCCCTGATAGCCTTTCATACGTTTACTATACCATGGAAGAGAGGTCTTTGATAAGTTGTCCAACGTGAACCAGAGGATTTACTTTTTCATACGTTTTTACGATTTCACCGCCAGGATTTATAAGATAGGTATTTCGCCGCCCCCATGCGCCAAATGCCTCAATTGTTTTGCACTCGGGGTCAGCTAAGATTGGAAACGTGAGGTTGAATTTTTGGGCAAATTTTTTGTGAGACTCAACCGTGTCTTTCGAAATTCCAACGATAGACACTCCTCGCTTTCGAAACTCTTCTATATTGTCACGAAACGAGCACGCTTCTTTCGTACATCCCGGCGTATCGTCTTTGGGATAAAAATAGACAATCAACCACTTCCCCTTGTAGTCGGTAAGCGTATGAATTTTGCCATTCTGATCGAGTAGCGCAAAATGAGCAGCGTTCATTTTCTTGTTTTGTAATACATTGCGATAAAAATTGCAGTGAGAATGATCGCATCAGGAATAAAGTTAAAAAGCGTCGTATTCATATAACTCCACACCACAAACCAGAGATACACCCCCAGGATAACCCACCCCTGCCAACTCGCCGGTCTCCATCCCCAACCGTATTTCTTTGTATTCATATATTCTTCACCGCAACCATACTGATTTCGACCTTTGCTCCGAGCGGCAGTTCTTTGACACATACGGTTTCTCGGGCCGGGAATGGTGGATCTTTAAAATAACTGCCGTAGACAATATTGACTTGTCCATAAATCGACATGTCCGTTACATAGATCGTCGTCTTTACCACATTTTCAAAGGTTACTCCCGCATCTTTGAGAATCGCACCAAGATTTTTCATTATCTGATGAACCTGCTCTTCAATTGTACCCTCTAGGAGTTTTCCTTCTGGTGTCAAATAGATCTGTCCTGAAGTAAATACGAACTGACCGGTGACAATCCCCTGTGAAAACGGTCCGGTTGCTCTTGGTGCTCCCGATGTTTCAATCTTAGTTTTCATGGCCTATTGTACCAAATAATTTCTCCATGGAAGGATGCGATCCTTCCATCTCTAATATATCTCAAATTTCTCGAGAAGCTTCTTGTTGCCTTGGATTTGATAATTGAGGAGATCGGCGTAGAGGCCTTTCTTTTGAGCGAGCTCCTGGGGCTTGCCATAGTCGACGATCCGGCCTTGGTCGACGACGACAACTTTGTCGACATTCTGAATCGTCGAGAAGCGGTGGGCAATGATGATCACGAGTTTTTTTTGCATAAGAACCTCCAGGGCGTCCTGGACTTCTTTCTCGCTTTTGGCATCAAGAGATGAGGTCGCCTCGTCAAGAACCAGAATCGGCGCGTCCTTGAGGATTGCCCTTGCTATTTGAATCCGCTGTTTCTGCCCGCCGGACAGTCGCACGCCCCGCTCTCCGATTTCACTATCCAGCCCTTCGGGCAGTTTCTCGACAAATTCATAGGCATTGGCGAGCTTGAGCGCACGGATGATTTCTTCATCGGTTGCTTCTGGTTTGCCGTAGGCGACGTTGTAACGAACAGTTGTCGAAAAGAGTTCGCTTTCCTGAAACACCAGCGCAATATTATTGCGGATCGTGCTGTGGTCAAGTTTTTTATAAGAAATGCCGTTTATGAATATGTCTCCGCTGTTGGGTTCATAAAACTTGAGGAGAAGATTAACGATCGTCGACTTACCGGCGCCGCTTGGCCCCACAAGAGCAACAGATTCAAATTTGTTGAGCATGAACGATACGTCGTTGAGCACCACCTTTGACGTTTCGTACGAAAAATCCACGTGCCGATACTCAATTTCAGGATCCTTGAGATGCTTGCTCGCGCGCGAATAGGTGCGATAGTTTTCTGTTGACTCAATCCCCAAAATTTCGAGGTACTCTTTGGAGCCGGCCTCAGCCAGTTGCAATTGGGTAAGAATATAGGACATGGCAAACAGCGGAATGCGTGCCTGGTTGACGAACTGAAGGATTAATACGGTTTCTCCGATAGTTATGGTTCCGTTGAAGGCGTTCCAAAACACGAATATGTTAACGCCAAATATGGTCACCTGAAGCGCAAATCCACGCAGAAAATCGTAGACATGAAACGTCTGGGATTGGCGTGCGTAAATGTGATTACTGTCGGCGAGATTTTTGGAAACAAACGCATATTCATCCTGCTGCCGGATAAAACTCTTGACCAGACTCATATTGGCAATCGTCTCCTGTATCCGACCGCGGATCGTATCTTCGATGGCGTTTTTCTTATACTCTTCCTTCCCCCACAGTTGCGTTGATTTGTGCGACAGGAGAATATAGACCGGAAAAAGAGCGGCGATAAAGAGTGCAACCGGCAGATTATATCGCGCGAGAATAAATACGATAATGATGCTCTGCAAAAACGTGGGGATGATAAAATTGGTTGCAGCATTCAAAAATCCCTGAATGGTTTGTATGCCGCGGACGAGCTGGTTAACTATTTTTCCGGAAAGCTCGGAATCGAAGTACGACTGCGGGAGCGTGAATGCTTTGTCGTAGAATTTTTCGGTCAGAAATTTTCTGAGCCTTCCCGCAAAATGATCCCCGACCCGCTCGCTGATCGCCTGCAAAAGTACACTCCCGACGCTCGCTAGAAACGCAAGGACAACGTAGAGAATTAATGTATTGATATTGCCGTTCCCGTTTTGCACCTGGGCAACGACCTCGTCGACGATGGCTTTTGACAAAAGTGGCGCAACGAGAGCCAACATCGTTCCCAAAACTATAAGTGTTGCTAAAATCGCAAGGAGTGTGTGGAGTGGTTTACTGAGGCGCAGAATACTAATGATATTCTTCACCTGTCTATTTTATCGTAAAAATGAAGATTACGCCTTAAGCATTGCGTGTGGCGTTGTGTACGTGAATTTGAATTGTTTTCCTTCGGTTTTCAGAAAATCTTCATAGGAAAGATTTCCGGTCACGTCGTATTCTCTCCAGAGCTTTATCTTTCCGTTTTCAAGTTCCAGAATTGCTACTCCATGATGGATGATATCGTTCATTTCAAATGTATACTCTCCTGCCCCTTGTTGTTTCTCCTCATCAAAAAACACGTGATGCCAGGTTAACTTCATATCAAAGCCGTCATCTCCTCCAAAATATTGGTAGAGCTGATTCTTTCCTTGAAAAAATTGTTTATCGGGAGGTTCTATGTAGACCGCATCGTCGATGAAGCATTCAACGGCTTTTTTTGCATCCTTCGTATTCCACCCGTCTGCAATGGTTTGCAAAAGTCTTTGAAATTCGTTTGTGTTCACCCGTTCCTCTAGGGAATCTAGTATGTTTGTCATTTTCTAAGTATACCAAAGGATGCTTTCTCTCGACAGGCGGTGGTATGATATAGTCTGGAGACTATGACGGTATCCCGATACGACAGAATTGAAGACCGACGGGCGAAAAAGCGATTGTATTATGCAATCGCGGGGATTATCGGCGTATTGCTGTTTCTCCTCTTATTTGGCGTCCGAATCCTCATTGGCTTTAGTGTGTTTGTGGATTGGATCCGCGGTGCCCCACCCCAACAGCAACAGCAAAGCGCCCTCCTTCTTCCCCCAATCCTTGATCCCGCTCCGGAGGCGACCTTTAGCGCTCATATTAAAATAACCGGCAGTGCCCAAGCTGATACCACGCTCATTGTTTATCTCAATGAAAAAGAATTTAAAAAAATGACGGTTCCCGCCGAAGGAACATTTGAACTCGAGGATGTCGCGCTTCAAAAAGGTGAAAATGTCATGAGTGCAAAAATCACCGACGGAAAAGAGAATATGAGTCAACTTTCCAATGTCCTGCATATTATACAAAAGAGCGAAGGTCCACTCATGGAAGTGACCTCCCCTGATGATGGGAAAGAAGTGGTAGGCGACGACAGTAGGCTCACTATCGAAGGGAAAACCGAGGAAGAATCTTCAGTTACCGTCAACGGACGGTTTGTCGTTGTCAATGCCGACGGAGCATTCCACTATACGATCAATCTGTCCGAGGGAGAAACAATTTTGAAAATCGTGGCTACCGATGTCGCCGGCAACAAAAGCCAAATTGAACGAAGAGTTACGTATCGCCGCTAGCCTGCACTCTCTCGGCAGCTCCAGCCAAAATCCATAGCCATATCATGACCCAGGGATAAAAGAGACTGTTGACAAAAAACGCGTGGACGATGATTGCGGCAAGTGATACCAGAAGCACCGCGTTGCGTCTTGCCGACAAAATAATAGAATTGAGAATCCACAGGTAACTTGCAAGTCCGACGACTCCGGTTGTTGCCAGCAAAAAGATAAAACTGTTATCCAGCCCCCCGCCGGCCCTCGATACGATCTGCGTGTCATCGACCCAATGGCGCTGGGTTTGAACGAATCGCAAGGTATTAAATCCCCAACCGATTAGTGGAGACTCGCCAAAAAGATCCATCCCCCGTTCCCAATTCCCCAGACGGGCAACCGCCGAATCGAGCCGATTAACGCGCAATATATCGACATCACGAAGTGGCAGGACGGCAATGGCACCAAAAAAAAGCAGCAGCAGTCCGAGGGCGAGTTGTCTTTGTTTAGTAATACATGCGTACGTAACAATTCCCGCGATAAAGGCCAGATAACTGCTTCTGGAATAGGTAAGGAGAAACGCTGCAAAAAGAAGGAGCTCGGAAACGATGAGCAACGGACGTCGTTTTATGAAGCCAAATCCGAGAAAAAAACCAAGAACCAGAATGATTCCTGCAAAATTGGGGTCCAGGAGCGTACTAAAGAGGCGATAGTAATGCGGATCCCACCCAAGGTAGGTGAGATTGCGAAGATCCGGGTAAAGAAGATATTGAACGAGCCCTACTGCCGCAAATAAAACCGAGGACGCATACAGCCACTCTGCCCACGGAAATTTTTGTTTTTTCGAGGCAACCAAAACATAGACCTCCACATAGATAAACCAGCGCAGAAGATACAGAGAGCTCAAAAACGTAAGTGTGCCGCCAAATAGAGAGATGTGCAGAACGAGAGACGCGAGACCTACGAAAAAAAACGCATAGAGGCTATGGAGGAGTCGCACACGTGTCCCGTCCATGATCTGCGTCGCATACGCCCATACGAGCAGTAACACAAGAAGGATATCGTGGGCATAGACGACGACTCCCGGCCATATCGTCCAACCCAAGAGCTGCCCGCCCACAAGACTTAAAAGAAACGCGATCGCCAGTACGTTCATAGTTTCCTCGAGTGTACTCGGCTAAGAAGCCAAAACACAAGGGTGTTGCCAAAAAACACATGGGACAAGACGATTGGCCCATACAGCGATGGTTCTTTTATATTGAAACTCACCAGCACCATAGCTATCCAAAACAGCGTCGACTGGAAGTAACGCCACAAGAAGATCATTGCTGGCAAAAGAAACACGTAGTGATGCTGCCAGGAAAGAGGCATGATCAAAAGAAGAAGAGACAACACAAGCGGTACTGCATGAATACATGATTGTTTGCGGAGGACAAACGTGGAAACAGCAACTGCAATAATTTTGAGAATTATGGATAAGGAAGGCATTCCGATGCGACTGACGAACGCTTCTATCCCCTGGTTGTAATAAATCTCCCGGCCCCGGAATTCCATAAGCATAGGCAGTTCACGCGTGAAGTATTGTTGATACCACGGCCATCCAAAAACAAAACCCGTGCTCAATGCAGCAAGAAGCACAACAAGAAAAGACGGTATGAAAATTTTCCATTGTCGCTTAATAATTAAGAGAACCGCAAGAATCATGAGTTGCGGCTTCAATATCCATGCAAGTCCCATGAGAATTCCGGAGCGATAGACCAGTGATGACAATAAAACAAATAAGACGATGAGATTTGATTGTCCCATGCCAAGGGTAAATCGGGACGGAAATGCCAAAAATGCAAATGCGCATGCAATTGCTTTGGTTTGAAAAGAGGCCTTTTTGTAGTAGAGCTTGAATGAAAGGAATACGGAGGCGATGAGTCCAATAAACGACCCAATTATCCAGATCGATTGACTGACGTGATACGGCAAAAGTGCCAACGGGAGATAGGGGAGTATGGAGTATGGTGGATATCCGTATCCGGTAAACAAATGGGGATCGCCATATATCCCCTTGCCGGAGAGCGCGTTTTGTGCAACTCCGTAATAGACACTAAAATCCGGGGCCGTATCCCGGGTGATACGAAAAATAGAGTAGGCGGCGTAGAGAGCGACAAGAAGAACAAATGCCCACAAAAATCCTTTCATGTCTTTTTCCAGAGGAGATAAAGTTTTGCTCGCGTGAGGAATGAGTGAAAACTCATCATAATCGCTACGACTGCTCCGGGGGTGCCATCCAGAAATCCGAGATACCAGAAATAATCAATAAAAAACTTGGCCTTCGGATACATGACAATATGCCACCAGAAA
>Ga0155732_107_pt1 | contig 20177 bp, 21 predicted proteins | sample RifCSPlowO2_01_FD_107386 | JGI IMG/M metagenome (GOLD analysis project Ga0155732, IMG submission 107386) | Candidatus Gottesmanbacteria bacterium RIFCSPLOWO2_01_FULL_46_21 | reverse complement strand
CACGGAAACGTATACCTATTCCATGATTTCAGAAAATCTCATGGATCAATTTAGCCCCGATAAAACAAAAGCATACAAAATTACTAATCCGCTCTCGAGTGAATGGGTCTACATGCGACCATCACTTGTTCCAAGCATCGAGGAGGCGTTGAAGCAGAATCTCTCTTTTAAGAAAGATCTCAAATTATTCGAATTATCGATGGTGTATGAATACCGCTCTCGTGATCTTCCTCTAGAAAAATCGCAGCTTATCGTTGCCTGGACGGGTAATCAGTATGTACAAGCTTCGGGACTGCGAGATGCTATTTTCGGTCTCTTTGGCGCAACTAATCAGCCAGCACAAATACTCTTTTCATCAGTTCGGACGATTTTAGTCATTGACGTTGATGGTTTGATCCAGAATGCAAAACCCACTAAACACTATCAACCGCCGCCAAAATACCCGCCGGTCTACGAAGATTTTACGTTTGTGATGCCGCCAAGAACTGCCATTGGTCCAATGATGGAAGCGCTCAAATCCGTAAGTCTCCTCATTGCCGATGTCTCGCTCCTGGATACATACGAAGATACTCGTACGCTCCATGTAACGTACCAGTCACGGGAAAAAAACCTTACTGATGAAGATATCCGCCCCGTCCACGAAAAACTTATAAAGACAGCCAGTGATATGTTCAGCGCGAATATTAAAGCGTAAAGTCAGAAGGATCGCATACTTCCGGGCTTATGGAAGTATGCGATCCTTCTCATGGTGTTGGTGTGACTGTTTCGTATGGGACGTTGATGCCCACTGAGCGCTCCTGTTCGGCTATTTTTCCCTGAGAATCGGTGGCTCTGGCTTTAATCGTATGAATGCCATCGGGGATATTGATGATATCGGAAAAATTGTTTCCGGATGACTCCTTCACCAGTGTTCCGTCAACAAATATTTCTATTTTGGTGATTCCGTTGTTACTTCCGGCCTCCACCCGCACTTTGATATTATTGTCGTTTATTTGCTGCTTATCGTCGGGTTCTTTAATGGTAATTCCCACGCTATCGGATGAATCACCCGAAACTTCCGTTGGCGGATGGTACTTGGGATCGCTTTGAGCCGCGACCCATGCATCGATAGCTTCCTGCCAACGGTTTTTGCCGTCCGTTGACACCGGATCTTCTTCCTTGAATACGACAAATTTTTTGGTATCGTACTCGAGTTTTGCAATTTGGACGCTGTTGGCAAGTTTATTGGCATCGGATTTGGATACTTTAATTTCCTGATAGATTGGTGACGGCCCCGTGGGCTCGGTGCCCTGGACAAATATCTCTTTTCTCGTTGCCGACCCGTCAACAGGCAGTCCGCCGCCAAATGCGTCTATATCGATCTCAATAACTCCCGGTGGTCGGGAGAATTGTTCATCAGACTTTCCGGCGAGAGCCTCCCGCATAATGCGATTCCAAACCGGAGCCGCTCCCGTCACTCCTGAGGCCAGAGAGGGGTGCATGGGAGAATTATCATTATTGCCGACCCAGGTCCCCACAACCACCGACGGCGTATATCCAATGGTCCAATTGTCGCGTTTATCGTCGGTCGTTCCTGATTTTGCAGCAACAGTGTGACCTGCGATATATAAATAGGACTTCAGGCCAAATATGTCTTTTCTGGCGTCATTGTCAGACAAAATACTTGATATGAGGTAGGCAATATCCTCCGAGAAAACCTTTTTTCCGTTGGCGGATTTGTTTTCAAATAATACTTTTCCCTTGGAATCCTCGACTTTCAGGATCGCAACCGTATCGTGGAGTTCTCCGCCCGCTGCAAAGACGCCAAACGCACGCGAAAGTTCAAGAAGCGTCACCTCACCGCCGCCCAAAGTAAGCGATAAACCCACGCGGGTCATCTCTTCCTTGGTCGGTTCCAATGAATTGATACCCATATCGTAGGCAAGCGTTAAAATATCCCGTATACCAACGAGCGCACTGGTTTTCACTGCAATGGTATTGATGGAATTGGCAAGAGCGAAGCGCAGCTGCATGGGTCCGCGGAATTTACTGTCGTAGTTTTTGGGATTGTATTCCGGTTTGGCGGGATCCCCGGAAGGGTATTTCGTATCGACATCCATAAGAAGTGTCGAGGGCGTGTATCCTTTTTTAAATGCTGTCGCATACGTAATGGGCTTAATCGCGCTTCCCGGTTGCCGCAACCCCTGCGTAACAACGTTAAATTTAAACCCTCCCGAGTCTGTAGCCGCGTAATCTTTCGATCCGACCATAGCGAGAATTTCTCCATTTTTGGGATCAATCACCACGGCAGCACCGTTACTTACTTGGAGCCGTTTTGCTTTGTCTACTTCTTCTGCAACAATTTTCTGCGCCTTTTCCTGGAGTTTCCAGTCGAGTGTCGTTGTTACCGTTAACCCACCGGCATCAACCCGTTCAGTCCCGAATTTTTCCACTAAAAGATCTTTAATATATGCGACAAAATGCGGTGCCCGAAGGCCTGATTTGCCGCTTGCAAACCCTGCGCTTTCTAAGGCTTTTCGCGCGTCAGTTTCCTCTATGGGCGTAATGTAGCCGTCCTCCCGCATTCTTCGTAAGACCTGCTGACTTCGTCCGACGTATGCTTTTGGGTCGTTACCAAACGGTGAAAGTCTAGTTGGGGCTTGTGCCAGTCCAGCTAAAACAACCGACTCAACCAAATTCAATTCTTTGACCGGTTTGTCAAAATAGTATTCTGCGCCGGCCTCTGCTCCAACCGCTGTGCCGCCATAGGGCGTTTCATTTAAGTACATTCGGAGTATCTCGTCTTTTGTGTATTTTCGCTCGATTTGAATAGCCAAAATGGCCTCTTTCATCTTGCGGGGAAGTGTTTGTTCCTGAGAAAGGAGCGCGTTTTTGACCAGCTGCTGGGTGAGGGTCGATCCGCCTTGCACATCGCGGAACACAATGATTCGGAAAATCGCCCGGAGAATTCCTAGTGTTGATAACCCCTGGTGCTTGTAAAAGTCTTTATCTTCAATGGAAATTGTGGCGTGCTTGAGGGAATCTGGAAGTTCCTCCCATTTGACCGGGATTCTATTTTCATTTTCAAAAATATCGTAGAGTTTTTCGCCGTTTCGATCAAGAACCACCGTGGAAAGTCCCTCACTGCGCTGCACTTTATCGGGACGGGGAAGGTCTTTGGCATACCAGGCAAAGAGCATTCCGATAAACAGTACCCCGCCGACGACAGCCAAAAGTCCTGCCATGGCGAGGCTACTCCAGGTTCGAAGTTTGATTTTCCCGAGGCCGAACTTTCTCTTCCACTGCCGCTCGTTATATAAATCCAACATTCTCCTATTCTATGCATAATTTGACCTTCTTGACAATGTTTGATATACTATTGGTCACAAGTTAATAAAAGCATTGAAGGAGACGAAGTAGTTAATTTACGGTGACATCAGAGAGGGAGCGGTTGGTGAAAGACTCCTCGAACGTAAAATAACGAATTACTCTCCAGAGCTGGAAGATTGAAATTGAAAAGTAAATCTTTCCGGGTACGCCCGTAATAGCAGAAAGAGTGTGTCGCCCAAAGCAGAGCACTCGAATGAGGCTAAGGTAGAATCAGCCATAGGCTGATTTTTTGTGGCCAAATAGCCATACTTTGTATTAATGTATTAATACATTAATACACCTTAGTAAACCAAGGTGGTATCGCGAGAAACCCTCGCCCTTGTCGATCACTTTTGTGGTCGATTGGGGTGAGGGTTTTTTTAGTGGAAAAAATATGCGAGAACAAGAATCTTTTATCATTGATAGCAAAAAGGATGTCGTAGGGCGAACGCTAGAATCAATTCTGTCGCCTTGGTCTACCGTGCCACAAGCAGAACTCCCAGAAATAATAGGAAAAATATCTATCCCGATAATAGAAATAGCTCGCAGGGGTGACATTTCACCCCAAAAAGCATCAAAGGGATTACCTTCTCATATTGAATTAAACGGTCAAGTATTAAGGATATTAACAAGCTCTAATAACAACTCCGATGACAAAAAAGAAAACCCTGAAATACCTCCGCCTAACCTAAGAATAAAAAAAATATACGCAACTCGGTAAAAGAACCGCCAATAAAAGGTGTAAAAAATGGTGGAAAGAGTTTTGATGGAAAAATTTTTGAGAGAAAAATAAAGCAAACACGCATAGAGAGGGAAAAAATCATTTTCCTAGCCGTAGAGCCTTTTGACAAAGACAAAGCCAGAACCCAAAGGCGTACCGCAATACATGCCAGAATTGCTGATAGATTTATGAGAAGAGCCGACTCACGAGGAGTAGCTGATCAAATTTCAGTTAATGAACTCGATGAGAATTTAAGAATATTGAGATCCCTTGTTCCTGTTGGAACAGACGATATTCGACAAATAGCTCAAAAAGCCCTTGATGATTCGGCTATTCACCTCTTTGATTTTCTAAACATGTTGGGATTACCAAACAATGTCTTACAGGAACTAAAGGAAAATCACCGTTTATTGGAATCAATCACACCTTCCGAACGATTACAAAAAGTCCGTAAACTTAAACATGTAATTGATAATACTCCGACTCTGCACGCTCTTTCAAAAGATAGAATTCATCCTGCGACATCCTTTGAAGATGGGGTCCCACTATTTTTTGGCATGGACGGAGGAAGTCGAATGCCTTGTCAGGGATTACCGCTTGACGTACTAAAAATGGTTCTTACGGGAGAAAAATTACGTCGGGAATTGGGACTCACAAAATCTATCGTTCTAGGCGCAGACGTAATTACCTATACAAATATCGGTCGCTCTCCAGGCTTTACAAGAGAAAAGGTAGACCGGGTAATCGGCACAGAGGTGTCGATATTAAATGAGGTCTTTCGTAGGTTTGGGTTCTCTCGATGGGAAGCAATTAAACAAAGCGATCTGGAACAACACTTTCCTGTCGAAAAAATCTCGAGATGGAAAAAAAACATAGAGGAAGCAGATTCAGTGCCCTTCGTCGGGGGACATCATTATGCAATTGAAATGTCTGATATTCAATTGTTGGTTCCTAGTGGGGTTAAGCTTGGATGGTGGATAAGACCACTTACCAGAGATACTGGATATATTATGGATGAGCAGCCGTTTCATGCTAGGTTTGCATTGGTAATGGGATTACTGGGTAAGCCACACGCAACCACCCTACTGTACACGCATGCGGGTTCAAGATTATTACTTGGAGACGATGGCTTGCTTCAAAAGGAAGCGCCCTACATAACGTACACGCCAGACCGACGACTTTTGTTGAGCCCATTTGAAGACATCAAAAGAAAACTAGCGTGGTCAGAAAACCGTGGTGGTGGACTTACCATTCCTTTTGTACGAAATCAAATGGCGGCTACCGTCGATTTATTCGAAGAGCTCGTTACAGAGATACCACGTCATGGAAAAACCGATAATGAGGTGCTAGCAAATAAGCTACAATTTATAGTAGACCAAGGAATAGAAAATGACTCTCGCCTATCACAAATGTGGCAGGAGGCTTTTCCAAATGCAGTATGAAATTAAGCAACATAGCACAGAATTGGACTAGAAATAAGAAAAATACCTACGTTAAGGGAGGGAATGATTTTGATGGGTTCTTACGTTTGGATATAGGAGAACCATGGTTCCCTTTAACACCTGACCTAGAGAGGACTCTTGGGAATTTGTCTGTTGATGATTTTAAGAAACGACCGGACATTCACTGTTTAAAATTACGAAACGCAGCATCTAAATTCTGGAACGTTCCTGCTGAAAATATTGTCGTAGCTAATGGGAGTGATCAATTCATTTGGTTGTTACCTAGACTTTTTATGAATCCAGCAGATAACGCGATCGTTATCAATCCGACCTTTTTCCTCTTCTCTGAAAGCGTAACCAGGGTAGCAGGAAAAGTTATTTCATTTACAACCTCCTTAAGTAATAAATTTGAAGCAACTGAACAGATTATTTCTGATGTTATCAACACGGCTAATCAAAACTCTGTAAAGATAATATGGTTATGTAATCCTAATAATCCTACAGGAAGTGCAATATCGTTAGATAAAATATTAAAAATAGTCAAAAATACATCGGCATTAGTAATCGTAGATGAGGCTTTTTTCGATATTTCTGATTTAACTACATCTGAATCAGCACTATCTCTTGTGAATAAACACACAAACATTGTAGTTCTAAAAACAATGTCAAAAACTTTTGGCTTAAATAATGTCAGAGTTGGATTCACTATAGCGAATAAAGAATTGACTAAGATTTTAGAAGATTGGAAACTACCGTTTGAAGTATCACACATTGCCCAGGAAGTCGGATCAGTTGTATTAAATGATGTTGTTCATTGGAGAAAGATGAAACAGGCCTTACTAACAGAAAGAGATTGGGTAATAAATAAAATAAGAGAAATTAAAAGTATTGAATTAGCATCTCCCACTAAAACAACAATTTTTCTTATTAGAAAAAATGAAGGAGATATCTTTAAGCTACTTTTAAATAAAAACATTCTTGTTTCCAATTTCAATATATGTAAAGGAATTGAGGATATGGGATTTGCACGAATCACTGTAAAATCACGAGCAGAAAATACTAAACTAATATCAGTGCTTAAAAAAATTGATGATTGTGTGATATAGTAAAGGAAATTCTATGGATGCAATTGAGGAATTATTAACCAGAGGTGTTGATAAAATTTACCCGAGCCGCGAGGCGCTGGAGAAGGTGAGTTAACCAACGGCAATGAGTTTTGTTAGAATGGAAGAATGAATATGCAAATCGACACAACTTCTATTATAAATAAATTTAAACATCTGAAGCCAGAAAAAATTATTCTTTTCGGCTCATACGCCAAAGGAAATCCTGATCCTGATAGCGATGTCGATGTATTAGTTATCCAAAAAACCCAAAAAAAACCAACAGAAAGAGTTTCCCAGGTGTTACGATCTGTCTGGGGGAGTATTCCGCACATCGAAGCTCAAATCGTAACTCCGGAAGAGCTTCAGCAGGCAATAAGCCAGAATAGATTCTTCATCACGCAAGAAGTACTAAAACACGGTAAGGTCATCTATGAAAAAAGATAATTTTACCAGCGACGTGAAGACGTGGCTTGCATTTGCAGAATACGATTTAAAATCAGCGAAGTGGCAGCTAGAGGGAAAAATTCACGTTTCCGCCTGTTATGCCTCGCAACAGGTGGCGGAAAAAGCTCTGAAAGCTTTATTGTTGGAAAACGGAAAAGTACCTCCCAAAATTCATAGCTTAGATCAGCTCATAACCATTTTGAAAACCATAAAAATCGATACTTCCGCGATAGAATCAGATGCGCGTGAGTTAGATAAATATTACATTACGACGCGTTATCCGGGACAATATGGCGGTCCGGAAGAATTATACGGTCGAGAAGATGCCACAGAAGCAATCCGGGCAGCTGAAAAAATATTAGCATTTGTAAAAGATCGTCTTCGCTAATATATTCGTAAATAAGATATATGGATCCAATCGAGGAATTATTAACCAGAGGTGTTGAGAATATCATTCCCAATAAGGAAAAGCTTCGGGCGCTTTTGGCCAGCGGCAAAAAGCTCAATATTTACTTGGGTATCGATCCAACAGCTACTCAAATTCACATCGGACACGCAGTGCCGCTGCGAAAGCTCAATGCGTTTGCCCAGCTCGGCCATACCGTCACGTTTCTTATCGGTGATTTTACCGCCTTAATTGGCGATACTTCAGATAAAGAATCAGAGCGACCAGTTCTTACGAGCGAACAAATTCAAGCAAATTTTCAAACATACAAAAGCCAAGCCCAAAAAGTCCTAGATTTTTCAAAAGTAAAAGTTCACTTCAATAGCGAATGGCTCAAGGATTTAAAATTTGCTGATATTATTAAACTTTGTCAGCATTTCTCAGCAGGCGACTTTGTCGGGCGGGAACTCATCAAAAAAAGACTTGCGGAAAGCAAAAAAGTTGGACTCCATGAGCTTTTCTATCCGGTTATGCAGGGGTACGATAGCTACTTCATGGACACCGATATCCAGCTTGGAGGAACCGATCAAACATTTAATATGCAGGCGGGAAGGGTATTCCAAAAAAATTTGCGACATAAAGAATCGTTTATTATCGCCAATGGTTTTCTTGAAGGTACTGACGGCCGAAAAATGAGCAAAACGTGGAATAACGCAATCTGGTTGACCGATTCCCCCAACGAAATATACGGGAAGGTTATGTCGCTCCGTGATGAATTGATCGTTCAATACTTCACCCTAGCAACGAATGTATCCATGGAGGAAATCTCTAACGTAAATCAGAGATTAAAAGATGGAAAAAATCCAATGAAACTAAAAAAAGAGTTGGCCTATCATTTAGTCTTGGAGCTACACGACAAACAAGCCGCAGGTAAGGCCCAGGAAGAATTCGAAGCTGTACATCAGAAGGGCGAAACAGAATCAGCAAGTGCTCTGGAGATAAACGCCACGCGACTACTGGATGCATTAGGAGTAAGTAGATCTGAAGGCAAACGCCTATTTGAACAAGGTGCAATTGACCTCAATAATGAAAGGGTGGATACTGATATGGAAGTAAAACCCGGTGACATGGTAAAAGTCGGAAAGAAAAAATTTATCAAAATTATATGAACTTTTTTAGGCGTCACGAGTTGGTTTGGAAAATTTTAGTCGGTGTCGCTTCGCTTGCGCTCATTGCTACGTCCCTTCTGCCACTTTTCTACGGCGGCTTGCAATGAATCTTACGCTCGATAGTCCAGTACAATACGTACCGCGGGTGGGTCCGGCGATGGCCAAACGTCTCGAAAACCTGGATATTAAAATAGTCAAGGATCTTCTCTGTCACGTACCATTTCGCTACAACGATTTTTCTCTCACCGTCCCAGTTGCTTCTGCGCAACCCGGAGAGGTAGTGACGATCTCGGGGACGATTTCGGGTATTACCAATATATTCACGAAAACCGGGAAAAAAATCCAGCGGACAATCATATCCGACGATTCCGGTTCTCTATCTGTTATCTGGTTTAATCAACTCTTTCTCTCGAGAGTCTTTACAGCGGGAGATCGTGTGAGCTTATCGGGCAAAATCGATTGGTTTGGGCGAGATAAAACAATGATCTCACCGGAGTACGAAATCGGCACTACTCTTCACACAGGCCGTCTGGTGCCAGTATATCCCGAGACAGAAGGCGTCTCGTCCAAGTGGTTACGAGGCCGGATTGCGTTTCTTTTAGAAACTCTTGATATACCTGAATCGCTTCCAGAGGATATTCGAAAAAAATACGACCTTCTCGGTTTATCCGAAGCGCTTGGGACTATTCATTTTCCAAAAAAAATTGCCGAAACTGAGATTGCCAGAAAACGCCTCGGGTTTGACGAACTTCTTCTCTGGCAGCTCAAAGCAAAACTTGATCGGGCGACGTGGGAAAAAACTATGCACGCTATCCCTCTTACTGTCCAACAACATGACCTGATTTCGATAATCGAAACGCTTCCGTTTGTCTTGACCACTGATCAGAAAAAAGCGATCGAAGATATTACACGCGACGTGGGAAAGAATATTCCGATGAACCGACTCCTCGTTGGCGACGTGGGTTCAGGAAAAACCGTCGTTGCTGCGCTTGCTATGTATATTGCGCTTCGGAACGGCAACTCTTCGCTTCTGATGGCACCGACAGAAATACTGGCAAAACAACACCACGAAACGATCAGCGCGCTCGGCTTGAAGCCTCATTTGGTTACCGGTTCTTCAAAAGACCTGGGTGACACCGGAATCTATATTGGCACACACGCCCTCCTCAATACACTCGCAACTATTCCGACTATTGGACTCGTTATTGTCGACGAACAGCACCGTTTTGGAGTCCGTCAGCGCGGAACTCTCACGAGTATCAAACCAACACCGCACCTCCTTACAATGACAGCAACACCGATACCCCGGACGATGGCCAAAGTATTATTTTCAAATATCGATATATCTGTTTTATCAACATTGCCTTCCGGAAGGAAAAAAATCAAAACCTGGTTGACCCCAAAAGAAAAACGGGAAAAAGCGTACCAGTGGATATCCGAACAAATAGAGAAAACCGGTACGCAGGCATTTATCATTTGCCCATTTATCGAAGAATCCGAGACGCTCTCGACTGTTCGGGCAGTCACTACTGAATTTAAAAAGTTAAAAGATATATTTCACTCGTTATCATTAGGACTTCTTCATGGCCGCATGAAGACTGGTGGAAAAGATAAGGTGCTTTCGGAATTTAGACATGGCAAAACTGATATTTTGGTCGCCACCCCAGTCGTAGAAGTGGGCATTGATATTCCCAACGCCACCATCATGATGATCGAAGGTGCGGAGCGTTTTGGATTATCCCAACTTCACCAACTTCGTGGCCGCGTCGGTCGGGGGACGATCGAGTCTTATTGCCTGCTCTTTACCGATAATGAGAGCGAGAAGATCACCCAACGCCTCAAAGCTTTAGAGACTGTATTTAGCGGACCGGAGCTTGCTGAAATAGACTTGAAACTGAGAGGCCCGGGCGATATGACCGGTACCCGTCAACATGGACTCCCCTCACTTCGAATTGCCACACTTTCCGACACAACGCTCATTGCCCAGACGCAAAAAGCGGCGGAAGAAATTTTACCCAACCTCGACCGGTTTAGTGACTTGAGAAATGCACTCAAAAAAGGTATACTGGGCACTGTACAGGACTAATTGTATGGCTCCATTACCAAAAAGACGACATTCAACCAGACGTGGCGGCAAACGAAAAGCGAGCATTCACCTGGGTCTTCCAACTTTGGCTACATGCCCCAATTGCCATGCCATGCGCACTCCTCACCGGGTCTGTAAAAACTGCGGCTATTACGATGGACGCGAAGTAGTAAAACAGAAAGCAAAGGCAAAAAAGTAAATGAAGACCTCCCAAGACCCCAGGCATTTGCGCCGGATCCGTATCGTTGAGCAATTATTCGCCCAGAGCTTTCAAAGCAGTGCTGCCACCGATACCGAAGCACACATGATCCTCGATCATTGCAAATCGTCCTTAGACAAAATTATCGAGAGCGCAGCGCCTGAATGGCCGCTACCCAAAATCGCCAAAATAGACCTTGCAATATTGCGCCTGGCCGCCTATGAAATGGTTGTAGAAAAACAGGTCCCACCCAAAGTCATCATCGATGAAGCCATCGAACTGGCCAAAACGTATGGCAACGATAACAGTTCAAAATTCATTAACGGCGTACTGGGTACTATATTAAAAATATGACCTTTGAAGATTTACAAAAAAACCTGGGCATTACCTTTACAGATCTTAAACTTTTACGACAAGCGTTTGCCCACCGCTCGTATCTCAATGAATCGCGGGACGCTCCCGTTTCAAACGAACGCCTGGAATTTTTGGGAGATGCAGTACTCTCTTTTCTTACTTCCCATTATCTGTACAAAACGTTTCCGGATTTTCCGGAAGGGACGCTTACCAATATTCGCTCGAGTCTTGTCAAAACCCGGAGTCTTGCTGATATCGCCACAGAACTTGGGCTCGGCGGCCTTCTGTTATTATCGCATGGAGAAGAAGAATCAGGCGGTCGGACCAACCCATCGCTGCTCGCCGACACATTTGAAGCGCTCTTGGGGGCCATATTCCTGGACGGGGGGATAGAGACAGCACGAACATTTGTCGAAGCACATGTCTTTCCTCGAACAGAACAGATAATCGAAAAAAAGTCCTATATTGATTTTAAAAGTTATCTCCAGGAAATCATTCAGGAAGAATCAAAAAATTCTCCAACGTATCGCGTTACCAAAAGCGAAGGGCCGGATCACGCAAAAACGTTCTGGATAGAGGCAACGGCAGGAGAGGCGATATTAGGCAGCGGCACGGGAAGATCAAAACAAGAAGCGGAGCAACAGGCCGCTCTTCATGCGCTTGAGAAAATGGGGAAAATTTGATATAATTATAGTATGGTGAAAATTAGACTCGCGCAAACCGGCACAAAAAATCGGAGGCAGTACCGCATTGTTGCTATCGAAGAAGCCAAACGTCGAAATGGCCGCTCGATTGAAATCTTAGGGCACTATAACCCGCTCGTAACCCCACCCCACCTCGTTGTTCAAAAGGACCGCATTGATCACTGGATTGGTCTTGGCGCACAACTGACCCCAGGAGTCAAAAAACTCCTGAATCTCAACGCATGAAAAATACGCTTTCGTACCTAGCCAGTAGCATTGTCGATCACCCCGAAGCCATTGCCGTCGATGAGGACGTTGGGGAAGGGAAAACCATTCTGACTCTGCACGCCCACCCTGAAGATATGGGAAAAATCATCGGAAAAAGTGGAAGGATTATCAAAGCACTTCGTGACCTTATTAAGATACTTGCCGCCAAAAAGAATACCTATGTGGATATCATATTAGACGACGCCTAATGCAAATAAAAATCCTCACGCTCTTCCCCGAAATGTTTGCCGGCCCCTTTGAGTATTCCATAATCAAACGCGCACAAGAGAAAAAAATTGTTTCGCTCGACATTATTAATATACGGGACTTTGCGCTCGACCGGTATAAAACCGTGGACGATCACCCCTATGGCGGGGGACAGGGAATGATCATGCGCGTCGACATAATCGACAGCGCAATTTCAAATGTCAAATCTCAAATTTCAAATAAAAAGTTCAAAACAATATTACTTGACCCTATCGGAATTCCCTACACACAAAAAAAGGCGCAGGAACTATCTGAACTTGACAACCTTATTCTCGTTTGCGGCCATTACGAAGGCGTAGACGAACGCATACGCGGCCTCGTCGATGAACAAATTTCTATTGGCGACTATATCCTAAGCGGCGGGGAAATCCCGACCATGATACTGGTCGATAGCATCGTGCGACTGGTACCCGGCGTTTTACGTGACGCACATACGAGCGAGGATGAATCGTTTTCTTCAGGATTGCTTGAATACCCCCAGTATACACGACCGGACGTATATAAAGATCGGAAGGTCCCAGAAGTTCTTCGTTCGGGAAACCACAAACAGATTGAGTCCTGGAAAAAACAACAAGCCAAGACGCGGACAGGCAGTCTTCGCCCGGACCTTCTCAGGGAGTAAAGGGATTTTGTTTCGGAGCAAAAAAAGCTGGCCCGTTTTCTCGTCCTGATTTAGGACATCTCAGATTTCTAGCCTCAAATTCTTCAGTTTCAGGATACTAAGATTTTTTTCTTGTTTTTGTGGATAACATACATCAAGTACATAGCAATGATCAGGAAGGCAGACTCCAGAGGTTGTCATTCCCGCGCAGGCGGGAATCCAGACGAAATAATCCGTTTATAAAAGATTTTCATACAAATCATTCCATTCAGGATTTGTTTCTTCAATCAATCGTAATTTCCATTGGCGATTCCATTTCTTTATTTGTTTTTCTCTTATAGACTGGATCCCCGCCTGCGCGGGGATGACACGGAAAATACTAAATCGTGTGGATAAACAAAAATACGGTAAGTTTTGAAACACTAAATGTCCTAAGTCAGGACAACAAGCCAAGACGCGGACAGGCAGTCTTCGCCCGGACCTTCTCAGGGAGTAAAGGGATTTTGTTTCGGAGCAAAAAAAGCTGGCCCGTTTTCTCGTCCTGATTTAGGACATCTCAGATTTCTAGCCTCAAATTCTTCAGTTTCAGGATACTAAGATTTTTTTCTTGTTTTTGTGGATAACATACATCAAGTACATAGCAATGATCAGGAAGGCAGACTCCAGAGGTTGTCATTCCCGCGCAGGCGGGAATCCAGACGAAATAATCCGTTTATAAAAGATTTTCATACAAATCATTCCATTCAGGATTTGTTTCTTCAATCAATCGTAATTTCCATTGGCGATTCCATTTCTTTATTTGTTTTTCTCTTATAGACTGGATCCCCGCCTGCGCGGGGATGACACGGAAAATACTAAATCGTGTGGATAAACAAAAATACGGTAAGTTTTGAAACACTAAATGTCCTAAGTCAGGACAACAAGCCAAGACGCGGACAGGCAGTCTTCGCCCGGACCTTCTCAGGGAGTAAAGGGATTTTGTTTCGGAGCAAAAAAAGCTGGCCCGTTTTCTCGTTGTGTTTGATAAGCCACCGGAAAAGACCGGAGTTGAACTAAGAGATCTTCCTGGGCAGCTGAAAACGGAACTATTTTTGACGTGATATCACCGAGAGCCGTGGGCAATGGCTGATAGAACGCATCGATCGTAAGTTGAGCCCGTGCGCTTGCCCCCTCTCGTACCGATATTTGAACGTCACCTACCCGAAGAAGTCTCCGGATTCTCTGAAGCGTACTCAAAAATTGTTTCACCTCCGGCAATGGCCCCTCAACGGAAATAGTTGAAGAGATAATTCCTGCTCCTATTGCTTTTTCCTCCTTCGTCTGACGCTCGGCCGCCCCTGTCGCAAGGGAACCGGGACTGACTATTGTGAGATGAGACAGACTAAGACCGGACGTAATCGTCGTTTGTTCGAGTGTTGACAGAAGGGTCGCAACCTCTTTTTCGGCGGGAATTGCACGGAGTAATTCATCTCCGTCCTGGGCAAGCGATGCTTGATCCAGAGAAGAGAGCACGGCATATTTATTTTCCAGTACGCCTACTTGAGTTCGTAGTTTTTGGGTATTGGTGTACAGCGTCCATACGTTTCGACCGAACGGAACGAGCCCCCACCAGCCACCAGTTACCGCTATCGCAATCATACCGATAGACAAAAGAAGTGATCCGTTGGCGCGAATGAATCGTCGAATTGATTTTGGCATAGTTACTTCACAATCGGAACAAACGACATGGTCATACCCACGAGTCCGTCCGGCGCAAGGGAGACAGAATCGAGTGTTGCATCCGTTATCTTTTTTTCATTACTCATCGATAACAGCGTCGAAACGGTTCCGCTGGCATCATGGAGGTTTTGGGGAGTAAGTTTTACGGTCGTGCGTCCACTCTCCTGACTCATAGAAATTGATACGATACCATCGTCCGGGCTAACTTTTTCCGTAAGCGCAAGAACTGCTCTATGGTTTGTTTGAACAGCGAGTATGCGGGAGGCAATTGCCAGTCGTGAAGCGGCAATAGCATGCAATCCTTCTACATTTTTAAGATTTTGAATTTGCACTGTCAGTATACGTTTGTTTTGCTCAAGTCCGGATGCCATACCGCGCAAAAGGACATAGGCAATCAGTCCCATGGTACCCGTTGCGACGAATAACGACATGACCAACCATCCAACAACCCGGATATGAGCTGTCATTGCAGAAAGCTCTGCCGACCCTCCAGAGGTGGGGTGAAGTAAATTAATATTTGAAGAACTCATACGTGTGTCCACTCACCGCAATGCAAGACCGATAGCCACGGTGTACGATGCACCTTCTGCTTCCACACTGGCAAAACGGGGATCTTTGATGATACCGAGCCAGGGGTTGGCAAGTTGTGCTTCTATGCCCACGTGTTCAGCCATATATACGACCATACCGGGAAGTCTCGCCGTTCCGCCCGACAAAAAAACAGTTTCGATTTGTTCGTCTTTATGTTTTTCGCCAAAGAAAGCCATAGCACGCTTAATCTCTCCCACGATCGTATCCATGATCGGGGCAATGGCAGTGAGAATTTTCCCCTGTAATTTGTCTTTCTCGAGTCCATAGGCCCGCTTAAATTCTTCGGCCTGCAGGATTTCAAAACCCAACCCTTGAGCCAGCGCCCTCGAGAGCGCTTCACCTCCCGCGCTGATGGAACGCGTGTAGACGAGAATACCCGATCGAATGATAGCAAGATCGGTCGTCTGAGCGCCGAGCGATACAATCATAGCGCTTTTGAGAGTTCCCATGGTACGCGCAAGCGCACGGGAGGTCGCGATAATTTCGGTTTCGGCAACAGAAACGGTCACCTCCGCTGCCTCCATAATTGCCATATATTTTTCCACGAGCGCGCGGGGGGCTGCAACCAGTAATACGTCCATTTTATTGGTTCCTGTTTCCTTACTATCGCGCAGCACCGTAAAATCGACATTTACTTGATCTAACGGTAACGGGATATATTGTTCTGCCTCCCACTTAATCGCCGAAGCAAGCTCTCGCTGAGAAAGCGCGGGAACCTCGATGACGCGGGTAAATACCAAGGATTCAGGAAATGAAATACTCACCGTCCGGGATTTTGCACCGGTATCTCTCAAAAGTTTTTTCACTGCTACGCCAACAGCATCAATATCAGAAGGGGCATTGGCGGTCAATGACTTAGGGGGCGTCGGAATACTCCCGACAGCAACTAAACGCATATTCCCGCCTTCGGGGGTTAGTTCAACAAGTTTTATCTTATGAGATCCAATATCCAAACCGATAGTCGTATGCATATGGGCAGTCCGCCAGCTGGCGGATTATTTCACAAATGATCCTGGTGTATAGATGACGCTGTCAAATATACCCGAAGGAGTCTTATATTCCTGAAATGCAACAATTTTCCGGGTCACTCCGCTCGTCGTTTGTCCCGTTGACTCGACTCGTGTTCCCTGAAGCGGGAGCGCGGCCCCCCCCGGATCTACAAAAAATTGTGCTTGACTATAGAGAGGTTGAATACGCATAAAAAGTGGCTTTTCCAGGGGAGCGAGAGAAATTGACTGTACGTATACGTCCGACTGGCCACATCCCGAAGTCGGAGCTACAACTGGTGAAAAAGAATTGGATCGACTCGATGGATCATAGGCGCCGCGGAATACCTTGTACGCCGATCCTTCTTGATAAAAAATACTCACCGCAACAGCAGGGACAGGGGCCTCTTGACTCCAACAAAGATCAACGGCGTCACCGGCAAATGGATCACTAAATGTACCGGTCGACTCGTCGTAGACGCTAAGCCAAAGTGTTTCCGCACTTTCCAACGGAGTTTTTTGGGGAAATTGGTATGATCCTACGCCACCAAGCGTCCTAATATCGACAGTATACTTTACGCCTTCCGTAAGAACTGTGGATGTGATATTTTGTCCCTCAAGGAGTGCCCGTTCAATACCAGCCTCAGCCGCGCTAAAGGCGCGAGCCGATTCCTGGACACGATTACTGATCGAAACGTCTGTTGATGAGCGTCCGATAACCCCAAGTCCTATGGTTGTAGCAATTGCCAATGCAAGAAGCGTAATGAGCAATATTTGTCCGGACTGACTTCTTCGCATATATATCTATTGTACTACAGTTCCTCGTTACTGCGCGTCGTGACGGTTGTTTGAAAGGGAATATTGGCTTCTTCATAGGCCTTGGTCGATTCTCCAATTTGAGAGAGTGTAAAATTAATTTGCACACTACTGGGCAATCCGGAGCGCGCAGTACAAACAAACGCTAACGTACTGGCGTCACACGCACTCCCTCCAAGCGAGAGACCTCCCGTAGTCAAATATTCCGTCAAAGATCCGCTCCTTGAGGCAATCCTTGTAACCGTTCCGTCAAAACTACACTCAAATGTTGTGCTTCCGCCGTCTCGATTTTCAATCGTGAGCGTTGGCGCTGATACCCCGGAGCAGGCCGTTATACGTTTGGCACTCTGTATCATCCGCGTTATAACCTCAAGAGAAAACTCACCATTTTGCTTGATGTTTCGGATTAAATCAGATTTTGCACCGTTTCGACTGGATGAAATAAATATCTGCGCTGCAATTCCACTCATAAGAGCTATAATACCGGCAGTAACCAGTATTTCTACAAACGTAAAACCAGTGGTATTGTGCTTCATTTCCATTGGGTAAAATAGGTGTCGAGCGTCACGTCGGGCGTTTGACCGGCTTGGTTCCACGATACTGATACGGATATTTCCATGCGATTGTCGACACTGTTCCAATTAAATACGACACGTCGTGTATAGAGCGTATCAAGATTCGCCTCACACGGTCCGGCATCATAGGTTCCGTCACTCCCCAAACAGGTTGGAGTACCAATATGAGGATCAGCATTGGTGTCATGGGCGGTAAATTCGTCCCACGGGACCCGGTCGCGCAAACTTCTGGTCAGTTCGATTCCTTCCTGTGCATATTTAATGGCGACGCTCCTTCGATTTCCGTATTGGCTTGTCCGCAGAGAAACAGTCGTTCCGACGGCAAGGCCAGTGACCAAAAGCACGATAACGCCGGTAGCAACAATAATTTCAAGAAGTGACTGGCCACGTTGTTGAAGGTTTTGAATCATAAAGGCGTTAGTTTCGTGATGCTTCCAGCCGCAAAAACGACCGGAATGGTTACTGATCTACCAACAATTTGCACTTGTTGATCGGAGGAAATTCCCTTTCCTCCGCTATAGTACGTAACAGTTCCGGAAGGGGGATTAAGATTTACATTTGCCGGTAAATTGACCGCCACCCGGGTGGTATCAATGATGCCCTCTGGATCGCATTGGGCATACATTGTATAATTCGTAAACGCAAATTCAACGGTATACCCCGTAAGCGTCGTACACCCATCCGGTTTGTCTCCGGAGAGCGCTTTGGCTTGAATCAGCCGAAGATTTGAAATAAATGTATCGGCAGATTGTGCAACCACCTGTCGCTCATTAAATTCATTAAAACGGGCAATCCCAAGGGTGGTGATAAGAAGAAACACGCTTACGACCAAAATAAGCTCAATGAGCGTATATCCCTTTTTCATTTCTCTCCGAGAAAATACCATCCAGCGGTATTGATTGTACACGTCCCGTACTGTGTCGTCTGTGTTTCACCGGTCTCAAGCCGGGTCGCGAGAACAAACTCTTCTCCAACAGCAAGTCCGCACGTGGCATCTGATCGATACACATACACGGGTCCTGGCAAAGCTCCTCCCGGTACTACCGTACCGGTATTTTTGGGATCGACAGGAAGGTTGTCCATGTAGGAGGGAGTGAGCTCATCAATCCAGTCGGGGTTACTCGACGAAAGACTCCAGCTCACTGTGGCGGGGTAACTCCCGTTATCTGCCCGGTACTGCTCGAGAGCAGAGCGGACCTGTTCAAGATCGCTTTTTCGCTTTGCGTCCCGCGCGCGTCGATTGACGGAACCGTAGGAGGCGACACCAATAGCGATTAAAACGGCAATTATCGTCACCGATACAAGGATTTCAATGAATGTAAACCCCCGCTGTCTCATTGGATATTCCCGACGCAATACAAAGTACAACCTGAATCGCAAGTTCCAATATCATTACAACTACTTGCATTTCCACCACCCGCAGTCTCTAGTGTCGCACAAAAACAGTACGTGGCACCGGAAGCATCCGGAGTCCAATTGTACTGAACGTATGGGGCAGGCTTGGGATCCTTCGGAAAACCACCGGGAAAATAGCTAGTATCACTCTCCACAGTATTATCGACTGGATAATCACCATTATTTTCCGAGTAATACTGTTCAAATCCATTTTGAATTGTCTTCATATCCGATTTTCTTCGTGCGTCACGACTTTTTATTTGCGCAGTAGAGTAGGAAGCCACTCCCATCGTGACCAGAATGCCAATGAGGGCAATAACGATGAGTAACTCCATGAGGGTAAAACCTTTTTTCATAGTATCCCTTCCCACCAAGTCAAAATTTGTCCGCTATAAAAATACGCACCGATGGCGCCAATCACCAAAAAGGGCCCAAATGCAATCTTGCTTTTTAACTTTTTTTTGCGTCCTAAAATTAGTGTGACACCCACTACTGCGCCTGTCAAGAAGGCCAGGTAGAGCGCTATAATAATCCGTGGAAATCCGAGCCACAAGCCCAGCAAAAAAGCTAATTTCACATCGCCAAATCCCATCCCGCGACCACGCGTTACGAGAAATAGCGCAAGGAAAAAAACAGCGGCTCCTAGTCCAGATAAGGCCGAGCCTTGAAGCCCCCCTAATGCTCGGCCTTGAAGCAAAACACCAAAAATACCAATAACAATCATACTATCCGGGATGATCATATACTTAAGATCAGCAACAAAAATTACCAGGAGAGAGGAGAAAATCAGACCCAAGGCCAAGCCTTGACGGGCTTCAAAGGCTTGGCCTTGAATCAGGACAACCATGAAGCCGGTTGCAAGTTCGACGAGAGGATATTGTATAGAAAGCTTTTTATGGCAGCGTCTGCAGCGACCGGTTTGCAATACAAAAGAGAGCAGGGGAATGAGCTCAAACCAGCGCAGCGTTTTTTTACAATGGTCGCAGTGCGATCTCCCAAACCAAACTGATTCTCCCTTGGGTA
>Ga0155732_117_pt1 | contig 20224 bp, 24 predicted proteins | sample RifCSPlowO2_01_FD_107386 | JGI IMG/M metagenome (GOLD analysis project Ga0155732, IMG submission 107386) | Candidatus Gottesmanbacteria bacterium RIFCSPLOWO2_01_FULL_46_21 | reverse complement strand
ATCCTGATGAACATACGATTCGATAATTCCCTGCGACGTTTCTTTCCCTTCTTTTTTAGCCGCTTTTTCCAAACCTCGCTCTGCAAGTAACTTTTTAGCTTTACCGTAGTTTCCGTCCGCGTCCTCGAGTGCCCGGCGACAGTCACTAACACCGGCTGATGAATCTTGACGCAACTTTTTGAGATCTACAATTGAAATTTTCATGAGCTAGATTTGAATTTTTGCACGACCGGCTCAACTGGTGCAGAATCTACTTTCTTCTCCGCTTGGACACGTTTTTCTTCGCGTTTGGCTTGGACAGCGACTTCTTTTTTCCGGGCGTCCTTGCCTTCTTTATATGCATGGGCGGCGGCATCCGCAAGAAACTTAACAGACCCTACTGCATCATCATTAGCAGGAATTACGTAGTCAATACCCGTCGGATCTGAGTTTGTATCAACGACACCAACGACGGTAATTTTGGTGCGTATAGCTTCCCGGACCGCCGAATCTTCTTTGCGGACATCGACGATAAATATCGCATCGGGTAATTTATTGAGGTCAAGAACCCCTCCATAGAATACTTTTATCCGCTCGAGATAGTGGGCAAGCTTGGTCCGTTCATGCTTTGGAAATTTTTTCCAGGCACCTGTTTTTTGCTCCTCGGTTAATCGGTTGATTTTTTCTATATTTTTATGAACCGCGTCCCAATTCGTGAGAAATCCCCCGATCCAGCGATGGGTGAGATACGGCGCACCGACTTTCTCAACTGCTTCTTTGACCACCCCCGCTGCCTGGCGTTTCGTCCCCACAAAAAGCATTTCTCCGCCGGCAGCGACGATACCCTTCATGTATGCAAGCGCTGCCTCTAAACCGGTCTTAGTCTTGGCAAGGTCAATAATGTGGATCCCGTCTTTTTGGGTATAGATAAATGAGGCGGCCTTGGGGTTCCACCGTTCAGCCTTGTGCCCAAAATGACACCCGGCTTCCAATAATGATTGTAAACTAATTTCCTGCATAATCGTTTTGTCATTCCGGCCTCTGAGCCGGAATCCAGTATTTATCAAGTGGATGCCGGATCAAGTCCGGCATGACAACATAAAACAAAAGCGCCGATACGCCGGCGCTTAACAATAAGCTATTAGCGTATCTCTTGAACCTCCATTCGCTGCCTCACCTCATCGGCGGGAGAGATACTTATAGCGAATGTGCGTAATTTACAGAGTATACCAATTTTTCAAACCAACATCAAATTCTACTGTTACTATGTTTTAGAACATGGTAACATGTTAGGAAACGGGGAAACGCTTGCAGAGGGTTTTGACGTCACGAGTTATGGCAAGAAGTTTTTTGTTTTTCCAAAGTTGGGCCTTTACCTTTTTGACAAACGTTGCCCGCTCTTCTTTTGCTTCAGGTAGACGGTAATGGGCTACTTCCTGGACGACTTGAAAAATCCATACTCCTATGCGCTTCATTTCTTTTTCTTTCATACCCCGTGTCGTCACGATAGGCGTACCGAGCCTCACGCCTGATGGATACATCGGAGGATTCACGTCGTGAGGAACAGTGTTGTAGTTAGCGACAATGCCGGCTACTTCCAGCGCTTCGGCAACAATATTGCCGATCACCTTCTGCGGCCGAAGGTCGATAACCAAAAGATGACAGTCTGTTCCGCCGGTTGTCAACGTCAGTCCCTGATCTTGCAAAACTTGTGCAAGCGCTTTGGCATTTTTTACAATTTGTTTTGCATAGGTTCTAAATTTCAGTGTCGCTGCTTCCTTCAGACACACGGCTATTGCCGCCGTGACATTGTCGTGCGGACCGCCGGATAAACCCGGAAACACCGCACGGTCTATCTTTTTGCCCATATCCGGATCTTTTTTGAGTCCCCGCTCGGTAACGAGAAGTATTGCTCCCCGCGGACCGCGGAGCGTTTTATGGGTTGTGAACATAACAACATCTGCATACGGCACGGGCGTTGGGTATACCCCACCGACAATGAGTCCCGCAACATGAGAAACGTCTGCCAAAAAATACGCGCCCACGCTATCGGCAATGTGCCGCCACTTTTTCCAATCAAGGAATCGGGGATACGCCGTTGTCCCTATGGATAAAATATTGGGCCTCTCTTTTTTGACCAGCGCCGCGACCTTGTCCATATCAATCCTGCCATCAGGCTCAACATCAAACTGCGCCGACTGATAATACTTTCCGGAGAATGTCACCTCGGGATGGCCGTGCGTCAGATGCCCGCCGCCGGAGAGTTTCAACCCCATAATTTTGTCGCCTGGTGAAAGCAGTGCAAAATAAACAGCAGAGTTGGCAGGAGATCCTGAGTATGACTGGACATTTGCATGGGGCACGCCAAACAGTTTCTTTACTCGTTCCCGTGCGAGTACTTCTATTTCATCAATATATCGGTTTCCCTGATAGTAGCGGTGGCTGGCGTATCCTTCTGAGTATTTATTGGTAAGCACCGACCCCAGCGCTTCACGGACGGCAGCAGAGGCATAGTTTTCCGAGGGAATCATTTCGAGAACCTCTTCCTGCCGCTTGGCTTCGGATGCAATGAGTGATGCAATTTTGGCGTCTGCTTGTCTTACATTCATAGGTTTTAGATTCACGTATGTTGACGACGATGGAATGCATGCTATAATACCAACTCAACTGCTCAAAAACAAGAATCACATGGCAATTTCTCCAGCCTACGTTGAAAGCGAATATCGTGATACGTTTGTTCCAATGGAAATTGTTGGAACGGTCGTCCCTGTCGAAGGAACGATAGTTTTAGTCGGTGCTCATACGCAACTAGAGGGAGTAAGCCCTGCTGGTCCCTGTGATTCAGCAACAGGAAAAGTAACGTTCGAACGGCATGGGACTAAGATTGTTAAAGGTGAAAGTATCCCAGATATCATTCCTGTGGTGGTCTGCAGTAGAGGTAATTGTGACGCAAAAGCATTTCCCCAGACCTAAAACATTCCATTTTTTCTGATACCTCATTTGTCAACTCCCATTTAGCGTGTTAGAATCGGCCCGACTGCCTTACCCTACATGATTCCCAAAGAACGACGAGTGCAAAGTACCACGTGGCCTTTTGGTGGAAGATATCCGGAGGCTGAAGCATGGTTAAACACCGGACGCGGTAAACTGGGAAGTTTATGGGATTTGATTATAGAGCAACATGAGTTACATCCAAAAACATTAAAAGCGTTAGGGGGATATGGCGAGTACAGCAATGCCATAGACATTGATCCTCTCGTTTGGATGAAACCCGATGTCATGACGCGTTTTATGGGTAAACCAAAAGGATTGATTGCGGTTATGGCACCCTCCGCCGGAGGAAAAGACACGATTCTTCGTCAGATCAAATCCACTCATCCCGATCTTATAGATATTGTTGTGACGCATACCACAAAACCCCCAAGGACTGAGGACAGAGAAGGAGAAACGTATTATTTCGTTGATAATACAGTGTTTGACACCATGGTGAATGAAGATAAGTTTGCAGAGCACGTACCGCAGTTTGGTCGGCGTTATGGAACGTCCCGTCAAGCCATTCAGGAATCAATCGATGCCCCTCAACCGATCACCGTTTGGCGAGGAGAACCGATTGGTTGGAACAGGTTGCAATATGAACTTAAGCGAATCCATCCTGATGTGCCGTACGCATCATGCTTCATCCTCCCTGAAATATCGGCAACTACCTTGGCTTTATGGATTTTGAATAAGAGAGGTGCGGAATCCCCTATAGCACGTATAGAAAAAGCAGTGATGGAGGTGTACGCAGGGGGGGCAATGGAGATATGCATTGTGAATCCGTATCAGCCCGATGAAGGCCCGACACAAGCTACGAACGCCCTCATCAGTGTTTTTACCGCGATACAACGCATGCAGAGAACTAATTACGTAAGTACTCCTGGGTAGAGATAGTCCTTTTTCCTAAATTTCTTCTTTTTATCCCACCCATGAAGAATTGCCACCGCACGGCTGGCAACCAGGCCTGCCCGCTTTTGCATCTCGTCGTCGATCCGAAACTCATCCGTCACGCGGTTGGCGATGATACAGCACACTGCCCCAGCACGTTTACCAAAAATGCTCGCCATAGTAAAAAGCGTCGCTGCCTCCATTTCGAAATTTTGTACCCCTGCCGATTGCATATCGTCTAAGACATGCTCTTTGAAACTTGGAAAATAATTCTCATACGCCGGTCTCCCCTGCCCTGTGTAAAACGTATCGGTTGAGGCGGTGATCCCGACGTGGTAGCGGACCTTGAGTTCTTCCGCGGCTTCGATAAGCGCCATCACCACTTCGTAGCTGGCTACTGCCGGATATTCCGGTATTACAAAATCTTTGCTTGTTCCTTCCAGACGCACCGCGGCGGTCGATATGACCAAATCCCCGATCTTCTGGCCTTTCTGGATGCCGCCGGTTGAGCCCACTCTGATGAAGGTATCCACTCCGATGCGGCAGAGTTCGTCAACGGCGATAGCCAACGATGGCCCGCCGATCCCTGAACTCGTGCACGTTATCGGCACCCCCTGAAATTTCCCCGTCATCGTGTGGTACTCGCGATGATTAGCAACTTCCCGGGCGCTATCCCACAGCGAGGCGATTTTGCCCACCCTCGCCGGATCGCCGGGAACCAGAACAAACGGCGCCACATCCCCGGACCCACATTCAATGTGATACTGCTTGCCCCCGATAACGGGAGCTTTGGCAGAGATTTTTTGTTTCACAGAGAGTACTTGACGTTATTTATTTGCTACTTGCTCTTTAGCGAATTTCGTATTTGATTGCGCATCACTAGATAATTCTTCTTCTGGAAACGGTCTGACTGGTTCGTCTAAGGGCAGCCTTTTCTTCTTAGGTTCTCCGAAGTCTCCAGTTCTTGGATCATAGTCTGCTTCTTCAAGTATAACATTGCTTGGATTTTCAACGGCCATTTATATCATCCCTTCTCTTTATTTGTAAATCTTATGACATCGTTCGCAGACCGCAATGTATTTGTCAGCGGCTCCCACGTCTACTTGGAATTTCCCGCCTCTCACCCGCTCGCTATGGCGAGCAAGGTTCCCGCATTTTTGGCACACCGCCATGAGTTCAAGCCGTTCATCTGCGAGCCCCATGAGCTCCGGGGTCGCACCAAAGGGTTTTCGCATATAATCGTACATAAGACCGGAAGCGATTACATGAATCCCAAGTTTCTTAAGCTTCCTGATAATTTCCAACACTTTTTCTTTATCAAAAAACTGCACTTCATCAAAGATGACTTTATCCACTCCCTGCTGGGTAATCGCATCAATTATATGATCGGGTGATAACCCGTCAACAACGAGTGCCGGAGTTTTGCGGTGATCATGGCTGTATATTTCGTTTTTCGAGTATCGAGAATCGATAGCAGGCTTGACCGTGAGGACTTTGTGCCCCATTCGGGTGAACACTTCGACCAGGGCCACCAGCTTACCGGTCTTGCCGCTAAACATGGGGCCAGCAATGACGGTGAGTTTGCCTATTTTTTTATGATTTTTGGATACCATTGGTAGTAAGTAACGTATCTACGTGTCTCCAGATAACGGCGGCTACTTCTTCTATACCCGCATTTGCATCGATGATGATAAATCGCTTTGGATTTTTCTTTGCTAAATAAGCATATCCTTTTACAACTGAATCATAAAATGTATTTCGTTGAAGATCCAATCGGTCTGATTTTGTGGAATTTTTTCGGCGTATAGCACCGACTTCTACGTCTACATTGAGGAGAAATGTGGCGTCGGGCATAAGATTATTAATAGCAAACGAATTAAGTGAGGTAATAAATTCCTCTCCCAACTTTCTCCCGAATCCCTGATACGCAATATTGCTATCAACATAACGGTCTGAAATGACAATTTTGCCCATCTCAAGTCCTGGTTCGATAACTTCTCTGACGTGTTGCGCCCGGTCTGCAGCCATGAGGAATGCTTCCGTGATACCGCGAAGATCAGAATTTTTCGAATCGTGGGTAATGGCACGAATGAGCGTACCAATTCTCGTGCCTCCCGGTTCGCGGGTAGCAACAATAGGGTAGCCATCTTCGGTGAGATGACGCACAAGGATTTCTACTTGGACAGATTTTCCTGATCCTTCCCCGCCCTCAAACGTAATAAAAAATCCGCGTTTCATAGGCAACGCAAATAATGATAGTAAAACTTCCCGCACGGTACAAGAGATCAAACCCCATGCTTTGGATCATCCCTATGGTCTTACTCACGCCCATGATGTGTGGCGGCAATCTCGAGGGCAACTGGCGAAGGATTGATTGCACGAAGGGCGGCTATTGTTTCTTCGTCACCCTTGATAAGGCGTGCGTGCAAGTCTGCTAAATCTTTTACCAAAGCAAGACAGCGTTTACGATCCGGAAATATGCGTAGTCGCCCATCCGATAAACGCTCAACCAGATGGTATGCAAGTAATTGTTCTGTCATATAAATGCTTGAGATTCGGTATCCATCGTTATTGGCTTCTCCGGTTTGGGGCGCATCAACATAAAAAAGATACTCACCAAACAAAAGTGCGATCGTGTTGGTCAAATCTTCGTCACTTCCTTCAAGTGCATCGCCCATGATGCATATAACGGTTGTAGTATCCGTGGTAATTTCTTCGATGAAACGATCTACCGGAAGAAAATAAGAGTGACCGAGTTCGTGGTAGACGTACTGACGGACCAAACCCATAAGAACATCATCGGGGACCGAAAGATCCGCGCGCTCAAATATGTCGACTATCCGCCGGTACGATTTGAGAATATTGGGAGCAAACATAAACCCGTGCCCATTGAATGCTTCGCCGACTGTGTACGAAACGAGTTGGGATCCTGCCCACATAACGGCGTCGCCTATGACACCGGTTGGTTCTTCTTTCCATTTTGGATTCGGATAAAACGGCGCCAGATCCCGTTTTGCCCGATCCACAAAATCAATCATAGCCTCATGCACTTCTGGTTTGAAGGGAAGTACAAGACGGCAATCGGGTTCCAAAAGCTCAATGCCATGAGTCCTTCTATTGGGACGAAGGTACCAGTCGGACAAAAGAAATAAGACAACGGGCTTCCGGGCTTTATACTGAGAAATGGCAAGCGTTTCCAACTCGTCGGTAATGGTATCGAGTTGATTTCTGTCATCTCTCGAAGCAAGATTTTTGAGAATCTCGAGCATCCGGCGGGTCTCGGGATTATTGGCAAAGTGAGATTCTAATGTTTTGTCCTGTTGGAGCGCCTTAATCGTGCTAACCAGGTGAGCCGTAGGAAGGGAGTCATATTGCCTCCACGACTTTGGGTTGTCATTTTTTTGCTTAAGCTGCGAGAAAAAAATCTGGTCAAAGTTATCGCCAACTGTCTCGACAACCCGTGCCGCACCAGCCTCCATCGAATCGTTTCCATAGGCGTTTGCTATAGCTAAAGCTGTCTCATGACGAATAAAAGGCATTCTCTCGAGACGCGACACAACAATTTCCATGCAATCTCCGACGCGACTTGCGCATTCATCAATGGGAAAAGGCAGGCCGTGTTTACTATGAATATCTTCTATAGCTCCAAGAAGATATTGCCGTCCCTCTGCCATTTTTGGTGCTTCAACACGTGACATGGCGGCTATTATAGCAGGACAGAGGGGATATCGTAGACCGTGGGAAGAACGGCGTCAGCAGATGGATCTTTTTTTTCTGACCACACCAAACACGTGTGCATTCCTAGCTCTTTGGCCGGCTCTAAATCTACCCTCGGTCGATCCCCGATCATAAGATGCTGCGCGGGGGGAAGACCTGTTTTTTTGAGAATATACAAAAACCCATCCGGATGAGGTTTTGTCACACCGACGACCTCTGACGTAACGAATTCTTCAAAAATAGTTTCCGAAATACCCAAGGTGGCAAGTGTTTCTTTTTGGCGAGCAATGGAACCGTTGGCGAGAATAAAATGCTGAAAGCCATGTAATTTTTTAAACATATCGATAAGCTGCTGATCACGGGTCAGATAGTCTCGTCGGTCAAAATAGCGTTCCATTTCTATTGCCGCTTGCGATACGGGAATTTTACAAAGCACCGCAGCCACTTCTGTTGCACTTGGATAGACGATTTTATGAAGTTTGATAAATGCTGCCTCGGTCTTTTCCTTATCCCATCCCGTATGCTCCATAATCGTCCGATACTCTGCCTGACGAACAGCCGCAAAGAGAGCCGGGTTGGGCCTATACAATGTCCCATCAAAGTCCCAGATTAAAATTTTAATGTTTGACAACATACGGCAAAAGGTAAACGGTAAAGCGAAGCAATTGTCTTGCTAATATTTGACTTGAAAGATCTCTCGGTAGACTATCAACAAAGAGTACAGCTTTTTTACTGTACAAAAGTAATCTTTTTTTCATCTGCGTAATAAATTCTTTTCTATCTTCTCTCATATGTTTTTTCAGTTTACCGTTTACAGTTTACAGTTTTCCTTGATACGCGCGACAACGTGAGAGAAACGCGTTTTCACCGAAGTTTTCTTCAAGAAGATGAAATGTGAGTTCTTTAGCAAGGAGTCTGGCAACGGTGGTTTTTCCACTCCCCATCGTGCCCATGACAGAAATATAGAGGTGTTTCTCCACACATTGAGTTCTACCACAGCACCAAAAACTTGACAAGACGCATGCAATACAAATACACTAAAAGACGTTTTAAAAAAGCACTATGGAAGATATCCCTCAAGGATGTATTAGAGTTGGCAGAGAAATGGAACTTCATACTCATCCAGTCTTGAACCCAGCAACTGGACGAGCTGAAATGCCAGGACCGGGAGGCTTTGTGCTTGTGAAATGCACGTTTGTCCCTGGTGAAGGCGAGGAAAAAACTGTAAAATTATACGACGGCGAACCACGGATTGATTGGTTAAGTCCAGACGTACAGATGTTTGATGAATGTATCCCGAGGTAATAGAATCATGAAAGGAGGTTGTTAAGAAAGCGGAAATTGGATATTTAAAGCGTGTGGCCCGCCTGCAAACGAAGTTTTGCGGCGAGGATACGAGGAAAGGGACATTCGAATTATTCTGCGGATACCCTTTGGTAGCACTCTCTACCACAACTTTAATCGGATAAACCGTATCGGTAACGGTACGTCTAAATAATTAAGGAAAGAGTCCGTTTTCTTCATTGTTCTTCTTACATTCTTATTTGTCATTTGACATTTGTCATTTGACATTCCTCCGAAGGAGGTCATATGTGTGGTATTTTTGGCTATGTTGGCCCCCGTACGAACGGGGCGGAATTGGTTCTCGAGGGATTAAAAGCGCTTGAGTACCGGGGATATGACAGCTGGGGTGTTGCCGCCGTTCCATTGTCATTCCGGCCACCGAGCCGGAATCCAAAAGATAAAAAATGGATCCCGGGTCAAGCCCGGGATGACAAAAAAACAATAATTGTTAAGAAAAAGACTGGCAAGATTGGGGGTGCGAGTGTTGCGGACATACCCGCGAGTTCGCTCGCGCTTGGCCATACCCGCTGGGCGACCCACGGCGGGGTGACCCAAGTCAATGCCCATCCGCACGCCGACTGCAGCGGGAGTATCGCGCTTGTCCACAATGGAATCTTTGAAAACTATGAGGAGATCAAGCGAGCACTTCTCAAAAAAGGTCATCGATTCATCTCCGAGACGGATACCGAAGTTGCCGTTCACCTGATTGAGGAGTACGCGAAAAAACTCGCCTTCCCTAAAGCCGTCCGTCGGGCCTTTATGGAAATGAAGGGGTTCAACGCGATTATTGCAATGCGTGCTGACAAGCAAGAATTCGTCGTTGCGCGAAACGGGTCTCCCCTCGTCGTGGGCTTTGGAAAGGGCGAGAACTTTCTGGCAAGCGATCCGGCTGCGCTCCTGCCCCACACAAAAAACGTTCATTTTCTTGAGGATGGTGAGATGGCGATCGTTTCCCCTGACAACGTCCGGATCATAGAAGCCAAAACCGGGCACGCTGTCAGCGTACGCATACAAACACTCACCTGGTCGGCAGGTCAGGCAGAGAAGGGAAACTATTCCTTTTTTATGCTCAAAGAAATCTATGAGCAACCAGGGGTCATAAAGATGATTACAAAGACGGGAGCGGCTCAAGCCGATAAACTTGCACGAACCGTGCGATCCTCATACGGCACGTACATGGTTGGGTGCGGGACTGCGGCATACGCTGGGATAGCCGGAAGCTATCTCTTTTCCAAAATCGCCCACAGGCACGTCAACTGCGCCATCGGCAGCGAGTTCGGATATGCTCTGGACTTTCTGGGGCCCAAAAGTCTCGTGATTGCCCTTTCCCAATCCGGCGAAACCATGGATCTCTTGGAGGGAGTGAAAAAAGCCAAAACAAAAGGCGCGCGCGTGATCGCCCTTGTCAATGTCTTTGGCTCATCGCTCTACCGGTTGTCTGATGAACCAATTCTCATCGGCGCGGGACCGGAAAAGGCGGTAGCATCAACAAAAGCGTTCGTCGGCATCCTGTCTCACCTTGTGCTGCTCTCTTTCGCTCTCGCTGGGGAGGCAAAGAAAGGCCAGAAGCTTTTGCATCAAGCCGCCAAAAGCGTTGACGATGTACTGGGAGAAGCGAGCGTCAAACGGCTTAAAGCGTTGGCAGCGGCCCTCAAGGACACGGATCATATCTACGTCATCGGCCGTGGTCTCTCCTATCCGGCGAGTCTGGAAACGGCGCTCAAGATCAAAGAGATTTCCTACATCCATGCGGAGGGGATGGCTGCAGGAGAACTCAAGCACGGACCCTTGGCGCTCGTCACCCAAGGTACGCCGTGTATCGCGTTTCTTCCCAATGACGAGACGTATGGTGCCAACCTTGCCGGCGCCATGGAGATGGGTGCGCGGGGTGGGATGATTGTGGGGATTTCCTACAAACCACATGAGATATTTGATCACTTTATCCCGGTCTTGGATGCGGGAGAAGCGACCATTATTCCCAATGTGGTTGTGGGACAACTTCTCGCCTATTATCTGACGATTGAAAAAGGATTGGATCCTGATATGCCACGCAATCTCGCCAAAAGCGTGACGGTCAAGTGACTACAGCCCTGAGGCTTCTTTTTGGAGAGATTCGAAGTCACTTTTTCCGCCATCGTCACCCGTGGATTCGAGTTCCATAAGCAATGAATTGGTATCTGCGCTGTATGTTGGCAACGAATAATCCACCGTCGTCGTTTTTGTTTTCTTTTCTCCCAATCCAAAAAAACTCCATAGCTCTCCAAACCATTCTTTGGAAAAAAATGAAGCTCCGGAAGTCATACCCAAAACATCGTTTTGGTTCTGCTTATAAAAATGCAATCCTACTATTGCAAGAAGAAGTATCGCAAAAACGGAAAATGGTATTGAGCGTGATTGTTTTGATCGTTTTGTCATAGTACTGCAGCCAATGCCTTTACCGCCGTCCTTACTGCCTCGCGGGCGGCAACAACCTGCGCGTATACTCCCTTAATATCTGATTGCAACGTGTTCATGGTGTTTTTTACATCCTGTCCCACGCCGGTTTCTGACGAAATCGTCACAACATACTCTTTCCCCGCTTGTGCCGACACTGCCGTTTGGGCCGCGCTAATTGCAGCTTGTGCAGCTGCAACGGCGCTATCGACGCTACTCGTGTCCTTGTCCTTTTCCTTTGCTGTCGCCGCGCGGCTTGCGACTTTTTTTAAAATCTCGCTCATCGTACCCAAGTGCTTCGTCATCTGGTTTGTGCGATTGGTATTAACCTGGCTCATTCGGTTTGCAACGCGTTCGACAATCGTTTTCTTCCTCTCGTCACGGATAGTCAGGAGCTTTTCTTTAAACTGATCCCGCCGCTCTTTCAGATCAGCAGTGCGGCTGGCATGCGTTTCTTTGCGATCGGTCGCCTCCCCGGCAACATTCCCCGTCACCGGATTGCGAAGCCCCAGCCCAACGAGCAACAGTCCTGCCAACTGATCGAACATACTATAAGTATGTGTTTAAAAAAGTGGTTATGTCAAGTGGACGGATTTGTTATCCCAGAGATATGCGATAGCCAGCATCACCAAAATAAACGCAAGATAGCTGAAATTCATAAACCGATTGAAAAACCAGATGATACAAAGCAGTGTGGTATATCCAGTGAGGATATGGACGACACGAATCCTCCGAAAATGCGCACGCCAAAATAAAACGAGATACAAAAAACCAAAACTCCCCTGCCATATCCAAAACGGATAGTAATCGTAGATCGTTTTGACGATGCCCATGGCTACGAGCGCCGTCCCAAATCCGAAATTGTTGATTGGATAACTCGTGGGTAACGAACCGCTCATATACAAAATAAGATTACCAAAAAGCGCTTTCCCATCCCAGACGATAAACGGCACATAGACAAAACCAGAAACGGCTCCCATGGGCAACAAAAAGTTTTTGACCAGCCCTTTTTTTCGATTTTGCCATGCATAAAACAAGAGAAACGGCACGATGAGCCACGCGGTTTGTTTGGCAGCGATGGCCAATCCCATACATATCCCGCTCCAAAAAACGTGCTTGCGCTCTAAAAAGAGTAGTCCCCATAATAACATTGCAAGAATAATAACGTCATTGGATCCCTGCATCATGGAGTTGAGAAAGAGCGGATTGGCCGCGACGAGAATACCAAACAGTAACAATCGTTCGGATAGACCAAACTTCACAAAACCAAAAAGCAGAAGTACCGTATAGAATACGAGGAATACCATCCGGATATCAAAAAATCCTAAAAATTGTGAAGCAATCCGAAATCCTACCGCAGAGAGAACCAACATCAATGGCGGATACGCGTTGTGAAATAAGGCTGGATTTTTTGTTCCTCCGGCATCATCGAGAAATGGTACTTGTGCTAAATCCGAATATTCGTAGCTTTCTGTATATGGATTTTTACCTAATAATAGATACCGTCCGGCGACTTCTACTTGAACTCCTGAATCGTTGATGAAGCCGGCGACCGAGGTTTTGTGGCGAACGAGCATGAATTGAATACTTCCCCAGTAAACAGTGACCCCAATGAATGTTAACAGCAGTAGTAATCGTATAATGAGAGATGATCTCGCGATGACGTACAACACGACGAGACCTAATACAAACGCAATATAGCGTTTATCATGCAAAAACTCCCAGCCGAAAAAATTTAAGGTGATGAATGTATAAATAGTTAAAGCAAAAAGAGGGGTATCGAGAGACATCGCGTGTATCATACCAAAAAGCCCGATAAAACTATCGGGCTTCTGGGTTATGTACCCACATGGCTTTTTCTTATCCAATCGTTTAGTCTCTCGGATGCACGACGAGTTGGGCATACGGACCGATGAGGGTCCCTTTTACATCGCTATAGATTCCATCGACCTCTACCCTCTCCCCAACCGCAATCGTACTGCAGTCTACTTTTGGTGTTTTGAGCTTTATATCCCGAAATCGTATATCCCGATAACACCGGTTCGTCGCTGTCAAAAGCACCGCCACTGTTCTAGCAGGACCATTGACAACATTCTCAAGCGTTAGCTCAATCGCGGTCTTTGCCGTTACGTCTCCCCGGAAGTGTTCAGGATGAAGACTCATGTCCTGAATTCTCATGGGATAGATGGTTGTTTTATCTTGATCGACAAAATTACCGTCAACCACCACTTTATCACCGACGTTGAGATCGGCAAACGTCATTTTATACAGATCGCCAGGATCAGATCCTCCGCCTTTAGCACGCATCCATAGGGTCGAGGTGCAACTATAGACCGTCCGGTTACGTATTGCATTCGGTGCACCGATATCAACAATAAACGTCTTTTCCGTTTCATCTTTACTCAGCACAATACCCCGAAGATTGCTGATGACGCCTTTCTTTCCGGGTTTCGTACACTTTTCAGGGATACTGGCACGCGCCCGGGCGTCCGTAGAACTCTCGGTTTTTTTATTTTCCGACACAATGGCAAATACTACTGCAAGACCAATAAGGGCGATGACCCCCCATACAATCAGATTGGTCTTATCTTGTTTCTTTTTTGAAGCCATTCTCTTTCACCTCCTTTATTGGTTGCTATATCCATAATGTTTGTTTTGTATACACTTGTCAAGCGTACGCACTTTGGAGCCGCTGCGGAAAAATCGGTACAGAAACGGGCGGAGGTGTGGCCAAAGGGATCGTCGGCGGTCAGGTATGCCACTGCGCAAAAAAGAGCTGGATGAGCGCCACAAAATCCGCAATGGTCACGGCACCATCGCGGTTTACGTCTGCGGGGGAAAACCCGGGAGTTCCGGTTTTGCCGAATACACCGACAAAGAGGGCGTAATCAAAGATGTTGGTGACTCCGTCGCCGGTGAGGTCACCGGATGTATCCGTGGATTGCGCGGGAGTCGGAAAGCTGGTTGACGATGGAAAAGAACTGGTACCCAGAAGCGCCGACCAGGCTTTGCCAAGCTGTTCCTGAACGCTTGAATTATTGTTGGCAAATAGGATGTCATCTTTATACACCTGCAGGTAGCTCATGTGTGCAGATCCCTTCGGGACACCAAATGCCTGTGCCTGGTCGGTTTCGGAAAAAAATACGGACAGGACATTGGCAACTGCCTGCGACGGGGAAAGTGAACAACAAGAATGAGACGGCGTTGTCTCACAAAGAGTTTTTCCCTCCCGCCCGCACACGTTAGTATCCGTGCATCCCATGGAAGTGGGGTTATTTGTCGCGGAGCTGTTAAACTGTGCGCCTCCTACCACGCCCTGACTCGTCAGCTCTTTCACTTTGCCAATCCCTGCTTCAAAATTGCGACACGCTTTCATGCCGCTTGTTTGCATACCCTTTGTGTTATTTTTATACGCTGCACTTAGGAACAGACGCACAATTTCCTCTTTCGCCCTTTTTTGGTCTCCCTGGGCAAACTTTAATAGACCGCTCCCTTCGGTCAGGATGATCGTCTTATCCCGAAAAATCGTATCATAGTAAACGATAGCCTCCTGCCACTCCTCAATTATTGCTTTGTTTGACTTCTGGTAGTCATTCGTCGGATAAAATAGCTGCAACAGCTTTTTCCATTTTTCTTTTTCAGTTTCATCGTCATTGGGTAGACTCATCTCTGCGGAAACGGACGTCGGCCCTGCGATAGCAACGGATACAATGGTCGGATTTGAGTTATACCGGCGGGCGACTTCTCCCAAAAATCGTTGCCAGTATTGTTTATAGGTAGGGTTCCACGGCAGCGGCAGCGGCTGGAGCGTATTGGCTCCACGACTATCCGGACCATAGGGAATGGAAAAATCCGTTTTTCCACAGGTCGTTTTCCACCCATCTTCACAGCTTGGAAGTTTGCTAAGAAGCCAGGAAGGCGAGAAAAACCCGGGGACGAGTATGAGTTGGACTGTTTTTTGAACTCGTGATGCTTTAGCGATCACTTCGTCAATACTGGTAAATTGATACGAGCCGTCTGAAGGCTCAAGATGCATCCATCGCTCACGCAGCGCGATGCCGGAAACTGCAGAATTACCAAGTAATTGATCAACGATGCCAGAGGAATAGTCTGCCGGATCGTTGATCGGATACACGGCATAGATGCCTCGCGGCTGGGCAGCAAAGGCCTGTATCGGTAAAAGACGGAACAGTAGTACTACGATGATACTCCACCGCACCAGATTCCTCATTGTTCCCCATGATATACTCAATACAAATGCAAATACAAGTGAACTGGAAAACGATCCTTCTGTGCCTCGTGCTTTTCTCCGGAATGCTATCAGTGCTTATTTTCAGTAAAAATAAACAAACATTCAGAAGTAGAGCAAACGGCACCGTCGTTCTGCGGCTAATCCCGGGTACGGTGACTTCCCGCGTGGGAGAAACATTTTCTCTGGCGGTTCTTTTGGATACCAAGGAAGATACGGTGGCCGCAGTCGACCTGGTGGTTGCCTATGATGAGGCGGTTATTCACGCCGTGGGCACAAACCCATCCGAACAATTTCCCGTAGTCCTGATCCCTGGATCGGTGGGGGGAGGCAAGGTCCATGTTGTCCTCGGTACCGATCCGGCATCGCCCCAGCGCGGCGCAGTCCCTGTGGCAACCCTTCGGTTTGAAGCACTGCGCAAAGGGGTAACGACAATTGCGACAACCAATCAGTCAGCGGTCGCAGCCGTGGGAAAATCAGACAATGTCCTCTCACAAACGTATCCAGCAACCGTCACCATCCCGTCGTTGAACCAGACAGCACGTCGGTTGCCGTCGTCATCTCCCTCGCCCATACCAGATGGGTTTCTTCAAAAAAAAATACCCCGTCCGCAACGCGTTACCCCCACACTCTTTCCCTATCAAAACGATCGGATTCCCACGCCGCCCAAATCTCCATTTCCGGCATGGCTTGATGCAATCTTCCAAGCTATTGCAAACCTTGTCTGCCGCGTCGCTCCCTGCGGGCAATAGGGATTTTTGACTACAGTGATTTATTTGCCGCAGGGTCTTGGCTAAACTGAGCAACTTTTCCCTCTTTAATCGCGTACTCGGCGCGCTGGAGTTCAGTGCCTATGTAGATCAAATGACTGGGAAGCACCAGATAGTCTCCAATGTTGATCATCTGGATATAGAGTTCCATTGCAGTTTTTCCCCGCCATTCTTTGAGCAATAAGCCCCCATCCGGCGCGTAGAGTTTGGCAACAATTTGGTAAGAAGATTGGTCTAATTTGGCCAATTTGGCATATTTGATGGGACGGCCAACACGATTCTTTTTGATTTCCTCTATCTCAATGGTTACATTGCCCCTTGGATCTTCTTCAAACATTTGCCTGCTCGAATAACCCATTTCTTTTTCGTAATTATCCGAGAGTATTTTACTGGCGAGCTCGTAATCATCGCTATAGATATGGGCACTGTGGGTAATCATAACAAACGTGCCCATCTCATAGCCGGTTTCGTCTGCAACCATTTTTTGCAGTTTTAAAAGCGAAAACACATTGCGCGGCCAGCCATGGACCATATCCTGGCTTCGGAAATGCGTCGTACAGAATAATTGATTATCCTGAATCGAAAATATCACTTGCGTCAAACATGGCGTATCGCCCTTGTGCACCTCATTCCAATCCTGGGAAACATTTGCGGTGAATGCGACCATTTTTTTGCTAAACGGACGGGTTTTTATAAGATCAATAATTTTTTGGATTTGGTCTACTCCATCGTGATCGCGCAAACGCTGGCCATACGTATAGGCAATGCCGGGAATGTGTTTGGCAGAAAGAACTTGCGGGTAGTAGATAATCAAATCTTTTTCGGTAAACGGGAAATAATGCGGGAGATAGGGATGATCGGGGTTTTCATTATAGACAACGGCAACCACATTAAGGAGTTCTTTCAACTCGTTTTCCTGCGTGTAGCGCGTCGATTTATTGCGGCCGTACCGCATAATATTGGTCAGAATCTTAAGCCATGTTTGCGCGGCAGTATCGCCGTGAACGCGTAGTCCGATACGTTCGCTCGGGTACGTCACGGGAGTTGGTCTGCTCGTTGGAAAAACTTTGGGAGCTGTAAACGGCTCCATTGTTACATTGTTATAGTGTTGAATTGTTGTTTGTAACTCTGTAACCGGTTTTCCGCGAAGATTAATAACTTCCACTGACTTTCGGAAATGATCCAGGGCATCGCGGCCGATTTCTTTTTCTATTTGGCCTTTTTTCTCATCCCCGATGATGAAAAAATTCTCGTCCACGCCGTTTTGCATAAACGACATTAACGCCTGTCCGCTTCGCGAAAGATCAGCTCCCCACAAAATAATTTTTCTGATGTGGGGATTGGCGTAAATATTCCTGATCATTGCCGAAATTCCTGCTGAACTATAGAGATTGCCGATCGCACAGTAATTCTCGTCTTTAAGAAGATTGGCAACAACCTGACGCTCCATCCACATCACCGACACCCCAACGGAATTTTTAGGATCTTTGACGAGCAGGACGTTTTTATAGAGGATCGGCCAGTCCATAAAACTCAAGGAAAAAGGTAAACGGCAAAAGGCAAACGGAAAAAAGTTTACCGTTTACAGTTTTCCGTTTACCGTTCTTCCCCGATCTTACTTGCTTCCGGAGTTTTTTGACCCATGTATTTTGCAGATTTTTTCTTGTTATAGGGAACTTCGGCATTACTTGATAATTCCTCAAATGTCAGTGCACACACTCGCATCCCCGGATACAAGGCAACCGGCATCCTACCGAGATTGCCGAGCTCCATAACAACAACACCTTCCCAACCGGGGTCAAACACAGAAGCAGTTGAATGAACGACAATTCCTAATCTTCCCAGGCTCGACCTTCCTTCCAATCGTGCTAACAGATTGTTTGGCAACGTCAACGATTCTATAGATGTTGCAAGCACGAAATCTCCAGGTTGCAAAATAAATGACTCATCGTCGCGGACGATAACTTCCGTCATCATGTCGCGGGCAGGTTTATTTGGATCAATGTAGGCAAGTTTACTGTAGTTAAATACACGAAAACGGCTCCCCAAACGAAGGTCGATGGAGCACGAACCAAGCTGTACCTTAAGGTCAGGTTTGGGTGAAATCGTAATTCGTCCTGAGGCAAGTGCCTTTTTGATATCCCGATCCGATAAAACCATGGACAAAGTATACTAGGAAAACGACCGTTTGACCACAAGCGGGCGACGTTAGCTAAATATCACTCCGTAGGCTTCGGGAAAATTCTGTCGATTCTTTACGAAAAAATTCGGACTGAGTTTCGCGCGCGCGATTTCGTGCCAGCCTTCGGCTGGCAAATTGCTTATGCAAACCTCTTTACATTTAATTGTAAGCGCTCTTAACCAAATTTTCTATGTTGAATTCCAAGCACTCTATAAACAGGTAGTGAAAGACCAGAATCATGAATGGCTTTCGCAGTGCCCTCGAAAGCCGCCCAACCTACCGCCCCGACAACATAAGCAGCAATATCACCAATGTCAAAAATTCCGTCAGTCAATCCAACTCCCTGAGCTATTTCAATTAAGGTAGGTGTCCATATTGCGGCCCCAAAATTCATAGCAAAACTATCTCCAACTAATACTTTGTTTAGTGAAGCACTAAATGGAGCTGCCATCACATCAAAAAGATGCCCTCGCATGAAGATCGGCAAAGATTGTCCAGAAGGTCCTCGTTCCAATGATTTTAAAGCCATAGCAGGAACACCGAATATTGCCATACCAAAAACACCTTTAACTCTACCAGAGTAATTTACTTTAGTAATAAGATTTTCTTGATTTTCCAGGTATTCCATTCGTTCGTGCATAGGCTTGTATTTTACACATAACTGGAAGCCTATAGCAAATTAGCCTTTGTCTACCAAGCCACCAAAAATAGGGGTATATTATTATTGAACTCAACTTTAGGGGATTCCTTTTTTAATGGCCGCTTTGGACAGCTTGAGCAATCGAATTGAGAACACTAGGGCGGCCATTTAAGTTCTTTAAATTTTTTGCGTCACGTAATATTTATTTCAAATAAACGTGACAGCAGCGTTTAAATTTTCTTTGAAAATTTATTACGTTGCGTTTTTCTTTTGTCCTTCGACGGCGCTCAGGGCGAGTTTTTTACGAGGCTGAAATTTGACTTCATCTCAAGGTTTTTGTTACGATGAGTCTGTTATGAAAAGAGTGAATATTTCTACCAAAAATATGGGCCAATTTGCTGGAAAGTGGGTCGCGATTGATCCGGTAAAAGACACTATCATTGCCGCAGCCAATACCCTAAAAGAGATCGAACCGTTCATCACCCGTTCGGCAAACGATTCCAGGCCTTCGGGAACGACGCCGGCGGCCTTTAAAGTTCCGTATAAAGATGAGGGGCCGTACGTTTTGGTTTTCAAATGAAGAAACTATCCCCGACTGTTTTCCTCTACCAAAAAGACGCTAAAGGCAATTCTTTTCCGATTATTCCAATCACTTTGGAGCTTAGCGGGAAGAAAGATTTTTGGGCCCTGATTGATTCCGGAGCGACGGTTTCCATCTTCAAGGCCGAAGTGGCCGAGACACTAGGAATCAGTATTGAAAACGGCAAAGAAATTTGGTTAGGCGGCGTTGGCGGTCATATTAAGGGTTATTTGCATCAGGTGAAAATTGAGGCAGCCGGGGAAAAATTCGTCTGCCCAGTGGTGTTTTCGCGAGAATATTTTGTTTCATTTAATCTTCTAGGCAGGCAGGAATTTTTCAAGAGATTTAAGATTGTGTTTGAAGAAGAGAAAAATCGTCTAAGATTAGAGTAGCGTCTTCTCCAAAA
>Ga0155732_149_pt1 | contig 20718 bp, 31 predicted proteins | sample RifCSPlowO2_01_FD_107386 | JGI IMG/M metagenome (GOLD analysis project Ga0155732, IMG submission 107386) | Candidatus Gottesmanbacteria bacterium RIFCSPLOWO2_01_FULL_46_21 | reverse complement strand
TCCGTCCGGTGAGAGCAAGGAACGTAAACACGATGCCAACGAGAAGATAGAGGATTCCGGCAATTGCATCGGTAACTAAAATTTGTTTGCCAACTAGCCCGATGGTTTTACCGCGGAGACGCGGCAGGGTCGTCCAATTGATTTTTTCGAGAAGGAGTGCCAGGACAACGAGCGGAACGACCATCCCGAAGACATAGGAAAGGCCGGCTAAGCCGGCCCAGAAAAATGTCGGTGAGAGAAAACTAATTGTAAGAATTCCGGCAAGGACCGGCGTGCAGCAGGATGAGGTGATGCCGGAAAATACTCCCAGAAGGTAGACCGACCACGGATCATGACGCTTGTTGAGATCAATCGTTAAGTGGATCATCGGGAGCGTCACTTTTTTGCCGGTCAGTTGCATGAGTCCAAGAAGGACCATGAATGCACCACCCACGACGTATGTTTGGGTATGGTAGTCCTGGAAGAATTGGCCAACAGCGCGGATACCCAGCGCCGTCGGGACTAAGATAGTCGCAATCCCGATTCCGAAAATAAGCGTCATCCACAAGACCCTGCCTTTTTCTTTGAAAATATTAGCCAGGTAACTTGGGAGGAGAAATGTGATGCAGCATGGTGCAAAGAGCGCAACCATTCCTCCGGCAAAAGAAGTTATCAAAGAGATGCTCTGTATGAGATTCATAAAACGTTTGCCGCAATACTCACCTCGACTTGGGGATTATTCGGGTCATTGGTTGAGAATGTGACTTGACGGGTGACGGCTCCGACGACGGGCATGACTTTTGGTCTATACATGACATTAAGTACAGCCGTCTGTTTTGCCGGAACCTCGCCGATCCAATTTTTCAAATCACTTTTCATATGCATAGGCATATTAAACTCACCTGTCGTTTGACTCCCAATTGTGACGGTTGCAAACGTGCAGTCACAGGACGTCGAGATATTCCATAGGCGAAGAGTTGAGTCGCTCGTGTTGGCTATGGTAAACGTTGCGGTTTTTTCTTCATCGCTTTTCATTGACCCGAAATCTTCAATTTTTTTGTCGATGGTCATGCTCGCCGACCCCTGATTTTCTCGTTTGGGAGTTGATGCGCCTTTTCCCATGACCAAAACCGCTCCACCGATAAGTGCAATACTTGCTACAAGTATTCCTATGATTAATTTCATATCTGATTTCATATATTTACTCCTTTCAGCCGCAGGGAATTTCCGACGACGGAAATGGAACTGGCTGCCATAGCAAACGCGGCCAGCGCCGGATTAAGAAGCCAGCCGGTAATGGGGTAGAGAACACCCATCGCAACAGGAATCAAAATAACGTTATAGCCAAATGCCCAGAAAAGATTTTGCTTAATGATTGATAGCGTTGATCGGCTCAGACGAATAGCCGATGCGACACTCCGTAGATCTTTATTCAGAAGTGTAATACTTGCCGATTCTATGGCAACATCGGTGCCAGTTCCCATGGCGATACCTACGTCGGCTGCAGCAAGCGCCGGTGCATCATTAATACCATCGCCCACCATCGCAACGGTTTTTCCCTGGAATTGCAGTTTTCGTACTTCGCTCTCCTTTTGATCGGGTAATACCTCTGAGAGTACGTTAGATATCCCTACGTTCTTTGCAATGGCGCTGGCAGTACGTTTATTGTCACCAGTAATCATTATTGGGGTAATACCGAGATTTTTTATCTCAAGTACCGCTTCTTTTGCTGAATCTTTTATCGTATCGGCAACAGCGACGAGGCCAGCTAATTTGTTTCCAATTGAAAGCATCATCACGGTTTTTCCTTCATTTTCCAAAGCTTCAATGCGGGAAGCGTTATTGCCAATATTGATGTGTTCTCTGTTCATGAATCGCCTATTGCCGAGAAGAATAGTTTTGCCGTCGATTATGCCTTTGACGCCGTGACCAGGAACCGCTGCAAAATGTGTGACGGGAAGTAGTTTCAATTTCTGACGCTCTGACTCTTTGACAATCGCTTCTGCCAACGAATGCTCTGAGCCGATTTCAATTGACGCAGCGGCGGCGAGGATGTTTCCATCAACATCAGTCACTTGAGGTTTACCTCTCGTCAGAGTGCCGGTTTTGTCAAAAATAATACTTTTCACTTTGTGTGCCGTTTCGAGCGCTTCGGCGTCACGAATAAGGATTCCGTGCTCCGCGCCTTTTCCGGTGCCTACCATGATGGCTGTCGGTGTCGCAAGTCCCAATGCACAGGGGCAGGCGATGATAAGAACAGCGATCATATTCGTAAACGCCTGAGAAAATGTACCAGTGTCATACCATACAACAAATGTCGCAACGGAAAGCATAAGAACTACCGGGACAAAGTATGACGAGATGACATCGGCAAGGCGCGCAATCGGCGCGCGTGAAGATTGAGCTTCCGAAACCATTTTGATGATTTGAGAAAGCATTGTGTCGCTGCCAATTTTTGTTGCTTGAAATAAAAATGTTCCCGTTTTATTGATCGTTGCGCCGATCACCGTGTCACCAACATTTTTATCAACCGGAATCGATTCACCGGTAACCATCGATTCATCTATACTTGATGATCCCTCGGTGATACTCCCGTCAATGGGGATTTTTTCACCTGGGCGGACCCGCATAATATCACCGACTTTGATATCTTCAATAGGAATATCTATTTCTTTTCCATTGCGCAACACGCGAGCTGTTTTTGCCTGCAGGTGCAGGAGTTTTTTGATCGCATCACTTGTATGGGCTTTTGCCTTTGCTTCTAAGTATCGCCCGAGAAGTATTAATGTGATGATGACTGCAGCAGTATCAAAATACATAGGAGTCGGAAAAACAAACGAAAGGAGTGAGTAGCCGTATGCAGTGCTTGTACCAATGGCAATGAGCGTGTCCATGCTTGCCGCGTGGTTTTTGAGTCCCGACCACGTCGCCTGATAAAATTGTTTGCCTGCCCAGAACTGGACCGGGGTTGTGAGAATGAGGAGGAGAAGTGGACTCATGGGCACGAAAAAACTCCCGATGAGGATAATAACACTTAAAATTCCCGAAACGATAACTTTTGTTTTGAGATCAGCCAGTTCCTGTTTTTTTACTTCTTCTTTTGTTTTTTCGGGAGCATTACCCAATACTGCTTTGTATCCAATATCTTCAACTGCTTTAGCTAATGTTCCATCATTACAATCATGCTCATCGTACTCAATCGTCGCTTGTTCGCTGCCATAATTAACCTGCGCATCGATAACACCAGGAGTCTTATTGAGCTTCTTTTCGATAAGTCTCGCACAACTTGCGCAATGCATGCCGATGATGGGGAAAGAGGTTTTCATGATTTTTTATTTGGACAAATGACTATTTGGGAAACATTCAAACTCGTGGCATACATTTCAGGTTTTAGTCCAGAGATATTGAGATGCGAAAGTAAACCTCGGTCGATAAAATTTTTCCACATGGGGGTCTCAAATAAGCTCGCGACCATACAAGTGAGTCGCGCAATATAGTTTTTGTGAGGTTCAAGATAATCAACGATGAGAATTTTCCCATCAGATTTAGTTACGCGCATCATTTCTTTTAGGACTAAGAAACGGATTTCGTATGGCATGTCATGGAGCGCGAGGGAAATGCTGCAGGCGTCAAATGTATTGTCTTTGAAAGGTAATTTAGTGGCATCTCCATGAATAAATTTGAGTTTTAATCCTTTGGCAAGCTTTTTTTTCGCTTGTTCAAGCATTTCTTGAGATAAATCAATACCAATGACATCATAATCACGTTTAGCGAGAGAATAAGCTTGTGCACCCGTTCCTGTGGCAACGTCTAATATCCTGCTGTTAGCGGGTAGATTCAGAAGTGATGCAGCTTTGTTTCGAATCGGGAAAAGAATATATTTTTCATAGTCGTATACACGTGCCCAACGGGCAAAGAACCGCTGATTAAAATATACGTGTTTTTTAATGAGTGCTTCGTTTGATTGGTTCATATAACTTCTATCCGTCCATGGAACATATTCATGCCGCAGTGGAAACCGAACACCCCAGTTTTTTCTGGCGTGATGGTAATGGGTACTGATTGGCCGACGGGAAGAAATTTTTTGATTTTAAATTCGGGAAAAATAATTTCTTCGAGACACGGATTCGAATCTTTTCTTAAGAATGTAAGCGTCGTAGCTATTCCATTTTTTATTTTTATAGCATTTGGTTTGTATCCACCGTCAATGATAATAGAAGTGACTTCCATAGCTTCCTCCTTTTTTCCAAAAAAGAACCAATAGATTCCTACAATACCGGTGATACCTAAAAACGAAACTATTAATTTATCCATATATCTTTTATTTTTTTTCCATTATTTTCATCACTTCATCGATGACTTCGTTTGCCTTGCCATTACGGATGGAGTCGGCGACACAGGTTTGCATGTGATTTTTGAGAATCACGCCGTCGGTCTCGCGGAGCGCTGCCTGGACGGCTATAGATTGATGGACGATGTCTATGCAGTAGTGGCCGTGATTGACCATATCGATAACTTTGTCAAGATGCCCCCGTGCAATTTTCATGCGATGTAAAATGGAGCGTTCTATTGATTGATCTCTCGGAATCCCCTTTGGCATATTTTATCCCCCTGGTAGGGATAGAATATCAAGCGGGAATTGCATTGTCAAGGAGAGTGTTAGTAGAATGGAAGCCTATATGAATCAAGTGTGGCTCGCATTTTTGACGGGACTGACGACTGGCGGTTTATCTTGTTTAGCTGTGCAAGGTGGACTTTTGGCATCATCGGTTACGTCACAGGACAAACCCAGACGTGTTGTGGCGACGTTTCTCATTGCCAAACTGATTGCATACACACTCTTGGGATTTCTTCTCGGATTTGTTGGCTCTACACTCGTGCTTTCTCCTAAGTTATTTGGAGCACTCCAAATAGCCGTGGGACTATTTATGGTTGCGACAGTTGGGCGACTGCTCAATCTCCATCCGATTTTTCGCTATTTTGTAATACAGCCTCCACGGTTTGTATACAAAAAAATGAAGGGCACAAGTACGCCTATAGCACTGGGGTTATTAACCGTTCTTATTCCCTGCGGAGTGACGCAGGCTATGATGATCGTTGCGGTTGGAACAGGTAATCCGTTAAGCGGTGCAGCTATTATGGCAGCATTTATCTTAGGAACAAGCCCCATCTTTTTTGCGCTTGGCGCAAGCATCGTCGAACTGCTTAAGCGTCCTGTGTTTTCCTATGTGGCTGCGGGAGTGATTGGAGTATTTGCGGTACTTTCTATTAATGGCGGTATAGGTCTCATGGGATCGTTTTATACACTGCAAAATCTCTGGAAGGTTGCCATGACGCCAACAAATCAATTGGCCCTTGGTACAATTGCCGGGGTAAGTACCAGCGGAAGTCAGGAAGTAACGATTGATGTGCGAAGCAACGGATATAACGCGAGTGCATCAACACTCAAGGCAGGTATTCCAGTCAATCTTCGGCTCGTGACCAATAATGTAGGCGGGTGTGTTCGTGCTTTCACAATACCGGCACTCAATATTTCCAAAGTGCTTCCCCAAACTGGAACAGAAGAAATTACGTTTACACCCACAAAAACCGGTCTGCTTGCCTACTCTTGTGCGATGGGGATGTATACGGGATCATTTACCGTAGTTTTGTAGTATTTTGTGTCATCCCGGCCGAAGAGCCGGGATCCAGTGTTTGCATAAGACTGGATTCCGGGTCAAGCCCGGAATGACAAAATAAACATGACAAAAAAAACATATAAAGTTATCGGTATGAATTGCACGAGTTGTGCCATGCTTATCGAAAGCGACTTGGGAGACATTGGTATTAAAGCCTCATGTCATTATGCCCGCGAAACGCTCGATGTAGAATTTGATGAAGGGAAAATCAGCGAAGATAAGCTCAAAGAAGTTGTTAAAGCCTCTGGATATGGACTTTCGTAATTTGGGTATCGCCTACGCCCTTGTTCGCTATTGACAATCCTTAGGTTTTTATACATAATAACCTCATGTTATTACCAACAAGACAAAATACAAAAACCATTACCGATCTGCGGGAGGATGCGCTTGGCGTTTTGTCCGATGTGGATAGATTAGGCCTCGTGTATGTCTTGCAACACTCCGACCCGCGGGCAGTCGTGTTGTCCCTGAAAGAGTTCACCAGGATTTGTGAATTGATCGAAGACCGCGCGGATGAACGGGATGCTGCGGAATTATCCAGCGAGGATCGCGGTATAGGGATCCCGCTCTCGACCATTGCCAAAAAGTATCAATAAATGAGAGTGTACAAAGTATTTCTTACAAAGAAGTCTAAAAAAAATCTCGCTCATCTGGCTTCGTACGATGCGAAAAATATTATTCACAGATTACAACAACTGGACGTTCCGTTTCCCAATAATCTCGATATTAAAAAGATGTCCGGCACACCGGGTTTTTACCGTTTGCGTTCCGGAAGCGTGCGGGCAATATTTGAAATTTTAGAAAAACAAAAAGAAATTTGGGTACGAAAAATTGATTACCGGGGAAATATTTATTAATCTCCTGACATAAAAAAGATGATATTTCTACGCCGGATCTGGACAGTAGGCATAAAAAAGCGTAAAATTATAGCGTAAGAAGCACGAACTGCTTCGGATATCGGGGCAGTTTTTTTTACTGTATAGCATTCTTTTATGTCATTCCGGGCTCCTGCCTGCCGGCAGGCAGGTGACCCGGAATCCAGGCATTTAAGAAAAAACTGGATCCCGGCTCGGAGGCCGGGATGACATAATACGAATATGGCGCAACTACAAGTACATAAAACAGAAAATCGTGATGTGCCGCTTGATCGGGTGCGAAACATCGGTATTATCGCCCATATTGACGCGGGGAAAACCACGACGACCGAGCGGATTCTATTCTACACGGGCCGCTCCTACAAAATCGGAGACATTGATGAAGGAACGACGGTCATGGACTGGATGGAGCAGGAGAAAGAGCGGGGAATTACCATTGTATCGGCTGCCACCACCACGTTCTGGAACGGATATCGGTTTAATATTATCGATACTCCCGGTCACGTGGATTTTACCGCAGAAGTAGAGCGATCTTTGCGCGTTCTCGACGGCGGTATTACGGTTCTCGATGCAGAAGAAGGGGTGCAATCACAGTCAGAAACGGTTTGGCATCAGGCAGACAAATACAAAGTCCCGCGTATTTGTTTTATCAATAAGATGGATAAGATTGGGGCTGATTTTCGTGCGACGATTACTTCGATTGAACAGCGTCTTGGTGCCCGGACTGCCGTCATGGTCGTCCCCATCGGACGAGAAAATACGTTTAGAGGTTTTGTGGAGTTACTCACTTGCAAAGCGCTCGTGTGGGGGAGTGATGATCTTGGCGCCAAATACGATGAAATTGAAATTCCGGATGATCTCAAGTCCGAAGTTGACCAAAGTCGAAAAGCCTTGGTCGAGCGCATTTCCGAGACCGATGATACCCTTATTGAGAAATTTTTGGCCGGAGAAGATCCGACGGTTGATGAACTGAAAGCAGCTCTTCGAAAAGCAGTGATTGGCTATCAGTTGGTGCCAATCTATTGCGGTTCGAGTTTGCGAAACAAAGGAGTTCAGCCGCTTCTTGATGCGGTTGTGGATTACTTACCCTCACCACTTGATCTACCTCCCGTTGACGGCACGCATCCCCAAACCGGTGAGAAGATAACACGCAAAAGAATTGTTGAAGAACCATTGTCCGGACTCGCCTTTAAGATCCAAATCGATCCGCACGTGGGGAAACTCACTTACGTCCGTATCTATTCAGGAAAACTTGAGTCCGGTTCCTATACATATAATTCCACAAAAGGTATAAAGGAGCGCGTGGGGAGGCTTCTTCTTATGCACGCTAACCAACGGGAAGAGATTAAAGAGGCATATGCGGGAGAAATCGTTGCCGTCGTTGGGTTCAAAGATACCATTACCGGTGATTCCATTTGCGATTCGGACAATCCAATAATTCTTGAAAAAATCACATTCCCCGAGCCGGTTATTTCTTTGGCAATCGAACCCAAAACCAAGAATGATCAAGAGAAAATGGGCTTTGCACTCCAGCGGTTGAGTGAGGAAGATCCAACATTCAAGATCAAAAGCAATCTCGAGACCAATCAAACAATCATTTGGGGTATGGGAGAGCTTCACCTGGAAATTCTTGTGGACCGCATGAAGCGTGAGTTTAAAGTGGAAGCCAACGTCGGAGCCCCGCAGGTTGCCTACAAAGAGACCATTAAGGTAACCGCCGAAGGCGAGGGAAAATATATCCGTCAGTCGGGGGGTCGTGGGCAGTATGGACACTGTTTTTTGCGCATTGAGCCCAAAAACCGTGGAGAAGGATATGAATTTATTGATGAGATCAAAGGCGGCACCATACCCAAGGAGTTTATTTCTCCTATAGGAAAAGGAGTCAAAGAGGCTATGGAAAATGGCGTGCTTGCCGGATATCCGATGGTTGACATGAGTGTTGCTTTGTACGACGGGTCATACCATGACGTGGATAGCAGCGAAATAGCCTTTAAGATTGCGGGCTCGATGGCATTGCAGAACGCGGTCAAACAAGCTCAACCCACACTCCTTGAGCCGATCATGAAAGTTGAGGTTACAACTCCTGACGAATTTATGGGAGATATTATCGGAGATCTCGGGGCCAAGCGATCACAAATCCAGGGGACGCAAAAACGTGGGGCTGTGACGGTAATTATAGCACTTATTCCCTTAGCAGAGCTCTCCGGGTACGCGACATCGCTTCGCAGCATGTCCAAAGGGCGAGCTACGTTTTATATGGAACCGAGTCATTATGAAGAAGTACCAAAGAACATCCAAGAAAAGATCATTGCGCAGAAGAATTGACCTGTGTTACAATGCGAAGTAACGCTACGAAGGAGGACCTATGGCAGACCAGCAAAAATTTCAGAGAAATAAGCCGCATCTTAATATCGGAACCATTGGACACGTTGATCATGGGAAAACCACATTAACTTCCGCAATTACCCACGTGCTTGCAAAAGCAGGGTTGGCAAAGGCTCTGAAATACGAGGAAATTGATAACGCGCCAGAAGAAAAAGCCCGAGGCGTTACCATAAACCTTCATCACTCAGAATACGAAACAGCAAAACGACACTATGCCCATATCGACGCACCGGGTCATGCTGACTACGTCAAAAACATGATTACGGGTGCAGCTCAAATGGACGGCGCCATCTTAGTAGTATCTGCTCCGGATGGTCCCATGCCGCAGACCCGGGAACACATTTTGCTTGCCAAGCAAGTAAATGTGCCTGCAATTGTCGTGTTTATGAATAAAGTTGACATGGTGCAGGACAAAGAGCTCCTTGATTTGGTCGAAATGGAAGTTCGTGAGCTCCTTACCAAATACGGATTCCCGGGAGATAAGGTTCCCGTCATTCGGGGAAGTGCGCTCAAGGCGCTTCAAGGAGATGCAGAAGCAGAAAAATCCATTGAAGAACTCATGAAAACCGTCGATGAGTATATTCCGGAGCCGGTTCGGGAGCTCGACAAGCCATTTCTCATGCAGATTGAGGATGTATTCTCGATCAAAGGTCGGGGAACAGTCGTCACCGGAAGGGTTGACCGGGGAAGAGTGAAAGTCAATGAAACCATTGAAATTGTCGGCATTAAACCGACACAGTCGACCGTGGTTACCGGGGTCGAAATGTTCCGAAAGCTTCTTGACGAAGGGCTTGCCGGAGACAATATCGGTGTCCTTCTGCGAGGCATTGAAAAAGAACAGGTGGAACGCGGTCAAGTGCTTGCTGCTCCCGGGTCGGTCAAGCCGCACACGGAATTTGAGGCAGAAGTATATATCTTAGCCAAAGAAGAAGGTGGACGACACACGCCATTTTTTACGGGCTACCGGCCGCAGTTTTACATTGGGACTACCGACGTGACGGCTGAGGTGACTTTGCCGACCGGTGTTGAGATGGTCATGCCGGGAGATAAGACCAAAATGACGGTTAAGCTGATCGTCCCAATCGCTCTTGAAGAAGGCCAGCGGTTCGCTGTCCGCGAAGGCGGCCACACCGTCGGCGCCGGCGTCATTACAAAAATCATTGCATAATCTTATTTAGTCATGCCAAAGGGAAGGATTCGCGTACGTTTAAAAGCGTATGACAGTAGGATCATTGACGACTGCTGTCAGAAAATATTAGATACCGCCGTTCGGACGGGTGCTCGGGTCGTGGGACCAGTACCGCTTCCGACCGATCGGGCACATTTTAATGTTGCGAGATCACCCTTTATCGACCGAAACAGTCGAGAGGATTTTATGATCAAAACGCACAAGCGGCTTATTGATATTATTGAACCGACGGATAAGACAATTGATCAATTGATGCATTTGGATCTGCCGGCTGGTGTAGACGTAGAGTTGAAGATGTAGGGATACTTTGGTATACTTGTGAGTCTCAGATATGACGGAACACCGCATCATATCAACGTAGGAGAAATACCAAAAGTCTCGGATGAGTATAACGACCTCAACCGAGGTCGCTTTTTTTTGGGGAAAACTATGATACCAGGATTACTAGGAATAAAACAAAGTCAGTCACAAACATTTACCGAAGACGGGAAGCGAATTCCTATTACGGTGGTCGAAGCTGGCCCGTGTTGGGTCACTCATATTAGTAATCAAAGCGTCCAGCTTGGGTTTGGCAATACAAAGCACCTTACCAAAGCACAAATAGGACACATTAAGAAAGCGGGGTTAGACAACAAGCCCCGTTTTTTACGGGAAATTAAGACAAATGAAGCAGATCTTCCTAAGGTAGGAGATACCATCGCCGTTGGTGATGTATTTGTACCGGGAGACGCTATCCGGGTAACCGGCACATCAAAAGGAAAAGGTTTTGCCGGAGTCGTCAAGCGCCATCATTTCGCCGGAGGACCCCGGACGCACGGTCAATCCGACCGCGAGCGTGCACCCGGATCGATCGGTCAAACCACAACCCCGGGAAGAGTCTATAAGGGCAAACGCATGGCTGGTCGAATGGGTGGCGATACGGTGACGGTGCGAGGACTCAAAGTCGTTAGCGTCGACCCAACCAATAATATGTTGACGATTAAAGGAGTAGTACCAGGAGGCCGAAAGGGCCTCCTTATCATTCAAAAAGAGCTATGAAAACCGTAAGTTTAAACGTACCAGTTGTTGGAGTTGATGGGAAAACGAAGAGCAAAATTCAACTTCCCAAAGAGCTCTTTGGTGCCAAGGTAAATAAAGCGCTTTTAGCGCAAGCAGTTCGCGTTTACTTGGCTAATCAACGAACAGGCAATGCGGCTACAAAAACGCGCGGTGAAGTCGAGGGGTCGACCAGAAAAATTTATCGGCAAAAAGGGACAGGACGGGCAAGACACGGTGCAATTCGGGCACCGATTTTTGTCGGGGGCGGCATAGTATTCGGTCCAAAACCGCGCGATTTTAGTCTAAAACTGCCTCAAAAAATGAGGAGAGCCGCCTTGGCTAGCGCTTTAACATCAAAGCTCACCGATGTCATCATTGTTGATGGACTCGGGGATATCGAAAAAACAAAAATTATGGCCAGAACACTCGTGGCCGTGGGAGCGACAGGCAAAACCCTTTTGGTGACGAGTGCAAGTAATAATCGAGCAGCAAGAAATATTGCCGCCGTCGACGTCATACCCGTCAATATGTTATATGCCTATGCGGTAGTATCGCACCAGAAACTTGTTTTTATGAAAGAAGCAGTTAAAAAATTATGAATCAAACCGTTCGTCGGCCATTGATTACAGAAAAGTCACTCTCCCAAGCAGCAAAGGGGTGGTATACGTTCGCCGTAACCGAAGCGGCGAGGAAACAAGATATTGCTCGAGAAATCGGACAACTCTACAACGTAAACGTAACAGATGTGCGCACCGCTAGTATGCACGGCAAAGAGCGCCGCGCAGGTAAAAAAATGAAACGGGTAGCTAAGAGCGACTGGAAGAAAGCAGTTGTGCATTTAGTCAAAGGACAAACGATTGCAGCGTTTGAAGTAACACAAGAGGCTGAAAAGAAATAAACAAATGAATGATTAAAATGATTTGAATCATTTTAATTCATATGCAAACACAAAGGATAAAAAGTTTAACGAGCATACTCCCGAAAAATTCCGGGAGGGATGCCTATGGCCATGTTGCTGTCAGGCACCAGGGGGGCAGGCATAAACGTTTCTATCGGGCCATTGATTGGAAACGGGACAAAGACGCCATCTCTGCACGAGTTTTATCAATTGAGTACGATCCCAATCGTTCTGCTGATATTGCACTCCTAGGGTACGCGGATGGGGAAAAGCGATTTATCATCGCTCCCGTAGGACTGGTGATCGGACAAACCGTACAAAGTGGACAAAAAGCAGACGTCAATGCTGGCAATAGTATGCCATTAGGATTTTTGCCTGTGGGCACGATTGTACATAACCTGGAAATTAAGCCGGGGCACGGCGCACAGATGATTCGAAGTGCCGGAAGCAGTGCTATGGTGCTCGCTAAAGAGGGAGCTACGGTGCAAGTAAAACTTCCGTCAGGGGAAATTCGGCTGTTTGACGAAAAGTGCCGTGCGACCGTAGGGCAAATCGGTAATGTTGAGTGGAGAAATCGTGTTATAGGCAAAGCCGGACGAAGCCGCCACATGGGAATACGTCCCACCGTTCGTGGCGTTGCACAAAATCCCAGAAGTCACCCCCATGGCGGTGGTGAGGGACGAAGCGGTATCGGACTCCCGTCGCCCAAAAGTCCATGGGGCAAAAAAACGTTAGGGAAAAGAACGAGAAAAAGGAAAAAATACAGCGATCGATACATTGTACAAAGAAGGAAATAACTCTATGGCACGAAGTAGTAAAAAAGGACCGTACATCGATAAAAGAGTGCTTGTCAAAGTAAACAAGCAGAAGGCTGGTGGCGATCGGAGCCCGATTAAGACTTGGTCACGAGCTTGTCAGATAGCACCGGAGTTTGTTGGTCACCGGTTTGCTATTCACAACGGACGAACATTTATAGAACTTTTTGTTACTGAGGCAATGGTTGGTCATAGACTCGGAGAATTTTCGCCAACACGCATGTTTCGCGGTCATGGACAGGTGACAAAACGGACAATGGATAAAACTTAATATGGATTACCAAGCCACATCAAAATATGTGCGGGTGAGTACACGGAAAGTCCGGCTTGTTGCCGATAGCATTCGCCGTATGAAACCGGATGCTGCGCTTTCCTATCTTTCCGCAATGCCCAAGGCAGCAGCCCAACCCATGAGCAAAGTCCTCCGTTCAGCTCTTGCCAATGCGAAGGAGAAACAAGTCAAACCCGAAGTTCTCACGATGAAAACAATAGAAGTTATGGGAGGGCCGGTCATGAAGCGATTTCGCGCGGTGTCGAGAGGGAGCGCGCATTCATACAAGAAACGAATGACACATATCAGGGTTGTATTAACTGATGAAAACCCTCAAGGCTAAGCCTTGGGGAACTTTAAGGCTTAGCCTTGATTAAACATATGGGACAAAAAATTCATCCAAAAGGGTATCGAATCGGAACGGTGTTTACCTGGTCGTCGCGATGGTTTGCGGATAAACGGCTCTACAGAGCACTTCTTTATGAAGACGTGAAGATTCGGGAAGAATTGTTCCGGAGGCTTAAATCGGCGGGACTATCAGAAGTAGAAATCGAGCGATCGATTAACAAGGTAAAAATTACGCTTCATGTCGCGCGTCCCGGAGTCGTTATTGGTCGCGGAGGAAGCGGACTTGAGGAGATAAAGAAATATCTCGAAGCCTTTGTTGCGGATGTAGCCAAGCCCCGTTTGGGCAAGGGGGAAGCGAAACAAAAACTCGAATTGTCAGTCGAGCCGGTGAAGGAGCCAAATCTTCAGGCCTATCTTGTTGCAACAACGATTTCTGACCAACTCGCCAAACGCTTGCCGCATAAACGAGTGGGCAATCAAGCCATTGAGCGTGTTATGAGTGCTGGAGCTAAGGGAGTACGAGTGCTGTTATCTGGTCGCATCGGAGGAGCCGAGATCGCCAGGCGAGAAAAATATCAGGCAGGGACCGTACCACTTTCGACGATTCGGGAAGAAATTGATTTTGCCTCAGTTCCGTCGCTTACAAAATCGGGGTATATCGGAGTAAAAGTGTGGATTTGTAGAAAGAGTTAACTATGTTGGCACCAAAACGAGCAAAATACAGAAAATCATTCCGGGGTAAGCGCGGCGGCAACTCAATTCGGGGCAGTGAAGTGAATTTTGGGGAGTATGGTTTGAAAGCGATTACGCGCGGGTGGGTAACCAGTCGTCAAATTGAAGCCGCTCGTCGAGCGCTTACTCACTCGACGCGTCGGGGAGGAAGAGTGTGGATTCGGATATTTCCGGATAAACCCATAACGAAAAAACCATCCGAAACGCGTATGGGAAGCGGTAAGGGAGACGTCTATGAATATGTGGCCGTCGTGCGCCCCGGGCGCATGTTATTTGAAATGGCGGGGGTGACTCTTGATCAGGCAAAAGAAGCCATGCGGCTCGCAAGCGCGAAGCTTCCCATACGAACGGTCTTTATGGTGAAGGAATAATATGAAAAAAAACGAGAAAAAATCATTATTGGAAAAATCTATCCCCCAACTGCAAAAACTGGAAGGGGATTTGAACCGGGAGATCGAAGTCCTGCGTGTGAAACGATTCACCGAACAAAACAAAAACACCCGCTCGATTGGAGTCTTACGAAACAAAAGGGCAGTAATAGGTTCGATGATACGACAAAAAGAGTTAGGAGGGGCAGTATGATACGTACAATGACCGGAGAGATCGTTTCTACAAAGACGCCACATATGGTTGTCGTGTCGGTCGTGCGAATCTGGAGACACCCGGTGTATAAAAAGGCGGTTCGAAAGGCAAAGCGATTTGCCGCCCACAACGACACGCTTGAGCTTGTCGTCGGCGACCGCGTTGTTATTGCTGAGACAAAACCGATGAGCAAAACAATACATTTTAAGGTAGTGAGTAAGCTATGACCAGGGTTTGTCATCCCGGCCTCCGAGCCGGGATCCAGTCAAGAAAAACACTGGATTCCGGGTCAAGCCCGGAATGACAAGAAAAAAATATGATTCAACGAAAAACCAGATTAATTGTTGCTGATAATTCGGGCGCGCAGGAAATGTCCGTTATTCATATTTATGGTTCCTCCAAGCGGGCATTTGCGGGGTTAGGGGATATTGTTCAATGCGTTGTCCGCAAAGCAGACCCAACGGGTACGGTTAAAGATGACGAACTCGTTAAAGTTGTTATTATTCGGACCAGAAAAGAGCACGGTCGGTCCGATGGATCCTACATTCGTTTTGATGATAATGCGGGCGTTGTGATTGATAATGCCGACGACAAAAATCCACGGGGGACGCGCGTATTTGGTCCGGTTGCCCGGGAACTGAAAGAAAAGGGTTTTGACAAAATCGCCAGCATGGCAACAGAGCTATACTAGTCTTTTTGTGTGATCCCGGCCTCCGAGCCGAGATCCAGTCAAGAAAAACACTGGATTCCGGGTCAAGCCCGGAATGACAAATGAAAATATATGAAAATAAAAAAGGGAGACACTATTATTGTCACATTAGGAAAAGACCGTGGAAAGAAGGGAAAAGTGGAAAAAGTTTTCCCTAAACAAGAAGCGGTACAGGTCGCTGGCGTCAATACGTATAAGCGACACATGAAAAAACGGGATGAAAAAAATCCCGGAGGTATCGTTGATAAGAATAGGCCAATATCGGTTTCTAAAGTAAGCGTGGTATGCCCATCATGCGGAAAACCAACGCGCGTGGGATTTTTAGTCACTAAGAACGAAAAAGTTCGGATTTGCCGAAAGTGTGGAAAAAAACTATGACACCTGATCCGTTAATCAATCCCATGGCCGTACCAAAACTCGTCAAAATAGTCGTTAACTGCGGCATGGGTGAGGTTTTGAAAGAAAAGAAAGCAATGGAAGCTATGAGCGCACAGCTTGCCGTCATTACGGGACAAAAGCCTATGGTGACGCGGGCAAAGCGTGCGATCTCAACGTTTAAACTCCGTGCGGGAGATTCCATTGGGCTCAAAGTGACCCTGCGGGGCAAACGAATGGTTGATTTTTTGACGAAATTCGTTACTATTGCTCTTCCGCGTGTCCGTGATTTTCGGGGAGTACCCACGGGCGGATTTGATGGCCACGGCAATTTTACGATGGGCATCATTGAACAGTCGATATTTCCCGAGCTCGAGTATGCGCTTATAGATAAGGCACGGGGATTTGAGGTAACATTTGTGACTACCGCACAGTCAGACGATCATGCCAGGAAGCTTCTCGAGCTTTTGGGTATGCCGTTTGCCCAGCCTGCCGGCAGGCAAGGAAAATAATTATGGCCAAAACAAGCGATGTCGTAAAGTTTTACAAAAAGCAAAAGTATCCGGTACGCATGAAATTCCGTTGTTCATTGTGCGGAAGATCGCGGGCGTATATGCGGCAATTTGGGATATGCAGATTGTGTTTTAGAGAAAGAGCTCATAAAGGCGAGCTCCCTGGTGTTATTAAAGCATCGTGGTGAAAACCGTCAAGGCTAAGCCTTGGGGCGCTTTAAGGCTTAGCCTTGATAGATACATATGGTAAATGATCCAATAGGCGATTTGCTCGCCCAAATAAAAAACGGAAGCTTAGCAGGTAAGCAAGAGATTGTATTGCCATTTTCGACGATGAAACTGGCTGTGGCTTCCATCCTTGCCGGTGAAGGATACGTCGCTCAGGTCGAGAAATCCGGTACCGATCCCAAAGCGATGCTTCACATTGGCCTTCGGTATGAAAATGGAAAATCGGTGGTCACCGATCTCAAGCGCAAAAGTAAGCCGGGTATGCGGGTATACATCGGAAAAGATAAAATTCCAACGGTATTAGGAGGCATGGGAATATCGATTCTGTCAACGCCGCAAGGCGTCATGACGGGCAAAGATGCAAAAAAACGCGGAGTTGGCGGAGAACTTTTATGTGAAGTGTGGTAGCGAAATATGTCTAGAATAGGAAATCAACCAGTCAGCGTTCCATCGGGTGTCACGGTTCATCAGACCCCTGGTTCGCTTGTGGTCAAAGGTCCAAGAGGGGAGCTTACACTCAACGTGCCCGATGGTATTTCTGTATCGCATAAGGGAGAGGTTCTTGTTGTGGCAAGAAAAGGTGATCATCGATTTCTTCGCGGAGCACACGGGGCATTCCGTGCTCATGCGCAAAACGCAATCACGGGAGTAAACAATGGGTGGAGCAAGACGCTTGAACTTTCCGGTGTCGGATTTCGCGCCAGCCTTTCGGGGTCAGATCTCGTTTTGACGGTTGGATTCTCCCATCCCGTGACCATTAAACCGCCGGCGGGTATAACATTTACCATGAACGAAGGAAAAATAGTCGCAAGCGGCATTGATCGACATACGGTGGGACAGATTGCCGCCGATATTCGCAGTGTCAAGCCGCCGGAGCCGTATAAAGGAAAAGGCATAAAATATGTAGGAGAACACGTTCGTAAAAAGGCAGGAAAAGCTAAAGCAGTCGGTGGAGCACCAGGAGCAAAATGAAAACGAGAATAGAAATGAGAAAAAAACGCAAAGCGCGGATTAGGGCCGTCATCACCGGCACCGCGGCGCGTCCACGACTAGCCGTTTTTCGATCTGGACGGGCTATGATTGCCCAACTTATCGATGACGGGGCGGGTAAAACGATTATTGCCAAACGGACAGAGGGAAAAAATATTGCTGCAGCTACTGCTCTTGGAAAAGAAATTGCAGCTATGGCAGGAAAGCACAAGATTTCAGCCGTGGTGTTTGACCGGGGAGGGTTCCGTTATCATGGCGCAGTTAAAGCATTGGCCGATGCAGTCAGAGAAGGGGGAATACCTATATGAGATACCAACAACGAGGGGGAGATCGGACAATGAGCGAATTTGACGAGAAAATCGTTCAGGTCAACCGCGTATCAAAAAAGACCAAGGGCGGCAACAAAATCAGTTTTTCAGTGCTTGTTGTTGTGGGTGATAAAAAAGGTCGAGTCGGTGTGGGGCTCGGAGGAGCTCCCGATGTATCCTCGGCGGTCCGCAAGGGAGTTACCTATGCAAAAAAACATATGATAACCGTTCCGATGAGAAAAACGACTATTCCTCATGAAGTCCGTATTAAGCGCGGAGCGGCAATAGTGCTTCTCAAGCCCGCGCCACCAGGAACCGGTATTATCGCCGGAGGAGCAGTTCGGGCAGTCGTCGATGCAGCCGGAATCCGGGATATTGTGTCTAAAATTTTGGGAAGCAAGAATCAGGCGTCCAATGTCTATGCAACCATGGAAGCGCTGAAACATTTTAAAACTCGATAACTATGGAGTTGGAAAAAATAATTAAAAAATCAAAAAAACGTCTTGGACGTGGTCATGGGTCTGGGAAAGTGAAGACGTCGGGTCGGGGACAGAAAGGTCAAAAAGCCCGCGGAACGATACCGGTCGGATTTGAAGGCGGGCAGCTTTCCCTCATGAAGCGTTTGCCGCTCTTGCGGGGGAAGGCAAAAAATAAATCCCATCAAGTTCGTGTCGCTCCACTGTCTATTGCTAAGCTGGGTGATGTACCCGAGGGTTCCCAAATAACCTTGGCTCTATTAAAAAAACATACATTAATTGGTGATAACGTTATGCGGGTTAAATTGCTGGGATCAGAAAAAATTTCCCACGCATATACGGTGAAGGTAGCATATTCGCAATCAGCAAAAGCCGCAATTGAAAAAGCGGGCGGTACTGTACAATAAGCGTATGGAAAAATTGCTGTCGCCACTTATCAATAGCTGGCGGACGCCGGAGCTGCGCCGGAAGATTTTGATTACGGCGGCTCTATTTGTGGTGTTCCGAATTTTTGCACACATTCCAATTCCCGGCGTTGACCGGACGAAACTCGCGAGCCTTTTTTCACAGAATCAATTCTTAGGGCTTCTGGACATTTTTTCCGGAGGGACACTCGTCAATTTTTCTATTATGGCCCTTGGGTTGAACCCATATATCAACGCCTCGATTATCCTGCAGCTCCTTACCATCGTATTTCCTAAGCTCGAAGAACTTCAAAAAGAAGGAGAGTACGGCAGAGAGAAAATCAATCAGTATACGCGATTTCTCGCCGTTCCCCTGGCGGTGCTCCAGTCCATAGGAATGTTTGCGCTTCTGCGAAATCAAGGCATTGTTGCCTCCAGCGACCCGCTGTCTCTTATATCCATCGTCGTAACCATGACTGCTGGAACGGTGTTTGTTATGTGGTTAGGGGAGCTCATCACAGAATACGGGATTGGCAACGGAATTTCCCTCCTCATTTTTGCCGGTATAGTAGGAAGACTGCCGGTATCGCTTGCAAAAACTGCAACGGTCGTGACTCCCGAATCAATCACCAATACCATACTGTTTGCCGGATTGGCAGTGGTTGTTATAGCAGCGACCGTTTTTGTCAATGAAGCGGTTCGAAGGATTACGGTTCATTACGCGCGCCGGATTCGTGGTAACAAGATGTATGGAGGCAATACTTCGTATCTGCCTTTACGTGTTAATCAGGCCGGAGTGATTCCCATTATATTTGCGGTGTCTCTCGTGCTGTTGCCGTCGCTCGTTGGAGGATTTTTAGCCCAGGTCAATAATCCCCTTGCAGGAAACATCGGAAGGTTGCTTACCAACATTTTTAACCCCAACGGAATTTCATATAACGTGATCTATTTTCTGCTGGTTATCGGATTTACCTACTTTTATACCGCGATTACCTTTAATCCTACAAAAATTTCAGGAGAAATCCAAAAGCACGGAGGATTTATTCCAGGTATCCGGCCAGGAGCGCCAACAGCGTCGTATCTCAACTACATTTTGACGAGAATTACCCTTGCCGGTGCGCTCTTTTTGGGGACGATTGCAATATTCCCTTCTATTGCCCGCGGAACGACGGGCGTGACCACGCTTCTTGTTGGTGGAACGAGCGTCCTTATCGTCGTTTCGGTCGTACTGGAAGCAGTGAAATCTCTCGAAGCGCAACTGGTTATGAGAAATTATGAAGGATTTTTGAAGGAGTGATAGCCATCAAGGCTAAGCCTTGGGGCACTTTAAGGCTTAGCCTTGAACGACAGTAGGAAGGAGATATATGAAAATTATTCTTATGGGGATTCAGGGTTCGGGAAAGTCAACGCAGGGGAGTTTGCTATCGGAGAAGCTTGGAATTCCCTACCTTTCAAGCGGTCATATTTTCCGCGATATTGCCAAGGAGGTAACTCCCTGGGGTCGATACGTCAAAGAAACGCTCAACGCAGGCTATCTCATCTCTGATGAAAAAACCGTTCCGATTATCGAGGAATATCTCTCAAAACCGGAGTATACAAAAGGGTATATCCTCGATGGATTTCCACGGACTGTCCCTCAGGCCGAAGAATTTCGCAATAATGTCGACAAAGTTTTTTACTTAAAAGTTTCTGATAAAGAAGCGTTGTGGAGACTCTCAGACCGACTTGACGAAGGAGTTCGAGAAGATAATACACTCCAAGCGATACGCAAGCGAATCAAGCTTTTTCACGACCTGACCGAGCCGGTTCTCGATTATTATCGCAAGCTGAACAGACTTATCGAAGTAGATGGAGAAAAATCTATCGAAGAGGTCTTCAGCGAAATTGTGTCTCATGTTTCCTCATGAGAAGCAAAAAAACTCTCAT
>Ga0155732_101_pt1 | contig 21878 bp, 15 predicted proteins | sample RifCSPlowO2_01_FD_107386 | JGI IMG/M metagenome (GOLD analysis project Ga0155732, IMG submission 107386) | Candidatus Gottesmanbacteria bacterium RIFCSPLOWO2_01_FULL_46_21 | reverse complement strand
TTTCCGCCCCCCACAATCGTGACACGAAACCCGAAAAATTAGTTATGGATTCGCTCTCCTGTCCCTACTGCCAGTCGCCGAACTTTGTTAAAAAAGGCTTCCGGACCAAAATTCGGGAAAAAGTTCAACTCTACCAGTGTCTCTCCTGCCGCAAGGTATTCACTCCCCGTGCGACAAAAGGAAAACACTATCCCCTCGGCGTTATGCTGGATGCCATCAGCATCTATAATCTGGGGTACTCATTGGAGGCTACGTGCAGGATTGTCAACCTACGCCACCAAAAAACCGCCTCGTCGGCGGCTTTGGTAAACTCAAGCAGTTCGCTTAATGGCTGGATTGATACCCTTAGGGATACATTACCACAAGATGCACCGTCTGTCAATAGGGGCGTGGACCTGCCGGAAGTTGAATCCGGTGGGCTTGGGGGATCAATCCAGCCCAGCGAACCTGCCAGGCCCACGCCATCATCAGTGTCCCGCATCAATCTTCAACCGTCAACGCTGGCCGCCTGGGTCGCTGAGACCGAAGAACTGTGCCGGTTTGCGCGGATGCGCGAATTTGCCATGAAGAACTTTTCTCCCAAAGACATAGTCATTACGGCAACGCTTGCGCACCGCCAGCTCTACCGCTACCGCTTCCACCGCGGGAAATGCAGTCTCATCATCCAGGAAGAGTATGGACACCGAAAATTTGCCCCAATGCGCGATTTCCTGGAACTGGTCCCCGCCGAGTGTCCGCACCAATACTTCAGCCAGGGACTGCGGGCAAGTGAGGCACCCCTGACCTTCTCCAAAACCGCCATGATTGTTCGGGGGAAGACCAACTACGCGACAAGGCTTGCCGCCTTTGTCCTCCAGTCGGTCGCCGACCGGAAGGCCCGCCACGAGGCGATCCAAAAGTTTATGCTCGCCAATGACTCTGTGACGATCGCAACCGAAGTGCCGGTGTACCTGACACGGGATGATATGGAGCATATGAAAACACAACTTGGATTTCAGATATTTCCAAAAGACCATTCCCAAGCCAAAAATGACCAATTTTCAAAATCCAATTTACAATCAAATTTCAATGATTCAAATCCCAAACAGAAAAAAAGCATTGAAAATTCAAGCATTGATAATTCATTGAAAATTGAAAATTGTGAATTGAAAATTAATGAGCTTCCCAAGCTCATCACCGGCCATATCGACCTCCTCCAAATCAGAAACGGCCAGATCCATATTCTGGACTACAAACCCAATGCCGAGCGGCAGCGGCCGATCGAACAGCTCACGCTCTACGCCATGGCAGTATCCAGATTGACCGGTTTACGATTATTTGAATTCAAGTGTGCGTGGTTTGATGAAAAAGATTATTTTGAGTTTTTCCCGCTCCACGTTCTCCACAAGCCTAAAAAAGCGCGGCGCAGGAGAAACGTGACGACGCAGGAAGGCACGTACCAGGTAAACAAAAACGAGAAAAAAATGGAAACGGTCAGACCCAATATATGAAAGGCTACTATCCAAAACGACCGGTGAAAAGCTTTCAGGACCTGGAAGTCTACCAGAGGGCGCTTGCTATCTGTGTGGCGGTGGTCAGACAGATCACGCAAGACTCGGCAAAAAAGAAAAGCGGAAAACAATCTGAAATAGATACGTTGGTTGCAACCGAGCTTACCCATCGCGTCATGAAGATCCCGCTCCAGATCGCCCAGGCGCACTCCTGGCGGTTTGCCGACCAGGCAAAAGCCCAACAAACGCTTGAAGAGGCTATGACCAACTGCAATCTGGCCGTCGTGTACCTTGAACAATACCGCGATATTTGCAACGCCGGGATAGAAACGGAGTTTTTTGAGGAACAGATCAAGGGACTCCTGGGGCTGCGTCAAAAAACGCTGTATCTCCAGCGGTCGTGGAAAAAGTTTATCGGAGAGAAACGATAACTATGCTGCAAGCACTGTCTGACTTTATCAGTAAGGTAACAAGAGGCGAAAAAATCCGCGTAGGCGGCGTGGACGCGCAGTGGAAAAAAGTCTCCGAACTGACCCCCGGCATGATGATTGCGGTACCCTCCGATGTGGTGGAAGGATCTGATGTCGCTTGGGATGAAATCGTCTCTATCCGCCGCCTACCACCAGAGCGGGTATTTGATATCGAAGTGGAAGGCACCCATAACTTCGTCGCCGGCCACATGATTGAGACCCTGATGCCCAAAACAGTAGCCCATCTCTCTGATGAACCGCTGCGCGGACCACCGAAACAACCCGCCACCAGGGCGTGGTTCGGCGGCATCTTTGCCCACAACACGACAGGTAAAGCCCTGGCAACATTCAACGAAACCGGTGACCAAAACATTCTGACCGCATCGGCTTCCGGCACACCGGTATTAAACATCACCAGGAGCGGGCTCGTGCAGGCTGCGGATCTGACGCTCGGGCTTAACGATACGTCCGCCACGATCAGCACCCAGGATACCGACGAAGCCCTCACTATCGACCCCAATGGCACCGGTGCCATCAATTTCCACAGTACGTCCTATAATATCGACAGCAGCGGCAACCTGACGGCCCAGCAACTCATTGACTCGGCAAACTCGGCTTACTTCCTCGACCCTGCATCTACCACATCCCTTGTCACCGCCGGAAGCGCGAGCATCTCCGGCACGCTCACGATCGGCAACGCCCAAACCATTCGCCCGGCCTACGGTCCCCTCTCGCTCGCCTACAAATCAGCCCTAGATACCTGGGCCACCGGCATTACCCTCGAGGATACCACGGGCCAGGTCGGTATCGGAACGACAACTCCTAGCCAAGAACTCGATGTGGTTGGTGATATCACCCTCTCCGGTAACATCATCGGCGACACGACCGATTCTCTCAAGCTTCAAGCTGGAGGCACCGGCACTGGCTCCACGGGCACAGGCAGTATTTACTTCCTCGATAGCTCTAGTGTCACCCGCGGCCGGGTAGAAGCCGTGGGCATCACCGGAGCTGGCAATGGGGCCGACGGCACGGTCAGTTTAACCACCGGCAGCACCACTACCGACTGTTCTACTACCATAATCGGCAGCTCTCGTGTCACCTACGGCGACTGCATTGCTACCGGCATGTCATCCACTTCCAATTCCGGCACCAGCAGCGTCAATGTCAATTCAATTAATGGTTTTGGAGTCAACGATGAAATTCTCATTATCCAAATGGCCCATGCCTCGACCAATGGAAAATACGAATTTCGCCGGGTCCAGTCTGTGGCCGCCGGGGTCATTACTACCACCGCCAACTTAACCAACACTTATACGGTCGACGGGACTTCCAAAGCCCAGGTCGTCCGGGTGCCTAATTTTTCCAGCGTTACCCTCACCGGCACGAGCAGTACGCTCACCGTTTCCGATTGGGACGGCACCAAGGGAGGCATTTTGGCCTTCCGCGTCTCCGGAACACTGCAGATCGGATCTACTTATACCATCGATCTCAACGGGAAAGGGTGGGTTGGAAGTTCCGCGGGAAGTGCCGGGAGCGCCGGATTAGGATGTAGCGGTACCTGCGCTGGGACAAACGGAGGTAACGGCGGCGCCGGCACCGCAGGCCAGGGTGGCGGCGCCGGCAGTAGTACCGGCGGAGGCAACGCAGGAAATTATGGGGCACTCGGAACCGGCGGCACCAGCACCGCTCCCAATACTGGCGGTGGTGGAGGTGGCGGTGGATCCGGTGGTGGCGGCGGTCAACACGCCGGCGCCAACGCCGGTATCGGTGGTGGCGGTGGCGGAAACGGAGGGACTTCCCCCAACGCCGGTACCGGCGGATCCGGCGGGTCAGGTCCGGCCGCAGCCTCAACGTACGGCAGTTCCAATCTTACGACCATGTTTTTGGGTAGCGGTGGCGGCGGTGGCGGTGGCAGCGGTGGCGGCGGTGGCGGTGGTTCCACCGGTACGACTAGCACCGACGGTGGAGCCGGGGCAGCAGGTGGAGCCGGAGGCGATGGAGGCGGCATTGTCTACATCGAAGCCGCAACGTTCAATAACGCCGGCACTGTCCGGGCTAATGGAGCCAATGGATCAGCCGGCTCCGTCGGCACCCAAGGGGTCGACTCGTCTGCCCGAGGAGCTGGTGGTGGCGGTGGAGGTGGCGCTGGAGGTGGAGCAGGATCAGGTGGATCAGTCTATATCCAAACTTCAAATCTCACGACCGGTACAATTACTTCCTCCGGAGGCACAGGAGGAGCCTCAAACGATGGCGGTAGAGGAGGAAATAGCACCGGCGGTGTAAACGGAAGCTGTGGCGGTGGTGGTGGCGGCGGAAAAACCGGCGGTGCCGCCGGCACTAACGTTAGCGGCTGTAACTCCGGAAGCGCTACCGCAGGTACCACAGCCGCCGCCTCCGGCGGTGCCGGCGGCGACGGTATCATCCGCTGCGATACCACCGGCGGAACCGGCTGCACCACTACTCCTTCTGCCAACCAAAATACGTACTCAGGGTCTTCGGTCAACACCTACGGCACGCTCTACATCGGCGGAGTCAATACGACCAGCGCCGATTTGGCAGAGTATTACATTACCGGTGACAAGAATATCGAATCGGGCGATGTGATCACTATCTCCGATACAAAGGTGCTTGACGATGGTAACCAGGAAGTTTCAACCAAGGGAGTACTGCGCAAAGCCGGTACTCCATATGATCCAAAACTTTTAGGTATCATCTCCACCAACCCCGGACTAATCCTTGGATCCGTTGATGGAGATACCGGAGCAAAAGACAAGCGCATGCTTGCTCTTTCCGGTCGTGTCCCTGTCAAAATCGATCCTGACAGCCAGCCGATTGCGGTAGGAGACTTTCTCACCTCATCGGACAAACCAGGACTGGCGATGAAAGCAACGAAAGCGGGATACACTGTAGGAAAAGCACTGGAAGTCTGGAATCCTGGAGGACCAGACCGGATCATGGTCTTTGTCAACCTTGGCTACTACGACCCGGACCTAGCTCTCACCGATACTGGTGACCTGAATGTCGCGAGCGTTAGTGGAGTATATCAGATTACGAATGGACCCGAACGAATAATCGAACGAATCGGGGCATTCTCTGAAGCGGTGATGGGAACGATCCGCGCCGGAGCGATTTCCACCCAAGACCTCGCGACAGAAGCCCTTACGATCAGCGGCGAGACGCTCAAAGACTATATTGTGCGGGTCGTTGAAGAAGCCATTGGTCAAGGCCAAATTAGTCCAATTAGTCCAATTGGACAAATTAGTGTCAATACGATCACGCCGATCTCCACAGAATCTGCAGGCATTAGCGTCAAACTTGGTCCGGAGCAGACGTTTGGTATATATAACGACCAAACCGCCTCCCCTGCCGCAGTGTTTGATGCCCAGGGCAATGCAACGATTGCGGGTACGCTTACCGCAGATAGGATAGTTACGAGTTTTGGCGATATTGATGAGCGCATTGCAGGTCTTGAAGCATCGCTTTCAGCAATTTCCACGACTCCTACCCCGGTTGTCTTTGACTTTGTACCGGAAAGTACCGATTCAGCCAGACTTGATGCCACAAGCTCCGCACTTCTCCAAATTCTCGAGCAACAAGGGGTCGATACAAACGGTGACAACATCACGCTGCCCGGTGACTTCTCCGTCCTCGGCAATACGACCCTTGGTCCGACGTCAATTGCCGGTTCGCTTCTGATCGACGGATCAATATATATAAGTAATCGCGGGATTGAATCGGTTCTTCCGGACTTGAACATTATGAATGGCGCGCTCGTGGTCAATACGCTCGGAGACGTTTCTATCAAGGGAAATCTTACCGTAGGCGGGACGCTCGCGGTCAATACCATTAGCCCGATTGGGCAAGGAGATATAACAGCAGATCTCAGCGGTGGCTTTGGGAAGTTCATTATCAGAGGTCAGGAGAACCTTGCGGTCGCCTCAATCGACAGCGGCGGCAATGCAACGTTCTCAGGAACACTGGCTACATCGCGGCTTGTCATTGCCGACAGCTCAACGCTTACCGGTTCTCAATCAGCCTCACTGGCAAGCAACGCCGTCATCGGCACCGGTACCCTTCCGGCTTTTGAGACCGAAGTATTCATTCCATCCACAATTATTACCCAAAATAGCTATATCTATATCACACCAATATCTTCTACAAAAAACAAGGTCTTGTATGTCAAAACAAAATACGAAGGAGAAGGATTCACCGTAGGCATGGATACACAAATCAGTACGGAAGTTACATTCAATTGGTGGGTGATCAACTAGTCGGCGCAGACCACATACTCATCAGGATCCCAAGTACCAGAGCAGCGTGACTGGCTTACTACAATATCACCATCAGAAAGAGTTTCTAAAGGAACCGATAAACGAAAATCATCACCGCCAATGATGAACGCATACGTATACTCTTCCGGCAAGAGCTTCATATAGGTCGTTGTCGTGGTAGCAAAGGCGACGCCGCAAAGCGTTGTGCCAGCGGATCCGCACCCCATAATCCCGCCACTACCGTCATCGACCGGATATGTTGAAAAATCATTGTAGTAGAGGCGGAGAGCTTGTTTGAGTTCATGAAACTCGGCTTTTTTCTTTGCATCGCGCGCGCGCTCTCTGGCTCCCATATAATTAGGAAGCGCAAGGGCAGTAAGGGTCGCGATAATCCCGATAACAACTAACAACTCTATTAGAGTAAAACCAAATTTTTTCACGGCATTATGTTTACACTGGCAATACCATAATTACAGTCTACAGAAGAACCCGAGGCAGCACAATTCGTTGCAACGCCGGGCGTAATAAGTCCGGAATCTTCTGTGTTTTCCAACAATGCATAGACGCGGTAGTCAATCCCATCAGATATGTAAAAGTATCGGCGCGACCCACTGCCTTCTTTGGGAAGCCGAATCATGTAAATGGTACCCTTCTCATCAGCAAACTGCTCACCCCACGGACATACAGTTCCATCGGTTTGGCAAATAATCTGCCCTTCAGCGTCGCTTAACGGAAAGCTGTTGTAGTCATTGTAATAAAACTCAAGGGACTTTTGGAAATTGGCAAGATCAGCTTTTCGCTTGGTGTCGCGGGATCGGATTTGCGATGAAGTGAATGCGCTGATCCCAATCATCGACAGGACCCCCAAAATCACGATGACCACCATGAGTTCAAGAAGCGTAAACCCGTATTGCTTTTTATTTTTCATAGTGCGCAGCGATTTGCCAAAATACTGCAATCAAGGTCTCCGCAGCTTGATGCCGTCACCGGACAACCGCTACCGACTGGATCGGCGTAGAGGTTACAGTCCCCACTATTAGTGCAAGCCCAGGCTGCACCAGGAAGAGGTGTAGGCGTTGATCCGGCACCACCGGTTAAAAGTACCGGAGCGCCCGAGGAAATCCCATAATTGTAGCTCACATCAGCATAGCCACATCCACCCCCAACAGAACAACCGATTTTGGCAATATCCGGATCGCTCGTGTCTTGGAGCGGAGCAAGGACGCGATACCCACTACATCCATCAGGAGCGAGCGGAATATAGGCATATGGCGTGCGCTTGGTCGGATCGCAGGGAATCTCCTTCATATAGGGCTGAAGCTCGCCTCCTCCACAGTTTTCTAAAATAGTATCAGGTGGATAGCAATTCTTGTCGTTGTAGTAGTCTTCAAACGCGATTTTTATTCGCGCAAGGTCGCTTTTGCGCCGTGCGTCGTAGCCCCTGCCAATTTGATTTCGCCAATTCCAGAGGGCGATAATGAAAAGAAGCGCGATAATCGCAATCGTGATGAGAACTTCAGCGAGGGTGAAGCCTCTTTTTGTATTCACACTTCTAGTATGACAAGCGATTGGAAAAAAGCAAGCGATACTGTAAGATGAATACATGCAAGCTGTTGTCATTGGGACACTCGCGCTCATACCCCTGGTATTCCTGCCGCTCACCGAGGACATGTTTATCCCGATCAAGTGGACTCTCCTTGTCAGCGGGTCACTGGCTGTGTTGTTCCTGTGGGCAATACGTCTTGCCCAAAAAGGCGAAGTACACATCACCGTTTCAAAAGCGACGATCGGGTTTGGGGCTCTGTTTGTCTTCTCGCTCGTCACGCTCTTTGTTGCTTCAAAAAACCGAATTGAAGCGATCCTGGATCCATTCGGCCCTGCGACATGGATCAGTCTGACACTGTTGGTAGTATGTTGCACACATTCATTTGGCGATCGGAGTAAAAGGGCTCTGTCCTGGATCATGCTTTTGACAGCAAGCATTATTGCCATTTCTTCAATTCTTTCCCATTTGGATCTGTTAAAAACAGTAGCACCTACGGTCGCATTTCTCGCAGCGCGTTCGTGGACGCCGTTGGGCAATATCACGGCACTCCCGTGGCTCGCACTCGTCCTCGTACCAATACTCATAAAAGAAGGAGACGATGCGTTAAAACGACGTGATGCAATACTCCTTATTTGCGTATTTTTGGTTGCTGTTATTCTTGTAGCAAGCGTCAGTTTCTATGCGCTATTGCCGGCGGGAGAACGGATTTCTTTGCCGTTTGTCGAAGGTTGGCGAGTTATGACCCAATCGTGGAGCGCTCCCATCCAGGCCATTTTTGGTGTGGGAATTGAAAACTATATGAGCGCGTTTGCGCAAGGCCGGTCTACTGCGCTCAATACATCGGCGCTTTGGAATATTCGATTTGGACAAGGAAGCTCACTCCTTTTTCATCTTGCAACCACCATGGGGCTTTCCGGTCTTCTCGGGCTGCTGTTACTTTCCAGGTCATTTCTGTCGCCGAGAAATAGCCCGCTATTTATCGCGCTTCTCCTTGCACCACCATCTATTCCTTTGCTTTCGTTTATCACCGGAGTAGCTCTTGTCACCTCTGCCCAAGAGAAACTGCTCACGATCCGGATTCCTTCGCATCTTTCATGGATGCGTCCAGCGGCAGTTTTGGTGGTCATGGCTGCTGCCGGAAGCGGGATATACCTTGCAGGACGGGCGCTCGTCTCGGAGCTCACCTTTATGAACTCACTTCAGGCTCGCGCTTCCGGAGACGGCAAAACAACCTACGAACTTCAAATTGCAGCCCTCGATCTTAATCCCTGGTCAACCCGGATACATTTGGCCTTCAGTCAAATAAATTTTGACCTTGCCAACGCAATTGCCCGCTCTGCAAACAAACAGACAGTAAACGAGCAAGACCGTCAAACCATTACCACTCTTATCCAACAGGCCATCCGGGAGGCAAAAATCGCCACCAATATCGCACCGCAAAATATCCTTGCCTGGGAAAACTTAGCCCTCCTCTATCAAAATCTGACAAATGTTGCCCAAGGGGCAGATCAATGGGCTGTTGCCGCATACCAACGGGCAATTATCCTCGATCCGACCAATCCCCTCCTTCGCGTATCTTTCGCCACCCTCCTTGGCAATTTAGGAGATACGGACAATGCATTCACCCAATTCCAAAATGCCGCAGCTCTTAAACCCGACTACGCGCTTGCGCACTATAGCCTGGCTAAAATTTATCGGGAACGTCAGCAATATCTCCCGGAAGCCCTCTCACTTGTTGCAGCCCTCCGGTCCGTCTCCAAAAGGACGGAGGATGAAGCACAGGTTGAGACCGAACTCGAAACGGCAAAAACACATCTTACGGATCAGGAACGAGCTCAAATAGATCAACTATTAGGAATACCAACCCAAGATACTGCCTCTCAGCTCACAAGCCCAATCCCCGATAATCCGCCCCAACTGAAACCCAAGCTCGAACTTCCTAGTGAATCCTCCCCAGGAGCGCTCCCGCAAAGATAAAACAGTAGAGCACCAGTCCGACAAAAAAACCTTTTATAGCAAATACCATTCCCTTTTCCCGGTAGAGAAACACAAGAAACTTCCGGATGAGAAAGACATGAACGAGCAAAAAACAAATTAGGCCAATTTGCCCAATTAGACTAATTTGTCTAATTTGACTAATTGGGATCATGAAGAAAAACAAGACGACGCCTACTCCCGAAATCGTGGTAATCGCCTCCTGCAGGGTCGTAGCGACCGGATCAAACTTTTTTCTTCTTTGGTAGAGCTTGGTCCAATAATAGGCCCGGAGGAAATATTTTTTCGCAATCGGCCAAAAAGATTCAAATTCGTGCCGCACTCGTACAGAGGGCGCAAATATCACCGCATACCGCCGGGCAATCCGATACGTGAGCTCAATATCCTCAACGAGCGGGGCCGGATACGTCTCGTCAAATCCTCCCAATCGCAAAAAGACCGAGCGTTTGATCGAGGCGATTCGTGTTGAAAAGAGGAAGTAGTAGCCGCTTTTATCGCGCTCATTTATCCAGTAGCTCCAGTCCCGGAGCGCCTTAAAATTTGGGAAAAACGCGTGACTTTTTTGTTCTTTTACCCACACACCCGTGAGTGCAACGATATCCGGATCGTCTTGGTAGATTCTGCCTATATTAGCGAGCGTGTCGGCAAAAAGTTCAACATCACTATCTAAAAACACGACAAATTCTCCCTTTGCTTTCTCTACTCCTCTATTTCTCGCTACCGCCGGACCCATATTTCTCTGCAGCCTTATAGTCCGAATTGTCATCCCGGGCTTGACCCGGGATCCAGATGGATTCCGGCTCGGTGGCCGGAATGACACTGTGGATCCATCATCTACGACTATTATTTCATACGAAGGTGCATTTTTCGAACGAGTGATCGATAATAATAGTCTTTCGATAGTTTCCGATGAGTTATGATAGGGAATAATGATAGAAAGATATGGTTTCATGATTTAAATAATATAATCTATATCTTTCTTATCCTTTTTATAACTCTTGCTGGCACACCAACCGCTACACGATCACTCGGAATATCTTGCGTGACGACTGCGCCTGCGCCAATGACCGATCGCGCTCCTATGGTTACTCCGGGCAGAACAATTACTCCGGTCCCCAGATACGTCGCCGATCCAATAATAACCCGGTCTTCCCGCGTTGGATAGACGGCCTGGAGAGGGTGGCCTTTATAGCCCACGTTGATATGCGAAACTAAACACACCCGATCGGAAAGCGTTACATCATCTTCCAGGGTAATCCATCCCCGACAATCCACAAGCACTTCCTCACCCAAAAAACAGCGGTTGCCGATGTGGAGACGACGAAAGCCGTAATGATACAGATTGACAAATGTGATGTCGTGGATGATGGTGTCCGAGCCAATTCGCGCTCCCAGTAAACGAAGGATTGCTACACGGATTTGAGGAACAACAACACCATGAAGGAGAATTCCTACTACGCCATAAAAGACAAACCGTACTGCTTTTCCCAATCCGATTTCAGTTAAAGCGTCCATATGTGGGCCATAGTACGGCAGGCGTTCTATAATTACAAGCCGTTTCTCACGAGGAGCTGATTATCGTACGTCCAGGGATGAAAGTGCTCTGCTATATATGCTTGGTCTTGAGGATAGAGCGTTGTCACGCGCTCAAGCATTCCCCCAAATATATAGTTGGTTTGAGAATTTTCAAGCGACTCGGCAACGGATGGCAACGGCCGGCTAAAATATGGCGCAGATTGGCCGAACGGAAAACAGCACGCATAAAATGCATTGGGGTAAAAAATAGTAGAGCCCGTCAAATCGAGTACCGGACTGCCTTTAGGAATGGTTGCAAGGATTCGTTTGAGCGTGACGAAGTCTCCCGTATTCGTCCACGCTGCTTTGGGCACATTGGTCTCGTAAAATGCTTTAACTAAGACAATAAGACAGAATGTATATATAATTCCGAACAGAAACCGCCGTCCCGGAACTTCCCGTGCCCACATCCACACCAGATATACCCCGTCGGCTACATATAAGGCTATACATACTGCAACGGGAATAAGGTATTGGGTGTGTTTGAACGGATACAGATAGATATATGATACGACGCTCAGGAAAAAAAGACCTGCTACATAGACTTCTTCCCAAACCCGCTCCCGCCCGCCATATAAAAAAGGAATGACAAGCCGGACAGACCCAACAACCAAACCAATAATCCAAACCGCATGATTAGTCAATAATCCAAAAGAATACCCGTCTGCTCCATAAAAAATACCATTGGGATAAAAAAACAAGTCAGGCATCATAATAAAAAACTGACTGATTTTAGAGACTTCCCAGGGCAGTAGTACAATTGAATACAAAACTTGCCCAAAATCCCCGGTTGTCAGAGCCCAAAATAAAAAGAGAAGAATTGTCAATCCAAATCCGACCGCATATGGAATAACCATTTTTCTTTTGGAAACCACCACAAACAATGCGGTCACTGCGGCAAACACGATCGACTTTTGAATGACGAGTGCCGAGGCCGCCATGAATACGCCGGACCAAAACACACCTGCCCGCGACCTGGTTTTTTTTATTACGCAGATAATCCCTATCATAGCGAGTAACAAAGCGAGATTATCCGGCCGCACTTCAAGAAATTTATCAAACGGGAGTGGCAGAAATGCCAATACCAAGGGAGCAACCAGTGCGGTCCAATTTTTTCTCAGGAGATATGCCAGATATCCCGTAGTTATACATAGGAGAACAAATATCAAAAATGCCACAAATCTCGCCCACAACAATACACTCGTGCCGGACGCTATCCAATAGAGGGGCGCAAGTATCCATAAAAACCCCGGCGTTGCATAAAAGAAAAAATCGACATACGGCCGTTGTCCTCTCACTACATCATGGGCCCAGTGCAGATAGGCAAACTCGTCAGCATCAAAATATCGCACCATACCAATGTTCCCATGCCCCAAGAGAAATACCAGTGTCACTCCGATCGTAGCAAGCAGTATTATGCGCATAGAAATATCTTACTATTTTTTCTACAATGCTTCTCATGAGCAAATTCGAGCGGTTCGTGGTAATTATTTGTATCGGGAGTATAACGATTGTCAATTCGCTTCATGTCCTCACCGAATACCTAGCCAATCCACCTGACCGGCTATTTACCGCTATCGCCCATTACTGGACCGATTACTTTCTCTATATCAGTCAAATGGCGCAAGGAAGTCTCCTTTCGCGCCATATGTTTACCAATGAACCCCTGCCGCCTACCTGGATCTACTGGTTTAACGGACTCATCGGAGCGCTTGGGACGAGGGGAGGTCTCTCTGTTTTTGCAACATACAATATTTCGTTGATTGGGCTCGTGGCTCTGCTGGGATTTTGTTGGTATCGCCTCTGTCTGAAACTCTATCCCTCATCACCAATGCGGCGCCTGGTGTGTTTGCTTTTTCTTCTCACGGCTTCTAATTTTTTTACCTTGTTCCATGGGTCTTTCGGGCTTATGGGAGACGTATGGTTTTCTCCGACTCCTGCCCTCAATCGCCTGGGCGGCGTCCCTCACCAGGTATTCCAAACGATTCTTCTTATGATGGTCATCTTACTTTTCCACTCAACGCATAGGTCAAAGCTCGTACTATTATGTGTTGTTACGTTTCTGGCTAGCATAGCAAATCCCGTACAAATGATACTTGTGATTGCGGCGCTGGCATGGACAAAAAACTGGCAAACCCTTGTGCCTACGGCGATAATCGCCGCTACGGGAGCAATTTTGGCCAATCGCGAATTTAGTTTGCAACCTATTTTGTCTGTTGCCAAACAATGGGAACTTGCGCAGTATGTTTCCATAAATCCCTGGGAACTCTTTGTCTCCTTTGGGCCTGTCGGCCTTCTCTGTTTGATAGGATTAGTAACAATTCGACGTAAACAAGCGTCACTCAAAACATCTTTTGTTCTCTATGGCATCCTCTCGCTTATTTTATTTTTGTTGCCCATTGGACATCTTGTGGGCATCTCTCCGGTTCGCTGGCTTCATCCGGCAGCCTACGCCGGCATTCTCATCATTGCAGTCGACGGATTTTTTTTAGTAGGCAAAAAAGTACCGGTTGGAATCCTTATCGCCCTCTACCTCATGTTGACAATTCCTTCGCTTTGGGTTCAAACAACTAGCAGAACCAGTCCGGAAAACCTTAATCACCTGCCCCTGTCCGTCGCCCGTGCCCTCGCATTTCTCAAATCTCAAAAGGAAGATTTCGTTGTTATAACCGATCCCCAGTTGCCCTATGATGTTATTGTGCCCGCACTTACAAAAAAACGGTCTTTTACCGGTCACCCCATCCACACGCTCTACCCCGACGTCAAAGAGCGTCTGCGAAATGAATTCTTTTGGGGACAGATGGATGATCATAGCGCACTACAGTTCCTAAAAGATCATGACATAGGATATGTTTTTAGCATGCAAATTCCCAGATACTCCTTTCTCAAAACCGTATATAGTCAACATAATATTATTATCGCCGCCGTCCAATGAAAAAAATTCCGTGGATCATACCGCTGACTATCATATATCTCGCTATTGGTATACTTACGCTGTCTGATTACGGATTTACCTGGGATTTTCATCACCATTTTTTTGCGGGAGCAAATTTTCTGGGGTACAGCTGGAAACAAATTGAGCCCCGTCCCCTTCCGTATGGCAATCCCGACGGCAGAAATACCATTTGGCTTCCTTATGGCCCGCTTATCTCAATAATCCCCGTTGCATCATTTCTCTGGTTTCATCGATTTCTTCCAGACGATGTGAGCTATCATCTTCCCATAGTGATCGTTGGCGCGTTCGGGCCGCTTGTGTTGTATATGTTCCTCTCCCGATCGCTCAAAAACCGCACCACTGCACTCATTGCTGCTGTTTTTCTTGCCCTTACCCCGCGCTATTTTGCCGATATTCACAATGACATGAAGGACGCTCCGATGGCCGTCGTATTTGCAATCAATGTGTGGCTTCTGTGGCGGTTGGCTACCTATAGGCGGTTTGGTGATTTGCTTTTTGCAGCGGTTGGCTTTGCCATTGCCTTTAGTACCAAAGTAAATGCTATTTTTATCCCGATCTTGTTTGGTATTTGGCAAATTAGTCTCATTAGACAAATGAGACAAAAATGGATATTTTCGTATTTCCTACTCGCTCCCCTTGCTGCCTACGCCCTCTGGGCATACTTCTGGCCGGATCCTATTGGCCAACTTAAACTCATGTTCGAGACGTTCGGCGTGGGCACCAATAACATCGAAGTCGTGCTTGCGGGTACATGGTATTGCTCGGGGGTCAACGTTCCCTGGTTTTACCCCTACTGGTATCTGGCAATTACAACGCCGTTGCCGATTCTTTTGCTTTTCCCAATTGGTCTAATTGGACTAATTAGTCAAATTAGGAAAAATAAAGTCGGGCTCCTTCTTATCCTTTGGTTTTTTGTCCCCCTCACGCGCTACCTCTCCCCAAAAACCGGAGTCATTGACGGCATTCGCCATTTTGAAGAAGTCGTTTTCCCCATTGCAGCCATTGCCGCCGTCGGTGCTACCAACGTCTTCGTATGGCTATCACGCTCCCTTCAAAAAAGAAATGTAAATACGGTTGCGGTCGCAACGCTAAATACATTTCTTTTTTTTGTACTCGTTGTGTGGCTTGTCATTCCCGTTGTCCGGTATCATCCCTACCAAATCACCTACTTTAACGAACTCGTCGGCGGAGCTCGCGGAGCGATGGGTCGATATGATCTGGACTACTGGGGTAGCTCACAAAAAAAGGCAATCGAATGGATAAACAAAAACGTACCCCAGGGAAAAGTTGTGAGTATTCTCATGGCCCCCGACGTGGCAGGCGTCTACCTGCGGCCTGATCTTCTTGCGAAAGTTAATTCTATCGGCTACGAGACGGCGGACTACGTCGTTGTTCTTAATCGCCAATCATTCTTTTATCGCTATTTTTTCTTATTTGACTATCTCCTCAAACACCAACCTATTCATACTATTTCGATGGGTGACGTTCCTCTGGTGTGGATATATGACAATACAAAGCCCCTGCGTGCTCAACCACTCACACCATGGTGGACGGGAGATGACCGGTGTATCAATAGATATTGGTAACATGACAACCCGCATTGCTAAATATTTTTTTATCCTTACGATCTGCATCTATGCAACATCCATAATGTTTGGCTGGATGAATGCGAACGTCGATTCCTATTTTTACTGGGCAATCGGCGAGTATTTTAGATCGGGCATGTATCCATTTACTGCCCCGTTTATCTATACCAAACCCACTACCATTTCACCGCCTCTGTATGGGCTGTTTTTTATCCTTACTCACAGCATATCGCGCTCTGATATTTTGCTCCACGCGCTCCAATTGGGACTTCTTGCGATGACGAGCCTCCTTCTCTACCGAATGCTACGCCTCTACCTTCAAAAACCGTGGGCCATAATTATCAGCTGCCTCTTTGCGCTTTTCCCGGTCAATCTCGTATACGCCTCCTACGTCCTGACAGAAATCCCGGCACAATTTTTTGTCATGCTCATGGTATATCTCATTACCATGGGAATCGTAAAAAAACAGCCATTCCCTATTTCACTTGCTGTCTTCGTCATAAGCGTAGCTGGCCTCATGAAATATAATCTCATGATCTATATGCCATTTACTGCACTGCTCCTTTTTCTATTTCGCAGGAAAATGAAATTTAGGGATATGGTTTTCCCGATTCTTGCTGGCATCATTCTTGGCAGTTGGGTACTTCTCAATCACGCAATTACCGGTGTTTGGGGACTCTATGATACGAAAGGGACCCAACTCTATAACCAGTTCGTAGCCCAAACAAAACTACTCCCGCCAGAAAATAACCCTGCCGTGATCCGCATGCGCTCCCTTCTGCCGCCCGGCACGGACATCGCCGTTGCGTACTGGGACATCCAGCAGTACCTTGGCTGGTCACTTCACAGCGTATGGCATGATATCGATACTGTGCTCTTTGACGTCGCCTGGGCTTCGGTAAAGACGCATCCGGTCGAATACCTCGCCCACTCCGTCCAAAATTTTGCCAGAATGCATTACGGCAATGCACCGCATTGGACAAATATCGGCAACATGGGTCGAACGGACGTGACCGGCGGTACTAATATTCCCTACTGCGAGACACTGGACAGTGTGACCATGTGCGCTCCGGTCATTATGACGGTGTGGTCATATCCCGTTTGGAATGCGTTTATCCGGACAGAACTCAAACTTTTTCAGATGCTTTCCCCTTTTGCCTTTTATCTCGTTCTCCTACCCGCACTCGTCGTTTCTCTCTTGTGGGCAACGGCGCTCTCCCGCATCTATGCAGTCATCTATCTGATCGGCACAATCCCGATTGCGCTGACGATCCACGTCGACCCGCGATACATCGTGCCGTTTTACCCTATCGCGTGTCTCCTCATTATCACATCAGGGAAAATTGTAATAGAAGCTCTCAGAGCAATTTTTTCACCCGTTGTAAGCCGAATGCAATGATTATCGTCATCAGCGGATAAAAGGGAATGATGTAGCGAGTATCGTGGTGCTCAACCATTGCGTGAAGCAGTACCCCTCCGAGGTACAACAGCGCACACGTGCGCCATGTGGTATTTTTACTGAATAATCCAAAAACAAGTGAGGGAATCAAAAGCCCGTAACTTATCCATGGGAAAAGCGCGGAATAGAACCAATTAGAGAAGGCAATAAACGTATTCCATAAAGGAATGCCGAGGGACGTACGTACGGGCGGGATACACAGTGTAATTGATCCCAAACCTTCGCATGTTAAGGAGTACACTCCCTGGGGCTTGCCGAATGTGCCCAGATATTCCCAGTAGGGAATCCGGTTGTCATGAAGTTTGATAAACCCGATGACGGATTCTTTCACATAGGCAAACGGATGTTCTTTTATTGCCTCCAGCGCGACAGAACCAAGTATAAAATCCGCTGCCGGCCAACTGCGGTTTACCGAAGGCAGGATATAAGCCTGCATGTCCCAGTAGGCTTTGCGTATATCGACATCCGGAGGAACGTAGCGACGAAGGGTCAACATGGGTTTGGTCCGTTCATCGGGAACGATCCCGGCCACCCACACGACATTATTATACAGATGCCCTCCCTTGAGATCCGATAATCCAAATGAACCGGTAATACTCCAGTTTATACTCACCCACCCGAGAATAATTACGGCTGCCCCCATTGCTACCCACCACAATTTGCGGTTTGGCCGAGCCAAGACAAATAAAACAGCGGCGAAGCCTGCATACATAACCAGCGCGTATTTTGCCAATATCCCGACCGCGCTCCAAAAAAGCGCGTATGCATACCCATGCGCACTCTGCTTGAGAAAAAAATACCCTACTAAGGTGATAAAAAACTGTGCGAGGATTTCGCTCATCAGGTAATTGGTATAGACAACATTTCCCGGGATGAGGACAAAAATACAGGCTATGACGACACAAGTTTCGCGGGAAAAGGACTTTTTGAGAATCAAATAGACGAGATATCCTGACCCACAGAGCAATACTGTTTGCATGAAACGGATGACAAAGGCTGGAAACGGCGTCAGTTGCGCAAAAACAAGAAGCACACTAAAGAGCGGCGGTGCCATGGTCGTCGGGCGCTCATAGGTAAAGTACGGGAGAAACGGATACTGATTGGTACGAAGATATTGTCCAAAAGCCCAAAAGAAATAAGAGTCGATGTTTGCGTTCGCCCAAAAAAAGACGAGATTGAAACATAGCCAGAGAGCAGTCAATAGAATGAGAATTATACTCAAGGTATTCGCCTTTTTTTTCCATACGGCACCTATCATCCAGAATACCATTACCATCGCAGTTGCAAGAGACAGACTATTGCCGAATGCCCGGATCGGCGTGTCACCAAACCGCGCGGAAACTGCCGATATTCCTTGGGGCAAATGCACAAGCATTTCCCCATGCCCATACACCTCGGAAGCAACGGGTTTGCCGCTAGCTGTAATCTGCCAACCGGGAAAATAGAATTGGTTGATAACAACAGAAACCGGAGACGTAGCCCGCACGATAAATGAAACGGTGCTTGCGCGTTTGACAGGGGTATCGATTGTCCCATCCCCTTCAATGATCCGGCCTACGGGATGGCGCTCAAACCGTTCGGAATCGTCAAAAAAATGTTTAACGTTTGCCCATACCGGCAGATATTCCCCCATCATGTCAACAGTCGAGTCAGCCTGATAATAATAGGCATCGGTAATATCCGCTCTCGGCCAATTAGTAGGTATGGCCATACTATTAACCGCAATAGTTCCTGCAACGACTCCTATACAGACGGCCCATGAAACTCTTCGGCACCGGAAAATCACATATGCGCCTAAGATACTCCCGCAAAACAGTGACAATGACTGAAAACGAACCGGGTATTGAAAATCTGCAAGCAGCGGTATTGCTGACCACAAAAATCCGGACGCACGGACCATAAGGAATTGACCGATAAAGAAAAACAGAGCAAACAAGCCGTTGATCGGAAATTTTTTCGGGAATCGGAACAGCAGCACACAGGCAACGATGGCGATAATAAACAGATTCCACCCCGTAGACCAATACCAATACTGGAGCGGCGTGGTGGTATTGGTGATACCGGGCTCATGAAAGATGGTTTGCACATCCAGAAAATTATTCCAGACGATCAATTTCGTCATACCAATATGCAAAAAATTCTGTTCGACAAATGCGGGAAGCCAAAAATAGGCAGTCAACCCCAATCCCGCAAAAAACGCGCCGCCAAGACGTGTCAGAGTGTTCATGTCTTTCCGGACCGTAAAAAGAATAAACACCCAAAGTAACGGCTGGATCATGAGAAACATCACCTGGTGCGACAACATGAGCCCCGCAGTACCCAAACAGATCAGGATAAATGCACGCGTTGGATTTTTTTTGCCGGTGAGGACACCCCAGAACAACATCGGCCAAAAGATAAACGCCGCATGCATCCCCAGTCCCCCGCCGGTAAACAAAAGAAACAAACGATACAGCGACCACTCATAGATTGCTGTTCCGCCCAAAGCAGGCCAAAACCCAAACCACTCCCGTAAAAAGAAAAACATGAAAAGGTACGAAAGCACCACGGAAAGTATGATCACGGCCTTGGACGCATCGGTAACGGACCACCCGGCAAAAAGGAACGGCTCTCCCATCCAATACGGAAGCGACCAATTAAATGAAAACAACGGACTTCCCCACCCGTACACAAGTTGCGACGACCACCGGGGCGGAATGTTTCCGTCTTTGAGCGCATTATGGAATGCCGCCATACGGAAGGCGTGGATATCCACGTCATACGTCCATGCCCGACCGGGTTTAAAAAACGGAGCGATAAGAGGGGATAATATGACAGAAGATATGACGATAAAAAGCAGCATTCGTGTTGCGTTGCCCATACATAAATTATACTATTTGTTTACGAAACGGCATATTGGGGATATCACCATTATCATAAGCATCTTTCTTTTAACGGCTATCGCCCTCTACGGGTACTACGATTTTTTTACGCCGGAAAAACTTGAATTTGTATACCGCAATTGGGACGGCCCGGGATATATGGTGGTAGCCAAAACACTCTATGACGTAGACCTCATTAATAAAATCAACCCGTTTCCGTTTCTGGCTCCGACCCATTATTCCTATCAGTTTCCGCTGTATCCCGTCTTCATCCGTTTGTTTTCGTTTATCGGATATAAAGAGTCGATGATTGTTGTAAGCCAAGTATTTTCCCTTCTTTTTAGTATTGCGCTGTATTTCCTTGTCAAACAGGTCAATCCGAAAGCAAATGCGCTCGTGGTTGCCATCCTTTCTCTCTTCTATACACCGCGCTGGTTTATCGTAAACCACGTAGGCAGCACCGAGCCGCAATTTCTGTTTTTTATCACTCTTTTTATGCTATTCTTTCTCCAAAAAAATTTCCTTCTCTCTGCCGTAGCCGCTAGCCTTACCCAGTTGACCAAACCCCAGGGTATCGTCTTTTTTGCCGGCATTACCCTCTATTACCTCCTCCGTGTGGGTATGCGCAAAATGACGCTTCACCAGGGTGTCAGGGAATTTCTCCCTTACCTCCTCATCCCGCTTGCGCTGGCTGCCGTGTTTACCCTTTATTATTTCCGGTATGGGGATTTCTTTGTTTTTATGAAAAATGAAGCATTTCCGACCATGCAATGGCCGCCGCTCAAAGTCCTCGTTGCCACAAAAATTTACGGAACCCCCGTTGATTTGTTTACCGGATGGAAAGAAATCATTGTCTACACCTACATCATCTATTTTATCCCCATCGTCATGCTGTTTGAGAAAAAGCTGTATTTTTTCAGCCTTGTCGCGCTCGTGTACTTCCTGCCCGTGCTCCTCTTTGTGCAGACGGATATGCCCAGATTCATTCTTCCGATCATGCCGTTTGCATTTCTTGCATATTCGGATATGCTGTCCAAAAAAGCGGTGCATACCGCATTATTCCTCTGTCTGCCCATGGTATTTTTCTATGCCATCGGCTACATTAATTACAACCTAGCTCCCCTGCCATTCCAATAACAGTATGAGTCGCGGCATTGAACCGGTTCTGTATCAAAACAAAGAAATCGCGTGTGTCTACCGCCGGACGATTGCCGTTTCCGGCATCCGATTTCTCACTGAACCGGAGAATCCATTTCAAATAGGAATTCACGACCGGAAACAAAAAATCAGACTTCCCGCCCATATCCATACCTGCCCCAAAGAGCTGGTCATTTCGGAAATTCAGGAAATTCTGTATGTGATGAGGGGTAAAATACGCGTCACTATAATTTCGGAGACAAACACCCCCATTGCAAAAAAACTTTTAATCGCGGGAGATGCAATATTACTTAAATCCCAGGCGCATAGTGTAGAATTTTTAGGTAACGCACGGGTATTTGAAATAAAACAAGGTCCCTACCCAGGGGATTCACATGCCAAACACTACCTCTCCTAAACACGAGCAGGCGTTTTGACCATTATACCGGGCAGTTTGGTAAAATCGCGGTCGTAGGTAACGAGGATAACACCTTTTGGTACTTGAGTCGCGATAAGGCAATCAGCAAGTTTT
>Ga0155732_139_pt1 | contig 29714 bp, 40 predicted proteins | sample RifCSPlowO2_01_FD_107386 | JGI IMG/M metagenome (GOLD analysis project Ga0155732, IMG submission 107386) | Candidatus Gottesmanbacteria bacterium RIFCSPLOWO2_01_FULL_46_21 | reverse complement strand
AGGAAAATCAAAACGAGAAATTCAGTTGTTTTTGGAAAAACTTGGATTTACCGACCAGCAAATCGCGTTTGTGAGAAAATATCACGTCCCTTAAAACAATGACACAGGGGTCAAAAAAACAAAACGATCCGTACGTCCACCAGGTACATGAAGCAGTTTTGCTTATTCAGGAGAAACTTCGATCAAAAAGGTTTACTCCTCGCGTTGCTTTGACACTTGGTTCAGGCCTTGAAAAACTAGCCTCCCTTATAAAACCTGTTGCAATCATTCCTTATGGCGCGATCCCTCATTATCCCGCCTCAACGGTTGCAGGACACGAAGGCATTCTTATCGCAGGATATCTTGAGGGGGTACCAATGATCGGTCTCAAAGGCCGAAAACATTATTATGAGGCAGCCCATCTACCTGCTCCCATGGACACTGTCGTATTTCCCGTACACGTTGTCGCCGGTTTGGGATGCGGCCTTTATATAGCAACCAACGCGAGCGGCGGGCTCAATTCAACTTTTTCTGTTGGTGACCTCATGGTCATCAAGTCTCATATTGGCCTATTCCTTCCAAACCCACTCCTTGGACCATATCATGACTTTGGCCAAAATCCTTATTTTCAACCACTCGCAGATATCTATACTCCCTCACTTCGAAAACTTTTTCAACGTATCGACCCTTCAACACGTGAAGGCGTGTATGTGGCACTCACCGGACGGACATTTGAAACACAAGCAGAAGTTCTCATGCTTCGTACGCTTGGTGCCGATTGCGTCGGCATGTCAACGGTTCCGGAGATTATCATTGCTCACAACCGAGGACTAGCAACACTCGGCGTCTCGATGGTCACCAATGTCATCGCCAAAGATGGCACCAACGCCACAAGTCACGAAGAAGTCTTGGCCGCCTTACATACCCCCAAAGTCGAGGAAAAACTCATGCGAATCTTTCGCACATTCTTCCAAAGAATCTAATCGAAGTCTTCAAATAATCTACTTCGCACTGCCCAGTTAACATTGCCACCATTCTCTGCGGCCCGGCCGATTATCTTCAATAACTCAAGAACCATATCTTCATTAACATCTTTTACACCAGCTCTTTTGTGGACACGATTCGCCTCATGTGTAATCTCGGCAATACTTGCAGAATCCCCAATCAGTTCACGAAAAGCGTCACGCGCTTCTTGACCATGTTGTTGGTAGAACATGCCTAGTTCCCCAGCTTGAGCCACTGGATCGTTGGGATGTTTTTCACTAATCTCAGATAAGAATTTACGAAGACTTTCTTTCGGATCCCCCATGATTTACTATACAAAATTTTTAAAAAGTAACGAAGGGTTAACAAGAGATAACCAGATCGTGGTGTTTTTGGGAACGTAAACGAAGAATTGTTGAGGCATTATTAAGCACCTCGCCATCAAACGTGATGGTCACATCACTCGGGATAGTAAAAGTATAGTTAAAATTAAACGCAGATAAATGGATTATACCGGGTGTCGTCCCATCAGCGTTTAGCGTCAATGGCGGAAGGCGGACAGTACCGGTTTGGCCATCAGCAATTGGATCTTTCGGAAGGGAAATACCGGGGAGCGGAATAGATGAATATGACATTGGGTACATTGTGTTGCAACCAGCATTTTTCACTGCAATTTCTACAGATGTTGCTTCCAAAAGCACCCATCCGACGGCAACGGCGGTAATAAGACCGAGTGGTCCTTTTGCTGCTCCCAGAATATTCCCCCACCCCTGAGCATTGTGATGTGCAAGTTCTGTTCGCACACGAACTACCTCCTTCTGTAAATCTTTCCAGGCGGAGAAAAAAAATAGTAACGCTTTCTTTCGTTTTTTCTCTTCTTCCGTGTGTTCGGGAAGTTCATGCGCGACAAGATCAATGACTTCGCCTTTTTCAAAACGCTGGAGTTTATCCCACTCCCTTGTTACGCGAGATAAGACACCATCTATTTTGGGATTGACCCCTTTGAGAAGTTTTTGAAGGTGTCCAAACTTTTCTCTCGTGATGGACGTATCAGATAAAATCTGTTGTGCAGCAGTAAGTCTCTCAAGCGCTTCCTGATATTTCATGTTGGAGGCAATTTTATCAGTAGCTGAAGGTCTCGGTCAAACGTAAGCACCGTTTCAATCTTATACGCCTGGATAATTGCGCATGAATAACAATCCACCCAACTGACGTCTTTTTTGGATACGTTTTTGAAAATTTCCCACCCGCGGGCAACGAGCGGTGGCGTCTCAAGCATGATAGTCGTCTTGCCTGCGCGTATCTTCTCAACGAATGCAATCGTGAGCCTGCGGTCGTACCGAAGAGACCCGACCGTCAACACTTCCCCAAGGATTGCTTGGCTCGTCATCTTTTGCACATCGTCAGGAAAAGATTTCCACCAAGTGACCGCTTTAGCATGATTACTGTCATTGTGACGCAAAATGCTCAAATACAATGAAGCGTCTATAAAAATCACAGCCGTTTATCCCCGTACAGGTACCGTTTATAGTGGGAAGATAAGTCTTTTGGTCCTTTGATGTGCTTCCCTTTCCGCGCAATCGCAAGCAGATCCAAAAGTTCATCACGATGACCTTGGCCCGATTTTTCCTCTATGTAACGGGCTAGAGCGCGGCGGGCCACCTCGGAGACGCTTTCTCCTTTCCGCTGTGCTTCCAGTACAAGCATCTGCTTCTGCTCTTCCGGTATACGGACGACGAGTTGTGTCATACGCATTACATATTACAATTCCGTAGTGTGGTTGTCAATTCCGGGAGATGCATACAAAACCCAATCGAATTTTGACATTTTCAGAAAATCTGATATTCTGAATATATATGATGATAACCGCAACCATTCGCCAACGAGGTCAACTCACCATCCCTGATCAACTACGGCAAAAATTTTCGTGGCTAAAAGACAACACAGTGGTCACGATCGTTGCCTCTCCCTTGGGTGAAGTCATTATCAAACCCTTGAGTATCCATGCTTCTTCTGATACACACGATTGGAATGAAATCTGGCGGCGCATTCATCTCACTAGAAGTTTTAGAGGCAAAAAGAAAACCAAAAGTCTTACCCAATTTATCATCGAAGACAGAAAGAACCATTAATATACCTTCATGGCCACGTCATACGTTATCGACTCTTCGGTTATCGTAAAATGGATCAGTGCAGAAAATGAAATACTTCTCGAGGAAGCTGATCTGTTGCTGGATCAATCCCGACGGCTATCTCTTACGCTTCTCACTTCAGAACTTGCCAAATACGAGGTTGGGAACGCAATCTTACGAAAAACATTCCTCCTGCCACAAAAAATTGCCTGCCTGGAAAACCTTGCTACGCTCCCCATTGAGTATGTTCCCCTCTCAACAGAGGACGCCATACAATCTCTTGAAATCGCCCAACACTATGCGATCACGTACTATGATGCTGTCTTCATCAGGCTTGCCATGCGATCGTCCTGTCCGCTGATCACAGATAACCCCAAACATCAACAAAAAGTCAATAAGGTCAAGGTTATTCCGCTCGCTTCCTACAGGTAATGTCCCCTGACAACGATGGAGTGAAAGTGATATCCAAATTGTCATTCATATTGACAATCTGTCCAAGCCCTGATAGACTTCTCGTTATGATTGCAAGACACATCAGCGCTACCGTAAAACGCGCAGCCCGGCACTATCCCATTGTTGCCATCATCGGCCCCCGGCAGTCCGGCAAAACGACGCTCGCGCGGGCGCTGTTTCCACGCTTCGCGTATGTCAATTTGGAAGCGCCGGATATGCGTCTCTTTGCAACGCGCGACCCGCGAGGATTCTTGGCTACCTACCCCGCCCACGCCATCTTCGATGAAGTGCAGCGCACACCGGAACTTTTCTCCTATCTTCAGGTACATGCCGACGAGTCAGAAAAACAGGGTCAGCACATTCTCACCGGATCCCAAAATTTCCTCATGATGAAAAATATAAGCCAGTCACTTGCTGGCCGCGTGGCGATCCATACCCTCTTGCCATTCTCCTCCGGTGAGTTAGCCACCCATCGCTTCCTTCCCCCCGCAACGCACTGGTCGCACCCTGTCTTCCTCGGTGGCTATCCGCGCGCCGTAATCTCTCCAGGGGAGTCCCCTACGCAATGGTATGGGAACTATGTCCAAACATATCTTGACCGCGACGTTCGTCTGCTTTCCGCGGTGGGCGACATAACGTCGTTTGAACGATTTCTTAGATTGTGCGCCGGGCGCGTAGGGCAAATCGTCAATCTCTCTTCTCTTGCAAATGACACCGGGATAAGCCACAATACAGCCAAGGCGTGGTTGTCAATCCTTGAGGCAAGTTTTATCGTATTTACCCTCCAGCCGTATTATAAGAACTTCAACAAACGGCTCATCAAATCACCCAAGCTTTACTTTTATGATACAGGTCTCGCCTGCTGGCTCTTGGGTATTACGGGAGAAGCGCAGATCATCACCCATCCGCTCGCTGGAGCTTTATTTGAAACATGGATCGTTTCTGAATACTACAAGTGGCGTTTCAACCGTGGGGATCGGCCACGTGCGTACTTCTGGCGGGACAAAACCGGTCACGAAATTGATCTTCTCGTTGACGAGACAGGGCGTCTATTTCCGATTGAGGTAAAATCCGGTACGACCGTTGGAGGAGACTTTTTCAAGAATATCAGTTATTTTCAAACTCTTACCGATACGAAGGCGTCTGCGGTCATCTATGGAGGAGTCGATACGCAACAACGCTTCCAGACGACGGTCTACCCCTGGCGTGAGATTGATCGTCTCTTTACCCAATCAGATCGTATCGCACGATAATTTCTGCGTCATCTACGGGCGTCACCACCAAACCCCCTGCGACGATGGAATGGGAATAAAATGATGCGTCTTATTACGCGCGGCTCAGTGGCTCTGGTGAAGGAATTCCGACCGGGATTCTTGGTCTCATATCGGTAATTTTTAGCCTGACATTTTTTCGATCTGGTGTTTGACCCATGGTATACGTCACCTCTTGTCTAGGCATAAAACCCGTTTGTATTGACCGTACGTTACGGCCAGACGAAGCGCTTATCGATTCCCAGCTCATGCCTTCTTGCCTAAAATACTCATCTTCACCAGGTTTACCAGTTAGCACCATTGACTTAGAGCTATGTGTTAAGAATAACGGTCTATTAATAACTGGTCCTCCATCAATTTCGACAACTGTATCAACCGTCAGCTCGTCATGCATACCCTCGTGATAAACGGGGACAAAAGCAATCGAATCTCCCAAACTATTGAATGGAAAGCTGTATCCCTCTTGATAAGAAATACTATTTGGCTTTTGTTCGTCTCTCCGACGAATACGAATTTTGCGTAAAGAATACTCACCGCTTTCTGGCCTGTCTTCTCTTTCTACTTCAATTGAGAGTGAAGAATCTGATTCATCTGACATAAGTAGACGATAAATTATCCTTCTGCCTGAATGGTACTCTCTCTCTGAAAAATCAAGTGGTTGGCCAAATCTAAAGCCAAATCTAAATCCCCTCTTGACTTCCATTTAGATCTCTGATAAAAGTAAATGTACTATGACATACACTTTAACTGTTTCGTCCCAGGGGCAAATCGTCATCCCTGTCGATGTACGAAGGATCATGGGATTAACTAAAGGAATGAAAGTTAAACTTCGCGTGGACAAAGCTGCTCCCGTTCCGACGGCGACGATCGAACCAGATAAGGTCGACTGGGTGCGGCGTATGACAGGCATCGCAAAGGGTGCCTATGGCGACGTAGACAAATACATTGAACACGAACGGGCATCATGGGACAGGAGTAAACCGTGGCCGTAAAAACGCTGGTCGCGCTTGATGCGATGGTGTTTATCTACCACTTCGACCGCGTCGATCCGTATTTTGCTCACACCACAAAATTATTTACCAAAGCACAACAAGGGATATACGACATTGTTACCTCTCTTGTCTCTCTCATTGAAGTACTCTCTCCGTCTGCCTATCATCATGCCCCAAACATCATCAAAGAAATTAATGTCTACTTTAACGAGGCGAAATACCTCCGGGTCGTTGATGTCACTTGGGACATTGCCCAGGAAGCGGCGAGACTTCGTCGAGAACATAAATACTTACGCACACCTGACGCCATCCAGCTTGCCACGGCCCTCGTTCACCACGCCGATCGTTTTATCACCAACGACACAAAATTAAAAACGCTCTCTCTCCCGGGAATTACCATCCAAACGCTCTCCTGACTTATTGAGGCTTATTAAGGACAATAGGCCGCAGTCTGCTCATGGATTCAAGCGAGTAGCGGACGCCTTGGACACCCAACCCGGAGGCTTTAACTCCTAAAAACGGAAAATGATCAGGGCCGCGCTGGGGGGAACCGTTGATCTGAACAGTTCCCACATTGAGCTCTTTGGCAAATGCAATCCCCGCTCCTTCGTCTTTGGTAAATACGCTTGCCTGAAGGCCAAAACGTGATTCATTGATAATTGTGACTGCTTGACCCATATCGCTGACTGCTACAAAGGAAACGACAGGACCAAAGACTTCGGTGGCGACGGTGGCCATTGTTGGTTTCACATTGATCAGTATAGTTGGCTCAATAAACGAATTATTTTGTTTTCCTCCGGTGACAAGCGTTGCACCGGCTTGTATAGAATCGTTGATTGCAGTTTCGATTTTGGTCGCAGCGTCTTGGGAAATAACGGGCCCCACGAGTTTCGTTTCAGGACTTCTGGGATCCCCCATTTTGACAAACTCGGGCATTTGTTTCTGCACTTCACCCAACAACTGCTCGAGTGTTTGTTTGGTACCGAGAACGTATTTAATTGCCGTACAGCGCTGGCCGGCGTAGGAAAATGCTCCTTTGATGATTTCGCGGGCCGTAAGATTCATATCCGCATCCGGCATGACGACGGCCGGATTATTGCCGCCGCATTCAAATACGAGAGGAATCATCCCTGCTTTTTGTGCAATGGCAAGGCCGGTATCACTACTTCCGGTAAATGTTATGAGATCAACGCGTTTGTGTGTTACCAAATAGTCGCCGATCTCTCCTCCCCCGCCGGTCACACAGGCAATAACTCCGGGAGGCACTCCTGCCTTTTGAAAAATACGCGCAAGATGTAGTCCGCTAATTGCGCCTTGCGACGGAGGCTTGAATACCACACTGTTGCCCATAAGGAGTGCCGAGACAATTTTACTGGCAGAAAGGTTAACGGGATAATTAAATGGCGCAATGGCAAGCACGGTGCCATAGGCGACGCGTTCAATAATGCCAATTCTGCCCTTATCATACCCGGGAAAATTATCACTATCGAGTGTTTCTCCCCGCAATGACTGGACTTCGTCGGCAAAATAATCCGTTAAATCAGCAGTCCGTTTGATTTCGCTCTTTGCTTCCTCCAGGGTTTTGCCGATTTCCCGGGAAAGAAGCGACGATAAATATTCTTCGAAGTGCCGGATCCAGTCAGCGGCCAAATGCATAATTTTGACGCGCTGATGAAGCGGCGTTGCCTCCCAGGAGCGCTGAGTTACATATGTAGCTTCCATCACCGCATCAATTTCATTCGTTGTCACGACCTGAATTTTTCCAACAACCGAGGCATCAATGGGGGAAATCACATCAGACGTTTTTCCACTCGTGCTATCTTTCCATTCTTTCCCATCAAAGAATTTATACGTTAGAGGGGTTTGTTGGTTGCTAATCGGAGCAAAAAATTCTTCGGGCATACTAGTAGTATACGGCCAATTGCCTATGAAGAAAATACGCGCTTAATAACAATGGCGGTCATATTGTCGGTTGAACCGTGCTCACCGGCGGCACGGAGAACTTCCTCGACCGTTGCCGAAAGCGACCCAGTCGTTTCTCCACACATCGATAGTTGTTTAGTAAGAAGCGTTTCGTCAATATATCTGGTTATTCCATCAGTGACGAGCATAAGAACATCTTGGCGACCAAACTGCTTAGCCACCACATGAGGAACTAAACCGTACCGACGTATTCCAAGCGCATTGGTGAGTTTACCAGATGGATCGGTATCATCGGGCAAGAGCGAGGAAAGCGTCCCTGTTTCGTTCAGATGATAGATGCGACTATCTCCTACTCCGCCAACCCAAAATGAATTCTCTCCGATTATTAGACTGATGAGCGTTGTAGCAAAACCGTCTTCAAATCCAATTTCTCTTTGTTTTTGCCAGAGGGCTATATTGGTGGATCTAAAAATGCGTTTCAGAAATAATTTCTTATCATCCCAATAAAATGGCCGCAGCCGCACGTGTTTATATGCCCATACGGCGGTCTCGCACGCGAGCTTGGCTGCCACCTCACCGTGGGGCATACCGCCCACGCCGTCAGCCAGCGCGAAACACTGGTCATTGTAATTAGCAAAATAGTCTTCTTGGGTATCCCGCTCGCCTTGCGCCTGGCTCGCCGCAAAAAGTATCGAGACTCGTGTTGATCGGGCTTTAACAGAAAGCGGGTCTGCAAACCTCATGAAGAAAATTTTTTATATCTACGCTCCACTTCGTTCCAATTGACGATATTCCACCATGCGGCAATATAATCTGCTCGAAGATTCTGGTATTTCAGATAATACGCGTGCTCCCACACATCAAGACCCAAGATGGGAGTTTTATTATCCATCCAAGGATTGTCCTGGTTAGGCGTATCCATGATGGAAAGTTTTCCCTTCTCGGAAATCAGCCATACCCATCCGCTTCCAAAGCGTCCAACACCAGCGGCGGAAAACTTATCCTGAAACTGTGTAAAGCTACCAAAAGTGCTATCAATCGCTTTTATAATCTCTCCCGAAGGTCGACTTCCTCCGGCAACCATACTCGTCCAGAAAAAGCTATGATTTGCGTGCCCACCACCGTTATTCCTCACCTTGGTTCTCATTGCGTCCGGTACTTTGTTTAAATTTTTCATGAGTTCATACATATCCATTGAGAGAAACGCTTCTTGACCAGTGAGTGCATCGTTTAGATTTTTTACATACGCCCCATGATGTTTGTCGTGGTGAATCTGCATCGTGCGCTCATCAATGTAAGGCTCGAGCGCGTTGTATGAATAGGGAAGATCAGGAAGCGTAAACATCGCAAGCTATTAATACCACGGCTTGGTACCAAAACGCAAGCAAGGTATAATAGAGTTCTCTATGCTAAAGAAATCATCCCGTCCCAAAGGGCCAAAAACAAAGGCTCCTCTAGCGCTCTCTTCATTTCTTTGGAAAAAACGTCTCTATGCCTTTTGGAGTTTACCCATTGGGATGGTATTATTATCCTATCTCGTCATCTTTAAAAACCTTCCCTCCCCAACGAGGCTCGGGAGCTACGACATTCCCATTTCCACCAAAATCTACGATCGAAATGGCGCACTCCTGTTCGATATATTTGCCGATCAGAACAGAACGCCCGTGGCTCTCAAAGACATTCCTGAGTCTGTCCAGCAGGCAACAATAGCTGTTGAAGATAAAGATTTTTATCGCCACAGTGGCATTAGTCCCATCGGAGGAATGCTGCGCGCGCTCTATGCAACGATAAGCGGCAGGCAGTTACAGGGTGGCTCAACCATCACCCAGCAGCTCGTCAAATCAGCACTGCTGACTCCTGAACGAACCATCACCCGCAAAATTAAAGAAATAATTTTAGCCTTCTGGGTCGAAATCCTCTACCCCAAGGATAAAATTCTGGAACTCTACTTAAACCAGGTGTCGTATGGGGGAACGGCGTGGGGAATAGAAACAGCTTCGGAAAAATACTTTGGCAAATCCGTCGGTGAGTTAAATCTTGCCCAAGCTTCTCTGCTTGCCGGTCTTCCCCAAGCACCCACGCTCTATTCTCCCTTCGGCGCACATCCTGAATTTGCAAAAGAACGGCAACGGGAGGTCTTACAGCGCATGGTGGAAGACGGGTATATCTCCCAAAAAGATTCAGATGGTGCATTTAATACCGAACTGCTGTATAAAAACGAACCCAACATCAAAGCGGCTCATTTTGTCATGTATGTCAAACAACAACTCGCCAGCGAATTTGGCGAGGCGCTCGTCGAGCGGGGCGGACTCAAAGTTACGACGACGCTCGATCTGGATTTACAAGAATATGCACAAGCCACGGTGGCCGCTGAAGTTGGCAGCTTAAGCCGCCTACGCGTAAGTAACGGCGCTGCTTTAATTACTAAGCCGGCAACCGGAGAAATACTGGCAATGGTTGGCTCAACCGACTACTTCGCCACGCCCTCAGGATCGTTCAATGTCACGACTGCTTTGAGACAACCTGGCTCATCGATAAAACCGATTAACTACGCGATAGGATTGGAAAATCATGTGGTGACACCCGCAACCATGTTTCTGGATATCCCAACGTGCTTTGCCAATAGTAATCAACCAAACTACTGTCCAAAAAACTACGATGGCCAATTCCACGGTCCCGTGCAGATGCGTTTTGCGCTGGGCAACTCCTACAACATTCCGGCAGTCAAAATGCTTTACTTAAACACGGTCGGCGACATGGTAGCTTCCGCTAGCGCCTTTGGCTTGAATACGTTGACCGATCCCTCCCGCTATGGCTTGTCGCTTACGCTTGGGGGCGGCGAAGTGCGCATGACGGATATGGCCGAGGCGTTTAGCGTATTTGCCAACAGCGGCATTCGAAAAGATCTTGTCGCTATCCTCAAGGTGGTCGATAAAAACGGCAGGGTGCTCTTGGAACATAAAGACCCCAACCTCAATCGCGACATCCCCTCGCAGCTTCTTCTGGAGGGAACACGCGTGGTATCAAACGAAACAGCATTTCTTATTTCTCATATTCTTCTCGACAACAATGCCCGCTCCGCCGCGTTTGGCACAGGATCAAGTCTGGTAATTCCCGGCCACGCCGTATCCGTCAAAACCGGAACGACCGACGACCTCCGCGACAACTGGACCATTGGCTTTACGCCCCAATATCTCGCCATCACCTGGGTCGGCAATAATGACAACACACCCATGAATCAATCGCTCGTTTCCGGCATTACCGGAGCTGCTCCCATTTGGAACAAGATCATGCAGCGGGTTCTTGAGGAGACAAGCGACATTTGGCCAAAGCAACCCGATGGTATTGTTGGTGCGCAGATCTGCAGCATAACTGGCCTGCTGCCACCGGAAGGAGAAGGAGGCTGTCCAACGCGTTTTGAGTACTTTATCCGGGGTACCGTTCCCACAAAAGTCGAAAATCTCAAACAGGCCGTCATTATCGACAAAACAACCGGAGACCTTGCGAGCCCGGATCAAGTCGATAACGTCGAACCGCAGGAAAAACAAGTTGTAAGTGACGGCATATCAACCTGGTGCCTCGACTGCCCGCATCCGGAAGGGAAAACCGTGCTCGTGAAGTAAAGAGAAGTAAAGTCCTTACGCTTCCGTTCACTATATCAATCACTTTATTAATCACTATACTCATTGACACACTGCACACTGCGTGGTAGGATGAAGCTATGCCACAAACCATTTCCCTCGACGACATTGGCCAACATCTTGTTTCCATTACCGATTTCCGCAGAAACGCAGGGAGCTATCTTGACAAACTTGCCCAGGGCCAATCGTTCATCATTATTCGTGGCAATACGCCATTAGGCACACTCACACCACTGCCGAACGCCTCAACGCACAACACTCGCAAAGCGGATATTGAAAAAATCAAACGTTTATCTGGAGGATTTCGTTTTAAAAAAGATCTGACCCCTGCTCAACTGAATTCGATTTTAGACAAACGATATGAAGAAATGTTACCTCGATAGTAATTTTTTGCTCTACTGGAAAAACGAGCTCTCCCCTCAGTACCAACAAACTATATCGATGCTCGAAACGCTTATCAATAACGGTGTTGAACTATATATTTCGCCGCTCGTTTTAGATGAATTTTATCATTCTTTTCTTTATCGCATACGCATAAACAGGATGAAAAAACCATACGACCTCCTTACTGAGGCTACCAAGGATATCTTGACACTCCCTAGGCTATCCATAGTAAATCCACCGAGTGTACCAACAGACCATTTGACGGTAATTGCAAACATGGAAATGTATTATCTTCATGCCCGTGATGCGTATCACCTGCTCATTATGCAAAGTAATGATATCGACGGCTTTGCAACCTTTGATACAGACTTTGCCCGCGTCTTTACCGCCAAACTCCTCATTAAAGCCTAGCATTTTCCTCTTGTCCCCATCCCATAGTTTATGGTATAACGCCATTCACATGGCAAAGAAAAAAATTCTTGAAAAAAAAGTAGAACCCCGGCCCTTTTCATTCATCCAACTGTTTCTCCTTATTCCTCTCTTTCTTATCGCCATTGGCGACACAATTCGACTCGTTGTTGGCACCATTTTTTTTCTCTGGAATATAACCTATAAAAATATCCGTCTTCCCCATATACCCACCAAAAAAAAGAAACCAAAAATAATTTCTTACACGATTTACCCGACACTTGTTGTCCCATTTGCCCAGCGCTTCCAATATTTTGTTATGGGAGTAACAGTTGTCATTGCGTGTGTGTTTGTTCCCTTCGTCACCTACTACTGGCTCCGCACACTCCCCAATCCGCGCCTACTGACCGGTCGCGATATCGAAGTGACGACGAAAATGTATGACCGCAATGGGACACTGCTCTACGAGATTTACACGGATCAAAACCGAACTCCTGTTCATTTCATCGATATCCCTGATATGGTGAAAAATGGAACCATAGCCATCGAAGACAAAAACTTCTATCGTCATCCTGGATTTTCTCTTCAGGGGATTGCCCGAGCCATACGGGAAACCATCGTTGTGGGTCATGTCCAGGGCGGATCAACCATCACCCAGCAACTGATTAAATCAGCGCTCTTGACCCCTGAAGTTACGATATCCCGAAAGATTCGGGAGATATTCCTCGCCTTCTGGGCAGAACGCCTCTACACCAAAGATCAAATCCTCGAAATGTATTTAAATCAGGTGCCCTACGGAGGAACCGCCTGGGGTATTGAAGCAGCGAGCCAATCGTACTTTGGCAAATCCGTCACCCAGGTCAATCTCGCCGAGGCAGCACTCTTAGCAGGCCTTCCTGCAGCACCCAGCGAATACTCCCCATTTGGTTCTCACCCGGAGAAAGCATTTGAGCGCCAAGCTCACGTACTCCAACGAATGGTTGAGGAACGTTTTATCACCCAGGAAGACATGAGCCGTGCCTTGGCAACTCCGGTCCACATCACCGCACCGCGAAATGGCCTGCGAGCTCCTCACTTTGTGATGTACGTACGAAATCTCCTGGAAAAAAAGTACGGTTCCCGCCTCGTTGACCGGGGCGGACTACGGATCGTCACATCGCTCGATTTGTCTCTTCAGGAAAAAGTTCAAGATATCGTTTCAACCAACATCGACAAATTGGCATCCCTTCAAGTAGGAAACGGTGCTGCATTGGTGACCAATCCAAAAACCGGAGAAATACTCGCTATGGTCGGCAGTCGTGATTATTTTGATCTTACTCGTGACGGAAACGTCAATGTGACGACAAGCCTTCGTCAACCTGGCTCATCGATAAAAGTAGTGACGTACACGGCAGCACTCGAAAACGGCATGACTGCCGCAACCATTCTCGACGACAGTCCGATTACGTATCCGCAATTGGGAGGAGCGCCCTATACACCGATTAACTACGACGGCAGATTTCATGGTCGCGTGCCCCTACGCATTGCCCTAGGCAATTCCTATAACGTCCCGGCGGTTAAAACACTTGCGACGATTGGGCTTCCCACGATGATCGAAAAAGCAAGGGCGATGGGAATAACGAGCTGGGAAGATGAAAGCCGGTTTGGATTGTCTCTGACACTGGGCGGCGGCGAAGTAACTATGACGGATATGGCCGTCGTCTATGGCACCCTCGCCAATATGGGAGAGCGCGTCAATCTGTCCCCCATTCTCGAAATCACCGACTACACGGGTCGCGTTATAGAAAAAAATACGCTTCACAAAATTCCCGAAGCCGTCAAGCCGGAAGTTGCCTGGATCATGAGTGATATTTTGCGTGACAATAACGCCCGCTCATCTGCATTCGGTCCAAATTCTCAACTCGTTATTGCCGGTAAATCAGTGTCCGTTAAAACCGGAACGACCAATGAAAAACGTGACAATTGGACGATTGGTTTTACCCCAAGCGTTGTTGCGGCAGTATGGGTGGGAAACAACAACAATGCACCCATGCACCCGACGCTTACCTCAGGGGTCACCGGAGCAGCCCCCATCTGGCATGACATTATGACAGAAGTGCTCAAAGATAAACCCGACCAAGTGCCACCTAAACCGGACGGCGTTATCGCCATCCCCTGCTACCTTGGAAGAACAGAATATTTTGTAAAAGGAACCGAGCCCCATGGTGGCCGCTGCATCCCGCTGCCCACTCCAATACCTTCCCCTACTCCTTGAATCCGTTTGACAAAATCGTTTACTGCGTTACGACCACGTATCCCAGGTCTGTCGCGTTGACGTGGTTGTGATACTGCCATTTTCCGACTTCGGCGAATGTATAATCGTACGTACCACCCTTGGCAACACTCTTGAGCTGATCAAACCCTGGGAGTAATTGGTGCGTTGGGTGAACACCGGACGCAACCCACATACCGCGATTGCTTTGATTCGTAAACCGCACCGCGGTCCCTGCTTTAACGGTAACCGTATTGGGTGTAAATCCACTATCCGTATAGGCAACCGCTGAGGCAGCAATCACCGGAGCTCCTCCCTTTTCCATCGTCTCGCCCGCTGCAGGTGAAACGTCCGGAATACCGCTCGTGTTATCTTGGGGAAGTGACGTTCCGGCTTGCGAAACTGTTGGCGTTGGCACTGCCGCTGGTAATGTCTGTCCCGGCGCTCCCTGGAGCACAAACCATCCAACTGCCAAACCCGCCAGAAGTACAATAATACCGACCAGAACTTTTCTATTCATAGAATAATCACCACCCCTCATGTATATCTATCCGCTACTTTACTTGCCGCATAACTTTCAGGTTTTATTTTTACTCTGTATCCGCTTCCCCGGATCATGCCGATAATTTCGCTTATCATCTCCCTCGTGTCACCAAATTTGCCAATATCGACATGGATTTCTACATCGTACTTGGTCACGCCGTCTTTATGAAGAAGTGCTAAAACCGTCTCTGCCATCTGGAGCGACATTGCCGCCTCTTCATACATCCGCTGCCGAAGGACATACGTTTTTTTATTCACAATCCGCTTCCAAAAATAGATGCCTCCGCGGCCCAATCTATGGACAACGATTGCGGTGACGAAATCAACTCCCGACCCATTGTGTGGCTGTGAGTCAGTACCAACCACCAGCTGATAGGTACATTCTGGCTCTTCTGAAAGAAAGGTCAGGATCCGTTCCCGGACCTGGGGCAGCTCGAGGCTCCCGTGCGTGGGACTCTGAAACATACCCCGCTATGGTACCAAAATAGGCCCCCGACACGCAAGAAAGCCCCATTGCTGGGGCTTTCTTTTAAGATCGTTTGAGTCTTACTGTTGCGGTCGCTCTTCTCGAGGTCGGGCTTCGTTTACCACTAGCGCTCGTCCTTGATAGTCTTTTCCGTGGAACATTTCGATTGCTTTTTTGGTTTCTTCATCAGATGCCATTTCCACAAATCCAAATCCACGAGATCGACCGGAATACTTGTCGGAAATTACCTTCGCACTCGTTACCGTACCAGCTTGCGCAAACAATTGTCCAAGCGCATCACTGTCAGTGTCGTACGGAAGGTTTCCAACGAATAAGTTGGTAGCCATTTGATATCACGCTCCTTTCTCCTTCGGATGCAAGGGGACTAGAACACCCGAAAGAGAATTGTCGGGGCCGTCACACGCTTTTTTCCTAGGTCAGGCAAAGTATAGCATATTTCCTAAAATGTTGCTCTGGAGCGCAATTTTTCCTACAATGGAAGCTAGTGGACAAAATATATAACGCCAAAGACACTGAAGATCGGATTTATCAGATGTGGGAAACGTCTGGCGTATTTGCACCGAAAAACGATCCTAAGGCCAAAACCCTGCCTGCCGGCAGGCAGGCCTTTACGATTATCATGCCTCCGCCCAATGCCAATGATCCGCTTCACATTGGTCATGCGATGTACGTGGTTGAGGACATATTAATTCGGTATCATCGCATGAGAGGCGAAGCTACGCTCTGGTTGCCTGGTACCGATCATGCTGGCATCGAAACACAATTTGTGTTTGAAAAAAAACTTAAAAAGGAAGGTAAAAGTCGTTTTGACTTTGACCGGAAAACGCTCTACAACATGATTTGGGATTATGTCCAGAAAAACTCAGGTATTGCAGTCGCACAACTCAAAAAACTGGGCTTTAGTCCCGATTGGAGCCGATTCAAATTTACCCTAGATCCCCAAATCGTCGATCTTGTGCTGGAAACATTTTTTGAGCTCCACAAACGTGGACTCGTCTACCGAGACCTGCGCCTCGTCAACTACTGCACCCGTTGCGGCACAGGCTATTCTGAGCTCGAAGCCAAACACGAAGTCAAGAAAGATCCATTTATCTACATTAAATATGGTCCCTTCACGATTGGAACGGTCAGACCAGAAACAAAATTTCGAGATACCGCCCTTGCCGTTAATCCCACAGACAAACGGTACAGTAAACACATAGGCAAAACATTTGAAATCATGGGGCTACTGGGACCTATCACCATGACGGTTATCGCAGACCCCGATGTGGATCCAGAATTTGGAACGGGTATTATGAAAGTGACTCCTGCTCATGATTTTCATGATTTTGAATTAGGCAAACAAAACAATCTTCCGGTTACCCCCATTGTTGATTTCAATGGCAAGATGGATTTTTCCTGGTTTCTTTCTAAAAAAGATATTGAACCCAAATACAAAGAAAGAGCCGAACGATACCATGGACTTCATGTTTCCAAAGCCAGACCCATGATGATTGAAGACTTGAAAGCTGATGGGTTACTCGAAAAAATAGATGAAACATATGAACATACCCTCTCTACGTGTTACCGATGCGGCAGTGTCTTAGAGCCGCTTCCCCTCCCCCAGTTTTTCTTGTCCGTCAAGCCTATGACCCAAAAGGCATTGAAAGCTCTCAGAGATAAAAAGGTCAAAATTCATGGACCGGGCTATGACAAAATTCTTGTTCATTGGCTCGAGAACTTGAAGGACTGGAATATAAGCCGCCAAATTGTTTGGGGTATCCGCATTCCTGCATGGTATTCGACAAAAGACTATCCCAATCTCCAGGTTACGTTCTTAGGCAATGACAAACAACTCATTAGTGGAGCTGTCGGTGAACTACTCAAGGTCCACACACTCGAAGACATACGTACGGGAATCCAAAGTTTGAAAGCTCCGGTTGATGCCAAATTTACACTTTCAAAAACATCTCCAGGAAACAACTTTATCCAGGAAACCGACACGTTTGACACCTGGTTTTCATCAGCCCAGTGGCCGTTTGTTACACTGCAAGCAAATAAACCAGGTGATTTTGAACGATTCTATCCTACCCAGGTCATGGACACTGCCTACGATATTCTCATTTTCTGGGTTATGCGCATGATTATGATGGGACTCGAAATGACTGGCGAGGTTCCCTTCGAACACGTCTATCTCCATGGACTGGTAAGGGATGAAAAAGGACAGAAAATGAGCAAATCCAAAGGAAATGTCATTAACCCTCTCGAATACGTTGAAAAGTTCGGTGCCGATGCCCTTCGCATGGCGCTCGTCATGAGCACAACCGCCGGAAAAGACAGCAACACGGGAAAAGATAAAATTCGTGGCATGAGAAATTTTACCAACAAAGTCTGGAATGCGGGCAGATTCATGAGTATGGCCAATCAATCAACAGAGGGAAAGAATGATAAAGACTTTCATGCGCATCTCAACGAAGTGGTCAAAACAATCACACGACAGCTCGATCAACTAAAAGTCGGTTTGGCAGCCGAGACGGTTTATAACGAATTCTGGCATTGGTTTTGCGACGCGTGTATAGAGCAAAATAAAAAGGGAAAAATTTCTCTAAAAGCTCTGACTCAGGGCTTCGAAACATTTCTCAAACTCCTCCACCCATTTATGCCATTTGTAACTGAGGAAATTTGGGATAAGCTCGCTCGAAAAGAAAAGGGTCTCCTTATTGCTGCGCACTGGCCAACGTCAGAGTCTTGAGAATCTCATCAAATACCGCCTCATCTGAAACAAAGTCGGCAGATACCCCCGTTGGGGTAAAGTGATTGAGCTCAAGCGTCTGAGTATCGTCGAGAATAATCATGACCCCACGCATCTGGGAGAAACGATATCCTCCGGTCGTTGTGCCCGAGAATTGTCCATCATAGGCAAATGCCCGACGTCCCGCAACTGTAATTTCTGTCGTCGTAAACTCTCTCCCGCCAGCATCTACTATCACAGCGCCGATCGTAAATTGACGTGCATTGTTGTGTGTCGCCACGGTAAACCGTGTGCCACCAGGTAGATACGTCCCTTCGGAAACACAACTTGCTCCGTCGCAAATCGGCGCGAGCATGTCTTGTGGCAATTGGTACGATGCGCCGGCCACAGTATATGTTTTCCATCCGCTCAACGGAGGCGTAACCGTCGGTGAAACCAAAGGCAGTGCGGATTGGGTTGGAGTCGGAGCATTTGAAGCAGGAAGAGAAGTTTGGGTATATTGCCGCAAAAACGTACTGAGCCATATACCGAAGGCAAAAAGGAGAATAAAAAACACAATCGTCGCAATCGTATGGCCGAACCTTCCAGATTTTGGCACCATTGGCCCCGGTTGAATCGGGGGTTCAATAACCGGCGTTTCCTCATAGGTAAGTGGCATCGGAGGGCTTGCCGGAGGATCAAATTTTCCGTAGAGTTCTTCAGTGGTGAGTTGATCATCTGCCATAAGGATATTGTTCCATCGTTTCCTACCCGCTGTCAATCATTGAGGAAAAAACGTACTATGCCCGTTCGAGGTACTGGCCGGTTTCGGTATCGATGGCACGTATAAAATCCCAATAATTATCTCGCGTCACGATTTGCCAGGAAGCCCCAGGATACGTGCTTTGCCACATTGTGGATGGTACTCGTCTTCCTTTGGTCCATTTGACCTCAAATGCATGAAGTGTGCCTCCCTCTTCCTCTACATAGTCTATTTCTTGTTGAGTCCACGTGCGCCAAAAATAGGCATTGGGAAAATTTCTCATCGCCTCGTTGCGCTTTTTTCTTTCAACGATCAACAAATTCTCCCATAACGCACCGGTATCTGTGCGCATTTCTATCGGATTAAAGTTATTTATAATGGCATTGCGAATCCCTGTGTCGTAAAAATATATTTTTCTTGATTTACTGATCTCTTTACGTAAATTACGACTGAGTGGCGGCAGACGAAAAATCACAAATCCAAGCTCCAAAAGGCGGATATACGATGCTATGGTTTTTTGATCGACGCCGAGTAGGCTCCCGAGCTCCGTATACGAAACTTCCTGCCCCAATTGGAGGGCTAACGCAGTAAGTAATTTTTCCACGAGATCAGGATTTTTTATTCCCTGGTATTCCAATGCATCCTTATATAAATAATTTTTGTAGATCCCTCGCAACGTCTCCTCTGGATCTGCCGGTTGTAATACCACCTCCGGGTACGATCCATAGACGAGTCGTGTGGGCAAAAGCCGATTGGTCTCGCGCAGATCCGTCGAGATTTCCGTAAGGGACAATGGAAAAAGATGAAATTCAACTGTTCTCCCCGTCAATGGTTCTTTTATTTTGTTTGAAAGGTCAAATGACGAAGAACCAGTCGCGATAATCTGAACTCCGGGTGCGTTGTCTACGAGCAACTTGAGAGTCAATCCTATGTTTCTCACGCGCTGTGCCTCGTCGATAAGAACAAGTTTTTTTTGCCCGAGGTAGGTTACCAGTTCAGAAGATGTCTTATCCGTAAGTGCTCGCCGGATGTCTGGCTCGTCGCAGTTAAGATACAGGCTATCACGACTGTATTGCTCTTGGAGCTTTTTAATAAGCGTGGTCTTGCCCACTCTTCGCGCCCCATAGACAACGATTGCCTTACCGCTAAAAAGGTATTTCTGGAGTTTAGCCTCAATATTTCTGAAAATTACCATAATTTAAAGGAATATACTCCTCTAAATTACCATAATTTACCGGACTTGTCAAGGTGTCGCGTAGCCTGTCACCCCAAGCGCAAGAACACTACTTTGAGAAATTTGTGATATACTCCCCTCATATGAAAACTTCAATCCTTCGCTACAACGTCATCATCCGCAAGGAAAACCGTACCTTTATCGCCTATGTGCCCTCCTTGGGCATCTCAGATTTTGGCAAAACCCTCGAGGAGGCAAAACGCCACGTCCGAGAAGCAATCACCTGCCACATAGAAGGACTCATAAAGACAGCAACCGAGGTTCCGCCTCCTGATGCCGAAGAATACTACATCAGTTACGCCGAGATTCCTGTACCGGCAGGGATAAAATTTGCTTTCTAACTATGCCGCGTCTCGTCCCGCTCAAGCCCCGGGAAGTAGAACGCATCCTTCTTGCACGCGGCAACGGGCGCGCATACGACGGTATCCTTTCACTCCAGAGAAATCCCCCTTGGGACGCTTCGAAGTATCATCAGGCAGTCACAACTGCCTATAGACCTGTTCCGAAAATAAGATACTCTTTTGCAAAGCTACGCGTTACGCCCGCTCGAGGTATTGGCCGGTTTCGGTGTCGACGGCGATCGTGTCGCCTTGTTTGATAAACAAAGGAACGGTAATTGTTACTCCGGTTTCCAGTGTTACTACTTTTCCTGCTCCGGCAACCGTATTGCCCCGGGCACCTTCTTCGGCTTGGGTCACCAAAAGTCGAACCTTTTTTGGAAATCGTACGCCCACTCCCTGATCATCATTGACGAGTACCTGGTACGTCTCGTTTTGTTTTAAAAACTGCACATAATCCGAAAGTACCGATTCGGCAATCTGGATTTGCTCGTAGTTAACGTTATCCATGAATACGTACTTGTCCCCTTCTTTGTAGAGATACTGCATTTCACGGGTGTTAATGGGCACTTCCGTCATCGATTCGCCGGATTTAAAGGTAAAATCCTGAACTTTGCCGGTTTTTAAGGCCTTCAATCTCGTTCGCACAAATGCACTCCCCTTGCCGGGATTGACATGCTGAAACTCCACAATCTGATGCGGCTCGTCCTTAAACTCCACAAACATGCCTTTGCGAAATTGTGCAGTAGTAATGGTGGACATAACACTGGAGAATATTATCCCAAAACCCCTATTGATCTGCAACTTATCTCCCGTACGTTTCCCAAAGAAGATCAAAAAGTACGGACTGCGTTTGTGATAGCTCGCTATTCCAAATTTCTGTACCGACGATGGTGTCTTTGCCATACCCCACTAAATAGATCTTCTGTTTGGTGATGATCGTGTCCGAAGAGAAGGTGACCCCTTCTGGTAAAATGGAAATGGCGTGCCTGGTAGATGCATATAGCCGTTTATATTCCAGTGCTTCTCTGCAGCGTACTAAAAGTTCTTTGGCCCTTCCCCCGTTGGCCTTTATCGCCTGAGGAATTTTATGAAAATATTCCGGCATGGTCGCTTTTACACGACCGGGGTGGAAAAATGCCGTAAAAGACCGTTCCTTTAAAACTTCCTCATACATCGCCTCGACCCGATGTTTTCCCTCAAAAAACTGGATTTTAGGCACGATCGCGTTGGTTTTTTCTAGTGCCAATAGCTCGGGGAGCTTTGCACTAACAGTTCTCTTTGCTTCCTCTATATCTTTCTGTTTCGCTTCAAGAAGCGAGGGTAACGTGGACACTGCCACGGCCTGTGCGTGCATGATCCCTCTATGGGCAAATATGGTCACAAGCCCGGCTGACATGAGCCGGTCCATGATGACGTACATGGAGGATCGGTTAATCCCGGCGTGCTTGGCCCACACGCTTACCGGGCTAGCCCCGAGCTTCACGAGCTCCAAAAAAGCCCCGGTTTCCTTTTGGTCCAGATGGAATTGAGAAAAAATGTCTTGAATCATAGTGTTGTTGTAAAATTACAACATAGCAATATAGCCTCACTATAGCTATATTTTCCCTGTTTGTCAAGTAGTAGTGTTGTAAATACTTGACAGATATATATTCTCATGGTATATTATCCTGTAACAATTTTATTTAGGTCATTCAATACACTCCATTGAGTTTAAAATAAATGTCAAAAGGAAAAACCTATGGATAACCTTGAGTTTCAACCAATTAGAATTGATCGCGTAGCACAGCCACCATTTATTGATGTTCCCATTTATGGGCCGCGTCGGTATCAAGACCCTAGGTTTGATGAAATATTTAATGGTGCTGAAAAAGACCGTAAACGACCAGAGGGTTTTCATCCGGGGTGGTGGGTTATTCATCGAGAATACATAAGACAAGCAACCAAAAGTGGTATTCTTCTTACAGAATTACCACTCAGATACGAAGAGGAATTGGAACCGCTCTCTTACCTAGCGAAAATAGTGAGGGCAAACAATGATCCAGACGCGTTCGAAAGTCTTTATGCTGCATATCTCACATTTATGCCCAGTAAATGGTATTTATTTGAACGTTACAAACCGGAGCGGAAGTTGGTCGAAGCGGTTGGTCGGTTTCATAATGATGTTGTAAAATTCGATGCGTTCAAAATGTGGAAAATATAAACAGAACTCTGGATAATCACCACAACTCCCTCCCCGGAAAAAACATCGTACACGCATAGACGTAAGCGTCTTACGCCGAGGGATACACATCAAGTCCTGGTACTTTCCGAAATGCCCTATCGCCTGAAACAATCGAACATTTGTGATATAAAGCGGTTGCGGCCAGAAGCGCATCGACGACACCCAGGCGTATCCCGTGGCCTTCCATAACCGCCAAAAGTTCCCCACATCGTGTGGCTACCACTTCGTCAATCGGCCAAACATCCACGGAAAAATCTGCGAGAAAATTTTTGAACTCACTGATGTAGCGCTCGGGCGTCTTGGTCTTATGGGCTCCATGAATGATTTCCATTATGGTAAGCGCGCTCACCCGAAGCTGCTTACCCTCAAGCGACTTCATGAGAGCGACAGCGCGAGGGTTATCGTGGAAAAAGTCGATAAGAATGTTCGTGTCCAGAAGCACAATCATAATGGCTTTATCGCCCGCACAGAAGAACGTCTCAGGCGAACAATCTCTTTCTTCATGCTCCTCACATCATCCGCGTCTTTCCAGATGCCTGCATATGAAAGAATATCCTTCTGAGGCGCAACGCGGTCGTCGATAACCGGCACAACTTTGGCAATGGGCTTGCCTTTGCGTTCAATTACCGTGGATATCCCCCGATAGAAGGCACTGTTGAGAATCTCACCAAAGCGCCTGCGCGCTTCCATAGCAGTAACTGTCGTATTCATATATATCAATTCTATCAATTGATATGATTCATGTCAAGCCAAAAAAATATAGGTGTTTCCCCAGACTGCCCCAACAAGCTACAATAGACAGGCATGAGGAACTTATCCGTAGACGAACGCAAGCTCCTTATTATCCAGGGGTTTGACATCCTGGCCGCATCGCTCGCCGGGATATTTGTCACGGTTTTTTTCTTTGCCCATGGCGATTTGAGAGTGACCACGCTGTACAACATTGCAGCATTTGCGTCCATGACCTTCTTTCTTGGATCATCAGGCTTACTCCTGCGGTATTTCTCTTCAGGGACGCTTATGAAGGTGAGCTTGGTCGCAGGATCACTTTTCTATCTTCTACTATTTTTTCTCAAAGACCAAAGCATCTCGTATGTTATCCCGCTTGGCATTCTCTCCGGATTTTCCGGCGGGATCTTCTGGGCAACGTACAATCTCAATCAATATATCCTTTCTCACTCCGGTAACCGTATATCGTACTTTGGTTGGGGTGGAGCGATATTTAATCTTGCCAATGGCATGGGTCCCGCTCTGGGCGGCCTGATCATCACCGTCGTTAGCAAAACGTCTTTGGGAGTTATGAATGGATATCTCATGTTATTTTTTCTGGTTGCCCTGATAAATGGTATTACCATATGTATTATCGGTAAACTTCCTTCCCATGATGATCTGCAGTTTTCCTATCATCACATCTGGCAAAACCGGCGGAGTAAGCGCTGGAAACTCGTCCTCGGGCAAAATGCCGCGTTGGGTTTATACGATGTGGCAATCGGTACCGTCACCGGCATTCTGCTCTATGTCATTTTGAAAAATGAAGCGGTGTTGGGATTGGTTCTCACAACAGCTTCTCTCTTTGGCATGGTTGCCAGTCTCTACGCTATCCCGCTTCTCAAAAAGCACCCTTCTGCTTTCTGGATAGGCAGCGTCGGGTCGGCGGTTTCCATCATTCTATTTGCGCTCTATCAATCGCCTATGGGGGTATGGTTATTTATCATAATTTCAGGATTCACGGCACCGATGTTAAGCAACAAGCTGTCGACGGTTTATTTTGGCGCTCTGGACGAAGCGAAGGGCGGTTGGCAACAGAAGTATCATCTTCTCCTCGAGCGTGATATCGTTTTAGGGATTTTTCGAACAATGAGCTACATCGGACTTTTTGTTTTGCTTGGGTTTGGGTCGGAAATTCAATTAGCAAAATCGTGGTTACTTCTCTTGCCTATCATGCCAATCCTCATCGGATTTTTGATCAAAAAATCCATTACGTCCCAAAATGATGTTCTTGACACCACAAGTTAGAAACTTTACAATATAGAAATCTAAACATATGGCACCACAACTCAACCCCAACACCAGTCAGGAAGAATGGTTAAAAGTCCTTGGTAAAGGAATGGTTACCATCCCTAAAAAATGGCGGGATGATCTTGGTATCGCCGAGGGCGACATCATAAAAGCCACGAAGCAGGGGAAAAATGTCGTACTTACGTCTCCAAAAACACGCGCCGTCCCCTACCGTATCTACACCGACGACGAAATCAAAACGTTTCTTAAAGATGACCGCCTCTAGACATTTCCCAACGAATAAAGTTTTCTTTGACGCATCCGTCATCATCGCGGTCCTCCTTTCACCATCCGGCGGATCTGCTAAACTCCTCGAGTTTGCAAAAAATAAAGCAATTGTCGCTATCACCTCGCAAACCGTCATCGATGAAGTAATCGATCATACGGAAAAAATCCATAAAACTCCTGAAGAAATCTCGTTATTTGTGAAAGAGTCAGGGTTTCTTGTTCGGGAACGGGTAACCCAGACGGAGATAGAAAAGGTGTCAGGAATCGTCGATTCGACTGATGCACACCTATTGGTGGGAGCACGAGGTTCCGCGTGCCAATACCTGGTCACGCTTGATAAAAAACATCTTCTCCGTACTGATGTCCAAAAAATGGTTGCGCCTCTTCGTATCGTCAATCCAAAAGAACTACTTGGTGTGTTCGCTTGAGTGAACCGAAAACAAATCCTCTGCCGGAAAAAACATCGTGTCGGCAATATCGGTGATGTCAGCAAGTAACATCACGAGACGGTCGACGCCGACGGCGATGCCGGAACATTCTGGTAATCCGATTTTCAGCGCTTCAATGAAGTCGTGATCATAATCATACGTTGTTTTTCCTAAACGTTTAAGTTCGGTAAGCTCGTGTTTAAATCGCTCCTCTTGTTCTTTCCAATCCGTTAGCTCAGAGTAACAATCTCCTAGTTCCAAACCTGCAATATACAATTCGAATCGTTCCGCAATTCTAGGATCGCTTTTTTTCTTTTTTGCAAGAGCTCCCATGGCCGCCGGAAAATCATAAAGAAACGTCGGTTTTCCAAAACCCAAATGCGGTTCAATTTCATTGAGAAATATTTGATTGTATAGTTGCTCCCACGTCGTGTTTGGTTCGACCTGGTAACCTTTTTTATGTGCTATCTCTTTTGCGTTATCAAAAAAAATATCAAGATCAATATGCGCCCATTTGGCAAATGCTTGAGCAACAGTCGTTCGGTCCCAAGGTACTGAAAGATCAATAGTTTTCCCTTGATATATTATAATATTTGTCATTCCGGGCTTGACCCGGAATCCAGCGTTTTTCTTCCCTGGATCCCCCGCCCAGGCGGGGGATGACAATAAAAATAACAACTCCTCACAATCCTTCATAATATCTATGTACGTAGCCCCAATGCGATACCACTCGAGTATTGTAAATTCCGGATTGTGGAGATTGCCCTGTGTTTCCATGTTGCGAAAACTTTTTGTTAGAGAATAGCAATTGCCAATACCGGCAACCATAAGTTTTTTTAACGGTACTTCAGGAGACGTTGAAAGATATGCTTTTGTTTGGTTTCTGTATCGATCAAGAAGTGTCGTTTCAAAAACATCAAGGTAGGATTCCGCTGGAGGGTTTGTAATAAGCAGTGGCGTTTCTACTTCATGAAAGCCTCGCGTATCAAAAAACACTCGAATGGACTTGATGATTTTTTCTCGAACAAAATATTGATCCCAGAGGTTGGGGTTTTCTTTAAGTTTGCGCCATGTCCTCATGAACGCTTGCGTTTGCGAGAGGGGGTCGCGAAAGCATTTGCCACAAAAACCAGGTAGATAATCTCGAGAATTCCTGCGGTATGGACGAGAAGAAACACAATAAACCATCCTTTTTCCTCTCTTCGTGCGGCGTACCAGAGGGCTAACCCCGTCCAAATGAGCGACCAAACCATGAGGAAAACAAATCCACTCCCCCACCAACGACCCGTCATCATTTGGTTATTGCCTAAAAACCAAGATGTCTCTCCCCAGTTCATCATAGTCTAGAGGAATCGTTGAATTGAAGCCTTTTGTTTAAGTTCCTCAAACCACCCTTGAAGTTTTTCTCCGACTTTGCTATCAAAAATGGCCTGTTTTGCTTCTTCGCGTAATTTTTCCGGTTCCGTAGACGCAAGCAGCGCGCCACTGGTTGCAATATAGTTATTAATGTCTGCCTCTGTTACGGTTATATCGCGCCCAAGCAAATTACGGATAAGGAGCTGCAATCGAACCTGGCTCTCAAATTCAGTCCGGCTCATGCCCTGCCTGCTCAGGAGTTCATCGAGACTTGCATTTGGTCCGAGACTCGTGGTGATTTCAGTTACTTTGGCAGTAATCTCCTCCGGCGTCACTACTACTCCCTCTTTTGTTGCAGCGTCACCAATCAGCCGTTCGCTAATCATCTGCTCAAGTGTCTGTTGACCAAAACGCGAGGTCAACACCTTGTTGAGTTCCCATCGAAATATGGGTTTGCCGTTCACCATTCCTGCAATCAGAAGTCCTTTGTTGGTAAAAAAAAGCGCAACAAGACCAATAGCGACAACGGTAAGCGCAATGACTTTCGGCGACTTCCACACGGCTCGCGGCTCAGGAACTATTGGTACGGAAAGAGTTATTTTCTTCGGCATGAGCGTATTTAAGGAGGATACCATATCTACAAGAATCTTTGCAATAATCGGTTTATGAATACCCGGTAAACTTTTCGAAATGGATTCGGTCGGAGGCAATACCCATGGTACCAAGAAGTGTAACCATACTCTCGACAAATGGCAGTGACCCACACACATAGTATCGATCGCCACCAGCCCCGACTGAGTCGGGGCCAGTCGAAATTTCTCGAACCAGTGCTTCATCAATCCGGCCAGTTCGTCCACTCCAGACGGTTGGTGAATCTTGGGGACGCGTGATAGTATGGATGACTTTTGTTGAAAGTTCGGCCAAATAATCCTTGAATACTATTTCCTCCGGAGTTCTGTTTGAATAGAGAACGGTGATGGGCATTGACAACTGTTTGTCCGATACATACGTCAGCATGCTTCGAAATGGCGTGATTCCAATGCCTCCGGCGATCATGATGTGATGACCTGGATCTTCCTCACGGAAAATAAATCCTCCTCCGGGACCTCTGGCCTCGATAGTATCTCCTGCAGAAAACGAAAAAAGTTTCTTTTTAAAACTGCTCTCTCCCTCATTGGTCGTCACCGCAAGAACCTTTTCTGTAGACGAAGAACTCAGACTAAATGACCGAATCGTCCCGCGACTGTCGGGATTCTCATGCGGCAGACGAATGCTCACATGTTGTCCGGCTCGATAGGATATGGGTGAATCCGACGTAAATATAAACGTCGTCGCCGTAAGCGTTTCTTGACGTACGTGAGAAAGGGTAAGCATCATTGGCGCTTTTTTATGAAGCTTTCGGCGAGCATGAACCCGTTCTTGGTGTACCCCTGGTCGAAAGAAAAGATGCAATCGGCGTGGAGTCGTGTGGCAAGTACCATAACAACGCAGTCACAAAAAGAGTTGTCTTTGGTTGTCTGTTTTTCATAGAGCATAAATGCTGCTCGCGTATCTCCATTGCTCACTGACTCCACTATGCTATCGCTACGAAGAATAACAGCGAGAGTTTGCTTCACGCCGGAGACACCCAGGCGTTGCAAACCAACCAAAGAAAACTCTGCCAACGTCGTCGGAGAAAGCATAAAGCGGGCTGATGAATCGTGCAGACGTTTCTGGATGTTTTCTGCGCGCGCATGCAGGGGGTCATCCGGCTTGGCAAGTCCGATGAGCGCATCAGTATCAACGATACTGATCATAAATGCGTTGGAGGTCGGCTTCTGCGGCTTCTGCGGCATATTTCGTGTGCTTTCGAGCAAGATCCTTGGGACCTTTCCATTTGAGTGTTTTTCCAAGTTGCACGAGTTGTGCAAGTCCGCCGGACGTACTTTTTTTCGCCTGTGTATCCTGCCGCAGTCCCCGCTCGGTATATGTACGAAGCTTATCCACAATACGCAAGCCTTCCTGTTTTGCCTGCAAACTTAAGGCTATGTAGAGATCCTCCGGAAAATAAAACTTTCGCTGCACGTAGGTCATATGGCTCCATAATACATGCATCGGCATCGTTAGTCAAGGCACAAGGCATGCCTTGCTTCATGAGTGATATCTACACAAAAATTAGTTCTCCTTTTTTTGGCGGCTATATAATAACTTTGCACGCGAATCGTGTGGCCGGGTTGTTCTGGTTCTTCTGCGTATGTAAGATGACCATCACATATTTCCATGGCAGGCCTGCCGCTTTCGGCATCCGAATACAAAGGTTGTGTGGTCACTAATGGATTAGCTTCTGCTACTTCTATAACTTCGTCCTGGTCTTTATAGACAAATAATATGCCATTACCAAGAATAATATGGAGCAATCTTACATGTGTGTCGTCGACCGCCTCATACACAACACGCGTCCCGGCGAGCTCGATTTCTCTCGTATCTCCTGGGTTAAGAGGATGTGCAGATAAAACACGCTCCTTCTCTTGATACACATCAAATTCATCAATGGAATGAATCTCTACCATTACCGGCATAGTTAGTTACGCGATACGGGGCAGATCGTATTTAGCACGCAGTGGTTGCAATCGGGATTTTGCGCTTTGCAGATGGCGCGGCCGTGGTCGATCAACAAATAGGTCATTTTGAACCAGTCTTGTTTTGGAATGACCTTCATCAATTCTTGTTCGATCTTATTGGGATCTGCGTCTTTTTTGTAATCCACGATAGATTCAAGGCTCGGCCTTGGGGATCCCTTAAGGCCGAGCCTTTTGAAAAACAGCTCTTTTTTACCCCCGATTCTGTCCAGATTCACCAAACGCAATCGCTGGCTCAAACGAAAAACATGCGTATCAACGGCGATGCCTTCAACAATACCGTGTGCATTTCCCAAAACAACGTTGGCC
>Ga0155732_111_pt1 | contig 57451 bp, 55 predicted proteins | sample RifCSPlowO2_01_FD_107386 | JGI IMG/M metagenome (GOLD analysis project Ga0155732, IMG submission 107386) | Candidatus Gottesmanbacteria bacterium RIFCSPLOWO2_01_FULL_46_21 | reverse complement strand
TTGGAAAATCATTTGCCACTATTCTTGGAGTCAGTAGCCAGTCGGCTGAACCGATAAATGTCGCGTCAGAAGCGTCGAAATTAACCGCGAGCATAATGAAGACAGCCCAGGAACGCGCTGCCAAAATTGTCGTTACCCAAGCGGTGCGTCAACTGGTTGCCCAAATCGGAAGTCTTCCGCCCGAAGAACAGGCCCAAATCCAGGAACTCCTCTGCAAGCCAGCTGAGTCTCCTTAATTTTTTTGCTACCGATTATTGCAAACTACGGATATATTGTAAAAACATCGCCGGAGTCATGATAAGGATATTAAATTTTTCTTTGATTTTTTCGGTTCTGAAGTGTTTGACGTTATAGGTCAAAAGAAAACGGCACTTTGTCTCTGCTGCACCACCTACGATGTGCGCATCGCCAGTGTCGATTACGTAGCGCTCATATGTTTTTTGTATCCGCTCCTGACTCGTTGGTATATGAACCGTTTCTAATCTTGTATCTACAAGTTGGGTGAGATTTTTGTTGGAGATTTCCAATCGTTGTACTACGATCTCGAGTTCATCGATAGAATATTGAGTGATGAAGAAGCGGGTCAACGAGGGCTGGGAATGGAGGAGAAGAAACGCTGCTCCTTTATCTGATAAAAGTGAGGAAATAATAACATCCGAGTCAACGAACACTTGCCTGATCATGCTGATTTGCTCTTACGTACCGAGGCGATCTCCTCTTCGATCTGCGCGACACTTCTCTGGTCTTCGCGCTGGGCGTTATAGAGGTCATCATCAAGACCAGTCATAAAAAAAGAAAGAGATTGGGCGGGGATACGGTACGCTTTGCCAATTTTTTTTGCAACAATTTCCCCTCGATTAATGAGGCTATATACTGTATTTTTGCTAATCTGAAGAACTTCGGCAACCTGCTCGGGAGTATACGGATTTGTTCTAATCATGACTATTTTATACCAAACAGAATAAAACATGTCAATATTCACTTTTCGAATCATGATACAATAAAGCCCATGGAAGATATCAAAACGCGGGCTAAAGAGCTCGTTACGAAGCTCAATTTACCCGAAAAGCAGAAACAGATCCGGGAACTCGAAGCGTCGAGTATGAAGCCTGATTTCTGGCAGGATAGTCAGACAGCGGCAAAAATCATGAAAAAGTTCGCCTCGCTCCAAAAAGAGATAAGCGAGATCGAGATGCTTGAGATTCTGGAGGAAAAAGAGCTCGAAAAAGAGGTTAACCGGCTCGAATTTGTCCTCTATTTATCCGGCCCATATGATAGCGGTGATGCAATTATTTCTTTGCATGCAGGGCAAGGGGGGACCGAGGCTATGGATTGGACAGAGATGCTCCTGCGCATGTATAGCCGCTACATCGAACGTAAAGGATGGGACGGCCAGGAGTTGGATCGGACAAGCGGGGATGAAGCGGGTATCAAAAGCGTGACTTTGGAAGTAACTGGTTCCTATGCCTATGGGTATCTGAAGCCAGAAGCCGGCGTCCATCGGCTCGTCCGCCAGTCGTCGTTTAATGCCGATAATCTCCGCCAAACGTCATTTGCGATGGTTGAGGTATATCCGGTTATTGAGGATAGGGCTGTGGTTGATCTTAAAGAGGAAGATCTGGAATGGGATTTTTACCGAAGTGGCGGCAAAGGCGGTCAGAACGTCAATAAAGTTTCAACTGCCGTGCGCTTGAAACATACACCCACCGGTATTATCGTGACGAGTCAAGCACAGCGCTACCAAGGGCAAAATAGAGACTACGCGTTAAAGATTCTTCGCGCCAAACTTTGGGAACTTGAAGAAGCCAAGCGCGCCGAAACCGAAAAATCACTTCGTGGGGTATACAAAACACCGGGGTGGGGCAATCAGATCCGTTCCTACGTCCTCCATCCGTATCACATGGTCAAAGATTTGCGTACGCAATACGAAACAAGCAATACCGATCGAGTACTTGATGGCGATATTGAAGACTTCGTTATCGCATACTTGAAAAAAATATCATAAGTATCCATAATGCGTATATATGGACCAAGTTGAATCTCAATCTCCCCTCGAGCCCCTCGAGGAACCAACGCCGAAAAATTCTTCAAAAGTGTTCGTTTTAGTATTTGGAATTCTTGTGCTCTTAGGCGTTGGGACCGGATATCTTTTGAGCCGATCGGGTGTCGGGACGGGAACAGTCGGGCAGTCTAAAGGAGTCATAAAAACTGAAACTGTTGCAGGTATTTCGGATGAAAAAACATTCAAAGATTCTGCCCAGGGCCGCTTGGAAAAAGGTGGTATTGACGGAGAGGGAACACATAAATTAGTGCGGGAGGGCGGCGAATCACAGACAGCCTACCTCGTTTCTTCGGTGGTCAATTTAGATGAATACGTCGGAAAGAACGTAAAAGTATGGGGAGAAACATTTGCAGCGGAAAAAGCTTCTTGGCTCATGGATGTTGGTAAAGTTGAAGTTCTTCCGTAGACAGTATCCGCAATGATTCGTTTTGACCATGTTTCCAAACACTACCCGGGTCACCGGGGAGCGCTTTCTGATATTACCGTAGAGATTGCGGACGGTGAATTTGTGTACCTCATTGGCCCCTCTGGTGCCGGTAAAACTACCATGCTCAGGCTCATCATGCGTGATATTGTACCCACGAGCGGGACGCTCCTCGTCGACGAGTGGAAAATCGCTTCCATTCCGGCTAATCAAATCCACCATCTTCGTCGGCGTGTACGCACGGTCTATCAGGATTTTAAGCTACTTGCCGATCGAACCGTGTATGAAAATGTGGCCGTAGGTTTGGAAGTATTGGGCAAAGCTGAAGGAGAAATTGCCAAAGACGTGATGAAAATTCTGTCGCTAGTGAATCTCGAAGACAAATATCGTCAATTTCCGCTCCAATTATCCGCCGGTGAACAGCAGCGGGTCAGTATCGCCCGGGCTATTGTCGGAGGACCAAAAATACTCTTGGCCGATGAACCAACGGGCAATCTTGATCCGGATACCGCCGGTGAAATTCTTGATATTCTGGAAGAAGTTAACAGTATTGGGACAACGGTCATTATGGCTACGCACAACGCCGGGATTGTCAACGAACGCAAGAAACGGACCCTCACGCTTGACGACGGAACCATTCATAGCGATGAGGTTAAAGGCCGCTATCACGTATCGAAGAAAAAAACATGAGAATGCTAAAAACTGCTTGGCAGCACATGAGACGGTCGCCTTATCAGGCAATGGCGGCAATTTTGGCGATGTTTCTTACGTTTCTCCTTACCGGTTTTTTCTTTCTCACGACGGTAACGAGTGCCGTCATATTGCAGTATTTTGAAGGCAAACCCCAAATTACCGTTTTCTTTCGGGACAAAGCCACAAAAGAGGATGCAACCAGCCTCACCTCAACGCTCCAGGCAACGGGAAAAACTGCTTCGGTGCGATATGTAACCAAAGAAGAAGCGCTTGTGACCTACCGGACGCTTTTTCAAAGCGACCCACTTCTTCTTGAGATGGTGACATCCGATATTCTTCCGGCGTCCCTCGAGGTTTCCGCAACGGGTCCGGAATATCTGGACGATTTGGCTCAAACAATCGCAACATACGATGAAAAAAGTGACATTATCGAGGAAGTCGTCTATCAAAAAGACGTCGTTGATGCGCTCATTTCCTGGTCCAATGCAATTAAGATTGTCGGCGGCGTTCTGGCCGGGTTACTTGCTGTCGATGCACTGCTTATCGTCATGACGGTGATCGGTATGAAAATTGCCCTTCGCCGTGACGAAATTGAAATATTAAAACTTGTGGGTGCCTCGAGTTGGTATATTCGCCTGCCGTTTCTCTGGGAAGGGGCACTATATGGTATTTGGGGAGCAACGTCAGCCTGGGTGGTACTTATGGGACTTATCGTCTGGTTCCGGCCGGTCCTGCTGTCATTTTTGGAAGCAATTCCGGTATTTGTAATCGTTTTATCCAATCCCACATCGACGACATTTTTGGCTGCAGGTGCCGGGCTTTTTGGTATACTCGTTATTACGGGGTTTCTTCTTGGCATTATCGGAAGTGCCGTATCGGTAGGCAGGTATCTCAAGTTTTAACCCATGCATGAAGCGATTACTTGTTATCGGAATAGTCCTTTTCACATTATTTGTGTCCCGGGTTTATGCCGCCGATAGTGACATCAACAGAACGATTGAAGACCTTAAAAATAAGATTAGTGAGCTTCAAAATACAGAGAACAGCCTTGCCAAGCAGATTTCGCTCATTAATTCTCAGATCCAATTAACAACCCTCCGGATCACCAGTATCCAATCTGCAATTGCCAAACTTTCTACTGAAATCGTTCAGCTTGCTGACGAAATAGAACGGTTGGAAGATCTGTTAAATCGCAGATCCGAACTCGTCCTCCACCGCATTCCGGAATCCTATAAGCGGAAAGTAATTTCACAGTTTGGTGCGGTATTTTTAAGCCAGAATTTTTCCGATTTTCTCTCTCGCATAAAATACGTCGAGGTCGTCCAAAAACAGGATGCGCAACTTCTGTTTCAGTTAAAAGCCACGCAAAATAACTTTAGTGAGCGTAAAAATCTCCGCGAGGACAAGAGACTGGAACAGGAATCGCTCCAAAAAGAACTGGAGATCCAGAGCCGTGAACTGGAACGCCAGAAACGGGAAAAGCAAACGTTACTTGAGCAAACAAGAAACGATGAGTCGGTCTATCAGCGACTGCTTGCGGGAGCTCTGGCTGAAAAGCAGGCTATTGAACGGGCGCTTGTTGATGCAGTGCGAGTCGGTCCGGTTAAGAAAGGCGATCCGATTGCGTTGGTTGGCAATACGGGTTATCCCGGCTGTTCCACGGGCGCCCATCTTCACTTTGAAGTGCGTAAAAATAATTCATGGGTAGATCCAGGCAGTTACCTTTCATCAAAATCCGTCTACGACGAACAGACCAATTCTGACGCAACATTCGGCAGTGGTTCCTGGGATTGGCCGCTAGAGGGCCCAATCCGGATAACGCAGCGATTCGGCAAAACTCTCTACCCCTGGCTCTATGCGTACTCGGGGGGCATCCATACCGGTTTTGACATGACGTCAAATACCAGTAGTGTCATCAGGGCGCCCGCCGACGGTACACTGTACTCATCGAGTCAACCTTGCGGCGGAAGTAGTATTATCAAAATTAAGTATATTGATCATGGCGATAGTACGCTCTCATTCTACCTCCACGTTCAGTAGAATATTTCAAGGCTTAGCCTTGATTTCGCTCGTAGCGTTCGTACGCCCCGTCCACGCCGTCACTATTTCTGTGAGCAATGTCCCATCCTCGCTCGATCAGTCTCAGGAAGTAGACGCGGATGTATTTCTTTCGTGTGACGGTTGTAGCGATTCATATTTGCGAGGAGTATTTTATCCGAGCGGAACAAACTATTTTGGTTTCACGCAAAACAACCAAGGCCAGTGGATCGGAACGTCAAATGATAAGACGCAGTATTTCAAAGTAGGGGAGAATGATTTATTTGAGGGTAGTTGGAGCGGAAAACTAAAAGTGAAACCGGACCCGGCAGACTCTGCATATTCTGGTCCAGGCAATTATGTATTTAAGGTCGGCAGGTATACCGGCGGCGGTAGTGCAACGTGGTCCAACGAAGTGTCTCTGGCAATTTCCGGCCCAACTGCTACGCAGGCCCCTACAAAAACTCCGACCCCGGCACCACAAGCAACCAATACTCTTACCCCGACTATCATTCATTCACCTACAAAAAAATCAACACCTACTAAAACACCAACACCGAAGATTTCATTAACACCAACCATTGAGGTAAGCCCTTCCGGAATCGTACTGGGTACCGAGACGGCAGCAACACCATCAGGGGGAATTAAACCGGTGCTGCCTCTTATCATTGCCCTCTTACTTGTAGCAATCGGGCTTGCTATCATAGCAATTGTGCTTGTTTGGAAAAAAAGAAAGCTTCAATGAAATACATTCGTTTGTGGTTCCCTGCAATCATATGGATGGCGATTATCTTCGCTTTTTCCAGCCGCGAGTCGGTTAGCGTGGATGAGCGATTTATTATAAATTTTCTATTCTTCAAAACGCTTCATGTTATAGAATATGGCGTTCTTTTTATCCTCTATTGCCGGGCAATAAAGAACAAATGGATTGCATTTTTTTTGACCATCGCCTACGCATCGACCGACGAATTTCACCAGACATTTGTATCTACAAGGGAAGGAAGAGTGCGCGATGTTATAATTGATGGCATTGGAGCCACCCTTTCATGGATTTTTCTCATAAAATTATTACCAAAAGCGCCCAAGAAACTGCGGGAGTGGGGGAGGAGATTGGAAATAATTTAAAATCCCCTCGCGTTCTTTGTTTTTATGGTGAGTTAGGCACTGGTAAAACGACGTTTGTGCAGGGATTTGCCAAAGGTCTGGGAATTACCTCTCGCCTGCTCTCTCCCACATTTATCATTGTGCGACGTTACAATATTCCTGATTCTGCCGGATTTCTCTATCATCTGGATCTCTATCGGGTAGAAGAGAAAGATCTCGCGGAGTTAGGTGTCTCGGATATGTTGTCGGATCCGGATTCTATCGTCGTTATTGAGTGGGCGGAAAAACTGGGAAATTGGCTTCCCAAGGATAGAGTTGATATCACATTTTCGGTTTTACCAAATGGAAATCATGAAATCAGATATCAAAAAGGCAATTGAAGTCCTCAGTAATGGTGGGATTGTTATTTACCCAACCGATACTGCCTTCGGTATAGGGTGCCGGATCGATGACTGCCAAGCAGTAGATCGATTATTTGAAATTCGCAGGCGTCCTCGTACACAAGCAACGCCGGTATTGGTGTCTTCCAAAGAAATGGCACTCGCCCACTTTCTTTCCCCGTCTAAAATTGTGCGACGTTTAATGGATACATATTGGCCTGGCGCGTTGACGATTGTGGTGCCATGTAATAAAGAACTCGTCTACTCCCCTATCCGGGGTAACGGCGACACGATCGGCCTTCGCATGCCTAACCATCCAGACGCTCTCTATGTAATAGAAGGGGTCGGGGTGCCGATCCTCGGGCCATCAGCAAATTTTCATGGGGGAAAAACGCCATATCGTTTTAGCGATCTCGATCCGGAGTTGCTGCAACTGGTTGATTTTGTTGTACCAGGGGACTGTACGCTAAAACAACCCTCAACTGTCGTTGATTGTTCCGTCCACCCCTATCGCATCATCCGTCAGGGCGCGGTAGACCTATGAAATCAGTAATTCTCTCCATTGATACCTCGGATCGGATGAAGTCGGTTATCACCCTTGATGTCGAGGGTAGGATTGAGAAGCTTACGGTTGAGACGCCGTTAGGGAGTGGGACGGCGGTACTATCCGGTATTGAATCACTTTTAGCCAAAAATAGCCTCAAAATGGGCGATATTACCGACATTCGGGTCGCTACCGGGCCCGGATCCTATACTGGACTTCGGGTAGGGGCCTCTATTGCAAATACATTCTCATGGCTTCTCAAAGTCCCGGTTAACGACGAGCCGATTGGAACGTACGTCACCCAACACCACTATCCTGTTCAATAGATACCTATTGACAGATAAACATCCCCATGGTATTGTGTTTGACCTATAACTTAACAATATAAGTTAATACCTGCCTCCTGCCTCGTTCGGACGTATCTACCAAATGTTTGACGCACCTTTTCTCACTGTTAGTGAAATAGCCAAGATACTCAGGCTAAACACATTAACGATCTACGAATATATCCGTTCCGGGAGACTCTCTGCGGTGCGTTTTGGGAGATACTATCGGATAGCAAAAAATGATTTCTATTTGTTTTTAAAAAATCAGAAATTCAAGCCATGAAACCAGAAAATTTATCGATCATCATTCCTGGCAGAAATGAAGAGTTGACCCTAACTCCTCTGGTTGAGCGGATCCATGCATCCCTTGCTTCTGCAAAAATTTCCTATGAAATTATTTTTGTTGATGATCATTCGACCGACGGGTCAGTCGCCGTTATGGAGAGATTGTCGAAGGACTACCCGATCCTGATTCATACGAAGCGTGGTAAAGCAGGAAAAGCATACAGCATTATCGAAGGGGCCAGATTAGCCAAAAGCGAATGGATCGTCATGATCGATGCAGACTTGCAATATCCCCCGGAAGCAATTCCAGCTATGGTCGAGAAAGCCCAAAAGCATGGCATAGTCGTTGCCAACCGGAGACAATACAAGGGATCCTGTCTAAGGCGGGTGCTTTCGCGCACGAATGCGTTTGTTTTTGGAAAACTATTGTTTGGTATTTCAACAGATATCCAGTCAGGATTAAAGCTCTTCCGCAAAGACATCTTGGGTCACATTGACGAGAACTCTATTAGACCCTGGGCGTTTGATTTGCCGCTTCTGTCCACTGCCCGAGAGGTAGGGTATAGTATCGGATCAGTTGACATCAGCTTTGAGTTGCGGCAAGAAGGTGCTTCCAAGATCAATCTCACCAAAACTGCCTGGGAAATAGCAAGTGGTGCACTCATCACCTGGCTCAATGTCAAACCTATCTACACGCTTCCGCCCAAGAGTGAGGGGTCGATGATTGGCGCAGGCATTGCGCACAAACGCACTCGCTTTATCACCCATTCCACACTCCCGCACCAAATTTCTGCAATCAAGACATTTCTGTTTTGGCAGCAAGTCGCAATAGCGATGACCATTACTCTCGTTGTTGCAGGGCTTATTTTGCACCCGCTACCAACAGCTATTGGCATCGTTGGCATACTTTCAACAATCTATTTTGTTGACGTGCTATTTACTCTCTTTTTGGTTCTCAGAAGTCTCCACCGGTCACCGGATATCAGTATAACGGAGGCAGAATTATCACATATCGATGAGAGGTCTCTTCCATTGTACTCGATATTGTGTCCGCTGTACCGCGAAGCCCATGTTGTTCCTCAATTTTTAAAAGCGATCGAAAGTCTTGACTATCCTAAAAATCGTCTCGACGTGATGTTACTTTTAGAGGAGGATGACAAGGAGACCATCGATGAAGTTTCTAACCTGACATTGCCTGACTATGTACGGATTCTGGTGGTCCCTGAGGGAGCGCCCAAAACCAAGCCAAAGGCTTGTAATTACGGGTTGGCATATGCAAAAGGGGATTATGTTGTTGTCTACGATGCAGAAGATATACCTGATCCCAAACAACTCAAAAAAGCAATTCTGGCATTCGGTAGAGTGCCTGCCAAGACGGTCTGTCTTCAGGCAAAGCTCAATTTTTACAATCCACACAACAACTTGCTCACGAGGCTATTTACTGCAGAATATTCACTCTGGTTTGACGTCGTCCTTACCGGACTTCAGTCTATCCAAACCAGTATCCCGCTTGGCGGGACGAGCAACCATTTCCGAACCGAAATTCTCCGTCATCTCCATGGATGGGATGCATTTAACGTGACGGAGGATTGTGATTTGGGCTCACGGCTCTTTAGCGCGGGATACAAAACTGCCGTCATGGACTCAATTACCCTCGAGGAAGCAACCAGCAAATTCGGAAATTGGATGAGGCAACGATCCCGATGGATCAAAGGGTATCTCCAGACGTATCTAGTCCATATGCGCTATCCTCTCCGTTTTGTTTCGCGTCACGGCATTCATGCTTTGTATTTTCAATTGACCATTGGGGGCAAGATCGCGTTTATGTTCATCAATCCTTTTTTGTGGCTTGCCACAATTTCGTATTTTACTCTCTACGCGTTTGTCGGTCCGACGATCGAATCGCTCTATCCGACGGTCATTTTCTATATGGCCGTCACGTCTCTGGTGTTCGGAAACTTCCTGTTTATCTATTACTACATGATTGGTGCTGCCCGGGCAGGACACTGGAGCGTCATTAAGTATGTTTTTCTCGTGCCGTTTTACTGGTTGATGGTATCTGTCGCTGCAACGATTGCCATGGTACAGCTTATCGTTAAGCCCCATTACTGGGAAAAGACAAACCACGGATTCCACTTGGACAAAGCAAAGAAGAAAATTTTTGCCGTTGCTCCTAAATCTGCAAAAGCAGCCAGGCGTTGGAATTTTGCTCCCGTTTTGTCACCAGCGGTCCTTTTGATCGCGGCTTCAGTATTGGGAAATCTGCTTAATTTTGTCTATAATGCCTACCTGGGAAGAAAATTGAGCCTCGAGGATTTTGGTGTTATCGGTCTTATCGGAAGTCTTCTCTATGCCGCCCAGATAGCATTTAGTGCAGTTTCAATGACGGTTACTCACAAAAGTGCATATCTGATGGGCAGATATGATGGTCCGGCTACTGAATTTTGGAAAACCGTACGCCATAAAGCTCTCGTTGTTTCGCTGTTTGCTACAGGAATTTGGATTGGCGGGATTCCGGTAATCTCAACAGTGCTTCATCTCAATTCGCTTGCACCAATCGTGCTTTTTACGCCTGTTGTTATGGTTGGTTTGCTTGCTTCCGTCGACGGAGGATATTTGAGCGGTTCCCAGCAGTTTACGTTAGTGTCTGTTGTGCTTATTACCGAAGCAATTTCAAAGCTCGTGTTTGCTATTTTGGGTGTCGAGACTGGGATATCGCTTCTTGTGTATGCTGCTATTCCCTTATCAATTGTTTGTTCTTTTGCCGTGGTGCGATGGTTATCGGTAAGATTTTCCAGCCAAGATCAAAAGCGGGTTGTGGATCCGAAAGATGGTGGATTTCCGAGGCGGTTTTTTGCCTCGACGATACTGATCCGTTCTTCATCTGCTGCGTTTTTGGGGCTTGATTTTCTCATGGTCCGACTCTTCGTAACGCCGATAGAGGCGGGACAATATGCACTGTTGTCCCTATCGGGGAAAATGATTTTCTTTTTTGGTTCGCTATTTTCGCAGTTTATCGTTCCCTTGGTGAGCAGAAGGGTTGGAGAAGGAGGAAAAGGGAAGCGACAGTTCCGGATTCTTTTAGGACTAACTATGATCGCTTCAGGAATTGGTGTTTTAGCCTTTGGGGTATATGGGTATATTACCGCGCCACTGCTGTTTGGTGAGCGTGCAAATTCCATTGTCCATCTTCTCCCTGAGTACGCGATAGCTTATGCGTTCTTTACTGTTGCATCAACAATCGTGACGTATCATCAGATTCGGCATAACTATGTATTTTCTGCGATGAGTTTTGTGGCAAGTGCGGGTGCAATAGTGGGAATTACGTTGAGTCACGGATCACTTGATGCAATTGTGCATGTTCTTCTTGTTTCCTCTCTCGCATTTGTAAACGCGGTAGCTTTTACTCATGTATTCCTCGAGCCGATACGAGTTTTTATTCGAAACATCGGTGACTTTTTAGGGTTGTTCTCCGAATTTCCCAAACAACGCACCGCAGGAGCTGCGCTTCGGATTTTGGTTCTCAATTGGCGCGATACGAGGCATACATGGGCAGGAGGAGCGGAAGTCTACGTTCACGAGCTTGCCAAGCGATGGGTTGCTTCAGGTAACCAGGTGACCATCTTTTGTGGCAATGATGGCAAACACAGCAGAAACCAGGTTATCGATGGAGTTCGGGTTGTGCGTCGCGGTGGATTTTATACGGTCTATCTGTGGGCAATGCTTTACTATGTTTTTAGATTCAGGGGTAAGTTTGACGTTATTATCGATAGCCAAAACGGAATTCCGTTTTTTGCTCCGCTCTATGCCCGGATTCCCACGATCACGGTTATTTATCACGTGCACCAGCAGGTATTTCGGGAGCATCTTAAATTTCCATTCTCTTCTATCGCAGCGTTTATAGAATCCAGAATTGCACCTCTGGTTTATAGAGGATCCAGAATCGTTACTGTTTCCGAATCGTCAAAGGCTGAAATACTTGCTCATCTACAGTATGGGAAAGATGCACGAATAGATATTGTAAGCCCTGGAGTTGACTTGTCTCTTTATAATACCAAGTCGAAAAAAACCACATTTCCCTCATTTTTATATTTAGGAAGGCTCAAACAATATAAAAATATCGACGTGGCGATACGTGCCTTTGCGACAGTACGAAAGTTTCACCAGACCGCACGAATGACCATTGCAGGAGAAGGAGAAAGTATAGATGCACTTCGTGCATTAATAAAAGAGTTTGATTTGACAACATCGGTTTCATTTATGGGCAAAGTAGATGAGGAAGAAAAAGTACGGCTTTATAGTCGGCATTGGGCGGCAATCCAGCCGTCTTCATTTGAAGGCTGGGGACTGACGGTTATTGAGGCGAATGCCTGCGGTACGCCCGTCATCGCATCAAATGTCTATGGGCTACGGGACTCGGTCGTCGATGAAAAGACAGGACTGTTAGTTCAACCCCGAAATGTCCTTTCATTTGTCGGAGCCATGGAGCGGATGATAACGAGTACCGGTGACCGTCGGGCTTGGTCGAAAAATGCCACTGAATGGGCACAAAATTTTAGTTGGGAAAAAAGTGCTGACCGATTGCATCACGTTGTTATGGACGAGCTTGCAAACGCTAAACAATCTGTATTTGCGTACACGATTGCCCGGAGGACATCTGTATGAAAAAGCGATTGACAGTCACCATTGGCATTCCAGCACATAATGAAGCTGTTAACATTGGGAATTTGCTCTCATCGGTTCGTAAACAAAAAGGCAATAATTTTACGATCGAAAAAATTGTGGTGGTGTGTAGTGGTTGTACCGATGATACCGCAAAAATAGCTCGGTCAGCAGGAGCCCATGTTATTGAACAAAAAAAGCGCGATGGAAAAATGTCTGCTCTCAATCAGATTTATTCAATGAACAAAAGCGACATACTCATTACTCTTGATGCAGATTACGTTATTGCAGAAAATCACGCGATTGAAAAAATCATCAATGTTTTTAAAGATCCAACCGTAGGCATTGCTGTTTTTCATATAGAACCAGTTGTATCTGATTCGGTGATCGGAAATATTTCTCGAGCTGCAGACTTGTTTTGGATAGAATCGAGAATCCATGTTAATGATGGAGATCATCCACACAACTTACAGGGGGGGTCTACCGCTATGCGAAAAATTGTGGCTCAAACGGTGAGGTATCCCGCTGACTTAAATACGGATGAGGGCTATTTGTATATAAAGGCAAAACAGCTCGGTGCTTTCCGGTACGTGCATGAGGCTAAGATTTTGTATAGAGCTCCGGATACGCTACACGATTTTTGGTCTCTCAGTAGCAGGGCAATATTTTACCGTCGATATAAGGCGACCAAATATTTAGGGAAAAATCTCGACAGTCTTTACGAAATTCCTTTGAAGTACAAGATGTTGGGTATGGCGAAAACGTTCATTCGTAGTCCATTCTATACATCAGGAGCAGTGGTATTGAATGTTCTCGTGAGGGTATTCCCACGACGGGATAATGGGGTACGGTCAAAAAAATGGGAGATGGCGCAATCTGCTAGAAAAGCGATCGTACTATGAAAAAACTTACCTGTACCATAGCCATTCCAACCTGTTATGGAGGCAAATCTCTCCAATCAACTATTCGAAGTATTCGACGAAGTCGCCAGTGCGGATCGTTTTCGATAGTAGTACGCGCAGATTCGAAACCTATTTCAGATGGAATAAAGCGCAATCTTTCCTCTTTAGGAGTGAAACTTGTAGAGAACAAAAAGCCAGGAAGTCAGATGTATAAAGTTAAACAAATGGTCGAACACATCCGTACAGATATTGTCATTATTACTCACGATGATGTTCGTTTTGACCAGGGAACTCTTGCGGCGATAGTGAAACGGTTTAAAGATAATCCAAAGGTAACGATGGTTGGTGCAAATGTTCTCGCCGAGACTGCGCAGTCGCAATTTGAGCGGATTATTGATGTTGGGTTACGCGGGACTACAACTATAGGAACTGCATGGAGAGGCGGCGACAACTATCTTCTGGCAAATGGTCGTTGTCTCGCATTCCGTACACAACATTTCAAAAAAATGACCGTTCCGGACAATATCGTCAACGCTGATGCGTATCTATATTTTGAAAATAAACGCCTGGGAGGCAAATTTGTATGGGTCAAAGAAGCAAGGGTATTTATCGAAAATCCTAAACACATGAGCGAACACCTTCGGCAGAGCCAACGGTTTCTTTATTCCAGTGAGGAGCTGAGCCAATATTTTGACACGTCGATTGCAAGAGAATATATGGTGCCTACGATTATTCAGTTTAAAGCGATCCTCAAGGAACTCGTTACTCATCCTATCCATGTCTTTTTGTATGTAGGCATATTGGCGTATGCCAAGCTAACACAAAGGAGAGATAGTGATGCGCGGTCGCCATTATGGAAAGTAAATATTTCAACCAAGAGTTGAAATAGACCTATATAATAAGTTATAATGCATATATGAAAGCAGTTATATTAGCAGGTGGTTTCGGTACAAGACTTACTGAGGAAACAGGCGTTCGGCCAAAGCCAATGGTGGAAATTGGAGGCAAACCCATGCTCTGGCATATCATGAGAATATATTCCCACTATGGGATAAATGATTTTGTCATTTGTTGTGGGTATAAGAGTCATTATATTAAAGAGTATTTTGCCAATTATCACCTTCATCGCTCTGATGTGACGTTCGATCTGACGAGTCACAACACAAAAATTCATAGAAATGGCGCAGAACCTTGGCGCGTAACGCTCGTAGAGACCGGGGAGGATACCATGACAGGTGGAAGACTTAAGAGAATTAAGGAATACATAGGGAGTGAAACGTTCTGTTTTACCTATGGAGATGGTGTGACTGACGTTAATATAACAGAGCTTATAGCATTTCATAAAAAGCAGGGTACACTCGCAACTATGACTGCTGTCCAGCCTCCGGGTAGATTTGGAGCTTTTGCTCTTTCAGAGGATCAGTCCAAAATAGTGACCTTTAAGGAAAAGCCCAAAGGAGATGGGGCATGGATAAATGGTGGGTATTTTGTGCTTGAGCCATCGGTATTTGATTATATCCAAGGGGATGCAACGATCTGGGAGAAAGAACCGCTTCAGACCCTAGCGCACGAAGGTCAGCTTAGTGTATTTAAATACGACGGCTATTGGCAAAATATGGATACGCTAAGAGACAAAATGATTTTAGAAGAACAATGGGTGTCAGGAAAAGCCCTGTGGAAGGTTTGGAAATGATCATATGAAAAAATTGAGAGCAATCATTGGAGAAACGATATTTGGATCTCGCGTTAATTGGGAGGTTTCCAGGATCGTTCCGTTTTTACCAAAAAAAGGAACAATTCTGGATTTAGGAGCAGGTACCGGGCTTTTTACAAAAGCTTTTCTCAGATTGGGCTACCGCATGGAGCCGGTGGATATCAAAAATAGAAGCTATTATTATACTGCTCCATCGCATATCTATAACGGTAAGAATCTTCCATATCAAGAAAATCAGTTTGCGGCCTGCATTTTGTTTGCGGTACTTCATCATACACCGGACCCACGCGCGGTTCTGGCTGAAGCGGCAAGAGTTTCCAAGCGTCTCGTGATTTATGAAGATATCGTTACGAACGTATTCCAAAGATTTTATACATACGTGATTGACAGTGTACTGAACAAGGAGTTTATCGGTCACCCGCACAGCAATAAGACCGAAGCGGAATGGGTAGAGCTATTTCGTAAATTCGGTTTAAAAATTGTTAAGGTCGAACACAGTAATTCATATCTGTTTATGCATAACAGTCTTTTTTTCCTTGAAAAAACGCATTAGCTATGAACATTTTACTCACTGGTTCAGGAGGATATATTGGTACTCAGATGGCGCAAGCGCTGATAGCGGCGGGCCACAAGGTCACGGGTCTAGATACCGAATATTATAACGAAGGTTGGCTATACGGTAAGCCGTTTAAACTCAAGTCTTTTATCAAAAAAGACATTAGGCAAGTTACGGTTTCGGATGTTTCGGGCTTTGATGCAGTTATTCATCTGGCTGAATTGTCCAACGATCCGCTGGGTCAGAACAATCCGGAACTTACCTACGAAATTAATCACAAAGGAACCGTCAACTTGATCGACCAATGTATAAAGGCGGCAGTTCCGAGATTTATTTATTCATCTTCCTGTAGCGTATATGGAGCATCGGACAATGTCAGTGATGAAACGTCATCAACCAATCCGTTGACTGCATATGCAAAATCGAAGGTTCTTAATGAACGATATCTGATAACGAGAGCAAGTGATATATTTACTCCCATAATTTTCAGGAATGCGACGGTGTATGGCCCGTCGCCGCGAATTCGTTTTGATTTGGCCGTCAATAATCTGGCGGGATTAGCATGGACAACCAAAGAAGTGAAAATGGACAGCGACGGAACACCATGGCGACCGTTTGTTCATATTCTGGATGTTTGCCAAGCATTTCTTCTGGCTCTCACAGCGCCAAAAGAGAAGGTCTCCGGTCAGATTATGAACGTCGGAGATACACGATCTAATTACCAAATCAAAGAAATTGCCGAAATTATTGGAAAAGTTTTTGACGTGTCCAAGATAACCCTCAATAAACAAGGGGCTGACAAGAGAAATTACCGAGTAAATTTTGATAAGATTGCGCGCGTTCTTGGCTTTAGAGCTCTTCGTAATGTCGAAACAGGTGTAAGAGAGTTAAAAGAGGTTTTTAAATCGATCGAAATGAGTAAGAAAACATTCTTATCCGAACAATATACACGTCTTAAAATGATTGACCATCTAAAAAGCACAGGCCTATTAAACGAAAATTTACTTTGGGTATGAAACAACTTACATGCCGGTTTTGCAACGCACGCCTTTCTCAAACCTTTGTGGATTTGGGGCTTTCTCCTGTAGCAAATGACTATATTCCGTTTTCGGAGAAGGATACCAGAGAGTCGTTTTACCCACTTCACGTGTTTGTCTGCACGAAGTGCTGGCTTGTCCAACTTCCCGAACACCGAACAGAAGGAGAAATATTTACAGATACCTATGCATATTTTTCTTCGTATTCGTCTTCCTGGCTTGCTCATGCAAAAGATTATGTAGAGACGATGACCAAACGGTTTGGTCTGAATAAATCAAATCTTGTTATTGAGCTTGCATCAAATGATGGATATCTCCTGCAATATTTTAGAGAAAAACGAATTCCCGTTCTTGGAGTCGAACCAACCAAGAACACGGCAGCTGCAGCCAGAGCAAAGGGTATTCGTACGGTTACAGAATTTTTCGGGCGCGATACAGCAAGAAAGCTTAAAAAGGCAGATCTGTTGATCGGTAACAATGTCCTCGCTCACGTACCTGATCTTAATGACTTTGTCGGAGGAATGAAAATAATTCTCAAGTCAGACGGAATATGTACTATGGAGTTTCCGCATCTTATGAAACTCATGGAAAAAAATCAGTTCGATACTATTTATCACGAGCACTATTCATATTTTTCTTTTCTGACCGTTCAAAAAGTATTTGCCAAACACGGACTGACACTTTTTGACGTTGAAGAAATCCCGACACATGGCGGGTCTCTTCGTATCTATGGCCGTCATAGCGCAAATAAAGACATAAAAAAGACAAAGCGAATAGATGCATTGATTCGCAAAGAAATAGTATTTGGCTTACATAAAACTGAAACATACACGAAGTTTTCAGAGAAGGTTAAAAAAACAAAACAAGCGTTTTTGAAATTTCTTATCGAAGCGAAAAAGAATGGTAAGTCAATTGTGGGTTACGGTGCACCTGCCAAAGGCAATACGTTTCTTAACTACTGCGGCGTACGAACCGACTTTATCGATTATACCGTCGATGCCAGTCCATACAAGCAAAAGCACTTTTTGCCGGGCGTACGAATACCCATATATGAACCGGAAAGAATTGCCAAGACCCACCCGGATTACGTTTTGATTTTACCGTGGAATATAAAAACAGAAGTAATGGAACAGATGCGGGCGGTACGCAAATGGGGAGGAAAATTTGTAACAGCAATTCCAAGAGTAACCATACAATGAAATTTATAAAAACACCATTATCCGGCGCATACATTATCGAAACCGAAAAACGAGAAGATGATCGGGGATTTTTTGCCAGAACATGGGATAGGAGTGAGTTTAAAACACACGGCGTGAAGACAGATTTTGTACAGTCAAGCATGTCATACACAAAACAACGAGGGACGCTCCGCGGCATGCATTATCAAAAATCCCCGAATGATGAGGGTAAATTAATGTATATAACAAAAGGCAGAATCTACGATGTCATCATTGACTTACGAAAAAATTCTGCAACATACAAAAAATGGTTTAGTACAGAACTGAGTGACGATTCTTGTAAAGGGCTTTATATTCCAGAGGGTTTTGCTCATGGTTTTATTACATTAACAAGTGACGTGGAAGTTCGGTATATGATGACTGCTTTTTACAAACAGGAATCACGAGCAGGTGTTCGATATGACGACCCTGCGTTTGGAATCCGATGGCCAATTGAAATTACGAAGATATCAGAGAAAGACGCTCATTTTCCAAATTATGATTCTCGTTGATACCGCACTAGAAAAAAGAGAAGCAGAAGGCAACCCAATTCGTGTCGGGATGATTGGTGCCGGGTTTATGGGTAAGCCTATTGCACTTCAAATTATCAAATATACAAAAGGCATGCGGCTTGTTGCCATTGCCAACAGGCACATAGAAAAAGCAAAACAAGCCTATCTCGACGCAGGTGCGAGCCAAGTAGAAACTGTTACTTCACAACTGGAGCTCGATAGTGCCATTGAAAAGAATACCTATGTCGTCACAGAGGATCCTATGCTTTTGGCTAGGTCTTCACACATAGATATTATCCTCGAGGTCACCGGGACGATTGACTATGCGCTGGAAGTTATTCTGGAAGCGTTTAAGCACAGAAAGCATGTTGCTCTTATGAATGCGGAATTGGATGGAACCTTGGGTCCCATTCTTAAAGTCTACGCAGATCGAGCTGGTGTAATTTATACAAATACAGATGGGGACCAGCCTGGAGTTACCATGAATCTCTTTAGATTTGTTCGGGGAATTGGATTAACTCCGGTTTTTTGCGGAAATATAAAAGGGCTTCAAGATCCGTATCGCACTCCCGAAACACAGAAAGCGTTTGCCGAAAAATGGGGGCAGAAGCCTCACATGGTTACCTCGTTTGCAGATGGAACTAAAATATCATTTGAGCAGGCTGTGGTAGCAAACGCAACTGGATTTCGTGTTGCCAAGCGCGGTATGTGGGCACCGACTGTACCGGCGGGAACAGCATTAGAAGAAGCTATAAAACAATATCCGACAGAAGAGATTCTCAAGAATCCGGGTTTTGTAGATTACATCATTGGAACCGTGCCGAAATCCGGCGTATTTGTATTAGGAACGACAGACGATCCGATTCAGAAGAAGTATTTGGCACTTCATAAAATAGGCGAAGGGCCACTCTATCTTTTCTACACGCCCTACCACACCTGTAATTTCGAAGTACCAACGACGCTAGCAAGAGTCGTAATCTTTGGTGATGGGGCTGTCGTTCCAAAAAACAAACCATATGTTGAGGTTGTCACGATTGCAAAAAAAGATCTCAAAAGCGGTGAAACTATCGATGGCATGGGTGGTTTTACGGTGTATGGCGAGTGCGAGAATGCAGAAACTGCAAGAAAAGAGAATTTACTTCCAATAGCCTTCGCCGAAGACCTCATGCTCAAAAGAGATATCGCTAAAGATCAAGCAGTAACACTTGAAGACATTGTTTCACTTCCAACGAGTAGTTCCTGGAAGTTGTGGGAGGAGCAACAGCGATTATTTAAAAATTTATGAAATATAAAAAACAAGTAGATGAATCGCATTATGAATTCAATCGCTACGTCGATGAACAGAGGTGGCATTCTTATTATTACCAAATCCGTATGGTAAGCGATGTTGCGCGCAAACTCGGAAAGAAAAAAATAACAATACTTGAGATAGGTATAGGAAACGGAATCATTACAGCTATCTTAAAACACCTTGGTCATAAAGTAATAACGATGGATATTGATAGGAAACTTAGGCCCGACATTGTCAAAGTGTTACCGAATGTTCCGAAAGGGCGTACGTACGATTGCGTAGTGTGTTGCGAAGTATTGGAACACATAAAATATAAGGATTCTGCCATAAGTCTCAAGCGACTATCAATAATAGCAAAATTCGTAGTTTTATCAATTCCACAGAAGGGAATACATTTTTCTTATGCTATAAAAGCATCTTTACTGCCTCAACTTAGAGGAATTATCTCTTTGCCTTTCTATCATCTGCCTCATGCTTTTGACGGTCAACATTATTGGGAGCTTGGTACTAGTGGAATTAGCGAGAGGAAATTCAGAGATTTATTATTGCACTCTCGTTTTAATGTTTTGTTTGATATGAGACTTCAAGCAAATCCGTATCATCATTTTTACTTGTTGCAAAGCAAAAGATATGGAAAATAAAAAAATAATAACTGTTAGCATTGGTATTCCCGCGTATAACGAAGAAGCAAACATAGAACACCTATTGAAGGCTTTACTATCGGATACCTCGACGGAAACGAGACTCAGTGAAATCGTTGTTATTTCTGATGGAAGCACTGACTCTACTGTCTGTCGCGTCAGGTCGTTTAGAGATAGTCGAATTAAAGTCATTGATAGAAAAAAGAGACTAGGAGTCGTACGTACAGAAAATGAAATATTGACGCACGTACTTGGGGATATTTTAGTTGTGTTGGATGCGGATGTTGTACCAGTTGAGTCTGATTTTTTGGATAGAATAACGCAACCTATTCGTAGTAATCGAGCGGTTGGACTTGTTGGTGCTTCAACAGTACCGCTTCCCTCGCAAACAATACTTGAACGAGTTATCACAAATAGTCACTACATGAAACAGCATATATACAAACTAATACGGGATGGCAATAACGTTTATCTATGTCACGGAAGAGCAAGGGCATTTTCTAAGCCATTTTACAAATTACTGCGTTGGGTAGATGATTGTCCAGAGGATGCGTACTCTTATTTTTTATGCAAGACAAAGGGATTTTCGTTTGTTTATGCGAATAAAGCGGGAGTATTTTTTCGATCGCCACAATTTTTTGATGGACATGTAAAACAGAGTACGAGATTCGTAGCAGGAATAAAAAAACTTAAGGAAATATTTGGAAGTGAATTTATAGACAAAGAATATAGGATACCTCGTTCCATTTTTTTAAAAACATTATTGAGGTACTTAAAAAGAAACCCGTTTTCAACTCCTGCCTATATTGTCATTACTCTCTTTATTCGCATTGTATACAGTAATGAACATACATATAAATCACGCTTTTCGATCTCGCAATCGTCTAAACGAGTTGTGTTGTATAAAGGTCAAAAATTATCGAGAGTATGAAAAACTATAAATTATTTAGTAGGCTCGGTATTGCATTGTTTATTGTTTTCATTGTGAGTGTTTTGACGGTTTCGATACGGGGAATTCCGGGGACGCCGACGAGCGAGACGGTTAATGAGTCACAGTGGGGAGATGAGGGACCGTTTGAATTATCTCCGGAGCGGGGGCGTTTTGCACTGACGTTATCGCTTATTGAGAATCAGTCGGTTGAATTCACTCATTCCATTGCGCAGTTTTCTACGCCGGATCTTGGGTATAAGAACGGAAAATTCGTGTCGCTTTTTGCTCCCCTATTGTCATTTCTAATAGTTCCGGGATATCTCTTGGGAAGACTGTTTGGTTACGGACAGGTTGGGGCGTACGCGATAATTGCTTTGTTTGCACTTTTTAATACGTTGCTTATTCGCTCGATAACCATACGAATGGGAGCAAATCCGGTCGCAGCGTCCATCGGAGCAGCCCTATTCCTGTTCGGTACGCCGGCGTTTGCATATGCATCATCGCTCTATCAACATCATGTTTCATTATTTTTAATTTTGGTGAGCCTTTGGTTGCTTGTCGGGAATAGGAGTTGGTTGCGGCTGTTTTTTGTGTGGCTTGCTATCGGACTGGGACTTCCTCTTGATTATCCAAACATCATCATGATGATGCCGCTCGCAATTGTCGCTGCACTTGAGACCATAAAGATAGTGACCAGCAACGATAAAATAGTGGTGCAAATTCGACTGTTGGCGGGATTGGCAGTGGTCGGAGTGGTCGCTCCTCTCGTGTTTTTCTTCTGGTACAACAATGCCGCTTATGGTAGTCCTCTGACGCTTTTAAGTTCATTAAAACAGGTAAAAGCGCTCAATCCCGACGGAACACTTATAGAAGACGCGCAAAGCGACAGGGCTGCAGGTATTGTTACGTCTACAGCAGAAAACAGAGTTGCGACGGCCTTTTTCCAATCGAGAAACTTTCTGAGAGGATTTTCCATTCTAACGGTGAGCAGAGATCGGGGTCTTTTGTACTTTGCTCCAGTCATGTTGTTTGGAATTGTTGGGGTAATTATACTTTATAAACAAAAAAATCCCCATGTTCCTTTGATGGTAGCGATTTTGGGAGCAAATATGGTTCTTTACTCAATGTGGGGAGATCCTGCGGGAGGGTGGGCTTTCGGGGGACGTTATCTTATCCCAACGTTTGCAATGCTGTCGATATGGATCGGAGCAGCATTGAGTTATCTCCGAAGAAATATTCCGTTTCTCATTGTATTTTTATTCGTTTCATTTTATTCCATTGCAGTCAATACCCTCGGAGCAATTTCTTCAAATAGGAATCCGCCGCAATCTGAAATATTGGCACTCGAGCAGGCATCGGGTAAGCCCGAGCTTTATTCATGGGATAGAAATGCGCAATTTGTTAATGCGGGCAAACTCAAAGCATTTGTCTATAACGATATTGGATATAAATACATGAGTTCTTGGGATTACTATCAATACGTAACAATATTTATCGCGGTTATTTTGTGTTTTCATTTTGCCTTTTTGTATACAAGAGGTAATAAAAAAACGCACCTATGAAAAATATTTTTACCTTGGAATTTAGCATTGATAATCGCAGACTTCAGTCAATGCACGGGTATATAGAGAGATTTGCACTGCCTTTGCTCCTTGGGTTGCTTGTTGCAATATCCGTGCTTACCTTTGTCCAGCATTTGAACAACGGACTTGGACTTGCCTACAACGATGCCAGGTCGCATTTGGACATCGGAAGACGCGTTGTGGAAGGACTAAAGCCGGGGTTGGCACAGTTGGGATCGGTGTGGTTACCGCTGCCGCATCTTTTGATGGTACCGACGATCTGGAATGACTTTATGTGGCACTCGGGACTTGCCGGCGCACTGCTGTCGATGGTTTCCTTCGTTGCAACGGGAATCGTCATCTATTTGTTTTTAAAACGACTCGGCGTCGGTGTGTTGGGAAGCGTTTTTGGTGTTGTCGTATTTGTGGCAAATATCAACGTCCTGTATCTCCAGTCAACGGCAATGACAGAGCTTCTGCTGCTTGCCACGATGACTGTAGGTATTTATAAGCTCGTTTCCTGGCACCGGGATAATTCTATTATTTCTCTCGTCCATGCCGCATTCTTTATTATGTTATCAACCCTCGTTCGCTATGAAGGATGGTTTCTTCTTTTTGTCGCGTCAGGGCTGATTCTCTTCCGTACCATTCGAACGCGTGGGTATAAGACGGCCGAAGGCACGGTGATTCTTTTTGGAACGCTTGCTGCGTTTGGGATCGCCCTCTGGCTTTTATGGAACCTTCTGATTTTCAAAGATCCTCTCTACTTTGCTCTGGGCCCCTTTTCAGCCCGTGCTCAACAGGCACAGCTAGAGCAAGCCGGCAATCTCATTACAAAGGGAAATTTCTGGCTCTCATTTCAGACCTATATGTACGCACTTATTTTTAACTCCTACATGTATCAAGTTATTATGGGAGCGATTGGTGCTGTTGTTCTCTGGTCGGATAAGAAAATCCCGGCAGGTGTTCGTATTGCGAGTACCGCGCTCTTTGCACCATTTTTCTTTAATATTTTGGCTTTGTATTTGGGTCATTCAGTTCTCTTTATTCAGGGGATCAATGGGGACACATGGTTTAATGCCCGATACGGGGTGATGATGATGCCGTCGATTGCAATATTTATCGGGTATCTTGTCCATCGTGCAGCGACTCTGCGGTGGGTCATCATCGGACTATTGACGTTCGTGCTCTTTTTTGCCTTTGCCAACGGAGATGCCGTGACGATTGATGATGCAAGAGTTGGGTCGAGCCAGAAGAATGTATCGGAAGTATCCGGGTATCTCAAGGAGCATGCAACAGGCGAGAAAGGATTCATTCTTATTTCTGCAGCGTCCCATGACGCAATTATTTTTTCCTCGGGGCTTCCTATGAAGCGCTTTATCCATGAAGGAACCGGAGCATATTGGGAAAGCGCAACAACTTCTCCTGATCGTTGGGCTCGGTGGATTGTGATGCGGACAAATGACGTTAATGATCTTACCTGGAAAGCAGTTTCTGTGGTCCCTACGTTTCTTGAGCGGTATACACGCGTTGCAGAGTACCCATTCGCTGATGTGTATGAGTTGCACCCAGAGTGGCTACCAGCCCTCCAAACAGAACCCGTCCTTAAACAACATAAATAAACCTATGCGTATAAAACGATTCATCACTGTATGTGCCGTCTTAGGAATAGCTGCATTTGCGTTCAGCAAACCGAATGCGAAAGAGCAAGCATCAACGTGGTGGGTGATACAGTCAATTGATACGATGAAGTATTCGCGAGACCCAAGCCGTGAGAAGCTCAAGGATCCCTCGTATGACCGTGTCATAGACGGGCAAGTGCGCCAAATTGCCGAGACGGGGGCAACGCATGTAGCAATCGGCACACCCTACGATGAGGAATTTGTTCCAATCATGAAGCGTTGGGTGAGTGCGGCCAGAAGGTACGGTCTCAATGTATGGTTTCGCGGGAACTTTTCCGGGTGGGAGAAGTGGTTTGGATATGCTTCTATCAGCCGGGATGAGCACAAGATAAAGACTGCCGAGTTTATAAGAAACCATGCTGATTTATTTGCCGATGGCGATATTTTTACCCCTTGTCCTGAGTGTGAAAACGGCGGTCCTGGTGACCCTAGGCGAAATGGTGATGTTGCGGGCCACAAAGTATTTCTGAAAGAGCTGCATCAGGTTGCCAAGGATGGATTTAGTGCGATAGGTAAAAATGTGGAGTCGGGATTATTCTCGATGAATGGTGATGTAGCCCGGCTCATTATGGATCCGGAGACAACGAAGGCACTTGGCGGTGTGGTTGTCGTAGACCATTATGTAGCCAGTCCCAAGCAACTCAAAGAAGACATCATAGCGCTTGCCAAGCAGAGTGGAGGCCAAATTGTGCTCGGTGAGTTCGGTGTACCAATACCCGATCTCCATGGGAATATGAACGAGGAAGCCCAAGCTGCATGGATAGGAGAAGCGCTTAGGGCAGTTTCAGGTGTGCCTGAAGTCATCGGTATCAACTATTGGACCAGTGTCGGCGGATCAACCCGTCTTTGGGAAGGGGACGGTAAAGCCAGACTTGCAGTACAAGTGCTCAAGCTCTTTTTTACACCAAAAATCGTTCGGGGAACGATTCTCAACGAAATTAGACAACCTATAGCACAATCTATTATTTCGAGCACACACCGTTACGCAACCAGCGGACGGGATGGAAAATTTGTATTGCCGTACCTAGACGAAAGAGTCACAATATCGGTGCAAGCGCCGGGATATGATACAAAGCAGGTGCAGGCCGGGGATGGTAATCAAGAGATAACTGTGCCACTAGTTAAGCGAGAGGAGTCGTTTTGGTTCAAAATCCAGAAATTCTTGCACCGATTGACTGGCCGTGTTATAATCCTATAACAATAAATATGAGGGCAGGAATTCTCGGTAGTTTGCTTCTTTTGGTTGGCACCATTACGCCCAAGGCGTATGCCCAAACCGTGCCCAGTTTCCCCAGTTGTTCTAATCCCCAGGGATCAGTCAAGGTAAGCTACAGCGAAGGCACACATGGTATTGTGGGCAACGGAGGGACGTTTATGGGAAGCGATACGGTCTATACGCTTTCAGAAGGGACCACAACGCAGTGTTTCTGTGCGGATAATGGAGACGGCACACAAACCAACTGGTGGCACGCAGCCTCTCTTACCGAAGCCGAAATTCAGGTTCTCAAAAATCAGGGGTGGATATCTGTGCCAAACGGAGCGCTCTGGGGACTCACCGAAGGAGAATGGCTAGCGTTTAATAATTCATATAGTTGTCAGGGTAGAGGACAAATATTAGCAGCTTCCACAGGAACTGGTGGAGATGTGTTGGGGCTTGCGACAACTGGCAATATTCTCACGATCTATGCACTCGTTGGTTTTGGTGTTGCCTCGGTTTTTTTGAGCGTTCTTCTTAGAAAAAATTCATGAGCCGATTCTTTTTTTTCCTTGGGGTCATTTCAATTTTGGCTGCAGGGTATCTCATATGGCAGCGGTATAGCCCAACGAGACTCGCCTTTAATGCGATGGTGTTGCCAGCGACGAAGGATAGGACCGAGATTGTTCCGACGTCGATAGAAATTGAAGATCTCGGTCTTGCGCTCTCTATTATTTCCGAAGAGTTAATTGATAATACATGGCCAATGAGTAATCGTGGAGTCGTGTATCTTGCCAATACTCCGAGACCGGGAGACCGGGGAAATAGCATCCTCTATGGTCACAATTGGCCAAATATTTTAGGAAGATTAACCAGGATTAAACCGGGTGCAACGATCAGTATTGGCTTTAACAATGGAGAACGCCGGATGTTTATTGTTGAGTACACTCAGGAAGTAACACCCGATCAAACCCATATTCTTGCCTCAACCGACGATCGCAGAATTACGCTCTATACCTGTACGGGGTTTTTTGATCAAAAGCGCTTCGTCGTTACAGCTATTGCCGAAGAGGAATCTACAAATCTGCAAATAAGCAGCTTTCCTGCCGAATATTAAAATGATTCAAATCATTTTAATGATTGATGCATTCTTTTTTATTAGTTAATTCTTCATTAGTAGATTTTAGTAGATTTCACGACTGGCATTTTTTCCCCGTGCGTGTACATAATGGAGTATGGTTTCATTATTGGTCCACGCGTTTTTGCCGCACCACACGAACAATCATCGTGCCCGAGCTCTCCATATTGATGCGTTTCTCGTCTATATATTCGCATTTTTGATGTTCCAGATCGTTACGTGGGTTGGAACTATGCGGATTCCGGACGTGTTAGGGTATGCGACCGATATCCGTCTTGAACAGTTATTGTCTTTCACCAATGAGAAGCGGCGGGAAGCGGGATTATCGTCGCTCGTGCTTAATGGCCAGCTCTCTCAAGCGGCGGCAGGCAAAGCAGCTGACATGTTTGCCAAAAATTATTGGGCACACACGAGCCCGGACGGGAAGCTTCCGTGGGACTTTATCGTTGGCGCCGGGTATAAATATACGGTCGCAGGCGAAAATCTCGCCAAAAATTTTAACGACAGCCGTGGTGTCGTTGATGCATGGATGGCTTCGACGTCTCACAAAGAAAATCTGTTAAAACCCAGCTATAAAGATATCGGGTTTGCAATCGTCAACGGCATGCTCAATGGTGAAGAGACCACGTTGGTTGTGCAAATGTTTGGTGCTTCAGCCGGCGCGCCGGTCGCGGCTGCTCCGGTCCGGCAACCCCTCGTGCGTGAAGTTATTGCCCAGGAACCCACAACGGAGCCGGTCGCTATCACGAAAGTCGCATTTTCAACCAACGAACCTGCGGGATCTTCTGCATTCGGTCCGATTGTCCTTGCCCAGTTTGGGCAAGTCGTTCAGAATCCCTGGATCAATCTTGGAGCGCTCAATAAGTGGATATCATTTATTTTTATCGGGTTCCTCATTGGTTTGTTGTCTCTGGATATGTGGTTTGTCCATCAGAGAAGAATTGTTCGGGTGTCAGGGAGATCTCACGCGCATATATTATTTTTTACGGCACTCCTTATACTTGTAGGAATATCGTTGCCTGGGAGTATTTTATGAAATTACAGATGGTCCATTATGTTGTGCTTGTCTCGATTCTTGCCGGAGGGATTGCGTCATTTGTGATACTCAGGGGAGATGTAGCGGCGCAGCAAAGAATTGGGATTGTTACGGCTGTTGCCTACGTTATATGGGGAATTGTTCATCATGCCGCGAGTGGCGATCTCCATAGGAAAGTTGTGATAGAATACGTGCTTGTTGGCGCCGTAGCAATACTCGTTCTGGTTAATGTGCTGCGGCCATAATCTATGAAAGGTGTCATCTTAGCCGGAGGGTTAGCTACACGCTTGAGACCTCTTACGCTCGTTACTAATAAGCACCTTCTTCCGGTGTATCACCAGCCCATGATTTATTACTCTTTGCAGGCGATGCAAAAGGCGGGCGTTTCGGAGGTTCTCCTGACGACCAGCGGAGATCATGCGGGCGACTTTGCCAATCTTCTCAAAAACGGCGAAGAATTTGGTTTGAAGCTCTTGTACTCAATTCAGGATAACCCCAAGGGTGGTATTTCTGATGCTATTGCGCTTGCGCAGGAATTTGCGGGGAATGAATCCATTTTGGTTCTGTTAGGAGATAATATTTTTAATTTCAACCTCGAAGCGTCGAGGAAAAAATTTGAACAGAAGCAGTATGGGGCAATGATATTTGGTGTTCATAAAGATACCGACTCGCGTCATTACGGTGTCATTGAGATGGACAAAAGCGGAAAAGTTCTCTCTATCGAAGAGAAGCCGGAGCATCCCAAGAGCGATATTGCCCAAACCGGCATTTACATGTATGACCACCGGGTATTCGATTTTATTAAGACATTGAAACCATCTGCCAAAGGAGAACTGGAAGTTACGGACTTAAACAATTGCTACCGCGCCGAGAGCAAGCTGTTTTGCGAGATTATCGATTGGTGGATTGATGCCGGCGCATCCTACGACGAACTTCTTGCTGCCAATAATGATGTCGCAAAGATGGTAAAGGCAGGGCAGCTATGATCGATGGCGTCATAACGAAGCCCCTTGTCCGCTTCCCCGATGAACGGGGATTTTTCGAAGAAATTATTCGTGCGTCCGACCATTTTTTTTCAGAAGGATTTGGACAGCTCTCGCGGTCCCTCATGCACCCTGGGGTCGTCAAAGCATGGCATATTCACAAAACGCAGATAGACTGGTGGTATGTCGTCAATGGAAAAATTAAAGTGGTGCTCTATGACCTCCGAGCTTCGAGTGCAACGCACAAGGAGCTGGATGAATTTATTTTAGGCGACGGAGGGCAAGATATGATTGTCAAGATTCCTTCAGGTGTTGCTCATGGGCTTAAAGTTCTCGCAGGGCCGGCAGACCTAATCTATGTAACGAGCGGCGTCTACAACAAAGAAGAAGAGGGAAGACTCCCTCATGATGATCCCACGATTGGTTATGACTGGGTTGGCGGAATACCGATTAGCAACAAAAACATTTTTTAATTTATGAAACTTCTCGTAACTGGGGGCGCAGGATTTATCGGGTCGAATTTTATTCTTTACTGGATGAATCAGCATCCCGAGGATTTGGTTGTTAACCTCGATAAACTTACCTATGCCGGAAATCTGGAGAATCTAAAAGAAGTAGAAAAAAATTCTACCTATAAGTTTATTCATGGCGATATTTGTGATGCTGAAGTTGTCGCCCGCGCCATGAACAATATAGATATGGTCATCCATTTTGCTGCAGAAAGCCATGTGGATCGATCGATTACCGGCCCCTCTCCTTTTGTGCAAACAAATGTTGTTGGTACTCATGTTCTTTTAGAATCTGCCTTAAAAAACAAAATTAAGAGATTTCATCATATATCTACCGATGAAGTGTTCGGATCGCTTGAGCTTGAGCGTCCGGGTAAATTTAGTGAACGAACAAAATATGATCCCAGAAGTCCATATTCAGCAAGTAAAGCTGGGTCAGATCATTTAGTAAATGCGTATTATCATACGTACGGCTTGCCTATTACGATTACCAACTGTTCCAATAACTTCGGCCCCTTCCAATTTCCCGAAAAACTTATTCCTTTGGCTATCACCAATCTTCTGGAAGGCAAAAAAGTTCCGGTCTACGGAGACGGGAAGTACGTACGCGATTGGCTTTATGTAGAAGATCATTGCCGTGCTATTGAAGCAGTGCTTTTAAAAGGGAAAATTGGAGAAACATACTGTGTTGGTGGAATGACGAGTGACATAAGTAATCTTAGTGTGATCAAAAAAATTATCAAATATTTAGGTAAAGACGAATCGATGATCGAGTATGTTACCGATCGGTCCGGCCACGATAGGCGCTATGCAATGGACTGGAGCAAAATCAACAAAGAATTAAGTTGGAAGCCGGCTCATGATTTTGATACGTGGTTAAGTAAAACGGTCCAATGGTATAAAGACAATGAGTCTTGGTGGAGAGCACTTAAGGCTCGGCCCGGAAAACACAAAGGCTGAGCCTTAGGGTACTTCAAGGCTCAGCCTTCACTATCTCCTATGAATATAATTGGTACTGGATTATCTGGTTTAGTTGGTTCCCGTGTTGTTGAACTTTTGTTCCCGCGTCACTCATTTACCGATTTGAGCCTCGATACGGGCATCGATATCACGAATAAATCCACTGTAGAGGAACATATTAAAAAAAGTGATGCACCATGGGTTTTTCATTTTGCCGCCAAGACCGATGTCGATGGTGCAGAATCTGAAGCCGCTTTGGGCGAAAAAAGCCCGACCTGGATTGTCAACGTCACCGCAACAGAACGTATTGTTTCTGTTTGTAAGACAATGGGAAAAAGGCTTTTGTATATATCCACAGACTACGTGTTCGACGGAACAAAAGATACATATTCTGAAGAAGATCTCCCCAATCCGCAGGGCTGGTACGCAAAAACCAAGCATGAGGGCGAGAAGCGGGTCGGAGAGGATGGGATTATTGTCCGCATAGCAAACCCATACAGAAAAATCGCGGATAAACCAGATTTTGTAAAAAAAATTATAGGTAGGCTTTCGGGAGAGGAATCTATTCAGGCGCCGACTGATCAGCTTTTTGTGCCAACATTTATCGATGATATTGCCTTTGCTATCGAAAAACTGATAGAGAGAAATGCTTCCGGTATCTATCATGTGGTAGGAACACAGGCACTTTCCCCATACGAGGCGGCCAAAAAAATAGCAGCAGCATATGATTTGGATGCGTCACTCGTTGAAAAAACATCGTTTGAAGAATACTTTCGGGGACGCGCACCACGACCCAAGCGGGCCGTACTTAAAAGTGATAAAATAGGAAAATTCGGTGTACAAATGCACTCTTTTGATGAAGGACTGGAAAAAATAAAAGTTTTATGACTATTGCGTTTATTGGTCATGGATATGTAGGTCTTGTTACAGCGGCAGTATTTGCCGATTTGGGTAACACCGTTTGGGTCGTCGGGAGAACCAAGGAAAAAATCGATAAGCTTAAAAAAGGAATCGCACCGTTTTATGAGCCCGGGCTTGAAGAGTTGGTGAAACGAAACGTTGATGCGGGTCGATTGATATTTACCCTTGATTTTGCAGATGCAGTTGAGCCTTCGGAAATTGTGTTTATCTGCGTTGGTACTCCGCCAAAAACAAATGGTGAAGCGGACCTTACGAGTGTTTTTGATGCCACCGAAAAAATCGGAAAATCATTGGTAGGATACAAAGTTATCGCCACAAAAAGCACCGTTCCGCCCGGTACAAACAAGAAAGTAACCGATATTTTAAACCGTCATAAACCCGAGGGGACATCGTTTGCTATAGCATCTGTGCCGGAGTTTTTGCGGGAGGGAACGGCAATTGACGATACGCTCCATCCCGATCGCGTTATTATTGGCACGACAAGTACACGCGCCCAAGCGCTCCTTTTAGAGCTGCACACATCGATAAGTGGTGAAAAAGTACTGTGCAATCCTGAGACAGCCGAGCTTATTAAATACGCATCTAACTCCATGCTATCGACCAAAATTTCGTTTGCCAATGCTATTGCGCTGATAGCAGAAAAAGTGGGCGCCGATGTCGAAAAAGTATTGGAGGGAGTCGGCTTAGATCACCGAATCGGCAGAAGCTTTATGTATCCGGGCGTTGGCTACGGCGGGAGCTGTTTCCCCAAAGACGTCAAGGCATTAATCGCGATTGCCTCAGAGCATAACTATGACTTTGCGCTCCTTAAGGCAGTTGATTCAGTCAATACATATATGATGAGACATTTTGTAGACAAAATTAGTAAACACTTTAAAGGCAATTGTAAAGGCAAAACGATTGCAGTGTTGGGACTCGCCTTTAAACCCAATACCGATGATATGCGGGAAGCTCCCTCAATTGAGATTATCAAGGGATTACTTGCCAAAGGTGCTTCGGTGATATCGTATGATCCTGTCGCGATGGAAAATGCAAAGCTTTTGTTACCCGGGACCGTAAAGTACGCAAAAAACGCCTATGACGCAGCACATGGGGCGGATGCTGCTGTTGTGGTGACTGAATGGAATGAATTCCGACAACTTGATTTGGTTCGGCTGGCCCGCGAAATGAAAGGAAGAGTGATATTTGACGGAAGAAATATCTATGAACCGGTTAGTGTCAAAAACCTAGGATTCATGTACTATGGTGTAGGAAGGATGTAGTATGGCAAAAAAAGCACTTATTACCGGTATTGCAGGATTTGTGGGAAGTCACCTGGCGGAGCTTCTCTTATCCGAAGGATACGAAGTCTATGGTATATGCAGACCCCGGACAAAACGCGACCACATCGATCACATCGCCAATCAATTACATCTGGAAGATGCAGATCTGCTTGATTCCCATTCGCTCTATACGACAATCTCCCGGGTTAAGCCTGAATATATTTTTCACCTGGCCGCTCAATCCTTTGTCCCTACGTCCTGGGTATCACCATCGGTGACGCTTGAAGTAAACATCGTGGGTTCTGCCAATTTATTTGAAGCAGTCAGGCAAGCAGACATTGATCCTGTTGTTCAAATAGCGTGTTCATCGGAAGAATATGGATTGGTAAATGAAAACGAAATTCCCATTCATGAAACTAATCCCCTGCGGCCGCTTTCGCCGTATGCAGTTTCCAAAGTTGCGATGGACTATTTGGGATATCAATATTACCAGTCATACAAAGTGAGAATTGTACGTACCCGCGGGTTTAATCATACCGGGCCAAGGAGGGGGGAGACATTTGCCGAGTCGAATTTTGCCAAGCAAATAGCGCTTATCGAAAAAGGAAAGCAACAGCCCATCGTTTGGGTCGGAAACCTCGAAGCAAGACGCGACTACACGGACGTTCGTGATATGGTGCGGGCGTATAAGATGGCAGTTGAAATCTGCGAGCCGGGCGAAGTCTACAACATCTGCGTCGGTAAGGCTCCGAAAATCGGCGACATGCTCAATTTACTCTTATCATATAGCACTGCCAAGGTTGCCATCAAACAGGATTCCTCCAGAATGCGCCCATCCGACGTACCGGTATTAGTAGGGGACAATAGTAAATTCGTCGAAAAAACCGGATGGAAGCCGACGGTTCCGTTTGAGAAAACAATGGAAGACCTCCTCAACTACTGGCGAGAGCGCGTATAAGAATCGTATACTTAGTGGATAATGCCAAAAGCTGTCGTCATTCTTCCCACGTATAACGAGCGGGAAAACATTGTACCGATGCTCGATCTGATTCTTGGTGTGTGTCGCCAGATAGCCGGATATACTTTTTTCATTCTTGTTGTCGACGATTTCTCTCCCGACGGGACAGCTGCTGTCGTTGGTTTTTATCAGAAAACTCATAAAAACGTTTATTTGACGAGTGGTCCTAAACTTGGGCTTGGAAAAGGGATCCTGAGGGGAATGCGCTATGCCATCGGTACGCTTGGGGCAGATGTCATTGTGCAAATGGATGCTGATCTGTCTCACGATCCAAAAGCATTACCTGCCTTCTTTAAAAAGTTTGAAGAGGGCGCTGACTTTGTCGTGGGGAGCCGCTATATTCCAGGGGGGTCGATACCGAAAAATTGGGCGGTACTCCGAAAGATTTATAGCGTGATTGGCAATAGCATCGTCCGTTTTGGTTTAGGACAAACTCATGTTCATGACTGGACCGGGGGGTATCGACTCTATACTCCCAAATATGTTCGCATGCTCGAGGACGAACTCGAAAATTATAGCGGGTATGTATTTCAAATCGCGTTTTTACACAAATCCATTCTTCATGGGGCACGTATTGGAGAGGTCCCCATTCATTTTACCGATCGAATGCACGGGCATTCAAAAATCGCTCCATCGGAATATATCAAGAATATTTTTTTCTACATTGGCCGCGAGCGAGTGCGACCGTTGTTTGCCGGGTCATTTGGGAAGTTTGTTGTCGTCGGAACGATCGGATTTGTCATAAACACGGTTATTCTCGAAGCGCTTGTCGCGTTTGGATTCCATCCGGTCGTCGGAAGTGTCGTTGGAGCGGAGGTCACCATAATTTCAAATTTTTTCTTCAATAACGCATGGACATTTCGGGAACGAAAAATCGGGGGAAAACGACGGACCGCAGCAAAATTTGTTCAGTTTAATATTTCCTCTATTGGCGCGGTGGTTATCCAGGCAACGACTATTTGGATAGGATCATATCTGTTCGGTGTCAGCTCATATCGACTGTTTTACATTCTCGGCACCATAGTGGGAATTGCATGGAACTATATGATGTATTCCAAGGTAATATGGAAAAAGTAACGATTCGTCGATATTTTCCTTCACTCGTCCTTATCGGTATTCTTTTTGTCGCAGCCTATTTAAGACTCAATAGGATTTCAGAATATATGACGTTTTTGGGTGATGAAGGCCGCGACGTTCTCATCGTCAAACGCATGATTGTCGACCACGATTTGACACTTCTCGGGCCCACGGCTTCTGTGGGCGGGTTTTATTTAGGCCCTATTTATTACTATTTCATGGTGCCGTTCTTATGGCTCTGGAATCTCGATCCGGCCGGGCCTGCTGTCATGGTTGCATTATTTGGTGTTGCCACGGTGTATCTCATGTATCTGGTTGGTCGGGATTTTTTTGGTACGCGGGCGGGATTGGCAGCGGCCAGTCTCTATACACTTTCTCCGCTCGTTATTGCTATGTCCCGTTCTTCGTGGAACCCAAATGTCGTTCCGTTTTTTTCGACCCTTCTCATTTATCTGCTCTGGCGATCAACGGTAAAAAAAGAAAAATATCTTCTCTTCTGGGTGGGGATTGTCCTGGGTATAGGACTCCAGCTTCATTATCTCTTTTTATTTCTCATCGGTGTCGTTATTGTTTGGTGCGCGTTAACTGGTTGGCAAAAATCCAATTTCCGTTATTATTTCTATGCGGTCGGCGGTTTAATTGCTGGATTTAGTCCGTTCCTCGCATTTGAAATCCTTAAAGGATTCCCCAATACCCAGACGATCATTCGTTATATTGGCAGTGGTAAGGACACGGGATTTTCTCTGGCCCAATTTTTTGGCACTATGAACGAAGTAACGTTTCGATTATTTGGCCGGCTTGTCATTCGTCTACCGCAACCCGAAATTTGGAATATCCTAAGATTTTGGCCGAAGACGTTTTGGCTTATCAGTATTCGGATTCTCATTTTTGTTGGACTGGGTACACTCATAGTTTTCCGGAAGAATCTTGCCGCCAAGCTTCTTCTTGTATGGTACGCGGTTGTAATTATCCTGTTTGGATTTTATAAGGGACCAATCTATGATTATTACCTCGGTATTTTTTTTGCGCTGCCATTTTTAGTCGCAGGACTACTTGTAGCGTTACTCAGTAAAACGCGCGCCGGACTTGTTGCAGGTCTCGGGCTTCTTGCTGTTCTTTTGTGGTTTAACTGGTTGGGCCAACCATTTCAATTTCCGCCAAATAATCAGCTTGAACAATCCAAACGTATCGCCCAGGCGGTGTTCGAGAAAACAGGAGGCAAGCCGTTTAATTTTGCCCTCCTTGCCGACAGAAACTCCGATCACGCGTTCCGATACTTTTTTGAAATTTGGGGAAATCCGCCCGTAACGATAGAGTTTCCCCAGAAAGACCCGGAGAGGAAAACAATAACAGATCAACTCTTGGTACTCTGTGATAATACGCTTTGTCAGCCCCTCGGTCATCCGCTTTGGGAAATTGCAGGATTTGGAAGAGCGGAAGTGGCAGGATCATGGGACGTACCATTTGTGCGCATTTATAAACTTGTTCATTATCAAGAGTAGAAATAAATCTCAAATGAATTATAAAATGATTTGAATCATTTTAATGATATGAAGCCTATTCTTTTATCCATCGTCATTCCGGCATTTAATGAGGAAACCAATATTCGCCTTGGGGCGCTCGATAAAGTGTCTCACTACCTGGAGAGCGTCCACTATACATGGGAAGTGATTGTTGTTGATGATGGGAGTACCGACGGAACTGCTCAGCTTATTGACGAGTTTTCACGCCAAAACCACGGGTTTAGCGTTGTCCATAACCCGCATCAGGGGAAAGCTGCCACCGTTACGACCGGGGTTCGGGCAAGTCGGGGAGAACTGGTATTATTTTCCGATTTGGATCAGGCAACACCACTGTCGCAAGTAGAAAAAATTTTCCCTTGGTTTGAGCGGGGATTTGATGTGGTCATTGGATCACGAAGCAGCAGGCGGGAAGGCGCTCCGCTGTTACGCCGTATTATGGCGCGGGGATTTATGATCCTTCGGAGTTTTATTCTGGGGTTATCGGGAATAAACGATACGCAGTGCGGATTTAAAGCATTTAAACGAGAGCAGGGTATTAGGATTTTGGATCGCCTGAGTCTGTATGGTTCGGGGCATGAAGTGAGCGGCAGTATGGTTACGGCTGGATTTGATATCGAGTTTTTGTACATTGCAAAACGACTGGGGTTAAAAATCCGTGAAGTCTCCGTCGAATGGCATTATGTGGAAACCAGGAGAGTCAATCCTATTGTCGATTCATGGCAGGGACTTACCGATATTGTTGCAATACGGATAAACGCGTGGAAGGGAGTTTACCAGTGAAACAACGAATATTGTTTTTCCTGTATATTCTCGTTTCTTTGGAAATCTTTCTGTATTCCTATACCCAGGTCGATCTTAATTTAACGCTTTCGCGTAGTAGCGTTTGGCAGATTATTCAGAAGTCGTTTCAAAATATCGGCTATTTCCGCCGAGACATATCCTCGGGGCTGTTTGTCGGTTTGTTAACGTCTCTGACTGTTCTTTATATTTGGGCAGTTGGTTTGGCACGGCAAGGCAAACTTACCAAAGTGTTTTTTTGGCGTCTGGTCGTCACGATAAGCGCCATACTCCTGTTTTCCTATCCTGCATTTTCCTATGACATCTATAATTATATGTTTACGGCAAAAACAATTTTGGTCTATCATACCAATCCCTATACCATCATTCCGTTGCAACTTACCGGGATTGAACCATGGTTATCGTTCATGCGCTGGACGCATCTGCCCAGTGCCTACACGCCACTTTGGATTTTGTTGTCACTACCGCCATATCTGTTTGGATTTGGGGTATTCCTCCTTACTATGTGGAACATGAAGCTTCTGTTTGCCAGCTTTTACCTCCTAACTACATTCATGATTGGAAAAATACTGGGCCGGGAGGATCATAAAAATAAGTTCGTAGGTATGACGATTTTTGCATTAAATCCGCTCATTTTAATAGAAGGTGTTGTAAGTCCGCATAACGACATCGTAATGATGGGGATTGCGATGGTCGCATGGTACTATCGATCATGGCTTGCGTTGGCCGCCTCTGTTGGGCTCAAACTAATGACAGCTACACTCTTTCCTGTTTTCGGTAACAGAAAATGGGCATTATTTGCCATGCTTGCCGGACTTCTCTTTGTCATTCGTGATCGGGAAGTTCTTCCCTGGTATTGGGTTTGGATTATGCCCTTTGTCGCGCTTCTGCCCCGGTCGCGCAATCTGTTTATTATTTCTCTCGGAGTATCTATTGGTTTGCTTCTGCGTTACCTTCCATATCTTTACCTCGGCAACTGGGACCCTCCGGCACCCGAAGCCAAGCTCTGGTTAACCCTCATTCCCATTGGTATTACTGCTATAATCAGTATATGGCACGAGGTCGCGGGCTCTTTTTCACGATCCTCCTGATTGTCCTATTTGCTGCCTTCTACGCAGTCACGAGGCTTGTTAACCTCACACAAATTCCCATATTCACCGATGAGGCTATTTACATTCGATGGAGCCAGATAGGAGCACAAGACGCCAATTGGCGCTTTATTTCTCTTGTCGACGGTAAACAGCCGCTATTTACCTGGGTTGTGATGGTACTTTTTCGCCTCATTCCTGCTGACCCATTGTTTGTGGGGCGATTTGCTTCGGTTATAGCCGGAGCTGCGAGCATGGCCGGGATATGGGTTCTGAGCTATGAGATATTCAAAAGAAAGGAAGTAGCCTGGACAAGCGCACTTCTCTATCTGATCTCGCCATTTGCGCTCGTATACGACCGCATGGCACTCTACGATAGTTTGGTCGCGACTTTTTTTATATGGAATCTGTATCTTGCTATACGCCTCGCACGATCCCCGAGGCTCGATATTGCACTTATTTTCGGCATGACTCTTGGAGCGGGGATGCTTAATAAAACATCAGGTTTTTTGAGTTTATATCTTATCCCTACAACGTTATTGTTATTCGATTGGAACAGTCCTAAGAGAATTACCCGATGGATTGGCTTTGTGTTGATTGCCGCCATTATTTCTCAGCTTCTCTATAGCGTTCTGCGGTTATCACCGTTTTTCCATATGGTTGCGCAAAAAGATACCGTTTTTGTGTACTCGTTTAGTGAATGGATTATTCACCCGACACAACATCTCGAAGGAAATCTCCGTGGTCTTTTCGACTGGCTTATTACCTATCTTACGTGGCCAATTTTTTTTGCCGCGATTGCCCCGGCAATGGAGCCCAAATTCCGGAAGGAGTTTTTGGTTCTCTATGCGTGGTGTCTCGTACCCCTCGTTGGTCTTGCGGCGGCAGGACGGGTGCTTTATCCGCGGTTTGTGTTATTTCTGGCAATGCCTCTGTTGATCGCTGCAGCGGTAACCATCGTATGGCTTTTTGAGAAAATAACAAATAGGGTATGGAGGGCGGTTCTCTTTATAGGGTTATTCGCCCCCAGCCTTATCGCTGTTTATTATCTCTTGTTTAATCCGCTCTATGCGCCGATTGCGCAGGCAGATCGTGGTCAGTATATAAGTGATTGGCCGGCGGGGTGGGGTATTCGCGAAGTGAATGCGCTTCTTTTAGAACAATCTCAAAACCAGCACATCACGGTATTTACTGAAGGCACATTTGGCCTCCTGCCATACGCAATTGAAATGTATCTTGTCGATCGACCCAATATTACTATAGTCGGAATTTGGCCGCTGCCTGAGAAAATGCCTGATTCTATAGTAGAAAAAATAAGGGAAGAGCCCACGTACCTGGTTGCAAATCAAAGTCTGCTACCTCCGGATTGGTTCGGCCAACTCGTGGGATCCTGGCAAAAGGGACTCCGTAAAGATCGATTCCTCAGGCTATATAAACTCGCACTTCCGAGACTCTGATTTTATGAAAACACAGAGAAACGTATGGTGGCATTGTCTTGTTATTGCGGTAAGTATGCTCGTTTTGTGGCCGCTGTCCAAACGAGGGTTTTATGTATCCGATGACGGTGAATGGATGGTCATACGACTATCTGCTTTTTATCAAAGTCTCGCTGAGGGACAATTCCCCGTGCGGTTCCTCGGGCGACTCAATTATTCCTACGGATACCCGGTTGCCAATTTTCTCTATCCGGGATTTTTATACATCGGATCAATTCTGCGTCTGCTGGGCTTTTCGTTTGTTGGTGCCGTAAAAATTATTCTTGCTTCGTCAGTTATTGGCGCGGCACTTTTTTTGTTTGCAAGCTTGAGGCGCAGTTTTTCGCGGGCGTCAAGCTTTGTGGGTACGTTTAGTTTTTTGACCGCTCCCTATCTGGCTTTTGATATCTATACGCGGGGTTCCGTGGGAGAAATACTGGCTTTTGCCGCGGCGGCAATGACGATGTGGACTATCGAAGGAGGATTTTTATTGATTTTTCCCTTGAGCATTGCGTTTCTTATAGTTTCTCACAATTCTTTGGCGCTTTTGTTTGTCATGTTTTTTACACTCTATTTGACTCTTTCCCGACGTTGGGTATGGTTTGGTTATCTTGTTCTTGGTGCCGGGTTATCGGCATTTTTTTGGATTCCTGCGCTCCTTGAGCGTGATTTGGTAAAATTTAGTTTGCTCACCATATCCCAGCCCCGTCAATATTTTTTGACCTTAAACAATTTAACCCTCGTCGGTTTGCCGTTTATTGTGGGACTTATCGTGTACCTTCTGTCGCGCAGACGAAAGTATTTTTCTTCGCGCGGTATTTATACAGGAGGTTTTTTTATCGGATTGTTTCTTGCGTCGCCCTGGTCAGAGGTACTCTGGAATATGGATATTTTTTTGACACTATTTCAATTTCCGTTTCGAATGCTTGCCCTCGTCCTCCTCTCGGGACCCTGGCTTGTGGCGAGCTCCGTTGAATACTTGAAGTCATCGAGAAATAAACTGGTGGGCGTATACGTCATCCTTGGGGTTGTATCTCTCGTGCCGATCCTTGGTAGTGTTGCCTATGTTGACCGTCCCGAAGGCTACTACACAACCAATGAAGCGACAACGACAGTCAAAGACGAGTATATGCCCCGTTGGGTCGGTGCCATGTCAAGCGAACGGAATAGCAATAGAATAGAAATATTTCAGGGACGGGGTACCATCGAGCAGCGTATTGTTAATACGCAGCGCGTAGATGTAGACCTGACCCTTGAAGAGAATTCTATTATTGCACTCAATACGATTTATTATCCGGGATGGGGAGTGACTGTCGACGGGCATCCCGCTCCTTTAGATTGGAGAAATGACCGGGGACTTATGCGTGTTGCCGTACCCAAAGGATCCCATCATTTTGTTGCAGAATTTCGTGAAACGCCCGAACGGTTTGTTGCCGACAGCGTAACGCTTGCAAGTATTATTCTCTATAGTGTATTTGTCGTCCGACGACGTTTGACGAGGAAACGAACAATATGAAATCAGCACTCATTGGACTGTTTTTATTGTGCGTGACACTCGTAAGTGTACGACCGTTATTGTATTCTGGATTTTTTCCCATGCATGACGATACGCAAGTGGGAAGAGTTGTTGTTATGGGAAGAGCGGTTCGAAACGGCCAGTTTCCGGTGCGTTGGGTTACCGATTTAGGGTATGGATACGGATACCCGTTGTTTAATTTTTACGGCCCGTTGCCATATTACGTTGGAGGAGCACTCTATGCAGCTGGACTGTCTGGACTTACTGCAACTAAACTTATGTTTGCTTTGGGAATTATCGGTGCAGGTCTCACCATGTTTCTTTTCGTTCAATACCTTTTTGGAAACCTCGCTGGATTAGTTGCTGCAGTAGCCTATGTTTATGCACCCTATCATGCGGTAGAGATTTACGTTCGTGGGGCTGTCGGCGAATTTTGGATGTTTATGTTTCTCCCCATTATATTTTTGGGACTCGTGATGGCCTCAAAGAATTTCCGTTTTGGCGGTGTCGTTGTGGGTAGTATGGGGCTAGCTGGCGTTATCCTGTCTCACACCATCATGGGATATATAACCACCTTAGGACTGGCATTGGGCATTGGTATGTATGGGCTGGCAGTGTTGTTGTTTGGCAAGGGGTCGATGGTGACATTTCGGAATTATGTCTTGCTTCTTCTTTTTGGATTGGGACTGACTATGTTTTTCTGGTTACCGGCATTTTTTGAAATGGGTTTTACTTCAGTTGCCGGCCAAATTGGGACAACTGCCTTTTGGGGCGATCATTTTGTTTGTTTAGGTCAGCTGTGGCAATCGGATTGGGGGTTTGGTGGATCGGTGCCGGGATGTATCGAGGGGATGTCTTTTAAACTCGGAAAAGTGCATCTGCTCCTTGGTGCTCTCGGTGGTATTGCTTTGATAGTTTTTAGCAAGAGAGTATCTTTAAAGACCCGGATAATATTCAGAACCGTATTTTTTTTGTTTGTATGTTCCATTATTCTCATGACACCACTGTCGGGTCGGGTTTGGCAGATTGTACCTGAGGCGTCATTTATCCAGTATCCATGGCGCATGTTGGTTTTTAGCGTTTTTGGCCTTTCGGTGTTTGCGGGTGCAAGTGTTGTGCTTGTTCAAAAGCAATGGATGCGCGGTATTTTTGTTTTAATTGCAGTTTTGGGTATTGTCGGCGTCAATGGGAAATTATTTGAGCCCCAATATGGATATACTCGAGATCCCGCTGCATTTGAAACTGACGAAGAATTGAGGTTTCGAGTTTCGAAAATATCAGACGAATATCTTCCACCAAGTGTCACCAAGCCAGGAGCCGCGGGTGAGATTCCAAAAACAACTGTTAAAACACCCAATAACGGATCCGTAGAAACAGAGATAGACACGGAGACATATACAAAAGCAATGATAACAGTGCGGGAGCAAGAGATGGTTACCATCAATCGCGCCCATTTTCCGGGATGGCGATATTATATAGAAGGGAAAGAGATTGAGCCGGCTCTTGATCATGGATTGCCGACGATTGTTCTGCCGGCCGGGACGTATCTTTTTCAATCACGATTTACCGATACGCCTGTGCGGATAGTCGGGAACGTTGTTTCATTGCTTTCAATTTTATATAGTATCTTTTTGTTTTCGCGTCATGAAAAAAAAGCAATCACTTAATGTCGTAATTCCGGTATACAACGAAGAAAAGGAGCTTGCTACGAACATAACTACGCTCGTAGATTTTTTACAGAAACATCTTGCAATGATCAATTGGCAGATGAGTATTGTGGATAATGCTTCAACAGATCGTACCTACGCGATCGCCCGTGACTTGAGCCTCAACAATAAAAGAATCACTGCTCTTCATTTGGATGAAAAAGGGAGGGGTCGCGCGGTCAAATATGCATGGACACGGGTAAAAACGGATTTTGTTGCCTATATGGATGTAGACCTTTCGACTGATCTAAAACATCTGCCAGCGCTCATCGGGGCATTAGCCCGGGGTTATGACGTGGCGATTGGATCGAGAAATGCCAAAGGCGCGCGTGTCTATGGAAGAAATATGTTAAGAACTATAACATCGAAAGGATATATCGTGCTCATCAAGCTTTTGTTTTGGGTGCATTTTACTGACGCACAGTGCGGATTTAAAGCGGCAACACGCCGTGCTGTTGATTTTCTTATACCCCGGGTGCAGGACGATGAATGGTTTTTTGATACGGAGTTTCTGATCCTTGCCGAAAAACTCGGGTTTAGGATCTATGATGAGCCCGTCACCTGGATAGATAATCCGGGATCCACGGTTCGTGTGCTTCATACGGCCCGCGGTGATGTAGAAGGACTTTGGAGACTGTTGGTGAGGAGGCCTTGGAGGAATTTTTCTTATGGAAGACGTATCGCTTGAAGTTATTAAACAAAAATCGATTAAAGGGATTTTAGCTCTGACATCCCGTACATTTGTTCTTCAGGTTATTGCCTTCGGCGGAACGTTTCTCCTGACTATTTTTTTGTCCCCTGCGGCATTTGGGGTTTTTTATGTCGTATCGGCTATTATTGCATTCCTCAATTATTTTTCTGATATAGGCCTTGCTGCTGCACTCATTCAAAAAAAGGAAGCGGTAACCGATCGTGACCTGATGACAACGTTTACCATCCAACAAGGGCTCGTTGTAGTTCTTGTTATTTTGGCGTTTTTTCTTACGTCGGTAATTGGTAAATTTTATGGACTCGACGGGGATGGACAGTGGTTGTATCGATCACTCATTGTTGCATTTTTTCTTTCATCGCTCAAAACCATCCCATCGGTAATCCTGGAGCGAAAATTAGATTTTCAAAAGCTCGTCATACCACAAATCGTTGAAACGCTTGGATTTTATGCTACTGCCGTCGTTCTGGCGTGGCAGGGCTTGGGAACAATGAGTTTTGCATGGGCCGTACTCATGCGCTCCGTGATCGGGCTGGTTGCAATTTATATTGTTTCGCCCTGGCGACCGTCTCTCGGAATAGATCGCGCTTCAGCGCGAAAACTTCTTCGTTTTGGTTTACCGTTTCAAGCAAACTCACTCCTTGCACTTGTCAAAGATGATTTACTGACCGTCATGCTGGGAAAAATACTCACCTTTACCGAAGTGGGATACATAGGTTGGGCAAAAAAATGGGCGGAAGTACCGCTCCGATTAATTATGGATAGCGTCATACGCGTGACCTTCCCGACATTTTCACGACTCCAGCATGAAGTGGGAGTGCTTGGAAGGGCTATCGAAAAAACACTCTTCGGATTGGCTGCTAGCATTTTCCCGATTATGGCCGGACTTTTGTTTGGAATCGCACCCCTCGTGAGCATTATTCCCCGGTACGAGAAGTGGGAGCCGGCGCTCTTGTCATTTTATCTCTTTGCCGTGGCCTCTGCTATTGCAAGTTTGTCTACTCCACTCACAAATGCGCTCAATGCCGTGGGGCGAATCAAAATAACACTAATTCTCATGGTTTTATGGACTTCCTCAACGTGGATTTTGACCATGTTATTGGTCAATATGTTTGGATTTAACGGAGTTGCTCTGGCGTTACTATTGATCACGTCTACCTTGGTTCTCGTGGTGTATTTGGCTCGTTCTATTTGTCCGTTTTCTTTTTGGCACAGTGTCCGCTTCCCGATTCTGGCAGTATCGGTCCAGCTCCTATGGTATTTTGGGAGTTTGCACATTATCCCTAAAAATATTGTTGCAACGGTCATTGTGGGAATCGGCGGTGTTATACTGTATGTGGGTGTTCTTTGGAGATTTGAGCGTGTTCGGATCAGTTCAATTTTAGAAAAATTTCCACTATGGCGACGATAAGTGTCGTGATTTCTGCCCTTAATGCCAGTCAAACTCTCCCGAGGACGCTCGCCTCCGTCCGATGGGCAGACGAGATTATTGTTATAGACAATGAGTCAACTGATGACACCGTGGCAATCGCAAATAAATTCAAGGCAAAAATACTTACAAAAGAAAATAATCCAATGTTAAACGTCAATAAAAACTTTGGGTTTACGAAGGCAAAAAGCGAATGGATTCTTTCCCTTGATAGCGACGAGGAAATACCAGAGGGTTTGGCAGCGGAGATAAAGATTGCTATTGGTGCGACCGACACCGCCGGATATTGGATCCCAAGGAAAAATATTATTTTTAGGCGTTGGATTCGTCATGGTCTTTGGTGGCCGGATAAGCAATTGAGATTATTTCGGAGAGGATCGGGAAAATTTCCCGGGAAACATGTCCATGAATACTTGGAGGTCGTGGGGATAACGGGTGAACTGAACGAACCGTATATTCACTACAATTATTCATCTATTTCTCAATTTATCGGCAAAATGGATACCATTTATACCGAAAGCGAAGTTGCCAAACACATCCAAAGTGGGTACCAGATCTCCTGGATGGATGCATTGCGGTTCCCGATTTCCGATTTTATTAAGATTTTTTTTGCTCAAAGCGGATATAAAGACGGGCTGCACGGACTGGTTCTGGCAATTCTTCAGGCATTCTATTCCTTTATTGTGTTTGCCAAGCTATGGGAGCGATCTAAATTCGTCGATATTGAATTGAACTTTCCCATCGTAACTCGAGAGCTTCACGATAGAGGCAAAGAGATAGAATATTGGACTAAAACGGTAGAGATTGAGACAGAACTAAATCCGCTCGCGAGAGTTTGGAAACGATTTGTTCGAAAACTATATGCTTCGTAATCCTATCATTGGAGCGCTCACGGCAATTTTGCTTCTCGTTGCGATCAATTTGGTATGGATTGATATTATTATTTTTTCTCAAGGGAAATCAGAGCCTATTGTTTCTTATCGCGATCCCCAGCCTACCAGTACCCCAACCCCGATTGTATCGGGGCCAACACCATACGTCGTTTTTACTCCAGCACCGACTCTCCCCACGTTCATACAGGGTCCAATTTCTCAAGCGAAAGAATACTATATCCCCTTGGGATCAGGGACGACAAAAAGTAACGAGTATGTGGCACTTGATGGGGCCCAAGTCTACATTGATACGGCGCTCTATGATTCAATCAAACGCGTGACATTTGAAGTTTTTTTGAGAAACCCCACGGGAAATGGCCGTACCTACGCCAAACTTTTCAACGCGACCGATAAACACGACGTGTGGTTTAGCGAGGTATATTTTGAAGGCGGGGGGCTTGTCAGAAAAGAAGCCACGATTACTCTCGAACCAGGTAACAAGCTCTATCAAGTGTATCTTAAATCAAGCTTAGCCTACGACGTCTACGTTGACAACGCCCGCATTCACATCATCACACAATAATTAAAATGATTTGAATCATTTTATATGGCACAAGTATCTAATCGAAGAGTCAGTTCTATAGTAGAGAAAAGAATATTTGATTTATTCTTCCATACAATTGCAGAGCTTAATAACGAGAGCGATGTTTCCGCATTCCTTGAGGATTTTCTCACGCCTACGGAACGAATAGTACTTGCAAAGAGACTTTCGATCGCGCTCATGTTGGTTAAAGGATTTGATTATAGGACTATCCAGTCTACACTGAAAGTGAGTTTTCCTACAGTATCAAGCGTAAGTGTATGGGTAAAATATCGTGGACGGGGATATCAAAAGATTCTGGAGAGGATTCTCCGGCAGGAAAAATTCAGTGATATCCTCGATAAAGTAGATGAAACAATCGGAAAAGTATTACTTCCGGTTCCGCCGAAAGGTTCAGATTGGTCTGCCTGGCGCCGGCGTCAAACTCAGAAAAAGCAGGAACGAATTCGTCCATACTAAATTAAAATGATTTGAATCATTTTATAAAGGAGAGTATTTGGAATCTAAACGAATCATCATAAGACCATTGCAACCAAACGATTTGCCCTGGGTTCAAGAAATACTTACAAAACGATGGGGAAGTACCCAAATGGTAACGAAAGGCATTCTGTATGAAGCAGACAAATTGCCTGGTTATTTAGCTGAAAACGAACAAGAGAAGGTTGGATTGGTAATTTATCGGGAAGATCAGGAACACATTGAAATAATAGGTTTGGACAGTCTTGTTTCTGGAATCGGAATAGGAAGCAATCTACTTAATACAATAATTGAGTATGCAGCAAATAAAAAGCTGTGGGTGTCGGTCATAACAACAAATGATAATTTAGATGCACTCAGATTTTATCAGAGACGTGGTTTCGGCTTAGTTAATCTATATCCAGATGCGATACGAAATTCTAGAAGATTAAAACCTTCAATTCCGTTCATCGGTGCTTACGGTATTCCTTTAAGAGACGAGCTGGAACTACAATATATAAAATGATTTGAATCATCTTATATCACATGAAAAAAGTTTCGATAGTTATCGTTAATTGGAATGGAATTATTCAAACGCGGCAGTGCCTACGGTCATTAGGTAAACTTGTCAAAAAAGATATAGAACTTACTACTATAGTTGTCGACAATGGCTCAACAGATGGTTCAATTGGTACAATCCGTAAGGAATTTTCTGATGTCGTCGCGTTGCCACAAGAGAGCAATCGCGGTTTTACCGGGGGCAATAATGCGGGAATTGACTATGCACTTGAACACGGTGCCAATTATGTTTGGTTACTCAATAATGATACAGAGGTTGATAAACAATCATTAACCGCTCTTATACATGCAGAAGCTGATATTGTCGGTTCCAAAATCTACTTCGCTCCGGGATTCGAGTATCATAAAGACCGATATAAGGAGAGCGAGCGGGGCCGCGTCATTTGGTACGCCGGAGGAATTATAGATTGGCAAAATATGTACGCATCGCACCGCGGTGTTGACGAAGTAGATCACGGGCAATACGACGTGCGCGTCGAAACGGATTTTGTAACGGGTTGCTCAATGATGGTCCGATCAGAAGTTTTTAAACGCATTGGGCTGTTTGACGAGCGGTATTATTTATATCTGGAAGATGTCGATTTGTCTTTGCGCGCGCAAAAGGGAGGCTTTCGACTCATCTATGAGCCGGTTTCTGTCGTATGGCATAAAAATGCAGGATCTTCCGGTGGAGTCGGGAGCCATCTTCATGATTACTATCTTATGCGCAATAGATTTCTATTGGGTTTTGGTTATGCGCCGTTACGAACCAGAGTCGCACTTTTGAGACAGGTGATATCATTACTCTTTGGACAAAACAGAGAGCACCGTCGGGCCGCAGTTGATGCACTCATTGGTCAGTGGGGAAAGCAATATGAACCAACCAGAAATCACAATTAGTGCGGTGATTCTTACGAGAAACGAGGAGGCAAGAATCGAAGCATGTCTCAAAAGTTTAAGCTGGGTTGATGAGGTTGTGGTTATCGATAACGGGTCATCAGATAAAACAGTAGCGCTCGCAAAAAAAACGGGCGCCAAAGTTACACTAAGCGTAGAAAAGGATTTTTCCCGTCTTCGGGACATAGGAAAAGAAAAGACAACAGGAGACTGGATTCTGTACGTTGATGCAGATGAGATAGTTCCAGAAGCGCTTCGGAGTGAAATCATCGAGAGGACAAAATCCAAAGGCTGTGTCGCGTATTGTATCCGCCGAAAGAATTACTATTTAGGTAATCCGTGGCCATATCAGGATAAAATGCAACGGTTATTTTTAAGGAATGCCCTGGTTGGCTGGCATGGTGCGGTTCATGAAACGGCTACCGTAAACGGACCCACAGAAACATTACATAGTCCTCTCGAGCACCATACCCACAGAACGCTTGAGGAGATGGTAGCAAAAACAAATGAATGGTCAGTAGTAGAAGCAAGGCTGCGTCTCGATGCCCACCACCCACCGGTCGTCTGGTGGCGTTTAGTGAGAGTTATGATAACCGGTTTTTGGGAAAGCTTTGTAAGGAACGGCGGATGGCGGGCGGGAACGGTCGGGTTTATCGAGAGCATATATCAGGGATATAGCATGTTTATTACCTACGCAAAATTATGGGAAATGCAGGTAAAATAAAATCATTCGTTATAAAACACTGGCCGCTCCTTACCCTGCTTGCTGTCTGGTTAGTATTTGCTCATCCGTATTTTTTCAAGGGTTTGGTTCCATTTCCGTCAAGAAATCTCGTAGATTTTTTTGCACCGTGGAACGGTTTTTATGGCATGTCAGTCAAAAATAACGCCATGTCAGATGTCATTACACAGCTTTATCCCTGGAAAAAAATTACGATTGATAGTTGGAAGCAGTTACAAATTCCTGCATGGAATCCGTATCAATTTGCAGGATACCCGCTTCTGGCTAATGTGCAATCTGCGGTATGGACACCGTTAAACCTTCTCTTTTTTATTTTCCCCTTTAATGATGCCTGGAGCTTTCTTATTCTGTTGCAGCCAATCGCAGCGGCTATTGGGATGTTTCTGTTTGTCCGCTCGATAGGGCAGTCGAAGCTTGCGGGTTTGCTCTCAAGCATCTCCTTCATGTTTTGTGGATTTATCGTCGTCTGGATGGCGTATGGAACGCTTGTGTGGGCAGCGCTGTCATTACCCTGGATACTATGGAGCTTGACGCAAAAACGTTGGATTATATCGAGTTTATTTGTCGCGTTTTCATTGTTTTCCGGACACATACAAACGAGTTTGTATGTCATTGGAGCATCTTTGCTTTTTTCCCTTTATCAACGCAAACAGGTCACGAAAGCCTTGCTTGGATTACTCCTGGGGGTCGTCATCGCAATGCCACAGCTTATCCCAACAATACGATTTTATGATCAATCCGTCAGAAGTGAACTGTTTGGGAAGTTGGAAGTTATTCCTTGGAATTACCTTCCCACAATACTCGCTCCGGATATTCTTGGTAACCCGGTAACCCGAAACGATTGGTTCGGACACTATGCTGAATGGGCATCATACGCCGGAGTCATACCGCTTTTTCTTTCGTTTTTTGGTTTGTTTGTACCCAGAAAAAAACCAAAGATTATTTGGTACTTTGTACTCCTTATGGTTGGCGCGATAACGCTCTCTTACCCAACGCCGATTCTCGATGCGGTCGTTAATCTTCATATTCCCATACTTTCGACAAGCTCGGCCTCCCGCATTGTTATTCTCCTGAGTTTTAGCATCGCGGTCCTTGGCGGATTTGGGCTCGATAGTCTCACCGATGTTTGGCACCAAGTGAACAAGCGGCGCCTGTTGTTATATTCGATGCTTTGGTTTTGTATCGTTATGTTCATTTGGAGCATGATCATCTGGGGAAATTTATTTTGGATCAGGGATGTTGACGGAGAAAAAATATCCGTTGCGGAGCGTAATTTTATCATTCCTTCACTCCTGGTTTTGGGCACTATTGGTTTGGTCTTTATGGGATTAATCCGGCAAGGGCGCGTGCGGCGAGCTGTGTGCATCGGTTTATTCCTACTTGCCAGTATCGATATGCTTCGTTTTGCCATGAAATGGATGCCGTTTGAAGAGCGGGCGTATGTCTATCCCGAGCTTCCCGTCCTTACGTATTTATCAAAAGAACACGGTTTTGAACGGGTGTTTGGTAATTTTGGCAACGAAGGACAGAGCGTATTTGGGTTATATGGTATAGAGGGATATGATCCTTTGTATGTGCGAAGATATGGGCAGTTCATATCAGGCGCCGGAGACGGGAAGGTCGGAAATCTCACACGGACTACCGTTTTGATTGGAAAACAGGGTATATATACAAAACGTATGCTTGATCTTTTGAGTGTCAAACTTATATTGCATGCCAGGGGAGACGGACGCAATATTTGGGCGTTTCCATACTGGAATTATTCAGATATAGCAGTTTCACCCAGTTACAGTGACGAACAGTATGAAGTGTACAGGAACGAGGGGGCGTTACCGAGAGCATATTTCGTACCGTCATTTATGACCGGATCAAATGATCAGGAACTTCTTGACTTACTATTTTCGGAGTCCACTGACTTGCATCACACCGTTATTTTGGAAGAGACACCAGAGGAGTTTGTTTCTGCAGGCGACGGTCAAGAGCTTTTTGAGCGGGTTCGAATAACAAGATTTACACCCAATGAAATTAACATTGATGTAGAGACCAATACATCGGGTCTTCTCGTTCTCACTGATCCGTATTATCCGGGATGGAGTGCATATGTAAACGGGAAATCTACAAAAATATATCGTGCCAATTTTGCGCTTCGTGCTATCGTCGTCCCCATGGGGGTGACGCAGGTTCGTTTTAGGTATGATCATTGGTTTCTATAATCCGTATTTTGATGGATTTGGTGGAGGGGAGCGGTACACGCTGACTCTGGCCTCACACTGGTCCAAACTTCATGAAGTTCATCTTTTTTGGGATGATGAGAACATAATTTCCGAGTCGTCACAAAGACTTAATCTTGATTTATCGAGAGTAAAAGTTGTTCGAAATATTTTCCGAGAACAAAATTTGTTCAAAAAGCTGTTTTTAACCCAAAAATACGATGTAATTTTTTTCCTTACCGATGGAAGCATTCCGACCTCTTTGGCCCGGCACAATATTCTTCATGTTCAAATTCCTTTTCCAATATTTCTTCACGCCTCATGGAAACTTTCTCGATATAGTGCGATTGTCGCCAATTCCAATTTTACAAAGTACCGCATGGATCCGAGAGTTGGAAAACGGGCCCAGGTGATCTATCCACCAGTTTCCATAAAGGACTTTGTGCCCGCGAAAAAAGAAAAGCTCATTATTTCAGTTGGACGGTTCAATCCACTCAAGAAACAGGACGTGCTTATCGAAGCATTTAAGAAGATGCACGAACGAGATTTTCGACTTGTACTCGCCGGTGGTTTGCTTCCCGCTGATCGCGATTATTTTTCCTCTCTTAAGAATAAAGCAGCCAAGGGGGTTGAATTAGTTCCGAATATACCCTTCAAAGAACTCCAAAGTCTCTATGGAAAAGCAATGGTTTACTGGCATGCCGCAGGGTTTGGAGAATCCGACCCAACGCATATGGAACATTTTGGTATCACCACGGTTGAGGCAATGGCGGCCGGATGTATCCCGGTGGTATTTAACGGCGGAGGTCAATCCGAGATTATTGAAGAGGAAAAGTCGGGATTTTTGTGGAATACCCCCGATGAACTTATTAAGAAAACGGAAAATATTCGTGTTACGAACAACATTGTCTCTGCGGTGAGGGAAAAGGCACGAGCATTCGATACTGATGTGTTTAAGAAGAAGTTTGATCAATTGTTAATGCGATTAGTGCAATGAAACGCATACGAGCTGATAGCATTGCAGTCTTTCTAATAGTCCTGGTTGTAGCCATCTTTTTTTGGCCGGTTGTCCAGGGTAAATTACCAGTACCCACCGATGCACTTGTGGGGCTCTATCATCCATGGCGAGATTTGTATGCTAAAGGGTATCCCCGGGGAGTACCATATAAAAATTTTCTCATTACCGATCCCGTCAGACAACAGATTCCATGGAGAAAAATTGCAATTGACTCTTGGAAAGAGGGAAAGATTCCTTCATGGAACCCGTTTAATTTTTCCGGGATGAGTTTAGCCGGAAATATTCAGGCTGGCGTATTTTATCCGTTCAATATTCTCTTTTTCATTTTAAATTTTCCTCGTGCGTGGACCCTGCTTATTATGCTGCAGCCACTTCTCGCCGGGATATTCCTTTATTTTTATTTGCGATCCAATCATCTATCTCCATTGGCAAGTGTATTCGGGGGAGTTACATGGGCATTTTCCGGTTTTATGATAGCCTGGCTTACCTGGGGGACGATACTTCATGTGGTTTTGTGGCTCCCTCTCATACTCATGAGTATAGATAAACTTAACAATAGTCGCCTATTGTGGTCAGCGATTCTTGTTTTTTCGCTCGTCTGCCAGTTCTTTGCAGGCCATGCGCAAGTATCATTGTATGTATTCCTTTTATCAGGGTTTTATGCATTTTGGAGGCGGTCGAATTTTTTTTGGATTCTATTACTTTTATCGATACTGCTGACTTCTATCCAGTGGATTCCATTCGTACGGTCATTATTGGAAAGCAGCAGAATCGGGGTCTCGGATAGCTGGCAAATTTCCGGTTGGTTCTTGCCCTGGCAACATCTTGCACAGTTTTTCGCTCCGGATTTTTTTGGAAATCCGGCGACACTCAACTATTGGGGCGAGTGGAATTACGGAGAGTTCATCGGATATATAAGTGTTGTTGGTATTATTTTTGCTATTTTTGCGCTGCTCATCCCAAAAAAATCAGAGAGTGTCAAATTCTGGAGCATAACACTCGGTATTACACTTCTATTCCTCCTTCCAACGCCGCTAGCGAAACTCCCGTATATATTAAAAATACCTGTATTTTCTTCACTTCAGCCAACACGACTCATGGCAATTGTTGATTTTGCTCTCGTTATGCTCGCGGCATTTGGGTTTGAGCAGTGGCAGAGCAAAAGAGATAAACGTATATGGTACGCAGTCACTGTCGTTGGAGTGATCCTCTCTATATTATGGGTAGTTACCCCGCTACTAGGATCGACTAACGCTGATATCGCGCGGCGAAATCTGATTCTTCCTAGCGGTGTTTTTGGATTGACTGTGTTAAGTATGGCGGTGGTTTCCCGGTCTTGGGCAGCAGTAATACTCCTGTTGATCGTTTCCGTTGACCTTATCCGATTTGGCTGGAAATTTACCCCGTTTACACCGGAGGCATATTTTTTTCCTCAAACGGCAATTATTGAGTTTTTGCAAAAGCAACCAAAACCATTCCGGGTTATGAGCACCGACCCGAAAATAGTTCCTCCAAATACCTTGGCTTTTTACGGCATTGAGTCTGTCGAGGGGTATGATCCTATTTACTCAAGTCGTTACGAGGAATTTATGGCCGCGCTCAACAGACAAAGGCCTGATATATCAGCTCCTTTTGGATTTAATCGGATTATTACAACAGCGACGGATAGTTCTCGATTGCTCTCACTCATGAATACTCAATTTGTATTATCACCTTCTGACATTAAATCTGCTGGGTTTGAAAAAGTTTTTCAGGAAGGACAAACACGAATATATAAAAACGCCTCTTTGGCCAGAGCGTATTTTGTTGAGGGGGTTAGGGTGGTACATACAAAGCAAGAAACTATTGAAGCGCTTTTTACCATGGATAGTCCAGATAAGCTCGCTATCGTAGAAAAACAGATCTTATTAGATACAATCCCCATGAACCAAGACGAACGCGTTGATCTTGTCCGATATGATCCTGATGGCATGGAGATTGTAACGATCTCATCCCACGTTCGCTTTTTGGTTATTGGTAATATGTATGACCCCGGTTGGTTTGTGACTATTGATGGTAATCCTCCGGTACCAATTTACCGTGCCAATTATCTCTTTTTCGGTGTTGTCGTTCCTTCCGGAGAGCATCATATTTGGGTACAATATCGGTAACTATATGACTATAAGTATTATTATCCCAAACTGGAATGGTTCAACGCTTCTCGATAAGCACTTGCCCGCGGTTTTGGCTGCTGCAGGAAAATCAGGAGTGATTGTCGTCGATGATGCTTCGACGGATGACTCAATAGATCTCTTACATAAGAAATTTCCCGACGTGAACATCATAAAAAAACAACGACATGAAGGATTTGCAAGTACGGTAAATGCTGGTGTCGCCAGCGCAACCGGAGAGATCGTGGTTTTATTAAATACCGACGTTGAACCGGAAAAAGATTTTTTAAGGGCCCTCATCGCTCATTTTGACGATCCACTCGTCTTTGCGGTGGGATCAATGGACAAAAGCAAAGAGGGAGATCACACTGTTCTTCGCGGAAGGGGTGTGGCCCGTTGGCGTCGTGGGTTTTATGTTCACGAACGGGGAAATGTAGACTCGTCTTCAACTGCCTGGGTGTCGGGGGGCAGTGGAGCTTTTCGGAAAAGCGTGTGGGATAAACTTGGGGGCATGGATCCGTTGTTTAATCCCTTTTACTGGGAGGATATTGATCTTTCCTACCGTGGGGTCAAAGCAGGTTATCGATTGGTATTTGAGAAGCGAAGTGTTGTACGGCATTATCACCAAGAAGGAAAAATTATGAGAAAGTATTCAACATGGTATATTCGCGCTGTTGCCAGCCGCAATCAATTTCAATTCATCTGGAAAAATATCGACGACCCGGGTATTATGATAAGCCATATGGTGTGGACACCAATTGTAGTACTGCGGGCTATGCTCACGCTTGATAGTGCGTTTATTTGCGGATATTTTATAGCAGTTTTTCGATTGCCGCATATTATTGGGTACCGCCTTTCTTCTCATTAATCCCCTATGCATTGCTATCTTTGCCAAAATTCCACAACACAATTTTTAATGAAAAACGGTTATACGATTTATCGTTGTACGTCGTGCGGACTGGCGATGACCGACTTGGGTCGCCCATACAAAGCATTTGTAAAAGAACATTATACCGACGAGTATTTCACCGGAGATCCCCGGCGCAGTGCGTACGTTAATTACGAGCAAGATAAACCGTTTATCGTCAAAAACTTTAGGAAATATTTTGACAGAATCACGAAATGGAAGACAACAGGAAAGTTTCTTGATGTGGGCTGTGCGTTGGGATACGGCGTTGAGATGGCAAATGCTTTGGGATTTGACGCTTACGGGTTTGATCCGTCTTCGTATGCAACAGGGAGAGCCAAAGCGCTTGTCGGGGATAAGAGAATTAAAACGGGTACAATTGACGATGTCACTTATGCTCCCGATAGTTTTAATGTGATAACGCTTTTTGATGTTTTTGAACACCTCGATGACCCCAGGAAAGATCTGGCCAAACTCAAAAATTTACTCACCAAAGACGGAATACTCATAATTGCCACAGGAGATACGAGTAGTTTTTTAGCTAAGGTACTCAAGCGTCGGTGGACGTTTTATATTCCTCCACAACACCTTTTTTTCTTTTCCAGGGCTACACTGTCTACGCTACTTAGGCAACTAGGATTTGAGCCACTTGAATGGTTCCGAATTAGTAAATGGCTGTCTACTCGCTACGTTTTTCACTTGGCGCGTACGACCGGGGAAAGTCGCATAGCTCGTCTTTTATATCCGATTGTTTACAAATCTGCGCTTGGGGCAATATCGCTTTATTTACCGGTGCGGGATAATATGGTGGTGATTGCCCGAAAATTATGAGACGAAATGATCTCATTATTGGAATGTTTTTTTTGTTATTTACATTATTCTTATTTCGGACGTATATAATCAATCCTCGCCTTGTTCCATTACCGTTTAACCTTCTGGTGTCCTATTACTCGCCGTGGAAGTACGAAGAGGATATGGGGTACGGAATACATATTGGCAATAAGCCGTTAGGTTTTGATAACCTTCGTTTATTTTACCCATTCAGAAAGTTTACGACGGAGCAGTTGTCGAAGGGTCGAATACCTTTATGGAACCCGTATGTCTTTACCGGCAATGTCCATCACGGGACGTTCCAATCCGCAATTTTCTATCCGTTCAATGTTCTCTATCGCCTGTTGCCGCAAGCAGATGCGTGGAGCATTCTTATAATGATTCAACCGATCCTAGCAGGATGGTTTACCTATTTGTTTTTAAGGAGTCTTAAGCTCTCGCGCGGGGCAGGTTTTGTGGGTAGCATGGGGTTTGCCTTTTCCGGTTGGATGATTGCGCATTGGCAGGAAGTATTGGTGATTGTTCAAAGCATTCTTTGGTTGCCGCTTTCACTATATGCGATTAATAAATCTCGCGGATTTCTTCTTCTTATTTTTTCTTTATCAATGTCAATCTTGGGCGGATTTCCTCAAATGGTTGTTTATCATGTAGCCACAGTCGTAGTCTGGAGTATTTACCGGAAAAAATTTGTATCAACGATTGTCTCAATTGTGGCAGCATTAGGAATAACTGCCATCCAATGGATACCCGCGTTTGAGGCGTATCTTCTGGCTCCACGTGCGAAAGTTGACTCCTCTTTTATATTTCAGATGTTCCTTTCTCCGCTCTGGCATCTCATCACATTATTAGTGCCGGATTTTTGGGGAAACCCTGGCACATATAATTATTTTGCACCGCTTCGGTATCTTCAGGAGCGAACGATCGCAGTGGGTCTTCCAATCTTCATCTTGTCGATTCTTGCACTGTTTTACGGATCGGGTAAACTTCGCTTTTGGAAATGGTTTACGCTTCTTACGCTCTCATTAGGATTTGCACTTCCCACGAGTTGGATCTGGTATATCTCAAAAATTCCTCTGCTTTCGGCGGCACAACCAGCACGAATATTTATCCTATCCACATTCGGTCTCTGTGTGCTTGCGGCTTATGGATTTGATGAGATAGGAAGGGTGCGTTTATCCAAGCGACCGTTTGTGGTCATTGCTTCTGTGTTTGTATTGCTTTGGATGATCGTTGGTGTCGCCGCAGTTATTGCAACACGCATTCCCGGGTTGCTATTATCTTGTCCCAGTCAGAGGGCAATGCCT
>Ga0155732_119_pt1 | contig 66837 bp, 94 predicted proteins | sample RifCSPlowO2_01_FD_107386 | JGI IMG/M metagenome (GOLD analysis project Ga0155732, IMG submission 107386) | Candidatus Gottesmanbacteria bacterium RIFCSPLOWO2_01_FULL_46_21 | reverse complement strand
TACCCCAACTTTTTAGGAGAATTGGAACTCCGAGAGGCAATTGCAAAGAAACTGAAGCAAGATACGAAAAACATTCTTGTTACCGTGGGAGCCATGGAAGGCACGGCAACGGCGATTTTGTCTATCGTCGGCAACGGCGAGCGTGTGGGGATTGTCACGCCGGACTACTGCAACCATTTCTCCCAAATTATGCTTGCCCGCGGAGAGATCGTTTCTCTTCCTCTGATGGAGGGGAAAGACTGGACGTTGGATTGCTCTGGCGTCGAGAAAGAAGCCAAGGGCGGGATGAAGCTCCTCCTGATTACTAACCCGAGCAATCCCACAGGATTTGTGGCAACCAGACAGGAGCTTAAGGTATTAGTCGATCTGGCAAACAAATATGGATTCTATATCCTTGCTGACGAAACCTACAGCTACCTCACGTACGACGTCCCTCATACAAGTTTGTTGGATTTTTGGGACCAGTCCGATCGGCTCATCATCGTCCGGTCGTTTTCCAAAGAATACGCCATGACCGGCTGGCGTGTAGGGTACGTGGTGACACACGAGGAGACCATCAAGACATTCGCTAAAGTTCATGACAGCCTGGTCGGGTGCGTACCAAAGATTTCCCAACGGGCCGCAATTGCCGCTTTGATAGGGAGCCAGGATTTTGTTGTGCAATGCAGGCTAGTCTATGCCAGGAGGCGCCAGATGACGATGGATGCTATTGCAAAAATTGATCAACTGACCATTCCGACAGTATCCGGCGCCTACTATGCGTTTGTGCGCTACGGGGGCAATCGCACGAGCGTTGATATTAGTGAAGATCTTTTAACAAAGGGAAAAGTCGCCGTCGTCCCGGGTAGCTTCTTTGGCGCAGGTGGTGAGGGCCATTTCCGGATCTCCTTCGCCGTTGAGGAAGCCATACTTACTGATGGCCTCAAGCGACTGGGGCAATTCTTTTTATGAAGGAGTAACGTCTTTTCCTGTTTCTTTTACTTCGTATACGATAGACGTGATTTCTGCTTGGTTATACTCCGTGGGAGTGAGGCCGAAAATATCCATCGGGACCGATTGCGTTAGCAGATTGACGCGTGCGGTGTACAGGAGGTCAAACCGTTGCGCTGCGTCCATGCCGGTAAATGACGGTGAGATAACAAGGAGGTCGATGTCCCCGTCGCGGTCGATCTCGCCGGATGCGGCAGAACCGAAGAGCATTGCTTTCTCCACAGATATTTTTTTGGCGACGTCAGAGAGGTATGCCGTTATGACTGACTGAATGTTTTTTCGATCCATAGAAATATCTCCACTGTTTTTTCTAATGCCTGTTTTGCCATATCAGGGGAGGCAAAAAATTTTTTGTTGATGTCCGGATAGCGAACCAGGAAGTAAAATTTACTGATTCTTGCTATTTCCATGGTATATTCGTTCGGGAGAGACAGGCCGCTTTCGCGCATAAGCGGCAAAAGATCGTGGATTTTGCGTGGGCGAACGTTATTACGCTTGATGATTGCCGCCTTGAAAAGTTTTTCGAGTGCCTGTTGGCAGGAGAACGCCGTGAGTCCGTACCGGTGTCCGGCAAAACTGACGCGTGCATCCTCGAGCGATTCGTTGGCTTTGGTTAGCCAGAGTGTTGCATCATCGTCCATAGTCTACGATGTAGCATAGCACATTAGGCTGTTTTTTACCTCATGGACGGTCGGGTGCTGGGTTTGATAGGATTGGAGCAATGAGTCTGATGCTTTTGTCCGGTACCTCAAATCCAGATTTAAGTAAACAAGTTGCTCGGGCGCTCAAACTCCCTTTGGGAGATATTGAGATCACCCGGTTTATCGATAATGAATGCCGTGTGTACATCAAGGAAAACGTTGAAGGAAAAACCGTTATTGTTATTCAGTCGCTCTCCGCTGTTGCCGATCAATATCTTGTTGAGCTTTGTCTTATCGGTCATGCATTAAAAAGCCTGAAAGCAAAAAAAGCCATCGCCGTTATTCCGTGGCTCGGCTATAGCAAACAGGATAAGGAATTTCGAAAAGGCGAGGCAGTCTCAGCACAACTCGTTGCCAAGTTTATCGAAGCCGCTGGTTTTGATGGAGTTATCTCTGTTGAACTTCATTCAGAAAACGTATTGCCGTATTTTCATATTCCGGTTATCGAGCTTCGCACGGAGAGCGTATTATTAACCTCTCTGAGATCAAGGCTTAGCCTTGAACACGCGGTCGTTGTGTCTCCGGATAAAGGGGGAAAATCAAGATCAGAGCGTTTTGCGCGATCAGCTAAGCTACCCATCGCGTACCTGGTTAAAAAGCGAGATCTCTCGACGGGTGTCGTGACGGTGGTGGACATCGAAGGAGCCGCCGATGAGAAAGACGTTATTATTTTCGACGATATTATTAATACCGGAGCCACCGCTATTCGGACGAGCCAATTTTTGCGCGTACACGGGGCGAAAAAAATATACTTTCTCGCTACTCATGCGGTTTTGGCTGGAAATGCGTCGGAGCAACTGGCAAAAAGTCATATTGACCAAGTGATCGTGACCGATACGATCGCAATTGCCAAAAAGAGACAATTTCCCAAATTATCTATCGTATCGGTTGCGCCGCTTCTTTCCGATGCGATCAAGACGCTATGAGTCTTCTTCCCAAAGCACTATCACGATTAATTGAATCCTTTGAAAAGCTTCCCGGAATTGGTCCCAAAACTGCCCAACGTCTCGCGTTTTACCTTCTGCACGTTCCTCAGGATGATTTGGATTCGTTTGCGGGAAACCTTAGCGGACTTAAATCACAAACTGTCCTTTGCTCACTGTGTAAGAATGTGGCCGAAGCCGATCCGTGCAGCATTTGCAGCAATCCCACGCGCGACCAATCGATTATTTGTGTCGTTGAACAGCCCACTGACGTTCTCTCGATCGAGAAAACCGGCAAATTTAAAGGCGTCTATCATGTGCTTCATGGTGCAATCGACCCGTTGAATAACGTTGGTCCAGATGAAATCTACATTGATCATTTACTCAAACGACTACACAATGTAGGCGAAATTATTTTAGCAACAAACCCCACGATGGAAGGCGAGGCGACGGCCATGTACATACAAAAACAGATTCACTCACTCATAACACATAACTCCCCGGCCTCGCTCCGCGAAGTGGGGCGGGCATTACGCATCACTCGTTTGGCCCATGGATTGCCGGTGGGTGCGGACATCGAATATGCAGACGAAGTCACCCTCTCGCGGGCGCTCGAAGGCAGGAGAGAGTTTTAGTATGGTTACAAAAAAACAAATAGAAGACGTGTTAAAGAACATTCCCGATCCGGAAATCGGGGTGTCACTTTGGGATCTTGGGTTGATTTATAAAATTACGGTGACCGATGGAAATGTCCATATCCTCATGACTTTGACGACCATCGGGTGCCCATTGTTTGACCTTATCGAAACGCCTATTCGTCAAGAAGTGAGCAAACTTCCGGGAGTGAAAAAAATAGATGTAGAGCTTACCTTTGAGCCGCCCTGGTCCATGGATCGCATGAGTGATGAGGCGAAGGCTCAATTAGGTTTTGCGTAATATGGCAAATCCAGGTTCCATCATTGGACAAATAACAGAGGAGTTCGAGCAACTGGGCAAACAGGTTGTCAAAGAAGTAGTGAAAGCTCCAAAAGATATTGGGGAAAAGGCACTGGAATCTTTGGGTACATCGAGTGGAAAACAACAAGGGAAATCAGCTAAAGTGGACGAGACAATAAAAAAAGCAACTGCACGGGCCGCACTTGAGGAGCTTGCAGGTAATAAGCCGAAACCAAAGGAATTATCAGTTCGGGAAAAAATAGAAGCAGAAGAAAAACAGAAAAAAGAACTTGTGGCCCAACAGCAAAAACAAGCTCAACAGAACCAACTCCAGCAAACAACTTCAAAGCGCAAGCGTGGTGACTTGTTTGGTGTGCAAGCCAAACGATCATCCGCAGAGCGAAAAAATGTCCGCCAGGATTAAGGTTTTACTCATCCTTTTGCTCGTTCCGTTCTGGATATATCTTCGTGGTGTCTATCGCGATCGATTGGGAGCATTCGGTTGTTTTGATGATTGTTTTAATATCGTCGCCGGATATTTTTTGGGGCAGGGCAAACATGTATATTCTGAATTTTTTTTCAATCATCAACCCATCCCTGCATATATAAGTTATCTTATTCAACAAGTCTATCAACCGCAATCTATCTATGAACTTATTTACCGCCACCGGATGAGCCTCATCGGATTTTTTGCTCTTGCCGATGTGTTTCTTGTGTTGCGTTTCGGAATGGCCGGATTTACATTTGCACTCCTCTACGAAACGACAAAAGGATTTTTATTCGGCGAGCGATTTTTAGCAGAATCGATGATCGTCTATCCATTGGTGTATCTGTTTGGACTTGTTTGGCAAAAAAAAACATATCGATTTGAGCCGATTACGGTCGCTGTTGCAACTTGGTTTGTTGTTTTTTCACGAGAACCCTACGTACCGCTGGCTCTATTGTTTCTCTGGTGCCATCGATCAAGACTGACAGTCACTCTATTTGTTCTTCTTTCAATGGGAACCATTTTTTTCCACAATGTCTCCGCGTATTGGTGGAACGTCGTCACGGTGAACGCGAAAGCAGTTGGCGAGGGATTATCACCATCGATATTCACCTATCCGATAACGGTATTTTTTGGAGGACAGTGGAACTTTTTTCGATGGATAGAAGTCGTTTTGACCGGATTCCTGCTTCTATCATTGTTGCGGTCTGGGTATAAACGTGTCTTTTTTGTTTTTCTGGTGTTGGGGCTGGCTAATATCCGCCCAGTTGATCCCGGAACCATCTATTATGTGGCATTTCATCACCTCATCTACTATGCACTCCTCATAGCTAGTGTGCTATTTTTTGAGAAACGTTGGCATGTATTTATCGCTCCGCTTATTCTTTTTGCTGTTTTATCGCCACAATCCTATCTTTACGAACACGTGGATCGGGCAGGTCAGTTTGGAATTGGATATGGACATTACATCATGCAGGGAGAAATTATCAAACGGCTTGCCCAGCCCTCCAACACCTTATTTCTCGAAGAGTGGGATGATCTTATTTACTGGCAAGCAAAATTGCCCTCCGCCTATCGCTACAGTTGGTATACGTCTTCGATGAGAAACTATTCACTATACCGGGACGCGCGCGAAGAAATGTTTCGAAATTATCCACCGGATTTTTACTATGGACAATGTGGCAAGAACGGAGAAGTTTCTTTGCGAAATGATGACTATATTCGTCTCACTCAAGGAAAAACCCCAACGTGCATTTTTGTAAAAAAGGAAGTTGTGGCCAAAATTCCTGATGATCGCTGGAAGAGCGTGCTCGATTTTTCCATCGACAAGCCAAAACAATGATGTTACCATGTTCTAAAACATAGTAACACACACGTATGACTCAGGTTTCAAGGGTTTCTCTTCCAAAACATCTCGAAGCGCAGATGCATGCAGCTATTCGAAAAGCCTTCGCAGATCTCAAAACTGAGGATGAAGTAGCAGCATTCCTGGACGATATTCTTACACCTACGGAAAAAGTGATGTTGGGAAAGCGATTAGCAATCGCCATTCTTCTGGACAAAGGATACGATCAACGCACGATTTGTACGATAATGAAAACGAGTTTAGCGACGGTTAACCAGGTAAGCTATTGGTTTAAGAATAAAGGAACTGGATATAGGATAGTTGTGGAGAAACTAAAGAAACAAAAAGAATGGGAAGAAATCAAATTAGGACTGGAGGAGTTTCTAAAAGATTTTTTTACCGTACACGGCCAGCTCAAGCAACTCAGAGATAAGATACCGAAAGAAGTTTATCCTCGGGAAAATCTCTTTTAACCACCGTTACTGTGTTTTAGAACATGGTAACAGAAGGGACGATAGCTTGGTATTTGTCTCCGTGATGTGCGAAAATATAAATTATGTTGAAACTTTATAATACATTGACTAGATCAATTGAAGATTTTGTGCCGATACATCCGCCGAAGGTGGGCTTATATACCTGCGGACAAACGGTCTATGACTATACGCACATCGGGCACGGCAGGAAGTATGTGGGAGATGATATCCTTCGGCGTGTTCTCACAAGATTAGGCTATGAAGTGACGCATGTGCAAAACGTGACCGACGTGGGGCATTTGGTAAGCGACGCCGATGAGGGAGAGGATAAGTTGGAAAAGGGTGCTAAGAAAACGGGGAAGACCGTTTGGGAAGTGGTGGAGTTTTTTACGAAAAATTTTTACAATTCCATGGATTTGCTGGGCATCCTTCGCCCGACCGTCATCTGCAAGGCTACCGAACATATCGCCGAGCAAATAGCACTCATTGAAAAACTTATACGCAAAGGCGTTGCCTATGACACACCGGAAGCCGTGTATTTTGACGTGACGAAGTTTGAAGGATATGGGTCGCTCTTCGGTCAGAAACTCGAAGAGAAAAATACTGCGGTTCGTGTTGCTGTCAAAACCGGTGAACACAAAAAACACCCTGCGGATTTCGCATTGTGGTTTAAGCGGGTTGGCCGCTTTGCCGATCACCAGATGCACTGGGACTCTCAGTTTGGTGATGGTTTTCCGGGGTGGCACATCGAGTGTTCGGCGATGGCGATGAAATATTTGGGAGAAACGGTGGATATCCATACGGGTGGCATTGAACACACAGCCGTCCATCATCCCAATGAGATTGCCCAGAGCCAAGCAGCCACGGGCAAACAGTTTGTGCGATATTGGATTCATCATGGACATCTCATGATGGACGGAGCCAAGATGAGTAAATCTTTAGGTAACATCGTGACTGTGCAAGATGTGGTGAAGAAGGGTTTTGACCCGTTTGCTCTTCGTTACTTTTATTTTACCGCGCATTATAAAAAACCCATGGACTTTACGTGGGAAGCCCTTGCGAACGCACAAAGGAGTCTTGAGGAGTTGCGATCGCAAATTTCTAACTTGAAGAGAACAGCATTATCGCAAGAAAAACTTGCAAAAGTTGATGCATATAAACAAAAATTTAATGCGGCGATATCAAACGATCTCAACATGCCCCAAGCGTTAGCTGTTGTTTGGGAAGTCGTCAAGTCAAATATTCCCTCTCTGGATAAACATGATGTACTCATGGATTTTGATGAAGTCTTGGGATTGGATTTGCGTCGAGAGATCAAACAAAAAATTGTTCCGGAATATATTAAAGAGCGCATGATGAAAAGAGAAAGACTGAGAAGAGAAACGAAGTTTGCCGAAGCTGACCAAATACGAAGAGAGATTGAAGAGGCAGGCTACGTCGTAGAAGATAAAAAAGCTTGATTACCGCGTGGTTACTTCGAGCGCTGTTGCTGTTCGTGTCCCGATGTTGACTGTTTTCGGATCAAGCTTCATGGTCACCCGTGTTCCCTCACCGAGTGAGGCAGTATTTGACGTGCTTGGCAATTGGATGGTCCAAACCTGCGTTGCACCTGTTGATGTTCCATTTCCGCCGATGACAAAATTGGTGACCGAAAGTGTGCCGGCGGATTGGTTGACGGATGAAACAATAGCTGTGGCCGCCTGGCCGGTGGTGACACCTGCCTTTGCGCGAATATCCTCCTGACCGGATTTTGAGCGATCAATAATCGCAGTTACCGCGATAGCCGCAATAACGAGTGCTATGCTTCCGATGTAGAGCCAACTGTTTCCTTTGCCCATGGTGTAGGTATTGTTTCACAAGGGTGGGGCGAAAATCAAGAGTTCAGCGCGATTTCAGCTTCGCTGATATAATTGGGGCATGAGAATCCTCGTTGTCGAAGACGAACATCGGATTGCCAATACCATCAAAAAGGGTCTTGAGCAGGAACGATACGCGGTTGATGTTGCCTATGATGGAACGCATGGATTTGATCTGGCCTCTACGGAAGAGTATGACGTTGTCATCCTTGATCGAATGCTTCCGGGCTTAGATGGCATGGCAATTGTCAAAAGATTGCGAAATGAAAGCATTCATACACCTATTCTCATGCTTACGGCAAAAAGCCAAATTGAGGATAAAGTCGAGGGACTCGACTCCGGTGCAGACGACTATCTCACCAAGCCTTTCTCGTTTGAAGAACTCCTGGCCCGTATTCGGGCGCTTGCGCGGCGGCCAAAACATACGACGAAAGCAATACTTTCTGTAGGTGACGTATCCTTGGATTCAAAATCGTACGAAGTGAAACGCGCAGGTACACATATACCGTTATCGAGTCGCCAGTTTGGTCTGCTTGAGTATCTCATGAGAAACGCAAACCAAATTCTCTCCAAAGATCAAATCATCACTCATGTTTGGAACTATGATGCTGATATTCTCCCCAATACCGTAGAAGTCTATATTAAGGCGCTGCGAAATAAAATCGACCGACCCTTTAAAAACAAAAAACCGCTTATCCATACGGTTCGTGGTTTTGGCTACAAAATCTATGTTTAAAAATGCGCGTGTTAAACTTACCGCTTGGTACCTTGCGATTATCATGTCGATAAGCATACTATTTAGCGCTGTAATTTATCGCGGCATCAATGCGGAATTACAACATTTTGAGAGACGCATTCCTCTCCCGATTTCCCGTATTTTTTCCCAAAATCGTCTGGAACTCGAGATGATTGTCCAAGCCAGAAGGAGACTCGTGACGACGCTTGTCGTTATAAACCTTGCGATTTTGGGACTTGCCGGCGCAGCAGGGTACTTTTTAGCAGGAAAAACGCTTTCTCCCATTGAAGCAATGGTTCTCGAGCAAAATCGTTTTATCAGCGATGCCTCCCATGAACTCAAAACCCCGTTGACATCGCTCAAAAGTGCATTTGAAGTGTTTTTACGAAATAAAACCAGAACGCTTTATGAAGCTGATGCGATTGTCAAAGAAAGCATTGGAGATGTCAATCGTCTGCAGTCTCTTTCAGAGTCACTTCTTGCGTTTGCCCAATATCAAAAACCGAATAACAGTATACAAGTACAACGCGTATCGCTCAAATCAGTCCTCGCTGAGGCGATCAGAAAGATTTTGCCTTTAGCTACCCAAAAAGACATTGTCATTACAAAGCAAATACAAGATGAAGATGTGCGGGCAAATCGATATGCACTCGTTGATTTGTTCGTCATACTTCTGGATAACGCGGTCAAATACACCGATACGAATGGAGCCGTCAATATTTTCGTCAAAAAAACCGACGGACACGTTTCTATTATGGTAAAAGATACGGGTATTGGAATACATAAAAAAGATCTTCCGCACATTTTTGATAGATTTTATCGGGCCGATAGTGCACGTTCCGGATCTGACCGTACTGGGTATGGATTGGGACTGGCTATAGCCAGAAAAATTGTTGATCTCCACAAAGGGTCGATCAGCGCGACCAGCGTCGTGGGAAAAGGATCGACATTTATCGTTCGTCTGCCCAGGAATTCAGCGTAATTTCAGCCTGCCCGCGTAGACTTTTTTTATGAAATGGTTTTTGTCCCGTTCGCTCGTGGTTAAAATAGTTCTTATTCTTGTTGTCATCGGCGGAGTGGTCGTATCGGTCAGAAGTGTGAGCAGGGGATCGAAAGCGGTCCAATACCAAACAGCGACGGTGGAGCGCGGGACGGTCGTTTCGACCATCAGTGCCTCGGGGACGGTTTTGATTTCCAACCTAGTTACTATCACGACGGGCGCGTCGGGAGTCGTGAAGAACGTGTTGGTCAAAGACGGCGATACAGTCGCGGCCGGACAAAACATTGCAGAAATTTCTCTGGATAGTTCGGGTGCCCAGCAGGCCGCATCAGCATGGTCGAGCTATTTATCTGCCAAAAACTCCGTCGATACTGCCAACACGACGCTCTGGACTCTCCAGTCAGACATGTTTAGCAAATGGGATACCTATAAGAAACTTGCAGAGAGCGCAGACTATGATACCCCGGAAGAACGGACGCTTCCGGCATTTTTTATCGCAAATGATAACTGGCTTGCGGCAGAGGCTAAATACAAGCAACAGCAGTCTGTGATTGCACAAACCAACGCCGCGCTTTCAAGCTCCTGGTTTTTCTATCAGACGCGATCGCCAATGATTACGGCTCCGATTGCCGGGACAGTGACAAATATCGGGCTCGTTACCGGAATGGTCCTTACCAGCCAGACGGGGCAACGCGTCGCCGTTATCGCCAATAAAGCGGCGCCGCTTGCCTCGTTTACTATTTCAGAAATTGATGTTCCCAATGTCACGGTTGGACAAAAAGCAACGATTACGCTCGATAGCATTGCAGGAAAAACATTCACCGGCGTGGTTGCCACCGTTGATCGTATCGGAACGACAAGCAATACTGTGACCACCTATCCGGTCACGATCAAACTTGACACGTCATCTGATCAAATTTTACCCAACATGGCGGCAAATGCCAGTATCATCCGGGAAACCAAAGCTGATATTTTGATGATTCCAACGAGTGCAGTTCAGATGCAAAACGGCACCTCGACAGTTAGGGTTCTTCGAAATGGCAAGGAAGAACAAGTAACGGTGCAAACCGGAATTTCGTCTGATACCCAAACGGAGATTGTATCCGGACTCTCCGAAGGCGATGTCGTGATTACCGGTACCACCAGTGCCGCAGTCACGACTACGACACGATCTGTGTTTAGTGGATTTGGCGGACCGGGAGGAATGCGTGGTAGATAAAATGATTTCGGTTTCCCGAGTTTGCAAAATCTACAAAAATGATTCGGTGGAAACGAGGGCAGTTGACGACATTTCCTTCGAGATCAAAAAGGGTGAGTTTGTTGCCATCATGGGTCCTTCCGGATCGGGGAAGTCGACCCTCATGCATATTTTGGGCGCATTAGATTTACCGACAAGCGGTGAATATATATTGGATGGTGAAAATGTTTCAAAACTTAGTGATGACCAATGTGCCAATATTCGCAACAGAAAAATAGGGTTTGTTTTTCAGTCATACAATTTGCTTCCCCGGACGAGTGCTCTCAAGAACGTTGCACTTCCCATGATGTATGCCGGGATTTCGAAAGAAAAACGTATAGGGACTGCCAAAAAATTTTTAGAAATGGTGGGTTTGGCCGATCGGATCGATCACACGCCCAACCAGCTCTCGGGTGGTCAACAACAGCGGGTGGCGATAGCCAGGTCCTTGGTTATGAATCCATCGATAATCCTCGCCGATGAACCGACGGGAAATATTGCCTCATCACAAGCGGAGGAAATCATGACCATTTTTAAGAAACTCAACAGGGCCGGGCACACCATCGTCATGATCACCCATGAACCCGATATTGCCCACCACGCCAAACGCATTATTCATATTCGGGACGGTAAGATTGTTACGGCGTAATGTATGGAATATTCGGAAATTATCACCGAAGCAATTACAACCCTTACGGTAAATAAGCTCCGTACGGGGCTTGCTACCCTGGGTATCGTTATCGGTATAGGAAGCGTTATTGCCCTCGTATCCCTCGGACAATCATCCCAGCAAGCGGTGAGCGCGCAGATACAGTCTTTAGGGTCAAATTTGCTGACCGTTATTCCCGGTGCTCAAAGTTCGGGATTCGTCCGGGGTGCGGCCGGTGGAGGAACGACGTTGACCTACGAGGACGCGCAAGCACTCATGACTTCTTTCGAGGGAACGAACGTTAAAAATGTTTCTCCCGAATACTCAAGCAGAAGCCAGATTACTGCGGGGAGAAATAACACCAATACCCAGGTAGTAGGCGTGACTCCTGCCTACGCCGAGGTTCGGAAAGTGAGCATGGAAACCGGCACATTTATTAGCCAACGGGATGTTTCTGCGATGACAAAAGTCGCGGTGCTCGGACCCCAGGCTGTGACGGATCTTTTTGGGCAAGGTACTAATCCGATCGGTGAGTCGATTCGCATTCGGAATAATTCGTTTCGCGTCATTGGCGTGACTGTGTCCAAGGGAGGCACCGGATTCCAAAATCAGGACGATATGGTGTTTGTGCCGCTGACTACTGCACAAAAGCAACTGTTTGGTGCCAAAAACATTACCTCCATTTCTGTTGAGGCAACCAATGAAAACGTCATGACGCAAGTACAAGACGCAATTGGCTATCTTCTTTTGACTCGGCACAAACTTTCTGATCCAACGCAAGCGGACTTTTCTATTTTTTCGCAAAACGATATTTTAGGCGCGGCCTCACAAATCACCGGAACATTTACCGCGCTTCTGTCGGGGATTGCGGCGATTTCCCTGATTGTTGGCGGGATCGGCATCATGAATATCATGCTTGTCACCGTGACCGAGCGCACACGCGAGATCGGTCTTCGTAAAGCATTAGGGGCAAAAAAGAAAACGATTATTGCCCAATTTCTCATCGAAGCCGTAATTCTTACATTGGTTGGGGGACTCATCGGTATGATAATTGGCGTTATCGCCTCGCTTATCATTGCACGCGCCATCAATTTGCCATCCGTCATTTCCCTGCGAGCGATCGTACTCGCTATTGTCGTATCCGGAGGAATAGGTATTCTTTTTGGTTGGTATCCTGCCAAAAAAGCATCAGATTTACAGCCTATTGAGGCCTTGAGGTATGAATAGGAGGTGAGTATATGAAAAAGAATGCAATAATAGTAACGATTCTTGTCGCCGCTGTCGCGGGTTTCGGCGGTTTCTTTGCTGGCTTGAAATATCAACAAAACAAACGACCGGCATTTATGCGGCAGACAGGAAATGGTCAAAGTTTTCGCCCGGTTTCCGGTGAAATCATTGGCAGTGACGATAAATCTGTCACTGTTAAACTACAAGACGGAAGTAGTAAGATAGTACTTTTGTCCGATAGCGCACAAATCAATAAAGCAAGTGTTGGGGCAAAGGAGGATTTGAAGACAGGAGAAAACATTGTAGTATTTGGAACGACCAATAGCGATGGAAGTGTTACTGCCCAGTCTATCCAAATCGGAGGGCAAATTATGATGAGGGGAGGTGGACAGAATGGAAGAAGTCAATAATACTCAAGCGCAAGAGGTCAAGAAGAGCATGATGCCGATGATTGTGATGGCGGTTATCGTTTTGGTCGCATTTGGGAGCGTTGGATTTTTCCTGATGCGTGGGAATAACACGCGAGCTACGCCGGCAGTTGAAGGTGTAACTCAAGAGTCAGCACCAGCAACAATCGAGGTTGAAGGCGGAAGTTTTTACTACAAACCAAACGAGATTCGCGTCAAAGTCGGCCAGCCGGTCAAGATTGTCCTGACGACTAAAGGCGGTATGCACGATTTCGTCCTGGACGAATTCAACGCGAAAACAACCCGCGTAGGCGATGGACAAACGACATCGGCAGAATTTACGCCTGATAAAGCAGGGATATTCGAGTTCTACTGCAGCGTCGGCAACCACCGCGCGATGGGGATGAAGGGAAACCTTATTGTTGAATAAACTGCTCATCCGTTGTCAATCGAGGCGATGCGTCAAGTAGATGTATACTAGTCTTATGAGAAGGTCTCTCCAGCGGAAGATTGCAGTTTTTGAAGGCAAGAAAATCCGCCGTTATTGGGACGAGGAAAACGAAAAGTGGTGGTTTTCGGTGGTTGATGTCGTGGCTGCGCTAAGCAGTCAAATTGATTTTACGAGAGCGAGAAAATATTGGAATAAACTTGCCGAACGGTTGCGGAAAGAAGGAAGTGAGGTGGTGACAAAATGTCACCAACTGAAAATGCAAGCTTCTGACGGGAAATTCTATCTCACTGACGCAGCTGATACCGAAACCATGCTTCGCATCATTCAATCCATTCCTTCTCCAAATGCAGAGCCATTCAAGTTGTGGTTAGCCAAAGTCGGTTATGAACGGATTGAAGAAGCGGCAGACCCTGAAATTGCAATCCAGCGAGCGATGCATTTTTATCTCAAGCGGGGCTACTCAAAAGAGTGGGTCAGTCAACGCTTGAAAAGTATCGAAATTCGAAAGGAGTTAATCGATGAGTGGGAAACTCGAGGTGTAAAGACAAGCAACGAATTCGGCGCGCTCACTGATGAAATTACGTTCGCCTGGGCGGGTCTGAAAACCCGCGAGTACAAGAAATACAAGAGACTCAAGAAAGAAAATCTTAGGGATAACATGACGAATCTGGAATTGGTTTTGAATATGCTTGCTGAAGCATCGACCACAGAGATTTCCAAAAACGTTGAACCGAAAACATTCGCCGAAAACAGAACGGTTGCCAAGCAGGGTGGGTCGATTGCTGGTTCCGCAAGGCGAACGTTGGAAAAACGAACAGGTAAACGGGTCGTTTCCCAACTCGACGCGAAGGGATTGAATCTTTTGAAATAGTGTAGAATAAATATATGGATCAAGAACTTCAACCAGCACAACTGGATCAGCTGATTCCTCCCGTTCCTCCTCAGCCAAAGAAAAACAATTTCCTTTTATGGGTTCTATTTCTTGTTCTTCTTCTTGGTTCCAGTTGGGGATTATATCTCACCGCCCGCGACCAAGGCTGGTTGCCTTCACAACGTATGATGGCAAAAACGTATGAAGAGTGCGCTTCGTTACCTAATAGCATTATACAAGAAAGTTATCCGGCAACCTGTGTCACTGCCGATGGCCAAAGATTTGTTCAACCAATTTCTACTTCTACTGCACTTCCCACCGAAACAGCCGCCCCCACCGCCAACTGGAAAACATTTATTACTGATGATAAGAAGGTTTCTTTCAAGTATCCTTCTGGTTGGACAGTTGATCAAAATACTACTTCGGAAGGATGGGGAAAGAGCATTACAACAGCTAACCTAAAAAATGACAAATTCCACTTATCCGTGTCCGTGGCAAACGCATTTATGAATGAGTGCATGCAAGAAATTTCTAAGCAGAACATCACTTTATCTGGAACAACTTTTTATAAGAGATATTTCACTGGAGTGTATTCTGGAGAAGCTTGTTCTAATAAGGAAAATTTGGGAAATTCAGAGATATGGTTGCAACCAACACTCATAGATAAGGAACCGTATAATTATCAATATGGTTTGTTATTTGACCAAATCCTCTCGACGTTCAAATTTACCAATTAACATGTTGGTTGCGTTTTGTTGAGGAATCACTGAAAAAAGTAAACGATATTGATACAATAGGTCTACCGAATGCAGCTCTCTATGGATAAGAGAAATAAAATTACCTATCATAAGTCTCCGTTTCGCGAATATTTCAATATCTTAAGTGATGTTGATAAGGGATCCAGAAACTCGAAAGAGTTTGGCTCCATTCTTATTCTTACGTTAGTTGAGGAGATCGGAGAAATGGCCAGAGCATATCTAGCCGAGCACGGCCGTAAAAAGACCAATCTGGCTGCCCAGGAAGACGAAACATATCAACAGGAACTTGGTGATATACTTGTTTCAATCCTTCGGTTTGCGCGGGTGAAACACATAAATCTTCATGAGCGGATTATGTATTCACTGGAGAAAATCAGAGAGCGCCAATCAAAGCCAAAAACATAACTATGGACGAAAACGAGAAATGCCCAAAATGCGGATCGGAGTTAGGGCCGATTACAGAAACTCCGACAGGGCGAAAGCTCCAACGGTGTTCAAGAGGCAGCTGGAACAAAGAAACCAGAAAAAATGAGGGGTGCGACTACGTCAAGTGGATACAAGCAGAGCCCCAAACCCTCGATGAAAAATGTCCCAAATGCGGAAACCCACTCGTATTGCAGGTGACCCGGTTTGGCAAGAAAATGAAAAAATGCAGTACCGGCGGGTGGGACAAGGAAGCAAGAAAGGCTACAGGATGCGATTACGTGGAGTGGATCAACGGGACGACGGAAAAACTCGATGAAAAATGTCCCGAATGCGGCAATCCTCTGGTTCTTTATACGACCGCGAACGGGAAGCGGATGAAAAAGTGTTCCACCTCCGGATGGGATTCGCAGGCACGGAAAGCCACGGGGTGTTTGTACGTCGAATGGCTCAAAGGCAATGCCAATAGCAAGCCTACCGGCGGCGAAGAATTCCTTCCTCCGGAGCCGGCCTCATGACCAAATACAGACAGATGGTTGATCGGATGATGAGTGAGCAGAAGGAGTTGTTTGATAACTTTTCTGATATTCATCGCGAATATACTCTTAATCCCAAACAGTGGCAGAAACTATTTAATCAGTATGGAGGAGAAATTATGGATATCATCCGTGACTATGACCGCAAATTATGTAACCAGATGGGAAAAGGGCAATATAGTAAATTTACGGAGCAACTATCTGAAAAGTTTTGGGCTGAAGTTCGTAAGGTATTCCCCAAAATAGACTTCGTCGGTGTTAAGCAGTAAGTGCGTTGGTTCTTGCCTGCGCTTTAATGACCCGTTCGGAAATAATAATGTCATGTTTGGTTTCTTCCCGTACGGCAAGTTTTATGGTTTGTTTGAACGTGAACCAGGACAGTATGGATGCGCTTTCCATTGGGAAGGTGGGCATGCTTTTTATTTCGGCATAGAAAATATAATGAACTTTATGAGCACTCTCAGAAAAATAATCATACACCGGATAGATGTGTTTGGCCTGTAGTTTTACGTTGATGAGTTCTTGCATGATGCGTGTAAATACTTCCTGGGCGCTTTCGCCGTTTTGGCTTATACCGCCAAACATACTCCAATGCGGGGCAATCTGATGCAAGAGAATTTGTTCAGTCTTGGCGTGATAGAGGAATCCGCTTACTAAAAGGCGCTTATGCACATATGTAGTATAGCACAAAAATGAAATTCGCCAAGAGTAAGTGTATTGCCTGTTGGTATTTGGGAGTATACGTGGTATAGTCACAGTAATGGCAACAAAGTTATTCGTCGGAAGTCTTTCTTACAACGTTACTGATCAGATGCTTTCTGATGCCTTCGCGCAGGCGGGTACCGTCGTATCAGCCAAAGTCATCATGGATCGGATGACGGGCAGATCCAAAGGATTTGGATTTGTCGAAATGTCCTCTCCGGAAGAAGCCAAAAAAGCCACGGAGATGTGGAACGGAAAAGAGCTTGACGGAAGAGTACTAGCAGTCAATGAAGCTCGCCCAATGCAGCCACGCACCGGTGGCGGCTATGGCGGTGGTGGACAAGGCAACCGCGGTGACTCGTCCGGTGGACGCGATTGGTAATGCTGGTCGATTCTGTCACAATTCTCGTTAAAGCCGGTGATGGCGGCGATGGGTCAGCATCACTTCTTCGTAACGCAATGACCTCAAAAGGCGGACCGGACGGTGGCAACGGTGGCAACGGAGGCAATGTTTATATCCAAGGCTCTCACAATATCACCGATCTATCAGAGTTTCGCTACAAGAAGAAAATTATAGCCGAGGGTGGTGTCGACGGCCGCGGGAAAAAGCTTTTTGGCAAAAATGCAGTTCATGTAACGACAACAGTTCCTTGGGGAACAAAAATTACTGATCTCGATAGCGGAGCCATCATAGAAATCGGAGATACGACTACTCCGATTCTGATTGCACAGGGAGGCATAGGAGGGCTCGGCAACGTTGCGTTTAAGTCAGCGCAAAACCAAACCCCGCGGTATGCCCAAAAGGGTGGCAAAGGCCAAGAGCGTCATTTATTGCTCGATCTCCGGTTTATTGCCCAAGTGGGTATCGTTGGACTGCCCAATGCCGGCAAAAGCAGTCTGTTGGCAGTACTGACCCAAGCGACACCAAAAATCGGCAATTACCCGTTTACGACGCTCGAACCGACGGTCGGAATGCTCGGCACGTACGCCATTGCAGACGTGCCCGGTATCATTGAGGGTGCGTCGACCGGTCGGGGACTGGGTACGACATTTCTCAAACACATAGAAAAAACAAAAGTTCTCGTTCACTGTATAGATATAACGAGCGAGGATCCAAAAAAAGCTTATGAGACCATCCGTCGGGAGTTTGAGACATATAACCCGGAGTTACTAAAAAAACCGGAAATTATTCTTTTAACAAAAGCAGATGTAGTTGATGAGAAAGGCCTGCAACACCAGATAAAGCTTTTTCAAAAGCTTGGGAAAACGGTATATAGTTCATCCATACACGATACGAAAGGGATTGAGGCATTGAAACACGTGCTTACAACCATGCTTTCGGCGTCATGAGGGAAACACAGATTTTTTTGATGACCTCTGTTATCATGTTCTAGAACATGATAACAAGTACTTCTTCATGAATTGGAGTGTCTGTTATAATGAAGGCTATGAGAGCAGTGCAGATTAGTGGATATGGCGGGTCGGAAGTTTTAGAGATTCGTGATAATGTCCCACCGCCAATTCCCCAAACAGGCCACGTTTTGGTTGAAGTCCATGCTGCTGGCATCAACCCCTTTGATATAAAAGTTCTTTCAGGCGCATACCAGACCATGATTCCTCTAAAATTCCCAGTCACCTTTGGAGGTGATTTTGCAGGAGTTGTGACGCAAACGGGCGAAGAAGTCTATGGATCGGCAATAGTGTTAAGCGGTGGGTCAGGCGCATTTGCCCAATATGCATGCGCCGCTGTGGGGAAAATTGCATCCAAACCAAAGAAGCTGAATTTCATAGAAGCTGCCGGCTTACCTGTTGCAGGACTCACCGCCATAGAGGCGATAAAAGATCGTATTGATCTTCAAAAAAATCAAAAGATTCTCATTCACGGTGGCGCTGGTGGTGTTGGTAATATTGCTATTCAGTTTGCCAAATCTATCGGTGCCTACGTAGCTACGACGGTAAACGCTGATGATGCGGATTTTGTTAAAGGATTGGGTGCTGATGAGGTCATTAACTACAAAACGCAAGCGTTTGAAGAAATGCTCAAGGATTTTGATGCCGTACTAGATACGGTGGGGGGACAGGTAGCGGATAAATCATACAAAGTATTGAAGCGCAGTGGAGTTCTCGTTTTACTCGTTAGTCAAGTCAACGAAGTACTGGCTAAAACATACGGTGTAGAAACTATTCGTCAGCAGTCAACAATAGATACTATGCATCTCACGAGACTGACTCAGCTTGTCGATAACGGAAACATAAAAGTCCATGTCGATACGGTATTTTCCATAAATCAAGTTAGAGAAGCCTTCAGCCACCTCCAAACCGGCCATCCGAGGGGTAAAGTCGTCCTCAAGATCGAAGAACAATGACGAAAAATATGATACGGCGGCAGATGATTGCGCGCCGAAAGACTATTTCCCCGTCAGAAAAACAGCGATTGGATCAAGCGATCCATAACAATCTCCTCGATCGACCCGAGTGGCGAAGAGCAAAAACAATCTGTATCTATGTATCACTTCTTCAAGAAGTTGATACCAGATCACTTATCTCTACATCATTACAACAACAAAAAAGTATCATTGTTCCCGAAAAACGACATGAGGAGACGCATATTACCGACGTTGATCTGTTTATCGTTCCTGGCATTGCGTTTGACCCAAAAGGGTATCGATTGGGGTGGGGAAAGGGATATTATGATCGATTACTTACTGGAGTGAAGGCAATAAAAATAGGTCTCGCGTATAGTTTTCAAATTGTTCCTAGACTCCCTCACAAAAAATATGATATACCGATGGATATCGTTATAACCGAAGCCGGTATTGTCATCCCGGCCGAAGAGCCGGGATCCAGTCAGGATAAAACATGGATTCCGGATCAAGTCCGGAATGACAAAAAAACAACATGAAACACTCACACCCTGAATACCAATATCTCGACTTAATGGGCGACATTATGGACCACGGGACGTGGAAGGTGAGTCACTCAACTGGCGTCAAACTCAAGAGTGTGTTTGGCAGGATGTGTCGGTACGATCTCTCCCAAGGTTTTCCTCTCTTAACCACAAAAAAAGTATTTAGCCGCGGTGTGATTCATGAGCTTCTCTGGTTTTTATCGGGAAGCAGCAATATTAAATATCTCGTTGATAACAATGTCCATATATGGGATGAGTGGGCGTACAAGAAGTATGAATGGGCTGTTGCTGATGGCAAAGCCAGGGCAATGACGTTAGAGGCGTTTATGGAAAAAGCTCAATCGGATAAAGCATTTCTTAAGCAATGGGGAGAACTTGGACCGGTGTATGGAGTGCAGTGGCGTCGTTGGCCCGTAGATCATAAAAAAACCGTGGATCAATTAGGGTGGGCGATAGAGAAGATAAAAAAATATCCCATGAAGAAACATTTCGTCATTTCCGCCTGGAACGCCGGATGTATATACGAGATGAGCGGCAGTCACGCAGCTTCAATGGTCATCGCGCCTTGCCATACCATGTTTCATATCAATATTACCGATGATAAATTGTCCCTCCTTCTCTATCAGCGAAGCGCTGATTTATTTTTGGGCGTCCCGTTTAACATTGCCTCCTATGCACTCTTAACCATGATTATTGCTCAAGTCACCGGCTACAAACCCGGCGAATTTGTCCATGTATTCGGCGACGTCCATATTTACGAGAATCATTTCGATCAGTGCAAGGAGCAGCTGACACGCAAGCCGCGACCGTTTCCGACCATGAAGATTAATCCAAAGAAGAAAAACATCGACGATTTTGTCTTTGAAGATTTTACCCTTGAAAACTACGATCCCTATCCTCCGATAAAGGGAGATATTACCGTGGTTGGAGGTTTTTAGTGTTGTCATCCCCCGATGCATCGGGGGATCCAGACGGGAAAACACTGGATTCCGGGTCAAGCCCGGAATGACAGAAAACAGATTCTTAATTATGCTTTCTCTGATTGCTGTTATCGGTAAGAATCGGGAATTAGGCAAGGACAATAAACTCCTCTGGCATATACCCGGTGATCTTCCAAGGTTTCGCACTATCACAACGGGTCACCCTGTGATTATGGGCAGGAAAACCTTCGAGTCTATCGGCCATCCGCTACCCGATAGAACCAATATCATTGTTTCTTCTCACGAATTCCCCAATTCAGTAAAGTCACTTGATGAAGCCATAGTATTGGCAAAAACATCGCCAGGAAGTGAAGAAATATTTATTATTGGCGGAGGATCGATATTCAAACAGGCTATGAATCTTGCCGATCGTCTGTATCTTACTGTCGTTGACCTGGAAGCACCTGATGCCGATACGTTTTTTCCGGACTACTCGCGATTTTCTCACGTTGTTTCCGAAGAGCCCCAGCAAGACCTGGAGTATCCGTCAGTGTTTTATGTTCTTGAACCCGAAATCCACTTCTCAACAGCCCCCACTAAATAAAGTGATCCGGTTATTAATGTCGGTGGTGGAGGATTTTGTAGAAACTCTTCAGGTTTCTCGACTACTGACACCGGCTTTCCGGGATCTGCTTCTTTTATAGTTTTTTCCAAGGCGTTTACCGGTAGCATCTGCCCCTTTCCCCAGTCCGTTAATGCTTCAAGCGTCGTGAGGTACCAGTGAGAAACAAACGGTGCCAACGTCCGAACCATGTCGAATGCGTTTTTATCTCCTTTGACAGCAAAGAGTGTTTCAAATTGGACCCCAGGAAAATGATCGGTGAGTGCATTGGATAATGCCTGTATTTTCATGGGATTATGTGCGCCGTCGATAATAATGTTGCCCATAACCTCCATTCTCCCGGGGTAGGATGCCGTTGATAGTGCCTTTCGGATTGCGTCGGCGGTAACTATGAAGCCACTCTGAAAAACGGCGGTGATTGCCACCGCAGCATTGACTACCTGGTGACGGCCAAGAAGAGAGAGTTCGAGGTTTGATAAGGTTTTTTCTGGGGAAACATAATCAAAAACAATCGGTCTCCCAATGGTGAGATTTTTGATGTGAAAATCACGACCTGCCAAAAAGAGCGGCGCATCAACCGAAGCGGCTTTTTCGATGATGAGATCCCGTATCTGTGGCTGCGTGACACCGGATATGACTGGTTTTTTAGGCTTAATAATTTCGCGTTTATCCCGGGAGATATCTTCGATCGTTTCGCCCAATATTTCCGTATGGTCTAATCCGACGTTTGTTATGACGGAAACGCGCGGGTCGACAACGTTAGTACAGTCCAATTTCCCTCCGACGCCCACTTCGACAATGGCAACATCGACATGTTCCCTTGCAAAATATGCAAACGTCATCGCAGTAATAATTTCAAAATACGTTGCCCCCTGGGGTATTGCCGGTTTTATGGATTCCAAAATAGCAACAAAGGCAGATTCCGTAATGGGCGTACGATCTATCATAATGCGTTCAGTTATGGAAATAAGATGGGGAGATGTATAGAGACCGACGCGATAACCCGCGTGCTCGAGAATGGAGGCGATGAGAAATGACGTTGATCCTTTGCCGGCCGTTCCGCCTACATGGATTGTTGGTACCGCCAAGTGCGGTGATTTGAGGTCAGACAGAAGTGATCGTATGCGCTCAAGCGAATATGTCTTGCCCGAAGAAAAATGCCGTTCAAGATATGCTTGTGCCGAAGTAAAAGATTCCATAGTAGAATGAGAGTATTATAGTCGATAGGAGATGAATCGAATATGAATGTTGAAATTAATTATTTGGCAGTATTGATAGCGGGCGTTGTGTCGATGGTATTGGGGTTTTTGTGGTATAGCCCCATGGTGTTGGGCAAACCATGGACTCGCGAACGGGGAATGAGTACGGATGCTTTGAAAAAAGCTCAAAAAGAAATGGGGCCTTTGTATAGCATCAGTTTTGCCGTGAGTCTCGTTATGGCCTATGTCCTGGCGCGCGTCATGGCATTTTCTGGAATGGGTGGGGTGGCAACGGCGTTTTGGATCTGGAAGCTATTCGGGATCGACACCGGCTACCAACTCGTCTCACTTTTAGGCATGGGCGTGGTTTTGGGGTTGATGTAGCTTCTGTTATCATGTTCTAGAACATGATAACAGGGAGAAGAAGCGTGACTATGTATTATCAAGTATTTGTCAGCGCGGAAAACCAGACTCAGGCAAACGATATTGTCGAAGTGATTGTGGGGAAAAAACTTGCAAGCGGCGGGATGATTACCCATGGGCCGTCGAGATTTTGGTGGAAAGGCAAAATTGCGAGTGTTGATTACTACAATATTTCGCTATTTACGATAGAGAAAAAGTATCGGGATTTGGAAAACGAGGTTAGACGAATTTCTCCCGAAGAAGTTTCGATGATCTGGCGCATCCCTCTGGATGCAAACCCCGAATTTTTCAAATGGATTGATCAGTCCTTAGCATAAAATGCTCGATCACGTTCAAAAACAACTCCAAAGAATCGTTTTCGGAGTTAACATATCCATCACGTCAAGACGGGTATTTGAAAAACGTCTTCTTGAGGGTAAGCTCACGAGGGATGAAAATCCGACCTCGCATTTTTGTGTCTATTTTTCCGCGTTTGATCCAAAATCACAAAAGGTTTTTATCGGGTTTCACAAAAAGTCGAGACTGTGGCTGTTTAATGGCGGTCACATGGACAAAGGAGAAACGCCCATGGAAGCAATAAAAAGAGAAATGGGTGAAGAATGGGGGATGACTCTTCCTGTCCCGAAGCCTTCGCTCTTAACGTTGACAAAGATTGAAAAACCCCAAATACAAATTTGCCAGTGGCATTATGATATTTGGTATTTCGTTGCGGCAAGCCAAGCATCCTTTCATCCAAAAAAAGAATTACTTGCCAAAGAATTTAGCGAAATTGGCTGGAAATCTATCGACGAAGCCGGACGTCTCGCCCGCGACCCCAGTACTTTGATTGCCCTTCGTACGATAGTCTAGTTTTTGCTACAATTGCGCCATGAGCATTGATTGGGACACGATGCCGGATGAGAGAGGACACAGATTCATTGCTTTGCTCAATAAGAAGATTGAGCATGGGCGGCTCATGAATGCCTTGGGGCATATGACGGCGGGGCTCTCCGGAAAAGTAGGCAAGAGCGAGGAGATGGCATTTTTGGAATACAAAGATAAAGATAGTGGATCACACCCCGGAATTTCCCATTTTCCATTTATCGTGTTGTCTGCCGATAATTCCAACCAAATTCGGACGGTGCGAAAAGAAGCAATCGCCAGAAGCATACCGTATACGGATTTTACGAGCACAATGACGGTCGGTTCGTCCAGAGAACAAGTCGAGGCGACTGTAGCATCGGCCGAAGCGGATCTCGAGTATTACGGAATCGTCATGTTCGGCCCAACGCCAAACCTTCGCGAATTTACGGGCAAATTTTCCTTGTTTCGATAATTTTCTATAACGCATGAATACAGGCAATATTATTGAAGAAATAAAGAAGAAGTATCCGGGGAAAACAATAATTCTTGATCCCGAAGAGGATCCAACTGAGATCATTTGTGAAATAGATCCTACTGCCGACCATGCAGAGAGAAGCATTGCACTAGCAGTCGTTGGAAAATCCAAATCTCACGTTCACAAAAAATCAACGGAAGTTTATGAGGCTATAAAAGGCCAATTGATTGTGTATACGAACGGAAAGAAATTTATGTTACAAGAAGGGGAAAAAATGACCATTAAACCTGGCGAAGTTCATTATGCAGAAGGGAATGAGGCGTGGTTTTTGACGTATTCAGAGCCGGGATGGAGACTTGATGATCATATCGTCAATTTCAAGGCTAAGCCTTGAAATTGTATGGAGCATCACAACGTTCTGAACGAAGGAGCCAAATCGCTTAGCCCTCGTCCAAGCAAGTGCCAATTAAGAAAACTCTAAAGAGAGTATCATTTGGCCAAATACCAAACTCCGCCGACGCCCTCGCCAGTCACGTCTCCCGGTGCCTGATCTTTGACGTAAAAATATAAAGGCATCCCTTTCCACGTAAACTGGATTGTTCCGTCGTCCCGCGTGATCGTGCCCATATTATCCGGTAGTGATGCAGGCACAGATGGTGTCGTAAATGCCGGCCAGTTGGCAAGACATTGTCCAGAACAGTTGCTGACACCGGCTGTATCCTTGGTATAGGTATACAGACTCGTGCCTTTAGGATCGGTTAGATATGTTCCGTTTGCGGCATTGGTCTTTGTCATGTAGAGATCAGACGTCACCGCAGGGCTGTTTTTTGACGAGTATGTTATCGTCGATACTGGAGCCGTGTACGAGCTGGTCATTGATTGCTTCCACAGATAGACAACGCCCAGAACTACCACGACGGCAACGACGATCATCATTGTTTTTTTGTTCATCTAAGTCACCTCCTTTTATATGAAAATGTGTAATCCACCTTACACTTTAATCAGTATAAAACGAACGAAGGATTTACTCAACACTGTCTAGTTCTGTGTGGGTATTATTTTTGTTGGTACCAGGAAAAGAAGTGTCAGAATTCCTGCTATCGCGCTCAGTGCACCAAAAACAAATACAGCCGGGTGACTGACATGGTCCCACAATTGCCCGGCAACGATACTGGCAACGAGTCCCGAAAGTCCGACGGCCGTTGAGTACCAGCCTATACTGCTTGCCCGAAGTCTTTGCGGGACAAAGTCACTGGCAAATGCCTTTCCTACAGAACGGTAGGTTCCCTGAAACACTCCGTACAGAGCAAACAAGAATGCGATAAGCCAGATATTTTGACTATAGGCAAATCCGAGATATGTTACGAGGTAGATGCCAAAAGAAGCCAGAAGGATGTTTTTCCGACCGAACGTATCGGATAAAAATCCCGAAGGGTATGATATGAGCGCGGCTATGAGGTTGAAAATCGCATAAATGAATATCGTTCCTTCGAGAGATACGCCAATATTTTTCGTTTGGAGTATTAAGAATGCATTGCTGGAGTTTCCGAGACCAAAGACTGCAGTAACGACGAGATAGTTCCAATATTCTCTGGGAAAGCGACCAATAGGGCTAACAAGTTTAACTTTTGCCTCAACTGCAACTGGATGTTCTTTAACGAGAAGAAGGGCAAAGACCGCCAAAAGACCGGGAATGAGGGCGAGATAAAAAATAGAACGGATATCAACATGGAGCGAAAATAAGAGGAATATGGCAAGCAGTGGCCCCAAAAAAGCACCTAAGTTATCTCCGATACCTTCGAGACCAAACGCTTTGCCCCGGTTGTTCTCCGTGGCAGATCCGGCTATTAATGCATCTCTGGGAGCAGATCGTATACCGGAGCTCAGTCGATCCATAAAACGCGCTCCTAATACACCCTGCCAGGATGATGCGAGTCCGATGAACGGTTTTGAGATTGCGGCCAAAAGATATCCGATCAATGCAATAGACTTTCGTTTTTGAAGCTTATCGGAAAGCCATCCGGAGAATCCCTGGATGATATTTTGCGTGGCTTGTGCAATGCCCTCGATAAGTCCAACGATGCTCCCGCCGGCTTGTAGATTTTGTGTTAAAAAAACCGGGAGGACGGGATAGAGCATTTCCGTGGAAATATCGGCAAACAGCGAAGCAAATGCCAGAAGAAATGTATTTTTGGAAAGTCCCTTAAAATACTTTTCCATTGATTTCTAGTGTAGCACAGCCGCTATGGTACAATCGCTCCATGAACCTAAAGATATGAAAACCTTCGTATTTGTTGATGCGGCGAATTTATTTTATGGTGGGGAAAAGAGTCTCGGTTGGAAAATTGATTATCGTAAATTATTGTTATATTTGAAAAAACGGTATCAAGCCAAGAAAGTATTTTATTTCGGAGGCGTGGAAATACACGACTATCCCTACGATTATATAACCAATGATTCTGTTTCCGTTGAAAAAGTATCAAAATATTTATCGAGGTACATTAAAACAAACGCAAAAAAGTTTGACGAGGCCAGATTGATTCTTCTGTCGCGACATGTGCAACGCACTAAATTTTATATCAAACTCCAAACGTTTGGATATCAACTCGTTATGAAACCGGTCAAGTTATATGTTCAGCCAGACGGATCGACTCATCGCAAAGCAAACTGCGATGTGGATATGGCGTTTTATCTCATGAAAGAAAAAGTCCGTTTTGACCGCGTTCTTATTCTATCCGGTGACGGGGATTTTCTGCCGGTACTAAAATATCTTCGGCACATCGGCAAGGACGTGCTTGTCTTAGCTCGAGGCAAGCGGACCGCCAGGGAAATCCGTCAATTCGCCGGGGCAAGATTTACTGACTTTGAGTACCTTAAGATGCTATTACAGATGAAAGAGAAGAGCAAATAAAAATGGGGAGACTCATATAGAATCTTCCCCATGTTTAGTACGTATACATTACCAGAAAGAAAGGACTTTGTCAATGAATCGTGAATCGCCATAACAAAACAGGTATTTCCTTATGTGGTTCTTGGAGTAGGGATTGGCGCTCTAATTCATGGATTTGTACCTTCAAGTATGGTTGAAAAGTATCTGTCTACAAGGGAGTGGTGGGCTGTGCCGCTTGCAACCCTCTTGGGAAGTCCGCTATACGCAAATTCGGTAAGCGTAATTCCAGTGATGGAGGCATTAGTGGGTAAGGGAGTCCCAATAGGGACAGCGTTAGCGTTTATGACCGCTATCGTAACAGTTTCAATTCCAGAAGGCATGATACTTAAAAAGGTTATGAAGTGGCAACTTTTGGGAATGTTTTTCGGAATAACCATTATCGGAATAATCATCATGGGTTATATTCTGAATTGGATTATTTAGTTAATCAAATTCATTAGTTGTATAATTCTGTAAATATGGGGTTTAATCTTAAGGTTGGCACAATCAACGGAAAAACCAATATTTAGAATTTCACTTCAGTTTTAAGCCTCCTAACCCTAGAAAAGAGAGAATAATCGTTGAACGTAACGCACTCGGCAGGATAATCCACTCAGCCCCTCCTCATTTAAATTTTAAGTGATTTTAGAACCTAAGGTTATAGGGTTATTCTTATAGATTTGATACAATATCATTATGAAACTTGGGACAATTCTTTCAACTAATAATGCTGAAACCAACTGGAACGCTTTTAGATTAGCAAACTTAGCCTTATCCAAAGGTGATACTGTATCTATTTTTCTTGTCAGCGAGGGCGTGGAGTACCAACTGGCAAGTTCTCCCAAGTTTAACATCAAAGAACAAGTTGAAAGGTTTTTGTCGTCTGACAAGGCACAGATTATCGCCTGTGGTACTTGTCTGACAATCAGAAAACAAGGTAGCACTAAAGAGTGCCCTGAGGGTAGCATTGAAGACTTGTATCGTTTGGTTGCCGAAAGCGATAAAGTCCTTACTTTTTGAAAGTGAGTAAACTATGAAAAAAGTGTTACTGATTACAATTCTTTCATTTACTTTGTTGCTAACCCCATCTTCAGCTTTTGCTCAAGGAATGATGGGTAACTGGACTAGCTCACCATCATCCGTGACCTCTGATGACCACACAGCCCGCGAAGAAGCTGAAGGAAAAGAGGTTTGGGATAAGCTTCAAGCAAAACAGCTTGAGTGCAAAAATCTTACCGATGACAATTATGCAGTACTTGGCGAGTATTTCATGGGTCAATCAATTGGCAATGCTGAAAGGCACGCCGCTATGAACCAAATGGTGACAAGCATGATGGGTGAAGCAGGCGAAGAACAAATGCATATCGTCCTAGGCAAAAGACTAAGCGGTTGCGATACCAACGCACAAGTTTCTCAAAGTGGTATAGGTTTCATGCCGATGATGTGGATGATGGGAGGAGGTGGAAATTCTATGATGGGTTATGGTGGTTGGAATGGATTTGGTCTGTTGGGATGGATACCAATGCTTCTTTTCTGGGTACTCCTTATTCTTGGTGTAGTTGCACTTGTTCGTTATCTTGGAAGGTCAGGGCAACAGCAGGAGAATAAAACACCACTGGAAATATTGAAAAAAAGATATGCTGGTGGAGAAATAAATAAAAAAGAGTTTGAGGAAATGAAAAAAGACTTGGCAGGATAGTCCACTCCCAGCCACCCGAATTTTCTTTTTAATTCGAACCTAATATATCTTAGTTTTTGATATACTTCTAGTATGGCAAAAGATTTTTACGATAAGGTAGCTAAAAAATTTGGAGGTTATGGATATGGTACTAGCCCTCGGTATAAAAGCGAATATCCAACAGGTAGTCCTGAAATAATTTTTAAGGAAAAGCTTTTGGGATTGAGCTCAAAAAATAAAATAGCATTGGATGTTGGATGTGCTGATGGCAAATTTACTCTCTCTATTGCTCCTTCTTTCCAAAAAGTATATGGGATTGACACTTCAAAAATAAATTTGGATGTGGCAAAAAGTCACAATGAGGATGAAAGAAGTAAAAATGTCGAATACTCCTTACAAGATGCAAGCCATACTTCATTTGAAGATTCTTTTTTTGAAATAGCCTATTGTAGAAGAGGACCATCTTACTATGAAGAATATCACAGGGTTCTTAAAATAAAAGGACACTATCTTGAAATTGGAATAGGCGAAATGGATACTATAGAGTTAAAAAAGATATTTGGGAGAGGACAAGGTTTTGGAAAATGGGACAAGTCCAGATTGGATAAAAACTTAAAAAAACTTCAAGACTTAGGTTTTCAAGTTGTTTTTGCAGAGAACTATCATTACTTTGAATATTATCCTTCCTATGAAGAGTTTGATTTATTTCTGCAAGGTGTGCCTATCTTTGAAGATTTTGATTCAGAGAAGGATAGAGTATCATTACAAAAGTATGTTAAAAAGTTTTCAACTGACAAAGGTATTCAGCTTTCTCGTCATCGATTGGTATTGGTAATGCAAAAAGTTAGCTAGAATTGTAGATAAGTATTAGTAACGAAGCGAATATCTCTATGTTAAAATATGGGGAATGAACTTAACAGTAGGCATCGTCGGTTTGCCAAACGCCGGGAAAAGCACATTGTTTAATGCGCTTCTCAAGCGCCAGGTTGCCGAGGCTGCCAACTATCCTTTTACCACGATTGAGCCCAATATCGGCGTCGTTCCGGTGCCGGACGCGCGACTTGCGAAGTTGGCGGAAATTGTCGAGCAAGAAGAAGGGGTAAAACCTCCGCTGGTCTCTGCGATTGTTGAGTTTGTGGATATTGCGGGTCTCGTGAAAGGCGCTTCGGAAGGGGAGGGATTGGGAAATAAATTCCTTTCCCATATCCGCGAAGTCGATATTATTTGCAACGTCGTACGATCCTTCCCGGATCCTGATGTTGTTCATGTGGCTGGATCTGTAGATTCCCAAAGGGATCGGGAAATAATCGAAACCGAACTCATTTTAGCTGATCTGCAAACGCTGGAAAAACAAGTTGAACCGAGAGGAAAAAAAGATCCGCGATGGGAGCTAATTAAAAAGTTAACAGAAGGGCTCAACAGGGGTAAGCCTGCAAGAGAAGTAGTCATCGATGAGAAAGCATTAATACAGGATTTGCATTTATTGACTATGAAACCGATTCTGTATGTAGAAAATGTCTCAGAGGAGCAATTGATTCCCCATGTCATTCCGGCCACCGAGCCGGAATCCAGTCAAAAAAAAACATGGATCCCGGATCAAGTCCGGGATGACAAAATGCAAATCAGTGCAAAGATCGAGGCGGAATTGGCGAGTTTAGACCCAGACGAACAAAAAGCGTACCTCAAAGAATTAGGGCTTGAGGCATCGGGGCTTGATCGTCTGATCCAAAAAGCATACGAAACGCTTGGGCTTATCTCATTTTTGACCTGTGGAACGAAGGAGGTACGCGCCTGGACGATAAAAAAAGGTACATTGGCACCCCAGACTGCAGGAGTGATTCACACGGATTTTGAGAAAAAGTTTATAAAAGCTGATGTGGTTTCATTTAATGAATTTGAGGGATGGAAAAAAGCGCGTGAGATCGGGAAAGTAAGAAGTGAGGGAAAGGCGTATATTGTGCAGAATGGCGATGTTATTGAGTTCAAGGTCGGCTCGTGATATCATTCTCCCCATGATGCGAACGTATGAACTGATGGTTGTAGCTAAGCCGGATTTTCCGGTGGACGATGAGGCGAGGCGAAAAAGTCTGGTACAAGATTTGGTAGGCGAGGGCGTATCGGTTGATACTATTTCTGTAGTCGGGAAGAAACGATTAGCTTATGAAATAAAGAAACAGACGGAAGGCGTGTATCTGTTGGCGACTTTGACAGGACAAAGCATCAAGAATGCAGAGATTCAAAAACGGGCAAATGTGAATGCTAGCGTATTGCGATTTTTGCTGATCATAAAGCATTAAGTATGGCGTCACGGAGTTTAAACAAAGTCTTATTGATCGGGAATCTGACGAGAGATCCGGAACTTCGGTATACCCCGACCGGCGCAGCGGTCTGTACGATTGGCCTTGCGACCAATCGATACTGGACAACCGAATCCGGAGAAAAGAAAGAAGAAACGGAATTTCACCGCGTCGTTGCCTGGAATAAACTTGCAGAGCTCTGTAGCCAGCTTTTGATAAAAGGCCGAAAGATTTACGTTGAAGGGCGGCTTCGTACGACGACTTGGCAAGCGCAAGACGGCAATCAAAGGAATACGACTGAGATTGTTATCGAAGACATGATTTTATTAGACTCAAAGAGACCTCCGGTTGGAGAAGAAGCAATTGTTACAGCGCAATCTGTTGCGCAGCCAACCCCGACTCAGTCGCAGCCAAGCGTCGAAAAAAAGAAAAAGGACGAAACAAGCCAAAAACCATCTGAAGATGTCAATCCGGATGATATTCCATTTTAACCTATGAGACCAAAATCACGATTTACCAAAAGACCAATGCGGCCAGTTCCGAGGAACTGTGCGTTTTGTGATACCAAAACAGAGCCGGATTTTAAAGACATCGGCATGCTTTCTAAGTTTGTGACCGAGCGGGGAAAGCTTGTCGCACGGGGTAAAACGGGCATCTGCAGCACGCACCAACGCAAACTGACCGTTTCCGTCAAACACGCGCGCCATGTTGCGTTACTCCCCTTTGTTGTGAGAGCATAACCGATAATGACCCTGCCATTTTCCAAAATCAGAAAATACGTTCTTCTTATTACCTTCCTTATTCTCGCCGGAGGAGTAGGATACACGCTCGGGGAGAAAAAAGTCGGTCTCACTAGTACTCCCAAAAACGGTGTTGTCGTTCATCAAGATGCACCTTCGGGCATTGACGTAGATTTTTCCCTTTTTTGGGACGTCTGGCAAAAGCTCGGTCGGTACTACATCGATCGGGCGAGCCTCGATACGCAAAAGATGGTTTGGGGGGCAATCAGCGGGATGGTTGCTTCGGCCGGTGACCCGTATACCGTATTTCTGCCACCCAAAGAGAATGACGAGTTCAAGGCGGATTTAGGAGGAGAATTTGAAGGCATCGGTGCCCAACTCGGGCTCAAAGAAAATAGAATTATCGTCATTGCGCCGCTTAAGGGTACTCCCGCCGAACGTGCAGGAATCCGACCGAGCGACTGGATTCTCAAGGTAGATGATAAAGAGACTTCCGGTTGGACCGTTGCCGAGGCGGTAACCAAAATACGTGGAACCCGGGGAACGAGTGTGACCCTCACGCTTTTGCATGAAAATGAAATGGAACCCATTGATATGGCGATTCGGCGGGATACGATTCTTGTTCCTTCCGTCGTTTCGTGGGTCAAGCAGGTTAGTGAGATTACCGAAATTAGTGCGGTGCCCGGTGCTGGGGCGCTTAAAGCCAGGGCTGATACAATCGCGTATCTGAGTCTTTCCCGATTCGGCGATCATACCAATGAAGATTGGTTAAAGGAGGTAGACAGCGTTCTTGCTCAACAAGGGTCGCTCAAAGGGCTCGTGTTTGATTTGAGAAACAATCCGGGTGGATATTTAGAAGGATCGGTGTTTATCGCGAGCGAGTTTCTCAAGAGCGGGCAGGTCGTCTCGCAGGTCAATAGCGATGGAAGCCGTCAGGAGTACCAAGTGGATCGAAAAGGGAAGCTCTATGATATTCCGATGGTCGTTTTGGTGAACAAAGGGAGTGCGTCGGCCGCTGAAATCGTCGCTGGCGCTTTAAGAGACCACAAGCGGGCCAGAATCGTCGGGGAGACGACGTTTGGTAAAGGAAGCGTCCAAACCCCGCAGGATCTTCCCGGAGGAGCAGGACTTCATATAACCACCGGAAAATGGTTTACGCCCAATGGAGGCTCAATAAATAAAGAAGGAATTACACCGGATATCGAAGTAAAACTCGAGGTCTACGAAGCAAGTGCTGATGCCCAGCTTGCAAAAGCCATAGAACTGCTTCTACAATAAGAAAGATTTTCAGTATGAAAATATCAAAACTTTTTATTACCGTTGCCGCAGTAATTTTCATCATTGGCGGCATTGTTTCTTCTGGTGCGTTTGGTCTGAATTGGCGATTTATAGAACAGTACATAAAATTTCCGGTAGTTCAAACGCCTGTATCTCCCGTTACCCAAGTGCGCGTGACCAATGAAGAATCTGCAGTAGTCGATGTTGTCGACCGCGTTTCTCCCGCAGTCGTAACCATTGGCATTAAAGGAACCAGAAGGATTGGTGATGTCCTTGAGCTCAATCCCTTTGATCCGTCTTCTCCGTTTAGAAGAAGGCCGGGACAAACACAGCAATTTGAACAGGATATTGCGACGGGATTTATCGTGGGTACGGACGGACTCATTATTACCAATAAACATGTCGTATCGGATACAAGCGCTGGGTATCGTGTTATTACCAAAGACGACAAAACGTTTGACGTAGCCAAAATTTATCGCGATCCGTCAAATGATTTAGCGATACTTAAAATTAATCCGCCAGCTGGCGGAGGTCTTTCTACTGTAGAAATGGGTGACTCTGATAAGATTCGCGTGGGGCAGATGGCTATAGCCATCGGAACGGCGCTCGGAGAATTCCGCAATACGGTAACGACCGGTGTTATCTCCGGCGTCGGTCGGGGGATTACCGCCGGCGGGCCATTTGAAGGATACGTCGAAAAACTCGATAACGTCATCCAGACCGATGCCGCGATCAATCCGGGTAACTCCGGAGGGCCACTTCTCAACTCCAGCGGGCAGGTGATCGGCGTTAATACGGCAATTTCGGGTAACGCCGAAAATATTGGGTTTGCGATCCCGATTAATGTCGCCCGCGATGCTCTTAACAACTTCAATACCACCGGTCAGTTTAACCGGCCGTTTTTGGGTGTTGAATTTCAAATGATCCCGCGTCAAACCGCAGTATTAAATGATCTCCCCGAGGGCGCCTATATTCAGTCTGTTGTTGACGCTAGTCCGGCCCAAATTGCAGGCCTCCAAAACGAGGATATTATTACCAAAATTGACGGCGATAAACTTAGTGTGGATAACGATCTTGCTAAAGTGATTAGCAAGAAAAAAGTAGGGGATCATGCGACATTAACTGTATGGCGGGATGAAAAAGAAGTAACGCTCACGGTAACACTGGGAACACAAGAACAGTGAGCACTTGACAGAACATGGTTTGTTAGTGTACACTTTGTACACTATGATGACGCTCTCCGCCACGGATGCGAGAAACAGATTTTTCGAACTCCTCAATCTGGCCATGTATAAAGGGGAGGAATTTTTGGTCGAAAAAGACGGAAAGCCCGCCATGAGGCTTCTGCCTCCGGAGGAAAAGAAGTCTCCTGAAAAAATAAAAGCAACACTTGCAGAATTTAGAAAAGTTTTTGCAAGATCAGCAAAAAGAAAATACTGGTCTGTTTTGGATACTCCTGCGTGGAAAAGAAATGAGAGAAAGTATTTAGAAAATATATCGAAAGGAATTCTCCGTGGACAAGATCGTTCTTGACACCGATACCCTCATTGATTACTCCAAAGGATACGCTCCGTGGATAGATACGGCGATGCACGCCGCGAGTATCCGTCTGGTGCTCCCCACCATAGTTATCGCTGAGTTTTTTGCCTCCAAGACGCTTGATGACCCCTACGAAGTTGAGGTCGCGGATAGAACCTTCGTGCTTTTTGATCAGCAGGATCTGACAGAACCCATCGCGAAAATGCTCGGAGGGTTGCTTCGTCACAAAACGTACCCAACGGGCGCAAGCACCGCGGACCTCATTATTGCTGCGACAGCGCTTTTACTTCGCGCGCCGCTTGCAACACGCAATACCGCCCATTTCAAAGGCATCCCCGGCCTTACGTTTTTTCAGCCAAAACAAGCGCTTCCGTGATCTTGTGTAATTTTCCGTTAACTATATCTTCTAAATTATGCCAGCTTTTGTTGATCCGGTGGTCGGTGACGCGGTTTTGGGGATAGTTGTAGGTGCGGATTTTTTCGGCGCGCATGCCCCGGCCGATGATGCTTCGGCTTTCACTTAGTACTTGAGCATTCTCCAAAAGCTGCTTTTCCCAGAGTTTGGCTCGCAGCATGGAAAGTGCCACGGCGCGGTTTTGAAATTGGTCACGCTCGGTTTGGGCAGCAACGACGATGCCCGTCGGTATATGGCGAACGCGGACTGCGGAACTGACTTTATTGACATTTTGTCCGCCTTTTCCTCCGCTTCGGAAAAACTCCCATTCTATTTCATCATTTCTGATAACGACCTCGTTTTCCGGAATTTCAGGGAGAACCGCCACTGTTGCTGTGGACGTATGAATTCTGCCATGACGCTCGGTTGACGGTATACGCTGGACTCTGTGCGTACCTGCTTCGTACTGGAGTTTGGTAAATGCTTGTGGTCCTCGCAAGCGGAGGACCAAATTGTCGATCTGTTCTACTTTCCAGCCCAAGATATTGGCATATCTCGTGTACATGCGCATGAGATCAGCGGCCCAATTCTTGGCTTCTTCACCACCAGGCCCGGGCCGAAATTCGAGAATAGCTACATCTGTGTTCATAATGATAAGTCCAAATTACAAATTTCAAATGACAAATCAAATCCAAATGACAAAGTTAAGCCAACGGTTATTCTCTGCTCTTTTTTACTATCGAAGAAAAGATCAAAAGCAACTCATGCGCTTCTTTCCAATATGTCCGACACTCCTCTTTTCGGTTTTGGCTTGCTGCAGCAATCATTCGAAGCCAATGCAATGATTCTTTAGATTCTTTCTTACAAATACCGATTTTATGTTGAAAATCTTTTTTGGATTCAGCCGCGTCTGCCTCCATGTAATTTGCCCCGATACTTGTTCCTGCTCTGATTAATTGAGTGATCAATGGGCTATTGATTGGATTTTGAGGTAACGATTGAGCAAATAAAATAATGTCAACGCCGAACTTTGAAGTTCGCTCTTCCAAATCGTATTTTTTTGGATTTTGAGCTTGATTTGGCATTGGTAATTTGACATTTAGATTTGTCGTAGCTACTTCATTCCCATCAACATTTCCTTGAGGCTCTTGGGAGCATTGGCGCGGGCGACTTCCTTTTCTTTCTTTTTCTTTTTTTTGTCCGCAAGAACGGTCGCTACTGCGGCAGCTGATTTTTGCTTCTGTTGGAATTTCTCCACGCGTCCCAACGTGTCTACAAATTTCATCTCTCCGGTGAAAAACGGGTGGCATTTCGCGCAGATATCGACTTTAATTTCGCGTTTGGTCGCACCAACATTAAACGTGTTCCCACACGCACAGTAGACGGTTGCATCATCAAACCACTGAGGGTGAATGTCTGATTTCATGCACGAAGTATACCACACTGTTTGCATTTTGGGTAAAGAGAGCGTAGAATCAGTCTTTATCGCATTCAGGAAGGGGGTGTGTGGAAATGTTATTCGAGCAAGACAAGATTGCTAACGGAGGAAAATTTGAATCAGTTCAGCCAGGAGAGGAATATACGCATGTACAGAAAGTATGTGGTTCAACGGGTTGCAATTGGACTGGGGGGATCGTTGGGAAAAATGACTACGGAGGTCTGGTCGAAGCGTCAGAAGAGTGGGATACACATGTGGCATCGACTCAGGTAGTGACTTATAACAAAAGTGGAGAAGTAGCCTCACGTATTTGGCATGTATGTTACGATCAGCATTATAATCAAGCTTAGTTTTGACGCTTTTTGCGCTCGGCTATCACTACTCCTAGGGCTATAACTACTGCTCCTGCGATGAAACCAGGAGTAATCGTTTCCCCCAGCCAAAAGATAGCAAGTGGCGTGGCCCAGATGGGGTAGAGATAGGTAAATACCGAGACCTCGCTAATTTCAATCGCTTTTTGTCCTTTATGCCAAAGAGTATAGGCCAAAGTACCGGAGAGGAGCGCCATAAACCAGATGCCTAAGTGCGCCGAGAGTGGCGCAGTTACAATGGTAGAGATGATTTCCGGGAGACTGTGGTAATAGAGGGCAATCGGCGCGATGGTGATACATCCGATGAGGAATGAGATATGGGTGAGCGCCGAGGGGCTCGTGTGGTTGCGAAGGATAAGTTTGCCCTGGACAGCCAGGACAACGCCGACCAGAAGCGAAGTGACAACCAGGAGATTTCCTTCGATCGAGGTGACGAACGCGCCTCTGTTGCCGTCAAAGATCGGTTCTACAATAGTGACGACGGTGCCAATAAACGCAATTGAAAGTCCGACTCGTTCGTATTTTGTGACCCGTTCGTGGAGGAAAAACACGCCGGCGATCGCCACAAACACCGGTCCTGCTGCGGAAAGAAGCGTACCCGTGAGAGCCGTCGTTTTATCAAAGCCAAGAAACAGAAGTCCCAAGCTGACCGTTGAGGTAAGAAGACCGTAGATAAATACATTGACCGTCTCGCCGGTTTTTTTAGGTAACCTCGGTCGATGAAATCCGAATGCAATAAGGGCAACAACCGCGCTTAACGCGAATCGGTAGGTGAGAAAGATAAGCGGCGGAAAGTTCCCGAGGGTAAACTTAATGACCGGTCCGGCCACTCCCCAGATGATGGAGACGATAAGTAATAGGATGTACGCAGACAAGCGACGATTCATGGTTATGTTACTATGTTTTAGAACATAGTAACAAAGTATTACGATGCCTTTAATTTTTGAATAACTTGATCTAGCGACAGGTCTTCTTGTTCTTTGATTTTCATGTTTTTAAGTTTTACTACCCTGCGTTTTTCTTCCTCCGAGCCTTGGATCACGACGTACGGGATGCCTTTTCTATCTGCATACTTGAGTTGTTTGTCGAGTTTGGCTGCAGGATCCGTATAGAGTTCTGTGTTAATTGCCGCTTCCCGTAGCTTTTTTGCAATAGCGATACTGTTTTCAAGCGAGAATACTGTTACGAGCACTTGTGCACTCGTAGTAAGCTCGGGAATCAACTTAAATTGATCTGCAGCTTCAAGCGTCCGGTCAAAACCAAGGCCAAAGCCGGTCCCGGGAACTTTAACCCCCGCAATCGTTTCGATGAGTTTGTCAAAACGCTCGCCTCCCAACACCGATCCGCCGGTAAATCCAGGAATCTCGATTTCCCAAATTGGTCCCGTGGAGTAGGAGAACGATCGTGCAATCGTTGAATCGAAGACATACCATGACTCGTCAAATCCATACGACTTAAGATATTCTAGTATTGTATTGATCGTATCATTGGGTTGTAAATCCTGTACGAGGGTAAGATATCGCTTGGCATCGCCGGTGCTAATACCTTTTTTTTCCATATCTTTGATAACCCCGTCTTCTCCGATTTTTTTTATTTTATCAATCGCGACGATTGCTTCGTAAGGGAGGCTGGTTAAGAGTTGTCTATCATTTATACGAGCGGTCGCTTGCGGGAAACCGATTCTTTTATAAATATCGAGTGATAGCGCTATAATTTCGGCGTCAGCCAAAGGCGTTTCAAGTCCAAAGATGTCAGCGTCGCACTGGAGAAATTCCCGGTATCTTCCTTTTTGAGGGTTTTCTGCCCGAAACGCGGGTTGAATTTGGTAGCGCTTGAATGGCATGGGGATTTGTTGGGCATACTGGCCGACGACCCGGCTGGCTGGAACGGTTTGATCGTACCGAAGGGCAACGTCCCGGCCTCCCGGATCTTTAAATTTGAAAAATAACTTTTCGTCCTCACCGATCTGACCGGCAAAAAGCTCGAGCGGTTCGAGTGTCGGCGTCTCCAGCGGATCATACCCCCATAATTCGAATACCCCGCTGATTTTTTCGCGAAGCCATTTGCGCTTCAGCGCTTCTTTGGGCAAGAAATCCCGAAATCCTTTGAGTGTTTGTGCTTTCATAATATGTTTATCACTGTTCCTTCCTTCATGATACACCGATTATCTATTGTTATGGTAGGCTTGAGAATCAAGCCGTCAGTATGAAAGGCGACATCATTTGTTCCGCCAAATGTACTATTTCTCCCAAATGCAATATGACAGGAACCAATCACTTTTTCAGCTTCAAGTATTTCCTGTGAAATGTGCGCTTTTGTATTTGTACCGATGCCAAACTCGCAGATTATGCGTGCTTTTGGTCCTGCCATTTGCAATCGTTTTTCAAACAAACGCGCTCCCGAACCTCCGCGAACGGTTTGTATGACCCCATTTATTAAAATGATGGTGATTGGTGCATCTAAGCGAATGGAAGCGATCGCGCCGTCAAAGACGATCGTGCCCTGAGCTGAATGTTCGATTGGCGCTATGAATGCCTCTCCGGCAGGCAAATTGATAAAGTTCCCGGCTTCTTTGCAGTAGCCGGTATCTGCAATTGCCTCTCGTCCTGCCATGGAAAATGTTACGTCAGTTCCCGCGCCACTGACGATATGAATAGTTGACCCTTCAGTAAGTAACGTTTGGAATTTTTTGGTAAGGGTAGATTGCGTGGGATAATCGACCGCCAGCGTTCTTCGGATCATATTCCTGCTAATCCCTGGCATACTGATAATTCTTGCTCCCTTAGCGCTTGCAGCAAGTCTCGCTTTGGTATGGGAGAGAGAATAAGCTGTGACAAGAAGTGAAATGTCGAAAGAGCACAGCGCGCGACGTATGGCAGTCGTGGGTTCTTGCCCGTTTTCTGTCATTCCAGAAACGCGCATGAGTCGAACGGTTTTGGTAAATGCCTTTGCCGTTTCATAAAAAATCAACGCTTCAACTTCTTTTTTCTCGTCGGTGACAATGAGGACCGATTCATTTTCGCCAATTGCCAAACATTCCCGATATACCATCTGTGCGATAGTTTGTTCTTTTTTTGTAATCATAGCCGCATTCTACAAGAGCACTGGTTGAAACGGAAATCCAAATGTTTTTGGTGAGAATAACCATTTTCCTTTTTGCGTTCGCCAAAGTGGTACGCTTTTTATACCGAGGACGATGACCGGCATACCGATGCGCAGATTTTCATTGAATATTGGAACATATGCATTGTTTACGAGGACGAGTAAATCTGGACACGTGAGTGCCACTTTTTTGTTAATCCATAGGATGATGTTTTCGTTTTTTGCAAAGAGCCGGGCCGTTTGTCTGCCGTTTTGCATATCGATAAATTTTGAGGCGAATCCCTGTTGAGTAATCGGTTCAATTGCTCCAACGGTTCCTTGGTATATTTTTTCTGCACCAATATTTTTTAGATTGCTCGCTAGTAGCCCTTCTTGTATCATGCGGCCAACACGAATTGCTTGGGATACTGTCCCTGGTGTTACTGAAACAAGAATAGACTTCTTGCTTAGGGGATAGCCAAAGACATACGCAAATCCACCTGAGTCAGCGGCAAAAGACCGTAAAAATCGTTCCTCATCTTGATATGAACTTGTACGGGTAAGTGTTTTATATGCACCTTGAGCGTTGAAAACGACAAGCGGTGTTCTGGGGATAGAAAACAGAGTAATCGTTTCTAAAAACACTTCGGGTGATGATCTTCCTCCAACAATATCGGCATCTACGAGAGGCAGACGGAGCGATGAAGCCAGTTGTAACGAAACCGCAAGAGAAAGCGGGCCGATTTCTACGGGAACAATCGCACTAATCTTTTTTTTCAGAATGTTCCGGTAATATTTCAACATTTTGTTAAAAACATTCAGTGGAATTTTATCGCTTTTTAGTCCTCCAACCGGAAAGCCTGTGATACAAATGGCACCAGAAGGTAGTTCACTTGACGATATCAGCGATGGCAATGCTTTATTCTTTGCAATTGAACGCATGATTTGTTTGGCTCTCTCGGGATTGCCGCCGCCGCCGGTACCGTAGAAAAGAGCGCCCGTTAGTAAAATGTCGATATTGGCTTGTGTTAGTGTTTTCATATCAGTCTCCCAAGACAGTCGTTAAGATTATCGTGATTTGTTTTGCAATAGCTTGGATGAGTGGTAAGGATTCTACGGCAAATCGTTCTTTTATGTTTTTCGCCTGTTCCTGTTTCTGTGATTTACCTTCCTCACTCGTTTTTATCAGGTTGCGCACTTGATAATATTCTTCTTCAAGCCGAATGAGTGCACTCACTTGTTGGCGAGTCTCAGGGTTCCATAACCCCCAATTGACTGCTTCGGCAAATATGAGGGAGTTGCGCAGCGGAAATGGAAAGCGAGTAGTTGTTTCTTGCAGTGTATTTGTCCACTTGGTCACATTTTGTGTCGTTGGTACGTCGGTCCAAGGCAAGAGACGGGTGCGCCGTTTTGACTGGTCACCGGTAACCGATTCCAAAAATCCAACGATACCCAGATTTGCGTTTGCCGAGCCTGGTTTGGCATAAGGATTGTCTTTAAGCCACTCAATAAAATCGTTATACGCGTTTTGCAAGGTAGCATCCGGAAATGTTCGGCTATCAACAAAATGAACAGCCGGTTCTACACAAACAACGGGACAAGATGGTATGAGGCAAAGCGACGCGAGTAAGTCTGTCCAGATAGACGTATACATCATGACAATGGGAGCCGATTGGAGGCGTTCGAAGTTTGGGTTTCTTAATACATCATTTGCCATATATCGCACTGACTCGTTAATCCCTTTCTCTAAGATGGGATCGGAGGTATATCCCACGCGCAGATTGGGAGTCGTTCCAGTCGTCATCGCCAACCATCGTTCGATTCCTTTAATCGCCATCGTGGCCTGCTCTTGTAGTGCTTTTACGGGTAGTCCTGTAAGGCGGGAAAAGTTCGAATCTTCCACAATGACAAACGTAGTTTGATCGCGAACGCCTCCGACTGATTCAACGAGTTGGTCCATGCGAATTTGTTCTACCGCTTTTCTTGCTTCTCCGGTTTCTAAATCACCGGTAAAAATAGAGCATAATCCTCCTAGTATCACTTTGGGATCGGAAGGCAGTGCGGTGAGGCGTTCGGCCTTAACCGATGATGGCGCAAACTGGGTAAGAAATGCGTCTCGTTCAATCGAACTTAATGTTTCCAAGCGAGCCGCATCCGCACCAATACGCCACGCAGCTTCCTCCCTGTTGCGCTTCTGCATCGGATCGAATAAAGACTCTTCTATTCGTGATAATGATGGTTCAATTTCGCTCATATTTTTTTCCCAACAAAAAACCTCCCGTTCGTTAGACACCACGAAAACCATGATGACTAAGGAACGAGAGGTAGTTCGACAAGCTCACTACGAGCCATCAAAAAAGGACCTCCCGCGGTCCCATCCTTCTTCCCCGATTCAATCGGGGCTCTCAGGTCGACTCCGCTAGGCTGACATCGACTGTTGGATTTTACGGTTCAACTTCCGTAAGGCATTTTGGCCTTCAGCATCGTGGATCGTGACTCCACTGATAGCGCTTTTTATTAACTTGTGAATAGTAGTATACCAAGAAAATCTATTTTGTCAAATCCTTTGGAGACTTGGAAAGAATTTCGGGGCCGGATTTGGTGAGGAGGACCAAGTCCTCGATGCGGATGCCGAATTTTCCTTCGATATAAACCCCCGGCTCGACGGAGACGACCATACCGGGTTTGAGTAATTCATCCTTTTTAACAGTGAGGCGCGGAGCTTCATGGATATCCAATCCTACGCCATGTCCAAGGCTGTGAGAATACGGAGGGAAATCTTTTATTTGGCCTCGTGCAATTTCGTCTAGTTTTGCGCCACGTCGCTCTCCTTTTGAAAGGGCTTCGATTGCTCGTGTTTGTGCTTCAGATACCGTTTTATACGCTCGTTCCCATTCGGGCTTCGGTTTACCGACAAACACGACGCGTGTCATATCTCCGCAATACCCATCTACGCGAGCACCAAAATCAAGAAGAACGAGGCTTTGATTTTTCAAGGCTAAGCCTCGGGGCTCTTTAAGGCTTAGCCTTGAGCCTTGATAGTGCGGCTGACTCGAATGACTATTGAAAGCAACAATAGGAGAAAAGGCAAGTGCGCCACCGCGGGTACGGATGTAGGACTCAATTTTCCAGGCAAGATGAGCTTCCGTAACTCCGGGTTTAATAAATTTCTTTATATACGAGAAGCACTCATCGGTGAGTTTAGCGGCAAGGCGAATCGAAGCAATCTCGTTTTCCTTTTTTATCATGCGCTGCATCTCGATTTTGTTGCGTGTCGGAACGAGCGTAAACTTTTTTTTGAGTGCGTTGTACTCTGAAACGGTAATATTGGCTTCTTCGAACGCCAGCTGAAATTTGTCATCCCGGCCTTTGAGCCGGGATCCAGTGTTTTGTTTGGATGGATTCCGGGTCAAGCCCGGAATGACAGATAGGAGTGCTTGAGGAAGAGGATTATCTCGTGAAATTGGAATAACAGGAAAGCCGAGCGTCTTTGCCTGTTCGAGATACAGGCTATTGGTAAACAAGTACGTTTTTTTTGGTGTGACCAAAACAAACGCCTCTCGTGCTTGCGGTTCTGCGCTCACAAAGCCGGTAAGGTATCGGATGTTGGTTGGGTCAGAGACAAGGAGGTTCATTGGGTGGATGTGCCCGTCAAGTTGCCAAGATCGAGGATGCGCATCGCCGAGAGGCGATTTTCTTTTTTTGGAACGGGTTTGCCCAAGACTTGAATTGAATCTCCGACGCTGATTTTTGAAAATCCTGCTTTGGCAATTCCTGCCTCTTTGCTCCAGGTGTTGATGAGAGTCGTTTTTTCAAAATCCACAATGACACGCCGGTTGCCCGTCGCAAGGACAGTGAATGTAAATGCTTTATCGTCAACGTCAGTAACCGTTCCGCTGATTCGTTCGGGCGGGGTTGCCTGAATGTAGATGAGTTTGGCATCTAAAATATCCAGACCGCTATCATAATCACCAAATACGACGACAAAGTCACCTTTATCGATATCATCAATCTTGAGATCTGTTCGTTTTCGACCAATGAGCTGAGCTACAGCAATATCGTCTTTTAATTCAATTTTTACCTCTTTGGTTTGTGTTTCAATAGATAGCGTTGAAATCGAGATACTTTTGACAGAACCCGAGATAGCCTGTTTTTGTGTTTGGCGAAGCTCGGCAACTTTGGTCGCTATCCGTTCTTTGAGATCATCGATTTTATTCTGATTTACCGGGGAGGGAGTAGGCGTCGGGGTTTGGGCGTAGGCAATGCCGGTGAGCATGAGACTTAGGGTTATGATGGTAGTAAGTCTTCGTATCATAGATCTCCGGGTGTAAAGTAGACGGTAATGTTTGATTGGTCTTCTTTTTGGTTGATAAATGCGGTAACCAGAATATCATTTTTTCCTTCAATAAGTGTTATTTGTCCGCCAAACGTGTTGTTTTGGTTAGCACTGACGACGTCTTCATCCTGGGGACCGGCGATAACGATAGCAGTTCCTGACGGAGCGGTTCCGGATACCAGTAATTCCTTCTTTTCGGCGAGTGCTTCGGCTAAAGGTGAGGTTACGGTAAGACCCGTAATACGAGATTGCGGTGAAGGAGTCGGGCTTACCCCAGGGGGGGTCTTCCCAAATGAAAAACGTGGAAGTTTGATAGAAATTGACGGCAATCCTTTGACAATATTCGGGCCAAACAAAAATGTTCCCGTAATAACTAATCCTATTCCGAAACCGATGAGTGTGGCCAATAGTGCGTCTTTATTCATTCTGGGAGTGACCGTGGACAGGTTTTGGGATGTTGCCTAGCATAGGGGAATTTGATATAAATTGCAAGCCCCCTTATGGAAATCATATATCTTGGCCATTCATCATTCAAACTTCGAGGAAAGTCAACTACTCTCGTCACGGACCCCTACGGCGCTGGTATCGGCATTAAATTTCCAAAACACACCTCCGCTGACATCGTCACGATTTCCCACGATCATGATGATCACAACAATGTGCAAGCAGTTGAGGGAAACCCGTTTGTTGTGCGCGGACCGGGTGAGTATGAGGTGAAGGGAGTGGGAATTGTCGGGATTGGGGTGTTTCATGATGATGCAAACGGTACCAAGCGCGGAAAAAATACCATCTACAGAATAGAAATGGACGGACTCTCTATCGTCCATCTTGGAGATCTTGGTCATGGGCTCTCAAGCCAACAGGTCGACGAATTAGACGGCGTTGACATATTGCTCGTTCCCGTTGGCGGTACGTATACCATTGGTGCAAAACAAGCTGCTGAAATAGTCGCGGCAATAGATCCCTCAGTGGTCATTCCTATGCACTATCACCGGAACGATCTTGATCAAAAAACGTTCGGATCCCTTGAGCCAGTTTCAGTTTTTCTCAAAGAGATGGGAAAAGAAGGCACGATACCCGTAGCCAAACTGTCCGTTACGAAAGATAAACTTCCGGAAGAATTACAAGTAATTGTTCTCCAATAACCATGTCTGATCCCAGGGTTCCTCCGCATGACAGCAGCGTCGAGCAGTCTCTCTTGGGTGCCGTCCTCATCAATAAAGATGCGATGATCGATGTGGCGGAATTTTTGCGGCCGCATCATTTCTACCAGGACGGACATGCGGCAATTTACGAAACGATGCTGGGCCTCTATGAGTCTCATGAACCAATTGATGTTGTCACGGTGACGGCGGCACTCAAAAAAAACGGGACACTCAAGCTCGCCGGAGGAACGTCGTATGTAAGCAACTTATTAAATACGGTACCGACGAGTGCCCATGCAGAACAGTATGGCAAGATCATTGCCGAGCACTACACGAAACGGAAACTCATCGAAGCCGCGGCCAAAATTACTGAATATGCCTTTCGGGAAGAAGGTGGGGCGCAAGCAATCGTTGACCACGCCGAACAGGAAATATTTGCCATAGCCCAAACGACCACACGCCGGGATTTTATTCCTATTAAAGACGCCCTGGCAGCTTCGTTTGACCGACTTGATGAACTCCACAAACACGCGGGTGGACTTCGCGGGGTCGCGACCGGTTTTGTCGATATCGATAATAAGCTCGCCGGTTTGCAGGAATCCAACCTCATTATTCTCGCCGCGCGTCCCGGTACCGGAAAAACGGCGATGGTCCTTAATATTGCCCAACACGTGACGGTGAAAAATAAGACCCCGGTCGGATTTTTTTCTCTGGAAATGAGCAAAGAAGAACTCGTGGATCGGTTACTTGTATCTCAAGCGGATATCGACGCGTGGAGGCTGAAAACCGGAAAACTGTCAGACGATGATTTTACCCGGCTCTCCGAGGCGATGGGGGAACTCGCGGAAGCGCCGCTCTATATCGACGATACGCCGGGTATGAATATTATAGAGATGCGCACCAAAGCGCGCCGGCTTCAGATTGAACACGGAGTGAAGCTATTTATCGTGGATTATCTCCAGCTTGCCGACTCCGGGCGAAGATTTGATAACCGAGTCGCCGAGGTTTCACTCATTTCTCAAAGTCTCAAAAATCTTGCCCGTGAACTGAAAGTCCCGGTTTTGGCATGTTCCCAGCTTTCGCGTGCCGTCGAATCACGGGGAACACGGGTACCTGAGTTATCTGATCTTCGGGAATCCGGTTCGATTGAACAGGATGCCGATGTTGTCATGTTTATCTATCGGGAAGAACAGGATCAGCTCGCGTGGGGAGATCAGATTCCGACGAAACTGCGAATCGCCAAACATCGAAACGGCCCCCTGGGCGAGCTAGATCTTATTTTCCGCGGCGACCGCATCCGTTTCTACTCCGTCGAAAAAAAACACGTCCAATCTCCCGATTGAAAGTTTATATCGATTTGTATTAATGTATTAATACATTAATACATTATGACTCAAGTTTCCCGTATTCGTCTTCCAAAAGCCGTTGAAGATCAGATGCATGGTGCTTTACGCAAAGCCCTTGCTGATCTTCGAACCGAGGAAGAAGTTGGTGAATTCCTGGAAGACTTATTGACTCCAACAGAAAAGATTATGTTGGGCAAGCGGCTTGCGATTGCCATCCTTCTTGATAAAGGATACGACCAGAGAACGATACACAGCATTATGAAGGTCAGTGTTACGACGGTCTCCTCAGTCAATTATTGGCTGAAACAGCGAGGAAAAGGCTATAGGCGCGTTATCGACAAAATGAAGTCTCAAGAACAATGGAAGCAATTCACTCACGAGCTCGGGAAATTCTTGGAAGATTATTTTACCGTCCATGGCCAGCTTCGAAAACTACGGAAATTCTAAATGTATTCATGTATTAATACATTAATACACTTGCACCAAAAATTAGTCTGAGAGTAGTCGAATATGGTACACTTGCCCTACTGCCGCGGTGCTGGAATCGGTAGACAGGCAAGTCTCAAAAACTTGTGTTCTTCACCGGACGTGAGAGTTCGAGTCTCTCCCGCGGCACTATCAAAACATATGGATGAAGTATTTACTCCACTAAGTCTAAAAGACTTGGAAATTGGAGCTTTGCGTACTCTTTTTGACGAGCAGGTTGGTGGACTTGAAAAAATGTTGAGTCTTCCCGCAGTGCTACGACCTTCTCGTGGAAGTGGAGCTTTGGTTCAATTAAGAGCCGATTTAGAGATATATCAAAAAAGGGGTATGGATGTGAGTTACGCAACGGAACTTATTGGTCGATTTTAAGGAGCTCGATGACATTAGGCGAGGAGTCTAAGGAAAAAAATTACCGTGATGATTTGCGTGAGCACCCCGAGGGGAAATTTTGCTTTTGTGTGAAAGTAATTTTCGGATTTATATATTCGATAACTGATTCGTTCCCATAGACTTGCCTTTATCGATGGTTGCAGATGCTTAGGGCTTGCAAAAAAAATATACCAGGGAGTCTCCAGCCAGTCGGGCAGAAGTGAAAAAAATATAGCCAGGAGCAGTGTTGCCAGTGGAGCTGAATTTCTAAACAGAAAAAATCCTACGATAATCCCCAACGACGTTTCTCCGATTGCTAAAGCTCCTGTCTCGAATTTGGATCGTTTTCTCCAACTTGTTCCAATATCCCAGTGGGGAACTGCGTCCATGATAAAATGGGACAGAAGTGCTAATGTAGAAGCGGTGACGGGGTCGGTAAATTTCGAGGCGATTGCCCCGGCAACCAACGTATGGGCGGTAGCGGTCATTCCTGTATTGTAAGATAGAATTGATTTCCTATGCAAACACATCAAATTCTCAAAAGCGGAAACTTCCGATATTTGTGGTTGGGGCAAATTTTTTCTCAGCTTGCCGCCAACACCATGCTCTTTACCCTGGCGCTCATTATCTATCAAAGGACGGGGAGTAATGCTGCCGTATCGGGTCTATTTCTTGCCTATGGTGTGCCAGCAGTTTTATTTGGGCTCCTGGCCGGTGTGATTGTCGATCACTTTGATAAACGCCTGGTTCTTCTTGTCTGTGACCTCTCGCGGGCTCTCCTGGCTGCCCTTCTGTTTGTTGTGCTCGATAATCCGTTTCTCGTGTATGCAATTGTTTTTTTGCATGCCATGATCACTCAATTTTATGTTCCTGCTGAAGCTCCTACTATTCCACGTTTGGTGACGCCCGATCAGATTACTCCGGCAAACAGTTTGTTTTCATTTACTTACTATAGTAGCCTCGCTATGGGTTTTATTCTTGCCGGTCCGTTATTGCGATTTACCGGTCCGACGATAACATTTGGCTTGATATTTGGTAGTTCTCTCATTGCGGCGCTGTTTATTTGGCGGCTTCCGCCTCAACCCGGTGCCCATACGCTCACGATGGTTCTTCAGAAAGACATTTTTCGAATTTTACGACGAGTGATGAGCGATCTGGGAGACGGAATACGTTATATAACGAGTTCGCCCGTATTGTTCGATGCGATTTTGCTCCTTACCGGTACCCAGGTAGTACTCGTCGTTTTGGGAAGCCTTGGTCCGGGGTTTGCCGATCGGGTACTCGAAATTGATGTTCGTGACGCATCGCTTTATATCACCGCTCCCGTTGTTGTCGGGATTATTATTGGCGCTTTGTGGGTCGGAAATCGGGGCTATCGCTATTCCTCGGCAGTGCTCATAAAAACAGGAGTACTGTCTGCGGGTGTCATTCTCATGCTTGTTTCCGTTGTTGTGAGACTGAGCCGGATGGGTACCAATCCCGGTTTCTTTGATAGCGCGCTACGACTCCCCGTCGTGAGTGTCTTATTTGTCCTTTTGGGTATTGCCAATAGTCTCCTTGATGCGCCGGCCAATAGTACTCTCCAGAGAGAAGCGGTGGGATCCATGCGCGGCCGCGTCTATGGCATGCTGACTGCCGCGGTGGGGGGCGTAGGGATGCTGCCTGTTGTTGCCGGGGGGGTCTTGGCAGATATTATCGGTGTGGGGAAAGTTATTTTTGCCTTGGGGGCCATCATTACCTTCTATGGACTGTTTCGAATACGCTATAATAAAGCATAACTATGTTTCCCATTCTTGTATCGATCGGTCCGTTTCACCTCTATAGTCTGAGCATTTTTTTAGTGCTCGCGTGGGGAGTTTTTTCATTCACCTTTTGGCGAATTATGCGCGAATACGCCGTTGAGGAAGAAAAAACATTTGATCTTATGTTTTATGGAACAATAGCCGCGTTTGTTGGGGCGCGCCTCGTTTATGTTCTATTCCATCCTGGGGAATTTTCTGATGGGGGAGTATTGAAGGCATTTGCCATCTGGATAGCGCCGGGATTATCGTTTTACGGGGGACTTCTGGTAGGAATAAGTGTCATGCTTGCTATCGCCCGCAGACGGAAAGTGCGGATGGGAACGGTGCTTGACGGCGCCGCGCCCGCCATTGCCGGAGCCATCATTGTGGGGAAGATTGGATCGCTCTTGGGAGCTTCAGAAGTTGGCCTACCAAGCGGATTACCCTTGGCGATTGAGTATGCCGGGTATTCCCAGCTTCGCCATCCGGTTCAAATGTATGAGATTGGTGTGCTTACCCTCCTTCTTATTGGTGCAATGTATTTCGAACGAAAAGGCGCGCGAGCGCGATGGCCGTACGGCGTGAGCGGGAGCATTTTTTTTCTTGCGTACGCGCTATCCATGTTTATTCTTGAATTTTTTAAAGAGAGTGGGCTATACTGGCGAGGGCTTGGGGTCAATCAGTGGATATTGCTCGGGCTGTTTTGTGAATCTCTGGGTGCGATATATGTGCGGAGTGGAGGAAGGGAATTTGTACGCGTATTGATTGATAGATTAGGAGGACTGTATGGGAGGATTTCCAAGCGGCGTATTACGTGATATAAAAGTTCACTTAGAGGAAGAACGGGTTGGGATCGATAATCGAATTTCTCAGTTGTCGCAGCAGGATCCATTCTCCGATCCCGACCGGGTCAATGATAACGCGGCAAGTGATCATGAGGCGTCTGAGGAATCGAGTCACGATCGGTTTGCCGCAATGGTAGAAGAGCTACGGGAAAAACGCGTTGCGATAGATGGAGCGCTCTCGCGCATAGCAAGCGGCACGTACGGATTTTGTACCAACTGCGGGCAAATGATCGATACAGATCGGCTGGCGATACTTCCGACGGCGACGCTATGTTTAGACTGTGAGAGAAAGAAAAAGTAGATGAACATCCCCATTCTCTATGAAGACGATATACTTATCGTCATCAATAAGCCTCCTGGTCTGGTCGTCAACCGTGCCCAGTCAGTCAAAGGGGAGACAGTCCAGGATTGGGTGGAAGAGCGCTTGCCGCTCTTGTCATCCCGGCCTCCGAGCCGGGATCCAGTCAAAGAAAAACATGGATTCCGGGTCAAGCCCGGAATGACAAATACAGAGGAAGACTTTTACGATCGAGCGGGGATTGTGCATCGGATTGATAAAGAAACGTCGGGGATTCTTCTCATTGCTAAAACCCGGGAAGCGTTTATTGAACTCCAAAGACAATTTAAACAACGGGAAGTAAAAAAGATATATCTGGCTTTGGTACATGGCAAACTCGTGCCGGACCAAGGGGAGATTCGCGCGCCGGTCGGGAGACTGCCTTGGAATCAGCAGAGATTTGGCGTTGTTCCTGAAGGCAAGGAAGCAGTCACAAAGTATAAAGTCACGAAAACATGGGACGAGATGAGTCTTGTTGAGCTATATCCAGAGACCGGACGAACCCATCAGATCCGTGTGCATCTCAAATATATTAATCATCCTATCATTGGTGATTACCTGTACGCCGGACGCAAAACTGCACGCGACGATCGGAAATGGGCGCCTCGCGTCATGCTCCATGCCTGGAAGATCGCGTTTTCTCATCCAACGAGCGGTGAGACACTTGCAATCGAGGCTCCGATTCCGGATGATATAAAGAGTGTCTCCTAGTCTTTCACTCATCACGACGCTTCTTTTGGTTTTTGCGACCGCAATCGTCGGCGGTTTGATTGCTAAAACGTTCAAACAATCTCCAATCGTCGGTTATATCCTTGGTGGATGTATAGTAGGCGCTTTGGGGATCGCGCGTACCAATCATGATGTAGTAGAAATGATTGCCAATATTGGCGTCACACTTCTTTTATTTACCTTGGGAGTTGAGTTTTCATTCCATCGCTTGCGCGCCATACTACGCACTATCGCGTGGGCAACAACCGCACAAATCGTTTTTTCTCTTCTTATTTTTCTCATCGTTCTCATGTTTATGGGTTTTTCCCTGCTGCCGGCATTATTTATTGCAGCTGCAGGAGCGCTCTCATCAACAGCGGTTGTCGTTAAAGTGCTTTCAGAGCGGGGTGAACTCGATACAATTCCAGGGGAAGTAACGGTTGCGTGGCTTGTGGTGCAGGATTTAGCAGTTATTCCTCTCATGGTCATTTTGCCCACGTTTGCAGCGCTTTCAACGAGCACCTCAGGGATGCTTATGGGAAGTTTTGGGCTCATTGTTTTATCCCTAGGAAAAGCTGTTTTGCTATTGGGAATAGTTGTTGCATTAGGGAGAGTCGGGATTGCGCGCGCATTATCTTTTGTAGCCAAGTCCGGGAGCCGGGAACTATTTTTGCTTGCTACAGTGGGAGTCGTATGTATTGCAGCTACGACAACTTATGTGTTGGGTCTTTCAGCTCCTTTGGGTGCCTTTATCGCGGGATTACTTATCGCAGATACATCTCAAAATCATGCCGTGTTTGCAGAAATTCGGCCGCTCCGCGATCTATTTGCGACTGTATTTTTTGTCACTATAGGCATGGTTCTTCCGATTCCCTTACTTCTTGCCAACTGGCCGATGATCGCAGGGCTCATAGGTATTGTGATGTTTGTAAAGTGGTTTGTTGTCATGGGCCTCATGCGATACCTGGGGTATCATCCCAAAAGCGCATTTTTAGTGGCTCTGGCGCTTACGCAAATGAGTGAGTTTGGATTTATATTATCTACTGAAGGCGTGCGGATCGGTGCGCTTTCCCAGATGCATGCAGCCATTCTCGGAGCCATAACCTTTGGCACCATACTCGTGGGTACGCCGTTGTTTTCCCGTGGGCACGATCTCTACGCGTTGTTTACTCGCACGATTGGCAATGCCCTTCCAGGGTTTTTTGCCACAAAAGAAGAAGAATTTTTAGGAAAACCAAGCTATCCCATTGAACATCACGTTGTGATTTGTGGGTATGGAAGGGTCGGCAAATATGTAGGGAGAGCGCTTCTCATGGCAAAGATTCCTTTTTTAGTCGTTGACTACAATACTGCAACAGTAGCCAGTCTCAAAGAGCAGGGGATACCGGTGGTGTTTGGCGATCCGGCGGATAAAGACGTGTTGGACTACGCACAGGTGGATCTCGCGCGGGCAATCGTTATCGCCATTCCGGATCGGCATACCCAAGAACTCATCATCGGTCACGTGTTGACCTTAAACAAAAATATCAAAATCATCTGCCGTACGCACCACGAAGAAGATCAGCCGTATCTCAAATCATTGGGCGTCCATACCGTCATTCAGCCGGAGTTTGAAGCTGCAATATCTATCGCCGAGCGGTTACTCGGGGAGTATGGAGTAGAAGAAGAAGGAATTGCAGGCAAAGTCTCGAGACTCAAGATCGAACACGGGATGGGGTGAAAAGTATTACTTGACAAAAATGTAATACAAATGATAAAGTAATAATATATGGTATATCCTACGACGATTACGCAAAAATGGCAGATGACGATTCCAAGGGCAGTGCGTAAGGCTATCGGTTTGAAACACCCCGGCAGGGTGATGCTGACGGTCGAACCCCAACGGAAAGCCTTCCGGATCGATCAACCACTGTCTATCCTAGAACTTGCCGGTGCATTTACCCCAAAGGATAAACGGAAGATTATCAATGCGGTGAAAGCCAGGGATCTTCTGGAAATCTCCTATGAGCGCGCCTAAGCGGGCGGCATACGTCCTCGTTGATGCCAATGTGTTCCTGCGTATTTTTGTTAGGGAGAATGAAACAATGTTTGCAGATTGTCATTCTTTCTTTCAGGCAATAAAGAGCGGAAGTATTGACGCGTACATTCCCACAGTAATTGCTGCTGAAGTTTCATTCGTCTTGTCATCGCATTACAAGCTTTCGAAACCCGCAATTTTACAAGCTCTTGAGAGTATGGGAGCCTCCTCAGGCTTAAAGATTCTTGACGATTTACAAATGTCATTGGGGATTGCGTTGTACAAAAGCCATACCGTCAAGCTTATTGATTGTCTCCTTGCTTCATCCAAGCGCATTCAGGAAGGAAACGCAGTTATTCTTTCCTACGACCGCGATTTTGACAAACTCGGCATCCGTCGCCTGGAGCCGCGTGATATTCTTAAGAGGTCACCGTTTCATTAAGCAGAAAACGAAAAACCGAGAACTTCTATTCGATGACCTTCACTCGTTTGGGGTGTCCTTCCGCCGAATTTTTTAAACCCTTCTGTGGTCATGGCTCCTGGGATAACCGTTATGGATTCGCGTGGTTGTCGTTCAGGATTTGTAATTGCGGCTGATTGGCACCCTTCCTTAGCTGCAAAGTTGGCGACCACATGATCGTCGTACAATACATGACAGTCCATTGGCGCTTCTTTTTGTCCATACCCTTCACGACGTCGAGCGTATACACAACCGTATTTTTTGCACACCGTTTCGATAATATTTGATGCTTGTTGTTGCACCGCCATTCCGCCAGTACTTGCCATAGTTTGTGGCCTCCTTTAATCTGGGAGTGTACCTCTCTCTCTCTCGATAAAGTCAATGGGAACAGGGTAAAATCTCGCGCCTCAAAATCGAGCACGGGATGGGGTAAACTTCATGGGCATATTGTATCGGATATTGACATACGTTTATATATGTGTTATACATAATTTATTATGTTATACCCTCGGGTGCAGATTATATCGGTGAAAGGACAGGTGGTGTTGCCGGCGGAGGCGCGGACGGCACTCGGTATGACACCCGGAAAAGCGGTGACGGTGATACCAGACCTTGCCCGTAAACAGGTGGTGATTGTACCGCTTGGCCAAGAGAATCCCGTAGAGCGGGGGTACGGCATTTTGGCCGGAAAGGTTCCATCGTTAACCCGGCAACTTATGAAAGAAAAAATCCGTGAAGCGGCGTTTGAAAAGAAAAAATATGGCATTGTACGTTCTGGATAGTTTTGCGCTGCTTGCATTTTTGCAAAAAGAGTCGGGGAGCGGACGCGTGAATGATCTCCTTGAGAAAGCGCGGAAAAAACAGGCGACGGTTCTCTTTTCAGAAATCAGCTTGGGAGAAGTGTATTATATTCTCATTCGTGCGTTAGGGTTAGAAGAAGCCAACGTGATGCTCGCCCATATCCTCGCATTACCCATGACGATGACACCAGTTGTTCGCGACAGCGTGCTCATGGCGGCGCAGTACAAAGCACGCGGCGCCATTTCGTACGCGGATTGCTTTGTAGTGGCGCTTGCTGTGGCAGAGCACGCAACCGTTGTGACCGGGGACCGGGAATTTACCGCGTTTGAAAAAGACGTGGATATTCTATGGATTGATGCTCCATAATCATGCCAATTTACTCCCGACCGGAGGGAAATTGGCAAGTTTTTTGCTTGAATGGGGTTGGAGTATTTTGAACCAACGGCCGTGGGGCGAATATACTACATCAGCTTCACTATCGTCAGAGGATCTGCAGGTGTCGTACCCGCCCGCAACCCGCCAAAACTATGCGATTGTTGTGTTGTTGGGTAGCATCTGCGGGCAGGTCTGACCCACTCCGGGAGTGTCGAAGATTTGGGATAAACATTTTACGTATTACCCTTGAGGCACGTCTATCACGACGACGCCGCCTTCACGTACAGAACCACTAAAATAGATGCATCCAACCTCTCCACGCCTCTTTTCTATGGCTTCCGCCAACGCGCCGAGACCTGGTGATATTACTTCAGCGACCTCTGCCTCCCCAGGAGTGAAACCTAGGTTTTCTACTAAAGTACTCGCATCCGCGTGTAAGGTTGTCTGGATTGCTGCTCCATCTTGGCTACCTTGGCCTGGGTTTGTATCTATGCTCATAGATATCTCCTCTTGACTAGGAGTGTACCTCTCTCTCTCAATAAAGTCAATGGTTGATACAGGGTAAAATCAGGGTAAAATCTGTTGCAGTGTCAAATTAGTTATGATCCCAGGGATCGAGAGATTGACAACAATAACGCGGCCGCGTTATTCTTGTCAATGGAGGAGAGAAGCATGAGAAGGCGAACGAATGTAGTCAAGGCAGAACGATCTTCAAACTTCACCCGCCCAGGAAAGATCAAGAAACGGCGGCCAAAAAAGTCGGCGTTTGCCCGGATCGATTGGGAGAAGGCAGTTGCACTGTTTCATGAGCCGCCGAAGCAGGAAAAAGAGTCGGGAACATACCCGTCCACTAAGGAGATCCTTTCGTTTCTTGCGGGAGTCGGTGTCATTGGACTCATTCTTGCCTTTCCACCCGCTATCGGCGGCGTTGCTGCATTTATCCGTTTAGGGAGGCGTGACTACAGCGGCTGGGGGATGCGAAGAACCCTCAGGCGCTTAAAGAAACAGAAGTACATCTCCGTGAGCGAAGATGACAAAGGAAACGTGACGGTGCAGATCACCGAACAGGGCATGACGCGTGCACTGTCGTACAAGCTAGAAACTATGGTTCTTGCCAAACCGAAGTCGTGGGATAAAAAATGGCGCGTGGTGGCATTTGATATTCCTGAGAAATATAAGAGGCTCCGCGATGTTTTCCGCATGCGGCTTGGTCAGCTTGGGCTCTATCAGTTGCAGGAAAGCGTGTACGTATCGCCCTACCAGTGTTTTAAAGAGATAGAGTTTCTTCGGGAGTTGTACGGCGTTGCCTTCACGGTTCGTTATATTGTTGCCGCCCGTATAGAAGACGACGAATCGTTGAAACAGCGCTTCCAATTGCGTTGACAACAAAACGGCGGCCGCGTTATTGTTGTCAATGAAAAAAATTCAGAAAGTCCGCAGGGGTCGTCTCTGACTCACTCCGGGAGTTTCTAAAAAACAAATATTGTCCATGTATTCTAGGAAGACTGGGTAGCCATTTCAAGGGAAGCTTGCACGCTAGGTGCCTTGCCACAACATACAGTTCCAGAAACTGGGACTAGAATTCTGCTTTTTTCCCATGCATCTCCATCAGTATTAACTGCGTCACAAATTATTCCCGTGCTTCCTCCTTTAGCCGGACAGGTTTCATAGGGTTGTTTGCAATCTACCCTAGCTTGCCAATTTCCTTGTCCTCCATTCGGGATTACTGTGAACAATTTCCAGATGTCTCCACTTACTTGTTGATCCGTTCCTGGAATCAATCCAATTATAGATCTATCAACCTCCTTGACTTGAGTTGGCATAACGACCTCCCTTTCTGTTTGAACTTTACCTCTCTCTCTCGATAAAGTCAAGCGTTCAGGGTAAAATGAGCCAAGATGTTTCGATTTAAAGTTCTCCATAAAGACAAAAAGACTAATGCCCGGGTGGGGGAGATCGTGACGCCTCATGGGGTTATCAGGACGCCGGCGTTTGTGCCGGTGGGGACGCAGGCGACGGTCAAATCACTCACGCCGGAAGAACTGGATACCCTTGGAGTTCAACTCTTTTTCGTCAATACCTACCACATGTATTTGCGGCCGGGGATTGAGGTGATAGAAAAACTTGGAGGACTACATAAGTTTATGGGATGGAAAGGGCCGGTCATTACCGATAGCGGAGGATTTCAAGTATTTTCCCTTGGAGCAAAAAAAAGCGATGATGGAGTAGAGTTTCGCTCGCATTGGGATGGAACATCTCATGTGTTTACGCCGGAAAAGTCCATAGAAATTCAAAAGAAATTGGGTGCGGACATCATCCTTGCGTTTGACGATTGCACGCCCTATCCGGTAACGCACGGGCAAGCCCGTCGTTCACTTTCCCGAACACATGCGTGGGCGACGCGGAGTTTAGACGCCCATTTGTCATTCCGGCCGAAGAGCCGGAATCCAGAGGGGAAAACATGGATCCCGGGTCAAGCCCGGGATGACAAAACGAATTATCAGGCGTTGTATGGATCAATACAGGGGAGTGTGTATGAGGATTTGCGAAAAGAATCAGCGGAGTTCATAGGCGCAATGGATTTTGACGGGATTGCTATCGGAGGGGTTGCTGTGGGGGAGAGTAAAAAAGAAATGGTCGATGTTCTCGACTGGGTAGGGCCGATTCTCCCGGATAAAAAGCCGCGGCATCTCCTGGGAGTCGGGGAGATCGATGACATTTTTGCCCTTGTCGAGCGGGGTATCGATACTTTTGACTGCGTGCAGCCGACGCGTCTTGCCCGGATGGGAAAATTGATGGGAAAACCCGCGATAGATATTACAAAAAAACAATATGCACGAGATTTGACTCCGATAGAAGGCGGCTTTTCGCGTGCCTATTTACATCATCTTTTTAGAGTTCATGAACTTTTGGGCTATAGACTTGCGACCATTCATAATCTCCATTTCGTCCACAGATTGGTTGATGATATACGGGAGTCAATTACCAAAGGCAGTTTTCTTGAACTTAAGGATGAGTGGATATAGAATACGTGTATGGGACAATTTGGCGGCTACTATAAGGGAGACAAGAAAAAGCTCAAGAAAACAGACCTCGAAAAAAAGGCACAAAAACAGTTTGGCGGCAGCAGCACGTCTTGGCAACTGCCTCAGGTTGAGATCATCAAGAAAGGGAAAAAAGAGTGGTGAGGCGAGGGCGGCGGTATATTGGACTATGTATTCTTCTGTTTTTCATTGTTGGTGGGTTCGTGCTCTGGACGCTGTACAAAAGGGACTCGGCGGGTCTTGGCCAAATAAATGTGGCTATCGACGGAGACCCGATCATTATTGCTTCGTGGCAACCGGATGGCGAAAGACTCGTGATCGTGACGATTCCGGCTTCATTCACCGCTCAAGCGGTACGGGGTTTGGGGAGATATCCCGTCGGTTCACTTTGGCAACTGGGTAGCATGGAGGGATTATCCGGTGACGTCTTTAGGCAAAGTTTGGAGGAGCTGATCGCACTTCCGATTCAATGGTCCATGAGCGGAATATCTCAATCAGAGCTTTTTTCACTTCGTTCCCTCCCTCGGGTATTATTTGGGGAAATTAAAACAAATATGTCCTTTGCCTCATATCTTGCGGTATGGTGGAAAGTTTTGACCATAAGCCGGGATCATATTGTAGAAATTCCTTTGGGTGCGTCTGTTGTGACCGATGAGTCTCAAGCAGATGGAACGAATACAGCTGTCATTAGTTTGGAAGCAGTCGACAGAGCACTGACCGACGAATTTGAGCTCCCATCGATCCGGGATGAAAAGCTGACAGTCGCCGTCAGCAATACGACGGCAACGGCGGGACTTGCCGAGCACGTTGCCCGAATGATAAACCGCATTGGTGGCAACGTCACTGCCCTTGGCAACGAAGACGTGAAACTAGGGGGGTGTCAGATTCGGGGGACACAGAAACACTTGGATTCAGTAACGTCCCGGGTGCTTACCCGAATTTTTGATTGTGAGCCCGTTGTATCGGAGGGAGAAGCCTATGCAGATATAGTTGTCGCCGTAGGAACTCGTTACGAATCGCGGTTTGTGCCTTGAAGATCTGGCGAGGCTGGTTCGATTTCGTCTTCACCAGTCGGCGTGACATCGGGACCCTCTCCGTCCCGGTTCGGTCGGGAAGGGGAAAGAGGGGGTTGTGACGCCGTAAATGATGGAGAGTTGGCAAATTGGCTTCCGCGTTCCAGTTCCCGGATAATGACGGTAAGAAAATTTTTTCCTATACTTTTAACGTGTACCTGATACCGATTTCCCCCGTTTAAAAACTTGAGGAGTTTAAAGGATAGATCGTCGGGCAAGGCGCCAAGATATGCATTTTTTCCTGTTCGAATTTCCACACAGTGATTGCGAGGCTTAAGCGTTACTTCTTGGCCGGAGGTGAGGGTCAAGAGCATATGGGCCGGAGGCGGATTGACGAGAGCAACAATTTTTGTCTTTCCCGGCTCTTCCAAAAAAAGGAGGGGAGATAGGTTCTGTCCGACTGGTGCGCTTACGTCTTTTCGTTTGAGTGTCGTAAGCCGTTTGTTGTTTTTGAGAGCAATCTGATTGTATGGGTCGATTTTGAGTGCCTGTTCGAATATCCGTTTTGCATGGGTGATTTGACCGAGTTTCATGAACGCAAACCCAAGTCGATTGATGGCGTCTATATCGTCTTTATCCATTTTAACAAGCTCACTATTAATGATAGTTGCTCCTTTCCAGTTTTGCCTAAGAGCTTGAGCGATTGCGGATTGCGGGGTTATGGAATAAGAAGCGTTGGCCTGTTTGGGCATGCTCGTGAGTGTATCCATTTCTTGAGAAAAGTCAAGGGAGGGGATAGAATTACAGTTGCTATGTCCGGACATTCGAAGTGGAGCAAGGTAAAACACCAGAAAGCAGGGACCGATGCGACCAAAAGCAGCGAGTTTACCAAGGCCAGCCGTGCAATCACTATGGCGGTAAAGCTCGGTGGAGGGGTGACTGATCCTGGTGGTAATTTTCACCTCAGGTTAGCCATAGAAAACGCAAAGTCAGTCAATATGCCCAAAGATACGATCCAGCGGGCGATTGAACGAGCGGCAACGAGTAAGGAGCACATGGAAACGGTAGTGTATGAAGGATATGGCCCGGGAGGAATTGCCGTTATTGCCGAGGGTGTCACGGATAATAAACAACGGACTTCTGCCAATGTGAAGCATCTGTTTGATCGTAGCGGCGGCTCGCTTGCCAGCCCCGGAGCGGTGAACTATTTATTTGAGCGTGTAATGCTTGGGGAAAGAAAAATCATCTTTCGTCCGTTGTTTCGTCTGGATGTAACCCCGGAGGTAGCGGGGGAGGTGGCGAATCTCCTCAATGCCCTCTTAGATCTTGAGGACATCGCAGAAGTTTATACAAATCTATGAATGGTCTTGTGAGCACGCCATTTGTTGTTAAAGTGTCCAGGCGCTGGAAGCGTTGGGAGCGGCACATGACCGTCTCCAAACGGCAATTATTTGTTATTATCACCGTCATTCTAACGATCGTATTAGTGCTTACGCAGCTCGTTTCGGGTGAATTTCGCTATCCGATGGTTGCGCTTTTGTCGCTCGCGGCATATTTTTTATCCGCGTTTGGCCTGCGTGAGGATCTCAAAGGAATCGAGTGGATGAGTCTTTTGATTCTCCCCACGCTGTTTACGACTGCAACTGCGCTGTTTTATTTTCTATTGCCGGTCCGCTGGCTTACGAGATTACCCGTTGCAGCGCTCTATGCGGTTGGTATGTATGCGTTACTGTTGACAGAAAATATTTATAATGTCGCCGCCATTCGAACCATCGCGCTTTTGAGAGCAGCCCATTCGGTTGGTTTTGTGCTGACGCTTGTTACATATTTTTTACTCACGCAAACGCTTCTGGCGTTTCGATTGTGGGCTTTTCCCAATATGCTTCTTGTGGGTGTATTAGGTGGCGTATTTGCATTTCAATCGCTCTGGGCGATGGAACTTGAATCACAGGTAAGTAAACGCGTGTATCTGTTTTCTCTTGTTGTTGCCGTTATTCAGATGGAGCTTGCCTGGGTGTTATCATTTTGGCCTATTAGGACAACGTTATTAGCACTTTTTTATACCACAACGTACTACGGTATTACGGGACTCGCGCAACAGTACCTAACCGAACGCCTCTACAAGCGCACCATTATCGAATTTATGAGCGTCATGGCGATTGTGTTTCTGATTGTCCTTTTTACCGCGCGTTGGCGGGATCCCATATAGTCTTGCCGGGGTAGGGAAGTGATATAGTTTGATGTAGAACTTAGCCTCAGAACTAAAAACTATAGGGTATACCCAGCCTCGACTCGACGTCTTCGGCGAGGCGGGTGTGGATAATTATTTTCACGGAATTTGGTTCGACATTTCACAACCTGTTCACAAGGCCCGGCCTTGTTGGGGTGCTCCGATTGAGTACACTCTGTGTACGGAAATTATCGCTTTAGATTGTTACTACGCTCTAAATTTTAGTATGCCATATATAAATGTCGCATAATCCAGCCTCAAAAATGAGTATTTAGCGCATTAGAACAGTCTGAAAAAGAACCGAATATTGAGTGATTTACTAGTCTAAAAGTTAGAGTGCTAGCTTCAAAACTAATAGTTTAGCTTGTTGTTATGCTCCAAATATACGTATCCATAAAACACCCGAAAGAGGGATTTGTTTTTCTCATATCGTGCCTCTCTATGCGTACGATACGTCTGTAAGACGTGTAACGAAGATAGCCACTCTCCGTGCTGAGATGCTCTCTTGCTGATCTCTCGCTCATTTGGGGCGCTTGAGGGTAGAAACCTGAATAGTCGCACAATAATACTTTTGCGACGTGTATCCATGACTGCAATGTATCAAATCATTTGTTTCTTTCTCTCATCTCTAAACTCATAATTCTTACTCGGCCCGTCGGAAAAAGCCAAATTGCCTACTGCTTCGTTAACTAAGACGATACATTGTATGTCTCGGGAGCCAGCAAGCCATCCTAGGTCACTACAGAGGCTCAAATTTGAGGCTAAATTTACTGATGTTTCTTACGTCGGTGGCAGTTTAACAGTAAGGTACCATGAGAACGGGTTATTCGAGTCATAGTATATTTTTGACGAACGAATTCATAGACAAATAATAAATGTGGGTCTTGACAAATTTCATGACGTCGCACATCATAGATTATGAGAACGTTATAAAAACGTCTCATAATCTAGTCGCAGTTGTTACGACGTTTATGAATCGTCGCAAAACTGCTCCTTTATGAATCTCAAGAAGCTTCTCATAGATTTTCTAGAATATTTGGAAATTGAGCGAAATGTCAGCCAGCTCACGATTCGCAATTATAAGCACTATTTGGAGCGGTTTTTAGGCTTTCTGGGGGGCCAATCCCCTTCTCCATCGGAGATTACCGTGGAAAAAATTCGCGAATATAGATTGTTTTTATCGCGTTATGTAGATCCAAAAGGCATAAGTCTCAAACGTATTACACAAAATTATCATCTCATTGCATTGAGGTCGTTTCTGAAATTTCTTATTAAGCGCGGTATTCGTGTTGTTGCTCCCGAAACCATTGAACTGGGAAAAGCAGAAAGCAGGAGTATCAAATTTTTGGAGAGAGAACAGGTTGAGCGGTTATTAAACCAGCCCGAGACTGCCCGTGATAAAGCCATTTTAGAAACGTTGTTTTCAACGGGCCTGAGAGTTTCTGAACTTGTGAAGCTTAATCGTGACCAGATTAATCTGGATCGCCGTGAATTTGGTGTTATAGGTAAAGGAAGACGCGCACGAGTCGTTTTTCTATCTGAGACAGCAGTCGAGTGGATAAAAAAATATATGGAAAAACGCGATGATACGTATAAACCGTTATTTATAAGGTACAGCGGTAAAAATCCGACTGAAAATGATGAATCACGCAGATTGAGTGCACGAAGCGTACAGCGACTGGTTGAAAAGTATGTTAAAAAAGCCCGGCTACCGATAAAAATCACACCGCATGGACTGCGACATAGTTTTGCCACTGATCTTCTGAGCGGTGGGGCAGATCTCCGGGCAATTCAAGAACTATTAGGCCACAAAAACGTTTCAACGACACAGATTTATACCCACATTACTAATCCGCAATTAAAAGAGATTCACCAAAAGTTTCACCGCAGGTAATCTTAGTTAGATGGAAGGATGCGATCCTTCCATTGCAGTCATGAAAATAGCCATCATCTACAGTCTTCCTACCCGTCGGGCGTTAACCACCCCGTATAAAGCCACCGATGAAGATACCAAAGATTCTGCAATTGAAGTAAGTAGTGCGCTTAAAGAAAAAGGCGCAACAATAGAGATTTTGGGTATCGACGAAGATTCTATAGAAAAAATCCGTTCTATTCATGCTGATGTACTATTTAATCTTATTGAATGGGACGGATTTGATACCCCGCTTTCCGTCCGCGCTCTCGGACTCATTGAAAGTCTCCATATTCCCTACACCGGACCTGCCGTTGAAGCGATAGAGGTTTGCAATGATAAAGTGAAGATGAAAAAACTGCTCGATGTCCATGGTTTGCCAACGCCATTATGGCAGTTGTTCACTACGGGCACGGAGCCAATACGGGATCATCTGCGGTTTCCGGTGATTGTCAAACTCGCCTGGGAGCACTGTAGTGTGGGGCTCACTCAGGACGCAATTGTGCAAAAGAAAGATGACTTGGCTGCTGCGGTCAAGGAGCGAATCGCGACGTTTCATCAACCGGTCTATGTGGAGGAATTTATTGATGGAAGAGAATTTCAGGTGACAATTCTTGATGGCTCAAAAGGTTTGCGCGTATTGCCTCCGGCGGAAATTGTTTTTGACACGAAAGGAACTGGAGCATTTTTGACCTATGAAAGCCGTTGGAATGAGGAGCATCCGGAGTACGAGACGTCGCATGTCGTCCGCGCAAAGCTTTCGCCAGTCCGTATGCAGCAATTATATCGCCTTGCGCATAAAACATTTCGCATGTTCGGCTTTCGCGATTATTGCCGTTTGGATATCCGGTTAAGCGATGATACGTTCTATATTCTGGAAGCCAATGCCAATCCGGGCCTGGGTGATAGCGACGACTATGGCATGACCGTGTCCTACAAAGCCGCAGGGATGACGTTTGCCGATTTTTGTTGGGAGATCGTGGAGTCGTGCCTCAGGCGAAAAAGAGTTTAGCGGTTTGGATTTTGAACTTCGGGAGATTCTCCTTCTCTTTAGCTATCACCATGATGAGTTGTTCCTGCCAGCGGCGGATGAGTTTGAATTCTTTCCTTCCCTTTTTAATCTTTTTCCGTTTGAGGTCGTAGTCCATCCAACGGTCGCGGAACTCTTTCCACGGGTAGGACTTCTTTTTACCGGATGCACTATCAAGGAGTACAATCCGGCTGTTTCGTGCGGAGTAGCTGGTTACCACAGCCCAGTGGCCTGATTCCGGATGAGGCCGATCTTTATCATCGAGATCATATAGATACGAAACGAGGACTGCACGCGGTTGGTTCGGCGTGTATTTGAGCGCGCTCTGGAGATGATGGAGAGTGGCAAACTCCACGACAAGTACCGGAAGTCCCAGCTTATTGACGGCAGCGATCATGTTTTTTGTCGACGTGCCGTTTCTGTTGGTTTTGCAAAGTTGGGTGAGACTAGCAAGGGACTTGCGTTTGCCCAACACTGCCAGAGCAGACTTGAGGGCCGATGGCCCGCAGGTGGTATCGTCCGGTTGCTGAAATGGTGCGACATGTGATCTTCCCATAGATGAAAAAAGGGCGGAGGTATGCTCCATTGTACGCGTTGCGGGAAGTGTGCTCAAGACCTATAGGAAGCAGTTGTTGCTTTGACGAGATTTTGCATGAGGCAGGCAACGTTGATCGGACCCACACCGCCGGGAGTTGGCGTATAGTAGGCGACGATGTCTTTGATTTCGTCTTCATCGTAATCTCCTCGACCGACCCCTATGAGAATAGTATCTTTATGCACCATATCGCGGGTTATCACCTTTCCTTTCCCGACACAAGAAATGACAATACGTGCTTTTTTGATAATTTCGGACGGATTTTTTGTATTTGAATGAACAACGGTGACCGTCCATCCTTTTTTGCGAAGAGTCTCGGCAATCGGTCCTCCTGCCGTCTCTCCCCTACCGATGACGGCGCAGTTTCCGGAAGTTACATGTATTTCGTTGAGAATGGTCATGACGGCAGCTGCTACCGGCGGCGTGTAGGGTGAATGTGGGAGAAACCCATCAACATCTTTTTTCATTAAAATGATTTGAATCATTTTAATGTGTGGTGGTAATGGTCGCTGGACGATGACGCCATGAATTGAAGAGTCATTGTTATATTGGGTTATCGTTTTGTTGATTTTTGCTATCGAAATATTTAATGGAAATTTTGTGTGAACGAGGTTTGCTCCGATGCGTTGGGCAGCTTTTTTCTTTTGATTGATATATATTGAGGATGCCTCATCATCCCCGACCTGAATGACGGCAAGCGTTGGGGTGATTGCGAGATGAGTTATCTCTCCGGCAAGAGTGTTGTATATTCGTTCAGCAATTGCCCGCCCGTCGATTTTCATGGTAGTGATGCTTTCTCACTGTTCTTATGGATCAGTGAGTTCGAGTACTCCAAGTTCAAAAAGTTTCAGAGCAACTTGGTGTTTATATGCTTGGGGATCATCGTCATTGCGTACATCGCGAGGTAATAATTTTTTGGCTAAGGCAGACAAAATATTCTCAACAGTATGAGGAGATAATTTCAGTTGATTGGCTAACTTTTCAACAGATAGACCATCAGTGAAGAGGGGCAAACATCTTGTCTCGCCTCCATCTAACAATTCATTAGCCAGTTGCCAATTCACTCCTACTCCTTTCTTCTCTGAAAAACCTTCAACGACTGCCCTTGTGTATCTTGCTCCTCTTGGTCTGCCGTTCTCATCAGGACGAGCTTGAGCATAGGCCACAATTTTAACAGGGGAAGATACCAATTCAAATTTATTATCCATATACGTTAAAAAATTGAGGTTCGCCCGTTTTTTCCTATAATAGGCCGATCTGCTTGCTCCCAAACGAATTCAAACATCTGTCGTTGTTGACTTGCTAATTCCTTACTGTAAATTTCCAGGCAGAACCCATCAATTTTCGGTTCGTACATAGCAACAGTGTCATTATATATCAAGGTTTCAATTCTGATTATCAATTTTTTTGGGTTTATATATCGAATATTCATTATCTTTTGGTGGAAGTCTTTCACCTTCGTATATGGTTCGTGGTAGGCGTGATTGGTTAGTTGTCTGACCCGTATTGCCCTTTTGACAAACTGACTTCTAATCTCTTCAGCCTGATCTAGCGTAAACATATCATTGAGCGAGGCATAGCTCGTTTCAAAAATCAGGAGTTCTCCCTTTGCATTTAAGGAATTGAGAGTTGCCTTCAGCAGTCCTTCGGTTCCTGTATACGAAACGATTTGATTTTTATACATACATTAGATTTGAGTTGCTATCCCAATTATACCCGAGAAAACCAATAATATTCCTAAAACTTGCCTCCACGAAATTTTTTCGTCAAGAAAGAGAAACGAAAAAATAATAACCAAGACCCCGCTTGTTGCGGTAATGGGAGAAGCGATTGATGCCAGTGTTTTTGAATAGGAAATCCATAAGAGTCCGGTGCCGATGATATTAAATAGTGAACCAGTGACAGCATTTTTATAGTCATGAATGTTCGTTTTAATGGTTTGAATTTCTTCTACAATATGTTGTTTCTCCAGTTTCAAATAGATAAGCGCAACAGGAATTTGCGCGATGGCTAATACAAACAGAAAGGTAAAATCGCCAGTTTTATTTATGATTTTTTTAGAAAGAGTATCGGATAGGCCAATAGCAATTGCTGCAATGACAGGCCAGATGAGCACTCCGCTTTTTCTCAATTCCTTCCTGTTTAGTTTGGACGGCAGATAAGA